>JAABUJ010000046.1_pt1 | contig 284867 bp, 365 predicted proteins | sample 5559131 | NCBI WGS metagenome assembly JAABUJ01 (sample SAMN10711875, study PRJNA513366) | rock metagenome | isolation source: Antarctica rocks | place: Antarctica: Victoria Land, Mt New Zealand nord | collected 2016-01-07
CCCGCCCCCACGGTGCGCCTGCCACACGCGCTCGCCCACCGCCTCGGGCTCCAGGAACCAGGCCGGGCTGGCCCACTCGCGCTCGGCGAAGCGGCGCAGCTTGCCCAGCGCGCGCTCGTACGCGGCGCCTTCGAACCCCGCCACGCTGCCCAGGCCGCCCTCCCAGATGCCCGTGCGGATGGGCCCTGCGCGCGCGCGCCCCCGTGGCCAAGGCCTGCCGCGCCTGGGCGACTGCGCATGCTTCGGGGTTCGCCAGCAGCAACCCCGCCTGGAAGTGCTGCAGGCAGGAGCCAGGGCTCCCGGCGGGTTCGAGACGGGCCACCGTTCTGCGCTCTCAGGAGGACGCGGAGCTGCCGCGCGCGTGTTCAGGACGGTCCGCAGCAGAGACGGCGCCCGGCCTTCACCCGTGCATCAAGGCAGCTGGCGAGCCGCGCTGGCGACCCGCTGGAAGCAGGCCGGGCGTGCAGCGCTCGCACCGGGCTTGATGACCGCGACGCGGATGCCGAAGGGGTGCAGCTCGCGCCGCAGCGCCTCAGACAGCAGGTTCAGCGCGGCCTTGCTCGCGCTGTAGGCGCCCTGGCGCCGCGCCTGCATGTCAGCATCCCGGCAGGGCGGCTGTGCTGGCGCAGGCCTTGGAGCGCGTGGCGTTCGCCGTGCATGCTGGTGACCTGCTCCGCTCCGCATGCCAGGCCCGGTGCATGCGCCCGCGGATGCCTGGAGATGCTGAGGGGCTTTCGCTGTCCACACGCAGACAGAAGGCAGTGGCCAAGCGCAGGCTCGAGGCCCAACTTCTGTCAAGACTCGCACACTGCAAGGTCCCCCTTCAACCCTTATCAAGCATCCTCCTTTCCACCAGCCGCTGCTGGCACCACCCTCGCTCACCACCTCTCACCTCCACGCACAGCGGCTTCAAGCTCGCCTCTGACCGCGCTCGCTCAACCAGTACAGGCCCCAGTGTCACCCGCTGTGACAGGCACAAGCCCGGCCGCTGTCAGCCCGCGACGGCGCAGACCAGGGTCCGCAGGCCCGCACCGAGAAGGGCAGCGCATAGGACCCGTAGATGGAGGACATGTTGAGCACGCGGCCCGGCGGGCCCTCCAGGCTGGCGTCCATGCCCAGCAGCGGCAGGAAGGCCTGCGCCCCGTCGCTGTCACCAGTTCTTGTGCAGAGGTAGCAGAGCATGCAGAGCATGCAGAGCATGTGCACGGCGTTGAAAGTGAGCTTGTACATAAGCGTGACAGCAGGCTCAGGCTTGAGGCGAGGCCGGCAGGTGTGGAGGCGAGGGTGGGCGCTGAGGCACATGTGGTGCGCGCCGTGTGTGTCCGAGCCCAACTACGATGACATCCACCGCAGCATCACAGCAGGAGCGCACTGCATGTGCCGCGGCGCGTGCGGGGCCTGGCGCGCGCCTGCGTGACGGCGACCTGGCCTACCACGTTGACATCCAGCTGGCGCCGGATGTCGTCCAGCGGCGTGTGCGCGAGCGGGCTCATGCCCACGTGCATGCCTGTGCCCCCGCTGGGCGCGCGCGCATGTTGGCAGCGATGATCGGGGCATGTGCGTCACTCATGCAGCCGCGTCTGACAACCTCGCATGCAAGCCCCGCAGCCCAACAGATCTTCCACGTCACGTTTGCATGCTTGCATGCTACCGCGCGAGCGTCACTGCCGGCAGAGCCGCGGCACAGAGGCGTGCCTGCATTATTGATCAGCGCGAGCAGCTTGCGGCCCTTGGTGCGCGCGCGGACCTCGGCGGCCGCTGAGGCGATGGCCTTTGTGTCCGTCACGTCAAACACGAGCGGCGAGAAAAAGTCGCCCAGCTCTGACGCAAGCGCCTCGGCATCTGCCACCTTGCGCACGCTGCGCGCGGCGGGCAACTCAAATTAGGTGGGAGTGGGTTGCCAACTAGCCAGGGTCAACTCATGCACATGCAGTGCTCCAGGTGAAGGGGCTGACAGACTGAAGCAAGCTTGGCGCCCATGCCTCCGCCGTAAGGGCGTCTGAACTGATACTGTTGGAACGTTCAAGGCATGCATGCAGCTAACGAACCAGCTCGGGCATGACCAGTGGAGCACTAACTACTTCAAAGGGTTATGCATTGCTGTGCTGGCTGACATGTATGCATGCTTGATTATGGCGCAAATGTCCTGCCTCAGGAACGAATGAATGACATCCGTGTATCGGCCAAACGCTGTACACCGGCAACATGCGCTCGCGGCACAAGCCACCTGGGAGAGGCCCATGAGCAACGACCAATAGAAGCACTGGAACTCCTTTTGTGCCGCAACGTGGGGCCGCGCCTGCCAAACACGTGGCAGCCACGGCCGGCAAGCACGCGCGCAATGGCCGCGCCAATGCCCGACGACACGCCCGTGACCACAACCACGCGGTCGGGGTTGATGATGACCCCGAGGCTGGCACCGGGCTTGTCGTCATACTGCGAGCGCTCCCAGCCCGCCAGCAACCAGTCCTCCTGCTGCTGCGCGGTTGCAGCCGCGCCAGGGCCCCCTGCCGCAACCACAACATAGCCACTGCGAGATGTACTTCCACCGACCTGCTGCTCGAAGCGGCTTGCCTTGCATAGCTAAGCGTTAGTTTCTAGGACGCTCGGCAAACCAGCTGTCAAGCTCTTTCGCAGCGAAGACCTCGGAGGTCCAAGGTGGTCAATCGTCCATGCTTGGGAGGGCTGCGCTTCTCGCTGAGGCTGCCTGGTTTGAGCAGCGAGGGCGCACTCGAGTTAAGCAGGGAGTGGCTGTGCAGCAGAGGGTGCGCGCCTTCTGCCATTATGCAGAGCTACGCGCGGATGGGGCTGTACTGTTTCGCCCTCCTTTGCAGTCTCCGTCTCTTGCCACTATCTGCACGCCAGAGCATCAGCACTCACAGTGTTGCCGTCCAGATTGTTTAAAATTTTTGCAGCAACCACACCAGGCATGCCTTGGTGTTCAACGGTCTCAGTTACCAGGCTGGGGAACAAGCCGATGGCTGTTCCGTTCACTGATGCACACTTGGACTCATCCTGGGACTTGCCAAGACGTCATGTTCAGAGAAACAGGAGCCTCAACTAAACAGTGCTGTTCCAGGGCCTGCCAGGTCCCGGCTCAGACAGGTTGCAGAGTTGCTGTCACTTGAACCGAACTGCTTCAGCAGAAAGTATGTCCGTGCCTCACCAGCTACATCCGCAGTGCCTGCTGTTCGAGCACTCTAGTGCCAAGAATGAAGGGGGTAGAGGGTGAGTCTCGTGGTGATAGATGAAGTGCTGTTGACAGAGTTCTTGCACGCAGCCCAGCTAGGCTGGTGAGCGTCCCTAGGGGAGGTAATCAAATGATGTAATCTGATGCACTCAACAAATAAACGCAGGCAGACCTGCATGGTATTGCCACATGAACATCTTGACCGTGCGCGGTGAGGCAAACAGGAGCGCATACCCCCTCACACGTTTTTGGAGTACTGCGCTTGCTAGCTGCTTATATCCTAGTCTGTAAAAGGCATTTCTGCTCCTTGCTGCTTGCTTCAATTTGGCATGTCTTAATGTCACTTTGCCTGTGTGCCTGACACTCCTGACTGCCCTGCCTGTGGGTATACACTACTATGAGCAGGTCAAGCTGGTTGAGACAAGCGTATATCCCACACGTCTGGATGCGCCGTAGGGCGCGCGCTCTTAGCCTTGAACTCGTTCTTTCTAATGTTTCCAGCTCAAAATACGTTGCTGCATTGGGGAAGGTGCACGATAGCCTGGTAATCCACCATGAAGAGACTGCAGCCTGAGGGCCCCAAATGGCTAAGAATTGCTGTTGCATGTGATCATGTGCTTGTAAAATGTGATGCGCCGGCACAGTGAGCGCCAGTCACGCTGAATGCTCAACGTCGTCACAGCCTACAACCAGCGCTTCGATGGTCTTTGCACACATGCCATGGTAGTGGTAGCGAAACAGGAATTGAAAACAAGTGTCAGCAAGCAATTGCGCGTCCCCTACCTACATCCCCTTCAAGCCAGCCCCGCAGCCAAACCCACCAAACACACCACATTTTGCCCATTTGGCGCAATCCATCACGCACCACAACGCAGTGTTGCAGTACCCCTCCCAGGCAACGGCAGCGCCCTTCAGCTCACTTACGGGGCCGAAGGTGCCCATCCCATACCAGCTGCAAGTCAAACGCAGCAGCCTTGTCCCTGCCAGCTGCAAGGCCCGACAGCTCTGTCGACCAGCAGGACCATAAGCAGACATCACACATCGTGAAATACCGCATGTGTATCACCGCGCCCCGGCCACAGTGTTGACCGGCTGGTATCACAAGCAGAGATCTCACAACATGAGCTTCTGCATGTATATTTCCGTGCCCCGGCCACAGTGTCGACCAGCTGGATCACAAGCAAAGCGTGCTTGTCCTGGGCGTCTGCATGTACATCCCCCGCGCCCCGGCCACAGTGTCGACCAGCTGCTCTACAAGCAAAAGTCGCACGTCATGTGCTTCTGCAAGTGTCCCCAAGCAGCCCCAGCCAGTGTGCCACAGCAAAACACAGCGCTAGAGAAGCACGCATGGAAACGTCTCCATGCACAGCGCAGACCGGGGTGTGCGCACTACGCGGCAGCGCGGCTGCGACACGCACGCCCAGCAAGCCATGCTGACGCGTGGCATTGTACAAACAGGCTGCAACTGCAGGCCTTACTGTAAGGAGCTAGCTTCCGTGAGTGTGGAAACATCCACATACACACACACGCACAACACACACACCGCGCAGCCTGGCACGCCTGACAAAAATATCGTTATGCGGCTGCCGGCAGCTCACATAGCTCACCGGGCACCGTGCTCATCCTGCTGACCTCTGGCTCGGGGGCTCGCCCCGACTAGGGCATGCGGCGCTGCGGCGACTCCTGCAGCGCGCCGCAGTGGACGCGCGCAGCACAGCACGGCTACATCACAGCCCTGGTGAGAATGCACAAAGGCACACCTGCATGCAGGGCTCCCTCCACCCCCAACAGCGCCCGCCGCTGCTCTACTGGCAGGCGCCGACCTGCGGGGCCGACGCGTGCGCCATGGACGCCAGGCGGGCCTGCTCAAAGGGATTTGGGCCCTTCAACGAGGGCCTCCGGGTGGGGGAGCCGCACACGACCTGACCGGAGCGCTTTGAGGCGTACGCTGTCGCGCCCAGCAACAAGGCGTCAGGGGCGAAGGGTGCTGCCAGGTGTCTGACAAGGCAGCTGGCTGTTATAGGACATGGCAAGCAATGTCATTACCTTTAATTTGAGATCAACAAAGCCCGCCAAATAGAAGCAGGAAGACCGGGCGCGCACCCTTGGGATAGGCAGCTGTGCAGCTGAAGGACGTGACCATCGGCTGCAGGGCCATTGCGTCCGGAACCTTGTACTTGTCGATCTCGTTCGTGCTGCAGCGCAAGCGCGTCGCCACACAGAAGTTAGCCGTGACGGGACAGCGCCCAGTGTGACGCCACACTTCGCAAATATCACAATCTGTGTCGCAGCTCGGAGCACGCTCGGCCGCGCACCTGCGTTGCGCAGTGCGTTGCGCAAGGTCCTTGTTGTCCTCTGACGCCATGCCGCTCACTGCTGTATTAGAATCAGCCGCCTGCGCACACATGCGGGGGCGTCTCCCTCTATGCCTTGTCCGCTGCAAGTGCAGCACAAGCGGCAGTTGCAACCGCCAGGCGGCCTGCCTGTCGGCAGGTCAACGCAAAGTCTGACAACGAAAGTTCCTGCGACGTGCAAACCTGCGCCCGGGCCGTTGCGCAACAGGCCAGCAGCGCCCCGCGTGCCCAGCGCGCTCACGGTGCGGTGCATACGCAGATGCGTCCTGCGCCTACCTGCTCCATAACCTGCCGCAGCGCCGCGGTGCCCCTCAGCACCACTGTACCACAGTCGCGCTGGAACAACACCCAGGCGCCAAGCCAACAGCCGCATTGTCGCCATTTCACGGCTTTGCGAGTGACTCCAGGGCGGAAAGGAGCAGACAGCGCGCCGCACCGGGGATGCCGTACTAGCCGACCAGCTGCAGCGTTCGGTCCTCTTTGGGCACAAGGACTGCCAGACCGCTGCGTCTGTCTCGGCAGCCGCACCGCGCTCGCATGCGAGACACGACAACGTGAGACCTATGACGAGTATCGGGGCCTGCCAACTCTTGAGTGGAACCTGCGGTGACCCCACCCTGGCGATTGGCAAGGCTGGGGTGTACACATGTCCCGTTCACAATTGCAGAGCGGGCAGTGAATGTGGGGTGCTGTTCCAGGTTGCAGACGGGTGTGCAATGACTTTGCACGATGCACCTGTGTGGGACGAGCACCGGGCATCTGCACGCGCTTTGACGAGTCTTTGATTTTGAGCAAACCTGCTGCAGAGCCAGCCTGCACTTCCTTTGAGGGGCTCCGTTGAACTGCGCCTCTAGGCAGCAGCGCCGGCATGGAGCCGAGGGCGCCCGGCGCCGCAGCGGCTGCGCCAGACTGCGGGCGCCCTCGTGCTGCCGACGCCAGGCAATATGGCGAGCTGGCCGGCCCCTCCACGTCGACAGACGCGCTCGGCGACGGCGCCAAGCCGGAGCAGCGTGCGCGCCGACCCACTGCCCGCAGACGTGCTCCAGCTGCTGCACACACCGGGCCTGTGACTGGGTCGCTGCCGCAGTGCTGCGCTACTCCATCCTGGACCGGCCGCCCTGGGCCGAGTGCATCCTGCTGGGCTTCCAGGTGGGTCACCTGCCCAAGGCCACGCACCCACTGCATGCCCTCGCCCACCTGCCCAGGCGCTCACCGGCCCGCTGCGCGCGCAGAACTACCTCACGATGCTGGGCTCCACGGTGCTCATCCCCTTCCTGCTCGTGCCATCGATGGGCGGGACGATGGACGACCTGGCCGCAGGCACGCCCTGCCAACAGGCACCTCCTGTATGGCACGGCGGCTCGGACCCGGGTCTGCCACACTCTGGGTGCCCCACGATGCAGGCAGACCTGACCCTGTACAGCAGGCACCTCCTATGACAAAGCGCCCCCGACCCGGCACCATCACGCTCTGGACGCCTGGCGTTGCAGGCAGACCTGACCCCAGTCCGCCGCGCAGTCATATGCACCTTGTTCTTCGTCTCGGGCATCGTCACGCTGGTGCAGACCTTCTTCGGCGACCGGCTGCCGATCATCCAGGCGCGCAGCGCCGCCCGGCGCTCTCTGGGGGCGTGTGTCTTGGGCGCCTGCAGCAGCCTGCTCGGCCACGGCACTCGCGCGCTCCGCCGCCCTCTCTGGCGGCGCCAGCCCGGCCGCGTTGCACTTGCTCACCCTGCCCCCGGTCACCGAAACCCTCAGAAACCCCAACAGGAAACCCGGGTGCACGGCCGGCGGCCTCTGGAAGGCTGGGTGTCAGCGGCGGGCGGCATGGCCGGCGAGAGCCGCAGCGCATGCCTGGCCGGGCGGCCCGGCGCGCGTGGCCCGACCCTGGCCTGCGCGCGTGCGCAAGGCGGCAGCTTCGCCTACCTCACGCCGGCCTTCGCCATCATCGCCGAGGTCAAGGCGCGCGGCGGCTGGCCCGCGGACGATGCGGACGGCAACAACCATGCCCGCTTCCTGGTGCGGCGCCCGCAGCACGCAGCCCTGGCCTGCGGGAACGGAGCTGGCCATCAGTAAGTAGGGCTCGGCAGGGCTCGGCCGGCACCCACATCCAGGCTGCGGTAAGGAGGTGGTGGACCTGTAGCGCCTGGGCCAGCAGCCCCGCGCCCCGGTTGCACGCTGGCAAGGGGCGGCGGGGCCGGCGGCCGAGCTGCTCGCCTGGAGGCGCACCCTGGCGGCCGTGCTGTGCATGTCGGCCTGCAGGGCTGGCCGAGTGCGCTGCCTGTGAGGTGGGCGGCCCGCCGCGCCGAGGCAGCACGCGACGGGAACACTGTCGGTCGGGGGAAGCTCCTCGTGGCGAATGCCGTCCGCCGCCAGCTCGTGCGCCGCAGCGCGCCCGCCCGCCGGCTGCCGGCACAGCGCTTCCTGGGGACGCGGGTCGGCGCGCTGTGCGCTCTCGGGCGGGGTCTGACGGGTGCGCGTAGCGCATGCGCCTGACGCGCGCGCGCGCGCGCGCGCGCGCGCCGCAGGTGACGATGCGCGAGCTGCAGGGCGGCATCATTGCGTCTGCGGTCTTCATCGTGTTCCTGGGCGCGTCCGGCCTGCTGACCGCGCTGCTGCGCTTCATCTCGCCCATCACAGGTGTGCTAGGGTTAGGGTCAGGGCCAGCCCACGGCACCCTGCCCCCTGCTGTCTCTGTACTTTCACATTGCTCACGCCAGCACGGCGGATCCTGGCTGCCTTGGGCTGCAAGTACCCTGTGCAGCGCTCGAGCCGAGTGCGGTGCGCGCGCGGCAGTGGCCGTCAACATCGCGATCGTGGGCCTGTCGCTGTACGAGACGGGCTTCAGCGGCGTCGCCAACTGCGTGCAGGTGTGGCGCGCGGCGCCCGGCGCGCCCGGCAGCGCAGCTGCCTGGCGGCCTTGTCCTTCCCGAGCCCTCCTCGGCACGCAAAGTTTCTTCACCAAGCAAAGCGGGCGCGGGCGTGACACAGGATGCGCTCAGTGGGGCGAGGCGCGCGAGCGCTGGCCCAAACAGCAGCGTGCCCTGCGTGCCGGCATGCGCGCCTGTGGCAGCGCGGCGCTGCGCATGCGCGCGCACACAAACACAGACACATACCCCAGGGCTGGGGCCAGTGACGCGCCGCCTGCCCGCGGCGCAGCTTGGCCTACCGATGATTGCAGCGCTAGTTATCTTCTCGCAGTACCTGCGGCGGTGCGCGCTGCCCATCCCGCGCGTCGGCAGGTGCGGCCCCGGGCCGCCGTGGCCGCCGCCTTGCCCGCGCCCCAGCCGCACCTGAGCAGGGCGCTGGCTAGCACCCCGCGGCGCGGCCCCCGCCGCGCTGACGGTGCGCGTGGGGCCGAGCCTGCACGCCCGCCGCCGTGAGACCGCCCTGCTCGCAGGCTGCTGTATTCTGGCTGTGAGGCGGTGCGCGGCGTTGCTAAGAGACCCCCGCGCTTCGCGAGCGCTCTCCTGTTCTCGGGCGGTGCTGATCACTGCGGCTGTATCCTACCCTACCCTATGCTGAATGGCCGGCCCCGCCGGCGCAGGGTGCGGGTGTTCGAGCTATTCCCGGTGGTGCTGGCGATTGCGGTGGTGTGGAGCTGCGGCGCGATCGCCACGGCCGCGGGCGCGTACAACTCGGCCAGCGCCGACACGCAGAAGTACTGCCGCACGGACCAGGCGCGCGCTTTGCCGCGTCATCCTTTGAACCCTACTGCCGCCCTGCCCGCTCGTTCCGGCAGCCATGTCTTCCCAGCATGATCTTCACTGTCTATGGACTCAATCTACCCCCAAACGAGTGCAGAAGTGATTTCGTTTTTTACCATGCAGCTTCCCGGGCCGCTGTCACTGTCAGCCAGGCTCCGCCTTGAGCTGGGTGGTGGTACGGGGCGTGGCCTGCGTTTGACCGCAATTGCCACCAGCCTCGCCCTGCAGCCCTGCCACAGGAGCTTGGCCTTTGACCTGGCACTCGACATGCACTGGCCGGGGCCCCCGACTGCCTCTGCGTTGAGTCAGGCGGCGGCTCGGCAGCCGCCGAGCCGCCGCCTGACAGCATGCTCTATTGTTGATGCGCTGTGCGGTGCATGCAGCCCTCTGCCTGCTTCGCGGGCGCAACAGGCGCTCAGGGCCTGGGACCCTGACGCTCGCGTCGCGGAGCGCGCAGGAGAGCGTGCTGCACTCGTCGCCCTGGTTCCGGGTGCCCTACCCGCTGCAGTGGGGCGTGCCCACCTTCACCTGGTCGTCCACGCTGACGATGCTGGCCGGCGCGGTCTCCGCGCTGGTGGAGTCGGTGCGCCCGGGGTGGGTCCAGGTCTATACAGGGTCTGTCCAGGGTGTTACCTGGGGCTCGCCTGGGCAACCCCACGCGCTCGCAGCCATCGTACAAGCAAGTCTGTGCTGCGTGCAAGGCCGCGCTCTACAGTGTTCAGCATGCAATGCAGCCTGTCCGCTCCTGCAATCCTACACTGCAAGCAGCGTGCCTGGCTCGCCAGGTCAGAAACATGCACGGCTCTTGGGCGCCTGGTCTGCCGGGCCCTGGGCCGGTTGGGCGGGCGCCTGTGCGCCCTCTGCCGCTGGAGCGGCGTCAATTGCGGCAGGACAGCTCAGGCAGACTTTGCAGCGCAGTGTTGACATGCGCGCGACTGCATGGGGGCGGCAGCTCGGCGACTGGTACGCCGCCGCGCGCATCTCCGGCGCGCCGGTGCCGCCGCCGGCCGTAATGTCGCGCGCCACGACTGTTCAGGTGCTGCGGCGCGCTCGGCCGGCGTATTGCTGTGCTGCGAACACAGGCGGCTTGTTTGCAGGCTGCTAGAAGTGTTGTCTCATTGATCTGGCGTGCCGGCGCCGCTGAATTAGTACTGGATGGCTTCCAGCATTGGGTACTGGATGACTTCCAGAAGGCCATGAAGGTTGTATTATCAGCGAATTTAGCCGCACTTGGGGAGCGAGATGAAGCGCGCAATTCCCGCAGCGCCAATGCTCGCGGCACTGTGAATGCTGCCCCATTCGTACAAGCTGAGCGGGAGGGAACGTGGCTAAAGTGTAAGGGAGTGCCAGTGCTTGGGCGGGCACAGCAGTGCCAGTGCTACCCTGCACGCCACTGCTGTGCCCGACCTCCGTTGCTGATGGAGGGCTGGCAGCACACACAGCTATAATAGCTCTGCTGACGCCCGCCATGCTGCTGCGCGCACAGGGCATCTGCTGCATCCTGACAGGCCTCTGGGGCTCGGGCAACGGCACAACAGCGTACAACGAAAACATCGGCGCCATGCAGGTGCTCGGAGCACGTCCTCGCAGACGCGCGAGGGTCTCTGCCCTAAACTTGTTAAGTTGGCCATGTGTGCTTGCGAGCAATGCTCATGCGCAGGTGCCTGTCACCCTTGAGGGTTGCCACAAGCTGTCGTGCAGGCGAATGCAGGGCTCATGTCAAGGATCGGCCCCCGGTGACTGAGCGGGCGTTGATGAGCGCCGAGAGGCAGCCGCAGACCAGGGGGCCGTTTGTGCGTGCAGATAACGCGCGTGGGGTCGCGTCTGGTGGTCCAAACTGGGGCGGTGATCATCATGATCTTTGCAGTCATCGGTGCGCTCGACGGAGGACGGGCAGCTGTGCATGTGCTGCCTGGTCTTTGCTGCATCAAGCAAAATTCTATGCATGATGACAAACAGCAGACCATTTGCGCTCTGCCATGCTTGCATGAGGTGTCGACACTCTTTGAGGTGATGTGCTCCCGCGGTCACACGCATTCGCCCCTGTGGTGACATGTTGCCCAACTCCAGGCATCGCATGCGATCTCGTGTTATGTGCATCCGCTTACGACCCCCCGCTGCTTTTGACATCAATATTAGACAGCGAGCTCTGCGCAGGCAAGTTCGGCGGCCTGTTCGCGTCCATGCCGCAGGCCATGGTCTCCGGCCTCTTCTGCGTCATGTTCGGGCTCATCGCGGCCGTGGGCATCTCGCAGCTGCAGTTCACCGACGCCAACAGCCCGCGCAACATCTTCATCGTCGGCATCGGCCTCTACCTGGTGCGCCAGCGCCCGCGGCTTGCCGCCCGCCGGCATGCCTGCCTGCGCGCGCTGCGGCGCCTGAATGCGCAGCGCCGCCGCGCCGCGCCCTGCGCAGCGGCTGTGCCCTGTGCACCGATCGCCGGCTCGTTGGCGGACTGCATTGAAGTCACGGGGGGCCCGCCGGCCCAGGCTGCGTCAAGGCGCCGCGAGGAGGGCCGAAAGGCGCATGCTGCTCAGTGCCGACGCAGCACAGCCAGCAGCGGCGCAGGCGCCGAGCGCAGGCCTGCCCTACCCTGTATTGGGTGTATGCGTACCTTACCATATACCGATATGCGCGCAGGGCCTGAGCGTGCCCAGCTACTTCACGGAGTACACCGAGAAGACCGGCCATGGGCCCGTCAACACGGGAAGCGCGCCCTTCAACAACATTGCGAACAGCGTCTTCAGCACCGCGCCCGCCGTCAGCCTGATCGTCACGCTGTTCCTGGACAACACGATTCCAGGAACCCAGGTGCCCCAGCCGCCTGGACCTGCCTCGCTTATCGGAGCTCAAGCCGGCCCATAGGAACAGCTTATGTGGTCCGCTCGAGCGCAAAACACATGTGTGGCTAAAATTTAGCACCGTGGACTTGCACCAGCCTGATGGGCAATGACCCTGCGGGGCATGCCCTGATGGTGCCGTCGAGGCATTCGCGCATGCCCGGACAGAGCGCAGACGCAAATGGGCAGACGAGCCTGCGACACTGAGCATCAGCCTACCTGTTAAATGCTCGGCCGTTTGTTGCAGCCAGGATGTGACCCTGATACACTGTGGACACACTGTGGATACACTGTGGATACACTGTGGATACACGGTATCAGGGGCACCACAGGCATGGCTTCAACAAAAGGCCCAGCATTTTCCAGGTAGGGTGATGCTCAGTGTCGCAGGCGGTGCCCTGAGCGTGCTGCCCTTGGGCGCTTGCCGGGCTAAGCATCGTGTGTTTGGTTGACGCGCTGGCCCCGCGCGCAGGAGGAGCGCGGGCCGCGCGCCCGGGGCGCGCAGGGTCCCTCTGCCTGTCCCCGGGGGAACCGAGTGTTTGTGATGAAGGGCGCCTGCACACGCGCAGGAGGAGCGTGGGCTGCACGTGTGGCGCATGCAGAGCGCCGGCGACTGGTGGGAGGACGCCGCGCTGCACCAGGTGCAAGCCCTAGGGGGTCCGTGACATGCCCTGCCCACGCGCGCGCGCGCCGAGCCGGCTCGCCCAGGGCCAGTCGCAGTACATGTGGACCGCTGCTCCCCCAGGTCAGCGCCTGCAAGCTCCGCATGCAGGGCGTCAAACGCGTGCCTGCGTGCCGGGCGCATGGCGGACGCGCTGCTGTGGTGCTGGCTGCCTGGACGTGCGCGAAGCGGGGCCAGCACCTAGTGCGGGCGTGATACCAGGGAGTGTTCGCGCAGGTGTACGGGCTGCCGTTTGGCATGACGCGCAGGGCGGGCCGCTGGCTGCGGCCGCTGCGCGCGCGGGCGGGGCAAGCCTGCGGGTCGCTGCTGCATGCCTGCGCGCGCAAGCGCGCCGGGCCGCCCGCCGCAGTCTGACGTGCCGGGCTGGGCCGTTGAATGCTGCCGGCCGCGGCGCGTGCGGGCGGCCCGCCGGCAGCGTCACCGCTTGTTTGCCTGCCCCAGCGCCCCGCGCAGCGAGGCGCCCTGTGCTAGGGTGAATCAAATACCTTAATGTAATTGTATGTCTCACCTGTGAGCTGCCCGGCGCCCGTCGGCCGGCGCGTTGCTTGCTTGCAGGATCTCTTGCCATGGCAGTCCTGCATGCCAGGTCAGTGCATTACCGTACAAGTATTCATTGTGTAGCTCATATTTGTCTGGGAGAGAAAATGTCTGGCACCTGCTGCGTGCGCGTCAGGTCATGCGCTGGGTTCCTTCACACGCAGGCGCTTTCTCTGGGTCCCTTTCTAGGGCAGGCGGGCCCGCTCGAGGCTGGGAGACGTGCTGCCTGATTTTGGACAGCACACCTGCTGAGCAGCTTACTCCATCACTAGCTGCACTCCGTGCTCAATGTGTATCAAAGGTTCTCGCTGCCCGGGAGACCATCCTAATTCTGGTGGTGGTGTGCTAGGCCTGAATTGTGCTTTTGCCGGGTCACCTTTTCGTTTTTGCCTGAACAGAGCCCCAACCTGCTGATGTCTGCGCTGAACAGCGCCCCAACCTGCTAATGTCTGCGCTGAACTGCACATGATAGTCCCAGAACAAGGCTACCCTCGTGCTCCATAAGCCTTGAGTCTGAGCAGAGTGTCTCTGTGTGTTGTGAGACCGGTGTGGTAATTGCCTCTGCTACTGTCAGCCTTTGCCAATTTACATGGGTAAATGAAGAATGATCGTATGCCAAATCCATCAGTAGCTACTGCAGCCTGGAGCCCACGCCGGGGCCAAAACAAGCAACGCATGCAGCATGCACAACGCACAGCCTGGAAGTACCAAGGAGCATGAAGCAATCCTGCAGAGGCACAACCCCACCGGTAAAGCCCGTGCGTACCATGCTGCCGGGCGGCAGCTGCACAGATGGTCGTCGCTGGCGACCAGCACCGGACGGTGTGCAAAAACTGTGCGCAGGGCTCCTGGCGCCCGCGCCTACGCCTGTGCTTCACCACCTCTCACGCACCTGTCCTAGACTGCTGACCTACAGAGACACCTGCACCTACACCCCTACTTCTAGCTTCCCTAAGCAGTCTTCTCAGCTACTTACTCGCTGCCTACTGCTGCGCCACTCGCCTGCCATGAGCCTGCCACTTCGTACGGGTGCGGCGACATCTCCAGGTACACAAGATTTCCGACTGGAGCCCGCCGCCCTTGGGACTGCGCCTCGCCTGACAAAGGGAGCTTCCCTTTCAGACTGCGCCTCGCCTCCAACAGGGCGCCGTCTTCTGTCAGGAGCACATGCAGCCGCCTACCCTATCCTAAGCCTACCCTAGCCGCACCTGGACGAGACACACCGCCTGGCACATGCATACGCTTTGGCTGGTTCGCAGGTGAACGATTTCATGCAATCAGGATGCATGCTGTGGCGTGCCGAGCGGCCGTGCAACGCCGATCGGCCTGAACAAGACCTGATGAGCTCGAGTGCAGACACATCCTCACTCCCAGGACATGCGCCGCGGCGCGCCGGGCGGCTGTGGGGCGGGCGCGGTTGCGGCGAGCAGGCCCGGCAGCGACGGCTGCCGGCCGATGGGCGCGTTGCACGACTCCAGGAACATGTTGATCAGCTGCGCACAGGCGCGCGGCGCACTTGGCGGCCGAGCGCATGGGCGGCATGGGCGACAACAGCTCGGAAGCATGTCGGGCGTCTGCGCGCATGCGTGCGCGCCCAAAGCTAGTCTGGCACAGGCAGCTGCGCGCATGTCGACAAGTGCCAAACACAGACGCACGCGCCTCAAGCTCGCGCCGCAGCGCCGGCGGCAGCGGCTGCCCCGGCGCGAGCAGGCTGCGCAGCGCGGCGCGCACGTCGGCCAGGTGCGCGGCCAGCGCGACGCCGGCCGGTGCGTCGCGTGCCCAGCGGTCCACGTACGTCGCGCCGCACTGGCCCAGCAGCGCCGCGAGCGCAACCGCGAGGAGCTCGCGCGCGTGCACCGCGTTTGCTGCGCCCTGCGCAGCGGGGCCGGCCGGGTGAGCGGCGGCGGCGCCCAGGTGAGCGGCAGGAGATTGCTGTTGCGGCCGAGGGCGGGTTGCCGCAGGTCTGGCGCGCGGCACGCTGATCAAGGCATGCTTGCTGCGCGCCTGATGCGCGAGAGGGCCACGAGTTGAGTCCTGCCCTGTGGCTTTCAGCGGCGGAGCCAAACCCAAGGTGCACTCGCACACCAGCACCTGCTGCGGTGCTTCGTGAGCTATTGATCCCACCACACTGCGCAAGGCTGCGGCACACGCGCACACGTGACCAAAGCCCTGGGCATCGGTCGTGTGTGAAACTCATGGACGCGCACCAGGCGAGCGCGCATTGCCAGCTCGGACAGCAGCACGCTGATGGTCGCGCCAGCCAGCAGGCCGCGCACGTACAGCCCCGCCAGCGTCTGCAGGCTGCTGCGCAGCGCGGCCGCATCCGCCGCCACCTGCACGTGAAGGCCTGCTTGCCGCCGCTAGCTCACCTGTGCTGGCTGACAACTTGACGGTTTTCTCACACGTGCTGAACATAGCTCTCACTCCTCTTTAAGGGGAGCTTTGCACAGGACAGAGATCAAGGCATGGTTGCAACGTGCCTGGCATGGCAGCAGGCATGACGCTTCCTGACAGCAGGCACTGCCCGCCATGCCCGCCAGGCTACTGCTGGGTTGAGCGCCTCGCACTGCCCGCAAGCGTCAGCTGGGTGCACACCTTGCAGCAGCACGAGCACGCGCGCTCGCATCACGCATCACCTGCACAACTGTCCGCGCCTGCTGGGGCGTCTTGAGGCCGCCGTCGGCGCCGCGGCTGAGCAGCAGCACGCCGACAGCTCCCACCTCGCGTGCGGCCCGGCCGGCCACCACGTCGGCCACCGCGCCGGGCGCGGCGCACGGCAGGCCGCCCTTGTCCGCCAGCGCCGCCAGCGCGCACAGCAGCAACATGCACGCCGCGCGCCGACGAGCCCCTCCCGGCCTGGAAGGCCTGCAGCAGGGGAGCAAGAGGAGGTGATGCAGCTTGCCAGCCAGCCTCAGCTGAACTCTGGCGTAATACTTGACATATGGCAAGGCCTCACCAAGTCTGTCAGGCACCTCAGCCCCTGTAGATCAGTGCTCTCTGGCGGCAGGGCGGCCGCGTGCGCGAACGCGGTCTGGTCGGGCAGTGCGGACGTCAAAAGGCACTCCAGGGCGTCCAGTATGGCCTGCGCAGAGCTCATCAGCGGCTTGTGTGTGCTGTCAACTATGTAAAGCGTGGGTGCTGAACAGGTCCACGCACTTAACGCCTACGCGCAAGCAACCCAGGGCCCAAGTGGTGCACCTGTCTCCGCATTGACTTGGCGACGCCGCCGTGGCACAGCACATAGACCACGCCCTCGCAAACACCTGTCAAGGCACCAGCGGGTGCGGCTAGCGGCGCGACTAGCCATGCCACCACCAATGCTGCCCTAGCCCTGAGGTGCTGGTCCTCCTTGTCGCCAGGTTGGCAGGCGCCCTTGCCAAGCGGCGCGCTCAAGGTGCAGGTGGCTGAGGGTGCGGGCCGGGGAAGATGCCCCCGCACTGGGAAAGCGTCTAGTCCACGCATGTGGCGCCGCAAGTCAGCCCGGATCAGCCATAGGCAGGGGTTGCTGCTTGCATTTAAGAGAAAGGCAGGCGTCCAAGTGCTTACTGCCGAGGGGCTCTGACCTGAGCTGGGTTATTTCGAATTTGGCAAGGCATAGAAAGTTTTATATTTTCAACTCTATATTATTTTTGGACAGCAGGCCAGACTTCAAGCAGGAGTGTGTCTCACGCACATGGGTATTAAGACATCTGCTACACTGGACACCATGTCAGCACCCTGTCAGCTTGGCTGCATGCCCCCAATGAAAAGGCAGGCGATGCCCGTCTTGCTGACCATGGCGACGCAGCGACGCAGGCCCCTTAAGCCATCGTGTCCTCGGCAGACAAGTGTAAATTATCACTGCTCAGCCCTCTGTACAAGTGCACATGCATGCCAGCATGCTGCAGCACGCAAATGTTTGCTGCATTCACTCTGCCATTTGGAACACCTTCTGGTCGGTAGGACTCGCACTGCCAGCCGCCAGTGACTATGCTTGACGGACTTGGTTGGGCGGACACAAGTGCTTGACCATGTTCCAGTGATCAGCTGAAAAGCCTGCAATATGACTCGAACCCAGCATCCTCAATGGCTGTTATCCATCCGATCAAGATCCGAGACCATTGATACACAGTTCTCCAGCTTGCTCGTTACCTATAGCGCAGCGCCACAGGGCTCGCCGGCCCCAACCGGTGAAAGCGCATGCATGTTGTCAGCACGCACATGTACGTGTGCGCACCTGGAGGGCACCCTCCGCCTGCCTCGCACAGCTGCTCGCTGAGCTCGACAGTGATCTGCGCAACAGTGACCTCCTGCCATGGTCGGTGCATGCAGTGCATGCGCATGCCTGTTAGCATGAGCTTGTGGCTAGCCGCACTGCGGGCGCACCTGTGATACGGGCGGCAGCTCAGCGGCCGCAGCAGCCTGGGCAGCCGCCAGGCCGGTGCAGGGGCGCCTGCTGGGTGCCCTGGTAGGCAGCAATGCTCTCCATGTCAGCCTGCAGTCGCTCTACGCGCTTGTGAGCAGAGCACAAACGCCGCAGCTGCATGACCAGCAGCGGCGCACATTGCATCCCAACCTAGCTGGACCTCCGCAGCTCTTTGCACTGTGTAACACCGCACATCATGTTGAGTCAGAGCAAGGCGTGCACCGTCATTTGGCGCTCGCGCGCATTTTGCAGGTCCTCGCGTTGCCCCACCAGCACCGCGCGCCTGGTCACCTCTGCCTCGCGGGCCTCTGCCTGTTGAAGCAGCTGCACCAAGCTGTCCTGGATGCGCCTGAAGTCTGTGGTTTGCGCGGGCGCGGCGATCATGGCCGCCGCACCGGCCTCCTTGTCCTGGAGCTCCTGCATGCCTCGGCACGCCTGTATAAACTTGCTAGACCACGGTGCAGGCCTATAGGCTGGACAAGGACATGCATGCAATGCAACAGCAACGCACGCCCTGCTGCTTGAGGTACGCTGCCTCCTCTGCAAGCTCAGCGTCCGCTGCCCTCCGCTGGTCCATGAGGCGCGCCCTTTCTCCGCGCTGCTCTGCCTCGGCAGCTTCTCTTTCATGTCGTAGCTCCTGCATGTCAGCAGCTGCATGGCTCCTGGGACTCTCACACAGGCTCAACAACGCGGACATGTCACACATGCTTGTGCAACACTCATGTCCAGTACATTTGCTGGACCAAGTGCAGGATCTCATGGAGTGCTGCAACTTGCCTCCACGCCCTTGCGCAAGCAAGCAAGCTCGCTGATGCACTGTAAGCGCTCCTCCTTGTAGCGCTGCAGCCACAACTGGTGCTCACTCTGGAGATGCTGCGCCTGGAAAGCTCTGGCATTCTCATGCTGGCTGGAGAGGCTGCTCAGTGCTGCAGCCCGTTCTGCACAACCCCTCCTCAGCTCTGCCAGCGCAGCCGCCTTTGCGTCATGCTCATGGCACAAGTGCTGCAGGCGAGCGCTTGCACTCCTGCATGCAGCTCCCAATGCCTGCAGGTCCTGCCATGCCAGAGCAAGACTTGGCATGGTGCTGGTGCACAGCAGCAAGAACAAGCTCTCAAATGAACACCAATGCTACCACGCACGGCTTTCGCTAAGGCCCTCTGCGCATGCAGGTCTGCAACTTGCTGCCGCAGCGCTGCGGCCTGTGCCTCAATCGCAGCCAGCTTGCTGCTGTATGCGCGCAACGCTGTCTGATATTGCTGCAAGTCTGCACTTGGAGCAGGCTGCACGTGCTGCGCGGGTAGGCATCCCCACTGAGTGTCAACCAATACATGCGGATACTAAAGTAAGCGACCAAGCAGGACACAGACAGACGCAGTGCATGCCGTGCCGGGGGTCCCATGCTGTCCACTGCCTGCATGACTGCCTGAGGGCTCCTGGCCTGGTTGTTAAGGATGTGCTCGCCGCGGTGCATCATGGCTGCTGCAAGGCTGCGTTCAAACACTGCTAGCAGCACCGCCGCCCACTCTGTGTGATAACTGGCTGGGGAGCCTCTTGCTTCAAAGAGAGAAGATCCGTTGTTGTCTGCAGATGCAGCTCACACTACGTTTGCAGCACAAAAAGTGCAGGGCAGTACAAGCTCAAGGTGTACTACACGCTTAAGGAACATGCAGCAATGCTTCGACCTCGTTACAGGCTCTCTTTCGTTCAGGTGGTGCACAGCTGCGCAGCTGGTGATACAATGGAGTACATAGAATACACAATGCAGGAAGCCAGGGACCCTAATGTTCTAAGTAGACCTTGGCGGCAAGATGGCCACTGCGTTTCGCTGACAGTGCAACATAGCGACACAGAGACGGTACAGAGAACAGCAATGCACAAACAGCAATGGTACGGTTAAAACACACAGGGCAACACGCTGACAAACGCAGATTAAACAGTGCTGACAGGGTCTCTGCTGCGCTATTGGCAGTCCAGAGCATGTTATCAAGCATGCTGCGTGTGTGGCGCCGGTTGCATTAGGGCGCCACAATCACGCTGCACAGGCCCTTGTGCACCTCGGCATATATCCGTTCGTATGCGATCTCCTCCCCATCGAGCAGCAGCCAAGTCCCTGCACCAACAGAGAAGGTGTTATACCAATCAGGAAGACATGGTGTCATGCATGGTGTCTCGATGCAATGCAGAGGGAGGGTAGCCCGCAGTGGCTTTGCCATGCACTCACTGTGGACCTCCAGGTAGCCCGCAGTGGCTTTGCCATGCACTCACTGTGGACGTCCAGGTACCACAAAACTACATGAGCTATGCGCGCACCCTTGCTGACAGGCTCCAGGATGAGCGCAGCCACGCGCTCAAAGCCGCACATCGGCAGCGCCAGGTGCTCGGCGCGCTCCGAGTGGTTCATGAACTCGAAGCCCTCCCGCCGCGTCACCACGCGCGTGTAGATGAGGTCCAGGTGCCCTACCGCAGCCACATGCAATCTTGGCCGCATGCACGACGGCATCCGCCATTTGAGCATGGCACAAGGTGCACAGGCCACATGCGCGGCCGAAAGCAGGCTGCCGAGACAGGCACACCCGCATGCCTGCCTGGCGCTGAGTGTCTCATGCCGTGCTGCACTGCGCTCGTACACTGGCGCGCTGCAACCCTCAAGAAGATGTGCATATGCCCGAGAGGGAGACAAAGGTCCAAACATGTTCCGCACCCGTGTCAAAACCCGCCTTAGGCGCCAGCTCAAACCGGAAGTCCAGCCAGGGCAGGTTGCAGGCTGCGAAGAGCGCCACCTTCTCCGGGCCGAGCGTGCGCCAGCTCTGCCACAGGCGTCCCCACATTGTCGCTGCTTCTGACAGATCGCAGCTGGCCATCTGGTGTAGCAAGCAGGTGTAACAAGTGAGTCAGGGCATCCTGTGAACACTGCAACGCCTCCTCACTTGTTGCCATAGCTAGCCGCATGCGCAAGGCAGCACCACTACGCATGCCACAGAGCAGCACGAAACACGAGCCCCGCCCTGTACGGCAGCCGGGCGGTTACCGGCGGCAGCGACGCCTCGTCCAACGGGTCGGCGTCGCCAGCCGACGCCAGCGCGTCCAGCAGCGGCGTGGCCGGCCCCGGCGGGCCGCCCCAGGCGCCGCCCTTGGCGCGCGCGCCGCCGCGCGGCGGCGCCGGCAGCGGCGGTGCGACGCAGAACTCGCTGCGCGCGTGCAGGACGACGTCGGGCGCTGCGGGCGCGCCAGGCCGCGCCGCCGCGGCCGCCGCGGCCGCGCCGGCCGGCGTGACGTACGCGACGCGCGCCTCGAACGCCGTGCGCAGCAGGATCTGCTGCAGCAGGCCGACCGTGAAGCGCGCGCCGCCCAACCACCTGCGCGCCCCGGCGCAGTCCCTCTTAAACCCAAGGGGGCGCGGCGTCTGCGCAGGGGTGCGTGAGCGGGTGCGCATCATGCACTCAAGCGCGCAAAGACTGTCATTCCTGCTGAGGCTACGTGCAGCTGTGCGAGCGAGCGGCACCCCGTGCGCAGCCCTCATGAGCGCGGGCAGCAGGCGCGGGGCTCCCCCTCGTCTCCGTCAGATCACCGACGCGGGCGGCTGCTTCTTCCGGGGCTAGGGTAGGGCACCCTAGCATTAACCTAGCCAGGGGCGCGCCGCAGGTGCTCCGTGCCGCGGTCCAGGTTGGCGACCATGCCGAACACGATGGACAGGAACGCAAAGTAGCGCCGGCCCGGCGGCTGCATGACGCTCACAATGTCCAGCGCGCGGCGCCGCCCCTGCGCGCTCACGCACAGCGCTCGCGCGAGCCTCCAAGCATGCGCCGGGTCTGAGAGCAAAGAACCGGCACTGCGAGCATGCCAGGCACCCAGAGCACATACAAACAGACATATTGATACAGGCATTTGGACTGGATGACGACGGCATGCACCATGAACGTGGCGGGTGCCGCCAGGGAGCAGCGGCGCGCATGCGCTGGGGGCCGAGCGCGGCGCCGGCGCACGGACCTTGCAGATGGCGTGCGCGGCCGTCGCAGGGGACCACAAGCCGCAGTTGGCGGCGAGCGCGTTGCCGCTGCCGCCGGGGACCTGGCATAGCGGCAGCCGCGCGGCCTCCGCCCAGTCCGGCCGGTGCAGGAGGCCCTAGGCCGGCCGGGACGCGGTGTCAGGCCCACCCAGCTGCAGCAGCACCACATAAAGTCTGCCAGTGTCTCGCACGCGCATGCAGGCCCCCGGCTGGTCGGGTTCTGCAGACTGCTGCCAGCAGACGTAGTCCGCAGCCGCGCATCCCGCTGATGCCAAACAGCCGCCCCTGCCTGCTCCTGGAAGCCTCCCCAGCCCTCTGACAAACAAGCAAGACAGCTCTCCTGCATGGGGCAAGCAAGACAGCTCTCCCGCCTGGGGCCTGGACAGTCGCCCCACCCCGGCAGTTTGCAACATACTTCACCCCCAGCGTACCCAACGCCAGGACCCTTGTGCTGCCGAATCTTGCCATCCTGAGATAGGGTCTCTGAAAGCAGGCCTCCCTGGGTCAGGGCAGGCGCGGCGCGCCTGCAGCGCGTCGAACACCGTGCCGTCGCCGCCGACCAGCACCAGCATGTCGCAGCGCGCCAGCGGCACGCCCGCCGCCAGCCGCCCGGCATGGCCGCGCTCGTGCGTCTGCACAGCGCGCACGTCCAGGCCCGCCGCAGCCAGCACGGGCGCCACGTGCCGCTCGTAGATCCGCTGCGCCCTGCGCCGCCACGAGTCGTCACGGCCAGCACCTGCACCAGTCTCTCTCCTTCTACCGGCCGCCAGCAGCCACGGAAGCCATGGATGCCAGCAGAGCACTGGAATGCGCCAGGCCGGCCTCCCCGCCTCACGGTTCCTGCATGGATTGGCTCCTGTAGCGGTCCGCACGTGCAGCGGTCCGCGCGGCTGTGCGTGGCCGCTGGCAGGGCGCGCACCGTCCCTGGCCGGAGCGCGGGTTGATGACGACCAGCACGCGCGGCGGCTCCGCGCGCGCCTGCCAGCTGCCCAGGCGCCGCAGCAAGGCAACCAGCTGCGCGGCCGCCGCCGCGCTTGCGCAGGTCAGCAGCGGGCTCCTCAGCACCTGCCTGCGGTGCGCGGCCGGGCCTCAGCATGGGCGGGCGGAAGCGGGACACGGCTACGGTGCGCAGCACGCTTCGGCTACAGGGCACTTCATGATGGGAGGGCGGCACAGGCCTGCCAGCCTGCAGCGAAAGTGTGCTCAGCTGAGCAATGACACCATCTACAAAGCTTACCGACAGTGTATGCGCAGACAAGCATGGGTGAAAGCAGCCAACGCGCAACCGAAGTCTGCGGGGTAACCAAGGACCCCTATGCGTACAGGGCTGCGCGCCGTGTGCGCTTGCGGGCGTCGGCGTCCTTGCGAGGCGGCTGCAGCTGGCAGGACCAGACCCGCACGCCGTCCGCGCCGTGCAAGGTGGCGCCGATGAGGTCGCTGGCGCCCACCTGCGGGCGGCACGCCCGCGGCTGGCGGCAAGCAGCACAGGCATAAGCTCTCGAGTTGCAGCAGGAGCTGGGCGCGATGAGTCGCGCGGGCGGGCACTGCTGCAACGTGCTTTGTCAGCATCTGCCAGCGGCCATACTTACGGTGTGAGCATACGTCGCAAAATGTCACACAAAACACGCACAGCACAGCACGCAGGACGAGCGCGGCGCCTTGCGCACGCGCCTTAAACACGGAAGTTGGTACGGACCGCCTCCACCAGCGGCAGTGCCGCTCGGCTGAGGGCGCCTCGCCCTGCGGCACCACATGCTCAGGCGCCAGGCCTGCCGCTGAGGCTGCCTGCGGCCACGGCGCGGCACATTGGGACGCAGTGCCCACAGCACAGCGCACCTGGGCAGGCCGAAACTCAACAGCGCCGCCCGCGGTCACCAGCAACAATCCCTCGACGGCTCCACTGTGAACAGGCACTCGTACATCCTCTGCGCCTTGGACGCCACCAGGGCAGCCCATGCCCAAGGCCCCTCTCAGCCTTTCAGCAGCAAAGGGACAGCACAGCCTCGTCCCGGCGTCATCCCGGCGCTCTTCTATATGTTTGATTTAACAGGATGGCTTAACAGACTGTGCTATTCTTGTTGTTGACTTCAAGTAGGGTGTCACGACCAGGCCGACGCATGTAGTTCTGCTGGTAAGAGGAGAGCCTGCACACTTGTCCATGTGGGCGGCAGCTCCAAGCTTTCACTGCAGTCAGGCTCCTAGCACGTGGGCATGCTTAGATAGAGACCCAACATGCTGGGCATGGGCACCCACTTCGCTCTGCACTACTCTGCATGCATGCATTCTGGCTCAAGGCCGGCCGCTCGTGCCCACATCCCAAACATACGTCCTGCCGCCCTGCCCGGCCCCGCCGCGCGAGTTGTGTCCTGCAGCCGGCCCCACAGCGCCAGGCGGCCTCATATCGGGTGCCTCCGCTGCGCCGTCCTCGCTCCCGCAGTCGCCGCTGCCACTTGCCGCCTCCGGCGCAGCGCCAGCCGGACTGACCCTAGTCTCGGCACCGGGAGCCTCTGCGCCCGGCGCTGCCGCGACTGTGCTACCCGGACCGGAGCCGGCTCCTCCCACAGGGTGTGACGCCGGCTCGGGGCTGGGAGCGGCAGCGCCTGCTGCAAGCCCGGCCGCAGGGCCGCGCCCAGGGCCCCGCTCAGGGCCGCCGCGCGCGCGCGCCGGCCGCAGCTCTTTACGCAGCAGCTGCCGGCGCGGCAGGCCAAACCAGCCGCCGTCCTCGGCGGCCAGCGCAAACCCTGCAGCGGCATACAGTGCGCGCGCGGCCTCGTTGTCCGCGTCCACATGCAGCCACAGGCTGTCCTGCCCCCACAGCGCCGCTGCGCGGCCCACAGGTTGCGCTCAGCGCGCCACAAGGAGGGCCGCAGGCAGAGCATGTCCTGGCTCCACAGAGCATTTGCGTAGCCCCATCACGTACGTGGGCAGAACGCAACACGGCTTGGCACTCACTGTCTACGGCCCCATGCAGCTGGAGCAGCGTCACGGCCCCACTCCGCTGCGACATGCGCATGGGGAACCGGTAGGCGCCGCCAGCATGCGCGGCAGGGCGCACCCAGGCGCGAGCAGGCGTGCAGCAGCGCGGTCGCGGCGCCGCGGCGCCGGAAGCCGCGCGCGACCGCCATGTTGGACACGTAGCAGCGCTGCGGGCTGGCGCTCGGGAAGGGCGGCGGCAGCACCGCCTGCATGGGATGTAGGCTTTAGGGCATAGCCAAGATGTAGGGCTTAGGGCATAGCCACCAGCGCGCCTCCAGGCGTCCTCGGCTGTCCCGCGCCCGCAGACAGGCGCTCGTCCACCCGCCCTGGCTAGCACGGACAGACAGGCTGCGCCCCCCGCACAACGCGCACGCAGGCCTGGTCACGGAGGAGCCGGGGTCGACTCAGCTGTGGCAGTGCCGGCTGCTGTGCACAGCGGCTGCTGGCAGACATGCCTGCCAGAGGCTGGTGAGATGCGGGGGACGGCCGCCCCAGGCGGGGCACGGTGCATGTCCGGCCAGGGCGGCCAGGGTGCAGGAGGGGCGGACCTCCGGCGCGGTGAAGGACAGGAAGGCGCAACCCGCCAGCGCGCCGGCGCCGTCCGCCGCCACGAAGCAGGCCACGCGGCGGCGGCGCCGCCAGCGCCTGATCTCGCGCCTGCGGCGGCAGGCCCGGCGCTGGGCCAGGTGCGCCCGAGGCCCGGGCGCGGGCCGAGCTGCGCGTGCGGCGCGCGTGTGGCGTGCATGGTGAGCGGCGGCGCTGCGAGCGCCGCACCCTGACACGCGGGCCGCCTTGCACGCCCGTGCATGAGGTCTGAACATCGCACAGCAACCGCTACGCCGCAGCGCTGCCGGCGGCAGCGCTGCCCCTGGCTACCCGCGCCGCAGCCAATGGTGCGTGATCCAGAGCAGGAGGGCGCCAGCGCACTGCTCAAGCGGCGACGGCAGCGCCGGGAAGAAGCGCCGCTGGCCGCGCAGCGCGTCTAGCTCAGCGCGCAGCTCTGCGGCCTGTCGCCTGAGCCGCCACTCGCGGGCCTCGCTGCGCGCCTGCCGCCCAGTCCGGCACACTCGCTGGCGTTTTGTCAAGATACCGCCACGTCAAACTGCTGTAGCGCTTGCTTGGCCCCTCTGCACTCCACCTTGCTGGCCGACTGTGCCAAAGACTGGCCCAAGTGAGTGGGCTCCCAGCGACTGAGTTGCAGAGCAAATCCTACGCGCCCTCCGCCCGGTGCCAAGCTGCGTGACAGCAGCGGCGGACGCGCCTGCTGCTTCCCCTCGAGTGCCTTCTGGAGCTGCTTGCCGATCGCGCCCTCCAGGTACGCATTGACCGCCCTCTCCACGACAGAGAGGAAGGGCGCCAGCCCGCTGCCGGACGCTGCCTGCTGGAACGCAAACGCCTGCGCCCCGGAGGGCTTGTGCTGCAGCCGCATACTGTGACACGCACAGGCGTATTGCCAGCACTTGCGCACCTATCCACAAGGTGGTCAAGCAGTCACCGCGCAGTGCTTGCGACACGTTGCCTGCTCAAGTGTTGAGTTGTTGCAGCACTGAACATACGGTCTTCCAGTCACAAGACATGGTGCTGCAGCAGCGTATGGACTAGTGCAGGTGCACCTCTGTACACACTCGAGCGACTTCAGGGACGTCAGACAGCACTGCCTGCCGCACGCGCAGCGCCGGCCCTTTGCTCCTGGTCTTGGCAGCTGGCTGCCCGGCCGGTGCTGCCGCCAGGGGCGTGCATGCCCGGACTCGTGTCCGCACACACTCTGCGCGCTGCAGCCAGCCCCCCGAATACGCTGCTGATAGACAGCTATGTCTTGCGAGCGGTCGCAGATGCATGGGTGATGGATAGAAACGGAAAGGCTCCGAGTGCCACCACGGGCGAGCGTCCCGCGCACTGCTGTGCTTAGCCCTAGCCCTGCATTCAAACTGGGAGAACCTGAGAGGGTGAGGTGATGTAGAGCAGTTGTCCGAGCTTGGCGGCACCGATGGTCAGGCTGAAAGAGCGCCTGCAGTAACGAGGAGTGTGCTGCTGGCGCCGGCAGCATAATGGCATTCAATGCGTTGCGGCGGACAGCGCAGCGTGCGCCGCAGCTCCTGGCGCAGACGTTCGGCGCTGGTAGCCAGATGCGCGCCCAGAGCAGCCACTCGGAGAACACCAACATCTTCATCAGAGGTCCGTGCTGACTGGGCAGAGCGGTTGCTGCAAGGGGTGCACACGGAGGCTTGGGAAACGCGTGCCTCAGTGGTGCTACGGCGAGCACTGCCTGTAATCCTCAATGCACAGGCATGAGCGCATGACCTGCGTATGCAACCTATTCACAAGCGCGGGATTTGCACCCAAGTTCTGGTTAGCGGCACCCTTCACCTGTATCAGAGTGGACTCTTGTCACCTATGCGCTTGCGAAACAACCTGCACAAGCGGCAGCTGGGGCATGCAACGCAATATATGCTCGACCTGCGGCGCCGGCCCGCGCGCAGAGGCGCTGAAGGAGCTGGAGTACCCCGTCAAGCTGCAGAAGCTGTTGCTTACGCCGCAGCGGGAGGTCCTGGTGGAGCTGGTGATCACCAAGGACAGGCGCGCGGCTGTCGCTCGTTCTCTGGCCACAGTCGCTTGGCCTGCCGGACTGTAACTCTTGTCACTTGGCAGCCTACGCTTTGCATGCAGTCTGAGTCAGGCACAGCTTCCCGACGCCTGTGTCAGAAGAGCTTGCTGCTCAAGTGCTATGCGGAGGCGCACTTGACTTGCGATAATATACATGCTCTGCCGCACATGAGGACGTACATGTGGCAGAGTTTGTGACGTGCGGGGCGCGCAGCGGTGAGATTGAGACATACAACGCGTACCGCGTGCAGCACGACGACAGCCGCGGCCCCTACAAGGGCGGCCTGCGCTACCACCCCGCCGTGGACCTCGACGACGTGCGCAGGCGCGTCTGTGAAGCGCGGGGTCAGGGCTCGCCTGACAGCTGACAGCTGTTGTCTGGGCACATTGACTGAATGGTCCCTGCATGATCGATCCGTGTGCACCCCCTGCGTAGTTGACAGTCTGCAGCACAGAGTGCCTCTCGTGACCACGCATCACCACGCGGCTGCGAGTGATGGGCAGTGGCCGAGCATGTGGCCCAGCCGCCTGAGGGAGACGCTAACCACGCCACAGCCTGGCGTCGCTGATGACGTGGAAGACGGCGGTGATGGACATCCCGTTCGGTGGCGCCAAGGGCGGCGTCACGGTCGACCCCAAGCTGCTCAGCGAGCGCGAGCTGGAGAAGCTGACGCGCAAGCTCGTGCAGGCGCGGCCCGCATTTATAGGGTACGCTACCCTTATAGGGTAGGCTATCCTATATATAGGCTACCCTAAACCCTCAGCGATAGGCTACCCTATACCCTCAGCGGCGCCCGCGCGTCCCCGGGTCCCGGGCCGGTGCTGCCGGCCCGGCCGCCTGCAACCGGCAGGCCTGGGCGCGCGATGCAGCCCTTGCTTCACACACACGAGCCCGATGTCGGAGCGTCACAGGGGAAGGAGCAGACTGCACTGCTCTGCTACTGCTTGTGTTGCTGATAGGCATAGTGCGTAAGGGGAGGTGACATGGAGTCCTTGGCACATTGAAAAGTCGTGATCAGCATGTGATGAAGCACTAGCGGGCGATATTTTAGTTGCTCACCGCGTCTGCATGGAAACAGAATGCGGTGTGCTCTGCAGTCCATCAAAGACGTGATCGGCCCGCACGAGGACATCCCCGCGCCCGACATGAACACCGGCGCGCGCGAGATGGCCTGGTTCTTCGACGAGTACAGCAAGTTCTCCGGCTTCTCGCCCGGCGTGGTGACGGGCAAGGTGCGCGCCTGAGCGCAGGGTGGGCTGCAGGGTTTGGGGTCTAGGGCTTGGGCGCCAGGTGGGCTTTGGGGCGTCAGCACGGCAGGTATATGCGGCGCACTGGCTTCGCGGGTGTGCGGTCTGTGGGTGTGGGTGTGCGGCCTTGCCATTGCCATGGCAGACAGCTACACTCGGTTGACACCCAATGTCATAAGAGTGCATGGCTGCTGCTCTGCCAGGCGGTGCTTGCTGCCTGCCAGGGACGAGCGCGCCTGCTGCTCCATGCGCGCACGCACGTGTCGCACCCTCCCACGCCCTCCACCCCCGAGCAGGGTCCCCTCGCGCCTGAGTCGGGCCGCCGCGCGCAGCCAGTGCACCTGCACGGCTCCTATGGGCGCGAGGCCGCGACCGGGCGTGGCACCGTGTTCGCCACGCGCGAGCTGCTCAAGGCGTTCCACATGGGCGGCATCTCCGGCAAGACGTTTGTCATCCAGGCGCGGCGCTGCACCCGGCGTTGCGGCAGTGTCTGGCCCCTCTTGCCCCCGCCAGAGTGGCCTGCATGCAGCAGCGTGGGTGCTCGCAGCATGCTGGGCACTGCGGGCAAGCAAGCATTATTGCTATACGGCTTCATGTGCGGGGCATGGTGACCTGGAGAATTCCTGTGCGGTAGCGCTGGCTGCATGCATGGGCTGCGGAGGACAGGTGTGGCAGGGCGGGCAGAGCAAGGGAGAGAGGTAGGGGCGCCACCTGCAACCTGGTGCGAGGGTGCAGCGGCATGGTCCTGATGTAACCTACCCGATGATAAGCACGTGCGCCCCACGCAGGGCTTTGGCAACGTGGGCGCCTGGGCGGCGGAGATCTTCACCGAGCTGGGCGGCAAGGTGCTGGCGGTCTCGGACGCGTTTGGCGCGGTCCGGAATGACGAGGGCCTGAACATCGTGGAGCTGCGGCGGCACCTGGCGGCCGGCGGGAAGCTGGCGGACTTCCCAGGCGGTGCGCGGCGCTTCAGTCATGCCAGGCTCCTGTGGGACGGCCGAGCAGCATGCAGCCTCCACCCCATCAGCCCATGCCAGCCTGTGGGTGACCCAGGGCGTAGCGCAGTAGGGTTGCGTCGAGGCGCGTTAGGGTTAGTACATGCTGAGCGGCGCGGCCGGCCGCGCAGGCGAGGCCATGGAGAAGGATGCGGTGCTGGGGCACCCCTGCGATGTGCTCATCCCGGCCGCCATCGGTGGCGTCATCGACGAGCACACCGCCCAGGCCGTGCAGGCGCGGCGCTGACCGGGCTCCTGATGGTGCAGTGCCACAAGTGCTGCGGTCAAGGGGGGTGTCGTCGCCCGACTGGCTGCACTCAGTGCTGCATGCGTTTCATGGGCGGCCGCACTCGGGTGCGGGCGCTGACACGCGCCGCGCACAGGCCAAGTTTGTTGTGGAGGCCGCGAACGGGCCGACGACGCCGGGCGGCGACGCGGTGCTGCGCGAGCGCGGCATCGAGGTGCTGCCGGATATCTACACCAATGGCGGTGAGCGATGCGGGCTGCGGGCGCCGGATGTGTGAGGTGCTGCCAGAGCATGCTCGGGTTGTCCGCGCAGGGCGCTCGTCTGCGCCCTGCAGCACGGCCTTGCGGCGGCTGCAGCGCGACTGGCGCTGTGCGCGGCATGCGCTGCGAGCGCACAACAGAGCGTGCATCCGCACGGCGTCGCCATGAGGGCCATGCATGCAGCGGGACGCCGCAGGCTGCAGCGCGGGCGCGTACGGCGCAGGGCGCTGTGCGCAGGCAGCAGAAGTTTCCACGAGAGTGCAGCGCCTGCGGCATGTCACGGCTCTGGTCTAAGACTCCAGAGCGCAGTAGGGATCCGCGGGGCGGCGTGCGAGCGGGCGGCGCAACGGCGAGCTTCTGCAATTGGGTGCAGAACCTGCGGGGCTCCCAGCGCGAGCTCGTGTACCGCTGAATGCCTTGCGTCCGGTGCGCAGACAGGATGCCAGGGGCGTGAGCGGCTAGCTCTCTACCCTATACCCCCCCTAAGTTCCCTACCCTGCACTCTAAGGATGCCAGGGCCGGCGCGCGCGCGCAGGCGGCGTGACGGTGAGCTTCTTTGAGTGGGTGCAGAACCTGCAGAACTTCCGCTGGGAGGAGGCCGAGGTCAACAAGCGCCTGGACCGCTGCATGACCGAGGCGTTCGCCGCGCTGTGGGACATCCACCGGCAGAAGCGCGTGCCGCTGCGCACGGCCGCGTTCGTGCTGGCGCTGCAGCGCGTCACGCGCGCGCACATCCACCGCGGCTTTGACTGACGGGCCTGGCGCGGGGGGCGGCGCGCTGCCGCGTTCGGCGGCGGCCGCTGCTGGAGCGGCAGCGCGTTTGTGCGCGCAAATTTCGTTGCGGATTGTGGCAGCATGCAAGTCTGCACCCAGGGCAGAGTCTGCCCGGCAGACGCACGACGTAGCTGGGGAGTGTTGGTGCCTGAACGCAGGCAGGTCGCTGATAGTTTATTTCACTGAATGCTCCCTGCTTTCTATTGTCAGGTGTGTGACATGCACTGAGCTCTGCGGCCTCTGGGCACATCGCAAAGAGGCGTTCAGGGTCAATTGTGCCCCAATGGTCGCTCGTGCACCACTGCTGTGTGGATCATGGCCTGTTTTATGTGCATACAACGTGTGCAAAGTAATGAGCGTCTGACCAAGCTCACTGCATATTGTATCATCGCATATTGCTGAGGCAAGTGTGCGCTAGCCAATTGGGCGAGGTCTGACCAACGAAGCATGGAGGACGCGCTGCAAATGTGCAGGGATGATTTTGTGCATGGCCACATTGTGCACGAGACGTGGCGTCAAGCTGTGCGCAAGACATGCCGTCAAGGTGTGCACTGGACACGCCGTCGGACGCCGCAGTTCTTCTTACAGCGCGTCCAGGAGCCGGACGCGCGCGCCCGGCAAGGCTGCAACAGGGCCAGGGGGGGGCGGGGAGAGGGGACCGGGGCGCGCACGCTAGCCTACTGATGGAACAAGCGGTCGGCCCCCAACGCACACGCTGACCTCAACACACTGGGGGACGGCCAAAGGGACAGCTCACCGCACGCCTCCAGGCAGCACCGGGGAAACAGAAAGGGCGGCCCCGCCGCGCGGCGCACTCACTGGGGCAGCCTCGCCCGCCGATGGGCGCAACCCCGGGCGCCCCGTCACAGAAACCCCCATACTTCCAGTCAAGCATGCAGGAAATGGCGTGCTGCCAGGTTGCGCAGCGGCCAAGCAGACACCGGCTCCAGACATGCGTACGATGCTGCGGGGCGCACTGCAAGCCCCACCTAGGGCAACCACCTGGCGCTGCCGCGCCGGGGCTCTGCCAATCGGGCACACTCCAAGCAGGCACACTGCAGGCAAGCATCAAACCAAATGCAGCCTTCCAAAGCTAAGACCGCCAAGCGCCGCGCCACGCAGCCAATGGACCAAAACAGCGGCAGCCGCCAGCGTCAACGACACGGACCCAAGCAGGCGGCGGCGGGCGTGCCGGCAACAGGGCCGGCCTGATACCACACGCGGACACTGCCCCAGCCGCACACGCGCACCAGCTCGCCCGCACGCTGCGCGCGTGACGAAGCGCGCAGCTACGAGCAGGCCGCAGCCGCTCGTATCAGGACTACCTGGCCCCGTGGCTGCCATGCGGCGTCGAGTGCGCGCTCGCTGATGCGCTGCTGGCGCTTCCTGCCGCGCCGCCCGCGTCGCTCGAGAACGCGGACCCACACGCGGGCGCCCCGCCCGTCCCTGCAGGGGCTGTCGCGCCAGAGTGCCCGCTCAGGAATTCCGCCTGCTGCGCCGCCGCAAATGGCCCCGCCGCGGCGTCCGCGAACGGCCCGCCCGGCGGCGCTGGCACGGGCGCCGGCGCGGGGGTCTCCGCAACCGCTGCGCTCGCAAACGGACTGCCGGCAGGGGGACCCCCGGCGGGCGGCGGCGCAGGCCCCTGCCCGCTGCCAAAGCTGGGCCCCGTCGCCGCGCCCGCAAATGGGTTGCTGGGCGTGGGCGCAGGCGCGGCGCCGCCGGGCGCGCCGCCGCCGCCCACCTGCCCGCTGCCAAACCCCGGCAGCCCCGCCGCGCCTGCAAACGGGCCCGCGGCGCCGCCGGCGCCCGCCGCCGGCAGCTGCGTGCCCGGCGCGGCGAACGGGCTGCCGGCGCCGGCGCCGCCGTTTGGCAGGGCGCCGCCCGCAAAGTGCGCGCCCGCGTGGTCGCGCTGCGCGGCCGCCGCCGCGGCCACCGCCACGTAGCTGGCCGGCGGCGGCGAGGCGGGCCGCCCGCCGGGCCGCCCGCCAGCGCCCACCCGCTCCTCGTGCGTGGACTGCGCGAGCACGGCGGCCGCGCAGATCTCAGACGAGGCCGCCGACGCGGCCGTGACCGCCGGCGCCGGCGCGGGCCGCCGCTGCATGCGCGGCGGCCGCAGCGCGGCCGCCATGCCCTTGAGCACGCACACGATCTGCGCGCGGCGCCGCCACCGTCAGCGCGCCGGGCCGGCCAAGAGCCAGCATTGTAGGGAACGAAACCATGCAACCATGAGACAAGCAGCAGACGCGCTAGCCGCCGCAGCGCTCCCCGTGACATACGGCTGTCCGCTTCCAGTGCACAGCCTCCGTAGGCAGCCACAGCCGACGCAGCCTGCACCCGAGCACTCTGCTCACCCGCGTTAGCCGGGGACGCAGGGTGGCGGGCGTCGGCGTCTAGGGTAGGCTGCCCCGCACCTCCTCAAACTCCGGCCGCAGCGCAGGGTCCTCGCCCCAGCAGCGCTCGCAGAGGTCGCTCCAGCCCGGCGCAGGCTCCGGCGGCACCTCGCCGTCCCAGCGCGCCTTGCCGGGCAGCGGCGGCCGCAGCGCGCCATTGCTGGTCGTGATCTGGTGCAGCAGCGCGTGGTAGTTCAGGCCCTCGTAGGGCTCGCGCCCCGTCCACAGCTCCCACAGCACCACGCCGAACGAGTACACGTCCACCTGCGCAGCGCGCACGCGCGCGGCGTCAGCGCCAGCCGCTGACGCTGCGAGCAACACTGCTGCAACCCCACACCCTGCCAGCGCACTCGAGTGCCTCTCGTATCAAATTTCTCTGCATCCCACCCGTGCACATGCCACACATGGCATATGCTGCAGCCCTGCCCACCTGATAAGCACGCCCCCGGATAGGTGCACCCCTGCAACGCCACAGCGAAGCAAAGAAAACAGGCTGGTGAACGCCGCGACACGCCCGGGCGCAGGGCGCGGCGGTGCGGCCCACGCACCCGCTCCGTGACCGACTCGGGCGTCTTGATGATCTCGGGCGCAATCCAGGGCAGCGTGCCGCGCTGGCTGGTCACGTTGCTGACGTACGTGTCGCGCTTCTGCTTGGACAGGCCAAAGTCGGCCACCTTGCAGATCGCGCGCCGGTCGCGGTAGCCCAGCAGCAGGTTGGCGCTCTTGAGGTCAAAGTGCACGATGTTCTTGGCGTGCAGGTACGCCATGCCCTGCGTCCCGGCGCCGCCGCTTTTAGCGTGCCGTGCTTAATACGGGCGTAAACGACACACTGCCAGGCCAGCCTCATGCACCACACAGGCAAGCGCGCTGCGGCGGCGCAGGCCCTGCCTAACCTGCCACACGCGCGCTGGCACTCCCCGGGTCATGCGCCGCCCCGGCGGCCGCATCAACGCTCTGCCCGCGTGTCTGCCAGCAGTGTCTCCCTGCAAAGTCTGCCTGCGGTGCCAGCTCAACATAAGAGGGGGCGTAGGCAAAGGCGCGCCTTGGCGGCGTCCATTGCGATACACAGGCGGTGCATGGCGCCCTGCACCACATCCGCCTTGCGCGACAGCGCCGTCTTGAGCGAGCCCTGGCTCATGAACTCAGTCACCATGGCTGGCGGCCGCAGCGCGTGGCTGCCCGGCCGCCGCTGCTCCTCCACCGCCATGCCCTCGTTGTCCTGCGGCGGCCCCAGGCGGGTCAGACCCTGTCTCGCGACCCCAGGCGCCCGCCGTCAGCGGTCGCATCGAGTGCTGCCCCGAGGCCATCGCGCCCCCCGCGCTGCATCATCACTGCTCCGCAGTGCCTGCAGGCGCTGGTCGCCAGCCACGGCCCCTGAACGGCTGCCCGTGCTGGCCCGCTTGAGCACTTATGGACTCAGCGGCAGGCTTGGCACCTGACACTGCAGCCAGCAAGCGAGCACTCCCCCTGCTCGCCCTGCCAGCAAGGGCCCCCGAGCGCGCGCCAGCGAGGGCAGCACGATGCCGTAGACCCAGACGACGTTGGGGTGGCGCAGGCTGCCCAGCAGGTCGGCCTCGCGCAGCAGGTCCAGGATGGCCACGTTGGAGTTGGGGTCGCCCGCCGCGAAGAACAGGCTGGGGTTCAGGCACTTGACCGCCACCTCGCTGCTGTGCCACTTGCCCAGGTACACCTGCGCGTGGCGCCGGAGGGCGCGCGGCGTCAGCCCAGGGTAGGTTAGGTTAGGGTAGGGTTCACATCAGCCGGCGCCTGCCACACGCTGGCTGCGCGCCCCTGCGCCGCCCTGGGCGACCCCTGCCCTGCGGTGCTGCAGCGCGCCCGCACGCCTGCCTGGCCGCACAGCCTCGCCAACAGCGTGGCGTGCAGGACATGCGCGCCGACACCCGCTGCCACCGCCAAGTTCAGTGTTCGGCAACTGCCCGCCCCTCAGCAGGGCTCCACAGTCGGGACGACACGGTCGAGGTAACGCGGTTGAGGGCGCGACGGGCGGGCGGCGCGCCTCGCCATAGCCACCGGAGCCCAGGAACTTGGCGAGCGTGACGTCGCCGGGCGAGATGATCTCCATGCGCCCAGCCATGCCCTGGTACATCTGCGCCTGGCTCAGCTCGCGCCCGCTGGCGCGCGCGCCGCCATCGGTGCCAGCGGCGGCGGCGCTGCCCTTGTCAGCGTCCAGGCCGGCCACGCTCGGCGACAGCACGTCGCCCGACTCCGCCCGCCCTGCGTAGCACTCTCAGCGTCAGGCTGCGAGCGCTGTGAGCTGGCACAGGCCCCGTGCGGTACGATCCTTTTGTTGGGCTCACCCACAAATCTACACTGCTACTGGACAGCTCTTGAATGTTGCGCCCAGCCCAGCACAATGTATGCCTGTTGCCGGCCACTGCTTATGAAGCTCATGAAGCTGCCATACGCACCCAGCGCATGAAACATCCGGCCCAACCTGCCCGGCGCTCTTGCCTCAGCCCTTTGCAACTTCCAAAAGGGCTCCCAGCTCACCCCTTGCGACGTCCGCTGCACACCAGGCTCCTCACGTGCAGCTCATATGAGCGGGCGGGCGCGCACCCGGGCGCGCGGTCTCGTCGCCGCTGGACTGGTGCGTGCGGATGGAGATGCCGCTGATCTTCTCGGCCTCCAGCGCGGCGACCGCGCCGGCCTTGGCCGTGTGCGGCGAGGCCTCCGCGGACGGCAGCGCCGCACCCGCGCGGCTCCAGTCGATGAAGATGTGCAGCTTGTACGACGAGCCGCGGTTGCCCGCCGCAAAGTCCGCCCACTGCGCAAGGGCCGCATGGCGGGGTCAGTGCGGCTTCGGCTGCAGCTGCCAGCGCAGGCTTGGGCCAAATGACGCGCAATACACCGTGTGGCCTTCCCGCCCAACGCCGCGCCGCCCGTACCGCGCCCGCCACCAGCACTGCCGCCAGGACGCTTAGCAACGCGCCGTGCGGCTTACCCCGCAAGCCTCAAAGAGCACGCTCGCTCCCGGCAGCAGGGACATAGCACGCGGGGCCCCGGGTCAGAGTTAGGGTCAGAACGCGCCTCGTCAAACATAAGCACCACGTCCTCGTCGTCCACCAGGTCCACGTACATGTGCGGCTCGCTGGGCAGCTGGTACTTCAGGTGCGGGACCAGCGCGCTGTCGGTGGACGACCCCGACGCCATGCCATCGCCCGCGCCGCTCGCCGCGACCACCCCCCGCGCCACAGCCACGCGCTCTAACGCCTCCTGCGCGCACCGGCAAAACCTCACGCGTTGAGCGCCAGCGCGGCGACATTATTCCGCCACGATCGTTCCCGCGTGCGTCTGCCGCGCTCACCGTGCCTCACTGCCGCACGTGACCGGCACTGCGCGCTCCCTGCGCTGGTAACCTGCAGGAGCGGCTATGCGGCGCAGGCTCGCCACTGCTGCAGTGATGAGCTGCAGTGGTGCTCGCTCAGAGTAACCCCCAAGCCACTGCGCCGCTTTGACGCAAGGCGGCGCAGGCCTGTTCAATCCCAGCAAGACCCGCTTCAGCAGGTGCAGCGCACAGGCGATGGAACGCAGTCCGGTTCCAACCGGAGCGCTTTCAACCGGAGCGCTTTCAACCCCGGCCCTGACCCTAAACCAGGCGCAGCTGACAGCGCGCAGTGCACGCGCGCCTGCAGGTCGGCCAGGCTGCAGAGTTGGCGACGCTGACCCAGCCCTGACCCTGACCCTAACCCAGCGTACAGCAGGCAGCGCGCGCGCCTGCAGGTCGGCCAGGCTGCAGAAGTTGGCGACGCTGACCAGGCGCGTCTCGCCGCCCTCGTACTCCAAATTGCCGCTCGCCTGGCGCGCAAAGTGGCCGCCGCTGCTGCACACCACTCGCACCTGCGCGGCGTGCGCGCACGCTCGTTGTGGACCGCGTGCAGAGGACGCGGGGCGCACGCCGAACATGGTTGATGCTCCGGCGGGCGGCGCGCGGCGCGCGCTTGCCTGCCCGGGCGGGCGGCGGCGCGGCGGGCACAGGCGCGGCTGCGCAGGGCGCGCCGAGGGCGGGCGCGGGCAGCGAAGCACGCCCACTGGCAAGCGGCCTCAGTGCAGCCCGCAGGGTGCCCGCTGCCTGCCCCCGCGGATGCCTACGGCGCAGCCGGTGGGTGCACACAGGCGGGCACCTCTCAGGCGGTCGGCCACAGGCGCTGCCAGGCCCAGGGGAGCGCACTGGTCGCCGCGCGCGCCGGGGAGAGGGGGGTGGGGGGTTTGAGGTGAGGGGGCAAAGGGGGGCACCTTGGCAGCCACGGCGCCGCGCCGCCGCGAGCTGCCGTCGGACGCCACGCTGCCTGTGTGCGAGAGCGTCTCCACCTGCTCGATGTTGGCGCTGTCGCCGCGCAGCGTCTGCAGCGCGCCCCGCCGCGCCTGCGCGGCACCGCGCGCGCGGTCAGACGCGCCCGCCACGCACCCGTGCAGGGCCCCCCGCGCGCGCTGCCGCCAGGCACACACGGCCCTCCTTTCCCAGAGTATGTCAGCCCCCAACAGGTCACCGCGCGCCAGCCACCGCAGAAGATGCACCCTTGCCGCTTCTTCAAGAGGCCGACCTCATACACCGTCCAGTGGGCGTTGCAGTGCCGCGGAAATATCCAGTCAGCGCTGCCAGCGCGGCCATCCCCGTCGCGCCGCACGCTCTCTGTACGACAGCGTGCCGCGCGACGCCGATGGCCGCGCTGGCGGCGCTGAGCGCTGACTCTCTCCACGGCACTGCAACGACCACTACACGGTGTATGAAGTCGACATCTTATAGAAGCGACTCAGGCTCCGGCACAACGCCGTCTTCTAGCTTGGGCGCTGCCGTGCGCCTGCAGCCAAGTGTGCACGCTCTGCCCGGGCGCGTGCGCTGGCCGCCGCCCCGCATGCTGCCTCGCAGCAGGGGCCTGGGATGTGCGGGGGGGGGCGCGGCGGGCGCGCGCGCCTTGATCGCGCGCGGCGGGTCGCCGCCGCTGTGGAACACTGCGTCCTCGGCGACGGAGCCCATGGGCGCGAGCGCGGGCCCCGCGTCGCCGCGGCCGCCGCCGCCGCTCGCGTACGCCCCCGCGCCGCGCCCCGCCTCGCCGGGCGGCGCCGGTCCGGCCTCGCTGTCGCTGGACGCGCTGAAGACGGACGGCGGCACGCCCGCCGCAGCGCCCGCGCGCCCAAATCCTAATCCTAACACGCTGCCGTCCGGCGCGCCCAGGCTCTCCAGTGAGCTGGTGCGCCGCGCGACGGACAGGTCAGCCGCCGCCGCGCCGCCCGCGCCCGGCTGGTTGTATAGCGAGGAGCCAAAGTCGACAGCGGCCGCCTCGCCAACCGACACGGGCGCCGGCGGGAACGGCAGCGAGGCCTTGGCGGCGTCCAGCCCGGGGACCTGCCCCACGCCGTACGCCAGCGCGCTGCTGGCCATGCCCGCCGCCGGCAGCGCGCCCGCCACCAGCGGCAGCGGCCGGCCCGGCGCGCCCAGGCCGCCGTGCCCGTGCGGCGCGCCCGCCAGCGGCACGGGCATGCCGCCGATCAGCGGCCCGGCGCCGCCGCCGATCAGCGGCGCCATGAGCCCGCCGCCGATCGGCGCGCCGCTGCCGCCGACGCCCATGGGCGCCGCCGCGCCCGCGCTGCGATAGCCGCTCCCATCGAAGGACGAGCGGCCTATCCGGGCGCCACCCATGGGCGGCGCCGCCGGCGGCCCGGCGCCGCCCGCAAACCAGTCCACAGACGCGCGGCCAATCGGCGCGGCGCCGCTGCCGCCGGCGACGCCCGCAAAGGGCAGGTAGCCGCCGCGCGGGCCGCCGCCGCCGAACGGCGGGCCGCCCGCGCCAATCGGCGCGCCCGCCAGCGGCAGGCTGCCGTACTGACCCATGGCCAAGCCCTGGCCCAGGCCCGGGCCCATGCCCGGGCCCAGGCCCTGGGCGGGCACCTGGCCGATGCCCTGGCCCAGGCCCGGCACCAGGCCCTGGCCCAGGCCCGGGCCCAGGCCCAGGTACGACAGCCCCAGCGCCTGCGGCTGGTAGTACATCCCCAGGCTCAGGTCCTGCGAGCGCTGGCCCGGCAGCGCGCCAGCCATGCCCACCGGCGCGCCCGGCTGCGGCGGCGCGAGCGGCGGCGTGCCGCCCACGACGCTGCCGCCGCCGCCGCCGCCGCCGCCGCCCGCGCTGCTGACGCTCTCCAGCGAGCCGGGCGTGCAGCCGTTCTCCAGCAGCGCCGCATCGCTGCCGGCCTCGCTGGATGCGGTGACGCTCGGCCGCGCGCCCATCACGCCGTGCCCCGGCGCGCCCGCCGCGCCCGGCTGGAAGAAGCTGCTGTTGAACGCCTGCGCGCGCGCGCCGCCGCGCTCGGCGTGGGCGGGAACGCTGGCGCGCTCGCAGCCTAAGCAGGCGGGGCGGTCGCTGACGCTGCAAGGTGCGCTGCAAGGCGGGGTGGGGAGAGCGAGAGCCAGGCCGTCGCTGCGCAGCTCAAGCCAGTGGGACGCGTTGGGCCCTCAGCAGGCGCGCTCGACCAAGCCGAGCTTTGCCGGAGGCGCACGCCGCGGGACGGACCTGGTTCACCCGGTCGAGCGCGCCCTGCGACATGCGCCCCATCTCGAAGGGCGACGCCTGCCCTGGCAGCCCGCGCACGCCCGCCAGGCTCTGGCCAATCAGCAGCCCGCCGCTGCCCGGCCCGCGCGAGCGCGACGACAGCAGCTGCCGCTCCTCGAACTCGGGCTTTGGCAGCGCGCCGACCGAGGTGGCCGAGTCGCCGACGTGCGGCGCGGCGCTCTCCGCGGCCGCATACGCAGCTTCGTCGTAGCCGGCGACGCCGGCGGCGCCAGAGCCGGTGTGCCGCAGCGCCTGCTGCGCGCCCGCGTCACCGCCGCCGCCGGCGCCGCGCTGAGGCTGCAGAATCTGGCCAATCATACCGCCTGGCCGCCAGGGACGGCCGCCCCGCCGGCAGCCGCCGGCACGTGGGCGCGCTCCACAGCCTGCGCGCGCCGACCGGCGTCAGGTAGCCCCGGTCCGCGCGAACCCGGTGGATGCCACAATGTACTGCTTGTGAGGCTGCTTGGTGCCGGTGCTCGCGCGCCGCAGGCGGGGCCTGCGCCAGCCCCTGCGCCCGCCCACGCGCGCCGCAGCGGCCCCCAATCAACAGTCTCACACCAGCCGTAGGGCTTCCCTGGAGCCGTCCGCCTCGCCTACGTCCCGCCCGACCCAGCCAGCGGCCTGACCTGCGGCGGCAGCAGGCCACCGGCCGGCCCGGACGGGATGCTCAGCCGCAGCTGCCCACCCCTGCGGACGCTCTCGCAGCACCGGCTTGGCAGAGGCGCAGCGTATCCGGGCCCAGCGTCCCGGGCAGGCCTAAGCGGCACAGCAGGTGAGGGGAGCGGTCGCAGCCGCTGCCCTCGGCCCCAGCTCTGCGTGTCGGCAGAAATCATCATGCTCGGACACCAAAGCAAGCCAATCGCCAGGCGTGCAGGGACGCTTCACGAGCCCCGCCTCGGCCAGGGCCACCTGCTGAGGCCGCTGCTGGGGCATTGAGTCGGTCATGCCCGCCCGGGGCGCCCGCCACGAGCCAACCCACGAGCAAAGGCTGTACAAGTCCTCACCTCGTGCCCCACGGCCGTCTACAGGTCCGGCCCGCACGGCAGTCAGCGGGCACCAGCGCTGGCCCGCCGCGCTCCGCGCCCTGCGCTCAGAGCGGCATGCTGCGGCGCAGCTGCCACCCGGCGCGCGCGCGTCCCGCTTGCTCCGCAGCACTGGGCTTGTATAAACGGCACTCTGATGATGCCACGCTGTGTGGGAGCTTGCCTCCTTGCTTCCGGGTGTGCTGAGCTCAAGGCTAAGCCTTGCTGCAGAGCCAGGGGTTTGGGGCCCTGTCAATCGCCGCGCGATCGATGCACTTTATGACTTCGGTGGGCTTTTTGGCGACGTGGAGTCTGGGCTTTGCCACAGCGTGCTACATCGGCGCAGCAACCACAACCGAGAACGCGCTGCGCGTGCGGACCACGCGCGCCGCGCGCCAGCCGCTCGCGGCCAGGACCGCGGCCCACTGCGCCGGCGTGCGCTCCTTGGCGTGCTGCGCGACGAGCATGTTGAGGTCCTGCAGGCCGCGCTGGAACACGGGGTCCGCAAACTCGCCGGTGAGCACCGTCTGCGCGCGAGGGGCCGCCCGAGCTCAGAGCCGCACGGCCCCGCGGGCGGGCCCTGCGAGCAGGCCGGCCTGACAGGGAGCGGCTACCTCGACAATCAGCAGCGTCACTCTCTTCCCGCCGGCCGCCTGCAGCACCGCGCGCAGAATCTTCACGGTGCTCTCGTCGTCCCAGTCGTGGAAGATAAGCCTGAACACGTACGCGTCGCCGTCGCGGCCCGGCGGTATGGTGCCTGCCGCGCGGCGGCCGCGCGCCTGAAGCCGACCCGCGCGGGCCCCTCGCCGCGAGCCTGCAACAGCCCGGCGCGCGCGCGACAGCGCGTAGTCGCCGCGAGCCTGCAACACCCGGGCGCGCGCGACAGCGCGTGGCCCGCGAGCGCCCCGGGCGCGCCTGGCTCAAAGAAGTCGCCGGCGCAGAACTCTGCGCGCGGCAGCAGTGCCGCGTGCTTCGCGCACCACTCCTTGCGCGCGCGCTCCACCACCTGCGGCCGCAGCGGGCGGCGCTTGGCAGGGTAGGGTAGGGTAGGAGGAGAGGCGCACGGCAGCCCGGGCGGGCGGTGCTGGCCTCCAAGCGGGGCAGGAGCCGGGCGGCACCGGAGTACGGCATGAGCCGGGTGGCGGGCGCAGCGCGCAAGGCTGCACGCGGGAGGGGAGGCGGCGCGCGCCTGCGGCTGGTCGAACAGCACGCCCTGGGCGCCCGGGCAGCGGCGCAGCAGCGCGGCGAGCAGCGAACCATACGCGCCTGCGTGCCGGGCGCGCGGCCGGGCGTCACAGGCCCGGCGCAGCTCTGCGGCTTCGGCGCGCCTGGCCGGCGGGCCGGCTGCGCGCCTGCCATGTCGATCAGCCGCCGGTAGCTGCTCCAGTTGAAGTCCGTCACGACGGAGCTCATGCCTGCCGCGCGCAGCGCGTGGCTCACACTGCCGCGCGCCACTGCCTCCAAGAGCTGCAGCAGTCACTTGCCAGCCCAGCGCATGTTCGTGGTGCCCGCCGTGGTCCGCAGCTCTAGCACCCAGCACCGCCGTGGCCTGCTCGGGCGCGAGCGCGAGGGCGAGGGCGAGGCGCGGCACCTAGGTGGTCGATAGATGCCATGGCGCGCGAGAATTGGTGCTCCTGCTCCGGGTTGGCCTGGAAGTAGGCCCACTGGTCCAGCCCGCCGTGCGTGTGCTCAAACACCGGCGCCCGCCCCCGCACGCCCCAGGACAGCGCGTCCCTGCGGCGCGCCGCGCGCCAGCCTCGCACCCCTAGGCGCAGCGCTGCCCTACCCTAAGTCACGTAGGGCAGGAGGGCTCGTCCGGGCGGAGCGCCGCCCGGCGACGCCGCCCAGCGCTGAGCGGTCTGCCGCGCGCAAGGCGCCCCGCCCTGGCCAGAAACTGCGCCCAATGCACAGTGCAGAAGTATCGGCCTGACCCCGCTCTGCGCGCAAGCCCGAGCCCGCGGCATGCCGCGCATGCGGGCGGGAACGAGCGCGCGCGCGCACCAGGCCGGTTTGTTATCCTCGGCCATGTGGCAGACCTGCAGGGCGGGCGCTCGCGTGTCAGGCAAGGCTGCCGACGCAGAGAGCAAGCGCCGCGTCGCCATATGCGTGGACAGCCCATGCACAGGCAGTAATTTGGGCACATGCGTTCAGAGCGCACACATGCCCCACAGGACACTGGCGCTACTTGGTTCACGTGGTGACCAGCATGATATGGTTCACCATGCTTGTGGTTGCTCAACAAGGCTTGCACAGGAGTGAGCGGCTCGCGAGGCACGCAAGCTGCGGCTCGCAAGAGCAAGCAAAAGCGAGAGCACGAGACAGCACAGGGCAAGGCCCCCGCAGGGTGGCGCACAATGTCCTTGATGCAGTTGGGGTGGTCCTCGCGCAGCACGGCGCTCAGGCGGTTGTTCCGGAAGCGCGGCGCGCGCGCGGGCGCGCCGGCGCGGCCGCTGCGCGGGGCGGCGTCCACCGCAAACACGCCGAGCTGCACGGCCGCGCGCAGCACGCGGAACAGCCGCTCCGCGTCGACGCCTGCTCACGCAGGCGCAGCCATGCACAGGTCTCCCTTGGGGAATGCACAAGGGAGGCTCCCTGCGGGCGAGTCCTGGCTTGGTGCAGGACCGCAAGCGAGCTGCTGCAAAGGTAGCAGGCAGGCGCCTTGCACGGCAAATCGCGCGACTCACTGCGCTCAGCATGCAGCTGGCTGCCAGGCAGAGTCCAGGCACCAGGGCTGCGCTGGGGTGCCATGCTCTGGGCGTCGGCGGGTGCGAGGGGGGTGCATCGGTGTGCGGCCGGGCGGCTGGGCCGCACCGAGCTCTGCGGCCAGCTCCTCGGCCGTCTTGGGCCCGGACGCCAGCGCGTCGGCCGCGCCCAGCCGTGCGCACGTGTAAATGACCTGCGTGAAAGTGAAGGTGAGCTCTGCTGAGCTGCCCTCACTGAGCTGCCCTCAAGCATCGAAGCACCTATGAGTCACTTTTGTCTGTGGAAAAGAAGCACTTCTGGGTAGCACGCTGACACGCGTCCCTTTAAAAGCAGGAGCAGCTGACGACAGCCAGTGGGGGCAGTCAGGGGCGGTCGGCGCGCCTGGGAGCGCATGAAGCCCAGGTAGAGGTCGAACAAGGTGAGCGGCGGCGGCGCGAGCGCTGCGCGGATTTGCGCGAAGAGGGCGAACAAGCGGGTGCCAAATATGAAGACCGGGGTCGGGGGCGGCTCGCTCCAGTCACTGTGGTGCGCAGCCGAGACAAGCTTAGCTGCACACTTGGCAGAGACAAACCTGGGGAGGCTGGTGGAGCTGATGAACACTTGTGCATTGACTCATCAAACGCTGTTTCAGACAACTACCTCCTGCACCAATTAAAACAAGTTCGCTCACCGCATCAGAGCTGCTTCATTATGCCGTCTCGGCCAGAGGCCTGCGCCCACCAAGTGGCTTTGTTTCAGCGATGTCTTGTCCGGGCATGAAGAACAGTGCCCTTCCGCAGGGGCATCTCACCTAGGAAAAGCAGCAGTGGCCCCACACACAGCAGAGCTAGAGCAACAGCCAAGCCCGGCAGGTAGGCATGGCTGGACTTCGCTTGTGCACCGTCTATGCTGAACACAACGCTGAGAAAAGTCATGGTATGAGGACAAGCTGCAGTCACGGAGTAAGCAAATGGGGCACGACAATGCAGACTGGCGCCTCTGTCGTGGTCAGGCAATTTGAGCTTTACCAGAATGCCTACAAAGGGGCCTGCCTAGCTAGGCAGGCCTATAGGACATAGGACTGGGGCAGCATAGGACTGGGGCAGCCCAAAGACAACGCATGTAGGACCGCTCTTTCACGTCTCCTCTGCTACAAGCAGGCACTTTTTGCAGCTCAGCACCAGGCAAAGGCCTAAAGGCTGGATGCTTGTTTGAGGCTTTCAGACCGCAGTATAGTGCATGGCCACCTCAAGGCTGAGCGTCCCAGACACACAAATGAATTGTACGAATTGCACGTGTCAGCTTGTGCCACAAAGTGTGTCATGGAGACCCACTCATTACTCTTCCTCAGCTGATGTGTTTCGTTACATTCCATGGGAAGCTGACACGCATATGCCTATGAATTTTGACTGAAAAAAATTCAAGAGCATGTGTGCGCAACATACAACAATAGCTTTGAATAATTCGGAACAAGGACATACCGTAACATGCGTTTGCTACTGCGGCAGTTGCTACGCTGACATGCAACCCCATGCACCGCTCAGCTGCATAGCAGGTAACGCCACACGGCATGCAGAAGGCACCCAGGCGCGCCGGCACACACTGCGGTAACGGTCGCGCGCATCTGTGAATCAACACCCCTATCTGAAAGAGGCGGGCACGTCGGGCGCGGACTGCATGACGGCCTCGATCTGGTCCAGCACCTCTGGTGTCAGCTTCGGCAGCACCTCGAGCGCCCTGAGGTTCTCGGCCACCTGCGCGCAGCAGGGGCCTGCTGAGCGCCCTGAGGTTCTCGGCCACCTGCACGCAGCAGGGCGGCAGAGAGGCGGCGGACTGCCCTGTCTGCGGAGCACTCAACGCCGCGGCGGTGCGGCATACTGGCGGGGAACGACATGGCTGCCATCATGGCTACGGCACTGTTGTGCTCGGTAAGAGCACACGCTGCACGAGCGTGCAGCTACCCCGCTGCCCCTGCACTGTACTGCAGGTGCCAATAGCAGCGCATCTTGCGTGCGCGCGCGCGCCTGCTCCTCCTTGGTCGCGCCCGTGATGACGGTGGAGACGTGCGGGTTCTTGACGCACCTGCACGCACACAGCAGAGGCGCCTGTCACGCTGCTGCCCCACCTGGACATGTACCCTTGTCGAATGTGAGCAGAGCGTTGGGGGGGCGGTGCGCAGACCAAGCAGAGCCAAACATCACCAGACAAGTGACGTATTGCGCATCCTCGCATACTCTCAGGCAGCAGTGACAGCAGGCATACTCCAGTCCTCTGCGTCGCCACGCTGCGGGTGCTTGCTCACAGCCCAGGGCGGGCGGGTGAGGGCGGGCGGCGCGCCAGGCGAGCGCCAGCTGCGCCAGCGGCACGCCCAGCTTCTCCGCAATCGGCTTCAGCTTGTCCACCTTGTCCAGGTTCTCCTGCGCCAGCTTCTTCTCGCGCAGGCCCTGCGCATAATCGCGACGGCTCACCCGCCGCCCCCATGAGCACCAGAGTGCCCGCCCTGCGCGGGACGCCAGCGGCTCACCCGCCGCCGCCGTGAGCACCCGATTGCCCCTGATTGAGCATATGCATGCTCTTGAGCTGGACAGTCTGCAACCGCCGTTCTGTATCACGCTGGCACATGCGGCGCCCGCCAATGGCCGAGCATCAGCTGCCTGGGCTGTAGTTGCAAGCACGCACATGGTCACAAAGGCGCTCGCGCTGGCAAACTATCTGGCGCAGTGCGCGCCGGCGCGCGCGCATCACGGCCACGCCCGCACCTGTCGACATGTGATGCAGCGAGGCCACATACAACTGGATGCGACTAGTGGATGCATGTGATGATCACAGTGATGGTGTCATGCACACTGACAGACTGACCACTATCTGACCAGACCACCTGCTGAACAGTCTGACCAGACTGCCAGCTGACATGCCTGTCATCGTCTGACCAGACCACCTGCTGAACAGCCTGTTCAGATTGCCAGCTGATCGGCCCGGCGCTCGTGCCGAGCGCGCGCGCCTTGTACATCTCCTGCGCCAGGCGGCTGTCGGGCGGCACATGGTCCTTGCTGTACTTGCCCGTCAGCAGGCCTGAGGCCAGCGGCGACCAGATCGTCAGGCCCGTCCCGTACGCCTTGTACAGCGGGAGGAAGTCGCCCTCCACCTGGGCGGGCCCCGCGGCCGCCACCGTCAGGCAGCATCGCCCCATGCTCTCAAGCATCAGGCAAGGTAAGTGAGCATCAGGCAAAGGGAAGCAGTGCTCCTTAGTCACATACATTTTGCACAGTCCTGATGATCCCATTCTAATGTGCAGCATGTTCTGCAGACAAAGTGCCGGATTCTTGGCAGCACAGCCACTGCTAGCTGTGTGCATTGGACCCGCGCTCTCCGTCGCTGTGTGCATTGGACCCGCGCTCTCCGTCACTAGCAGCAGCAGGCCTCTAAGCAAGTGAAGATTTAGAGGCGCGGTCCCGGTCAACCCAGCTGCGTCTATCATTGCAGCGCCTACGCGCCTTCTTCCGGTTCAGCAGGTTGTATTCGGGCTGCTCCATGGCGGGGCCGATCAGGCCGAGCCGGTCAGCGACGCCCCAGGCCTCGGTGATCTGCGCTGTCGTCCACTCGCTCGTGCCTGCCAATGCGCCCGCCTCCCGTTAGCATCTTGCCATGCGGCCAGCAGGAGACTTTACAGTCTGCAAAGGTCCCTCTGTCACATGAGCAGCACTTGCGCCATGCAGAGGAGAGGACAACCTGCGAGGGAGAGCACATGCTAACACTGCCAGTATCCACTCATGTGGCAGCTGTGCAGAGCACCGCTTATATATAAGAGAGTGGTGGGGGACTGGTGTGGCAAGCGTGAAGGCGCACCCCAGTAGAATGCCCAGCCCTGCGCGCCGCGCCCTCTCGTCAGCACACATGCACACCATGGCGCTGGACACACACGCTGATGCACGCTGAGGCGCCAACAGACATGTACTTGTCGGCGTGCGCGCAGGCAGCCCCTACGCCTGACTCACCAAACTCAACCCCACACTCATCACATGCGCACACAGTTACAAAGCCTGAACAGCCCGCACTACCGCGCAGCGGGCGCCCACCTGGTCGATCACAAAGTTCATCGCGCGCACAGTCTCCTCGATCGGCGTGGTAGTATCCGGCCGATGGCAGAAGATCAGGTCGACGTAGTCCATCTGCAGCCGCTTCAGCGCCGCCTGCAGCAGCCCAAGCTTACCAATGCTCTGTGACAGCAGCCCAAGGTCACCAACACTCTGTGACAGCGACACGCTCCGTGGCAGCAACAACACTCCATGGCAACAGCAGGATGGTCATGGCTTATGGCCAAGCAACTTTTATAAACCATAAATCCCACCAGTGGGCATCGTTGCTCCAGGGCGCGCCTTGGTGCCCTCGATAATGTGCTGCAAACACACACGCGGGTCAGTGCGCCCAAAGCACAGCACGTAGCACGTAAAAACACAGCCGGCGGCCGAGGCACACAAGTCGTGCAGATGGAGGCGGCACCTTGCGCGACAGGCCCCGGTCGTTCACGCCCTTGCCGCCCCAGAAGATCTTGGTGCTCACGACAAGGCTGCTGCGCGGGATGTCCAGCTCCTACGCGCGCACGGGCTCAGCCCTGCTCGGCATGCGCGGGCGAGCAGGCGCAGCCAGGACCTGGAGCAGCTCGCGCACCTTGAAGGCCTGCCCCATGACCTGCAAGCGCCACAAGCCACGTCAAACCTGGTACATGCAAATATGTCGACAAGATGCACACTCACAAAGACAAAGTTACGCACCTCCTCGGCCTTGCCGTCGGCATACACCTCCGCGTTGTCAAAGCTGCGGCCGGTGCAGGGCACGGTTGGACGCACTTGCAATGGACCTTGTCCTCAGCCTCAGCGGTGCAATATGAAGCAGCGCAGAAGGACACGAGGACGAAGAGCGGGGCGCACAAATTCACGCCCGCGTCATAGCACTGCTTGAGCAGCTTCTTGGCCAACGGCACGCCCACTTGGTTGCCAAAGGTCACCTGCAATACGTTTGTAGCGGCTCATGCCCAACAGTCTCCACGCATAGCCCCATACGTGGAGCGTTCAGATTGCCACACAGCAGTCCACATCTGGGCTCACCCAAGCTCCGTAGGACAAAACAGAAACCTGCGCAACAGGCCACCACACACGCTCAACAACAGCGTCACACACAGGTGTGTCGGACCATGTGCTATACAACTGCGCAGCTAGTCAGGCATCGGTTCAATCTGCGATGCTTTGTCAGTTCAGCCCAGTTATGACATAACAAAGCATGCTGCACGAGGACTACTCACCATCATCAGGCCACCATGCGTACCTTCAGGCCAGTGCGACCAAGGTGGCGGTACTCCATCGCTAACCAAGCAGTCCCGGTGCGAGCGCAGTGACGTGGGGCACTCACTTTGAAGCGGTGCTGCAAGTTCCCTGCCTCCGATATTCACAGAGTGCAGGGCGAGTCACTCACCGAAAAGCGCGTCCTAAGAGATGCGCAGCAGCTGCACAGCTGCACTGCCAGCAAAGCTTTCGACACTTGCGCAGCCTCCCAGCTGTTCACATAAGTGTAGGGTTGCTTAACCAGCGAGCCTGTCCTCTACCGAGCTACACCATTGGGAAAGGGCAGCAAAGTTTACTGCAACAGAGAAAGCAGGCGGTGTTTCCGTGTGTTCCCAGTCACGATGGCACCCGCAGCCCAGTTGGCTGCACAGCTGTGCTGTACGCCCGCGCGTGCACGAGCCGTGAGGCCTTTCACAGGCGTGCTGCAAACCATGCTTCCCCCTCTCGCCCTCAACCACCGAGGCAGCTGATCCTTTTATCAATTGCATCGATTGCCTGGCCTAGGAGAGTGTACTTATCCACACATTGTCGTAAGCGCTGCGCCCAGGTCTTTGCCGTGCTCTACCTGGTACGTGCTTGCTGGCGCTCTGAGCGGTGGCTTGCTGTATGCTGCAGGCGCGCGTCCGACTCAGCGGCTGACACGCGCGCTGCCTCGCGCGGCCCGCTCCGCAGTGGTGGCCACTTGGACACCCCCCAGCGACCCCAGCAGCACGCCCAACGTGCCCCCCGAGTTTACGCCACCAGAGCAGCAACCAGGTAGCCCGCCCAGTACGCACTGCTGCATTGGTGGTGCTGTGCTGCACTAAGGTGTTTGTCTTGGCATGAAACAAGGAGCAAAGCTAGTGCATACACCTGCTTTCCTAAGCGTGGCCAGAGTTGCGCAGGCTCGTTCCCTGGCGCGCCCCCGGAGTTTGAGCCGCCCGAGCAGAGCCCGCCGGGCCCGTCGCGGCCCGCTGAAACCCCCAGGCCGGGCCGCATCGCGCGGCCAGACATGCCTGAGGTGAGCGCTCTGTCTGTTTACTGCTTGTCCACTGCGCCCTGTGCTCGGTAACTCCAAACCCGTGCGAGCCAGTGTCGGGGCCTTCGTACAGAGCACATCTTTAAGAAACCACACAAGTCAGTCACCTTTATGTTGTATCAACAGCGGCGGGATGCGCGCAGGTGCCAAACCCGGAGCGCGACCCCATGCGCTCGCCGGACAGGCGCCGCGAGATCAACGAGCCCGAGCCCGACACGGAGCCCGCGCCGCTGCCCGACCGCGAGTGATGCCCTGGCAGAGCAGCAATTTTGCAGCTGAACACTTTGTGGGACCTTGACCACGCCCTGCTTGCAGACCGATGTTGAGCAGCTGAGGGCCCGGTGTCTCCTGACACGACCATTTCTTAACTACATCTAGTGCTGATTCATTTGGATGACGTACCTTACATGACAGGCATCAACCTTGCAGTTACTACATTTGCGCAAGCACCCACTCTTCTGCACAACATTCTCTGCTCGATGAACAGTGCATGTTTCCAGTGCTGCTGTGCGAGCGTACGCTCTCCCGCACGCCTCCTACGAGCTCCAGTGCCGCTTGTCCGTGCGGCGCAGCAGTGCCACATACCTGTCCGCGGACCGCAGCACCGCGGCCTTCGCGTCCGTGGGCACCGCCCGCCCAAACCAACCTGCGCCTCACAGTCAGGCTCATGCATCAAATGGTAAATCCGCCACGTCTGATACACGCCCAGGTGACCCATGCGCGGCGCGGTAGGCAAGACAAGGCGCGCTCTGGCAAGCAGGGAAAGCGGCTGATGTTAGGGAGCAGGCGCACAGGGAGGCGCACCGCCGTACAGGCAGTCAAAGTCCAAGCCCCAGCCCTTCACAGCTGCGCGGATGCGCTCTACCTCCTCCGCCGGCAGCGGCAGCAGGTTCGGGTACCTGCGCGCGGCGCGCGCCGCGTGCCGCCCTGCCCGGCGATCAGCCCAGCAGACCCAGGCCCGCGCTCGCATGCGCACTAAGTGTGCGAGCTGCCGCGTCGGGAGCAGCGGGCCGACAGCTGCTGCGGCGGCCGTGCTGCCAGGAGGCAACCGACAGTTTCCTTTTCTTGGGCGCACGAGTACATGAAGGAGACGTAGCCGGCGCGCGGCACGGCCTGGATGGTGTCGCCTGCGGGGCGGGGGCGGCCGTCAGGCTCCAGCAGAGATGCAACTGCCAGCGTTCGCCTGACAGGCGAGCGCGCCCCGCTACGGCGGCGTCAGCGCGGCCGCCAGGGCATGGGCGCCTGCTTCACAGCGCCCGGCCGGGCTGGAGCGCATGTGGCGCACCCGTGCACAGGATGCCGCGCCCGCCGCAGCCCGGCCGCCAGTGCAAGCAGGCGCTGCCCGGGAAGTGGCCGCCGAGGCGCAGCAGCGTGGCGCCGCCAAACAGCTCCATGCGGTCGCCTGCGCGCGCGTGCATGCGTGCGGCGCCGCCCGAGCACATGCTCTACATCCGGGAGGCGCTGGACAGCAGCTGGCCACTCAGCAGGCGCAGTGCCGTGGAGCGCGCTCGCACGACCTCCGCAACGCATGAGCTGCACAAGCCTCCGTATGGAGATGCATCTCAGCTGCTCGCAACCGTTCGAAGGGCCTGGCCCCGTACCGGTCCAGTGCGTGACGCGCTCTGGGCTGCATGACCCAGCGCCGATCGTCCGCGTGCGCGTACACGCGCGCGTCAAACTCGTCCGCCCAGGCCGCCATGCGCGAGTAAAAGTGCGGGTGCGAGATGGCGATCGCCCGCACGCCGCTCAGCTCGTGCAGGTGCGCTTTGGTATCCTCGTCGAGCATGGTGATGCAGTCCCACAAGATATTGCCCTCGCCTGCGCACGCCGGGGGCAGTGAGAGGCTCGCCCTCTGGTGGCCAACCTGGCCCACGCACGCCCCCCGGTCGAGCACACTCATGTCGACTAGGTATCCGAGCGCCCGCACTCACAGCAGCGCCTGCCTGGCGACGAGCAGTGCCATGTGTCATGCTACTTTACGTCAGGCGTCGCTGCACTGCTACTGAGCAGAGCCTGTGCACACTTTACAGTGCCCTGTCTTTCTGAGCGCACCAAGTTAGGCGAGCTGGGCGTGTCTGCCAATAAGGGCAGGACCCCGCTACCCATGGCGCGCTGGTTGGCCTGCAGCAAAAGGCGGCCCACCCCCGCCACCCCAGGGCGCACCAGTCTGGATGAGCAGGGCGCGCTGGCCGATAGCAAAGGACGGCTCGGTCCCGATGCCAAGCACGCACAGCTCCTCCTCCCTCCTCACGTTGCGGTGCCCTTCTGCCAGGAGCCGCTCGTGCGTTGTCCACCTGCGACAAAGTCCAGTTGCCTCACCAGGCACCCGAAGCACGTGCACACTGCACATCTACCTGCGACAGAGTCTAGTTCCCTCTCCAGGCGTATGAAGCACGCGCACACTGCACCTCCCAAAGAAGCCTGCAGAGCAACCAGCGCTTGTGGTTTCCCGGGAGGCAGTCAGCACCTCTGCCCGCCCTTGGCCACGTACTGGCGCTCGTCCTCGCAGATGGGGCAGCACTGCGGCTCCTCCTCCGTGTGGGAGAACTGCACAACCGCCCCCCCCTTAGCTTCTATGCTATTCTGTTGTTTGCCAACCCAGGACAGCAGCTGACGCACCTGCGTGCCACAGGTACAACAGACGTATGCGTGACTTGTCATCAGGCCGCGCGACAGGCAAGCAATGGCGCAATCCTGTCTGGCCTCGCACAGCAAACGCAACTGCACTGTGTTCCTTGCAGTTGTATACAGGAACCAAGCTTTCCGTGCTGCCCAGTCTCTGTCACTGCCAGGCCTGTGAGCAAACTTACACAGCTGCTGGAGTTTCTACACTGGACGTGCACTTCCAGGCGCTTTGCAAGCATGCACGGGAGGTATGGCGTAGCTCACTTTGAGGCTCATGCATAGCCAGCACAGCTAGCTGCGCATGCAGGGGGACCGCGCTGGAGCTGGGCGGGAGGTCCGAGGTTGTTTCAAACGTTTGAATAACCGTTTGACTCGTTACCTCAGTTTTACACTCTATAGGCAGCAGCCAACACTTGGCTTGAGTCATAGCGGCAGAGTATAGGCCATTGAATAAAACAGCAGCCAACACTTGGTTTTGAGTCATAGCGGCAGAGTATAGGCCATTCAAAAAAAAAGTACGAGTTCGTGTATGCATTCCCTACGCCCTCACCTTGGCGGCTTGCTGCTTGTTCCTGTCTGGCCTGAGGCAGAAGCACGCTCAGGCCCTCGCGTACTGTACATTGGTCCTATAAGCCACCCATGGAATGCTATGCAATGCGCATCAGGAAGATGGCCCTGGAGGCCGGATGTAGCAGCGCACTTTGCAGAAAAGGACGCCGCCAGCATCGCACCAAGGCGTGTGGACACTGAATTCTACAGAGCTTCGTGTGCCGGACCGCGGCTCTGCCAGCTCGCCCGTAAGGCGATCAGATTGCAGCCTCGTCAGTTCCATAAAATCCTTCCCTCGCTATACAAAGCCACTATTGCGGTGAGCTGTGCCTCCGCCGGCCGCAGAGTGGCGCGCGCTGGCCGGCCCCAGCAGGCCCCCGTCACGACGCCTGCAGCACCTCGTGCCCGGCGTGATGGTTGATCGCCGCGGCGATGCGCTTGCGCTCGCGCGTCGCGAACTGGTCCACCAGCTTGCCGCCGCGGAAGAAGCAGAACATGGGCACCGCGCGGATCTTCAGCTCGTCGGCGACCTCGCTCTTCTCCTCGAACCTGCGCGTCGGCCAGTCAGAGAGGTTAGGTTTGGGGTTTGGAACACATGCACACCTGCCCTTGCACGCCAGCCCTTGCACGCCGACTGACCACGCAGCAACATGCGCTCGCATGAGCCCATACGACAAATCTCCGGCCAGCACGACAGGGCGAGCAGCACAGCGTGCAGACGCGCTCTGCGCGGCCAAGGGAGGTGCTGCGCGGGTTGGGAAGGCCGCGGCCGCGCACTCGTCCATGCAGTTGTGCTTCAGGAACTTGACCGTCGGGTCCTCGGCGCTTGCGCGGCACAGCTTCAGGAAGCCCGGCTGGATGTACCGGCAGGCGCCGCAGCTGTTCTTGTAAAAGTCGACCACGCTGCGCGCGCGGGGCGCCAGCGGCCTCGAGGTCCCAATGTGCCACTGCCACAGCTTCGCACAGACGGGCGGCCGCCCAGCTCATACGAGTCCAGGCCACTGCCTCTTCGTAAACCTCGTCAAGTGACCACCGTAATGACAGAAGTACCCAAGACCTCGTCGACCCACTGTCAGCACCACAAGCCATGCCTAGAGTGCAGAGCGAGTGACGAGCTGCACAAGGCCGGGGCGCACATCAGCGTCTGGTCGGGCGTGGTGCTCAGGATGTCGCGCCACTGCTCGACTGGAGCGCACACAGCGCGCGGGCGTCACAGGCTGGGAGCCAGGCACAGTCACGCATGACAAGCGCTTGCTGCAAACAGGGTACTTCACACAAGCAATCATACAAGCAAGTGGCTGCTCACACCCACTACTGACCAGTGCTTCTATACTTGCCCCAGTGTTTGGCAGCACGCTTGCAGAAAACTTGCAAGCGTGGGAGAAGCGCAGGCTCGCACTCGACTTGAGCTCCGTGACGCACTCAACAGGGCAGGGTGCGTCGTCGCCGCCGCCGCCGCCGGCCGCCCCACTGTGCTCCGCACTCGGCGCTTGCCTCTGGCTCCCGCTCTCATCTGCACCGCCGCTGTGGGGCTGGGGCAGCCCCGCGTCCCTCCTGTATGAGTCTAGGATCCCGCGTACGACCACTGACCGGCAGCTTGCACCCCTCGCCCGGTGCTGCTGCGGCCTGTGCCGGGCTGCTGCCCCGCGGTCGCCCGCGCTGCATGCATACGCGCTCCGCCCCAGGCACCTGTCAGGGGCTGCGCAGGCTCTCCAATGCCTGCACCAGCGAGCAAGCGCCTGAGCGACAGCTGCCTCGCTACGCAGACCCAGCTGACACAGCAGCCACAAACACACACAGGAATCGTCAGACAGGCAGGTCGTGCCTGAGGGGTGTGCCGGCCAGACCAGGCCCGGTTCTGTCAAGGCAGCGGCAAGAGCAAGTGTGCGCGAGCGCCCTTGTGCGGCAGGCCATCAACAGCACACACGCAGGCTCACTGCCAATTTTCGCTTGACACAAGCAGCAATAGCGATACAGCAACTCGGTGCCACTTAATAGAGCAGCTACAGACCAGTTCTATCCCTCGGAAACACTGTACTTCGCCGGGGAGAGCATGTGCATGCGGGTAGATATATTCCACTATTGTGGCCCAAATACAGGGGCACAACAGGCCGGATTGCGCCAGCGCAGCTCTTGTCATAAACAGTTCAATGCTGCCGGTCACCGTCGTGACGCCATGGCTACAGAGAGGTTGCACGCAGCCCAGGAGCGCCTGGCTGAGCTGGTAAACTCCAGGGACGCATGCATCGCTTTTGCGGCCGGCAGCGTTCTCGGCTCTGCATCTGCCGCGCTCGCCGTCTTCTGGCTGCAGCGACGCGAGCAAACCAGGCACCAGCCGGCTGCAGCCGCGGCCGCTGTCTGCAAGGCCTCCGGGCTACGCGCTGTGCTTGACATTGATGAGGGCCTTGCGGTGGGTGCCCCACCTGGCCCGGACAAGGGGTCACACACTGGCGCCGCAAACCTCTACCACTTCTGCACAGCGACAGGGAGCAGTCAGCGCCGTGTGCAAGCGCAGGCGCTGGCCGACGTGCTGGCCCGCTGCCCCGAAATAAGAGAGGACGCCGACGCCGCGCTGGCGAGCGCAACGGGCGTGCTTGCAGGACGCTGGCTGGGGTGCGCCTGGTTTCCCTTGCGGTATGACTTGTCAGGAATCAACGACCCGGCGGCCTTCAGGAGCACGCCGCCAGACCGGCGGCAAACGTCCAGGTGGCTGGCGCTGGAGCAGCGGGCGCTGGTTGCCACGCCCAACAAGGCGTGCGGAGACGGCGCAGAGGGAGGACCCGGGACAGGTTTGCAGCCGGGCCTGGCGAACGGCGACGTGCACGAGCCGAGCGCGCATGCTGCCACACCCGGCCCCGCAGCCTCGCAGCCCGATGCCGACGGGGCGCCCCCTGCAGCGGCCGCCGCCGCAAGCGGCAGCGAGGGCGAGGAGGCCGCGGCCGGCGCTGGGCCACCCGGCGCGGCCGCCAGCGCGCCTGCCGCCTCCCTATCTGCCAGCGCCGCGCCGTCCTCCGCGGACGCGAGCGCGGCGCCCGGCAAGCCCAGCGCCTTTGCCGCCGCGAGCGCGCAAACCGCCCCATCGGCCGGCCCCACGCTGGCGAACGGCGCGCCGCACCGCGAAGCGCGCCAGCCGCCCTGGCTGGCCGGCGCCGGCGGCCGCGGGGCCGCGCCCGGTGCGGCGGGGCCAGGCCCGGAGCGTGAGCCTGGGGCGGGGTCAGGGTCAGGGATAGGGTCAGGGGTAGGGTCAGGGTTGCGCTCGCCGCCGCGCAGGCGTAAGCCCTGGGAGCCCGCGCCGCAGCCCAGCCGCCTGGGCAGCGCGCAGCGGTACCCGCCGGCCGCGCGCACGTCGTCAGGCGGCTCGGCGGCGCCGTCGTCGCCGCGCGGCGCGCCGTCGCCGGCGCCCTCGCCGCTTCCGACGCCGCTGGCGACGCCGCGGCCGACGTCGCCGCGCGGCAGCGCCGACGGCGCGTCCACGCCCCGCCTGCTGCGCGCGCCGAGCGAGGCGTCCAGCGCGGCCGGCGGCGGCGGCGGCGGCGGCGCGCGTGCCAGCACCGAGCGCGCGCGGCAGCGCGCGGCGGTGCTGCGCGGGCAGTCCGGCACGCTGGGCCGCGCAGGCGGCGGCGGCGGCGGCGGCGGCGGCGGCGGCGCGGCCCCGGGCTCGCCAGCGCGCTCCACCGCGTCCTCGCGCGGCAGCGCGTTCTGGGAGCAGCGGTGACTCCACACTGGGTGGCTGCATGCTGGCCTGGTGATTTCCTGCGCATGGCGTTGCTGCTCTGGCTGTCTGGCGACCGGGCGTTGCGGGGAGCGCCGCCGGTAGCCGCGTGGCGGCGAGCAGCATGGTCAGGGCGTGGAGTTTTCTTCAAGGTCTTACCACGTCCCCCCCCCCCATGTGTCGGGAGCACTGTACTGAAGTCTTTGTATAAAATGGCTTTATGCTTGGTGCTTGTGGTCGTCGTGATGCACCGTGTGTGGGGTTAGACGTGGTGCGAGCTTGGCCGGCTTGTACTGATAGGCGTCATGTAGTTAGGTGTGTACAGACTACATGCAGTGCTGTGTGCGTCTGCCACAGACCGTCTTCCTATGCGCATCGTGTGTATGCCGAAGGCATATGCGCATCATGCAGCCCCCTGTTGCGCTACAGTGCGCATTTCTGTGGCTGTATGCTTGCGTACAGTGTGGTTGAAGTATACATCGCTCCCCTCTGGACGTGATTTTGGCTGCATTCCGCGCCTGTGCTTGGCAGTATGTTCACTGGTCATTCATGAACATGGAAACGTAGGCGGCGATGCCCTGTGGGCTAGCCATGCAGGCTTGTTCAGGATTCCAAGCCCCAATTGTAAGATACCGTGGCCGTGTCAGGGCTCTCCACCTCATCTAGCATGCCAGGACGCACGAGCGCATGTATTGATGCATGGACTTCATGCATTGTGCTAGCAGACGGGAGACAGGTACGCATATGCAGCCAGACATTCTGCTACAAGTGGGGAAAATTAGGCTGGATGTGCAGGTCGTTGTATGTATGGCGCCTGTGTTACACATCATTGCAGGCTTGCCTGCGAGCCCACGCGAGCAAGTGCAGTGTCTGGCTCGCTGCAACTTCTGCAACCCTACATGGCTATCTAGCCATGGCCCACAGGGTGTAACAATGTAGGTGTGTCCAGACTGCTCACAGCCATTCCCGTCCAAGTCACAAACGTACACGAGTCGTACAGACAGCTTGTCCCTTGCCCCCACCTGCGCCAATGGCAGCGATGATCTTGTCCACTGCGGTGCCGCAGGGCGCACGCCTGCACACCAGGTGAAGCTTGGAGCTGCTCAAAGCATCCTCGAGGGGCAGACAAGGTTAGGGGGGTTGAACACGCGTAGAGAGCCGCGGGTGTCTTTAAGCGCACGCTGTCCCACATTGGGCCAGGCCCAGAGAGGGGGGCCTGTAAACACTGAGGAGTAGGTGCACGGCACCGATCAGACGACCGCTGCGGCTGGATGCAGGGCAGGCGCGGTTTTGTGCGCACCTGCCGGCAGCCTGGAGGTCGCTGACATATTGCGTACTTCTGCGCAGGGGTGCGCGCACTTCAAGCGCGGCCGTCCGCCCGGGTGCGCCGGCGCCGCCTGCCCTCGTATGTTCCCCGCCAGGCGTCACGAGAGCGCGCTTGTGAGGCAAGTTTGCGCAATCAGCAAGCATCTGTGCAGGCGGTGGCCTGAGCTGCCAGGCTATAGCTCACTCCTGGCTTTCACAGGCGCTGCTGACTTTGCTGGCGACGCTACGTGGCGTTGAGCAGCACTGCAGCCTCACGGCCTGACCTTTTGGCGGCGCTCGCGCGCGCTCGCAGTGGCGCCAGCCGTGCGCCGCGGCGCGCCGCTGCGCTCGTACAACAAGAAGACGGTCGACATCGACCCCGAGGTGCGCCAGGGCACGACGCCGGTGGTGGAGTTTGACGCCGACGAGCTCTCCGCCAAGCTCAACGCGACCTTCGACGACGCAAAGCGCAACTGGGACCGCCTGGACGAGAAGCCGGCCGCGGTCGCGCTGACCGTGTCCATCCTCGTCGGCCTCTGGGTGCGGCGCGCGGCCTGCTCTGCTCTGTTGGGGGCGGCCGCCGGATCACGGCGTTTTTTCCTACCTCCTGTACTTATGGGGGTTGTTGCTTGCGTGTGTTTCAACCCAATGCATGCAAGAGTGCCCCTATACCGGCTGCCGGGTGGTTTTTGAGCCAGTGTGCATGAGTGCGGCCCGCACCAGCGCAAGGTCGCCCAGTGCCGAGTGCCACAGATGGTCACAGAGGCCCGGTGTGCGCCGCCGCAGGCCACAAATGCGGTGGTGGATGCGGTCAACCGCATCCCGTTGGTCTCGACCTTCTTGGAGGTTGTGGGTCTGGTGCGCTGCCGTTCACCCTCGAGCAGGACCGCCTTGTGATGTTTTCCTGTGTCGAAGACTGTCAATGAGGACTGAGGGGGGGGGGGGGGGGGCGCCTGCGCAGGGAGTTACCGGCTGGGGCGTGTACAGGCGCGCACCCTGCTAAATTTTGCTCGGAAGTGCTGTGTTGGAGTGAGTGCTTGCTGACATGCTCCCGTCGCTTTGCAGGTACCTGATCTTCAAGCCCGACAGGCGCGTGGCCCAATGGCCTGACGTTTACATCTGTGCCAGCTCGGCTGCTTCAGCAGGGATAGCAATAGCCCTCACTTTATACCGAGTGTTGCCTGCGTGACAATCGGGTTTTGTGGTTGTTGCTGTATGCCACACCCGGCCTGGTCATGGTTGGATGGCAGGCAGTGCATACTGCGGGCGCGCGGGCGCGAACGAGGTCCTGACCAGGCGGTCGGTGCATGCGCAGGGAGGAGCTGAAGTCCAACTTCGAGGCCTTCTGGAAGAAGGTGTCCGGCAAGTCGAACGTCTCTCTCTGAGCAGAGCGCCTCGGCCTGTGGCTGCGCGCGCTGGCCGGTCTGAACGCGCGGACAGCCGAAGTTTGCAGGAGGTGATCATGAAGTGGCCAGCCGCTGTGTGGTGACTGTGGGGGTTGCCTGCTGTCCACCGTGGGCAACAGACCAGGCGTGCGGCAGAGTGTGCAGCAGAGAGGGTGCACAGGTGTGCTGAGAGATAGAGTGCTACCATTTTTGAGGCGCTGGGCAGGAGTGCCGGCCGCTGATTGTTGTAAGGAGCACGTGAGATGCGACTGCGACGTTATTGTACAGCCACAGCACCTCCCGACACATTCGCAAGGCGCACGGAAAGCGTGAGCAAGTCATGTCACCCCTGGTGGCGACAGGTGCATGGCCTGTGCCACTGTGCATGAGCCACGCTGTATGCGCGCGTGACTCCTGCTCTCCCTGTTGCTGCTGTCAGGCCCATGCACAGGCCAGCTGGCATGCATACCACATGCATTGTATGGGCCAGGTACATGGGCTTCCTGCCGCCAGCAGCCAGTCTCCTGCTGCTGGCACACCCCCAGGTTCAGAGCAAGTGCCCTTCTGCTCTTGCACAGGCGGGCAGCCTGCCGCAGGCCAGTGGCTGGCCTCACAGAACCAAACGCAGTTGCTCGTATAATAATGCGTGAGCGCGCCAGGCCACTTGCTCATGCAGCTCCAACCAGGCACCTGTGTCGCACACGTCGCACATTTTGAGAGCTGTGTGCTCTCTGCCACCCTCACTTCTGACAGTGGGTTGGCAGGCTAGTGTGCGCTGGTGCTGTGTGATAGGAGGCCACATGAGGCAGTGGACAGCATGTGTGAGCCCCGTAAGAGCCGCGGCTGGGTGCACTTAGGTGAGCAGACGCGACCACTGCATGGGCACGACCTGGATGAGCCAGCGGAGCAGTGCTGGTGTTTGTTACATGTCCTTTGCATTGTTACACAATCTTCATGAAACATTGCCAGGTCAGCAGGCTGCATCCCAGCTGTGAAGTTCCGCACCTTGCGGTGTCCACAAAAGCACGCAGGCAAGTCCCAAGGGGCAATACAGCCTTCCCAACCAGTGCCCTGCACCAGGTAGAGAAAATGCATGCACAGAACAGGTGGAACCGCCCTGCATGCAGGCGTGCCGCGCAAGCCCGAGTCCAAGCGGCGCAGCGTGCGCGGGAGAGGCGGCCTTCACGCGCCCGGCGGCCCGGTCGCCCGGGCCCGCGCGCCCGCCCTAGACCAGGCGGCGCAGCACGCGCTGGATGGCGGCCTTCATGTCCTCGGACCCCAGCGCGGTGGTGACCTGGATCTCCTGCACCAGGCGCCCCGCGCGCGCCAGCAGGCTGTAGCCGCCCTCCGCGCCCGCGCGCCCGATCCACAGCTCCAGGTCCTGGCTCACCGCGCGCTTCTCCTCCACCTGCGCGCAGCGTTCGGGTTCAGGAACCCTACCCTGCGCCGCCCAGCCGCCCCCGTCCAGCCGCCCCCGCCCAGCCGCCCCTGGCGCCGGGTGCGCCAGCATCGGCACGCCGCGCACAGAACGGCTGCATGCGCAGCACAGCTCCGGTCCCTGCGCACCCCGTGCGCACTCCCCATGCACGCAACACCTTTTCCTCCGCCTCCCTTGCCTCATCGGCTTGGCCTTGGAGGCAGCAATCTCGTGCGCGCCTGGCGGCCGAGAACCACGTCGGCGATGCCGGGCTCGTCCACGAGCGCGCGGCAGACGGCCTCCACCGCGGGCGGCACGGGCGCGGCGGGCGCGGCGCCGGACGCGGGGTCGTCCAGCGACATGGTCGACGCCGACAGCAGGCCGTCCAGCGTCTCGCGCAGCGGGTCGCCCTCCATGTCCTAATCAGGCGCGCGCGCGTCGGCGCGCTGGCGGGGACTGCTGCAGTGGGCGGGCTTACGGGGGCGGAAAGAGGCCGTGTCCCTCGCGCGTGAGCCCTCTGACGGCTGCCAGAGCTGGGCACCGCAGGACAGGCAGTGCACAGGAAGCTGCATGGAGCACGCCTTTGAACATCGCACTGGCGTATGCGACCCATCCCGCCCCCGCCGCAGCTGCACACGCAGATGCGGGGCGCCGCGCGGCGCGGCGCCTCCGGCACGGCTTGAGGCAGGCCCGGCTGCAGAGCACGCGCACATGCGCGCGCGGCCTAGCAATGCAGCCGCGCGCGCGTTGCGCGGGGCGGCGCGCGCGCGCCTTGAGCGACAGCTGGATCTGGCCCTTGTCGCGGTCCACGCGCTTGACCTTGCAGCGCACCAGGCTGCCCGGCTGCACCACCGCGTCCGGCGTCAGCACCATGCTCCAGCTCAGCTCGGAGATGTGGATCAGGCCCTGCGCGCGCCCGAGCATGCGGCGCCTCGCCCCCGCCATGGCGCCTGGCGCATTCGCGCTGGGACATGTCGTGACATAGTGGATCGCTGCCCACAGCAGACGCGAGTGATGCACGTGCAGTGATGGCAACCATGGCAAGCAGGCGCGGCGCGCCGCAACATGCACTGACCCACACGCGCTGAACCACTCGCGCTGCTGACCCTCATAAACTGCTTTATGCGTCGACATGCGGAGGTTCCGGTCTCAAAGATTGTTGCTAATCATCGGGTCAGCGCCGCGAGCCCCGGACCACCACCAGCGAGCCCTTAGAACTGCTTTATGAGTCGTCACTTTTCAGTCCGTTCTCCAAGGTGTATGTTGTCATCATAGGGCGGGTCCGGCCTCATGCGCGCTGCGTCTCACCGTCCTGCAAGCCTGATAGACCACGGTGCTGCCAGGCCGACGGCCCAAGCTCGGCTTCAGCTCTGCTTGCTGCCCACAGCTAGCTGCTGACACAAGCACGCTGCATCAAAGGCAGAGCAGGCGCTGGGCCTGACATGTCCAGCGCCGCGCACGCGCGCTGACGGCATGCATTGCTGCTCCGAGGGCTGCACCAGGGTGGCCAACAGTGCAACCCCAGCAGACAACCTGACCTTACTGACCGGTGCACCCCCGGTACGCCACTGCGGCCAGGCGCGCGCCTCGACGCCGTGCAGGTTGCCGTCGGGCGAGCGCAGCGACACAAACGCGCCGTAGTCGGCCAGGCGCGTGACCACGCCCTCCACCACGTCGCCGGGGTTCAGCGCGGCGGCGACCGCCTCCAGCATCGCCGCGCGCTCGCTCAGCACCAGCTTGCCTTCCAGCACATTCACCTGATCACAGGCTTAGGGTCAGGCCCCCTGTCACCTGGGCCGACGAGCGACGGCCCACTGGCCAGCTGTCCAGTCCCTGGCACAGCCACCAGGGCCCCCTAGCTCCCTCCATTCATATTTCACATGCAAGCAACGCATCCCACACTCTCTGGGTAAGAACCCATGTCAATACCCTTGCGTGACAACGGCTCACACGTCATAGCAGTGGGGAGCACCACAAGGCACCCTGCGCCCCTCGACACCGCCTGGCACCGCCGGGGCGCCGCGCCTGGATGACCTTGGCCGCGATGGGCTTGCCGATCAGGTGCGCCAGGTCCCTGGGCGCGGGGCCGTTGCCGTTGCCGCCGGGCGCGCCCTGCGCATTCCGCGGCAGCCGCGCCGGGTCCATCTTGGACAGTGGCACAAAGCCGCGCAGCTCGCCCACATCCACCAGCGCGCCGCCCTGCAGCACGCCCCCGAGCAAGCTTGCTTACCTCACTGCACGAGAGTGTGTCAGCAGTCCCCTGAGCCCGCTCACTTGCCTAGCAAGACAGAAAGTGGCAGCCATGCAAGCAGGCTTGCCAGAACATGGCCGCAAGTGGCGAGTACCCCGCACAGTGTGTGGGGGTTGCAACAACCCCGCACTCCCATCCATATACAAGCCCCCGTTCAACCCGTTCAACACAGACAGGCGCCAGCAGCGTGACAACCTGGCACCATGTGCACTGGCCTGCAAGTGCGCGCCTTATTCACGCTCCGAATCACGCCACGATATGTAGTGCCGTCACGCTGTAACCGCAGTGCCCTTGCCCACGCTGGCGGCACGGCGTCTGTGTCAGAGCCACGCGCAGCCTCGGCTGCATTTTGCGACTGCGGAGGCGCCGCCTGTGTGCGAGCGTTGCGTCAGTAGGACGCTGAGGCGCAAGCAGTGCAAGGCCAAGCGCTGCAGGGATGACGGCAGGGCTGCAGGGCGGGCCGCTTCTCGCACCTGCGTCTCCTGGTTTGCGGCAGCCCTCGCAGCCACAGCCTGCCTACCCCTGCATTGGCACCTGCACACCAAGGTGAGAAGTTTTCAGGTACAGCAGCGTCACAGACACCAAGTATCATAGGCATGCAGTGCACAGGCGCACGCCAACCGCTCACCTCACCCCCGCCGCCCAGTGCGCGCTGTCTGCTCGCCTGTGGACGCGCAGCGTCCTGTGCGCAGCCTGGCGAGGAAGCAGAACTGCCGCCTGCCAAGCGCCACAAGACTCTGCTGAACGCACTCCACAGCAAGGCGATCCACCCAGATTAGGAGGGCGCTCCAGCAGCGCTCTGGCCGCTGCTGCAAAGGTGCGCACCTGGCCACAGGCCTGTGGAGTGTACCTCTTACAGGAGCTCCGTGCAGGAGGCCGAGGCAGCGAACAGTGGCTCATCATTTCTGCAGCCACTAACCAGTGACCACCACTGAGTTTCCCACGAAGCGCAGAAGACTAGTGCACAGAAGGGAGCTTCGGGCACTAGCTGGCGAGCTCTTGTGGCTCAATGCAAATCTTGTGGCTGGCAGCCCAATACACACTGCCTGCAAGCTGTACAGCAAGGCTGGTAAACTTAGCAAGTGTCAATCTAACTATCTGCTGTGTGCTGTGCAATTGCCCAATGTCTGTGCACTCTACTTCGCACACTCGAAGCCGCCGTCTTGCCACGCAAGGTCATCACCACCAGGGTATGCATGCTCCTCACAAAACAACTACATAGAGCATGCATCATTGCAGACAGCCGGCATAAACGCTTCCGATGTACGCGTGCATGGCAGTGACGCCTCAGTGCTTTATAAAATACCCGGATATACACAAAGCCGCAACTGTCCCCCTCTCATTACAAACACAGCATGCATAGCCCTCCGTTCCTAGGCTCGCACGCAAGTGCAAGCAAGAATATGAGTCGCATGCGCTAGGCGAGCAGTGTAAAGCTCCAATGTGCCCACCACTTCCTGACCAGAGGACTATCACAACTGAAAAGAATACCGCAGGCAGGCCAAGCTTTGCTGTACTTGTGTCATGCAGTGCTGGCAGCGCAACGCCGCCGCGACTCTGCTGGGCAGCAGGGTCGCCGCGCGGTTGCGCGCCGCGTGCGCCGCGGCATGCAACCCGCGCAGCCTGGCAGCGCGGCCGGCACGCCCGCTGTGCGCTCGCGCTCAGCAGCCCCGCGCGCGGCGCCCGGCGGCGGCCGCCGTGGCGGCCGGCACGGCCGGCCACTGCCTGCAGGGGCGCCGGCCGCGCCCTGGCCTGGGGGCCGCGGCCTACTTTGGCAGCAGGGGCTCGCGCACGCCCGCGCGCCCCGCGCGCGGCGCCTGCTGCGGCCTGGGCGGCTTGGGCAGCGCGGCGAGCACGGCGGCCATGCGCTCGTGCATGTCCAGCAGCTCGTCGCTCAGCGTCTGGCACAGGAACTGGAATGAGTACCACCGGACCTGCGCCGCATGCGGTGCAGGGTTAGGGCATGCGGCCCGGCGTCAGCGCGGCCCGCAGCAATGGTCCCGGCTTGAGCAGGCGGCGCGCTGCATGCGCCACGGCGCCAGGCCGCCGCAGCGCAGAAGCTTCCACATTGTCACGCACGGCTTGTGGGGCCTCGTTGTTCGGGATCACCCAGAACGAGCCGCCCGCAGGCTTAATGACTGCTGCCCCTGAACCGTCAGCTACACGTGACGCGCTCGCGCCGCACCAGTACCCTCTACTGTGAGCCCTGCGCAGCGGCTTGCCCCGCTGCGAAGTGACAGAGCAACACTATTGTATCGCAGCTTTCCATGCCATCTGTCCTGATGATGCAGGGCGCGGGGAAAACTACCATGCGACTGCCACCGCCGCCCCACTTGGCACAGCTCGGCAAGCAGCGCTTCGCGCATGTTCTGTGCTGCGGCCCTGCACGGCCAACCGGCGCCGCCGTGTCCCCTAAACCAGTCACACACAGCCTGGCGCGCAGCCAGCGCGCCTTGGAGATGTACCGCGGTCGGCGGGAGGGCGTCAAGGTTGCAAGTGTACCCTATCCCTAACCCTCAATCCCACAGCCTGGCGCGCAGCCCAGCGCGCCTTGGAGATGTAGCCCTGCGCGGTCGGCGGGAAGGCGTCCAGGTTGCGCGTGTCCCCGCGGCTGCTCAGCACGCGTCTCAGTGGTCCCACCTGCTCGGCGGCGCGCTGCTCCCGCGCGCCCGCCGCGCGCTGCGCCGCATCCTCGCGCTCCGCGCGCCCCTCTGCGGCCGCCTCAGGCCCGTCCGCGCCCTGGTCGCGCGGCTCCCAGGGTGTGTGGTGGCACCTCGACTTCTCCGCTGCGAGGCACGCCCGCCGCAGCGCAGAGCGCCCTGTGCACGGGCAGCGCCGCTGCTGTGCAGGCGTGGTGCTCGCATGGGCACCTTGGAGGCTCAGACGCGCCCTTGATCAGGTGGCAGATGCGCGCCCCGCACGCCTGCACAGCCGCCCTGCACGATCACATGCTGATGTCGCGAGCGCGGGCGCGTGCGCACTTGCGGCGGCGCCAGCTGCGGCGGGTTGTCGGGCGGCGTGGCGCTGACGGGGCCCTCCAGGTAGTCCGCGCCGCAGCCGAAGCCCAGCACGCGCACCGACAGCGCGCGCTCCGCCGTCGCGCGCGTCGCCGCCGGCCGCTGCGGGCTTCCGCCTGCCGGGGGCGCACGGCGCTCTGCCCAAGCAGCCAGGCTGCTGAGGCGCCTGCTTGCTCGGCGGCTGCTGCGTGCTCATCAGAATGTCTAGGTAGCAGGCCATCCATCGCTGCTGCAAGCAACTGCGGCGCAACAAATGGCTGCGGGCACATGCTCACTCAGTCTGACGCAGCCAATTACTGTGCTGCAATTGCTTGTAGCCGCGAAGGATGATGTGCTACCTAGCCATTCTGATGAGCACGCAGCTGCCGCCGGGCACATGCTCACTCACTCTTGGAGCCTGTTTGCGGCAAGTGCAACTCGCGCCCCCGCGTGATTGTCGGCCCTCTGAACCTGCGCGCGTGGCGCACCCGCGGTCGAGGAGCTCGACGGTGAGACCACCCGCGCGACTATGGCGGCGCTCGCGCCCGGCGACGCCCTCGCCGGGCCAGCCCCGGCCTCCCCGCCCTCCCGCCCCCTGGCCTCCAGCGCGGCGCTGGCCGCCTGCTCCAGCGACACGCGCACCGAGGCGCGCTCGAGGCCCTCGTGCAGGGTCTCCAGCGGCGCGCTGCCCGTCGCCCCGCCGCCCTCGCCGCGCCCTGCGGCGGCGGCCTCCGCCCCGGCGTCCTCCTCGTGCAGCGTGCCCAGGCAGGGCTCCTCGTCCGCGGGCGAGCGCAGCAGCGACGGCGTCAGCAGCGCCAGCGCGCCGACGGAAGGGTGGCGCGAGGGCGGGGCGGCGACCGGGGCCGTGTAGCCGCCGCCATGCGCGGGGCGCGCCGGGCCCGGGCCTGGCGCGCCCTCGTGCGCGACGGCGGCGGCCGCCGCGGCCGCGCTGCGGCGCTGCAGGTGCGCCACGATCGCGCGGCGCTGCTGGTCGGAGATGCGGATGAGCTCGTCCACCACCTGCCCAGCTGTAAGGTCGGTGCACCCTACCCTATGCATGGAGGCTTACTCTCCGCCAACGCCCTCAAGGCGATGCGCGGAGTCGACTCGCTGCCGGTCCACGACTGTGCAGGCAAGTGCGCCGGATAGGCTTCGGGTTGGGCATCCCACCCCCTGGGCCCGTACTCGGGAGCAGGCAGGGTACAAGCGGGCGGGCGCGGGCGGCGGGCTACCTCAATGAAGCTGTGCAGGTTGGCGGCGCAGGGCGTGGGCCGCCGCGGGAATGCATCCGCCATGTCCTGCAGGCTCGCCTGCGAGAAGACCTGCGCCACCGGTCTCGTGCTTGCCGGTGCCGCCCAAGCCTGCAACCCCTCCAACCCCTAACCCTAAACCTGCAGCTGCCAAGGAGCTCCCCATCTTCCTCGGCGACCGCGCGCGACAGGCAAGGCAGGCCAGGCGCGCGCCCGGGCACCGCGCCCCGGGCCCTCGCGCCGGCGCTCGCGCCGGCCGCGCTGCCAGGCGTGCACCGGAGAGCTGGCCGCCTCTGCTCGCCGCGGCGCCGGCGCGGCGGCGCGCGGCGCACGGCGGGCGGGGCGGGCGGTGGCCGCACCTGGAGGTCTGCCAGCAGGTTGGGCGGGTAGCGGTGGATGAGCACGTTGAGCACCTCATCCTCAAAGCCCTGCGCAGGGTTCCCCCGCGGTCTGAGGCACGGCCCGCTCGACCGGCGCCGCCGCCGGCGCGCACGCACCAGAGCATGGCCTGCTCAGGCAACGCCGGATGGCACCGTCGCCCAAAACACGCGCACACCGCTGATGGCGCGCGGGCAGGGCGCCCTAACCCTAGCCCGCACCTCCTGGAAGGTGACGTGCACGGCCCAGAGCACGCGCGCGACCTTGCGGATGGACGTGGCCAGCGCGTGCATCTCGCGCTGCGGCAGCCGCCAGGTGCTGTCCCGCCGCAGGCACAGGCCCGGGATGAAGGGCAGGAAGCACCAGCGCCTGCGTGCGGCGCGCCCCGCTCGGGCGCGCCCCCGCCCGCCTCACCCAATGGCAAGGGGCGGCCCGCAGGCACGGGCTCGGCGGGCCTGGATCAGCGGCGGGTCGCTGCACACGCATGGCTCAAGTCCGCGCGCGGGGGAGGCCATTGCTTGGCATGCGCGTGGGGCGCAGGGCAGCCGGCCAATCGCGCAGTGCGGGGCGGAGACCAGGGCCGCCAGCCTGGCGCGCGGAGCGCGGCGGCGACCGCCGCGTCGGCGCGGGCCGCAGCCGGGGCCCGCGCACCCGCGCAGCGTGCGGAAGTAGACCTCGCTCGCGCTGATGCCGATGAACTCGTCCGCCTTCACCAGCTTGCCGTAGACGTCCATGAGCACCTGCGCGCGGCCCCCGCCGGTGGGCCTCGTCCGCCCTGCGCCTGGCTGGCGCCTGCCGTTAAGCCCGCCCCCGCGCCAGGCCGGATCGCACGACCGCGGGCGCGCATGCGCTCTCAGCACGACCGCACCAGCCGCGCCGCACAACACGCGGATCCCGACGAGATGCCGGCAGGCAGATCCTGGGTCGCGGGCCTGGCGCGAGGCCGGGCGGCTGCTGCGCTTTGGGCCTGCTGCGCTCGGCCGCGGCGTGCGCTGCGGCGCTGGCCGCGGGTGTGCCAAGCTGTGGCCGAACGGCCGACAGGCCGGGCACGCGCTGTGCACATGCATGCCCTGGCAGGCGTGAGCGCGCAGACCTCTGGGCGTTAGGGCGTAGATTAGGGTAGAGTAGGATGGAGTGGCGGCAGTAGCGTAGGTAGGAACGGAACCCTGATGGCTTCAACCCCCGCCGGGCGCGCCTTCTCGCACTCGGCCTCGCGGCTGTCGCGCTCGCTGCGCGCGCGCTCGACAGAGCCGTTGGCCGCGGCGCCGCCACCGGCAGAGAGCCGCCGGCCGCCCCAGCCCAGGTGCGGCGAGCTCGGCGCGCTCTGCTTGGAGCGGCTGCCGGGCGCTCCCGCGGACGCGCCCTTCGCCCCCTCGCCAGGCCGCGGCGCGGCCGGCCGCGCGCCCGCCGCGCCGGCATGCCGGGATGCAGGGCTTAGGTCAGGGCTTGCGCCGTTGGGCGCGCCGCGCGGCGGTGCCTTTGCCGCCGCAGCGGCGCCGCCCGCGGACGCGGCGTCGGTCGTGCCCCAAGCCAGCCTGGACAGCTGCACCAGGCCGTCCAGGCTCGCCTGCACGCTGTCCACGGCCTGCGCCGCTGCAGCCTCTGAGCTCGGGAAGCGTGGCGGCAGGTGGAGGCTCTTTGGTCAAGACCTGACATGTGCGCAGTGCGTCTGACTCGGTGCAGCCCAGATCACTGCCCTCTCACCAGCATGAGCGCGCCCTGCGCACGGCAGCCCCTGGCAAGCCCTGACGCGCTGCAAAGCGCTCCGCCGAGGGCCCTCATACCAACACGGCAAGGTGCACGCGCAATGGCAGCCGACAGTAGCAGGTGTGACCCAACAGCGTCCAAACCCACCAATACGCCAACCCATCAACACGCACGGCTGCGAGTGAGCCGAGGCGCGCGCCGACATGGACGCGCTCTTGGGGAAGATGATGCAGGACAGCAGCAGCGAGGCCATGACGCCGATCACAATGCCCGTCGCGCGCGTCAGCGCCACCATGCCGGCGTCTGCGCCCGCGCGCAGCAGCCGCCGGTGGGCTGCCCGCGCGCCGAGCTGGCATGCGGTGGGCATGCCGCGCAGGCCGGGGCCGGTCCGGCCGATGCGCCTGGTCAGGCAGTTGCAGACAACATGCTCTGCAGACGACCCGGAGCATCTTCCACATCCGCACGAAGTATATTTCTTCTCGGTGGCTGCACTGCGTATCTCCTAAGCCATTACCGAGTATTCTCTGATGCCTGCACCCAGTGCATCTTTACGGCTGCACCTCCAGGCATGCACAACATGCGTGCAACGCTGTAATAGGCAGCATCGTGTCAGCATGCTGTCACCGCACACAAGGCTTGAACTCAAGGCAGCGCAGGCAGGCGTAGTGCTCAGAGGCGGGCCACACCGCTTGCGTGGTCAGACCCCAGGACCACCAGGATGAAGGTCAGCACAAACAGCTTGGCGGAGTAGTCCAGGTTCAGGTAGTAGCCTGCCGCGTGGGTGCCCCGGCGGGCGCTTAGAAGGTGTGGGTGCTCAGACCTGGAGCCCAAAAGGGAGTCTGCAGCCTGGAGGGGGAATTTCAGAGCGCAAAGCTGCATGTGCGCCCACACAGCGCGCCCACCCAGGCACTCGCAGGTGAGCACGCTCATGCTCGCCCTGCATTTGATGACGGCTGCATACTCAGTACGGACAGGCAGGCCACACAGCTCGGCGTCTGACGCGCGCCGCAGCCAGGGGCCTGTGCAGGGCGTGGCAGCGCGGCGCGCACCCGCCACCACGCCGAAGAAGCCGACCACCATGGCGGCCACCGCTGCGCGCGACAGGCGCTGCGTCAGCACAGGGTAGGGTGGGGCATCCCGCACGCATCCCGCAGCGGCAGGTCCTTGGGTGCGGAACTGGCCATGCGTCCAGCTTGCATGGCAGGGCTGTCTCGCGCATGCTCAGCCTCAACGCTCCGCCAGCTTCAGGCCGATGCAATGGTCAACAATGTCCTCGACACGTTCATTGAGTGTCGGTTGCGAGTGGGCTGCGCCACAGAGGAGGGTGCTAGTCATCAAAACATGCAGAGGCACAAGGGGTGCCTAGATGCAAGCCAGGCAGGGAGCCCGGGCGTGCGGAGGCCGCCGCGCACTGGTGAACATGCAAAGGTACAGAGGCGCCGGGATGCAAGCCAGGCAGGGAGCCCGGGCGTGCGGCGGCCACCGCGCACTGGCGAACATGCAAAGGTGCAACGGCGCTGGGATGCAAGCCAGGCAGGGACCCCGGGCGCGCGGCGCCCGCCGCGCACTGGTGAACGCCGTGTCGGTCGCGCTGAGGAAGGGCCCCAGCATGTCGCCCAGCTGCACCACGCCCAGGCCGATGAGCCCGCCCACCACGGTGCCCAGCGTGCGCTCCACCGACACCTGCGGCGCCGCGCAGGGCGCGTCGCAGCACGGGTGAGCTCATGCCGACGCTGATACCGAGTGTGCTGACACCGCTGACCATGTCATCTGGATGAGCCCGTGCCTGCGAGGGAGGCGCCCTGGGAGCACCAGCCCCCAGCGAGGAGCCTGCAACAGCTCGGTCCCAGGTCCAGAAGCGCGCTTTTAAGGTGCGGCTGGCCAGTGTCCGGCTGACTGGGATGTGCAGAGCGGCCGCAAATCATGTGTATGTAAATACACACCAAGCACACACGCTCAACCACCTGGCAGAGCACACGTGTGCTGCAGGTGTAGGCATGCAGCTAGCGCCATGCTGGTGGCTTTGACGCTCTCAGCGCACTCGACACTGTGCAAGCGGTGACATGCTTGGATGGCACGGCAGCCGAGCGGGCTCTCGTTCAAGCAAAGCAGTCCTGCAACGGCACCAGGTGTACAAAGCCTGGCCGGCTGGTACCACCATGACATTACCAAGAGTTTTTCTCCCGCGCTCGCTTCCCAACCTGTGCAGAGGCGCGCCTGTGTGACCTTGCCGAGGACAGGGCTGCCCACGACAACGATCGTGATGGCCGCCCACTTGGCGCCTTGCAGCCACTGCTTGGCGTACTGCTCCTTGACACCTGCCGAAGACGCACAGCACCAGCACCATGGGGCAAGCAAAGAAGGCTTGCAAAGCGTTGCACCAAGTGGATAAGCAAACGAGTCATACGCGTAGTGCACACTTGGTGTACGTAGACCAAACAGGTAATTGAAAGCAGTGCTTGCATGCATAGAAAGGTACAGGGCTAGGAGGTGGTCACCGTGCAGCAGCAGGTACCCAACAAAGACCGCAGTGCCCACGCCAATAGCCTGGCGCAGCCCCCGCCTGAAGTGGTCTGGCACTTTGTATCGCTTCATCCGAGCGTTGCCGCGCCCGAGCCCCTGCGCTCAGCAGCGTCTTTGCCACTCACAAAAGCACAAAAAGACCGAATAGCAGTGCCAAAAACAAGAGCATGAACGGAATGAAAAATGTTGTCCACGCCGGTAAACAGAAGCAGTGCTTGCTGTTCCACTTACGCAGAGCTCCGTGAGCGAACCTGTGTGTTGCCTGTCACTGTGTTGCCTGAGGTCCTACTGCCCCAGCCGTCTCACTTGCTGCGCATGAGTTTGGTTTCGCACAACATGCCACACGCCTGACTTTCGCGAGTGCGCTCCGGTCCTCTTTATCTCGCACAGGACCCACCAGATACCAAGCGCTGCTTCCCCCGTCTGCGAGCCCACCTCAGACACCGGGATCCGCATTAGCCCGACCAAGCTTTGGTGCTTAAGCACAGTACAAGCCGACCCAGGGGCCGACCCAAGCACTGATGTGTGTCACATGTGTCAGCGCACAGGATACTAGTGGCAGAGCAGGCCTGTGGCAGTGCTGTAAAAAGGAGGCGTTTGTGCTGCCATGGCTCGGGCTCATGGCCCGCGGCAGGGCCTGCACTGGCTGTGAGCACAACAGGCATGGTGTCTGCCCGTGTTGGGATACCTGGCGTGCACGCTCACCACGCGCGGGGCCTTGCGGCGCGGCGCGGCCCGCCCCCGTGCCGCGCCCAGGGCTTGGCCGATGGCAGCACAGGCGGCAGGGGAGCGGCCGCCCGGGCGGCGCGCCCCAGCGAGGGCGTCACAGTCAGCAGGCGAGTGGAGGCGCACGCCAGCGCGCTGTCGTCGGCAGACGCGTCGCTGGACGCCGGCGACGCCGCCGGGCGGCCGCGCTTCCTGCCGTGGTGCCGCTCCGCGCAGGCGGAGACGCGCGCGCTCAACTATGCGCTCAACGGCAGCGCGCTGGCTCTCGTGCTGGTCGCCTCGGCCACCGAGCTCGCGGAGCTCGTCCGCGGCGACTTCTTCAGCGCGCACGCCGGCTTGGAAGCCATGCGCGGGTTCCTGAACCAGGGGTGGGAGGTGTACGCGCATGCCGTGGACTCGCACCCCGTGTCCACAAAGGCACGTACCTCGCCGTTTGAAGTTGCCCTGTCTTCTAAGTTGCCCCTGTCGCGTGTGGTCGGCACGTCTGCACATTGCTGGGTCAGCGCCTGACCTGGACTCGCCTGGTGCGTGCAATTGTATGACATCAAAAGCTTGCCAGGTGAGACGTCCCTCGTCACCTGTTTCTCTGGGCAAGCGTCGCACAGAGACCTGCTGTCCAGGGCAGCGCCTCACTGTGCCGTCGTGGGCGCGCAGGCATGCATAAGCGGCGTCGTGTATGGCCTGGGCGACCTCACAGCGCAGACCTATGAGCAGCGCTCGCTGCGGGACTTTGACGCCGCGCGCATAGCGCGCTCTGCGCTGTGTGGTCTGCTCGCGCATGGGCCGCTGTCGCACTTGTATTATGAGAAGCTGGACCGCTTCTTCATCCTGTCCCCGGTGAGAAACACCCCGTTGCGCTTTGGCTCGTGTCACGCAGCAAGGAACGTGACGTGCAAACTTGATGTCTGCGCACCGCTGGCGCTGCTGGTCAGACACGCCGGCCGGAGTGCACTTGTCTGTCTGCAGCACAGTCAAAATTTGCCAAACACTTGCTTTAGCACTTGATGCAGGTTGCAACAGGGGTAGAGTCAATACGTGCTCTGTGCCGCGCAGTACTTTGACGGTGGGGACGCCTGGTACACGCCGCTGTTCAAGATAGTGGTGGACCAGAGCGCGTGGTCTGTCGCATGGAACTCACTGTACTACGTCCTGCTTGGTGAACCTCGCGCTTGCCATCAAGTCGATGCAGATGCTCCTCATGGCCTTCATGGAAAAAATAAATCGACGCATGTTTGTATGCGCAAGAGACTTCGATGTGTGCTTGCGCTCTGCTACAAATTATAGTTATATAAGTCGGCATGTCGCGTTCTTTTTGCTGTATGTGAGCGAGCAGCCACCTTAGCGCAGCTCCAGGAGCGTAGTCACACGCTCAGCGCATGCCGCAGGCTTGATGAAGCTGGAATCGCCGGCGATCATTTATAGCACCGTGCGAGCCTCGTGGTGGAGCGTGCTCAAGGCAGGCTGGCGCCTTTGGCCGATGGCGCACCTGGTCACATACACGCTTATTCCGCGCGCGCACCGGTGCGTGCCTAGAAGCAGCGTATTGTGCATATGTATTGTTGAGTGTCGTGCTGCCTGTTCGATTTTTTGAGCAAATAACATCGTGCGTGACATAGCGACCATTTGTCCAGTCTTCATCTAAAAAGCAACCCTGTTGTTTTGCAAGTTTGCTGGGACGGAATGGCGCCGTCCATGCATGACGGGCCACGTCATAGTTTGCGGTCAGGTTGCGGGCGTAGTTTGCGGACCAGCTGGTTATTCGGTTTGTTGTCATGCAGCAAGGTCCTGCTGCCTGCGAGGCGGCCCTGAGCGTTTTGTTTGCAAACGCAAGCCTGTCTGCGTCATAGTGGTGTCTGTATACTGTCTGAAAGAGCGTCTCGTGGTGCTGCAGCGTGCTCTGGGTGGACACGGTGGAGCTGGCGTGGGTGACGATCCTGGCGCACTACGGCCACCAGCAGCGTGAGCGCGCGGCCGCGCTGGCTGCCCTGGCAGCCGGCACCGAGCTGCGGGCGCCCACCCAGGCGCGGCATCCGCGCATGCGCGTTTGCGGCCGCTGTTGTGCTGCGCTGGAGTGATGCACAGAGGCCGCCCGTGTCCGGCTTGCGGGCCTGCATGAGCAGGACGCGGCGCGCATGCCGGCGCGCTTGCCGTGTGTTTCAGCTGCATGGCAGGGCGCGCGGCGTGCCGGTCACCGGCGCACAGGTGACGCGTGCCTGTTGGGGAACCTGGCGTGTGTGACAGCTTACACGATGCGCTCGCGCCAGCATCTCAGCCAACAGCGTACAGTCAGGCATGTGTGGTGCTTGCGGAAGAGGCTGGCTGCGCGGGCGCCCCGCTGACGGCCGTCTCTGTCAAAGTATCACAGGACTGCGCAGCGCAGACTGTGTATGAGAAAGATCTTGGTATCTGCGCGCAGGTCGCCTGCGCGCTGCCGGGCGCTTCCTTCACGGAGGAGATCCTGCGCAGCATGGACGGCGCGGAGACCGAGCTGGTGTTTAGCTCGGCCGACGGCGACGTCGTGCGCCGCCGGCCCGCGGACGTGTACGCCGAGGCGGCGGCCGCCGCCGCGGCCAGCGCCGGCGGCGCCGAGGCGGCCATGCGCGCTGGGCGCACGTCGGCCGCGCGCGACGTCTAGCTTGGCCGCCCTGGATGTCTCGATCGACAGGAGGGTTTGCAGCTCTGGCCCACCCAGAATTGATTACTACGTACGTTGTGTGCGCCCCAAGCCGCTGCGTAGGAGTAGATTTTGTGCGCTGCACAGCACAGGGCGGGCATGGGTTGGGCGGGTCGTGGCAGACCCTGGGCAGGTCGTGACTGAGTGGGTACCAGAGAGCGCTGTGAACTGAGAGGGGACTTGCAGAGAGCAGCATCTCGCCCCCATTTAGTCAGCCATAGAGATCAGGTGAGCTGGAGATGGATGTCGTGCGCGGGCGTGGGCTCCAGTTATGCAGCGTAGGGGTTTGGGAGACAGCATCGTGTGCCGAGATGTGTAATTCTTTTGAATGTCGCTGGCGCAATAGTTTTTATCAGATGGTATGCGTGGGCCCCTGTCCACCATCCAAGGTTGACGTTTGAAGTGTTGCATGAGGTTTCGCAAGTGGGTAGCGCTGACTGACGCACTGACTGTACGCAAACAAATTTTGAACAGTGTGGTGTTCTTCTTGCGACGTAGCTAACGTTGCTGTTGTCATGTTCGTGGTGGCCATTGGCTGCAAGAGCTTCATCATTTCTCGTGTAGCCCTGGTGCTTGAACCACCGCACTGCTGCCTCTTGGCTGGTTTCAGGACTCGTTCGTGTTGGCTGTCGTGATGGTTTTCGAGGCTTGAAGGTCAGGGTTGGCCCTTGATGTAAGCACATGAGCAAGGTGCAAGAGTAGCACCTTCACCGTTTCTTCTTTGCACTTATCTTGGCTTTCTTCCTGGCCAATGCAGCTAGCCTTGCAGCCTCGGCCGCAGCTGCCGCTGCTTCAGCCTCAGCCTGCATGCCAGGGACACCACTATGCTCACACATTCAGCACAGTCGAATGAGGCGTGCAGAGCGCACAGATGCTGCATGCGCGTCGTTAACCTGGTAGTGTGCAGACTCTGTGGCTATGCAGTGTCGGCCGGCGGCTGCAGCATTGGCCCGCAAGCCCTCGCGATTTTGTGAGGCGAGCAGCCCCGCCGTATGCTGTGCCATATGCTGGGCACATGTGTTGCATGCCGCTCGTCGCTATTCGCATGCATGCCTGCAGCCTGTCTGGTTATCGCACACTCGCATGCGGTTCCGGCAATGCGAACCTGCAGCCGCTGCTCCTCGGCGGCGCGCTCGGCGGCGCCCGCCGCCTCCAGCCGCGCGCGCTCCGCCGCCTCAGCAGCGTCCTGCGCGGCATCCTCCGCATCACGCCGCCACGCCGCTGCGGCCGCAGCTGCCAGGGCCTCCTCTGCCCTGTCATGCGCGTACACAATAGGCGCGAGCACGGAATGCTTGGCGGCCCCTTGCTTTCACCCGGCAGGCACGATGCACGGGTGGACGCATCGCATGCAGACATCTTTGCCACTGCTTCGGCTATTGCTACTGGCAGCACGTTGTCACCAGTTAGACAGGTGTCTGGGTCGTGCCGCACCTGGCGACAGCCGCGGCCGCCGCGGCCTGCGTCGCTGCGGCCGCCGCGGCCGCCGCGGCCTGCGTCGCTGCGGCCGCCGCGGCCGCCTCAGCCGCGAGCGCCTCGGCGAGACGCGCACGCGCGGGCGCGCCTGCCGCGGCCACGTCCCGCAGCGCGGGCGCGCAGGCGGGCTGCGCCATCTGCAGCGGCGTGGTGCCAAACCTGTTGCGGCCGTCCTGCGCAGCATGCGCGCAGCCAGGCGGTGACAACCGCTCCACAGGGCGTGGTGCTGGACTCGCTGCGGCTGTCCTGTGGGCTGCTGCTCCCTTGCGGGGTGTGCACGCGCCCAGGCGATGTGACAGCCGCAGCGTACAGACATGCACAGTCAGCACATCTCCATCATGAACTGTGCGCCAACTTTGTGAGAAGCTGCGGTGCTGGGTGTTGCGCGCAGCGCAGCGGCCACGATGAACAGCACATGCACTGCGCAGGCGCGGACAACATTATCATTACTATGTTGTCCACAAAGTGGTGTCCATTGCAGTGGCCATCATCATAGGCCGTTATCCACCTTTCACACAGCACAGAGCGATCACAATAAGTTCCATCTGTGTGCAGAGGCGGAGCAGTGAGGGTACCAGGGAGGCGCCGTGACTCAGCAGGCAGCGCGTGACGTCAACGTGCCCGCCCGCCGCCGCCCAGTGCAGCGGACCATTACCCAGCTCGCCCGCCGCTTCCTGGTGCATCAAGCGGCCCCGCGCTTCACCCCCAGACAGTGCGGCCTGGCAGCACGTACGCTGCTGAAGCTCCAAAGCTCGTGGTATCAAGACACGCGCGTGAGGCCAGCAACCTGGAAAAACAATCAGACAGACCAGCAGCCTTCCACATGTGATCGTGGGGACTTTACAAGTTGGCAAACACGCACAGGCTCAGCCCGTCCTCCCACGTTGGCAGCCATGGGGCGAGCGAGCGTACCAGGTCGGCGCCCGCCGCTACCAGGGCCGCGACCGTCGGGAGGTCGCCGGCCTGCGCGGCGAGCCCCAGCGCGGTCTCGCCGCTGCCGGGAGCGCGCGCAGCCACGTCCGCGCCTGCCCGCAGCGAGAGCGCCACTCCGGTGCTGTCACCCTGCCTGGCCGCCAGCAGCCTGCGCCGCTGAGCACCGGCGCTCTCAGCTCATCACCTCCTTTTGCCCGCACCGCTATGCTGTCATAAGCTGGCGAGAGGCGTGCAGTGAGCTGTAGGACACTGCTGCGGCACATGGCCTGAACCTCGAACGGGTGCGCGTACAGTGGCGTGGGGCTGCTGTAACCTTGCTGCTCGTCGGCATGCATCCCCCCTTGCACTGCAGTCGCGCAGGCCGTTTTAGGCGGCGATGGTCTGTAAAGAGCTTGTGGGTAGGCAAGAAGTGCTTGTGGCTCCGTGCCTGTGTGTGCTGCCTGTCACGCTGCCCACTTGCAGCATATCCTTGCCTGTCCTGGCAAGCTGACCTTGTGGCTACCGCTGCTGGCGAACCAGCTGGCTCCCGGCCAGCTGCGCCTTCGATTTGAATATAGGGTCAGCATATTGCTTCCCGCGGCCGCCCGCCTCGGTGAGGAGCAACTCCACACATGCGGCCGCCGACTCGGCACATGGCTCATCATGATGACGCATAGCGGGCCCGACTGACAGCAGTGGTAATGGGCGCTGGCCTGTGAGCAGGGAGTGCAGCTGTGGGCAAGGCAAGCCGGGGAGCCGGCAGGTCGCGCAGGCGGGCGAGGCCCGACACAGTGCGCAGCGACGCGGCCGCAGCCAAAGAGCGGAGAGGGCAGCTATGCATGGGGCAGCTAGCGGTGAGCAGGGTGAGCTGGTTCATGCCATCAGGCGGTGGCAGGACCCGGCCACCCCATGTGAGGGTCCTTGGGACCCCAGTACATCTCATCCAGCACAGGGGATTCCTTGTCAGAGACTTGCAATCCACCGGGCTCGGAAGCGGTACATTGACTGAGCCAGAGCATGCCAGGGGGCACGGCTGCTCCGCTCCTGCATGCTGCGGGTGAGCAAGTCCAGGCCAACAACACTGGGAGCAGGCAGGCCAGTCACGGGCCGGGCAGCAATGGTGCTCCTCTGTAAGGCGGCAGGCCACGGAAGAGGCAGAGCCTGGGGGTGATGCTGTGAGCAGCGGGTGGTTCTTCACAGGCCATTACAGGCCTTACAGGCCGAGCGCCTCCATGAGCTACCTAGAGCGTCAGGCCGTGGAGGGCGAGGCCAGTGCGGCACCCGGATGCTGCGCGTCCAGAGTGGTTGTTGTTGGGCGGGTGCCAGCATGCGGGGGCGCTACGTACCACGCTAGTAGACTGAGGGGGCGGCATGCATGCGTGCTGCACTACAGCAGGCAGGCCCTAGTGCGTGCAAAATGAATTCTGATAGCTAAGAATTGGCCCATCGTACCCCAATAAAAAGAAAAAGTGCTGTCGGTGATCGCCACTTTCGCTAGGACACCGGCCCCACCTAAGCTAATGGGCGCCCACGCATGTGGCCCGGCAGCATGTGCTGCAGGAGCACCTGTGAGCATCTCTTTTACACTGGCCCCATCCAGTCAGTGTAGTGCTGCGCGTAGACGCCGGCCGTGTCGTCCTTCTCCAGCGCGGCGTCCATCGGGAGGAACATGACTTCATAGGGCAGCACGGTCACGCCGTTGAGCGCATAGTTGCCAACGGGGTCCTGCTGCATGTTGCACCTGGAGTTGCCGGGATGCCTCCAGTCGACGCCCTGGTACCTGCGCGCGCCACACTCGCCACTTTAGCACCGGAGGCACTACGCCAAGCCCCACGCTTGTGACTGCCAGCTCAGTCGCAGCGTCAGAGGGCCGAGGACAGGTGCGGGAGCAAGCTGCAGCGCAGCCTTTTGCCTGCAGCGCGGACTTGTGCTTTGGCCCGGACCTGCTCAGGAAGCAGTCCAGGTTGAAGCCTGCGGCGAGGATGGCTGCGGACGCGCCCAGCTCTGCGTGGAACTCGACTGCATCCCTGTCGTCCCAGCACCTCATGACGTCCTCCTTGTCCAGCAAGATGTCCAACGCGACCTGGCCCGCAGCGCGCCGCCCGCTTGCGCCCGCAGCCCTTCAAGGCTACCGCGGCTGGAATTAAGCCCCCAAGTGCTCCCCTGGCACCTGGGAGCCCGCTCCCGCCTGTCTGCGTGGCGGCAGAGGCAGCAGGGTGGTGAGCACGGGTGCACCTTCTCGATGGCAAGGACGTCGAGCGGTATGTGCGGAACCTTGCGCCTGGCGCCGCGGTACACCTTGGCTGAACAGCTCAGCGTCGGGCCGACCATGCGCACGTCATGCCGCAGTCGCCGTGTGACCAGAGCGTGCCACGGCTGCTTGCCCTGCCGGCCCAGCACCCTGACTGGGTCGGGCACGGCGCCGGATCCGGCGTGCCGCTGCCTGAATCGCATGCGCGGGGAGGCAGCGGGAGCGCGCCACCGCCGCGCCGCACCTGCGCGTACGGCGGCAGGAACGGGCCGCGCACGCGGCTGTTGACCAGAACAAAGTGGGAGTACAGGCTGGGCTGCAGCCTATTTTGCAAGAGCCAGCCCAGGTTGCCGAGCGGGTGGCATGGCGTCTCCGCCTCCACCACCCGCACGTTGTCGCTAGGCAGATCTCGCAGGCCCGTCGCCACCTGCGCCCCAACTGCTCAGCTGCGCGCAATCCGACAGGGGGTATATGCCTGCTCGCCGCGGGATCGCGCCTTGCTGTTGGCGGCGTGCATAAACAGAAAGTGCGCCTTTGTGTCGTTCGGCTGCACGCCGTGCCTTAGAAAATACTCAAGGTTCAGGGCTGACTCCGCGGTGTCATCGATAATGCTGTACAGGACCAGCGTCTTACCGCTCGCCGCAGCTGCCGCATCTGCCGGCCGAGCGAGGAGCGCTAGGCTTGCCAGGCACCACGCTGAGAGGCTTTGCCTCCGCATGTCGCCCCGAGGGGCTGCCTTTGTGAGCTAGCATTGCATGCCCGGGCAGGAGTGATTTTGAATGGCATAACCCCTATCCCTAGTAACATGAGGCGGGCCAAGTGGGCCAGAGGTGCAGGTGCGCATGTTCCAGCACAGCAGCGTATTGCGCCATTGGCGCTCACCTAGGTACCACTCAGCTGCTGTTGCTGTATAGCCAGCATGATGACAACTACTGGCAGCTCTTGATGCGTGCATGTCGGGGAAGGTGCGGCAAAAGGTGAGGCGGACATGCCGGCCGTATGCCAGCCGTCTGAACATATCACCCACTTCTAACAGTATTCATTCGAAGATGCTCGGCACAAGTTAAAACAGTAAAAAAACAGTTTTGCAGATGTGCGGCCGTCACTCATCACAACCACTTTCAGCAGGCCTCCACCTTTCCTCCACATCAACATCTCCTTCTCCTTCTCATTTTCCTTCTTAATATCAAGAACACATGTCTCATGCATGCTGCACAGATCACTAATATGCAGCTAATCACCCATGAATGTGCAATCATTGTGTGATGTAGTGGGAGGGTGCCTCAGCAAGCATTAACTCCTCAGGACCCCGCAGGTGAATGAAACACGATTGCCCAAACCTGTCTGCTAATTGACATGCATGTGTTCCTGCGACAGGCACCTGCCACACAACACCCAGCAAGCTCATACATGAACCCAGCAAGCTCATGCAAGCCAAGAAAATTGAACCACACGACCCACGCCTACCAGACCCACGCCTACCTAGCGATTCGCGCAAATTTCTGGATTGTTCGTGTGCCAGCTATCACATCGTTCCACGGAATGTTGCAACCTGCACCCACTGCTGGCCCCCGCCTACTTCTTCGCAGACATGTGCATGTCGGTGGCGCGCACGATCGTTGCGGCACACGCCGGCCGCTCGCCCATGCGCTTGGTATACGCGGCAACCGCCGGCCAGTCCGCCAGGTCCACCTGTGCCGGGGCAATGCTCCATTCGCCTGACGTGACGCACAGGGCGCGCCCTGCACATGGCTTCAGGGAGCACGCGCGTGCACCAAGCGATCGTACCTGCCTGTCAGGCAGCAGAAGACCGGATGCGCACAGCCCTCTGAGAGCGCCCACTTCTCTGGCATTCAGGCGCGCCGCGCTGCAGCGCCGCGCGCGGCAGGCGGGGCCCGGGGGGCGGCACCTGGGGCATGAAGACTCTGAAGAAGAGCAGGTGCGAGGCCAGGGCCACGTCCGCGGCGCTGACGGCCTCGCCGACGAGGAAGGTGCGGCCGGTCAGCTTGCCGTCCAGCACCTTGAGCATCGCCTCCATCGGCGCGCCCTGCTTGTCCTTGTTGAACACCACCTCGGCCTGCGTGGGGTTCAAAGTTAGGTGTGAGGGCGCGACGCGGGCGTTGCTGCCGCGCCCCGCGGCGCGCGAGCGCGGGCGCTGACAGGGGCTGGGGACAGGTGCGGCGCCGGCGGGTTTGCAGGGCGCTGCGACTGCGCCCGGGCGGGCAGCAGCGAGAAATGAGGCTGACCAGGCAGGCGCGGCGTCCCGCCTCTGTCCCACCTTGTCGGACAATCCCGGCCCTGAACAGCAGGCTTGCAAACACTGGTGCACTTTGGTCGTCACCCTCTGCAAGCAACTTTGTCGGCAGACACGAGTACAGGTTGACGGCTGCTGGCCAGGAAGGAAGGCTGCTCACCAGCGATGTGTAGGCAAAGAATACCCAGTTGGCAACCATCGCCCGGTCCTCGAGCGTCTGCACCTTCTTGTCATACTTCTCCATGATGTACTGCAGGATTGCGCCGCTCTCCGTCTGCACGAGTGCCACATCGCTTCATTACACACCTTCCAAGAGGGAATGAATGAATGACTGAATTACAACCGTGTATCAGCCAAAACTGGCCGCTGACGGGCGCAGCCCTGAACAGGGAAGAGGCGGGGGGAGACTGCCATGAGCAAAGGAGCGCGAGTCAGATATGACTACGCGTGACACGCTGACCAAACGGGCTCCAGGACGAGCAGCGCACCAGCGTAAGGTTGCCGTCTTGCAGGGCGGGCACCTTGCCGTAGGGGTTGATCTGCGCAACCGTTCTAATACGTTTGGTGCGACACGCCACCATATCAACATCAACAAGCTGACCACAACAGGCCACCACTAGGTACACCTGCACCTTGTTGCACCTGCAAAATGCAAGTATTGTGTTTGTACGGCACGACAGCGCAAGCAAGCAGTGACCCACCTTGAGGTAAGCCTCTGCCTTATGCTCCTGCTTTGACAGGTCGAAATTCACAGTCTCATACTTCACGCCCAACTCCTGCAGATACCTGCCGCGCAGCTGCATGACTTAAGCTGACCGGCTCTACCACCGCTAGCCTGTCCGTCGCAGCTGGACAGAACCTCCACCAAGTCATAGCCTGAGTGCAGCTGCCGCAGCGTGCACACCAGTCGACAAATGCGCCGCGAGACTTCTCATTGGTGTACAGCCGCAACTGGGTGCCCGCCATTTGGTGTAACGTGAGTGTGGTTGTGTGGTGGCTTTGACACTTGGCTCGAGCTTCTCACTGAGCTCGCTAGCTGTGAGTCTTTTGGTGCAAGATTGCCTCAAGTAAGCATGTGCAATCATTGTGCACTGTTTGGACAGGGAATACGACGCAATTTTTCCGAAGTGAAATTCATAGTCCAGCGCTTACATGACATGCAAATTGCACTCACTGCTGGCCCCCGCCTACTTCTTCGCCTCCATGTGCATGTCGGTGGCGCGCGCGATCGTTGCGGCGCACGCGGGCCGCTCGCTCATGCGCTTGGTATATGCGGCGACCGCCGGCCAGTCCGCCAGGTCCACCTGTGCAGGGGCCATGCTCGGCCACTAGAGCAGTGCTCGACGTGACATGCATGGTGCGCCCTGCACACAGCTTCAGGGAGCATGCGCACACACCAAGCAATGAAACTTTCGGCTGCAGCTGCCTGAAGGCATATGCAGTAGAGCGCCCATATACCTGGCCCAGGTAAATGGCCAGTGGCATGCAGGCGCCGCGCGCTGCAGCGGCGCGCGCGGCAGGCGGGGGCCGGGCTGCCGCACCTGGGGCACGAAGACCCTGAAGAAGAGTAGGTGCGAGGCCAGGGCCACGTCCGCGGCGCTGACGGCCTCGCCGACGAGGAAGGTGCGGCCGGCCAGCTTGCCGTCGAGCACCCTGAGCATCGCCTCCATCGGCGCGCCCTGCTTGTCCTTGATGAACAACACTTCCGCCTGCCCAGGGACGCGCCACGCACGTTGGTTGCCACGCCTTGCGGCGCGCAGGCGCGGGCACTGACAGGGGCCGGAGACAGGTGCGGCGCCCGCGGGCTTGCAGGGCGCGGCGACTGCGCCGGTGCACCCGGGTGGGCGGCAACGGCAGGTGAGGGTGACCAGGCATGCGAGGCGACGAGGGCAGCGGCACGCCGCTCTCTCATAACTTTGGGCAACCCCACCCTTAGTAGCACGCTTGCAGACACTGTTGTCTGCAGTGCGCAACTTTGTCATCAGGCGCGACTGCGGCTTGACAGCTGCAGGCCGAGATGGGGGCTGCTCACCAGCGACGTGTAGGCAAAGAACACCCAGTTGGCGACCATCGCCCGGTCCTCGAGCGTATGCACCTTCTTGTCATACTTCTCCATGAGATACTGCAGCATCGCGCCGCTCTCTGTCTGCGCGCGTCCCGCACTGCCTCCATCGAAGCCATCAAGAAGCGGATGCAGTGGAGGGAGACTGCCTTGAGGACAGGCGAGTCAGACACGACTAAGCTTCGCGTGACTGAACGGGCGACAGGACGAGCGGCGCACCAGTGTAAGGTTGCCATCTTGCAGAGCGGGTACCTTGCCAAAGGGTTGACCTGCGCAACTAATCGTTCGTTATGTCTGCTGCCAAAGGCACAGTGCCTTTATATCAAGCTCGACAAGCTGAACACAACAGGCAGCAACAGGTGCAACATGCAAGCATTGTGTTCCTGATGGTGAACGGAGCAAGCAAGCAGTCACCCACCTCGAGGTAGGTCTCCGCCTTATGCTCCTGCTTGGACAAGTCGAGACGTACAGTCTCAAACTTCAGGCCTAGCTCCTGGAGATACCTGCGCGGCATGGTGCATGACTTGAGCTGACCGCCCGGATGTAACCACCGCTAGCCTGTCGGAGCAGCTGGACAGAACCTCCACCAGGTCCAAGCCTGTGTGCAGTTGGCGCGGCGTGCACACCAGTCCACCAATGCGCCGCGACTTTTCTCGCTGGTGTACAGCCGCAGCTGGGAGCCTGCCATCTGCTGTGCCGTATGGTTGTGCGGTGTATTTGGTGCTCAGCTCGAGCTCCTCGCTGACCTCGCTACTGTAAAGTTACTGGTACAACCATTCTCCCATTACGTAAATCCGCAAAAGCACGTTATTATATTTTCTGGCTGCTTGAAGACTTGCTCTAATAATTTGCTGGCTGACCGCTACTGGCCTTTGCCGAAGAGACCAGCAAAAAGCTGGCAGAGCTTCACTTACCTGTGGTCGCATGCACCCTCCCCTGCACGTGCACAAGCACCAGCACTGCAAAGTGGTGCGCTGGCTGTGCTAAGGGGGCTGTGCATGATACGGACCCGAACGTCCACGTTCGTGCTGGCCTGACGCTGGTAGCAAGACGCGCAGGTCATCGAGGCCCTGCTACGTTGCCACGCCGACCACGCCGTAGCAAAGTTCTGGGGCGTCTGCAACGAGCAGAAGTGGGCGCTGGACGCGTGCCTGCGCGAGGAGAAGGCCATCAACCGGTGTGCTCTTGAGTGCAGCATGTCCTCTGTGTTTCTTACCACGTGTCTGTTCTGACAGAAGCGCAAGTCACACACTTGCGCGCAAGCGCCCTTGCTCGCCTCCCAGTCCGCAGCCCAGCCGGGCGTGCCCTGCGGCGCGCAGCGCGCGAAACTTTGCAAAGGCCAAGCGCGAGCAGGAGAGCCTGCGCGCCAAGCTCGCGGCGGCGCGGGCGCCGGAGGCCGGCGCGCCCGCCGCGCAAGAGGCGCGCTGAGAGCCTGACAGCCTGCCGCACCGACCTGCCGCCGCTCTTGGCCGGCACCGGCTTGCCGCAGCGGCGTCCGCTGATGGCGGAGGTGCACCCGGCCAGCGCAGCGCTGGCGGACGCAGGCGAGCTCCTGGCTGCTGGGTGGCGCAGCAGCCCTTGCTTGTGTATTGACTGAGCGTCCGCACCCCTCCTGCCTCCTGTCCCCCGGCCTCGGCAGCGCAAAATGTGCCGGGACTGCAGGCCCAGAAGTCCTGTCCTGCTTGTAGCCGGCGGCCGCGCTGCAGGTCCTGCAACACTGCTTTGGGCGCAGGTGTCAGTGCGGGGTGCCCACGCGTTGCTGCAGAGCCCTGCCGCGGCGCCGAGGCGCCTGCGCGCGAACCAGCCAGCGGGCCTGGACGCCTCGGCGAGGGGGAGACCATAGGGCCGCTCAATGGAGACACCCGTGAGGCGCCCAGTGCACCGCCTGTGTCTGGACAAGCGCCACCCAGGCGAGCAGACCGCCCAGGGGCACTTTACACACCGCCGCCACGTCCTGAGTGATCGTGGCAGTGGGAGTGGCAGACAGGCACCATGCCCTATCGACCCCTGCTGCGCCTTGGCATACCAGCCAAGCTCAACCCTCGCTGTCAACTAGGCCGCCAGGCGCACCAAGTGAAAGCAGCTTCAGGGGGCGGCCGAACGGGCTCACGCGCTTTCTGGCACACCAACGACGCGCGTCCCATGTCCGCCATCGCATCGCAGGCGACCGCGCGTGCTGCTGGGCGTGAGCGGCAGCGTGGCGGCGATCAAGACGGTGGAGGTCGCGCGCCTGCTGGCGGCCTGGGCGGACGTGCGGGTGGTGACCACCGAGGTGGGCCGGCGCTTCATTGATGGGCAGCTCCCGCCGTCTGTTGGCCTATACGGTGCGAGCCTTGCGCGTCCTGCGCCAGGGCAGGGCAGGCATGTTAGAAGGCTGGCTGCATGCGCTCGAGGTGTGTCCAGGCCTTGCCGCTCGGTGCGGCTGTGGTCGGAGTAGTATCGCGTAGACCTAATGCGGCAAGTCACCAGGGGCGCTCCATCGTATCAGCTGGCAAGCTGCGCATGCATGCAGCGCTGCTACGCGCGCACGGAGCCGCCTGGCGGGCAGGCAGCGCGGCGGAGCCACGGAGAACGAGCCGCTCATGCGGCCGCGCTGACTGCGCGGCGCCTGGCAGGCGACGAGGCGGAGTGGCGCGCGTGGCAGCGCGTGGGCGACGAGGTGCTGCACATCGAGCTGCGGCGGTGGGCGGACGCGCTCGTGCTCGCGCCGCTCTCTGCCAACACGCTGGCCAAGGCCGCGCACGGCCTGGCCGACAACCTGCTCACCTGCGTGGCGCGCCGCGGCCTTGCCCCTGGTCTTAGGGTTGTGGTAGGGTTGGGTTGGGTCCCGTGCTCGCGCCGCTCTCCGCCAACACGCTGGCCAAGGTCGCGCACGGCCTGGCCAATAGCCTGCTCACCTGCGTGGCGCGCCGCGTCTCCGCCCCTGGGTCTTAGGTTGAGAGTAGGGTTTGAACCCGCCACCGCCGCAGCGTGGCTGTCATACCCGCTCCCGGCTGGTGGCGCTGGGACCGCCAGCGCGCGTGCCGGCTTTCCCGCTGCATGCATCAGCCTCACGCCAAGCGCATGCGCTGCCCGAGCCGTTTGCAAGGAGGGTGGCGACCCGGCGCGCGCGAGGTAAAATGACACCGCGCTGGCGCAGGTGCGCGCGTGGGACTGGGCCAAGCCGCTGCTGGTGGCGCCGGCGATGAACACGTGCATGTGGGACAGCCCGTTCACGGCGCGGCAGCTGGACGTGCTGCGCTCGCTCGGCGCGCACGTCATCGCGCCGGTGCGCCGCATGCACGGCTGCGGGACATGCGGTCGCACCTCGATGCGATGCGTAGCCGGGGTGCTGTCTTGGCTGCGCACGGCCCTTCGGTGCAGCAGCCGTCATGCTGCATGATGACAGACCCCATGGTAGGGTTTGGCACGCCTGCTGCAATACGCTTAGCTCTTGTGCGGGGCGGGCCGCGCAGGTGAGCAAGGCGCTGGCGTGTGGGGATGTCGGCCTGGGGGCCATGGCGGCGCCGCAGACCATCGACAGTGCTGCGCGCGGCGCGCTCGCGGGGTGATGCGGGAGACCGCCCCACCAGGCGGGTGGGTGGGTGATCTCGCAGGAGCCAGCTGCGTTTGCATCATCCTGTTGGCTGAGGGCCCGTCACATCACAGATACGTGCAGCATGCGGACGGGGTGCGCATGCGCGCTCACTCTGCTTGCATGCATCTGCCTGAACTGTTGAATTACAAAAGAACTTGCATAAAGGTAGAGTACGCTAGCTCAGCTGTAATGTTACATGCGTACCACTCCGCTCATGATTGCGCATCGCCTCAGCTCAGCACGCTTGCAAATCAAGGCGAACGTTCACGCGCTGCGCTCGGTGGCATACAGGCAGCACAGGCTCATCGCGCAGCGATGCTTGGCAAGACATCTAGCTCTGTCCTGAGACATGGCGCAAAGCGCCTCAGCAAGTCCACCGCTTCACTTGATGCAGCGCGAAAACGCTTCAGCATGGCTGCACATCCCGAGGTTGCAGCCACAGACAGAAGCAGACTCGGGCGCTGAGAGCGGGCGCTGGGAAAATGTGAGTACAAGCAGACACATCTAAGCAGGGGGCATTCGTTCGGTGCGGACAGCGCACGCGTTCGATGCAGACAGCGCACATACTGAAAATCGGGGTAGGCGGCTGCGGAGAGTCAGCTCCCACAACAACCTGCCAGCATGCAGCAACTGAGCAGCCCAAGATACCCCTCCTGCGGCAATCAAATCAGGACATCAGGCCCGGCAACTGACGCTCGCGGCCTTTGCTTTGCAGCACCAGTTTGGACAGAAAAGTGTACACCCTCGAGCCGCTTGAGGTGGAACGGGACGCCCGGAAGAGAGGGGGCTGCTCGAGCAGGCGTGTCACACCCAAGAACACAAGCTCGCAGCGCAATACGCCTGCATGTGGGCTGCACAGTAAGTTGCCAGGCACCACACGAGGCGGGCCATAAGGGCGGCCGCAGGACTGCGCGTGACGAGCTCACACGTGCGGCAAATTATTTGTCTTGGCAACAAAAGTGCCCGGCAGGCTTGTTCAGCACTTGTGAGGGACAGCGCTGCTTGAGCCGCGGGCCAGGGCAGCCAGCAGGCTTGACCAGCCACGGCTGGTGGAGCTTGTGACTGCGGCCGCAGAGCGCGGCGCTACTCAGCGTCCCAGGGCAGCAGCACGCGTTCGTGAGCGCGCGCGCCGCGCCGGCTCCTGATCAGGCCAGGGCAGGGCTGCGCGCCGACAGGAAGCGCCGGGGACCCCGGCGCGCCCTTGCCGAGCACCTGCGCACAGACCGCTGCGACCGCGTGCTCCCACTCCGCGCTGCTGAAGGCGTGGCCGCTCTTGGCTGACGTAGGACTACCGCCTGCGTTCGGCAGCTCGCTTTGGCCTAAGCCCTGTGCCCATGGACGTTCAAGAACAAGGCAGTCGCGCTACGCACCTGGTGTGCCCACTTCTGCCCAGAAACCGCTCTCCGGGCTGGACTGCGGGGTTGTCTTCTCCGCGGCGCACATGTTTCCCCCCGCTGCTTTCGGTGCGTCGGACCTGCGTGCATGCGCCCCCCTTCAGCACTGCTTCTGGCTAAGAAAACTGAGAGCAGCCAATGCGAAGCATCTGCCTCGTGTGAAGCTGCATGCGCAGTCACACCTAGCACTCCCTGCCTCTGTGCTCGAGTCCTCGCTATTTTCCTCCAGCCCATGGTTGCCTGTCAGCGCATCCTGAAGCGCGCACGGCTTTCGCGTGAGGTAAGAAGGTAGCCCCGGGCAGCTGATTGTGAGGAGCGATAGGCGCAATTGTGAAAGCAGCCTGTCGCAAGTGTTACACTGGCCAGATAAGACGTTGCTTTGATGTAATAATGAGCGCTTCAGAGGCGCAGAGCAGGAAGGGGGCTTCGGTCTCCCGGGCATGGAAAAATCGTGTTTTCGCAGAGCTGGCTGTTCCGACGGAGTGCAGCGCTGAAGCTGCACACACCTTTTGGCATGCGCTGAAAGCGGACAGAGTCGAGTAGTGCGCAAACGGCGTTGCCAGAGGCGATGTCGGAGAGTGCATGGTACAACCGTCAGTCGGGCCACGCAAAGCCACACTCGCGAGTGCCCTGCCCACCAAGTCACTGCACATACGGCAGTCCTCGGTGCCGCATTACGATCGTCAGCCCGCGGGCCTAATGAAGTCGTGCGCCTACCCTGAACCTATCCATACCCTTACTGACACCGACACCGACAGGGAAGGTCTCCAGGACAGGCACGCGGCCTACCCCACAGCGGCCGCAGCAACTTGCTGCTCTGCACAGCAAACTGTTGGGAAGGCGGGGGGCACAGTTCTACTTGCTCAGCCCCAGATCTCCCTTTGGGGATGGGGACGGGCGGTGAGCAGCCGCCTGTTGGTTGAGCGGGCGCTGGTGCTCCAGCAACACATACCGTGCCATCCACAGCAAGCCGGCGCCCGTGCGCTGGTGCAAAGCACCAGGCTCCAGCGACTGGAGTCCAGCCCTTGACAAGGTGCGCTCGGCAGCGCTGCCGGGCGCGAGCTGGGCGCCAAACATCGCTGGGTCCCTGCCGCGGCGTGCGCAGGACCACGCGGCCACCCACGCGTGACCCGCGACACCCCCGCCCGCGCCGTGTACACTGTCCGAGCGCAGCCCGAGCGGGTGTCCACCCATGCAGGAAGTTCATTGTGATGCTCTGCCCGGACACGGGCATCATGCTGCTGAAGTTTGTGTCAATAGCGGCCGCTGAGGAGCTAGTACACGTCCTCAATGAGGACCGCCAGCGGCGGCAAAGTCTCAGCAACGCCCTGCGCACTGGCACGCGCTCGCGCGGCTTCTACTGGCGGTTTGCCGCGGCCCGACGGCGCCTGAAGAGCGCTTGATGGGAGCCTGCACAGTGGGCCGCCATGCGTGTTTGAGTGGCTTTGTGCGTAGCCCCTTGGGCGGTCGTGCGGCCCTATACGCATTCAATCTGTCCCGCAATGTAGCTGTCAGCGTGCTGACTGTGGAGCGCACTACTGTGCATGCATTTGAGGGCGGCTGAATGCCATTCCGAGGCTTGGCTGATCACATGTGGGCGTCTTGCCCGCCGGGGTAGCCTCGGAATAGCAGTCAGCCGTCCTCACATGCATGCACAATAGTGCGCACCACAGTCAGCACGCTGACAGCTACTTTGCGGGACAGATCGCATGCGTAGAAGGCCGCACGACCGCCTGAGGGGCTACGCACAAAGCCACTCAAACACGCATGGCAGCGCACTATGCAGGCTCCCATCAAGCGCTCTTCAGGCGCCGTTGGGCTCCGCAAACCGCCAGTAGAAGCCGTGCGAGAGCGTGTCAGTGCGCAGGGCGACGCTCAGGCTTGGCCGCCGCGGCCGCTGCTGGCGGTCCTCATTGAGGGCGTGAACAAGCTTCTCAGCGGTCGCTATTGAGTCAAATTTCAGCAGCATGATGCCCATGTCCGAGCAGAGCATCTCAACGGGCTTCCTGCATGGGTAGACATCCACTCGGAGCGCCCAGCGCACCTTGAATTATCGTTGTTGAGCAGGTCGCCGTCGGCATGGTGCGCGATGGCGTCACTGCCCGACGGCTCACTGCCCAACGGCTCATGCGGCGGAGACGCGGCGCCGCTCGCGCCGCACGGTGTGCTCGGGCTCTGCTCCTGCCGGGCGGCGGAGGCCCCAGTTGCGACGCCAGAGCCGCGCCCGCTGCGTCCCCATCGGCGGCCCGTTGGACCGGAGCGGGTGGCCGCCTGTGACAGCGTGCAACACTGTCACAACATGCGTGTCCTACTCGTGCACGTGGTGAGGTCCCTTTGCGTGCATGCCACAGGGCTGTTATTGACAGCGTTCCGCTGCATGCAGAAGTGTTTGCCAGACTTGAAGCATGCGTATGAGCACAGGCCTCGCCTGCACACTATGACTGTCAGTGAACAGGTCCTCTAGCGCGGCGAGTGGGATGCAAGGGCCTCGAGCTCGATGTCAACAGGCCATGACATGCACAGGCAGGCACCGGGCACTTTGGACGCACCGCCTCGCCGCGCTCTGGCAGCTTGCTGCATATCTGCGCGTCATTCAGGCGCGGCGGTAGGCTCGCTAGTATGTAGCGGGCTGGATTTTCAGCCATCAGCATGTCCAGCTCTGCTGCCTGCCGCTTGCACGCTAGCTGATGATGATACACGTCAGGTGAACACCCGGTTGAACTGTTAGCAGCATCAGAGCTCCTCGTTGACCAGAGTCAGAGCCCCCGGCCAGGCCATGCAGCGCATGATGCCCAGCTACATACTGGAGTAGTCGTAACAATCACTAGTTACTATTATCAGACAGTCAGGCAAGCCTGCGCGCTGGCAGGCGTGGCACAGCGCTGGAAGCAAGGTCCTTCCCAAACCTGAACCACGGCTGCATACGGCGAGCGCCTCGCCAGGAAAGATCAGACCTTGGCACAGCAGCCACTGGCGCTAAGAGCTGGGCGGGTGGCGGGCCGTACCGGGCCAGGCGCCATGACAGGACCACGAGCGGACGCGCTTTGCTGTGGAAAGGCCGCCTGTGCGTTCCACACTTGCGCAAGCTTGGGATCAGGCAGCAACAAGTCTGCCACAGCCTCACCTCTGTGCACGAACGACAACAGAGTCGGGCAGCCAGCAGCTCCTCCAGAAGCTCGACCAGAGGCAGCAACGCTCGGATACGTATCAAGCGGAGAAGGACGCTGCCTGCAGCTGGAAAGCAACCTGCAGCACGCCGCAGTCTGCAGAAGAGGCAGCTCGGCGCGCCCAGCAGCTCCTGACACCCGCAGGGTGCATAGGCTGCCTTGTTCTGCTTTGCTATGACCCAGTACGCCTCGGTTGCCTCCATGAGCACCCGCAGGGTGCTCGTGGAGGCGACTGAGGCGTACTGTGGCTGCTGGCCGCGCCGAGCTGCCTCTTCTGCAGACCTGCGATGGGCCGCAGGTTGCTGTCCAGCTGCAGGCAGCGTCCCCCGCCGCACACAGTGTCCGAGCGTTGTTGCCTCAGGTCGAGCTCGAAGAGCCGGCCGCTGGCCATACTAGCCTTCTCTGGGGTCTAGGGTGAGGGTACAGGCAGCCAGCATGCTGGCATATCTCCTGCTTTTCCACTGTGCCGAAGCGTCAGCCCCGGACCTGAGCGCTACTTTCCCGGTGGCACGTTCACCAGCATATGCGACAAACATGGCAACACTCACGGCCGCCCGCTGGCGAGCGCCTGTGCCTATTGGTCGGCCTAAATTGCCCAGCGTTTTTAAGTGGGCAGCAGAGCTATGCGCAAATAAGGGCATGCACAGATTGCTTTCTCAGCAAGCGACATCCTAAAGCGCAATGTCCCTGCCTGCACAGTCACTGCTCGGCGGCCTCAGGTCAGTGTACACAAGCGCCTCTGCCAAACAAGGGCCAGTGCTCTGTGCGGACATGGTGGCCGGCTGTGGCCTTCCCAAGGAGTCACACAATGCTACCCAAGCCACTGTTGGCAAATCCATGTTGCTGTTCAGGCACGCGCTCAGCAGGGACGGCAGCACGAAGGCCGCGCTTGCTGGCCTGAGAGTGTGCGCGCTGCCGCCGCGGCGGACCAGGCTCCAGCGACAGCAGTCCTCGGGCAGTCCTCGGCAGTCCATGGGGTTACACGAGTAGCCCGTAGGCCTGGTGGGTTTTGTACTACCTACAATAGGGTCAGATAGTGGGCACGTTCTGTCTGTCCTAACCTATTCTGCATGTCACTTCTCATCGCGCCCGTTGGCGCCCTCCTCTTCCCCAGACCAGTGCCGCTTGCGCCCGCTCGCGGGGCTCCGGCTGCGGCGCCGCTCGCGTGCGCGCTCGCCCTTGCGGCGTTTGCGGCCGTCGGGCGCGCGCGGCACGCCGGGCACCGTCGCGGAGCTGCCCAGCGGGCAGTGCAGCAGCGCGACGCGGTACGGGTCGCCGCCGACCGCCGTGACCGGCGCTGCCGCTGCAGCGCGCGGCTTGGCAGGCGCCGCCTCGGGCGCCGCGGGCGCAGCCGTGGGCCCGGGGTCGCGCTGGCCACGCGCCTGGGCACCAGCATGTGCCGGCAGAGGCGCGGCTGGAGCGGCGGCCGGCGACTCTGCAGCCGCAGGGCCGGCGGACGCCGGCGCGGCGGCACCAGCGCCGCCGCCTGCCGGCCCGACGCTTGGAGCACCACCGCCCACGGCGAGGGGGGCGGCAGGAGCGCGCGCGGGCGCCGCCGCGTCCTGGGGGCCTGCGCGCGCTGGCAGGGGCGCGGCCGGCGCGTCAGCCGCCGGCCCTGGCGGCGCGCCAGCGCGCGCCCGCTCGCCCCGATCGCCGCCTGGTTCCGCGCGCGCGCGCGGCGCCGGCAACCTCGCACCTGGCGGCCCCAACGCCACGGTCCCAGCCCTGCCGGCGTCCGGCGCCCGCTCCGGCACCCCAGCGGCTGCTTCAGCGCACACATGCACAGGCTCTTCCTGCGCGTGCGCGCCCTGGCCGCCGGCCGGCGCTCGAGCAGCGGGCGCCGGCTGCTCCGGCGGCCGCGCGGGCGGGGGTGGATGCGGCGGCGGGGCCTCGGGCGGGCGCCGCCGCGGCCGCTTGCCGGGCGGCGGGCGGCCCGCGCTGGGGCTGGGGCTGCCGCTACTGCTGCGGCTCCGGCTGCGCCCGCGGCGCCGGCGGCGGCCGGAGGAGCGCCGCCCGGCGCCCTCGCCTCCGCTCCCGCTGCGCTCGGGGCGGGAGACAGCGCCTGGCTGCTGAGCCGGCAGGACCACCTGCTCGGGCAGGCTCGCGCCGGCCATGCGCGGCGCTGCGCGGCGCCGCGCCTCCCGACCCCGGGGCCTGGCGTCGTCGGCCGCGTCTGCGGGCGGCAGCGGCGCAGCCAGCAGCTCCGAGCGGCGCGCATCGAGCAGGCGGGCGAAGGGCGGCGCCGCGGCGAACAGGCAGCGCTCGGCCGCGCAGTGCTCCAGCAGCGCGCGCCAGGGCGGGCAGGCGACCAGCGTGCCGCTGTGCCCGATCACCCACAGCGCGCGCCTGCGCGGCGCCCGCGCACCGGCTCTCACCAGGCTGATGTCACCCGGGCACGGCCGCTAGAACGCCCAGGAAACAGAGTCACGGTGCGTTGCAGACCGAACAGGTCTCGCTCATGTCGGTGCGCGCTGCTGCAGCACGCTGCACCACCTCCCTAAAATTCTCCATGCGGGCGTCCGCAGCCAGCAGGGAAAGGACTGCATGATACAGCCTGCACACAGCAACGACTGTGCTACGCAGGTGTAGACCGGCTCTCCTGACAGCTCCCGCGCCGCAGAGGGCGGCCAACGTGCGTCGCAGCCATGTGGCGCGAGACCTGCCGAGGCGGCAGCGCGGCCGCCGCGTGAAGCCTGCCAGACGGGTTTGAAGCATCCGGGCGCGCAGGGCGAGGGCGCGGGCGCGGGCGCACCGCGCGCGCGTGATGGCCACGTTCATGCGGCGGATGTCGGCCAGGAAGCCGATGCGGGCGCCGGCGCCGCGCGCGCGCACGCACGAGAAGATGACCACGTCCGCCTCGCGGCCCTGCGCGCGCGCGCGCGCGCTTTGCTGCCGTGCCCCAAGCTGGCACACACCTGCAGCTGTCAGCTTCTCCTTACTCACACTTGCTCATGGGCCGCTACGCCAATCCGGCTAACGATGCGCAATGCCTTAGTAATATTGCTCGTTGGGCGCTGGGCTGACAGGGCCTGCATTCTGCAACAACAGCTCGTAATCTGGCATGCATGGGAGCACACACATGTAAGCATGTATCGGGTCAAGCATGCGACACTCGGCAGTAATAAGAGTGATGCACTCTTGCTGAGAGCTGCACCGCTTTGAAAGCGCTCCACACCCTGGAGCACTGCTCTGGTGACCCTGGCTCCATATTACTCGGCCGAATCTCATGCACAACTCCCGACACGTATGCCACTCGTCAGGTCACAGGTAACTGCGCTTCGAGCGCAAGCTACCACAACCTGGCTCGCGATTCAGCCTGCACAGGCTGCTGCAGAGTGCATGCGCATGGCGTGCACAGGGGCCATGCACGCATCCGTCGCGCTCCCGGTCTCTCTCAGGCACCCCTCAGCCTTTGGCCGACACGCGCCAGGCAGTCAGCAGGCTGCGCAGGTCGCGCGGGTCGCGCGCGGCGGCGGGCGCCGCGCCTGGAAGCCGTCGACGGTGCCGAACTCGACGGCGGCCAGCGCGGCGGCGCCGTGCGCGGCGCGGAAGGCGCGCTCCAGCGCCGCCACCTGCGCCTTGTACGGCGACAGCACCGCCACCTTGCCCACCTCCGCGCCGTGCGCCTGCATGAGGCCTGGCGCGCAGCATGCGGAACGTCCCAATGTAGGGACACAACAAAGACTGGCGGCGGCCAGGAGCGCCTGTGGCAGGCGTCCGCCCACCTCCTGCCCAAACATGGAAGAGGTCGGATGCCGGAAGCGCTCGCGCCTGCCGCCCTGCACGCCGCCCAGAGCTGCATGGCGCGCCGAGGCGCGACCTGCGGTACGTCGGCCAGGACGCATCGGCCAAGCGGGGCTCGCCGGAAAGCTGCTGAGGGCGCAGGGCGCGCCGCGCGGGCGGGCAGCGGGAGGCGGCGCGCACCGGAGAACAGCGCGCACGCCAGGTCGGCCTCCAGCCTGTTGGACAGCGAGGCGCCGCCGCCGCCGCCCGCCTCGCGCCCCTCCCTGCGCGCCGCAGGCTCTAGGCTCAGGGTTAGGCTTAGGGTCCCTATCGGTACTCGCATTCTTCACTCCGGAAGAAAGTGAGTGTCACGAGGGCGGGATATCAGCTGGGCCTGCGGCCGGGCGGGAGGCAAACTCTGGGCAGCACCGGCAGTCGAAAAACGCGAGCGGCGGGAAGCAGGCGCGGCCGTGGAAGCCCGCGGCGCGGCCGCCGCCGCGCACGGCGGCGCCGTCGGCGAGCAGCCCGTCATAGAAGTAGGCGCCCGGCCAGGCCGCGATGGCCGGGTGCATGCGGTACTGCTCCGTCAGCAGCGACACCGGCGCGCCCGCCTGTGCCGGCGCGCCTGGCCGTCGGCCGCCGCATGGCGCGGCGGGCGGCGGAGGCGCACTCTGCCTTGTGGCCGTGCCTGCTTGCTGGTTGCTTGAAACAACAAGCAAGCACAAGGCAGCAACAAGCAAGCACCAGGCAGCAACAAGCAAGCACGAGGCAGCAACACGCAAGCACGAGGCAGCGAGAGTCAAGGCTGCTTGTGGTCTCAAGGGGCAGGACTCTTTTTACTTAGACACCAGAGAGATTCATACAGCGGGCCGCGCGGCGCGGCGGCGCACCCGCTGCAGGCGCTCGAAGAGCGACTGCGCCAGGTTGGCCGCCTCGGCCGCGCGCGACAGCAGCGTGGCGGGCAGCTGGCGCGGGTCGCCCACCAGCGCCGCGCGCCCGCCCGGCGCCAGCAGCTGCAGCGCCACCAGCGCCGCCGGCTCCAGCGCCTGCGCAGCCTGCCCGCCCCGCAGCAGGGCCTCGGACTTTCCCATTCACCTTGCGATTCACCTGGAGCCGGGGACGTCTAACCACCACAGCGAGAGCGTGTGCTTGCAGCCCGTGTCGGCCGCCGGCTGTCAACATGCAGTGTCCGGGCTGCTGCGGGGTGCGCGCGATTTCCTGAGCAAGCGGCTGACAGCACCCGCCGACAGGCGCAGGCGCAGGAGGTTTCGAAAACCCTACATGAGGCCGGCGGCGCGGCGGCTGGGGCGCGCCTCGTCGATGACCAGCGCGTCAAAGAGCGGCCCGCCCTCCACGAGGCCGAGCAGGTCGCCGCCGGCGGCCGCCAGCGTGCAGGCGACTACCTCAGCGCCGCGCACGGCCGCCGCGCGCTGCGCGCGCTTGGCGCGCTGCAGCTGCTCGCCGCCAACGCGCACCTGCGGCCCGGCCGCCGCGCCTCGTTTGCACGGCCCGGCCCGCCCCGGTCTCTCCAGGCCGCAGGGTGCATGTATTGACGTGTGTCGACGTCCGGGGGTCACTGGGCGCGTCCACAGGCTGCACCCTGGGCGCCTGCAATGGTCATGGCCTACGGCAGCTCGGCGCTGGCATCATGCCGTCACGCCAGGCGCACGGGCCGCCCTCGCTGCAGGACCCGCTCATCGGGCGCACAAAATCAAGACAGGCTGAGAGCGGGACAGCAAATGGGACCAACTTGGGACAAAGGGGCGGAGGGCGGCCGGCGCGCGCCGCGCGCCGCACACCCGCTCGCGGGCGGCCCTCAGCTCCGGCTGCAGCGTGCGCAGGCGCTGGCGCAGCACGCGCAGCTCCGCGGCCGCGACCCCCGATTCCGCGGCCTCCCCGTCGCCCGCCCCGCGCTGCTCTGGGTCAGCATCGGCGTGCGCGCGCGCCCTGTCCGGGCTGCCTCGCTCGGCGCTGCCGCGGCCGTCCGGTCCGGGCCGCGACCCGCCGCCCCGCCTGCCCGCCCTGTCCGGGCTGCCGCGCTCGGCGCTGCCGCGGCCGTTCCGGCCTGTCCCTGCCCTGGCGCCCCGCCTGCTCGCCCTGTTTGGGCTGCCGCGCTCGGCGCTGCCGCGGCCGTCCCGGCCGGGCTGCGCGCCGCCGCCCCGCCTGCCCGCCCTGTCCGGGCTGCCGCGCTCGGCGCTGCCGCGGCTGCCACGGCCGTTCCCCACCCCGGCACCCGCCCTAACCGAGCCGCCGCACTCCTCCGCGCCGCTGCCGCCCCGGCCAACCCGGGCATCAGCATCCGCCGCGCCAGCGCCATTGACCTTGCCGCCGCCGCCACCCCCAGCGTCGCCGCGGGGATCTCCGTCGGCCGAGGCCACGGCGCGCGGCGCGCCGGGCGGCGGCGGCGCGAGGTCGGCCGCGCCGCGGGCGATCGCGGCCGCGTCGGCGCGCGCCAGCTGCGTGCGCAGGCGCGCGGCCTCGTCCTCAAGCTCCCGCTGGCGCTGCCGAGCGCCCTCCACCGCGCCTGCGCACGGGCGCGCAGGCTTGTCTTGGCACGGGTGTCCTGCTCCAGTCCAGGGTTGCTATGGCGGGTGGTACGTGCCCTGCCTGGGCGGCTGCCGTGCAGGGTGTCGGGCGCGTCTGCAGGCGCGGCATGGCTGCAGCGGCCCCAGGAGGGGGGCCAGCAAACCCCTTCCACCTTTGCCCGGCAGGAGCGCGGGAGATGGCTGTACAAGCTTGCCGGGTCCGGCGCCGCGCCTGACAGAGCGGGACCGGAGGAGGGGCGCCTACTCCTATCCCAAGCCCAGACGGCGCGCCGTCGCTGCCCTACTCACATCGCTGCCCTACTCACCTGAGGCCTTGCGCGCGTCGGCGCCGGCGGCCGCGACGTCTGCATCCTGGTCGCCGGCCAGGCGGTCGATGTGGAAGGCCTGCGCGTCCGCGCTTGTGGCCTGCAGCGCGCCCAGCCGCACCACCCGGCCCTGCCTGCGCACGCGCCGGCGGCTCCCACGGCTCAGGCGGGCGTTGAAGACTGCACCAGCGGCCATCCGCGTGCTGGCCTGCAGCCTGCGGCTCGAAAGAGAGCGGCACCCTCGTGCGGCCGCGCGCTGGCCGGGGGGCCCGCGCCGCGGCAGGCGCGGGCTGGCCGCGAGTGCGCGGCTCGGCGTGCGGGGCGCCGTCAAGCACAGCCCGCGGTGCCTAGGAAGGGCGGAGCGGCCGGTGGCACGATGCTGCAATGTCTTGACGCAGCACGGCCTTCCTCGGCGGCGGCAGATGCGCCCGCCCCGCCGTGTGCACAGCCAGACACAAGGCAGGACCCCCTCCCAGGCGCCCCAGGCGCGCACACACGGTGCCTCTCGGGCTACTGGCCCGCCTCCGCCGCACGCCCGTCAGGCCGCAGCGGCGCCGCCGAGGGCCCCGGGCGCGCACCGCACCGCGCCGTCCGCGCTGTTGAGGAAGCCGTGCGCCAGGCGCACCACCAGCTCGTCGACGGCCGCGTTGCTCTGCGCGCACACCAGCACGCGCGCGCCCGCGGCCGCCGCCGGCCGCTGCGTGGGGCCCGCGGCGCCGGCGCCGGCGTCGGCGGCGGCCGCCGGCGGCGCCGCGCGGCGCTGGGCGTGCAGCGCCGACACCAGCGCCACGATCACCGCCGTCTTCCCGGTGCCGGGCGGGCCCTGCGCGCGCGGCGCGGCCTGAGCGGAGGCCCTGCGCAACATCGCTTGTGTGAGGGTAGGGTCGGGGTGCAGGGTATCTCTATCAGGCAGGCACTGCATGAGCACGGGCCGCGGCGCCGACACCATGGCGCTGGCTGCGGAGCATGCCTTTCAGGAGGCCTCATCCCACGCCCGTCACATGGCCCGGCCGCGAGCCGTCAGGCTCTGGCCATCATGGTGAACTTTGGGGGATTTCTGCTCGGCGGGGGCCGGGTCACCTGGATCAGCGCGAACTGGTGCGCGCCGGCCAGCGCGCCGGCGATGGCCGCCTGCTGCGAGGCGTTGTGCTGGCGCTGCAGCGCGCCGAGCAGGCCGGCCGGCAGGCCGCACGCGGCCAGCGTGGCCCCGTGCGCGGCGGCCGGCGCCGGCTCCAGCAGGGCAAGCTGCAGCGCGGGCGGCAGCTTGCCCGCGCGGCACAGCGCCTGAGCGCCCACAGGGGTGTGAGCAGTTGTGCGCGTGAGCGGGGCGCGATACGGTGGCTCGAGCGGCTGCCCGGCGCCGCCTGCCCGCCGGCGTGCGGGGCGCCCACCCGCCCGACCCGGCACACTCTGTCAGTCCGGTCATGCAGGGCACGCACGGGCTTCCCCCTGCGCCGCACACAGTGTGCGACTGGAGTTCTAGTGCGCAGGGCGCTGGGTTCCCTACGAGCTGAGGAGGGGCACCCTAAGAGCTGAGAAGGGGCATGTGCGCGGGAGGATGGCGAGCGGCGGGCCGGCGGACGCGCGCGCGCCTGGAACTGGCGCAGGTGCGGCGTCCAGGAGACCAGCCGCTGCGCGTGCCAGGTCGTGCGCAGCAGCAGCGCGCGCGCCGCCTCGCCCACGCGCGTCTCGCCGGCGCCTGCGGACGCCGCGCACCAGCTTTCAGCCCGCTCAGCGACCCAAGGCAAGCGCCACCTGTCTGTGAGCACTGTCATTTGCTGTCCTGCTCTGCTGGCAGCGCCCAGCTGTGATGGTGACCAACAAGAGCATGTCAGATGCAGGCGCCCGCTTCAGGTGCTGCCCGCAGGCGGCGACGGGGGCGGCGTCTGAGCGCGGTCAGGGCGCCAGCGGGCGGCGGGCGGGGGCCGTGCGGGGGCGCGCCGCTGGCGCCGGCCTGCAGGCTGACGACGGCCTGCACGCCGCGCGCGCCGCGCCGGCCCTCCAGGCGCTCGACGCGCTCCACCAGCGCGAGCAGGTGCAGCGCGGGCGGCCACGCCTCGGCGGCGCCGCCCGCGGGCGCCGGCCGCTGCGTCAGCAGGAGCAGGTCGTCGCCGCGGCAGCCGTCCCTGCGCGGCCGGCCCCACTTCTCGCGGGAGGCGGGAGCGCGGCCCCTAGTGTTTGGACTTGTGGATGTGCACTGCGGGCCACCGGTTAATAGGATCGCCGCTGCTGTCAGTGTGCCCTGTGGGCCACCAGTAAATAGGATCGCTGCTGCTGTCAGGGTGCACTGCGCCACCGGTAAGTAGGATCGCCGCTGCTGTCACTGCTTGCCACGCTCGCAGCATCACACCTGACACACAGCCTAGAGCTATAAAAGCAGACACAGCCGTGCAGCAATGCGCAGCGCGCGTGTCACGTCAGCGTGCCTCGTGCTCAGGGGCGCAGCACCTGTCGGCGGCGTCCATGCAGAAGTCGACGTGGTGCAGGTCGCCGCGCTTCTGGATGGCCTCCACCACCAGCGGCACGCTGGCCGGCGCGCCGGCCGCGGAGGGCCGCGCGCGCTCCTCGTGCGCCTGCGCGCAGCCGGCAGCCTGAGCGCGGCTGTGCGCTGGGCACGCGCTGCATGTGAGGCTCCCTCAGGGGGCTAGGGGCCGCCATCCCGACAGCGCATGTCGAGGTGGGGCGCGCACGCAGCGCCGCCGCGCAGGACGCGCGCTTGCCTCACAGGAGCCACCGCGCAAGACGTGCTCTCATCTCACAGGAGCATGTGTGCATGCTCCAGTGGGCTGTTCTGAGCACGTTCGAGCCGCCACCAGGTGAGCGGGTGAGCTCAGGCACCTAGCGGGGGGTGGATGCCACTGGGGTTGTGTGGTTAGGGTAGGGTGGGGTTAAGACGCCGCGCCTGCTGCACGCTGGCGCGGAACTCCTCCAGCAGCAGCTTGTGGAACACGGCGGTGTAGTGGCGCAGGTTCGGGGGGCGAGGGGGGGCGCTTGGGGGTGGGTACAGGGTAGGGTAGGGCAGGCCGCCGCGCCTGCTGCACGCTGGCGCGGAACTCCTCCAGCAGCAGCTTGTGGAACACGGCGGTGTAGTGGCGCAGGTCGCGGAAGGCGGCCGGCACGCGCCCGGCGAACGCCAGCCCGGAGCGCATGGCGGCGCCGCTCACGGCGCCCGCGTAGTCCCAGCGCAGCACGTCGCGCTGCACGTCCGCCACCGTCAGCGCTGCCTGCCCCACGCGCGCGCGCGACAAGGTCAGGCCCGCGCTCGCTGTGCCTGAACATGCTCAAACGCTCGCTGTGGATGCTGGTTCGACCCTGCCCACAGCAGAACCTCTGCCAGAATATGACCACCCCCTCAACATGTGGCAAACATGTTTGCATGCCGCGACAGCTTGTGCATCGCTGCTGTGCTGTCAGGCTATAACAGCCTGTCCCCCGACCCGCGGCAACCCTCGCGCTCGTGCACCTCACAGCGGACGGCACGGTATGCGCCGGTGCAAGGCAGGCAGGCCCGCTATGCGTGGGGGGTAGGATAGGTTGGCCACCTTGGGGGCTGCAGATGCGGCGCCGGCGGCCTCCCGGCGCCGCGCGAAGGCGGCCGTCGGCGGCGCGACCGGCGCGTCCAGCCGGATGACCTGCCGCTGCGGCGCATCCTGCGCGGGCGCGATGCGCGGCCGCTCCGCCTGCCGCCCGCCCCTGGCTCGCCATGCGGCTGACAAGGTGGGGCAGGATAGGGCTGGCCTACCCGGCATCCCCTGCGCACAGACGCAGCTCTAGCGCGCAGACGCAGCTCTGAGCATCAGCTCTTGCACCCGCAAGTGCAAGCATGCATATGCCCTCACTTCACAGCACGGCGGCACGGCATCACTGAGCAGATCTGGGTCACAGGCTGTTGTGCTTCCCAGCATGCACGGATCGCGCGTGCGGCGCACTCGCGGCGGCCCGGCGCCGAGCGCATCCTCCAGCCCGCCGTCCAGTAATTTGGCAGGCATGACGGGCGCCGGCTTCGGCGGCGGCGGTGGCGGCGGCGGCGGCGGCGGCGGCGGCGGCGGCGACTGCGCTCGCGGCTGCGCCGGGGCGGCGCCACCGCTCCTGGCCGGCAGCGCAAGCACTTCAGAGCACCTTTGGCAGCTCACGCGGCAGGCGGCGCGCACTCTGTGCAGCAGATGCAGCTCAACCTGGCAGCTGCCATGCGGCACACCTGAGGATCAACTCGATGCAAAGCCTCTGCGTCAAAGCAGTCCCCACGACCCGGGCAGTGATGCACACTCTTTCTCACTTGGCCGGTCCAGTGCTCCGACCCGCTCCTACAAACGGCAGCAAAAGGGTCCTTTGAGCTGGCGCATGGGGGCACACCACCAGAGGGCGCCACGGGTCGGCCCTTGGCCGCCGCCGCTCCCGCGGCCCTGCAGGCCCCCGGCGCCCCAGCCCTGCCACTGCCCGCCCGCGCGCTCCTGCGCATCGGCCTGGGCGACAAGCGCGTGCAGCTTGCCGTGCGGGGCCTTCGGGCGCGCGGCAGCCGCATCCGCGCCTCTGCCCTTGGACATGGCCGCGCCCGCGGCCGCCTGGGCGCCCGCCCCGCCCTGCTGGGTCCACTCCTTCGGCCACAGCGCGTCCATGCTGACGCCAGCCGCGCGCGCCGCACCCCGCTCGCCCACCGACCCAGACCCTGGCCCCGGCCCTGGCCTGCCAGGCGCAGCGCCCGGAGCGCGCGCAGGCTGACGGGCGAACGGCGCGCCCAGCGCGACGCCCAGCGCGCCGGACGCCGGCGGACCCGTCGCCGCGCCGGCCAGCGGGGCCATAGGGTTTGGGACAGGGCCGACCGTGTGCAGCGCGGCGGCGCCAGGCGGCGGGCTGAAGAAGGAGGTGATGCGCGCCTGCCGGCCTGGCGGCGTGCCGCCGACCCTACCCTGGTTAGGGTCCCGGTTGGCGCCGCGCTGCCAGCCGGGGTTTCTGTCAGGGCTGCTGGCGGCCCGGGGAGGCGACGACCACGAGGGCTGCAGGCGCGGCGCGGCCGGCCAGGCGGGCGGCGCGGCCCAGTCCTGCGCGTGGCAGGGGCGCGTCGGCTGTCCGCCACAGGGCGCTGCACTGCCCGTGCATGCAAACGGCTCAAGCCAACGGAGCCCCACACTGACGAGACAGAATTTGAGGTATGTGTGTATGCCCCTTGCAGCACTTGTTTAGCTTTCTGAGGCACCCGGACGGACCAGCAGCACGTCAGCTCGCCCAGCCTGCACTGGGCAAGACACACTGGCCGAGCGCATGAGGACATGCGGGCGCCTGGAGCCGTCGGGCCGCGCACCGCCGTGCTCGTGGAGGCGCGGCCGCCACTCTGGCGTCGCTCCAGCCAGTCTTCCTGCGATCTCGGCAATGCTGCTCTCAGTACCTTGGTCAGCAGCCGCATCAGTCGAGCTGGTCTGACCACGGGAGAAACTGTGTGCTTTATGCCCCACGGGATGCGAGCCCAGGAGCTCCAGCAGGCAGCCCACCTGGTCAGCCTCTTCGTCATTGGCGGAGTACATGTCATGCCCCGTCAGATCGATCACCATGTCCTCAGCGGCCGACGTCGGCAGGGCGCCCGGGATCGCATCGCCCAACCCGGCGCTGCCTGCAAGCCGCGCATCCTCCGCAGTGCCTGTCCGCGAAGCATATGCGCAGTGTTGGCAGTGCCCGCCAGAGCTGCATCAGCGCAGGTCGACACCGTCGGAAGGAAGCGACTCGGGTTGCGCGCACCCAAGGTCGGCTGTGGGGCGCGCCGCGGCAGGGCGGCCAGCGGCGCGCGGCCCAGGTTGCCGGGCGCCGCGTGGCCCAACAGCAGCGGCGCCAGCCGCATCCTGTCGCCGCCCGCATGCCTTGAGCCAGGGCTCGCCGGCTTTTAGATAGTGCCGCGCTGCGTGCGCTAGGCAGGCGCTTTGCCTCACTCATCTACACTCATGGGAGCAATGTATATGGCACTTTCACGGCGACATACTGCGGGGTGGCGTTTCGAGAGCGCGCGGACCGGGCGGTGTCGGAGATGACGCCCTGCTCGCCGACGATGCGGCGCCCCGCCGCGAGCGCGCTGGGCGGCAGCGCGTCCCCCGCAAGCCGAGCGCTCTCGAGCACCTGCCACCCGGGCATCTTGCGTCTCCCAGTGGCCGTGCGCCACTGGCACCCCGAGCGCGCCTGGCTGCAGCAAGCCCGGCGCTGTCCCGCCTCAAGAGCGCTCCGCTTTCCGCAGCGCGCGTGTTAGCAGCACCCAGGGCGGGCACAGCCCAGACCCTGCAGGGTTATGCAGCGCATGCCGCCCATGCGGGGCGCTGCGGCTGGGCTCAGCGGCGCCGCGCCGACTGCAGCGCGCGGGCCCAGTCGTCCGCGACCAGGCGCGGGCAGGCGGGGCCCCACTCCAGCGCCGCCGCCAGCCAGGCCAGCCTGTCGGGCGGCGGCGGCGCGCCCTGCGCGTGCGCCTCGAACGCGCGCCAGGCCTCCGGCAGCAGCCGGAACAGCGCCCGGAGCGCCTGCTGCTCCTGCGGGGCGCAAGGCAGAGCGGGGGTTGGCCGCCCGTGTCAGCACTGGGGTGCAGCAGCAGCCGCGGCGCATGGAGTGGCTGAGCGCGTGGAACACCTAATGCAACACAGACCTCAGAGCATACCATAGCGTCCCCCCGTTTGAGTCGCGACCAGGCGCAGCTCGCCGCCAGAGCACACACAGACAGGCCTCGCGCAGCGCCGCGCGCGCGCTGGGAACCGGGCAAGCGCAACCAGCTCGAGTGCGGACCGGCGCCGCCACGCAGCGCGCCGGCGCCAGGCAGGAGCCGCGCACCACCGTGCTGCGCGCTCCGGCCGCCAGCAGCGCGCGCGCGGCGGGCAGGCCGCGGTCCAGCAGGTGCGCCGCCAGGCCCCACGCGGCCCGAATCGCCGCGGCCGCGCCGCCTGGCGGCAGCGGCCCGGCGCGCCCCGCTTGCAGCGCCGCCAGCAGCGCGCCCAGCGCGTCCAGCAGCGCGGGCGTGTCGTCGCGCGCGAGCGCCTGCCGGCGCGGCCGACGCAGGGCATTGAGGCGGCTGCATTGCATGCCAGGGGGTGGGAGGCAGCGGGCGGGCAACTGGTGGGCTACAGGCGGCGAGGGCGGCGGGGCGCCTGGCATGCAGGAGCGCAGCGCCTCCAGCGGCACAACCAACGCTTCTAACAGCGCAGGTGGGTTGCAGGCGCTCGGGAGCAGCGCTTTGAATGCCACGTCTATGTGCGCCGCCCGCAGGTCCAGACATGCTCACTCGAAGTCAACGCTGGCCCAGGCGGCCTTGCGGGAGCCCCTCTAGTCCCCTCGCGCACCACCCTGCTCATGGGCTGCGGACAGCTGGCGTCCAGCGCCTACTCCTCTCTCTCCGCGACAGTTTTGGTTCCGAAGGTGGTCCTGCTATCCTGCTCCATACCCGGGCCAGCAGAGCGCGGGGAGCCTGGGCAGGCGCGGACCTGCTGCGCGTCCCACGCGCGCACGATGGTGGCCGCGTCGCAGAACGCGGCCAGCGCCGCGCGCGCCAGGCTGGGCGCGGCCAGCAGCGTGGCCAGCGCGCCGGCGAGCTCCGTCGTGCGCGTGGCCTGCAGCAGCGCGTCGGCCGAGGCCACGCGCAGCTCCTTCTGAGCGCCCACCTGCGCGCGCGTGGCGCATTGCTTGGGGCGCGTGTCACCGGGCGCGTGTCGCCGGGCGCGTGTCGCCGGGCGCGTGTCGCCGGGCGCGTGTCGCTCCACCGGGCACTATCAAGCGCTTGGCTCCTCTTTGCGCGCTGCTCTCCGAGCTGCCTAAATGCACATCTGCTGCTCAGGGCGCAATTTATCGTGCTGCGCGGCAGCATGCCGCGCGTTGCCTGTCACTGACAACGTGGTCTCTTCACCAAAACACCCTGCGCTCAGTCACTGCTGCCAGACAAGCAGACAGTGCAGAGTCAGCAGCAGCCGACCGCGGACTTCCACACCAGGCAGGCCGGCGCAGCGGCGCGGCCCGGTTGGGCATCAGCGCGCGCTCGTCAGCTCGGCGCGCAGGCGCGCACCAGCAGCCTGATGAGGCTCGCGACCATGGCGGCCTGCTGCGGGCCGTCGGCGGAGAGCGCGGCCGCGTCCCGGCGCAGCAGCTCAAGGGCGGCGCGCCTGAGGGACACGAGCAGCAGCCCAGCGCAGGCACCCACGCTGCGTCGCGCGTGCGCGTGGCCCGGTCACAGGGCGGCTGCTGCACAGAGAGGCATGCGTCTGCATTCACAGCGACGGCTTGCGCTCAGGCCGCTGGCCGGCGACGCTGACAGTTGCGCGAGTGCAGGCATGCGCGGCGGCAGGCGCCGCCAGGCGCATGCGCGCGCGGCGCTCGCAGGCGCGGGGCGTCCGGCAGGGGCCGCCGCCGCGCCTGACGGCCGCGCCGCCGCCCGCGTCGCGCGCGCGCGTCTGCGGCCACTGCTCCACGCGCCGGTACTGGCCCAGCTGCGTGCGGTCTACCAGATCGTGGAAGAAGCCCGTTCCGGGCGTTTTTACGCGGCCGAAGCGCGGCCCCGCGCCGCCCGCGCCCGCGCTCGCGCCCGCGCCCGCACTTGCGCCCGCGCTTGGCCAGGAATCGTGCGCGGCTGCAGGCTCTGCGGGCGCCTCGGGGGCGCCCGCGTGCGCCAGCCGCGCCGCAGCGCCCAGCAGCGCCGCGCCGACCATGGCGTCAGCGCCCTCGGCGTACGCCTGTCGCAGGGAGCGGCGCGGGTGTCGGCGCCGCTTGAGCCACGCGCTCCATTACCTCGGCAGACTGCTCGCAGCCTGCTTGGCAGCCTGCTTGGCGGCCCGCCTGAGGGGCAAGGGCGGAGGCCGGCACTTGCCTCAGCAGCGATGCGCGGGTGCTCTCAAAAGGCTACAGGTTGTTTTGCGCCACGGTCTATCAGGTCCCGACCTGCCAGAGGAAGGGTGCGCAGAGCCAGTCGGCCGCAAGCGCCTCGGCCGCCGGCACGCCCGCCGCATCGAGCACCTCGTTGACGGCGCCCACGGCGGGCGCGTCGCCGGTGACGGCGGCAAGCGCGGCCGCGTCCGCGAGCAGCAGCGCGCAGGCGAGGCCCACGGCCTGGGCGCTGGGCTCCGCGCCGCCCTGCGGCTGCACCGCCCTGCGCGCCGGCGGCACGCCTGTAGCCGCCAACCGCATGGCTCCAGATGGTCGGTCTCCTTGTGGTTGCCTTGAAGGCCACAGAGCTGCACGCGCGTGCGCCAGGCGCGCTAGACGAGCCTAGCAACACGCTTGCAAGGACGCCACATGCATGCTGGGACTGGAACACTCTGCGATGCACTTGCATCCAGGCAGGGCCGCACATAATGAGGCGAGCCCAGTGCTGTGCGCATGGCTGGCGAGCGGCAGGGTGCTGCAATCGACACAGGGCGCCGCACGGGCGAGCATGTCGCACGCGGCAGGAGAGGGAGGAGGACCGCACGTGATCAGGGCGGGGCCGTAGATGTGCGCATGGCGCGCGACCGGCGTGCAGGCATGCAGCGCGTCAAGCAGGATGCGGAAGGCGACCGGCTCCGCGACGGGGTCCCGCTGGTTGCCAGGCGGCAGCAGGAGCGCCAGCGCGCGCGCGCGCAGGGCCTCCCGCTCGCCTGGTGCCAGCAGCGCTGAATCACGAACAGCTGACGCCCAGGGGCAAGAGCACGGAGCCGCATGGCACTGGCAGCCATGCGTTTGCACAGCGCCGTTGACGAGCTTGAACATCTGAGAGCGCTGAATGCGAAGGGCAAGACTCCCGTGCTGTCAGCTCAGTCAGTGGAAGCAAGCACCGCAAACAAACGCTGACAGCATGGCGTGATCACCAGCGCGACAACTGTCGTAACAGGTGTTTGCGAAGTCCGTTTCACAGCACAGAGTGGTGAAGATGCATGGTCGCATCTTGAACCAGTCCCCGTGAAAGATATATCTGCGCCACAGGATCACTTTGCGGCTGGTGCAGGGTTGCAAGGCTGGTGCAGGGTTGCAAGGCAAGGGTCAGACAGCACGCGGCGGCACAGAGATGAGCAGGCGCATCGCGGGGGCAGCACCAGGCTGGCAGTCCGTCAGGGAGGTCAGCAGCGGGCGCATGAGCTTGAACGCGGACTTCAGCGTCCGCTGGTTGGCGGCGAGCGGCCCGGCGGCCATCAGCGCATCAGCGGCCTCCCTGGGCGAGCGGCCCACTGCGCGCCAGACCTGCGAGCAGCGCGATTCCCACACGCGTCTGCGCCTCACTCTGCCCAGCCCCCCCTGCAGGACGTGGGTGCGGCCTTGCGCTGCGGCTTGCGCGGCATGCTGGCCCACAGACAGCGGCGCCTCTCAGCGAGGTCGCCTGCGAGCCCCGCATACAAGGTTGCGCAACGCAAGCTGCCATGCTGACATTGTGCACGCCCGCAGGCGCGCGCCGCACAGGCAGCACGCCAGCAGGAGGAACGAGAGTTGCTGCCGCTCGCAATCCTCAGCGGCACGCAGCACAGCACGCGCTCGGTCACCCCGACTGCGACCAGGACCAGGCCGCGCATCCCCGGGCTGCGCCCGCGCACCTGAGCGCCGCACGCGCTGAGCAGGCTGAGCAGGCACGCGTTAGCGGCCCAGCTCGCGCCCTCGCCGCAGCCCGCCACGTCGGCCAATGCTGTAACCAGCGCAGGCCGCTCGCGCAGCAGGCCCGCCAGCGCGGGCGCATCCGCCAGCGCCAGCAGCGTCTGCAGCGCTACGAGGACGGGCTCGCGCTGCGGCGCGCCTTGTGAACGCTCCGCCTCTGCCGGCGCCGGCTGCGCGCGCGCAGCACCGAGGTACTGCCTCCAAAGGCGCAGGCGGGTGGCTGCATGTGCCACCGTCCCTTGATGCTATAGTGACTGCACGTACGACCTCAAATTGCCCAGCGCGGTTCCTAATGGACTGGAGCTGACCCGTACGGGACGCATCACGAGATGCACTACGGGACGCATCACGCAGAACACCACTCTATAAGACTGTTCGCAACATGAGCGGGCAAGGAGTGTGCTCTGCACGCACACCCGGCACAGATCCTGACGCTCGAAGTGAGGCGGCTGTGGGCGGCGCCGGGCTTACCCCCGCCTGCAGCGCGCGTGTCCAGTCGTGCAGCACGCCCGCCAGCGGCCCCGCCGCGCCCAGGTCCGCCGCGCCGCCAAAGCGCCCGAGCGCGCGCGCCTCGCCGGCGGCCTGCATGCGGCGCCCCGCTTACATTGCTGCGGCGCGTGGCGCGAGGCATCGGGCGAGGGCAGCGCAGCAAGCAAGCGACTGAGAGGCCGCCAACGCTCAGGTCCTGAGATGAGGCAGCAAATGCAATCGCACCATGTTCTGCACGCGCTGCACGGGGTGCGCCATGAGGCGGTAGAGCCCGGGCAGGCGCCGCCCGCCGGCGAGCGGCTCCGCGGGGCCGTTGGGGTGCGCCGCCACGAGCGCGTCGCCGAGCGCGGCGAGCACGCGCGCGCTGCTGAGCAGGCGGTCATGCTCCAGCGCCTCCCGCAGCGGCACCGCCAGGCCTGCATGCGACCCTGCACGCACGGCCAGTGTCAGCTCGCAGACGCCGCTCCTGTGCGACCCAGGTGCATGCTCGCACAGCAGGCAGGGGCTTGTAGCGAGCGGGGCACGAGGTCTTAGAGCTCTCAGGTGTGGGTGTGCATCAAAGGCGCGTCGGCGCCCGGCATCTCACGGCCCAGGCCAGCACAGGCAGCCAGCCAGGCGCTCACCCGCTGCAACCGCCCGGAACACTACAGTCAGGCGCTCCTCATCCAGCGCCGCCGCCGCCGCGGCCGCTGCTGGGGCGTACTTGGCGCCACTGGCAGGTGCACGCCAGCACGCCTGTGCTGCGCCCTTGTCAGTCGGCGCCGGCCGGGGCGCCCAGGCGACAGAGCAGATGCACGAGACTGGCTCTTCAGCACTGGACTGTGTCACTGCGCGAGACTGGTGCAGTACCTCAGCCGCGTGATAGGCCGCCACGCAGGCGGAGCAGCAGCTGAGCTCCCGGCTCGCCGTTTCCCACAGCGCGAGCACGACGGGCCGCGCATCCTGCTCAGGCAGCAGCTCCCTCGCGACGGGCTCGAGTATGGCCGAGAGCTTGCACCACAGGTGCAGCCCGGGTTTTGTGTCCTGCACGGGCCGCACAGCAGTGCGCTCAGCAATACCTGCTCACTGGCCTGAGGTCGCCTCGTGCACAGCGCTCGTCCACAGCAACACCAAGCGCTGGCCGCAGCGCTCAGGACTCACAAGGAGGAAGCCTGTGGCAAAGTTGCACCACTCTCGCCGGGCCGCGCTGCCTGGTGAGGTGCGCTTCAGGCGGTCAAGCAGCTCTCTCTGCGCCTGGAACATAGAGCGCCGGCGCTGCTGCTGCGCCGAGCACTGCTGTCCTGCTGGGACTGCACTTGGCCAACCATTGGCTGCAACCAAATGCGTGTATAAACAAGATTGAGCGCCGGCCCTGCTGTATGACTTTCAAGGCCTACATGCTTACTCTGTGGGGCTGCAACGTGGTTGACACTTGCTGCCTCACCACCTAGTTACACAAGGCTAGTTCGTGCAGCAAGCCAGTGTCGCTTGTCAACCTTGTACTGGGGGACCCTGAAATTTTTAAAAGGGGAGAGCACATTCCTGTGCTGGCTGGGTTCCCCTGTGCTAGCACTCAGAGTGCTAGTGCTAGCAGTGCACTGAGCTCAGTGAACTAAGAAACATGCTCGAAAGGAATGCAATGCATTCCTCTTCATTTGATGCATGGTGGGCTAACATGCATGCAGACCAAAGTCTTACCCAGCGCTGCTGGCACTACGTTGCCATGGGCGTCACATGCATGTGACACCAATGTGGGCGCTGCAGAGTCGTGTGACACACACGGTTCTGGGAGGTGCTGTTTACCGCGTCTGCAAACGTGATGTCCGCATTCCTACACAGACACGCTTGCTGGCCATGCCCACACAGACAGCAAGCGTCCAGAGCACTGTGAGCCAACAGCAAGCTCCTCGCGTGCCAGGCTAGGCCGGGGCAGCTTGCTTAGTCTCTTCCTTCTTCTTGCCGCCAAACAGCTTGAAGGCCAAGGTGATGCCAAGGGCCCAGCTTCCCAAGACCGCGAAAACTATCTGCGCGCCAGCACCTGACCAACGTCAGCGCTGCTGCATGCTCGATGTTGCCAAGGAGGGCGGGAAGTCAGGCTCGAAGACGGGCACCAGTCACACTTCCTACAGCGTTTAGCTTGCGCGGCGCTCTTCGCCCGCAAGTGCTGCACTGCCAGGCCGGCAGCTTGAAGAGAGGCTTGACTCAACAGGGAACTCAACACGGAAGGCAGGAGCAACAAGGGGCGCATAGAGCGCTTCGCTTGCGCGGGGCTCTTGGCACGCAAGTGAGCACAGAAGTGCTGCACTGCCAGGCCGGCAGCCTGAACAGGGGCTTGACTCAACAAGGAACTTAAAAGGGGGGAGGCAGGAGCAACAAGGGGCGCCGCACGTGCTCCTCCTTCCACTTGGAGACCTCTGTAGGCGCCTGCCAGGCGTTCACCTTCACCTCGCCGTGCGCGTCTGCGCGGCGCTGAGCACATTAAAGAGTCCAGCCAGCAGCTGTGTCACCAATAGCGATCCAGAGCGTCGCGGCTCTTTGTCTGTCTGCAATACATTGGCTGAACCCCAAGCGCACACGCGCGCTCCGCGCACCTGCTGCAAAGCTGCGGCAGTGCTGCGCTGGCGCAGCGGCCTGCGACCTAGGTGCGCGCTGCGCAAGAGACCGAAGTAGCGGGCGGGACGCAAAGCTCATCCTGGCGCTGCAGTCCAGAGCACGCACAATGACTACGTCCCGATCCTCCCTGGTCTCCCCCGCACCAAATCAACAGCACAAGGAGTGAGGCCCTTATAGGTTGTCTGGCAGGCAATAACAGCTGTGATAGACAGGGCGGCTGCGCACTGAGGCCAGCTCTGAGCGCAGGACAGTGCGCGTTGGGAGCGCGGCGTCACCATGGTGGTGAGTGCCTCGAGCTGCAGTGCGATTCTAAGGCGTTGCTGTTTTCTGTTTTTGTCTATGAGCGGAGGGCCGGCGCCTGTGTGATGAGGCCGCTAAACACAGACGCTCCGTGGCGGCCTGCTGACAGAGGCTGTGCGGCGTGGCACAGAACGAGAAGAAGCTCTCCAACCCCATGCGGGAAATCCGCGTGTCCAAGCTGGTGCTCAACATCTGCGTGGGCGAGTCTGGTGACCGTCTGCAGAAGGCGGCAAAGGTGCTGCCCCTGGATCCGCCGCTGCAGCTTGTGGTACCACCGCCCGGCTCTGGGCTCTGCTTGCAGAGCTACTTTGCTGCGTGCCAGCCCACTAGTGCAGTAGAGGTTGTGCGAAGCGCTCTGCTCTGTTGCTGATAGCCGTCAGCTCAGCAGCCGATGCGCGCGGCTGGATGCTGCAAGTGACAACCGCACCAGGTGCGTGCCTGAGGGTCGGCGGGTCACTGCAGCACTTGGTCAGCCGCGGGAGCAGGAGAGGCCAGGTGCTGGTGTTGGAGACCCGGGCAGGCGCCGCGCAGCGTGCAGGCTGTGGTAGTGGAGCGGCGCCGGCAGGACCTGTGGAGAGCAGGGCCGCAGTTGCCGCCTTGAAACGATGCTGGACAGAGATATAGAGAGGCCGCAACGCAAACAGAGACAAGGAGGCTGGCGCCTAAAGTGGTGTATGCTGCCCGCGCGCAGGTGCTGGAGCAGCTGACGGGGCAGCAGCCGGTGTTCGGCAAGGCGCGGTACACCGTGCGCAGCTTCTCCATCCGCCGCAACGAGAAGATCTCGACGTCCGTCACCGTGCGCGGCGAGAAGGCGCTGCAGCTCATCGTGCGCCCCCTTGTGCCGCCCGGGGTGGCTGAGCGGCAGGGCGTCCCCAGGGCGTCGCGTTTTGGGCGCATCCGGCACTCTTGTTTCGTGGGCAGTGGTGAACTGGGGCACCGTGCAGCCGCCACCAGGCGTCAGCGTGTGCCGCACCGGCTGCGCAGGAGGCGGGCCTGAAGGTGAAGGAATACGAGCTGCTGCGGCGCAACTTCTCGGAGACCGGCAACTTTGGCTTTGGCATCAGCGAGCACATCGACCTGGGCATCAAGTACGACCCGTCCACGGGCATCTACGGTGCGCTCGCCCACTCCCTACGGGCGCCTGCGGGGTCGACAGGTGCAGAGAGGCACTGTCTGTGCACAGCTAAGTTTTTCATGATTGAGTGGCATGATTGTTTGGGGCTCATGGTGAGGGCGCTGGTCGCGGCGCGGGAGGCGCGCGCCGCGTCCCTGTGCGTGCGGACCGCCACTGGAAATACTGATTACACCCTGCGCACCCCTGATGAGGGCAGAGGCGTATGAGCCCGGTGGCACAGCAACCCCCAGCCGCCGCAGCGGGGCGGGCGGCCTCCACAGCGGCCCGCCCCGCTCACCTTGGGCTCCTGTCCAGCTGCCCTCCAGCTGGCTGCCCCACGGGCGTGCGGTAAATTGTAAGATCAGGACATGATGCCGTCCCTGTGCACGCTTGTGCGCGTGTTCGCATGGCGGGTGTGTGCTTGTTCGTCTGTCCGCAGGGAGGCTGTATGCTGGGAAGCCACCTAGGACCTGTGGTCAGCAGCCTCCCCGCGTGTGTAGCTTGCATGCCGCCTCTTTGGCCCAGGCACTGGGACCAGCCAGTCCACGCTGGTGCGTCCAGCAGTCGCACTCATGGGTCACATGCATGCTGTGACACCCCGCACGGCCTATGACAATTTCTGCGCAGCCTACCTGCAGCGCAGCCGCCCGCCCGATGGGCGGGAGCGCAGCGGCAGCTTGAGCGCGCGGGCTGCGGTGGGGCGGCACTCCGCTCGCGGCGGCCCATGCGAGCGCGGGCCGCGGGCGGCTGAGGCAGTTGCGCGCGTGCACGCGCGCGCAGGGATGGACTTCTACGTGGTGCTGGACCGCGCGGGCTACCGCGTGGCCAAGCGGCGGCAGCAGCTCTCGCGCGTGGGCGTGCAGCACAAGGTGACCAAGGAAGACGCCATCAAGTGGTTCCAGACCAAGTTTGAGGGCGTCGTGCTGAACAAGCAGCACCAGTACTAGCTGACGCGGCACACCCACTGCGCGTGCTTGTAGCCGGGGCTGGGCGGCAGCGCGAGCGGCGGCTTTTCTTGGGGGCCGCCCCTGCACCTGCAGGCTGGCTGGGCTGGGGGTATCTGTTTGCTGGTAGGTCAGCCTGTGCAGCGTACGGTTGCCGGGGCAGCGGCTGCCGGCCGGCGGCTGGCAGCGCAGGGGGATGAGGCGGGGCCTGCAGGCGAGTGTGGCTGCGCATGGCAGCAGGAGCGAATGGCAGTGCATCACCTGGCCGGTATGTAGCTAGGTCTGGATGCCAGGCCTCGTGTGGTACTGACTTTGTACCATGGCCCTATCGGTGAGGTACCGCATCTGGCTGCCTCCCTGGTGTCTGGCGGACGAGGGAGCACAGCAGCGTGTTGCAGCGTGGCTGGATCGCAAAGGTCTGGCAGCTTGTGGCAGTGCAAAGCTGTGTGCAGTAGGTAGAGGTCTGCAACATGCTGTGCTCAAGAGCTGGCTCGCTGTCCACTCTGATGAGTTGGATAATAATACTGCACTCAACATTCAAGTCCTGTTACACGAGCAGGGAGTGCCAGCACCATGGTATTCAACACACACTGTTACAAACGTGCGAATCATTCTTGCCAACCGTGTTAACGCATCATTAGCGCCATGCCACATGGGCACTTATGCCCTGCTAGCTTCAGCCATGGCAGCACTTCAAGACGCTCCTCCGCGTCCGCGCTCACACACCAGTATTGGCTCAGAACGCATCAGACTAGCAATACAAGACATCGCGAAGCACCACCAGAAGATGCAGCCTAGGGCAGCACATATCACAAAGCCGTTGCACAGGCCCACCAGTACAGACAGACAGTGGACCCAAACAGGAGCGACTGCTCGTAGTGCATGCGCGCCAAGCAGTGACATGCACCATGCATGGCTCAGCTGCACAAAGGGGCTTAGCTGTGCATGGGCAGCAGTGGCACACGCGCCGCTGCATCCGGGACGACAGGCGTGGCAGCAGCCACATACGGGTCCCACGGCTGGGATGCAAACAGCACATCCTCCTCAATCAGCAGAAACGCCACCTGGCTGAACACATACAGAACAACTAGGTAGAGGCCCAGCCGCCGCGGCAGGCGCCACCCCGCCAGCGGCACATACAGCGCAACGAACAGCAGCACAGCCGCCTGCACAAGTTGCGGCATTAGTCAAACAGCTTGTGATCCTCACAAGCAGCATCAGAGCATGCTCGCGACACCTTCCGCCGCTGCCCCTGCTCAGCATGCCGAGCTCCAACCGTACTGCAAAGCTCACAACCTACACAAGCCATATCTTCACCAGCACACATGTCAGGTGAGCGCGCGTACGAGATATAGCACATATACAGTCTGGGCTGGTCGTTCCTTGTAAGCTATGACGTTGGCGATCCTGAGAACACCTAGTCGACAGAAGCCGTGCGAAAAGGGGGCGCACCGACTGCGCGCCCAGCAGCAGGACGCCATTGGTCAGGCGCACGGGCAGGCCCGCCGCGCCCGTCTTGGCGCCCTGCAGCAGCACCGGCCCGCCCAGGCCGACCGCCAGATTGAACACGGGCCCCGCGAAGCAGGCTGCGAGCGCCATGGTGCCCTGGCCGGCGCGCGCCAGCGTCAGCGTGGCCACCACCTTCGGCACATTCTCGCCCCAGGCCAGCACGGTCGCGCCGAGCACGTCGCTGGCCACGCCCAGCGCGCGCCCGCCCGCCTGCAGCAGCGCGACCACCTCGCACGCCACCGCCTGCAGCCACACCGCGCTCATCGCCAGCGACACGCCGGCGATGGCCAGCGAGCGGCGCGGCGCGCGGCGCGCGCAGCCGCCGCCGCCGCCGCCGCCGCCGCCGCCGGGCGCGCACAGGCGCCAGCCGAGCGCGGCGGCCAGCGCGGCGCTGAGGCAGGCCCACGCGGTCGCGCACGCGGCCGGCGGGATCGCGCGCGGTCCCCAGCCCAGCGCCTGCAGCAGGAAGCCGGGCGCGGCGGCCGCCAGCACGCCCGCGTAGCCGCAGCCGTACGAGTCCAGGTGCAGCGACGGGTTGGTGGCGTGCATCGCCAGCGCGACGGGCGCGGTCGCGAGCGCCACGCCGCGCCGCCAGCGGCTCTTGCCCTCCCAGCCCACAAAGCCGCCCAGCGCGGTTCCCAGGCGCCGCGCTGCGCGCCGCGCCCACGCCCATGCGCCGCCGCACTGCGGCTGCCCGCCCAGGCCGCTGACGCGCACGCAGGGCCGGTCCGCGCACATGGGCGTGCGCTCCCACACATCATCGGCGTCGGCACACACAGGGCTGTGCATGCAGGCGGCGGCGTCGGCGGCGCTGCTGCTGCGTTCGCGCTTCGCGTCACAGCAGAGCGGCGTGCGACAAGGCGGCGCGCACGGCTCAGACGCGCAGCTCGGGGCACTCTGGCTGGGCAGCTGCGGGGTGCTGCAGGGCTGGCCCACTCCTTCCTGGCTGCAGGCGCAGCCGCAGCCGCACGCGCCACCCCCTGTGCTGCCGCTGCCGGCCAGCACGCCATTGATGCGGCCGCCATTAGTGTGGAAGCCGTTGGCCCTTGGAGTAGAGGCAGCGTGCGGCGACGAGCTGCCCGCGCGAGCGTCCAGCGCAGCTGGCAGCGACGCGGACGCCTTGCGCTGCGGCTGCGTCAGGCCTGGCCATGGAATGCAGTGTCAGCATGATCGGCCACAGGCCATGTCTGCCTGGCCGGGCTGGCACTCCCACACACCCGACTTGACACAGCAACTCGATATAGGGTCCAGCTGACTGCAAGCTTGGACAGCCCCCTGACACATTCGTACGCGAAGCACGACGCACACACAAGGTATTTGGGTGACTGCGCCAGGGCGGCCACCGATGAGGCCGCGCGCGCCGCCCTTGGTGACCTGCGTGCGCGACGCAGGCCGCTGGCCCGCCCCCGCGCCACCAGTCTGGGCCGCATCCGGCGCCGCCGCGGAAGTCGCTGCCGCCGCCCAGCCCGCGCGGACGGGCAGCTCCAAGCTCACCGGCGCTGGAGCACCTGCGCACACGTTATGCAAGCTGCTTCGCTTGGGCTCAGCTGCAGCGCGCTGCTTGACACGCGTGGTACGATGCGGCCCCAGAAAGGTGCGGTGTGCACGGGCAACCCATGTGGGATGTCCACACAGCAATGGGCTATGTCGATTTGCAGCACGTGCTCAATGCGTCAGATGACGCGTACAGCTGCAGCAGGGACGCCGCGCGGCTGCATGCGGAGCGCATGAGCAGATGCCAGGTCCGTGCAGGAGGCACCTGCATGTGGTGCGGCAGGCAGGGATGCTGGGTAGTCAGGTGTGACGATCAGCGAGCTGTGCGACTCCAGGTGCACGGCGCGCGGCTGCGTCACCGGCGCCTTGCCCCTGCATGCCCAGCACCACTCTTCCATCAGGACAACTGCGTGTTGATGCAAAGTTCAAGCTCGTCATGCTGCCTTGGGGTCCTGGGATTTGCAATTGACCATCACACACACATCACATCTGCGCTGCCGACAATCAGCCGCGGATTGTCATGCAGCCTTCAGCTCAGCTCTGCATCCAGGCATCGCCTCCACCCGTGGAGTCGCCACCCACGGTCAGCTGACCATGAGCATCCAGCGCTGGCAACCCTGGGCGCACCGGCTGGTGATCACGGCCGCGCCAACATACGCGACATAGAAGGCCAGCAGCGCCGCGGCCTCGCCCACCGCAAAGGAGCCGTTGAAGAGAAAGCCCAGCAGCAGGGCGCATGCGCAGAAGTATGCGCTCACATCACGCAGGAACCCCAAGCGGTCCTCCACCTGCACAGGCGAGGGGTCCTGGCGTCACGGACAACAGACAAGTCTGTGCGTTAATTGCTGCGGGGCGCGATGCATGAGCTCTCTCACACATGCACCATAGAGCTGTCGGGCAAGGCCAAGAGGCGGCCAGAGAACACAGAGTAACGCTGGCTTGTTGCCACACGGCAATGGCCATCTCACGCGATGGCGTGCGCGCCTCTGCTCCGCCCAGCATGACGGCCAGGGCGGCGGTCATGAGGCACGCCAGGAACAGGCCCGAGCCCAGCGTGGATGACACGGCGAGGCCCAGGTCCTCGTGGCCGCTGCCCGTGGAGACGGCCGCGAGCTGCGTGAACAGGTCCGGCGCGCCGCCAGCGAATGAGAGCACGGTCACGCCGGCGATCGATGCCGGCAGGCGCAGGCGCTCGCTCAGGAACTGCGCGCAAGCAACGCGCGGTGTCTGCGGTGAGCTTGAACACATCCATCGCCGCATAACAGCTTGTCCGCTGTGCCTGAATTTGGCGCACAGCATACAAGGAGCGCGAGCAAGTGCAAGCGAAGTGAGCTCCGAGGCCAGGAGGCGCACCTCAACCGCCGGCACCAGGAACGTATCTGCGACTTCCGACAGACAGAAGAAGAGCAGCAGCAGCCAGGCTGCGCTGACGAGTAGCAGCGGGAACCGCGCAGTTGGCGACGCGCAGAGCAAGATGTCCAGATATGGAACATAGCGCTCCTCCGCTGTGCACGCAGGCGTGCGGCGAACATACTCACACCTGCAGCGGCGCTCTGCCTTAGCTCATGTGTGCATCGCAACTGCATGACTAAAAGCAACAGCAGTGAAGCAGGTGACAACGAGATAGTTTAGAGGACTGGAACAAGCTCACCTACGGACGACAGGGACGTTCTCGAGCTGGCACGCTCCTTCATCGCCACTTGCCACTGATCTTACACGCGCTTCTGCCTTGCTCTGTTGTACTAGCGCTCCTCCGTGCACCGCGGCGCTGGGCGAGGACGCGGGGCCCGGCAATGGACGCGCAAAGGCACGAGAGACTAGGAGCAACCAGGCTGTGCATTGTAGCACCCGGGAGGCTGCTGCCATCCACACAGTGCTCACGCAGGGCGCCTGTGCAGACTCTGCTAGTGCAGCGTCAATCCCACGGCGGCTCGTCACATATGCGCGTATAACGAAGCTGCTGCACGACAGCCACGTGCCGTGACTGCTTGCTTAAGTAGCTCATCCTGGCATACCAAGACAGCAGATGGGGGCCAGAAGTGACCAAACCGGCGCGCTTCTCTCTAAGTCACCACACAGCAGTGCGGCCCTCAGATGGGTTGCGAGTGTCTATTGACAGAGTCACACACTTGCAGACCGAACATGCGCTACCTGGCGTGTGGATCACCACATCAAAGCAGGTGAGAGAGCTCGGAACTGAGGTCCTCGTTGGCAATGCGCGTGCTGCATATTCCCTAGCTAGGGGGCTATTAACATGCTTGATAGGCGCTAGGGGTCTATTGCAGGTCTTCAATAGACCATTACATGGTCTGCCAAAACTATCCGCCATCGCAAACTATCCGCCAGAGCTGTCACTGCCATAGCCCCCGACGAGCCCCGCCAAGCCGACGCCGTCATCATCAGCCGACTCCACACGCCGCCGCTTGCCCGCCGGCTCCACTGCCGTGGGCGCCGCAGCCTGCGCGCCGTCTGCGGCTGCCGCCGGCTGCGCGGCAGCAGGCTTGACCTTGACGCGCGTGCGGACGGCCAGCATGGGTCGCCGCGGCGGCGGCGCCGGGGGCGCCGCCGCCGGGGGCGCGGCGGGCGACGACTCGGCTGGCGCGGGCCGCGCGGCGGCGGCCGCGTTGTTCGCCCGCCGCTCCGCGGCTTCCCGCACTGCCTGCAGAAATGATCCAGTATATAAACTGACAGCACTTCAGACAGGAGGCGGACCAGCCGTCCAGATGAGAAGCTGGCTCCTCGGGGTGAAGAAGGCTGATGCCTGCATGCTTGCATGCATGGCGTGTAGAGTGAGACTGCGTTGCGCGCTGCATGCGTCAGCTGGCAGGCAGCCCGCCCTCTGCACAGCACGCTTGGCACAGACGGGCTAGGGAGCCGACAGTGCATGGAGCAGAGGCAGGGGCCTATCAAGGGGTTCGGGAGGTCGCCGGCGCACGAGCTGATACGCCTCCATGGCCGTGGCGTCCTCGGCGCGCGCGCTGGCCTCGCGCGTGCGGTCGCGCTCGGCGATGGCGTCCATGAACTCGGCCTCGTCCGGGTCCAGCGGCCTGTTCTTGCCTGCACGCGGCGCCCTCCCACTGTGGCCAGGCACTGATGCCCTGCACTGCAGGTCAAGTGCCTGTTCTCAGCCCAGACCCTGCAGCTTGCCTGCCTGCATGCGGAGCCCACGGCCTGGCACACTGCATTGTGACCACATGACTCAGCCGCCCTGGCTTGTTCTCGCCTGCACCCATGAAGAGCCGCAGTTGGCTGCTTCCGCATGAACATCCTGTCATTCCTGAAGTCTACGGTGCTGGCCCGGTCGCGACACACGCGCTGCCCAAGCGCAACCTGCCGCCTAGGTCTCTCAGACGTGTCCCCGCACCGGTCTTCATCTGGCGCCACATGGCCTGGAACGCCTCCTCCTTGGCCTCCTTGGCTTCGCGCAGCACCTCGGCCAGCGGCTTGCTGGGCGCCACCGCGCCGTCCTCCACGCGGCCGCCGCGCTCGGCCTTCACCGCCTCTAGCTGCGTGCAGCACGGCCCGCACGCTCGCGTGTGTGCCCGAGCGCCCCCGGACGTGGACTTAGTTGAGAGCAGACAGTACAGACGCAGCGCATGGTGAGGCAACGAGTCTCAGTGGCAAGCGACAGTCTCCAGCACCTCACGCGCTACCTGGTTCTCTGTCTTGCGCGGTGAGTGTGCGATAGTCAGACATAGACCGCAGGCTGGCACCTCAGACTCGGTGATGAAGCGCAGCGCGCCCAGCGACGCCTTGGTCGCAGCAGCGTCTGCGCCCGCAGTTGCCGCAGACTCTGTCGGGAAGACTGAACTCGCGTCGCGGCCAAGCACTGCCTCCCGCTCGAACACCTGCTCCTCCCTGCGTCCGGCAGTGCTCGATGAACTCTTTGGCAGAAGTGCATGCTTGCACGCCTGCCGCACTCTCCTATTTGCTGGATGTTGCACAAGCTGCGCTCGACGCTTACCGGGGAAGGCGGACCATCTCCACTGGGTGGTGTTCGTCCGCCATGGTGTTTGGAGGTGGTCACTCTGTCAACGCTGGTAGACAGTACAATGCAGGAGCTTGGGTGCCTGATATTTGCCCCAGGCGCAGTGAGCGCCACAGCACTGAGACTCCAGTTCACAATCAGACATGCGCGGGCAGTAGTCTCACATACACAACAGCCTGTCTGCTCCTCAAAAGCGTCTGAGTGCTAGTTTGGCTGACCAAGCTTCAATAAACTTGCCTGTCACTTTTCAGGCAAGCCTTGCACAGAGCATGTATAGACCCCCCCAAGGCCTCACTCAGCCAGGGCAGCAGCCCCTGCCAGGCCAGGGCCTGCTGCAATTGCTGGCAAGCGCTTGCACACTGCATTTGCAAGCTAACACTGCATTTGTAAGCTAACACTGCATTTTACATAAACACTTCTGCCGCGCACAGGCCAGTACTGCGCTAGTGCTGGTTCAGACAAGCAAGGCAATGGCGATGCCTGAACGGGCGTGCAAGCAGCTCCCTGCGGAGGCTCATGACACGGCGGGAGCGCCATGCAGCCGTGCCACATGCATGAACCAGCGCTCTCAGCATGCTGTGGCACTCAATGGGGCTGCTCCACAGAGGCGTGCACGAGCTGCTGAGCTAAAGCAGCGCGCGCGCGCGCTCCCGCTCCACCAAGCCCTGATGCCCTGGAGCGCAGGTCACCGCGCATGCAGAGTGCTATGCATGAGGTGGCCATTGGCCGCCGCAGGCTCTGCCGGACAGGCCCCGGACAATGCAGGCATGCCAGCCAAACGCGCTTGGCAACACACACGTCTGCACCCATGCAGCCTCACACCCTCGGTCACACCGCAGCGCCTGCCCCTGCCGCTGCCGCATGGCAAGCCCCGGACCTGCGTGCGCCTGCCAGCGCACGCATGCTTTTGCTTGGCTTCTGGACAGAGGCGTGTGGCAAAACCGAGCAGCTTTCACACCTTGGAAGGAGGGGCGGGTCCCCGTCCCTGGGCCCATCGTACAAGAGAATACTTCAAACGTGACAGTGGAAGGACCAGAGGGGCGCCCGGCGGGACCTGTCCTAAGCAGGCACCCCCGGAGCGCCTACGCGATTGGCCAGCCGATGGCTTCACTCCTGCGCCTGCGCCCGCGCGGGGTCCTTGGACGAGAGATCCAGCACGCGGCCAGTGATCCTCGTGTACATGTCCAACACGTCCTCCACCTGCGCGGCGTGGCAGGGTTGGCATGCCACCCTAAGAGCATACGCTACAATTGTACTCTCCAGCACTCGGGCACTTGACATAGCCAATACCAACGCCGGGTGACAGGTGGACTGTCTCAGCGGCCGCATGGCAGGCCGGCGGGGCAGGGTGGGGCGGCGGCCGCGGCGCGCCGTGGTCTCAAAGTGCGACGTCGCGTCGTAGCCGCGCGAGATGAACGCGCGCTCGGACTTGCCGCTGGTGGTCGGCTCCATCACGTCCACGACCTCTGTGAACTTCTCGTCGATCTGCCCCAGCAGCGCCAGCCCTGCGCCGCCCGAGCCTCAGCGCCCCGCAGCTCGGACGCAGGGCGCGGCCTTGCTGTGGAAAGTTCATGAGCCCGCATGCATCCGTCCGCCCCGCCGGCGCCAGCTCAACAAGTGTGTCAGGCGCCCGCGCTGCTGCTCATCAGCGCGGCGCTGCTGTGCATCCGCGAGCTGGCGCCTCATGCAGCGCAGAGTGCACTTGCGCTCCGGAACCAAGTCCCGGCCGCCGCTCGCCGCGCACCGGATGCCAGCTCCGCCTCCGGGTTGGACGACTCCACGGTCGTGCTGACAAACGCGATCCACTTGTCGCGCGGCGCGACGTTGTGGCTGTACGAGCAGCAGAACACGTACACGTCCGACTTGCGGTTCACCTGCGCGCGGGCGGGGACGCCGCGGCTCGGCGCAGGCCCGAGAGCAGTGCACGCGCATGGCATGGCTTGGACCAAAGGCCCGGGGAGCACAGTGTATAATTTCCCTTTTCCACCCCTGTTTTTCTCAGAGAGACTGGGGCCACTTGAAGCCCATTTGTGCGCGCTGGGTATGAGTCAAGGGTATTACTGACATGGCGCCGCACGCGCCCACCCGCCTGGCAGCCAGCAAGACAGCGCGCAGGCGGCCATCGTGAGCGAGCACTGTGGCAAACCCCCCGGCACAGGCCAAGCACGGACCGGCGCTGCAGCGCCGCGGGACCCCGGGGGTGTGCCAGCGCAGGCGCGCGCCTGCCTCTGCGGCAGGATGATCTGCACGGACGCGGCGTTGTTGGTGCCCGGGATGGGGTGGCTCAGCATGCAGACCGCGCGCACCACCGCGCTGGTCTTCCGCACCTTGCCCGGGAAGTAGCTCGGGTCGCCCACCTGCGCGCGCGCCCGCTCACGCGCTGCGGCCTGCCTGCGGCGCAAGCAGCCAGAGCCGCTCGCCGGACCGGGCGGCCTGCACTCCTGCCTATTCGTGTGGCTCGCGCTGACGCGCTGAAGGTGCACGGAGTTGCCAGCGGGCTGCCACTAGGTCAGGGGGAGACATGCCCGGAGCTTTTTTCCGGATGCTACACTGTGTGCCCGTCGTAGCGCAGCCTGGCAACCCCGCACAAAAGGAAAGCAGAGTGTCTGACATATTTTGATGGCCATGCGTCTGATCATGGGAAATTTATTTATCACCTCACATCCAGCGCGGGCCGGCCCGTGTTCCCACAATTCCAGAGACGCACATGGGGCTGCACACCAGCGCCCAGGCCTCCCAAGCGACACACCAGCGGCCCAGGCCTGCGCGAGCTCCTGTTTCAGAGCCCGCGGCCGCGCCAGGGGCGGCGGCGGCGGGCCGCGCACCACGAGCTTGGCGCGCGCGGTCTGGCCCTCGGACCGTACGCCCACCGCCGCGCCGTCCTCCCACACCACCTCCGCGTCCGGCTTGTTCAGCATGTAGGTGCCGCCGTACACCGCGCTGAGCCGCGCAAACGCCTGCGCGCCCGCGCATGCTGACCCGGCGAAAGATAGGGTTAGGGCAGGGCCCTGCCACCTGCAAGCGGGCGCGCCGAAGCTGCGCTCGCGCCGCGCATACGGCCAATAAGACAAGCATGGCACCTTTCCATGAGACGGTTTGTGCGGTGCGGCGCATCTGCCACAGAAGCAGCGCCGGCGGGTGTGCAGCGAGGACCAGGCTCTGGCGGCGCCCTCCTCCCCCGCCATTGCCTTTGCGGTCAGGGTTGGGAAGAGGCGGGGCTTGCCTGGGGCAGCTCGCCGAGGCCGTACAGCGGGTAGATGTACGGGCTCAGCGTGCCCTCGAAGCGCGTCAGGCTCTCATGGTACAGCTTGATCTTCAGCACCGTGGGCAGCGCAGGCTCCATCATGTATGTGTCATCCCTGCGCGCAAGCCGGCCTTTGGCTTCCGCAGCGCCTCACACAGAATCGCAGGGCGCAGCACGGCACCGCGCCGGCGCGGCAGCGCGGCGCGCCCCCGGCCCGAGCGAGCACACCACCCGCTGAGCGCGCTCCCGGCTGCCTCCCCGCGCCAGGCCGGTGAGGAGCGCGCTCTCAGCGCTGCCTCCCCGCGCCGAGCCGGTGAGGAGCGCGCTCTCGGCGCTGTTTCCCCGCGCCGAGCCGCTGATGGCGAGGGCGTGATGCGGGGCTGCGGCGGGGCGGGGCGGGGGGGCGCCTGTGCAGAGCGAGCGCGTGGCCGATGAAGTCGACGGTCATGGGGTCCAGGCCGTAGGCCTTGTACAGCGCCGCCATGGGCATGGACCGCAGGTCGTAGCCCTTGTGCGTCGCAGGGTTGGCCTGATCATACTCCTGCACGAAGCTGCGCCGCGCGCGGAGGGCGCCGCCTCAGCAGGCCAGCGGCGTAGGGTATGCTTTGCCTGACAGGGCGCCCGATCGTCTGGCAGGGCGCCGCGCGCGGCAGCCCGGCTGCCAGCTCCACAGGCGCCAGCGTCACAGCCGTGACGTGTGCCACCAGCCGCTGCGCGCCGGCCGGGTCCTGCAGGACCAACGCCACCGCCAGCTGCACCTCGGCGCCGGGCGCGCACATGAAGAAGCTTCGCGCGCGCCGCTTCTCGAACAGGCCCATGAGCGGCGAGCGCAGCGCCTCGTAGTCGGTCGCGGGGACCTTCTCCACGCGCCCCTTGTTGAGCACAAAGCTGCCGTCCACCGCCTTGAACTCCAGGTACTTCACCACGTCTGTGTGCACCAACACGCGCACCTGCGGACGGCGCGCCGCGCCGCGCCTGGCGCCCGGGCCAACACATGCGGCGGCCGCCGGGTGGTGCTCGGTGCGGGCGCCCGGGACCCGGCACGGCAGCGGGGAGGGCGGTGGCAGGGGCGCGTGCAGATCCTGGGCACGCCGACGCTCCAGCGCGCTCGCCCAGTGCACCAAGTATCGGACCCTCGCCGTATTGATATGCCAGGAGCGCGCACCAGCTCGCCGCCCGACAAAATGAACTTGGGGACCATGTCCACGTTGTAGTCGCGGGAGGGGCCCAGCGCCTTGGGCGGCGTCTGGCCCGCATGGAACCGCCCGTACAGCTGGCGCAGCACGCAGGCTGTCAGTCCAGGCTGACCCGGTGACCGGTGCAGACGCATCAAGGCAGCCTTGCACGTGAATTTTATGCAAGACGCCATTCTGGAGGGGGTACCGGGATAGCACAGAGCACACCTGGTTGAGGTTCAGGGAGGCAGACGCGCCGCCATAGTAATCGTTGCGATCGATGTGCAAAACCTGCGCAAGCAGAGCCCCAGGTGAGCTGAGCCAGCTACGGTTTGCCGTTGCAGCAGAGCAAAGCGGCAACACCACCTTGAGACCGTCCACCGAGAGCAGCCCGCTGATGATGCACTCCTTGAGGCCGGTTCCCAGCACGATGGCGTCATAGCTTTCGTCCATTGCACGCTGTGGGGTCCCCTATGTGTGCATTGACGAGCTGTTCATACTGCTCTGCCCCAAGGCCAGCTCTCAAGCTGCAGGGCCCTGCAGCGCTGCTAGCAGGGCCTGGGCAGAGCACCCACGGTTCCACCACTTCACGGCCGTGCTTTGCAAAGCACGACAATCACAACATTGGGGAAGAAGCGAAAGTGCCCCGAGGAGGGCCCAATTGATCTCAACAGCAGGAGAGCAGTGAGGCTGAAGGTTACCCACAATGTGTTACCCGGTTTGAAGAGAGCGACACCGTAAACTGAGCTAGGACGCAGCTGAGAGACGCTCGGTGAGTCTGTTTGAGTGGCATCATCTGTTTCGTCACTAGATGCGCCCGCCACAGTAAAGACAGGAGGAGGAGTGCGCAGCAGGCAGGCGATGCAGGCAGGCGCAAACCCATCCCTGGGCTTCACTGCTGCCCTTTCATCACCTTGACGTCACGTTTCCAATAGAAGACTCTTGTGGCAGGCAGCCGAGCTGGAACTCGCGTTGGTAGACTACCGGCAGAGCCTGCGCGCGGTGGTGGACGCCCTGCGCTGCACGCCGGAGGACGCCGAGGTGCGCATGCAGTCCGGGCTGCGCTCTGGCCCACGTAAAGGCCATGGGTGGGACAACTCTGACGCCCTGGCTGCTCGGCCCGCAGCTGCTGCAGCTCAAGGCGGAGCTGGACGCTGGCGTGGCGCTGTCGGAGCAGGCGCTCGCGTGCGGCTCCGCCGCGCGCGCCGTTGATGGCTCAGACGCGGGGGGCGGGAGCGGCGGAAGCGCGGCCGGCCGGTGCGCCGACAGCGCTGTCGCCGCCGGCTGCCTGGCCGCAAGCCACGCCGCTGAGCCGCGCGCGGGCGGCGCCGCCGAGCCGGGTGACGGCGGCGACCGCGCCGCCGCGCGAGGCGCCGCCGGCCGCAAGCGCACGCGGGCGCCGCCTGCGGTATCCGGCAGCCGGCCAGACGCCGAGGCGGCGGGCGCCGGCAACGGGCCGTGCGCCGCCGGCCGAGAACGCGGCGCAGCGGGCGGCGGCAGCGGCGGCACCAACAATGCGCGCATCCACCCGCGCAGCCGCTATGCGGAGCACGAGCCCGACTTCGTCGCGCTTGCAGCGCGCTTCCCGGCACTGCGGCCGTTTGTGGCCGGCGCGCCCTGCGGCCGCGGCCGCATCGACTTCACGGACAGCGCCGCGGTTAGGTGCACGGTGGTCAACTCGCGCTGCTGCGTACATACAGGCGGGCCTGGCGCAGTTATGCGTGGCGCAGGCTTGCGGCTTGGGCTGGTCAGCGGGCTTGGCTGAGGCAGAGGTAGCAGTGCGGGGCCATAGCTGTCTGCATCGAGCAGATGTGCAGACGGTGAGAGGCATGGTGCAGGACATCCTACACTTTGGCTAGCTGCTCGCCCAGCGGTACACTCTGATGTCTGATTCCTGACGCATGGCAAGGGGAGCGCGTGGGCCGCTCGAGCTTGGAGCGCCATCCAGCTGCGCGCTTTCCAGGGCTCGCAGCAGTTTGCAGCGGTGGTTGATTGAGGCGCGCGCGCCAGGCAGCTCACGGCTGCGCTGCTGGAGGCCGACTTTGGCGTGCGCGGCTGGTGGGTGCCAGACGGGCACCTCGTGCCGCCCGTGACCAACCGCGCCAACTACATCCATTGGCTTGAAGACCTGCTCGCGCTCTCCTCGCCCGGCGCGCGCCCGCCCCTCCCCAGGGCCGTGGCCGTCGTGCTGCTCTCAGCCTTGACGCTGCTCTTGGTCGTGACGCTGGCTCTCGGGCGAGGCGGGGAGGGGTCCTGTCCTGCATCGCGCGTGTGCGCGCGGCCGTGCATCCGCTGGCCGGTTGCAGTCCAGTGGACGAGAGCTGCGCTGCTGACACCGTCGATAGGATGACCTCTTTTGTCCCGACCTCACCACGTAATCTGCGCTTTGTCCCAATGTGAGCCATGCATGTCATGGGGCAGTGTCCAAGCTGTCACAAACTCCGCCCTTGTACTCTAGCTGTACCCTGGCACGCAAGCACCGCCACAGGCTGACTGCTCCGCTGCGCAGGCGGCAGCGTGCGCGTGCTGGACGTGGGCTGCGGCGCCAATCTGATTTACCCGCTGCTGGGCGCGGCACTATGCGGCTGGCGCTTTGTGGGCAGCGACGTCACAGACGCCGCGCTGGACTGGGCCGGCCGCAACGCCGCCGCAAGCCCGCACCTGGCGCCGCTGATCGAGCTGCGGCGCGTGGACGCCGACTCGCCGCATGGTGCGGCCCTGCGCCTGCCTCTCCCTCACAGCCAGGGCAGGCGCAGGGCCGCACCATGCGGCGAGTCGGCGTGCTCAACTGTGAGCAGAGGCAGGTGCCGCCACAGCACGGCTGTGCTGCATGCCACGCGCCGCTCTACGTGTGCACATGTCAGTAATGCAAGCTCATCATCATTGCTGCTCACTCTGCTACCGTTCCTGAGACTGTTTGACGCGCCACTGTGCTCTTCTGTGACCGAGGTATGGCCGCCGCCCGTGATTGACGGTTGAATTGTGCGGCGCTAGTGTTGCGGAGGTACGAACGACGATTTGCAGCCTGTGCGCGCAGGCATCCTGCCGCCTGCGCTGCGCGAGGGCGAGACCTTTGCGGCGAGCATGTGCAACCCGCCCTTCTTTGAGACGATGGAGGAGGCCGGGCGCAACCCGGCGACCGCGTTTGGCGGCACCGCGGCCGAGATGGTCTGCCCGGGCGGCGAGCGCGCGTTCGTGCTGCGCATGGTGGCGGACAGTGTGGCACTGCAGGCGCGCCGCCCGCCGTCGTCAGCGGACGGCCTGCCAACGCACGCCGCGCGGGTGTGTGTGCCTGCGTTGGGCAGGCGCGCCGTGTCTCTGCACATGCGCATGACGTATGGCCTGCCGAGAGGCTGCACGGCCTGCATGCAGGGCCGCACCTGCGCATGCGGCCAGCATGGCGCGCTGGGCTGCAGTGCCGCATGGTGTGCGGCGGTGCGGGAGCTGCGCCGGAGGGACTGAGCGGGCCTCCGCGCAGGGCCGCATCCACTGGTACACCAGCATGGTAGGCAAGAAGGCTACCATGCGCGCAGTGCGCGGCGCGCTGCACGCCGCGCGCTGCCCCGCGCTGCGCACCGCCGAGCTGTGCCAGGGGCGCACCTCGCGCTGGGTGCTCGCGTGGTCCTGGGCGGCCGACGCGCGCGCCGCGGCGGCGCCCCTGCGCCGCGGGTTGCCGCCCGCGGCCGCGGCCGGGCCGGCGGCGGCCGCGGCGGCGCCGCGCGGCCCTGCGCGGTGCGCCGCCTCCCCAGAGCTGGCTGCGCCGCTGTGAGGCTGATGAGGTCCAGGGTGAATGCAGAGCTGGTGCGGCCTATTGGGATCAAGGTCTGTGTGTTGGGTTCAAGGTCTGTGTGGGCCCAAAGTTGAGGCAGCTGCACTCTGGACCTCACAGCCACGCAGTCTGCTGCTGCTGGCAGCTCTGACGTGGCGATGCACCGCCGGCAGGCGGCGGACTACGTTTGGCGTGGACGCGCCGCGCGACGCGGCGCCGCGGCTGCTGGGCGCGCTGCACGCTGCCTTGGCCCGGCGCGGGGTGCCGTGCGTGCCCGACGCCGCGCGCTTCACGCTCACCGGCACACTGGGCGCCTGCAGCGGCGCCGGCGGCGCCGGCGGCTCCCGCTCTGCCCCGCTGCCTGGGTCGTCGGGGGGACGGCCGGGCGGGGACTCCGGCAGCCCCGCCTCTGGGCCTTTGGCGGGGCAGCCGCAGGCTGCGACGGGTGGCGCCGGCGGCTGCAGCCTGCGCGTGGCCATGCTGCAGGAGGCGCCGGGCGTGTTTGCGGTGACGGCGTCCGTGCCAGCGAGCTGCCCAGACGCCGCGGCGCGCCGCTTTGCTGCCCTGATAGGTGAGGTAAGGACAGAGCTGGCAACCACAGACGGCTGGCGTGTGAAGTCGTAGTGCGGTTGCATGCGATCGCCATGCGCGCTCGGTCTGTAACGAGGACGTGGCCTGGACCCGCATGGCCAGAAATGTCACTAGCAATTGCAGAGGGGGACAGGGTCAGGGAAAGCACCACGAGTTTGAATGCAGACGCAGCACGCATTATGCACGGCAACTCCTCGCCGCCGTCTGATCTGCTGCCGTGAGTGGGAGCGAGCGAGTGCACTAAGAGCGCAGGAGGCCACCTGAGCGCAGAACCTGCCATCGGAGCTTGGACTACAGAGGTGGCTGGGCTTGGAGGAGCTGCAGGTGCTGAAGCCTCACGGGTCCAAAGAAGCGGCTGAGCGTCAAGTGGAGCTTATCGGTGGTGGCAGCTTGCGGGCACCGGATTGCGGCTTTCTGAGTATGTAGATGATCTAGCTTTCCGGTCTCTGGCGTGTCTGGGCCGCCAGTCCGCCCAGGCCCTGGTTGCGATGGCAAGGGATTACATATATACTGAGCTGCACGGGGTGCTGAGGGAAGCAGACGTCCGGGCCAGCCAAAGTGCAGCGCCTGGCCAGGCACTCTCAGGGTCCGACGGGGGAGCATCTCTGGTGAGCTTGGCAAGGATGTCTAGGCAAGCTGTGTGCGTTGCTAGCCCTGCAAGCAGGTAGGCGGGCTGCGCTGAGGGCAGCCTCTGCGCGGCCTCCATCAATCTCCATATCTCCAGCTCCTCAAGGGCCGCATATGCTGGCGGTGTGGCTACCTGCTAGCGCAAAGCGCTTGCCAAACGTGGCTTGGGTTGCCCCGCGTTTCAGTGCGCTGTCGTTGCGCAAGGCGCGCCGAGGCGCTGATCGTTGCGTGATGATGCGCAGGCGGCATGGGCCCGCCCATGGCCCGGGCGGAAGCCCACAGGACACCTGTGGACGTCGCTGGACACTCATGCAGGTGCGCACACCGCCCCGTTGTGCAGTGTGTGCTAATAGGTCGTTTGAAACTGCGGGCAGGCGCAGCGTCTGCCAGCTGCCGCGTCTCTGCGAGTGTGCTTGGCAGGGAACTCCTGGTGTCTTCCTCCTCAAGTGCTGCTGCTGTCTGTGGGCAGCCTGTGCACTCGTGGGGCCGGCAGGAGGCTGCCACCTGTGCAGCCTTCCAGCGCATAGTGCACGCTGCTCTGCTCGGGCAGCCTAGGAAAGCCAACGCAGCGCTGTGTTGTGTTCAAAGACCAGCACCAGCAGACGCTGTATGTGCAGGGTGACTGCCGGGTAGCGAGCTGGCGGCGCAGCGTGATTGCGCCAGGTCCCTGCACTTGAGAGCTCCGCGCAGTCCTAACATACGAGGGCAGGCTCTAGACAGAGAGTGCATGGCGTGTGATGGCAGCTACGCGGTGCAGAGTCGCTTAGCGGGCTTACATAGCTACTGCTCCGCCAAGTGGCAAGCCAGCTGCGAAGGCAAGGCGCTCAGCCCGCCCTGACCAGGCGGGCAACCGTGACAGGTCCCCATCCTGCAGAGCTCCTCGCAGGTCTGAGCCCACCTGGCGGCAGGCGCGGCCTCCACCCTCTGAGCGTCCGCCACTGGCCGGGCGGGCCTGCACCACACGCGCGCGTTTTGCAAACCGGTCCGGCGCAGCCGCGCTGACGCTGCCGCTGACCCGCGCGCGCCAGGTTCCCGGAGTCGCAGAGCTCGTCGCAGTTCTGGGCCAACCTGCTGGGCGGCGTGGACATGGTCACGCTGGACGGCCGCCGCTGGCCGGCCGGCCTGCACAACACGCCGGCGCGCTTCGGCAAGCTGGTCGAGTACGACCGCTTCGACGCCTCCTTCTTCTCGGTGCACGGGAAGCAGGCGCAGGCGCGCCCCGCCCGCGCAGCGGCGTGCAGCAGGCCGCCCGCCTTCCCCTGGCCGCACGCTGCTCAGCTGGGGCGGGGGCCGCGCCCTGCATGCAGCGCGCTGTGCAGCACAACAGAGGACTCCTTCTCCAGTGCATGCAGCAGCGGGCTGTGAGGACGGGACCGGCGCACGGGCTGCGCGAGGACCGCCTGGGCTGCCTGCCGCTCACGCGCGGCGCGGCGCGCGCAGAGGATGGACCCGCAGCTGCGCAAGCTGCTGGAGGTCGCGTACGAGGCCTGGGCAGACTCGGGCATAAACCACCTGGCGCTGCGCGGCAGCGAGCGGGCGCGCCACCCGCGCCCGGCCCGCGCTGGCGCCGCCCCAGCGCATGCCACGCAGCACAAAGCGCCATTTCCGTGCAGGCCTGACCCAAGCGGCGCGCGCCGGGCGGGGGCTCGGTCGCTGTGAGGCCACCCGGCGGCGCGCCGGCCTGAGGCTGAGGCTGAGGCTGAGCGGCCCCCGGCCGCGCGCGCGCAGGTGGGCGTATATGTGGGCTGCTGCGGCTCGGAGCTGCACGCGCAGTGGCTGAGCGACATCAACGCGATCACCGGGTACGAGCAGACGGGCTGCACGTTGTCCATGTTTGCCAACCGGCTCAGCTTCTTCTTCGACTTCAAGGGGCCCTCGAAGGCGGTAGACACCGGTGCGCGGCGCGCCGCGCGCCCCAGGCCGCCTGCTGCCCTCCCCGCTGAGCCCGCTGGCTGCTCCACCTGCGTATGCATCAGGGCACGCGCTCCAGGTGTCCAGGACACAGGTTGTGTCACAGGAGCTGCGTGTGCTGCACTGCATGCCGTGGCTCCACCCTGCACCATATCATGTGTATGAATGCGTGGCAGAGCCGCGGCCGCCATGCAGCCACCATAGACAGCCGCGCGCCGCTGAGCGCGGGCTGCGCGGGGCGCAGCGTGCTCGTCGTCCTTCGTGGCGCTGAACGACGCGGTGGCGGACCTGCAGCGCGGCCGCGTGGACTATGCCATGGTCGGCGGCTCGTCGGCGCTCTTCCGGCCCGCCACCACCGTTGCCTTCCACCAGCTGCAGTGCGCCCACGCCCCGCGCCCCGCGCGCCCCACGCGCGTCCTGCCTGGCGGCGCGCGCCGGCCTGTTGGAGCGCGCTCGGCCCTGCCCGCGCGCCCGTCGCGCGCCGGGCGCCTCTGGCGTCGTCGCGGCGGCTCCGTGGACGTCCTGAAGACGCCGCGCCGGCGAGCGCGTCGCGGACGGCGCCGCACAAGCGGGATTTAGGAACTCTTGGTGGATGTTGCCTGCTGTGCGCTCAGACCTGGGCTTTTGCTGGCGCGCGCAGCATGGTGTCCCCGGACGGCGCGTGCAAGTCGTTTGACGCGAGCGCGAACGGCTACGCGCGCGCGGAGGGCGTCGCGGCGGTCGTGCTGAAGCGCGCCGGGCTGGCGGGCGTGCCGTGGGCGGCGCCGCGCGAGCCGTATGCGCGCATCGTCGGCTGCGACACCAACAACGACGGCTTCACCGAGAAGGGCATCACATTCCCGTCCGGCGACGCGCAGTCGGAGCTGGGCACCAAGGCGCGCGCCCCGGCCACGCGCACGGGCACGCATGCCAGCTTATGCCCATGGATTGCTGTGGAGTGCAAGCACCCTGCCAATGTGACCAGAGAGAGCCGGCGACGCGGGCAGCGCTACAGCATGCAGACACACACCTGGAGTCCCTGCACAGGACGCCTTCTGCACATGCTCTCCGCCGCCAATACATCTCAAGCGGTGCCCACGATGCGCACAGCCCTGCTCGCAGCGGCGGCACAGGGCGGCTGCGCACAGGGGCGGCTCCCCACAAGCTGAGGCGCGCCGGGCAGGTGTGCGCGGCGGCGGGCGTGGATCGGTCGAGCGTGGTGTACGTCGAGGCGCACGGCACTGGCACGGTGGTCGGCGATGCGCAGGAGCTGGGCGCGATCGACCGCATGTACGGCGCGGGCGCCGGCCGGTCCGCGGACGCGCCGCTGCTCATCGGCAGCGTCAAGTCCAACATGGGCCACTGCGAGGGCTGCTCCGGCCTGGCCGGCGCGCCCCCCTCCTCCCGCGCTCCTGCGGCAGCCCACTGCACTGTCACCTGCGTGCATGATCGGCGATCTCTGTCTGGCCAAAGCAGCAGCCGTCAGCCTGTGCGCGCTGCGGCTGCGGCTGCGGGCCGCGCCTGGAGCCTGCCGCAGCGCCCGACGTGCACTGCGCTTCATGCGTGGGTATCGGTCACTGGCGACGAGCGCCGCATACGGCAAGCAGAAAGCGCCGCGGCGCATGGCGGCCCGCGCGGCGCGCTTGTAGTGAAGCGCTCTTCCGTAAGCAGCGGTGCCCGGCGCCGGGCGCTGCGCTGACGCAGCCGTGCACGCGCGCGCAGCGCTGATCAAGGTCTGCCTGGCGTTCGAGCACGGCGTGCTGCCGGCCAACCTGCACTATGCGGCGCCCAACCCCAACAGCGCCAGCCTCAACGCCGGCGTGCTCAAGGTGCCGCCCGGCGCGTGCTGCTGCTGCGCATCCCAGGTCTTCTTAGAGTAGGATAGGGTTAGTACCCCGCGCTCGCAGCTGCCATGCCGCACACCCCTGTGGCGGACTGTGCTGTGCACATGGGGCGCTGGCCGGCACCGTCCGCAGAACCAGGCAGGACGGCCGGGGTGGGGCAGTGTCTGTGGCCAGCTCCTGGCATTGGAGCTGCAGCAGCTGAAAAGCGCCCGACCGTCCCAGGTCGTCGCGGAGGCGACGCCGTGGCAGGGCGGCACGGTGGCCATCTCCAACTTCGGCTTTGGCGGCTCCAACGTGCACTGCCTGGTGGCCGGGCGCGCGCGCGCCGCGCGGCCGGCGCACGCCCCGCTGGCGGCGCCCAGCCCCGTGCCGGCGGCCGCGGACGCGGCCGCGCCCGCCGGCCTGGACCCAGCGGTGCGCAGCGCGCGCCGCGCCGGCGCCGCGCCTGACCTAGCGGTGGAGGCGCATTTGCACGATGCTGCCTTGCTCGCTGCGAGTCAAGTGACCGCACCTGTGCGCACGCGCACAATGCCGGGCTCCTTCACAGCCGCCCAAGCGCCCGCGGCCGTCAGTGGCCACAAGTCCCTGCAAAGCTGCAGCGCGCCGACAGCGCCGGCGCGGCGAACAGGTGGTCATCCCGGTCGCGGCGCGGACTGCGGAGGGCGCCAAGGAGCTGCTGCGCGTCATCGAGGGCCACGGCGCTGCCGCCGCCGAGCTGGAGGCGCCCCTCAAGCAGTGCGCCGGCCCCCTGCGGCCGCATGCTGATCTATTTGGCGCAGCGTGGGGCGGCCGCCCCCGATAGGGCATGCAAGGGAGGGTGCGCCAGGGGCGCGTCCCGGCGCCGCATCACAGCAGGGTTGGGTGGGGCTTGAGAGGGGCTTGTGCAGGGTGCCCGCAGGGTTCGATGGCTGGGCTCACGCAGCGGCCGCGCCCTTGCTCTGACACGGCGGGTGCTGCGCCCTGAGAATGCCAGGGCGCCTCTGAAGAGCACCACCCGGCTCAAGCTGGACGCGAGCGCTGCGTGCGGGGCCTGAGCAGACGGCGGCTGCGCGCGGCGCAGGCTGGCGAACGCACAGGCCGGCGAGCTGAAGAAGCTGGGCGTGCGCGGCACGCTCGTTAACGGCGCGGCCAAGTTCGAGGCCGCCAAGTCGGGCCAGGCGCCGCCCGTCTGGTTTGTCTTCTCAGGTGCGCGCCGCGCGCGCCGTGGGTCCCCGGATGCGGCGGCCGCTGATGCAGAATCCGAGCCCTGCTTGCGGGGGAGCGTGCGCCTGCCATCACTGCTGCACGCCGTGCGCCAGCCTGTCCGCTCCGTGAAACTGGTTGCGCCGGCTGGCCCGCAGGCAATGGCAGCCAGTGGCCACGCATGGCGGCCGAGCTGCTGGAGTCGTCGCCGGTGTTCCGGCGCGCCATCCAGGCGTGCGCGGCGGCGCTGGCGCCGCACGGCATCGACCTGCTGGCAGAATTCGGCCGCGCGGACGGCTGGAGCTCGCCCGCGCTCGCCATGGCGGGCCTCTCCGCGCTGCAGGCGCGCGCGGGGGCTTGGCCGCGCCAAGCGCGCGCGCGCTGTGAGCGGCCTGCCACGCGCATGCGGCTGCATTTTCAGGGAGGGAGGTGCCTGGTAATCACGCTGCATCCCCACACTCGCCGCCTTCCACATGGCTGAAGCGCCGCTGCTTCGCTCGCATGTTTGCCCTCAAGGCCGAGGGACGCCGCTGCCGGGCGCCTGCTGGCGCAGCGCCCGAGCTGCGGCATGCGCAGCGCGCGTGCGCGGTGCGCTCACGCGCGCCGCGCAGGGGTAGGGTAGGTCAGCGCTGACGCGCGCTGCGGGCCGCGCGCAGGTAGGCCTGGTGGACGTGCTGCGCGAGGAGTACGGCGTGGCGCCCGCCGGCATGCTGGGCCACTCGGCGGGCGAGATCGCGGCCGGCTACGCCGACGGCTGCCTCACGCGCGAGCAGACCGCGCTGATCGCATACCACCGCGGCCGCATGGCGCCCGCGCACGGCGCGACTGGCGGCCTGATGGCCGCCGTGGGGTTGGGCGCGGCGGACGCGCGCGCGCGGCTCGCGGCAGCGGGCGTGACGGCCACCGTCGTCGGCTGCGACAACTCCGCGGTCAACGTTACGCTGTCAGGCGCGCTGCAGCACCTAAGGGCTCGGCAGGGGCTGCTGGGCATTGGCTAAAGGTGCGGCCCTAGTGGATATGGCTAACTGGTGGTGTGTGGAGGGGTGGCCGCTGGGTGCGCTCAGCGGGGCCTGGCAGGGCCTCCGCGGCAGTGGCGCTGAAATGTTGCAGTTTCAACCCATTACATGTCCGTGTGTGCCAGGGTAACAGCGCACAGCGCTGTCGCCTTTGCACCTGGGAAGCTTGCAGCGAATCAGGGCCCAGTGTCTGGTCCTCGGTGACCTAGGTGTGACTGGTGTGACTGGAAACGCGCTGCGCCGCAGGCCCCGCGGCCGAGCTGGCGCCGCTGCTGGAAACCCTCAAGGCCGAGGGCGTATTCGTGCGCGAGCTGGACACGCTGGGCATCGCGTACCACTCGCCCGCGCTGGACGGCTTCGGCGCCGAGCTGCGCGCGGGTGCGCCGAGAGCGCTCATGACCCTGCGCTGAGCTGGACGCCCTGCTTGTCATTCACCAGACGCTGCTGTCAATCATACGCACATCTTACTGTGGAATGTTATGCTTGAAATGGCCTGCGTGCCTGACGCCGCCTAAAGCTGGCAATTTAAAGCAATCGAGCAGGCTCTGCATAGAGCGGAACTGCCAAGAGGAAATACAGAGCTCAGAGTGCAGCAGGACAGCAGAGGCACTGATTTGGACATCTTTCTGCGCGCAGAGCTGGAGGCGGTGCTGCCGGCGCCCAAGCCGCGCTCCAAGACGTGGCTGAGCACCTGCTTCCCGCTCGACTCGGAGGACCCGGCCGCGGCCGTGTGCGGGCCGGGGTACCATGTGCGCCCCGCGGCCAGGACCCGGCGGTCTAGCGGCGCTGTGCTCGTGTGCTCGAGCGCATCGCCCGCGGCGGCCTGGGGCTCCATTGCATGTCCTGGGGGCGCCTGTCGTGCTGCCCGGCTGCGGACCTGGGTGTCCGTGGGCGAGTACCAGGCCGTGCATGGCATGCCGGGTAAGTGCGTGGCAGGGAGACGAGCGCGGGCGCGCGCGGGCGCGGTGCAGGTGCACAGCTATGTGAGCCATGTGCGCTTCATGGAGGCCTGCGCGGCGATCCCCGCGGACGCGCTGCTGCTGGAGGTGGGGCCGCACGCGCTGCTGCGCTCGCCGCTGCGCCAGAACCGCGCCACGCTGCCGTGCGCCCCGCCCTCGCTGGCCGACGAGCGGGCAGTGCTGCTTACTGCCAGCGTCGTATGTTTAGCGCCATGCCACAGACAACATGCAGGCCGCCGCATGCTGGCCGTGCAACCTGCTTGACCTTGAAGTGCACCAGCTGAGGCACTCGGGGCATGCTTGACCACCAAGAACTAGCCATCCAGTGCCGCACACATGCGGACAGACCAGCCTGCAGACAAAGGAGGCTGGAGGCTGGCACTGCGGCGGCATGCCGGGGCCGACCTGCGGCGCAGCTGCACCGCCGCGACCTCGCCTACCATCGTCGACAGCCAGCTACCTGCCGTGACCCATATGCCCCTTGCCTCGCCGGGCGCACCACATGCGCGGCGCGCGTGCGCGCAGGTACGTGAGCCTCATGAAGAAGGGCGCGGAGGCCGGGGCGACGCTGCGCGACGGCGCCGGCGACCTGTGGCGCAAGGGCGCCGCGCTGACCTGGCGCGTGCCGGCCGGCGCGGCAGCGGCGGGTGCGCGGGGCCCAGCTCGCGTCCATGCAGCGTGCGGCCAGTCAGCTGGGGCTCAGCAGGGAGCACCAGCGTGCCTGCAGGGAGCATGCTGCCGGCGAGGCAGCTCACACAAGGCGCCGTCTGCTCATCGCCGTGTCAGGGCGTGCACAGACAGGCTGACGTCCTGCGCGGCGCGCAGAGCTGCCGCGGGACGTGCGCGACGCGCTGGTGTCCTGGAACCATGCCACCGACTACGACCTGCCGTCCTACTCCACGTACGCGGGCGGCAAGGGCAGCGGCCTGTTCGAGAAGACCTACGACCTGGGTGCGCGACCCTACCCTGCCCATACCCCTGCACTTGCCAAACACAGGCAGGCCGCCCGCCTCCAACGCTCGGGCCTCTCCCCCACCGCCGGCCCGCAGCCGCCAGGCCGCCTGCGACACCCATACCCCGGAGCATGGCACGCACATGCATGCCCGCGCCGCCCAGGCCCGCCTGTGGCTATAGGGTCGGTTACCCTATCCCTGCCGTAACGCGCGCGCGGTCGCAGGCGGCGAGCATGAGTTCCTGGCGGACCATGTCGTGGACGGGCGCGTGCTGATGCCGGCGACCAGCTACGTCGTGACCGCGTGGGAGGCCGCGGCGGCGGCCGCCGAGACGCCGGCGCCCGAGTTCGCGGCCGCGTTCGCGGACGTGGCCATCCACCAGGCGGTCGTGGCCACGCGCGGCCAGAAGATCACGCTGGCGGTGCAGCTGGCGCCGGCCGGCAAGTTCTACGTGCGCGCCCGCCGCCCCCTGCTGCCGTCTCGTTCCTCAGAGGTTGCCCGAGCACGCGACACGGCGCGTCAGTCTCTTCACCCTCCATGCATTATGCATCCGGCTGAAGCGTTAAGAGGCAGGAATGGATATGCTTGAATAGGCTGGCGCGGTCTGCGACAGGTGCTGCACGGCGGGGACCTCATCTGCGAGGGCTTCGTCCGCGCGCTCAAGCCGGCGGCCAAGGCGCGCGACGCCGCGCCGGCAGCGCCGGCGCCGGCGCCGGCCTCAGGCGCTGACGCGGCCGCGGCGAGCGACGCCGCGCCCGCAGCCGCCGAGCCCGCGCAGGCCGCGGGCGTGCCGGCGGCCGCGGCGCCCGCCGGGGCCCCGGAGCCCCAGGAGCCCGCGTGGCGCTTCAGCGCGCTGGAGACGGTGGAGGCGGCGCAGTTCTACAACGCGGTGTCGCGGACGGGCATCCAGTACGGCCCGCACTTCCGCATGGTCCGCCGCACCAACATCGCGCCGGACACCGCCGCGGAGCTGCGGCGCGCGCCCCGCTCGCCCCCGCGCGCCGCTGCAGGCCAGGCCATGAAGCGGCCTTGGCAGTAGCCTCTGCACATGAGCTCTAGAGTCAGAGTCCTGACGTGACGACATGTGTGGACATCATGCGAGGCTTACTGAGGCTGCGCCCTGCAGATTTTTGGGCGTATGTGCACGCCCTTGGCGCTGCACCCTCATCAAGCTGTCAGAGGCCATGCACCTCACCAAGCTGTCAGAGCGGTTGGGGTCGCGCCGCAGTCGCAGCCCGCGGCGTGACGGGCGCGCGCGCGCGGCGCGCAGGTGGGACAACTGCTTCATCCGCCTGCTGGACGGCATGCTGCAGGTGCTGGGCTTCGCTGACGCGGACGGCGGCGACCACGCGCTGCGCATCCCCGTGCGCATCCGGCACATCGAGATCGGCGCCCCGGGCGGCGCGGCCGCGCCGGCGCTGCCGTGCGACGCGCAGCGCGCGCTGGGCCGCGTGGCCACGCCGCTGGCGGCCATCCAGGGCCTGGAGCTGGCCGCCGCGCCGCGCTCGGCCGCGGCGCAGACCACCAAGTGCGACCCGTCCCGTGAACGACCGGAGCGAGGCCGCCGCTGCGGCGTCCCGCAGCACATGCACCGCATGCAGTGAAATCTTGGCGCCCACTTTAAAGGCAGGTGTGCTGCGTCGTTCTCAGCGCCGCGCCCAGCCAGACGCTGCAAGCGCGCCGCCAACACAAGCACAAGTGCGGGCGCGGCACTTGTGGACGGCAGGGCGCGCGCGCGCGCGCAGGCTCAAAATCAAGTCACTGGAGTGGGTGCCGTACGGGCTGACCGTGGATGGCAGCGCGGAGCGCGCGGCGTATGCGCGCCACCTGCAGGGCTACCTGGCCGCCACGCTGCGGCCGCTGTTTGCCGCCTGGGACGGCGAGCTGCCCGCGCACCTGCAGAAGGCGCGCGGGCCCGCTGGGCTGCGCTGCATGCGGTTGCCGCGGTCATGGCGTGCGAAGGGAGGAGCGCGCACGGCCTGCTTGTTTGGGGGCGGCGGGGCGCAGCCATGGCTTGCGTGGGGCCGCGCACTGACGCGCCCGCCGTGCCCGGGCGCGCCCGCTGCAATACCTGCGCATGAGCCTTAGCCGACCCATGCGGCAGACCGTCAGTGTATACCTGACTTATCCTGGGTGCACCTGACTGACCATGTCTGCGCACGCAGGTGAGCGCGCTGTGCGAGGGCGTGACGGCGGCGGCGCCCGCGCCGGGGCCTGAGCTGGACGCGTTCTTCGCCGCGCCGGACCACATCCTCGCGCGCATGGTGCGCGACGTGCTGGCGACCGGCGACGTGGCGGAGAAGCTCAGGGACATCATGCCCGCCATCGTGCAGGCGCGGCATCCTCGTGCGCATCATTCGACAGGCACTGGAGATGGGTAACCCTGGCACAGGCCGAGCATTTGTCCTGGGCCGAATGGCGTGTCAAGGGGCGTAATCGTCGGTGGGCCTGAGGGCGTGCGCGCGCCGCGCAGCACCCGGAGCACGACCAGCTGTACCTGGAGGACGCGTTCACCAGCCACCACATCTCGCCCGCCGCGCTGGACGTCCTGCTCGACACCTGCCTGCAGAACCTGCCATCTGGTGCGGGCCTTAGCGTCCGCGCTACGCTCGCGGCGCCCCGCGCGCTGGTGCAGGCGACCGCGGCGCGCCAGGCTTGGCGCGCCGCAGCGCGAGCGCGTCGGGCTGAGCGCCGCCGTGCCGCTGCGCAAGCGCAGCCTGGCGCCACCTAGGGAGCGCGCCGCGCGGGCAAGTGCGCAAAGGGAGCGGCGACATGCTGTCTGCACGGGGCGGGCCTGGATGAGCATTCATAGTGCGCGTCGCCCTGGGCGTGACACGCAAGCGCGCACAGCTTGCGGCGCGAGGGTGGGCGCAGCGAGCGTGTTGTGGCGGTGCCGACACCGCCGACGCGGCCCGCCGCGCGCGCGCGCAGGGTTCCGCGTGTGCGAGGTGGGCGCGGGCACGGGCGGCCTGACGCGCGACGCGTTCCCCATCCTGGACGTGGACAACCACTGCGAGGTGCTGCAGTACACGGCCACCGACATCTCCGCCGTCTGGGCGCCGCGCCTGCTGGAGAGCTTCAACACCAGCAAGCTGCAGTTCAAGGCGCGCGCCCGCCGCCCGCGCGGCGCCGCGCGCGCCGCTTCCGAGGGGCGCACGCGGCCTGCCTCAGACACGGCGATGTCACCAGGACACGGACACCCTCTCAAGGTTTCCGCCGCTCCTGGAGGAGCACAGAGCTGGAGGCGCGCGGGCGTGCGACCTCGGTCACGGACTGGGCGTGCGCAGCCCCTGCCAGCGATGCAGCCGGGTGTGAACCGAGCACGGGGGCGCGCAGGTGTGGGACCTGAACAAGCCGGCGCCGGCCGACGTGGGCCGTGACTACCATCTGGTGCTCGCAAGCAACGTGCTGCACACGGCCGCCAACATGGCCAGTGCGCCCCGCCGCGCATGCCAGCAAACATGCAAACATCCGCCGTAAAGCGCTTCCGCGTTAGATTGCTCCTGCCCAGTTGCTGCCAAGCCTGCAGCACAAAAGGGACCAGCTGGGCAACGCCCTGGACCCTTTCTGACACTCACCTGTATTCAGTGCGCATGTGCACTTTCCAGCCCCGACGTTGACACGCACGCATCCGGCTCGCTGATGACGTGCCGGACACATGACGAACTTTGGACGGACGCGTGACCGGCAACGCGCGCGCGCGGCAGGCACGCTGGCGCACGTGGCCGACGTGATGGCGCCCGGCGGCTTCCTGTGCTTCTACGACTTCATGGACGTCACGCCCGCGCTGTTCTGGGGGCTCTCGGAGCAGTGCTGGGGCTTCGAAGACGAGCGCGACTTCTCGCTCTGGTGCTCCTTCCCGCGCTGGAACCGCCTGCTCACCGACGCCGGCTTTGAGCAGGCGCGGGCCCCGGCCGGCCTTTGCTCTTGCCCCGGATAGGGCTTGCGGCCCCGGCGCGGCGGCGCCCGTCCCCGCACACCCCGCGCGCGCGCCAGCAGAGGCGCGGGCGATGCCTGGGCATGCTCCGCCGCGGCTGCATGCCGTCCAAGTGGTCCCCTGCCGCTGCGTGCCGGGGATGCAGCCGAGGCGGGCGCGCGCGCCGCAGGTCATGGTGCGCAAGGACGCCATCGACGGCAGCGCGCTCTTCCTGTACCGCAAGACCGGCCGCGAGCAGCCCGTGCGGCCGCTCTTCCTGGCGGCGGCGCCGGCCGAGGCGTCCGAGAGCGTGCGCGCGCGGGCGCTGCATTTTCCATGCTCCTGCAGGGAATGCATGCTCCTGCCACCGCTTCGTGCGCCGGATGACAGTTGCTTGCCCGCCCCCGCCGCCGCCCTGTCCGCCGAATGAGCAGTGGCTCTGATGCAGGAACACATGGCGTGAGCGAGCGACCTTCAGGTAGCTGGTCTGACCGAAGTTGTGTGCACTGGCTCTATGGTGTGTGCAGGGTGCATGCAGAGGGGACGGGTAGGGTGAGGGAGCGATGCGGGGCGGCCGCGCGCAGGCCATGGACGGCTGGCTGAAGGAGTACCGTGAGAAGCTGGCGGAGGCGGGCGGCATGTCGGAGCGCAACCCGCACGCCGCCGGCAAGGGTGCGCCCTGCCTTCACACGCCCGCCGCTTGCGGCTGGCGCCCCTCCCTGCTCTGCGCCATTCCCCTGGCTGTTGTGGCCGAGCTGTGGGTGCGATGGAGGGCGCCTGGGCATGCCAGGACGCCATGCAGGCACTGTCTTGCTGTCACAGTCCGAGTTGCTGACCTGCTCGTTGGGAGTTCGCGCCGACCGCCGAGCAGGAACCTGGCAGCAATTTAGCAGGCCTGACAGGGTCTGTTGCGCCGCAGCGCATGGGCGCAGCGCACTCATGGGTGTGACCGGCGGCGCAGACGCGGGCGGGGTGGTGGAGGTCACCGTGCACGCGGGCACGGAGCCGCCCTCGGCGGCCGGCGAAGCGGCGGAGGCGGAGGCGCTGGTGCCGGCCGCGGCCGCGCCGCGCCGCCTGTGGCTGCACGGCAGCCTGGCCAGCTCGCCGGGCGCGTTCGGCTTCTTCCGCACCGCCAAGGGCGAGCCGCTGGGCGACAACCTGCGCCTGCTGCTCAACTACGACCCGCCCGGCGCCGTGCCGCCGGTCACCGGCGTGCCGCAGCCGCTCTCCGGTGCGCGCACTCTCCTAGAGGCCTTGCCTGCGGGTGACCGGGTGCGGGGTAGGATGCAGGGGCCGCTCACCCGGCGTGCGTACGGCGGTGCGTCGTGCGGCATGCGCAGCACTTGCCCAGAACCTCTGCCTCTGTGTTGCTACCAAGACAGCTGGTGCAGAGTGCTGTGTGCACGCAGTTGACTCTACTTGCTGCAGACGTGATGTGGCGAGAAAAGCATTCACCCAAGCAGTGACGCCGCTGTCACAGTTCCTCCAGGTGTCCGTAGCAACAACCTGCTTGGGGTCAAGTCACAGGCCCTGAGAGGCGCTGCTCGGCGCGCCGCGCAGACGTCGACCGCATGCTGGCCGCGGCGGAGCCCATGGACCTGGCACAGAACGTGTTTGTCGACGGCGTCTGGGGGACGCTCAGGCGCGGGCTGGGAGCTTTGCGCAAAGTCCACTCGCTGTTTATACTGCAGGGCCTGGTCAGAGTCCCTTTGCTGCCTGACAAGTTTGACGCCGGTGAGCTGTGCAGTGCGAGCACGCGTGCAGCGTGTGGGCCGGCGCCTTGCACAGCCGGCGTGCTTGTTTGAGGCCCCAAGCGCACGCTCTGCTGGGCACCGCGGCCGCCGCTCGGCGCGCATCCAGCCGCGCGCGCACGCCGCGCAGGAACCGCCCCGTACCGCTCACGCAGCTCTGCCAGCGGCGACTGGGCGACATGCCCAGCGGCGCGCACATGGAGATCGGCACGTACGGCGACCTGGCCACCATGCATTGGGTGCAGAACGAGGCCTGGAGCCCGGACGTGCTGGACTGCGCCGTCACATACGGCGCGCCACCCTGGTCATCTGCAGCCCAGGGGCGCGGAATGTCCTGCAGGCCCTGGTTGCCTGCAGACCAGTTAGGTCCTTCCATGATGCATTTTAGGGTTAGGGTACCCTACGTACATCCGACCGTCAGTCCTACACTGACGGTCGGATGGACGCTGGTGCTTGCTCTCGCTTTCCCGCCCCCCGAAGCTTCTGCCTACTGCGAGCTTGCGCGCGCGCGTCTGTGCACCTCTCGCATGCAGCTCAATCGCCGCCTGATGACCGCGCTGCTGCGGCACAAGCCTGGGACGGGCCCGCGGGGCGGCCGCGGCCGGCGGGCTGACAGCGCCGGCGGGGCGCGCGTGCAGGCGCGCTCAACTTCAAGGACGTCATGCTGGCGTACGGCAAGCTCAGCCGCGACCTCATGGCCGGCGGCTACTCCCAGGGCCGCCTGGGCTTTGAGTTCGCGGGGCTGCTGCCCGGCGGCGGCGCCGCCGAGGCGCCGCGCCGCGTCATGGGCGTCGCGCGCCAAGCGATCGCCACGCGCGTCGGCGCGCCCAAGTACCTGGTGCGCCGCCCAGCGCCACCAGCGCCCGCGCGGCCTTCGGGCCAGCCACCGGCATGCTCGCCACGGCGCCAGATCCGCAACACCCAGCGGCAACACCGCTCGCGCCCGCCACGCCGCGACAGCGCGGCACGCCAGGACAGGCGCAACCTACCACTACACAACCCTATGGCCTAACCCTATCGCCGCACGCCGCGCAGGTCTGGACCGTCCCGGAGGCATGGAGCCTGAAGGACGCGGCCACGGTGCCGGTCGCGTACCTGACCGCCTACTACGCGCTGCTCATGCGCGGCGGCATGCGGTCAGGCCAGCGCGTGCTGGTGCACTCGGGCACCGGCGCGGTCGGCCTGGCCGCCATCCGCATCGCGCGCTTCCGCGGCTGCGAGGTGCGCCGCCCCGTCCGCACCCTGCAGTCAAGCACTGCAGCCAAGACCTGCAGCCCAAGCGCCGCATGGCGGGCACGCCTCTTGCCGAGCGCACGCGCAGGCCGACGGTCAACGCGCTGGTGAGGCGGAGGCTGGCCGCGCATGGTCGCCCGGGCGGCGGTGGGCAGATGGCAGCGCTCAGGCCAGCGCAGGCCGAGACGCGGCGGCCGCGCGCAGGTGTTCACGACGTGCGGGTCGGCGGCCAAGCGCGCGTTCCTGCAGCAGACATTCCCGTGGCTGGACGACGTGCACATCGGCGACTCGCGCTCCACCTCCTTCGAGGCCACCGTGCTCGCCGGGGTGCGCGCTCGCGTGGCGCCGCTGCTGCGGGCCGCCGGCCCGCTAGGGCACGGGCGGGGCACGCGTGAGACGTGGCGCGGCCCTGCAGGGGTCAGACCAGCCCGTGGATGCGCTGCTGCAGTCAGGGCTGAGGCCGGCGAACTCCCGCCTGGCGACATGCCGTGCTGTCTTTTGTCGGCTGCTGGGGGCGTGCGCCGAGCGGCTGGCAGCCAGGGCGCGCGCACAGGGCAGCAGACGCCCGGCGTAGACCTGGCTCTGGCGACTGACGTGAACCCTACCCTGCCGCGCAGACGGGCGGCGCGGGCGTGGACCTGGCGCTGAACAGCCTGGCGGACGACAAGCTGCAGGCGACCGTGCGCTGCCTGGCGCCGCACGGGCACCTGCTGGAGATCGGCAAGTACGACATCCTGAAGAACACGCCGCTGGGCATGCGCCCGCTGCACGCCAACATCTCCTTCCAGGGCATCGACCTGGACTCGCTCTTCAAGGGCGTCATGCAGGACCAGGCACGCGCGAGCCAGCCCCGCCCTCAAATGAACCTGCACACCACATCCGCTTGCCTGCACACCACATCCGAGCCTTGGCTCTTCTCTTTTGAGTAATCAATCATCTGTTGTCGATAAGGGGCAAGTAAGCTAAGAATTAGTGCCCCTGCACGGCCCTGTGCGCTGGCGCAGCAGCACCCGTGCGCGCGCCTGAGCCGGGGTGGGGGGGGACACTTGCGCCGCCCAAATGCCGCCCTGCGCCCCGCGGCTGCAGGCGCATGTGCAGCCGCTCGCGCCAGACAGCGGCGAAGGGCGGCACCGGCGCACTTGCCGGGCACGCGTCGGACGCCATGCCGCGCGGCGGCGCAGGTGTGGGAGATGCACGCGCTGCTGGAGGAGGGCATGCGCAGCGGCGAGGTCGCGCCGCTGCCGTGGACCGTGTTTGCGCGCGGCAAGACGCAGGACGCGTTCCGGTACCTGGCCAGCGGTGCGGCGCGCGCGCGCGGGCCTGTCCCTTATTTTTTAATAAGCCTAATATGCGGCGATTCGTTGGCCATGCCTGCCTACACATAGCGCCTCTCCTGGTCCGCATGACAAATCCTTCAGCACAGCGGTGAAAGCAGGTTAGCCATAATTACACCCCTAACCCCTAATCCAATGAAAGGCTATATGACCGGCCCCCGACGCGCTGGCTTGTGGCGCCGCGCAGGCGTGCACATGGGCAAGGTGCTGATCCAGATCGCCGACACCGAGGGCGCGCTGGCCTGGTCCGGCCCGCCGCCCGCCGAGCCCGAGGCCGCCGTCGCCGAGCCGCCGGCAACGGAGCAGCCCATGCCCGCGCCTGCGTGCGAGGACGCGGCCGCCAAGGCCGTGTTCACCGCGCGGCGCGACCGCAGCTACGTCATCACCGGCGGCCTGGGCGGCTTCGGCCTCGCGCTGGCCGCCTGGCTGGCCGCGCGCGGCGCCGGCCACCTCGTGCTGACCTCCAAGCGGTGCGCGCGCCGGCGCAGCGCGATCGCTGCCTGTCGGAGGGGCACTCTGCCGTCGGCAAAACGCCTCCAGGGGCCGCCGCCTCGAAGGCCTTGCACACAGGCCTGGGTTACTCAGTGACCTCAGGTGCCCGAAATGCTACATCGCACCTGTGCAAACCAGGAGCGCTCTCCGCCCTGCAGCCCAGGCTTGCCTCTGTGGCGTGTGCATGTGGCATGCGCGAGGCGGCGCGGCCGCCAGCCGCCCGCCTTCTGACCGGCGCGGCCGCGCGCGCGCGCAGGGGCCTGCGCACGGGCGAGCAGGCCAAGGCGGTGCGCGCGCTGGAGCGCGCGGGCGCGGCCGTGGCCGTCAGCACGCTGGACGTGGTGGACGCGGGCGAGGCGGCGGCGCTGCTGGCGCTGGCTGGGCGGGCCGCGCCCGTCGCCGCCGTCTTCCACCTAGCCATGTACCTGGACGACCGCCTGCTGGCCAGCCAGGCGCGCGCGCCCTGCCGGTGCTGGGTCGCGAGGGCTGGGGTCTGCTGCCTGTGCCCGCGCACCCGGGCAGCCGCCTCCGGCCGGCCAGGCGCGCGCGCCGCTGGTGCCGGGGTTCCTCCAGGGATTTTATGAGCAGACTTGTTCCGAGCTTTGTTGCACGCGCATGCTGCGACCCGGGGGGCCCGCTGCCGGCCGGCGCGCCCACGCCGCGGCCGCGCGCGCAGACGGGCGAGAGCTGGAACAAGGTGGTGCGGCCCAAGGCGCTGGGCGCCTGGAACCTGGACGCGGCCACGCGCGGCCTGGCCGACCTGGAGCACTTCATCTGCTTCTCGTCCATCGTGGCCTCGCTCGGCAACGCAGGCGCGCCGCGCGCGCGCGCCTTTATACGTCAGGGTGTGGTTTCGTATGTGCAAAGTTGTCTCGGCAACATGCTTGCTGGAGTCTGTCTAAGAAGCGCTTCTGACAAGCCCGGCGCCGCCTAGCGCCCTGCGCACCGCATCCCCGTCGCGATTCAAGACCCCAGCCGCCCGGCGTTTGTCGTGCGCTGATGGCACAGAGCGTGCGCGGCGCTGCTGATGCGCGCCGCGCGGGCGCCCGCGCGCAGGCCAGGCCAACTACGGCACGGGCAACATGGCGTGCAGCCAGCTGTGCCGCTTCCGGCGGCAACAGGGCCTGCCGGGCCTCTGCGTCGGCTGGGGCCCCGTCGGCAACGTCGGCTTTGTCGTCGACAACTCAGACAGCCTGGTGCCGCTCTTGCACGCCCGCCTGGCCCGCAGACCATGCGCCTGGCTCGCCGCCGCTCGTCCTGCACGCCCTGCCCGGGCCGCGCTTGGCAGCGGTCGCTGCGGCGCTGCTGTGCGGGCACACCGTGCGGCGTGCGAGCGGCGACCGAGCCGGGCGCGGGTGCGGCGGCGCGCAGATGTTCAAGCGCGTGTTCCAGCTTACGCAGCAGCAGCCGATCGACGAGTGCCTGGCGCTTCTGGGCGACTGCCTGGTGGCCGACCTGAGCCGCGGCGACGTGGAGCCCATCGTCACCATCTGCCGGACTACTGTCACCGACCTGTCGGTGCGCCCCCGTCCTGCGCGCTCGCGCATGGGCGCACCTCTGTCTCACGAGCCCGCTCCGCTCGGGCGCGCCGCCGCGCCTGCGCTGTGGGTGCTCCGCGGGCCCGCCGCGGGCCTCTGCTGATACAATTCGCAGATGCGGAGCCATCCGGTTGAGCCAGCGCATGCATCGGCTCCGCATCAGCTGACGGCGGCCCGCGCGCGCGCCTCGCAGACGGCGAACGAGCAGACTGGCGGCCTGGTGGCCGCGGTGCTCGGCATGCTGGGCCTGGAGGAGAAGGACGTGGCGGATGGCGACACGCTGGAGAGCCTGGGCATGGACTCGATGCAGGTGGCCGAGATCCGCGCGCGCCTGCAGCGCGCGCTCGGGCGGCCCATCCCGCTGGAGGAGGTGTGCGCCGGCGCCCGCCCCCGCGCGCCGCCCGCAGTGCCGCCTGTGGCCGCTGCGCCTCACGGGCTGTCACCTGAGCGCGCTCAGGTGTTTGTTGTTTGTTTAACTGTGTGCAGTGCCGACTCAGGTGGCTGGTTCAAGTGGTCGCTGCGCTCGGCAGAGATGCATATCGACTGGCGCGCAGTGGCAGGTGCGCCGCGCATCGGCTTGGAGCACAGGCCCCTCTCACTGTGCGATGTCACCCGGGCGCAGGTGGGCGCTCTCACGGTCGCGCGCATGCGCGAGGTCGAGGCCGAGGCCGGCCTCACGCCGGCGCCCGCAGCCGACGGCGCCGCCGGCGGCGGCGCCGAGGCCGAGCCCGCCGGCGCCGACCCGGAGTTTGCTCCGGCCGCCCAGGCGCCCGCGGCGGCGGAGGTGCAGCCTCGCGCCCACAACTGCGTTTGAGCTGCCTCTGCAGCGCGCGCGCTGCCTGCCCTGGCCCTGTAGGCTGGGCGCACATGGGCTGCGCAGTCGACGCGCCGCGTCCGCAGCAAGCAGCATCCCGAGCACCAGACATGGCAGGAGCCATGCATTCCAAGGCCAGCAACGGCATGGCGGTGGCATCGCAGCAGGCTGAGAGCCCTGCGCGACGCGTATGCTAAAGAGGCTGCGGGGCTGGGTCCGGCAGGAGACGGAGCTGGTAGGCGAAAGCGCGGAGGAGCTGTCGGGCGGCTCCGCTGCGCACCCAGCAGCCGACACACCCGAGCCTGAGCCTGCAGCGGCTGCCGAGCTTCTGCAGTGCCACGCGCCCGCGCCTGAGCCCGCGCCGGAGCGCGCGGCTGCGCCGGAGCCCGCGCCGGAGCCGGCGCCCACGCCGGAGCCCTCACCCGCCGCCGAGGCCGCGCCAGCAGCAGCGCCTGTGGCGCAGGACGCGGCGTTCGTGGCGGCCGCGCCGGTGCCGGCCGCGCCGGCGTCCGACGGCTCCGGCCGGGCTGCGCGCACCGACTCCGCAGCGCTGGTGGGCGAGACGGACGAAGCGGGCATCGCGGGCGCGGCGCCGGCGTCCGCGTCGAGCCCGCCGGCGCCGGCGGCTCCCGCGGTGCGGCCCGCTGTGTACTGCATGGCATGCTGCACAGGGGCAGACGTGTGTCATGAGGGTGGGGGCGCGTGCGGCCCTGGCCCACTCTGCGTCCTCTGTCGCCTAGCGCTCGTGACAAGATGCGACGCGCGCGCAGCCAAAGCCTTCGACAACCTCGCCCGAGCCCTCCGTCGCCCCGCCCGCCGCGCCGCTCGGCGCAGCCTCGGCGGCTGCGGCAGCGGAGGCCGCGCGGCGCCCGGCGGCCGCCGCGGCACGGATTGCTGCGCACGTGCCGCGCGCGCCGCTGCCGGCGCCGCGCCTGGGCGCCGGCCCGGTGCAGAGCTTCAAGGAGGCGCTGCCCCAGGTGCGCGAGCGGTGCCCAAACCCTTTGTTACCCTACCTCTGGACTGTGCCGGCCAGTGCCGCGCCTGGGCGCCAGGGCTGCCGCAGTGCTGCGAGGACGCGCCGGCGAAGCTTTGCGAGCGACAAGGGCACTTGCCTCGCCTGATGTGCCTCTCGGAGCGACAGCTTGGCAACGTAGGCATGCACAGCTTCGCACGCGCGCCGGGCCGTGGTGCTCCGGCATGTCAGCAGTGGGGCGGCCTCCAAAGTGCGCCTGCCAGCGCCGCGCAAGGACTGTGCAAAGATATGCATCCATTGTTGCTCCACAGGTGGGCGCAAGTGCGCTGGGCGCCGCGGTAGCGCTGTTCCTGGCGGCTGCGCTGGCGCTGGCCTGGCGCTGGACGGGCGCGTACGGGCCGCTAGCGGCGCTGCCGGGCGTCGCGCTTGGGCTGGCCGCGGCGCTGCTGGCGCTGGCAGGGCACCTCGTGCTGCAGCACGTGCTGCCGCTCACCGCGCCGCTCACGCGGCCCGCGCCGCAGTCCATCCCCGCGCTCGCGCGCAGTATAGTGCGCCCCCCCTCCTCGGGCACCGCGGCCGTGTGCTGGGAGGTAGTAAAAGTCACATACCATATGGCACATGCGAGCTGCTATGTTGCATCCGCTACTTCTCACCTGACCCATTGCATGTGTGCATGCCAGACATGCAGGCTTCAGGCTGCGTTGCCGGAGCGAGGTGTCCAGGGCGCAGGCCGTGCACTGTGCACTTGGGGCTGTGCGCGGCTGCAAAACGCTGCAAATAAAACGCTGCGCGGCGCGCGACAGGTCACCGCGCATGCCGTGGCGCGGTTGTGGGCGGTCAAGGCGCTGCACGCGGTGATGGACCATGCGGTGGGCCGGCCGCTCTTCCTGGTCGACTTCCACTGCTTCGCCATCCCGGAGCGGTGCGCCCTCCCCTCCGCGCGCCGTTTACAAGGCTCCATGTGGCGGGTGCTCGCGCTCGGCGCTGTGCGTGACACTGAGGCGAGCGAGCTGCAGCTGGCGCGGGCGTACCAAGGCGCGCCAGAGCCTGGCTGTGGAGGCCAGAGATGGGGCGAAGGCAGGCGTCGTGGCGCTTGCCGGGCGCTGAGGTTAGCCTCTGTGCATGCGGCGAAGCTTCCTGGAGGAGGTTGTGCAGATGCAGGCAGATGCGGGCATTGCCGCAAGTCCCTGGGTGCTGCCCGGGCACTGGCCAGCACAGCATGGCCGCGGGCCCTCACCCTGATGGCGGACGCGCAGGCTCATCAAGACGCACGCGGAGATGGAGGAGGCCGTCGCGCGCTGCAAGGACAAGGCGTTTGTCAGCAAGCCCAGCCAGGACTTCTTGCGGCGCGTGGTGCAGACCTCGGGCGTGAGCGACGCCACGGCGCAGCCTGAAGGTGCGCAGGGGCCTCTTGCACAGGGGCCTCGAGTGCAAATAGCTTGTGCCCTGTTGCCCGCATGATGTCAGTAGGCGTCCCGCAGGAGAGTTGGCGTGCATGTATAGGTCTCTGTAGACTGTCAGAATCAAGAATGCACACCTCAGTAAATGTTACAGTATCAAATTTGCACACCTCAGGATGAAGCTGAAGCTGGTCTTAATCTGCTACACCGTATGGCATGGGCCGCCGAACTGAGGTTACCCATCGCGCCGCGCGGCAGGCATCTGGGAGCTGATGCAGGGCAAGCGCGAGAAGCCGGACCCGATGCTGAAGGACGCGCAGGACGAGACGGAGATGGTCATCTTCGACGCCGTGGACAACCTGCTCAAGACCACGAACACCGACCCGCAGGAGGTGCGCCACGCGCCGGCCGGCGCCCCGTCGCGCCCCGCACCTCCAACGCCAGGCTGCGCGCTGGATGACGCTGAACCCGGCCCTGCACCTGCACGTCGTCGCAAAGTGCGGAAGCGCGCAGCACGTGCAGCCATGGGCTGGGAGCAACGGTGCTTGGGCGGGTGCTGCTGGGGACCTGCGGAGCCGGCGCCCGCATGGGGCGGCTGGGCCGGGCGCGCAGGCAGCGTGCGCGCGCGCACCCGGCCAGGCCGCCGGCCGCCCGCCGGCAGCCGCCCGCCCGCCCCAGGGCCTGATGCGGCGCGCGCGCGCGCGCGGTCGCGCAGGTGGACATCGTGATCGTGTCGTGCAGCTGCTATGCGCCGACGCCCAGCATGGCGGCCTGCCTGGTCAACCGCTTCCGCATGCGCCGCGACGTGCTGACCTACCACCTGGCCGGCATGGGCTGCTCGTCCTCGCTCGTCTGCGTCGACCTGGCCAAGCGCCTGCTCCAGGCGCGCCCCCCGGCCCGCGGGGCCCCAGGATGCACACCCCAAAGATGCACCAGGATGCATTGCCGCCCGCGCGCGCGCTGGCATAATGGATGCACGCGCCGGCCGCTGCGCCTGTATGGCGCGGCGCATCGGGTGGCTTGGCACGGCAGCCCGCTGCCTCGCGCACCGCCGTGCGAGCAGCTGCCGGGCTGCCCTCAATTGCCCGGATGCCAGCAGCTGCGCGCGCGCGCTCGGCACGCACCCGGCTGGTGCTGCGCGGGCTGAGCCAGAGCTGCTGGTGCGCGCAGGCGATGCCCAACACCACCTGCCTGGTGGTCAACCACGAGAACATCACGTGGAACTACTACCGCGGCCGCGATCGCGCCTTCCTGCTCGCCGGCGCGCTTTTCCGCGTCGGCGGCGCCGCCGCGCTGCTGTCCAACCGGTGCGCGCCGCCACCCTAGACCTGCCTAGCCAGCGGTCGCCCGAGCGGCGTCGCACCCTTGCCAGTGGAAGGCCGTGGCGGCATCTGCAGCATGCGCAGCAGACGTACGTCACCGGCTGTTGTGAGAGGGGGCGGGCATGCGGGCGTCAGCGTCACGCCGCCGTGCTGCCGCAGTGCTTCGTGCTCCGGAGCGGGCCTGCTGACGGTGCCAGTGCCCCTGCATGCGGGGCCAACCGGCACAGGGTAAGTAATACGCGGCAGCGGGGGGTCAGCGCCCGCGCCGCGCGCGCAGGCCGTGCGACGCGGCGCGCGCCAAGTACGCGCTGCAGCACACCGTGCGCACGCACCTGGCGTGCGAGGACGCCGCGTACGGCTGCATGGGCGCCGGCCAGGACGCGCAGGGGCTGTCGGGCGTCTTCCTGCGCAAGAACGTGATCGAGACCGCCTCGCGCGCGCTCGCGGAGAACCTGCGCGTGCTCACGCCGCTCGTCACGCCGCCCATCGCGCGGGTGCGGCCCGCGCGCGCCGCCTGGCGCCTGCAGCAGGTCAGGGTAGCCACAGGTCAAGGTAGCCGCTCCTGCCCGGTGTGGCTCAGGCGGCCTCTTGCACTGCCTGTCGGCCCCGGCGCATGCCTGCGCGCTGGCCTGCTCGGCTGCCGCACTCGGCCGGCCGCGCATGCCTGCCCCCCGCCTGCCCTGCGCGCTCGGTGCCCACCCAGGCATGATCTCCCGCACGTCGCTCATGCGGGGCGGCAGGGCCGCGCTTGCTTGCCCCCGTCGCAGCCATGCCAGCTGCATGCCAGCGCTCGAGGTGGCCGCACCCCGGACCCGTGGGTGCCTGAGCCGCACGGAGGGAAGCATCGAGTGGCGCCGACGGCGCGCTCAGGTCGCCAAGCTGCTGGGCCTGGCCACCGGCGCCGACTGGAGCCTGTCGCACGCGTTCGAGCACTACCTGTTGCACACGGGCGGGCGCGGCATCCTGGACGAGCTCGAGAAGGAGCTGGGCCTCGCGCCTGATCAGGCGCGCGTGCCAACCCTGCCCTCTTCCTTGACCCGCCAGCGCCGCTGCCCATCTCGCGCAGCTCCAGGCTCGCCGGTGCGCTCACAGCCGTCGTGACCCAGGCTGCTGCGTGCCGCGCCTGTGCATGGTATCCGAAAGAGGCTGCATCTGCAGCGCGGCCTGCGCGTAGCTCACGCTCGGGCTGCGGTCGACTTTGGCGCATGCTCCGCAGGTGGCGCCAGCGCGCGCCACGCTGCACCGCTTCGGCAACACGTCCGCGGCGTCCACCTGGTGCGTCGCTTGCCCGTGGCCAACCCCATCCTGTGTCCCCAGCCTCTGGGAGGCTGTGCAGGGTGCCGATGTCATCAGGCTGCGCTGCACAGTGCGGTGTTTCGCAGCAGGACGCGCAATGTGGTTCGGTTCTTTGCTGTGGTCGGTGGACGAGCCAGGGGCATGGCGCGTGGCAGGCGCTGCGCCCCTGCAGCTGACGCGCCCTGTTCGCTTGCCCCTGTCGCATGCCCTGCTGCATCGGGTGATGCCGCGCTCGTGTGAATGCTTCCTTATCTTGTTAACGACCGTCGCCTCCCGGCTGCCAGGGGCTGAGCAGCAGGGCTGCGCGCGCGCAGGTACATCCTGGGCAACATCGAGCACACGCGCGGCGTGCGCAAGGGCGACCGCCTGTGGCAGCTCGGCTTCGGCGGCGGCTTCAAGTGCAACAGCGCGGTCTGGCGCGCGCTGCGCGACATCCGCCAGCCGCATGCGGCGTGGGCCGAGCGGCCACGCCAGGGCTAGGATGGCGCGGGCTCTTTCGGACCTGTCTTCGCCCGAGGCGGGTGGGCCGGGGGGTGTCCTTGAGCCAGGCTGTCTGGAGGGCACCCTATATTGAAACTCCACCAACGCGGGTCGCACCAGGATCGAGCGTGCCCTTTGCAAACACGCGCCCCTCGCGCAGCTTCCGTGGCAAGCAGGGGGCTATGCTGGGGATGTGCTGCGCTCAGCAGAGTCCTTATCAGCAGGTGTGGCGTGGTTGCGCACAGCTGGCCCCCGGGTGCGAGCTCACGCCCGTGGGCGGGTGCTGCCGCAGCGCATGAAGTATGTGAGCCATGTTTCAGTTTGTGGGAACTCATGTGGGGCCGTACTTGTCGAGCAGCACCCAGCGGCACCGCTCCGCATGGGTTGGTTTCCGCCGCGAGGCTGTTGGCTGGCAAGGCACAGGCAGGCCACAGGAAGGCCAGTGCATGCGCTGGGCCATGGCCACAGCCGGGCAAGCGCGCCTCGCGCATGCCTGCATGGGTGCGCGCGCCTCGCTTACATGGCCAGGGCTCGCTGGGGCGATGCGGGCGCCACGCCGCACCCTGGGCAGGGCCTGCATAAGGGTCGCGCGCCGGCTCTGCAACAGGGTGCATGCCTCTGCACAGCAGGGACGACGCTCGCGGGAAGAGTGGTCAAGTGGGCGCCTGTACATGTCATGGGGCGGGGCGATATGCTGAGGCGCTTGCGCCCTGCAGAGAGCTCACGACCTAGCGCTGTGCGGATCAGAATGTGTGCTGATAGCCTCAGTCTCACGCGCAGTGGCACTCAATACCCTTGCACTTGTAGGGCTATCAGATCGGTCTGCTCAGCGCTTGCTTACGCAGCTCCAGCCCCTGCTTACTTGCATCAAATCTCGTGTGCTGCCCCACTCAAGTGCCTGCAGTGATCATGCCCACCGTAGCTTGCTCAACCCCGGTGTTGCTGCCTACAGGCTTTTGGGTCCTGGCTGACACGGCTCAGGGCACGCCAGGATTTTTTTGCGCATTGCTTTGGTATGGTCTCCATCTCAGGTCGCTGTCCCTTCGCATGTAAGCCAGGTTGGGCTCAACTGCCTGCTGTGTGGGCGCCCCCAGCCCATGTCTAGCCCCGCTCCGCTTACGTATTGTGCTGCCAACCACCACAGTGGGTAGCAGTGCACACGAGACGCATGTGAAAGGCTGGATGTGCAAGCGCGTCAGACTGCCACACCATGGAAGGCTCACACGCGAGTTGCACAAAAGCAGGCTGAAGCAGGCCACTGCTGTCAGCAGGCAGGAGGGTTGCAAGTAACAGGGCAATACTGTACGGGCAAGAATACCACACAAGATTGGTACAAGGTGCATGGTAGCTGCGCTATGCCAAAACCAAAACCCACCGCCCTCTGCTCGTCCACCCCGCATTAGCGGAGGGGCCACGGCAACCCTGCCAACCCTGATTTTACAATTAAGCAATACAACCGCACCGCGGCCCCGCTGCAACCCCAAACCCGTGAGCCGGGCGCGCGCCCCGCGCTCCACTGTACATGCCCACCGCCGGGCCTACCTACTTTGCAAAGCATGCAATGCTGGCGCGCCCTATTGGGGCGGCCGCACAACAAATCGATGTGCGATAAGCGCTCCCCATCCCACGCCCAGCGGGCTCGGCGGCCCGTAGCGCCCACAGCACCGCGCGAGCCCTCCCAAGCCGCGCGCCCACCGCGCGCAGGCACCGCGCAGGCACGCATGCTGTCTCCACGCTGCCCGCGGAGTGCGGTCTGGGCGCGCCGGCCGGGCCAGGGCCGCGCCGCGCCGTGCGGCGCTGCCCGCCCCCGCACGGCTACGAGAAATCCTGCGGGTGGCGCAGCGGGCTGTGAGTCAGCGCACGGAGCGGCACGGCGCAGCTGCAGGCGCCGGGCAGCGGCGCGGCCGCGCGCGCACCTTGTGTATCATGGCCTTCTCCAAAATGAACTTGCCCTCCTTGTACTTCTGCTGCTCCTCAAACGCCTGCACCTGCGCACAGGCGCGGCCCATCAAGTCAGCAACTATAATGAGTGTAGTGGCCTAGCTAACGCGTTGAAACTTCCGCCTTGTACTTCTGCTGCTCCTCAAGCGCCTGCACCTGCGCACAGGCGCGGCCCGCCCCGCGCTCGGCGCGCGCCGCCCGCAGCGCTGCAGCAGGGCACGCCGCGGGCCGGGAGGGCGGGCACGCTGCGGGCCGGGTGGGCGGGGCGCGCACATATGTCCAGCCCAGCAGCGCCTGGCAGTTTATGCAGAAGATGTCGGCCACGGTGTGCAGGCCCGTCATGAGCAGGCGCTCCTCCTTGGGCCCGAGCGTGACGTTCACCCTGCGCGGCGTGCGCGCCCCACCCTGCCGCGTCACCGCCGCACGCAGCGCCGGCAGGCCCCGGGGCTGGCTGATGCCGCGCGCGGGGGAGCGCGTGCGCGGCGCAGGCATATGCATCGCAGCAGCAAGGCAGGTAGGTGTGCGTGGCCGGGCGGGAGGCGAGAGGGCGTACACATTCTTAAACAGGAACGCGCGCCCGTGCCGCCCCTGAAACGCCTGCGCAATATTCCACGTAGGCGCGCTTGAACTGAATGTCATCGCTGTGCACACAGCGGCCACCCCACACAGCAGCCAAGGCCGGCGGACACACACAGGTCGCCAGCAGCCTTTTTTCTATACCAGCAGGCAGCCCAGCGGCAGCACAACAGCTCGGTGCGTTTTAACAAGACCAGCACCGACTGGCCAGGGAATCCACAGGGGAAAGGCGGGCGCCCATCGTCGCACCCTTGACTCAATGTCGTCGTGGTCGGCAGCGTGGCAGCGACAGTTGCTGCAGCTGTAGATTTTGGAACCGCTGAGGTACTGCTTGAAGGGCACTCCCATGGCTGCTGGCCAGACGCTTCACGCAGTCCAGGCCAGCACAGGCATCCGACTTTCAGGCATCCGAGAGCTCATCATCCAGCTCGGTGCAGGCCCGAGTTGAGGGTTTCAAAGCCCCGGGAGCTTGCCGGACGAGCAAGCAGAAGGTGAAAGAGCACTTTGTGAATACACACAGAACAGGGAGGCGGACCAATTGAGGATACTCTTGAAGCGCAGCTGCCTGTGTCTGCAGTGTATATACTCGCTATCTGCGTCCTTCGCACCGGCCCTCACTCAAAGGCATCTGCGCGGGCGCGCGCAAGCACTGAGGAGTGCGTGCAACACCGCCAACCGCGGCGTGTCGACGGCATGAGCGCTTGACAAGGTCCGGGATGAGCGCGCCGCCGGCCGCGCTGAAGACGGAGCAGGCAATCTTGAGCCGCTTCCAGGAGCTGCGGAACGAGGTCGATGGCCAGGCGAGCCGCGCGAGCGACCTCAGCGCGGAGCTGCAGGAGCACGAGCTCGTGCTGAAAGCGCTGGAGCCGCTGGACGGCGGCCGCAAGTGCTTCCGCCTGGCGCGCGCCCCGCCGCCGACTCGCGCCCGATCGTGTCGTTGCCGCCGCTCCAGCCCGGACGTCCCGCTCAAGCCCGCGCTGGACAGCCGCAGAGCCTCTGTCGCCTGCCGGCCACCGTACTTCCCTGGTATCAAGCTTGTTCTGCCGGCAGTGTGCGTCGCAAAGCGCGTAGGCACCTGATTAGGCATTGCCTGCACGACACGCTACACCCCCTGCACCGCGGTCTCAGACGCCCTAACAGGCAAGTGCTTCCCAGTGAGCAGGAGCAACTGTGTCAGCAGAAGCAGCTCGTTAGCCGGAGAGGCGCATAGCTTGAGGCGTGCGCGCTGCGTCGGCCAGGTGGGCGAGGTGCTGGTGGAGCGGACGGTCGCGGAGGTGGTGCCGGCCGTGCGCGGCAACAAGGAGCTGCTGGACCAGGCGCGCCGCGCCCTGCCCTAACCTTAACCCTCTGTCAGAGCGCCGCACAGTCAGGCGGCCGTCGCTCGTCCAGCGGCAGCTCTGCTGTGCGCTGCATGCGCGGGTCCGTGGTCGGAGTGCCGGCCTGGGGTCGAGTCATGTGCAGCAGCTGCCAGTGAGAGCGTGTGTGACGCTGGGCATCCGCTCGCCGCCTTGAGTGCGGCCAACCAAGCAAAGGGCGTTGCGTGGTCGGGTGCTTCTCTGCTAAAGTGACACACGCCCTCCCTCCCTCAGAGTGGCTCATGGTGGTCGCTGCAACACAGCCGCATGCCGAGCTGCGACCACATCTCGGACTGCAATACGCCAGCTGCGCAGACATGCTGTCTCACTGGCGCAGAGGAGCACAGCGCGTGCACCCAGTCCAGCGGCAAATCCACTCCGCCATGCTGGCCTGCGCCTGTGAAGCACCCGTAATGGCTGTGCGTCCGCTCTTGAAGCCATGCAGCATGGCAGCCTAGCGTGGCCAGCCGTGTCAGCATGTGAGGGCTCAGAGCGCGCCCGCCGCCGCGCAGGCGCTCGGCCGGCTCATGGACCAGCTGAAGCAGAAGAAGGCGGAGCTGGTCAGCTTCCAGGAGCAGTACACAGTGCGCGTCAGGGTGCGCGCGCGGCCTCGCCCGCCCGTTCTTACAAATCCTCCCACCTTTTACTGCCATCCTTGGAACGGTAGCAAATCATTCTAAAAATAGGCTTTTCTCCGCCAGTCCGCTGTCCGCCCGCCCTGTGCGGGCCCTGGCGGCCAGTGCCTGCCGCAGGCGCCTCGGTGCCGTCTGCCGCAGCTGCGCACAGATGGCCGTTCATCGGCCGTGCATGCTGCACGGGGGCGCTTGCATGGGGCTGGCTGTGCCAACGCCTAACCACAGAAGCGCTGGTCTGTGCTTGCGGCCCGTTGGTCAAACTGTCAAGAGCCCTCATGAGCGTGTGGGGGCCTGCCTCACAGTCAGCGTCTTCATCTCCTCAAGCCTGCTGCCTCGGGGGCAGAGGCCCTCCTGGCTGAGGCGCATATGAGGGTGCACGGCGAGCGCATCAGCCTCATGCTCGGCAAGTGTGCAGCGCAAGCTCGCATGCGTGTGGCCTGCCCTGCGCAGCCAGCGCAAAGGGCGAGCGGCTTGTGACCGCGCGCGCAGGGCGAGGGGCCAGCGGAGCCGGCCGCCGGCGCGCCCAGCGCCGCCAGCAGCAGCCGGGGGGTCATGGTCTGAGGCGGGGCCTGTTGACAGTATGATTGTGGCGGCCTGTCTATGTGCTGGGCTACCAGGCTGTTGCGGTATTGAGGGAGTTTGTCAGAGGGACGAGGCAACGGACTCGTGCACATTTATGGCACACCCACGGGCGCAGCGCCTCAGAGAGCACTGCATGACTTCATTGAGCTTCATGCAACATGTCAAGCTGTGCATCGTCCCGGGCGCGGCGTGCGCCGCAGCGTGTCACGTGCACTGCCGGGATGTGTGAGGTGGCAGGCAAGCGCATCTCAGGTTGCACATGCCAGCGGCGTGGCTCAGCACAGACTTTGCAGTGCATACATGCGTACCAGCAGCAGCCTCCTTGGGCGATGCAGCGCCGCTACTCTACAGGTTCATTCACAGCATTTGGCCTAGCTACCAAGAATTGGCTGTGTGTCCCGGTTCCGTAAGAAAGCACAGTCACATTCATTAAGTAGCGTGCGTTTAAGCGGTCTCTGAGCAGCACTTGATGCCCAGTCCAAGCGCCAGCCTCCATGGGAAGGCACGGCGACCTACACATGTGCAAATTCACCCATGCGCATGCCCGCATTCCCAGGCTCCTGCTCGTCGCTGCAGCTCTGCTGTGCTCTGGCAAACGTAACTGGCCCCTCACCGCTCAGCTCTCCCGGCACCCGCTCTCGCGCCTCCGCCACCGCAGCCGCAGCTGCCGACACCGCGCCCACAGGCAGCACGGGCGCTGGGAGAGCCGCGCGCTCTGCAGGCCCTGTTTCCAGGCCAGGAGCCGCCCCATTCGCAGCGGCCTCATGACCAGGCATTGCGGGGACAGCAGTCAGCGCAGGCGCCGCGGGCGCGGGCAGCAGCAGCGCAACAGTACGGGGCACGTCCGGGCGCGCCGCAGCGGCCCAGGCGCCCCAGGCGCGCAGCACCGTGGCCGCCACGGCGGCCGTGTGCGGGCGCAGGTCCGCGCCGGGGCCGAGGCCGCCCAGCGTGGCCAGCAGCGCCTCCGCGAGCAGGTGTAGGGTAGGGTCGTCTGGCCGCTCCTCGGCGCCCCAGCTCGGCACCGTCACCATGTTGGCCTCCTCGCCCGCCACCGCCTGGCGCGCCAGGCGACATAGGCTCGCTGCGGACGCAGAGCGCACGGCTCAGCGAGCTACCAACAGTCTTGCACTGCGACTCTGGACACCCTGCGTGCGCCTGGCATGGAAGGGGGCCAGGGCGGCTGCCTTAAAGGCATCGTCGTCGATCAGCACGACGCGGCGCAGGTCCCCGAAGTGCCGCGCGAGCGGCTTGACGGTGTCCCACGCCTTGCCACCGGCCGCGACATGCGCGGGCGCCGCTGCCGCGGTGTGCGCGCGGTGCAGCACCTGCGCGCCCGCGGGCCAGCCCGCCCTCAGGCTCGTCCCGGCTCAGCCTCGGCTCTCGGCTCTTCACACTGACCTCCAATGAGGGTTACCATCTTGACTCTAGGGCTGCAGGCGCTGCTTCACTTGGGACTCAAACGGGACGTACCCCTGGTGGCGGTGCATGCTTGCGCCCGGCTGGAAGGTCGCTGTCACACGGGAGGCTGGACCAGAGCGACAGCGCAACCACCGCACATGGCAGAAACCCACGCATCCACAGCGGAAGGCGCATCGAGCCCAGGCGCCGGCGATGGCCTGGCCTGCATTTGCATGCGCGGGCCACGGCGGGGCCTGCACCAGGCGCGAGTCCCCGAACAGCGGCGCGCCCGGCCCATCTGCGGCGGCCGCGGCCGCCTCTAGCAGCGGCAGCACGATGGCCACGGTGCGGCTGCTCGCGCTGGAGAACACGCCGAGTCGGAATGCGCCCTGCGCCGCGCCGGCAGAGCCTAGGGAGGGGCCTGAATGCGCATGGCGTACGTCCCCGCGCATGCATGCATGCAGCCTGGGCGGAAGGGGCGCGATGTCAAGGAGTGTGTGCGCGGAGCGCGGCATCCGACACAACCCCATAAACACCAGAACATGCTCCGAAATGGGCGCATGTGCAATCCGTGACGCGCCTGCTGCCCTGTCCTGCACGGCATTCGCCATCCGTGCTGCTCATGCAGGCCCCTACACTCGAGTTGGAAGAGAGCCGAGGTCACTGCTGCCGCTGCGCTGTGCAGACAGCTGGCACTTTGGCCCCTCCAACATAACACAACTGTCTGTTACAACTGGCTGTGGCGTATGCAAGGCCAACGTAGAGGTATGTGGTGGGGATGGAGAAAACACACACCTGCAACCGGCGCAAGTGGTGCGTGCCGGGCCGCATGCGGTTGCAGCCGGCGCCGCGCCGCACGGCCGTGTGGCTGGTCAGCGTGCCGTTCAGGTCGAAGAGCAGCAGCGGCGCCGCGTCGTGCCCGTCGCCGGCGTCCAGCAGGCGCGCCGCGCCCCGCGCTGCCGCGCGCGCGCCGCCCGCTCCGCCGCCGTGCGCCGCGCCCCCGCACGCCCCCGCGCCGCCCATTGCTTTGCCGGCGTGCGCAGAACCACCTGTGCGGCAAGCCAAATAGGTGATATTTCACATATTCTGGCACTTAAGAGCAAGCTCAGAAGCAAAGGTCTGGATATCTGCACCTACACAACACGGGGATACGCACAGAACGTGACCCACCTTCCCGCGCGGCCTGCGGACTGATGTCAGACGTTGCAGTCGCGGCCCCGTCGCCGCCGCCGCGGGCGGCGCTAGCGGCCGGCCCGGCGCGTCCTGCGGCGTTGTGCGCGCCCGGCGCACTGGAGGGCATGGCGGGCTCCGCTGGGTCCGGGCGCCGCTCCCGATACGTGGACCATGCATGCTGAGGCGCTGCGTGGCTCCCTCCACTCCCGGCAGTGCCGCCGCCGCCGCCGCCAGGCCCGCCGCCGCCGCCGCCAGGCCCGCCGCCGCCGCCGCCAGGCACGCCAGAATTGCTGCCAGGCTCGCAGCCAACGCCGTTGCTGCCAGCTCCGCCGCCAGCACAGCGGCTGCCGCTCGCTCTGCTGCGCTCGGCAGGGGCGGCATGCGCGGCGCCTGGCGGCCGTTCGCTGCTGGCGAGTGGTGCTAGCTCGCGCAGCCGGGGCCGCCTACACGGCCGTGGACCGGCGGCCTCTGGCAGCGCGCTGCCCAGACTCCGGGCGCCCCACGCCGACGTGCCAGGCGCGCCGGCGCTGGGCTGCTGCTGCGCAGCTGCAGCAGGCAGCGGCGGGGCTGCATGGGGCCGCGGCGAGGGCGCCTGCCACGGCGCTGGGGCCGCAGGCCCTGCAGGGGGTTTGCTCAGGGGCGGCGCAGCGCGCGCGGGGCCAAGGTACGCCACAAAGTTGTCCACGTCGCGCTGGTTGCCCGCGCGGTAGATCTCGGCAAAGCCCTCGCGCGCGCTCAGCCGCACGAGGCTGGCGGCAAAGCTGCCGGGGGCAGGCACGCGTCACCAAGTGCACCGCAGTCTCACGTTAATCAGAACAATCGATGTGATGACAGGCAGTGTGCCTGCGCACCCGTGGATGACGGAGGCTGCGTTCTGTGCGCCGAGCGTGGGGTGCGCCGGCCGCGCGAGCGCGCGGCGCACGCACTCGCCGGCCGGCACGTCCAGGTGGAAGGCCAGCGGATAGGCGCGGTGCCGGCGCGCGAGCAGGAGCCACGTCGCGCGCTGCGCCGCGTCAAAGTTGCAGCGGTCGACCACGACGCAGCGGCGCTGCGCCGCGAGCGCCTCCGCGCACGCCTCCTCGCACGCGCCCCGGCTGCCGAGGGAGTCCTGCGGGCGCGCCTGCCTCGCGTCGGCGCCCTGCGCCTGTGCGCGAGGCCCGCGGACAAGCCCGGCGCGCGCCTGGTTCACCCACGCCCAGCCGGCGCCCTGCAGCGCGCGCGCCAGCGTCGTCTTGCCGGACGCGGGCAGGCCGACCAGGACGAGCACGCGCGGCGGCAGCGCCTGCGCGTCCATGACGCGCCGCGCCAGGCGCAGCGCTCCGCGACTCCGCAGCCGGGCCTGTCTGCCCAGCACGTGCCGCTGGCCAGCTCGCGGCTCACCACAGCTGTTCAGATGGCGTCAGATCCTCCTCGAGGTGTGCTTAAGCTTGCATGTGCATGAAGACAGCCCCCCATTGATGTACTACATGCGATAGATGTCCCGACATGGAGGCCAAGGACCGAGTGGAAAGGTGCGCCTGTGCCCGCCTGTGACGCAAGAGCTTCCTCTGAGAGCAGCGCGGTGCGCGCATACACGCCTGCATGGTGTCTGCTTCAGACTTCCCCGCGGACGTACACCGGCTGGTTGCAGAGCCGGGGCCGCTGAGCAACGATGCTGCGCAAGCGTTCCTGTCGCAGTACCCGCTGCAGGACATCTTCGGGTGAGGCCCATGCTGCCGCCGGAAAAGCGCGTGCTGCTCATGTCACTTTAGCGTGATCTGAACAACGGACGCTGCGCCACCAGGCGCCTGCAGGGAGGTGCGCTGGGCGCCGGCACTGTCAGCGACACCGCCGCCGCTCTCGACAAGTTGTTCGACACACGCGCCGGTGCGTGCGCCCAGCCTGCGCAGCGCGCCGCTGGCTTGCTGCCCAGTCAGTCAAGCCCTCTGGCTCTGGGCTTGCAGTTGTTGCAGCTCTGCTGCGCCCCGGACTGCCTCGCACTTTCACTGGTAGAGCGCGCTGTGTTGGTGCATATGCGGCCAACCTGGTGCGCCTGCTCTGAAGCGCAACTCGTGTGCGCGGAGCCAGGCGCAGAGCTGCTGCCGGGTGCCACGCCGTACGCACTGGCCGCGCTCAGTGCAGCCGCAGCCCCGCTGCGCCGCCTGGGGTGCAAGCAGCTGGGCCACTGGCTGTGCGTGAGTCCCGGACTCCTGCCCGCAAGCTGGTCACGTGCCTGGGTCCCACAACAGCGAGGGCTCTCGCCTGTGCTCTGTGGAGTGGCTCCTGCAAGGCAGCGCAAGAGTTGAGGCCTGCGCATCCAACCAGCAATACACACGCTGGGCTGTGTTGCGACCCAGCTGGTCGCGCTGGCAGCGGGCACGCACGCGCTAGCCCGTGCACGCAGGCCTGCCCACCGGACGCCGAGGCTCGCGGCGGCCAGGCCGGCGCAGTGGCGCCAGAGCAGGCGGCCGCGGTGCTGCTTGGCGCGCTGGCCGATGCGGACACTGGCGTGGCCGTTGAGGCTGATGCCTCCCTGGCTGCAGCCGGCGCCGCCGAGCATGGTGCCGCCGGCGCCCGCTGTGCTGCTCGAGCACAACATGTAATGCGCGAGCCCGGAGCAGGCCTGTCTGCGGAACTTCTTTCACTTGTCCTTGTAGCAGACGCCTGCTCGACGTCCTGAAAACAGAGCCCCTGCAGTCTTGAGCGCCGCAGCAAAGCGCACACTGTCTTGGTTTTACACCATGCTGCGCCCGTGCGCAGCAGGGCTGCGGCTGGTGCTGACAGGCGGCCGCGAGCCGCTGCGGCGCCTGCTCGCGGACCGCGCGGCCACGGTGCGCCTGCGCGCGCTCTCGCTGCTCGCCGCGCTGGCCTCGCGGAGCGTCGCGCACGCCGCAGCGGTGCACAGCTCGGGCGCGCCCCGGTCCTCACGCCCGCAAGAGCCCCCTTGTGCGCATTCGGGCAGTCGTCGGCCTCACAAGTGGCAGCACATGTCTGTGTTTAAAGTGCTCAATGAGTTTGTATACCTGCTGCGCTACGCCTCATGGACAACCTCCTCCGCAGAGCATGGGCACCATGCGCAGACGCACTCGTGCCTGTCCCACCTGATGCTGCCGTGACACGGCTAAGCCGGACTGCTGCGCCCGCTGGCAGCGGCGCTGGCCGCGGGCGACCTGCCGGGCTGCTCGGCGGCGCTGGCGCTCTTGGGCGGCCCGGCGGCACCTGGTGCAACACGGCTCATCACAGCCACCCACTTCCGCAGGCCTGCTGCGCCCGCTGGCGACGGAGCTGGCCGACACCGGCGACCTGCTGGGCTGCTCGGCGGCGCTGGCGCTGCTGGGCGAGCTGGCGGCGCGGCCCGGCGCCGGCGCGCTGGCGGGCGAATTCGCGCCGCAGCTGGACGCGCTGCTCGTGCACGCAGAGCCGCTGCTGCGCTGCCAGGCGCTGCGGGTGCGCGCCGGCCGCTGCCCCTGCTCGCCACCCAGCTTGTGCTCTCAAACGGAACAATAAAGGCGGTAAGTAAAGAAAGCAGTTGCTTGCGACGTACTTCTCTGTGCACTAGACAGGATGCTTGCATCTGCACGGCATCCAACTCATATGCTGACCTTGATGGCGCCGGTCGTGTAAAGCTGCGAAGCCGTGGGCTTGCAGAGGCCGCACGTGCTTGATTGCATATGCATGCTGCAAAGCATGACACGGCCATGCATTGGCATGATCAAGCGCGCGCACAATGGCGCAACCAGCGACCCGCTGGGGCAGGTGGCTGCCGAGCTCCTGGCGGCCAGCGCGGAGAGCGACATGGACGCGCGCATGGACATCGACGGGGAAGCCGGGGGCGGCGGCGGCGGCGGAGAGCTGCGCCCGCGGCTGCTGTACGAGCTCGGCGTGATCCTGGCGCCGGCCGGCCGGGAGCGCGGCGGCGCGCGGCCTAGCCCCGCGCCAGACCCCGCCCTCACCGCTGCCGCGCTTGACGCAGCGGGCGCGCTGGGCGCCACGCGCGGCGGCGCCGAGCTGCTGCTCGCGGACGAGGCCCTGGCCAGCGCGCTGGCCGCTCTCGCGCTGCAGGGCACAGGTGCGGACTTGTTCGGACGTACGGTGTTCCTTACGATCATCATTGCACTCCAGACACGCATGCCTGCTGCTGCATATAACAGAGGTGGGTTTTGCAGCCCTTACACAAAACCTGTGCTGACGCAATCCTAACCCTACCCCACACCTGCCCAGGCGGCGCAGAGACGCGCGCGGCCGCGCTGCATGCGCTGGCGTCCGCGGCCGGCGCGGAGCGCGCGGGCGGCGGCGGCGCGGCCGCCGCGCCGCGCGCCGCCGCGCTGGCGCCGCGCGCAGAGGACGCGCTGCGCGGCGCGGTGTTTCGCGGCGCGGCGCGCGCGCCCGGCGCGCCCTCGCCGGCCGAGGCGCTGCTGGCCGCGCTGCGGCAGCCGGATGCGGAGCTGCGCGTGGCGGCGTACCGGTGCGAGCTTGGTAAAGCGCTGGCTGCTTCTGCGCTTGCTTGACTGCATGATGCAGCCGTCACGCACGACAGCGGTCAAGACGGCGTTGGCAGCATGCGCGAGCTTGAGCGAGGCCTGGGCGCGCGGGCAGGATGCTGGTGCCGCTGGGGCTGCGCGGCTGGGGCGCGGTCGCGGTCGCCGAGCACGCCGGCCTGCGCGAGCGCCTGCTGAGCCGCAGCAGCGAGACCTCCCGCCAGGGCTGCGAGTGGCGCTACGCCGTCCTGCAGGCGCGGCCATGGCCCTGCGTCCACTGCTTGCGCTCCGCCTGCTTCTGGCTCAGAAGCTCTGAGCCTCTCTGCGACTAAGCCGCTTGCGAGGCGCGAACTCAAATGTAAACGGTGTTTCAGCTCATAGCACCCCAATCACTGCGCGGCGCAGGCGCTGTGCGTCACGGCGCGGCGCGGGGCAAGCTGCCTGGCGAACGGCCACTCCTCGAACGGACACGCGGGGGGCGGTGTGCCACCGGACGAGAACCCAGAAGCCGTGGGGTCGGACTTCTTGGCACAGTTAGAGGCAGAGCTTGCCGGCGGCGTGTATGGTGCTGGGGCGCCAGCGCAGCACAGCGTGGCCACCATGCAGCTGTAATTTATGTCCTGAGTGGCTGTAGCCGGGTGAGTAGGGTAAAGAACAGGGCATGCAAGGCATGCTTTGCATGCTGCGCCGCAGCTGTCGACCATCCACATGAAAATGGCCGGCAGACTGAAGCAATGCATATGGTTAAGGCAGCTCGCTCCCCTCTCAACCGCATTTGGGTGATGACAGTGCAGGTCACTGCTCCGCCTGCCAAGTGCAGCTGTGCTGGGACACGCTCTGCTTGTGAGAGTACGGCAGGTTAAGCGAGTGTCAAGCAGTAGCAGTAGATAACCAAAGGTGCTGGCGCGTCTGCGCTGGATGGCGCACCGCCGGTCTGAAGAAGGCCTGCAAGCGCGTTATGCGGCTGCAGAGGCGGAGCAGAGAAGCACGTTCACTGAGCTGCTGCAGGTGCTCTGCCTGTGCTGTGCGTGGTCTTGGTACTGAAACATCTTGATATGGTGTGTTGAACTTGTACTGACGCTCCTGTCTCAATGCAGAGTCGCACAGCCCTGGCGACGAAGGTTGTATACCTGGCGAGAGACAAGTACACAGCCGAAAAGGTCCGGGCCACAACAGCCTGCATGCGGGGTGCCTGCGCTCCGTATGAAGATCCAGGCACACCCACGTCCTGAAGCATGCGCCTCGTGCGCTGCAACAGGAGCTGCAGCGGGTGGAGACGGACTTGGAAGACGCGCTAGGTTACCGCAGGAAGGCCAAGCAGCTGGAGGCCAAGCTGGCCGACGCGCTGAGCAAGCTGGCCGAGTTGCAGGCCGCTGCCGACCCGGCTCTGCGTGACCACAGTGAAGGTACAGAGTCAGGCTAAGACTTGGGCTGCAACGTGACTCTGCACCTTGTGAGCACCTCCGCGTGCAGCCAAGCCCTCCGTGCCAGCGTGCTTGCTTAGCTGAGGCGAGCGGTGTGGGTCGCTGGCAGGCGCGCTGGCCAGGCGCCTGGCGGCGGCGGAGCATCAGGCCGCCACGCTGTGCCAGGAGCTCGCGCAGCAGCAGCGCGCCGCCCAGGCCGAGCGCGCGGACGCCAAGCTGGCGCTGAGCCGCCTGCGGGAGGAGCGGCGCGGCCTGCACGCTGCGCGCGCGGCCGACCAGGAGCAGCTGCGCGCGCTCCGGCAGCGGCTGGCGGCCTGCGGGTGCGGCGCTGGCGGGCGGGCCGCGGGGGCCGGTGAGGCGCAGCAGCTGCACCGTGCCAAGCGAAAGTCCCCGGACCAGGTGCCCCCTCTGCGCGACACAAGCACCCCTGCCCTGCCTCTTTCCTGGCTTGGTAAGCGCTAGGGGCACTGTAGTGCTTTGCGTTTTCAATTCACCTAAACACTTGAGGTGCGTGACGCCATGCACCCACGCGCTGTGCTTCATATCTCGTCCCACGCGAGATACAGATGAGGTTGGCCATGCAACCCTGGTGAACCAGCGGTCTGGCGTGTTGGCCAGGACGCTGGCACGGAAGCTGCGGCCAGCCCGTGCGCGCATGGGGCTGGGCCAAGCCGGAAAGCAGCCGGTGCGGCTGCCCTGGACGCGGCATGTGCGGAGGACGCCGCGGCTGTGCGCTGCCTGCTGGAAGAGGTCGGGCTGGTGAGCCAGGCACCCGGTGTCGCATTGCCGCGCCCAGAGCCAGCTCGCCTCAGCCTCGGCAGCAGCGGCAGCCCAACCGCGGGGCCTGGCGCGGCGCCATCGCCCGAGCGCGGCAGCGGCGGCGGCGCAAAGCGCGCCAAGACCGCCGGCGAGCCCGCAGCGCAGCCTGCGCGCGCTGCGCCCGTGCTGCGTGCCGTGGACCTGAACCAGGGCCGGGGCGACCGCATGCGGCGAGCGAGCACGGACTCCATCGAGGCTGTGGACCGCCGCGCGGAGCGCGTGGGCGCGGCCGGCGGCGGCCCCGGCGGTGCAAGCTTTGCCGCGGGCACGCAGGGCACCGTCGACTCAGGCGCGTGGCCGCCGCTGCAGCGGCAGCGCGAGGCCAGCCCGCCGCGCAATGCGGCGCCTTGCCCGTACCAGTGGTCTCCTGGCCAGAGCCCCGGCACGAGCGCTGCCGCGCCTGCCACCGGCAGCGATGGCGGCGACGCGGAGCAGGGCAGCCGAGCTGCGGGCGATGAAGGCGTGGGCGGCGCGGCCGCAGCTGCACCAGACACCGTCAGTGGGCTGCCTGCAGGTCCATGCGACAAGCCAGACGTCCCCAGCGCCCACGAGGCTGCGCCGGCTGGGGCCGCGGGCAATCGGCTGCCGCCGGACCCCGCACCCACCGGATCAAGCAGTCCCATGGTGCCTGCTGGCACGCCCGTCAGCGCCTCACGCACGCGCGTAGGCGCCGGCGCCAGCCGCGCTGCATGCCAGCCTGCTGAGGGACTCCCACGCGCTGCAGGCCGTCCACACGCGGCCACCATGTGCAGGCCTGGTGACACAGGCCGTGGAAGCCCTGGCGGCAGCAAGCCCATGGTGCATGCTGCAGGCGGCGCTGCTGTGGCAGGCGCAAGCAAGCCAGAGGCGGGCAGCGGCGGCACGGGCGCCAAGACCGCCGCAGCAAGTGCTGCCGCAGCACACGCGCGCGCGGGCGGCGGGGAGCCGGATGCCGCTGCAGGGGCCGGCACCGGCGACATCTATGACGGCCGTGGTGCTGGCGCGGTGGGCGGCGGCGCAGTGCCTGCCAAGGCGGCTGCGGGCGGCGGCGGCGGCTGGCGGCGCCGCAGCTCCGCCGCGGTCGGGGACGCGCTGATGCTGCTGGGCATCGCGCCGGTGCTTGCGCGCTCGTCCCCGGCGTGCACGCCGCGGCGGCCCGCCATCGTGGACGGCGCGCCCGGCCAGGCGGCGGCGCCCGGCCATGACGAGACCCTGCCCGGCGGTCCCGGCACGGCGGCTGCTGGGCGAGCAGGCGAGCCTGCAGCTTTTGGCGCAGCGCGACTGTACCCTGCTTCGGCTGCTAGTCGCGGCGCATGCACGGGCGCTGCAGCGGACAGGCCTGCAGGCAAGCACCCTTCCCCCTGCATGCCCTTCTCTGCCTCCCCCGCATGTGTATCCGAGCACTGTGTGAGGCCTGGGGCCTGCATTGGGTAGAAGGAAGCCGCGAGAAGCCGCGGCAGCCTCATCAGGAGACAGGCAGGCCACCTGGCGCGCCCCCACTTTGCTGCCATATGAGAAAAAATCTCGATCGGCAGGCTTGAAGCTCCACGGCACGGTTGCTGTGCAGGTGCGGCGCCGTTCGACAGGCGCGCGGACATCTTCAAGCCACCAAAGTCGCGCGCGGAGGCTGAGGCTGCATACGCGTTCCGGGCCTCGGTGACGGCGCCGCGCGCGCCCGCTGCGGCCGCAGTCCCGCGCGAGGCGCCCGCCGGAGCTGCGGCCGCGGCCCCGCGGCCTGGGAGCCCAGGCGCGCCCCGCTCATGCGTACACACGAGGCCCAGCCTCACAGTCACCGGAATATATCCTCCGCAGCTGACGTAAAGTGCACACCTGCCTTGCAGCATCCTGAAACGCCTTGCCTGCCTCAACTTGACAGAGCATCTTTCAGCCCCAAGCAGTCTGACTGCCATGCTGCCTGCCCTTGCCTGCGCAGGTCGCAGCATACGGACGCGGCAGGCAGAAGCATGCGGCGCATGGCGCATTCACAGAGGGGCCGCCTGCGGTCGGCGGCCTCACCAGCCGGGCCGGAGGGCGCAGGGTACAAGTACAGAGAGGTAGTGCGCAAGCGCGCCGAGCGCGCCGCGCTGCCGGGCTACGAGTGCCCCGACTGCACGCGCTTCTACACCGCGCTGGAGAGCTGGGGGCCGCTGCCGGGGCTGCCGCCGGGCGGGCTGCCCGCCTGCGGGCATGCTGCGCCAGGCGCGTGCGTGCAGCTCGCCTCCGCCACGCTCCCCTCATGACGCCAGGAGGTCTGTCCTATGGCAGGCGCCCGGGCGGCCGGGTGTGCGCGCGCGGCCGGCGCAAAGGCGCCCCTCGCATGCCGCCCCGCAAGGGCGGCCAAATCTGCGGCGCCCGCGCGCGCAGGCGCGCCGGGCGCGCCGGGCGCAGGCGCGGGCGCGCTGCGGCAGCAGCTGCGGCAGGACGGCTCGCGGCACCGCTACCGCCACGCGCCGCCCGACACGCCGCCCGGATTCTGGAAAGTCGGCTTCCCGGGCGACTCGCTGGTGCGCAGCGGCCTCCCGCCGGGGCCCGCCCGCGCCGCTGCCGGCCACGCGGGCAGCTTCAGCAGCACGCCTCGACATGCTGCGTGGCGTGGGCTCGTGGGCTGCCTGAACGCCTGGCTGGTGCCGAGCGCTCATCGAGGCTTTGTCACTGCTGCTGCACGCCGCATGGACATGCTGCCTGGCGTGATGTGCACGGTTTTGCGGGCGCCTGGCTGATGCGCGATGGTGCCTTGTGGGCCTCGTGACACAGGCCACATGTCAGAGCGACCGCCTGTACCTCCCCAGCCTGCTGTCACAGCAGCAGCCCTGTCCGCCACCCTCGGTAACCTTTCTGATACAGCGATGCTGCGTTGCGCGGTGCAGGACACGCGTGGGTGACCTTCAGCACAAGGTCGGCTCAGCATGCTGGTGGGCGTCACATCCTGCAGAGCGGTGCCAGTCGGTGTGGCCCAGGGGCCCTGCCAGCGCCTAGGACCAGGCTCGGTGCATATTACAGACATACAGAAGCCTGCATGCTGCGAAAGCAATGTGCAACCATGCCACAGCCATGCCATACACCTATATGTCGCGGTGCCGCGCCGGCGCCATTTCAGAAGCCAGCAGCCATTGTGTAGTCGTACCTGCACGCCACCCAGTGAGTCGGTTTTGAGCGCAGCACAGCAGAGCCAGCACGTCTGCAGCTGCCATAGACTCTGAACCCTGTGTGCTCTCAGTTCTGTTCCATTTCCAAGCGCTTGGGCCCATGCTTGGCAGAGCTCGCTCTTATCAGGGTATCCGCATGCGCGCATGAGGTGCCAGAAGCTGGGACGCACTCTATGGTAGGGATCACCGATGCGATGAACTTTAGGAAGAGCACCAGGTAGCTGCGCGGCGCACACAGCAGCCGCGTCAGCACGGTGTCGTCACAGCAGCCGCGCAGTAACCATGTCCGCTCCGCCTTGCTCGCCGCCGCTGCCTAGCAACACACTTACGCCTCGACAACGTCTCGACCAGTCCTCAAAACAGGCCAGACTCTGCTCGGAATGCAAACAGGCAGCAGCGTGTGATGCAGTGTTGCAGAAGACTGCAGAGCTGCAGGAGCTGTGCAGGAACGCGCAGGAGAGCAGCGGCGCGGCCCGGGCCGCGCGCCTCTCCACGCGGAAGGGCTTGCCGCCGGTCTCCGCCAGCGCGCCCAGCTTCTGCATGACCGCCGCGTGCTTGCACGGGTGGATGGACGCCGAGCGCACGGCCGTGTGCGGGAAGGGGTCGACCGTGATCGTCTTGCGCGCGTGCTCCTCGCTGACGTCCTGCATGATCTGCGCGCCCCCGCGCGCGCAGCCCTGTCAGGCGGGAGCTGGCGCTCCGCCATGCGCGCACGCTTGTAGAGGTGTCCACCTGGTCTACGCAGCACACAGCTCCAGCTGTCAAAACACATAATATGACCATTCACACCTCAAATGGCAGCGTGGCAAGCAGCTCAGCTCAGCGCGACAACAGCTCCCGTACAGCATGCTGCACTGACAGAGCAGTTACAGCGGCATGCCGATTTCTTGCAGCAACACGGATCAGACGGCGGCGGCCGTCCGCGCCTGGTGCGGCGTCAGCGGCTGCCGCGCCTCGTCGTAGCCGATCAGCCAGAAGCGCGGCACGCGGTAGTACTTGTCGTAGCTGATCAGCAGGTCGTACGTGCGCGTGCGCACGATGCCGTCGTCCTCGCCCTCCGCCTCGCCGGCGCCCGCCGTCTGCGGCAGCGCCGCCTGCGCGCGAGGCGCGGCGTGCATGAGTGGGGATGGCGACGTCCTGGCCGTGAAAACTTGAGGCGCCAAGAAAGTACACCCGAGCAGCAGCCCGCTGCATGCATGAGCGTGGTTGCACACCCCTGCCGCTCCTCAGCTGGCAGGCACTGCTCTGCTTTGCGCAGCACGTGCATGGGCGGGGCAGGCTGAACGCAGCACCGCGACAGCGTGCACCGCTGCGCTGTCAGGCCGCTGCCGGCCTGCCCCTGGCCCGTGCTGCGCAGGCTGGGAGGCGGCGGGAGCAGCTCGGCCGCCGCCGCGCAAGCACGCATAAGCAAGCCGCGCTGCAGAAGGCAGGAGCTGCAACGCCGCAGCGCGACACGTGCACCCGCGGCGGCTCGATAGCAAGCACCCACGCGCCGGGCGCGCCTCGTCCTCTTCTTCTGCTTCCTCCAGCTCCAGGTCGTCGATGTCTGGGATATCATCGTCGTCATCGCCGTCGCCTGTCCCGCCGCCGCCGCCGCCGCTGTTGCTGCCGCCGCCGGCGGCGCCATGCGCGCCCGCCGCGCCTGCACCCCCCGCCTCTGCGCGGCTGCCGGCGCCCGCGCCCCCGCCGGCGCCGTGCGGCGCAGCGGATGGTTGCGGCGGCTCGGCGGCCGCGCTGCCGCGCGCGCCCGCACCGGACGCCGACAGGTCCTCGGGGCGCGCCGCGCCGCCCTCGTGCGTCGGCGCGACCCAGCCGCCGCCGTCCGCGTCAGCCTCCAGCATCACGTCCGGCCGCGCGCCGAAGTCCTCCAGCGCGGCCGCGCGCTTGTACGAGGGCACTGCGCGCTCGTCTGCGTAGGTCAGGATAGGGTCCAGGCGCGCAGGAAGTGCCGGTGTGAGGGCGCCTCACGTGCGCGTGTGGCTCCCCGCCGCCCGCACGGCCCCGCCTTGCAGCCTGCCGCTTTGGGGAGGGGCAGCAGTGGGCAGGCGCTCGGGCGGCCGGCTGGGCGCGGCACCGTTGCGGGTGACCAGGTACTGCTTGTCGGCCGGCAGGAAGCCGAGCGCCTTCTTGGGGTCGCCGGCCTCCCTGCGGCGCCGCGCGACTGCCTGAACGGCGGCGGCGGGAGACAGGGCGCCCGTCGGCTGCGACGCTGCCTGCTCAGGCCCGTCACGGGAGCGTGCCGAGCAGCAGGCTTGCCAAGAGCGCACCCCATTTTCCACACTTTTTGGCCCGGCTCGGGCGTGCTCGGGCGTGCTGCTGCTCGAGCGCCAAGGCGTGAGGAGGCAGGCAGGAGGGCGCCGAGCCGGGCCAGGACGGGAGCGGGGGGCGCGCCAGGACCAGGTCGGGCACGTGCGGACCAGGTAGTCCCCGGACGCCACAAACTCCTCCGGCGTGAGCACCTGCGCGCGCAGCTTGCCGTGAGGGCCTGCCGCGCGCCGCTGCTGCTGCGCAGGCAGCGGCCGGTGCAGGCGAGCGCGCCGCGCACGCACCCCCTTCTCCTTGAACGCGGACTCGGTGCGCAGCGGCATCACGCTCTCCACCGCGCCCTTGAACACGGTGTGGATGGCGTGCCGGACATCCGACAGCGCCTGCTGCGTACTCATCGGGCACTGCGAAGAGAGGCTGAGCCGCGATCGAGTTGACTGCTACTGTCCAGACCAGTCTGAGACCGCTTTGGGCTCAATCAGACGTCTGAGCGAGGGTGTGTGCCCTGTCATCCAGGGCCGGCAGCAGGAAAGGCGTGAGCACCGACTTATGAATGCCAACTGCAAGCCGGTGAAGTGTGTACACAGCGCTCGGGCTGGCATGGAGTGAGCGCAGAGCGCTGGGCAGCCTCGAGCCGCGGCCGCGACATAGGGCGCCCGATGTTTGGGCCGGGCGCACTGCGCAACGACTCGGTCCTCAGCTCCAGCCCGAACTGGTGGGTTCCGCGGCCGGGCGCTGGCGCGCCGGGCACACCTGGGTGGCCTGTTTGTACCCCAGCATATGCCATCATATGAAACCAGCTGCTCGTGCCAAGGGGTCACTCTCGGGGGCCAGGAGGGAGTTCGACAAGAACGTGGCGCGGCTGGTGGACGACTTCGAGGTCCCTCGGGCGACCTCTGCCCCGCCGCACCTGCAGGAGGAGGGGCGCTGGAGTTCTGTGGTGGGCATCACGCCTTTGCTGCCTGCAGCCGGAGCATGGCGGCCCTGCACCTTCCGACACGCCCAATTGTTGCGACGCTCGGCATGCCTGTGCACCGACACGTCCCAGCGCCCGCCCCCGGGCCCGGCTAACGGAGGCATTATCGTTGGGCCAGCATGGAGCGGTCAGCGGGCCTGGCGGCAGCGACGGGCGGTGGACGCCCACCGACGGCTACGCCGACATACGCTGCGACGAGGACTATGAGGCCTTCTACCGCGCGCAGCTCAGCGCCGGGCGCAAACTGCCCCCGCCCCTCCAGCTGCACCAGCGCACCTTGGAGGGCTACAGCGAGCTGCCGCTGCACCTGCAGCAGCAGCAGGCGCACCAGCAGCACCAGCACCAGCTGCTGGCTGCGCGGATGAGCGCCGGCGCGGCCATGCAGCATGGCGGTGCGCCCCGCCGACGGGCGTCGGACCGTGCCGTTGCAGCGTCCGTTTCTGCCTTGCGCCGACACTGCTTAGCGCAGCGTATCCGGAGCAGAGAGGGCCGCACGTCCTCGCAGGGCTGGAGCCCATAAATGAGCAGCGCGTGAGCCCGGTCAACGGCGGCGCCATCCCTCCGGACGCGCTGCAGGAGATGATGAGCCAGCTGGGTGCGCCGCCGCGCCCTGCGCTGTGTGGCAGCGGCGCCCTTGCGCGCGCGCGCCGCGCGCCGTGCGCGCGCCGGGCGTTGCCTGCGTAAGCTGACGCATGGCTTGCGGCGACGCGCGCGCAGCGCTGCAGGAGCGGCGCGCCTCGCCCGCGCCGACCACGCTGGCGCAGGCGCAGGCGCAGCAGGCGGTGGACATGCAGAACCTGGCCGCGCTGCAGCAGCTCGCGCAGAACGGTGTGCGGCCTGCGCGCGCGGCCTGTGTGCGCGGCCTGCGTGCGCGCCGCGGCCCCGCCGCGCGCCTGTGCTGCGCTGCTGCGCCCGGGCCTGGCGCCGGCGCGCGCGGCGCGGGGCGCCGCACGTGCTGTGCCTGGTGTGCCGTGGGGCGCCGGGGAGTTGCGCGTATGCACTTACCTTGCGCCAGAGTGCCAGGCTGGCTGCGGCACCAGCAGCGTAAAGAGCTGCTCGGCCCTTTGCCTGGCATGGCTGAAGCGCGTGTCGAGCTGGCAGGCTGCAGCGCGACTCACTGGCCTGCTAGGTTTGTAATTTCAATGCGAGAGCCGAAACGCGCTGCGGCAGGCGCGCTGGCGCGCGCGGCCAGCGCGACGCCTCCGCCGCACAGCCATACACCGCCGCTGCCGCCGCACACGCCGCCGGTGCCGGGCGGCGGCCCAGGCGGCATGGGCGGGCCGCCGGGCGGCGCGCACGCGCAGGCGCTGGCCGCCAACGCAGCCGCCATGGCGGCCGCCGCGGCCAGCGGCATGGGCATGCCGCCGGTGCACCCGGGCGCGCTCAACGGCGGCGTGGTGAACACGCTCGAGTACCAGGCGCGCGCGCCGCGGGGCCCCCTGCTAAGCGCCAGCTTGACTGCGGCAGAGCGTCTTCTGAGCAGCGCATGGAGCGGCCGTAGCCGCCCCTCGGGGCCCGCCTGGACTGGCAGGTGTACAGTGCGTGGAGCGGGGCTATACGGTGCCACTGCGCTGCAGCACGCCCGCAAAGGCCAGGCTGCGAGCGCCTGCGCACGCGCGTCCCGCGGCGCAGCGCGAGCACGGGCGGCGCGCGCTGAGGCGCAGCGCGTGCGCAGGCCGCATACCAGGCCGCGTACCAGGCCGCGCTGGCGCAGCAGCTGGTGGGGCCGCCGATGGGCCCGGCGGGGGGCCCCGGCGGGCCCTACATGGGCATGGGCTACCCGGGCGGGCCGGGCGGGCCGCAGGGCGCGCTTGCCGCGCAGGTCGCCGCGCAGCTGGCCATGCAGCAGGGCTACTACCCGGGGCCCAACATCAACGCGGCCGCCGCCGCAGCCGCCGCCGCGGCCGTGCAGAACATGATGGGTGCGCGCGCCCCGCGGCGCCCAAGCTTGACTGGCGCCCCAGCCGAGCGGGGCCATTGCCAGGTTGTGAACCAGCAGGATGCGGCCGATGACAAGCTCGTGGGCTCCCCTGGCGCTGGCAGTTACCAGGCTGCCTGGCCAGCGGCACTCCTTGCGTGCACGCGTGCATGCACCTGCACCGTGAAGGGCAACGCTTGAGGCGGCACATGTTTGCAGGCTGCAGAAGCCTGCTCCCGGCGATGCCCGTGCTTGTCAGTGTGCAGATCAAGCGTGAGGCGGAGCGTGCAGCGCGGGAGGTAGCGCCAGCCTGCCGTGGGCTCAGTGTTTTGTGAAGCGTCCAGGGGCACTCGCATGTATGATGTTGTTTTGTGCACCAGAGGGGATGATTGCTGCGCGGCGCAGGCGGCGGCGGCGGCCTGCTGGGCGAGCGCGACTACGACGGGAAGCGCCGCGGCGACCGGCGCGGCGGGCGGCGCGACCGGCGGGAGGTTGAGCGCGAGCGCGAGCGCGAGCGCGACCTGGAGGATGCCGCGGGGCACTTCAGCTCGCGCTTCCAGAGCCTGGAGGAGGTGCTGGGCCAGGCGCGCCCTGACCCTACCCTATCCTCATGAGCTTGGAGGAGGTGCTGGGCCCGACGCGCCCTACGCCCTAAGCGTACCTTAGCCAGAGGGAGGAGATGCTGGGCTAGGCGCGTCGCACACCAGGGCGCCTGGGCAGGCCGGGCGCGGCGCGAGCGGCGCGGGCCTGCTTGTCCGCGCGCGCTCAACGACGGACGGGCGGCAGGCGGCGCTGGGTGGCAGGCGGGACACAATGATTGGCTCCCGGGTGCTTTCACACTGTTTTTGGCAGCAACGCGGCTGCGCGCCAGGCACGCCCTGACACAAGAGGGGCCTCGAGGCGGCGGCACGGTTGTAGCTCGCCCTCAAGATCTCCATTTATTGTGCAAGAAGGCGGCTGGGCTGGGCTGGCTTTGGCGCGGGCCGAGGCAACGGTTGCATATGGCTTATACCCCAACCCTTAGCACGGGCGGCGGCGGCGCAGGTGCTGGTGGTGGCAAAGGACCAGAACGGGTGCCGCTTCCTGCAGCGCAAGTTTGATGAGGGCGGCGGCGGCGCAATCGCGGCGGTGCTGCCGGAGGTGCTGGAGCACCTGATCGAGCTCATGATGGACCCCTTCGGCAACTACCTCATCCAGAAGCTGCTGGACCGCTGCACGGAGGACCAGCGCCTGGCGGTGCGCACCCCGCGCCCCGGCGCCCGACGTGGGGCCTGATTGGGGTTGCGGCGGCCGGCGTGTATAGGGTATAGGGTTAGGCTATCCGACCCTATACCCTATCAGCCTGGAGGCTGCGCAGCTCCCACATTCCGGCGCACTCGAGAGTGAGACCTAGCTCAGAGGTGCGCTGCCAGACACAAGGCAGCAAGGGGTGTGGGGTCGGGGCCAAGGGTGGTGGGCGACGTCCTGGGGCCGCTCTGCCAGGCACCCTGCACCTTAGCACCGCAGGAGCTGCACTGTGCCGTGTGCAAGCGCAGCGTGCCGCGAGTGCTCGGCCGCACGGCGAGCGACGGGCCGCAGGCGTGTCCCACTGGGTGTCTCCCTGCCGCACGAGCAGCGGCGCTGGCCGCGCGCGCACTGAGCGGCCCTCTCCTCCTCCCCCACCCCCCGCGGCGCGCCGGAGGAGCGACGCGCGCCAGCCGCGCGCGCGCTCAGCGCCCCCCTGCAGCGCGCCCGAGGCGCAGCGCCCGAGCAGCGGCCGCGCGCGCGCAGGTGCTGCAGAAGGCGGCGGAGCGGCGGGAGCTCGTAACGGTCGCGCTCAACACGCACGGCACGCGCGCGGTGCAGAAGCTGATCGAGACGCTCACCAGCCGCGAGCAGGCGCGCTTCGCGCGCCCCCGCGACCGGGGCCCTCCGTCGCGCTGCGGGGCAGTGCGCGCTCGCTGCGTGGCCGCGCTCTGTCGCGCATTGTGGTAATGTGTCGAGCAGCGGCTCCGCAGTGGCTTGGTATTGAGCGAGGGGCCTCTAAAGCAGGCTGGGGCAGCAGCGGCATTGACCGTATTGGCCGCCTGTTGTCCGCGTCCCTGCCAGCCCTACCCCCGGCGCGAGCGTGGCGGAGGCGCGGCGGCGCTGCGCGGCGCTGGGGCGCGCGCCGCAGGCCCGGCGCGCCGGCCGGCCGGGCGATCGAACGCCCGGGCGGCGCGCGCAGGTGGCGCTGGTCACGGACGCGCTGCGCGGGGGCGTGGTCTCGCTCATCCGCGACCTGAACGGCAACCACGTGATCCAGCGCTGCCTGCAGCGCCTGGGCCCGGAGGACAGCCAGTTTGTGTACGACGCGGCGGCCGCGCACACGCTGGAGATCGCGACGCACCGCCACGGCTGCTGCGTGCTGCAGCGCTGCATCGACTTTGCCACGCCGCCGCAGAAGCGGCGCCTGGTGGAGACGATCGCGCAGCACGCGCTGCCGCTCAGCCAGGCGCGCCGCCCGGCCCCGCCGCGCGAGCATATATATATATATATATATATATATTAATTGGGAGGGGCGGTATGTTCAGCTCGTGACTTTGTTGCCACCACAGTGTAGTGTTCTGAGGGGGTCGTTGACGAGGTAGCATCACTTTTGCACTGATCAGTCAATGTATCACCTGACAATGTATCACCCGACAATGTATCACCTGACAATGTACCACGATCAGCCTTGCCCCGGCGCGGCGCGCCCGCTCAGCATAGAGCTGCGTCGACACAGAGGGCCAAAGGGCTGGGGCAGGGGCCGGAAGGGTTGCAGCAGAAGATCGCAAGCTTGCATGCGGGGCGCCGCCTCGGCGAGCCTGCGCCGGCCGACGCGCGGCCGCGGCGGCGCGCGCAGGACCCGTTCGGGAACTACGTCGTGCAGTACGTTCTGGAGCTGGGCCATGTGGAGGCCATGGCGGCCATCATGCGGCAGCTGTGCGGGCACTATGCGGACCTGGCGCAGCAGAAGTTCAGCAGCAACGTGGTCGAGAAGTGCCTCAAGCTGGGCGGGCCGGGCCTGGCCGAGCTGCGCGAGCGCGTCATCCGCGAGCTGCTGACCTCGCCGCTGCTGCACCGCCTGCTGCAGGCGCGCCGCCCGGCGGCCCCGGCCCAGGCCGTGCGCGCAGCGGTGTCTCGCACGGGCGGGCCGAGGAGCCCCGGCAGGGGCGCGGGGTCGCGTGACATGTTTACAGGTTGGGGCCGATTACGACGATGCAGACGCCTTTCACGCCTGCGGCTGGCACAGCAGACCGTCAGAAAGCATTCAGCTACGCGAATGATCGCATGCCAGCGGGTGCGCGGTGAGGAGCATCTTGAAAATGACCCACATACGCAGCTTGTTGCATAATCGCCATGATGAGGGCCGCCAGCTGGGGTATGTCCAGCGCTGAAGCGGTGCACGGCGTGCACAATAGGGTGAGTTACCCTAACCCCGTGCACGGGGCCGGCGCAGGACCCGTACGCCAACTACGTGCTGCAGAGCGCGCTGAGCGTGTCGGCGGGCCCGCTGCACCTGGCGCTCGTGGAGGCGATCCGCCCGTACCTGCCCTCGCTGCGCCGCACGCCGCACGGCAAGCGCATCCTGTCCAAGATCAACGTCAAGCTCTGAGGACTGCTCGCGCTGGCGCCCTCGCGGCCGGTCCGTGCCGGTCCACCCGCGGGTGCGGCAGGCGCGGTCGGCGGCCCCGCACTCCGCTTGGCCCTGTGGCTGAGCGGGGCTGCGGGGGAGGACTTTGCTCGAGCTCCCGTGCTGCTTGTGTAAGTGCCAACCGCAGAACAAGGGCGGGGGTGCCAGCGGCCCACTGGCAGCTGCCACCCCCCTGGGCAGCTTTGCGCTTCTGTCATCCTCCTGTGCTTGCCTGTTGCTCAGCCCGCCTGCCGAGGCCTGGTCGGAGGCCGAGGGGGACCTGGCGCGCGGGTGTCGGGCGGCGACAGCGCCTGGAGGTGCTGTTTTAAAGTGTACGCCTGCAGTCTCCGCACCGTCGGCCCAGACACCACCTCTGCTTTGCTCTGCAATGGTGAGATCAGTTTGCGTCTCCATGATCGTGCGAGCTTCTGGGGGATTGCTTTGAACCGAGCGCGTGCGGAGGGCTATCGGCCAATGATGCCTGCGGCGCGGGGAGGTGGCAGATAGGGGGCATAAGCTCGGGCCGAGCAAGAGCGAGAGCATGTAGAGGGCTTGAGCGCCGGGCCCGGAGCTGCCCGGCGCCTCTTCTTGGCGAGGTTAGTGTCCAGGCAGTCCAGGCGTGGCGGCGCGGTGGGGGGCTGGCGCAGAGCTGTGCCAGTGTGTGCTCAGTGTCCAGGGGGGGGAAGCAGCAGCCTGACTGGTCTGCAGAGATGTGACCGCTCGGGGGCCACGCCCTGCTCTGGGTCCCACAGCAGGTGTCCGGGATTCTTTGGGCCTGGCTGTGCAAATAACACGGCTGGCGCCTCGCACTTTGGGGTGCAGGACCTGCAGGTTTTGAGGCGCCTGCGTTCCGTGCGGACGCAGTTTTTGGCGCCGGTAGGCTGTGGCGCGGGCGTCGTACAGGGGCGGTGCCGGAGAGTGGCAGGGGAGCCGTTGCGCATTGTGCAAAAGGACATGTGTGTAGCAGCAGCGTGACTCTCATTTTGTGTATCAGGCTGTATGAGTGCGGCCGCCGCCGCCGCCGCCGCCGCATGCTGGGGACTTTGCACTCGCGTACCTGTCTTACGGTGGCTTATGCTCGGCCTGTGTGTGTGTGCTCTATTTCAGAGGTATGTGCACAGTCCATGCATGCATACATTCTACCTGCCGCCCTGTAAGTTCAGGCGGGCCAGTATGGCCGTAAGCACCAGCACAGTTGCGTCCCCTCCTCTACTCTACCTGCAGGCCTTGATGTGCTTACACACAGTGGTGGACGCCGTGGATGTACTTTACTGACAGGGTCACGAGCCAGCTGAACAGTGCGTCCCCACAAGCACAGACTGCCAAAGCAGTCCTCCTGCACTCTCGTGTCGGTACTCTCCAGCGCCTGGTGAGCGCAACACAACACGGCAAGCGCACCGCGACACGGCAGAATAAGGGAGACAACTTCTAAATGCCTGCTTCCACCCCCCACACTCGCACGCAACCTCAAAACAGCCAGCGTCACTCGTCAATGGCCTTGCGCCGCCCCACCAGCGACTGGATGCCTGGGTCCTGCGTGGGGCAGAGCGTAAAGACAGTCAAAGTGAGGGCTTGAGTCCTGGGGTGCCTGGCATGTATGTGTTGACACAGGGGAGCGGGGCATATCGCCAGGCCACACACCGTGTTTGTCCTGTACTTCGCTGTGGCAGTCTCAGACCTCCAGGACCCGAGCGACTTGGTCGGCTGGCTGCGCTGCTCCAGCCTGCGCTCCCAGGAACACACGCCTGTAGCGCTCATAGCGTGCGTGGCCACTGTGAGCAGCGCCGCGCATACAGACCCAGTGCTCTGGGCTGCTGGCGGCCAGGCTTACCAGCGCTTGGCGACCTCCTTGTTCTTGTTGATGCGGTCGTGCCAGAACTTGTCAATCTCCTCGTTGCTCTGCATGTTTTCTGCAATTTTGTGGCGCAGGAACTCCATAAAGAACGACATCTTGCGCGCCGGCAAGTGGGGCCCGCGTTGGCTGGCAGGTCGCGCGCAGAAACCAGCCCCCTGTCAGATGGCTTGGGAGTTGCTTGACGTGGATACAGTATCAAGCAGCAGCCTCAGTTACACGAAACGGGGAGGCTGGAATAGCTGCAGATCTGGGCAAGGTCTCCTGGATGCTAAAGCTCCTCCGCAGGACTGCCTGCCCTGGCGAGGGTAGGGAGCTTGCGCCTGCCTTTTTACCTGAAATGCAATTCCATGCTTGCAGTATGACGTGCTCCGCTATGATGCCCCGCCAGCAACGGGTGCCAGTCGCGGCAATTGCTGTCATGTGCTTTCATGGTCCTAAAACAAAAGTACGCCTCCCGGCCTCCCCTCCACAGCAAACTTCCAGCACAGTCCAGCAGTCCGGCTGCTGGTTCTTCTACAACAAATATTCGCCTCAAACGTCTGCTGACACCCATGGGCTTGCTGCACCGCCCGCGGACGCGGCCAGGGCTGGCGCGCGTGGAGGCAGATACATGCCTGGTCACGCACCCGCACGCCGCACATATCACCGCCCCGCTTGCAGCCCTAGCCCCCAGGCTTCCAGGTCTCCGGCGCATAGCTCCCCCCCGCCGCGCCGCCGTCAGTGCCGGGCTCGCCGCCGCCCGTGGCACCGCCCTCCGCGGCGCCCGCCGGCGGCGCGGCCTCTGCGGGCGCGGCCGCCGCCGGCTCCGCGGGCGCGGCCGCCGCCGGCTCCGCGCTCGCCTGCTCTGCCGGGCCATGCTGTCCATACCCCTGCCGGCTCACGCACACAAGCCTGGCCACCTCAGCACAGGCGCGTGCGCTGGCAGAGGGGGTGTCACCACTGCCTCACCTCCACGGTGAGATCTGCACGCAACCAGACTGTGAAGTGTAGGCGGGGGGGGGGGCAGTAGGTGGGGCCCCCGCACCCTGCCCGTGAGCTGCTCCACGAAGCGGCCCATGTCGGGCGCCGGGCCCGCCTGCTCGTTGTGAAGCCCGAGGCTCTCGGCCTGGAAGCGCCGCGCGGCCTCGGCCGCGTCGAGCGCCGCCACGCGCTGCTTGAGCCGCGCGCGTGCCTCCTCGCCCCTGCCGCCCGGCACGCTCGTTGCCTGGAAAAGAGGCATGCATGCATGCATGCATGGGCGGGGACGGGACATGGGCCGAGGCCCGCGCCACTGCCTGCGCTTCGTGGCGCACATGTCACTGACACCAAGCAGGCACTGGAATGCACGGATGCAAAACCTTGCACGAGCTCTTGCATGCACGAAGAGCATGGCATACTGCATGCATGCTTGAGCACGATCCGTGCACCGGCCCACGTGTCGGTCATGCGCTGCTTCATCCACACACGCACTCCATCACATCCATCCATCACCTCGCCGTCGTGCGCAGCGCACTGCATGCATGCATGTGGACCAGCTGGAACGCAGCCACACCGCCGTACTGTGACAGCTAAGAGCACAGGGGCCCGGCCCCAGCTAGACACCGCTGGTTGCTGTGCAAGCACACAAGTGCAGTTCAAGCTCTTTGCAACGCGCATCCTTGAGGAGCGTGGCGCGCAAGCTAAAAACCGCCGGTGTGGCAGACGTCAGCGTGCGCCAACGTGGAGCGTGTCTGCACCTCGCCGGCCCCCGCAGGCCACTGGCCTAGTCCGTCCGGAGGCAAGCCGGCGCGCCACGGGCCAAGGCCAGCGTGCGGGCGGGCAGGCGCGCACTGCTGCAGCTCGTCCGGCGTGGGTGGGTTGTGCCGCGGGCCAGTGTGCGGGCGGGCAGGCGCGCACTGCTGCAGCTCGTCCGGCGTGGGTGGGTCGTGCCGCGGGCCAGCGGGCGGGCGGGCAGGCGCGCACTGCTGCAGCTCGTCCGGCGTGGGCGGGTCGTGCCGCGTCTTGTGCAGCCAGCGGAACCACTCGGGCGCGACCAGGGTGGGGTCGTATTTCACGCGCGCGGGGAAGGCCACCATCCGCTTCTCCACCGCCTCGCCGTATGCGTTCTTGTCCTGCCACCTGCGCAGAGGGCGCAGGATGCTCAGCGGCGATGCTTGTTGCAGCAGTACCGGTCCTCCTGCACCACCTGCAGGCGAAGCTGCTGCGGGCGTCTGCTGTTGACTGCTTTCAAACACGCACACCACTGCGAAGAGCGGACAAAGCACCTGTAATACCGGTTGCCATTAAAGTCCCCGCCTACCAGCTCCTTTCCAGTGAAGTAGCGCGAGAGGCTGGCTGACAGACGCGATATGAGGCCGCCCTTGCCCGCCATGGCCCGGGACGACAGCACTGGGCGCTATCACAGGACGCGCGTCTTGCGACCAGCACACGCGCAGAGCCCAGGCCTTGCGGAACAGGATGTGTTCAGTGGTTCGGGACTCGAGGGCAACGAGGGGGAGGCTCACTGTCAACCTAGGCACCTGTGTCGATTGTTCCTTGCAAGAACACAGGTGCAGCTTATGCCCTGCCGCAATCAGCTCCTCCCGACTCCTCTCCTGCGCCAGACCTCAGCAGGTGCCCGGACCTGAGGCGCAGGCTGCCCGCCCGCCGCACCAATGGTGGCGCAGGAGAATGGCGCCTCGGCGCCCGCGGCGGCGGCGGCCGCGCAGCTCGAGGGCCTCTCGGTTGCCAATGGCGGCGGGCAGATGGTCGCTGTCGGCGCGGCGCGCACCGTGCTGCCCAAGCCCGACCTGAGCGGCGTGCGGGGCGTGGACACGCAGACGCTGCCAATCGGCATCATCCACCCGCCCCCGGACATCCGCGCCATCGTGGACAAGACGGCGCAGTTTGTCGCGCGCAACGGTGCGGGCGCGGTGCCCGGGCGGGGTGCGGGTGCTGTGGTGCGGCGCGCGCGGCGCGCCTTGCTGAGGCCCCGCCTGCCGCGGCAGGCCTGTCGTTCGAGAAGAAGATCCTGGCCAACGAGGAGAAGAACGTAAAGTTCAACTTCCTGCGGCCGACCGACCCGTACCATGGGTACTACCGGCACAAGGCGCGCCCGCGTTTCCTGGAGCGCACAGAGGGCGCGCTCGCCCTACCTGTCCAGAGGCCTGGCGCCGCAGCGCTGCAGCGCCGCGGCACCAGAGGCGCCGCGCACGCGCGGCCCTGCCGGCCCTCTGCGCGCAGCGCCGCAGCTGCTTGGGCGAGGCGCCGGCCCGATGCAACTTCACGCGGCGCGCGCCGCCGCCGTGCACGCGCTGCACACCAGCCGCCGTGGTCCGAAACGCCGCGCTCACCAGAGTGCTGGCGCGGCGCAGGTGACAGAGTTCCAGGAGGAGGAGAAGGGCACCGGCGCGGCGGGCGGCGCGGGCGGCGCGGGCGGCGCGGGAGGCGCGGCCGCGGCGCCGGCGAAGGCGGCGGCGGCGGCGCCGGCCGACGGGGCGGCGCCCGCGCCGACGCCGGCCGCGCCGGCCAAGCCGCTGGAGGCGCCCGCGGCCGAGCAGTACACGGTGCCGACCCCGCCTGTGGTCGACGCGGAGACTAAGGAACAGTGGGCAGAGGGTGCCAGTGCGCGCGCCCCGGGCCGCCGTCGTGCAGACGCCGCCCGCGTCCGTGCAGTGAGTTCTGTGGTGAGTCGAGGGCGGCAGCCGCGCTTGCCAGGCCGCTGGAGGGTGTACACGGCCGAGCACACCGCGGCCCTGGCAGCCAGGTCGAGCGTGGCAGCTCAGGGCAGAGTGGCAGCGCTTCATGCCTTCACGCAAGCACGGCAGTGAGACCTGGTGCAACCCTGGCTCACAACGTGATGGGCCGCCTTGGCCGCCCGGGCCGAGCTGAGCAGCGCCCAGCCGCTCGCAGCGGCCGGCGGCGCGCGAGGCTGCCCGCCAGGCCGGAGCGCCCCGGCGCCGCGTGGCGCCGCATGGTCAGACCATGGGCGAGCGCCTCGCGCGCACAGGTAGGGTAGGGCCTGACCTAACCCTACACCTCGCGTGCGCAGGTGCCCGTGCCGGAGGGCCTGACCGCGCTGGACCTGGACACGCTGCGGCTGACCGCGCAGTTCGTGGCGCGCAACGGCAAGGCGTTCCTGACCGGCCTGGCCGGCCGCGAGGCCGGCAACCCGCACTTCAACTTTCTGAAGCCCACGCACTCGCTGTTCGGCTTCTTCACCGCGCTGTGCGACGCGTACTCGCGCGTGCTCATGCCGCCCAAGCCGCTGGCGGAGCAGCTGCGCGCGGACGCGGAGGACCGGTGCGGCGGCCTCGCCCGGGTGGCCAGCAGGCTTAGGGTTAGGGACAAGGTTTGCGCAGCATGAGCCTGCATGGGCCGGGTCGGCGTCGCGAGGGCGCCGGCCGGAGGCTCAGGGGGCGCGTGCAGCCTTAGGCGGCGTTGGGAGTGCTGGGTTGCTGAGGCGGCGTGCGCGTGCGCGCCGCTGCTGCAGGGCACAGGGGGTGGGGCGCGGTGGCGGTGATCAAGCTTACGCCTGTGCGGCGCTGGAGCGCTTGGGAGCGCGCTGCAGCAGGGCAGCACAGGGTGGAAGCGCGGAGGGTACCTCTGCATCGCGGCCCCGGATGATGATGTTTGCTTTCGAACAGCGCCTGGAGCGGTGTATGGCCGGCGGCCGCTCCAGCAGCGCCTGCACAGCTCCATCCCGCGCACGGCAGCGCCTCCCGCGCGCGCGGGCGCTCGGCGCGTGCGCTCGGCCGCCCTAGCCGGCTGCGCGCGCGAGCTGCGGGTTAACCCAATCCTACGGGTGCGGCGCGCAGGACGCAGCTGCTGGAGCGTTGCCTGCGGCGGCTGGAGTTTGAGAAGGCGCAGGAGGCGCAGGCCAAGGCGGCCGCCGACCAGGCCGAGGCGGAGCGCAATGCGATGCAGTCCATCGACTGGTGCGCCCGGGGGCCGTGCTGCGGCCTCCGGTGTCTGCTCGGGCGTGCACGTGAGCATGAAGCAGCATTCTGCTGAAGTAGGGGACAGATATGAAAGATATGACACGAGTACGGGACAGAGTGTGGGTCAAAGTATGTGCACATGCCCGGGTCCCGCATTGGTTCGCAGCCTCCGTGTCAGAGCAGCCGCCGCCCTCTCCCCGCCTCCACATGCGCGCACGGCCCAGGCGTCCCCCGCCCCCGCCCGGGGCGCCGCGCGCTGTAGGTGCCGGCAGGCGCGTGCGCATGCGCCATCCTCTGCGCCGGGCGCGCCGCCGAGCGGCGGCCCGGCGCGCGTGGCGCCGCGCGGCGCCGCGCGCGGTCGCAGCGCGGGGCGCTCAGGGGGTGTTGTAGGGTTAGACCGTATCCCTGACTCTATCCGCGGGCGGCAGGCACGAGTTTGTGGTTGTGGAGACGATCGACTTCTATGCGGACGAGGACGCGGAGCTGCCGCCGCCGATGAGCCAGCGCGACGTGGTCGCGCTGAACAACGCGGCCGCGCTGGACGAGGAGCCGCCCGCCGCGGACGGCGCCGCCGAGGCCGGCGGCGGCCAGGCGCGGGCGTGCATGCGAAGCATCGCCCGCCAAGCCGCTGGATCACATACAACAATTTTGATTGATTGGTTGGCGCTTCCGGTAGTCAGCGCAACTTGAGGCAGCATGCTGTGCTGCTGCGCGCTCCTCGCGCCCGTGCTCCCTTCCGCCTGCCCCAGCGGAGGCGTTTTGGGCTGCCGCCGCCATGACGCGCAAGAGACCCACGGCGTAGCCTGCAGCCTGGTCTGCGGAAAGCGCGACGCTTTGCTGTGCAAGCCACAGACCAGCTGCCAGTGCCCTTTACCCAGGCTGCTGCCCGCTTTTGCCACTGCTTTTCACCCATAGAATGAAATGCGCATGCAGGTGGAGATGGATGCGGAGGAGCGCGCGATGGTGGCCGCCGCCAACGCGCCCGCCGCCGCGCCGCCCGCTGCCGCGCCGGCCGCCGGCGCGCCGCCGGCCGCCGCCGCCGCGCCGCCGCCGGCCGCGCCGCCGCCCGCGCCGGGTCCGCCGCCGGCCGGCGACGACGTCATGGTCATGGACGAGGGCGACGAGCCGGAGCAGATGCGCATCGTGCGCAACTACCAGCGCCAGGACCGGTGCGCGCCGGCCCGCCGCGCCTTCCGGGCTGCAGTGCGCCGCGCTGCCGGCGCCGCTGTCCCAATGGTGTTGCGCGTGCGGGAGCTGCCGCGGCGACCGCAACCTTGTACCGGCTCACAGAGCCTGCTGTGATCCAGCAACAGCCTCGAAGCAACAGGCCGTCGCGGCGTGGCTGGGAGGCCCCTGCCTCACGGCCACGGCAGCCCGCGACGGCGATGCGCAGGGCTACAGGATATATAATATACCGCACCGAACCCGCTCTTGCATGACAGGCTGCACTGACGCTGGCATGACAGAGAAAGGTGCGCCGCAGGGCTCTGCGTGCATGGCGCGACGGCCGAGTGCATGGCCCGCTTGACGCGGCGCGCGGCGCGCGCAGGGGCCGGCCGGCGGAGGCGGCGGGCATGGTGGTGTCGCCGCTCACCGGCGAGCTGGTGCCGCTGGCGCAGATGGCCGAGCACATGCGCGTCAGCCTCATCGACCCCAAGTGGAAGGAACAGCGCGAGGCCATGCTGGCCAAGCTGCGCGGCAGCACGCGCGCGGGCGATGACGAGATCGGCGCCAACCTGGTCAGCCTCGCGCGGCACCGGCCGGACGTGTTTGGTGCGGCCGCCGGCCCGGGCGGCGGGGCAGCGGGGCGGGGAGACGATGGTTGCTGCCCCGGCGTCCTGCTGTGTGCCTTGGCGGGTGCGTGGGATGCGTGCTTGGCTGGGATGCGGGAGCTGGTGTTGAGCTTCAGGCAGATGGCGCCGCCGCGGCGGGAGACTGTCCCATGGCCCCGGCTCCTGCGTGCGCGGCGCCGTCGGGGCGAGCAGGGGTGTGAGCAGGGCCGGGCTGGGGTTTGCGCCAGGGTCGACGTAGGAGGAGCTGTCGCAGTGCGTGGAGGCGTCGATCAAGGACGCCAGGTCAGATAGAGGTTGAGCGGGGCGGGTTTGGGGTGTGCGGCAGGGTCGACGCAGGAGGAGCTGTCGCAGCGCGTGGAGGCGTCGATCAAGGACGCCAAGGTCAGCGGCGGCGACCGGCCCATCGCCTGGGACGGCGCCACCAAGGCCGGCTCGGACCTGGCGCACCAGGCGCGCGCCCCGCCGGCCGCCGCGCCGCGCCGCGCAGGCGCCGCGCTGCGTGGCTGCCGGCCGCGGCGCTCCCGTGCTGGCGCCCCCGTGCAGCGTTCGAGGAGCTGCGAAAGCTTTTTCGGGAGGCCCCAGCAGGGCGCGGCGCGCTGCCGGAGGCGTGCTCGATAGCAGCCTCGCGGCCTCTCGTGCTCACTGCGGCCCTGCATCAGACTCGGCAGGTAGCTATACGCGTAACCGGCATGACCTCGGTCGCTCAAGACACCCCATGCTCCCGGACGACACGGCCCAGGAGCGGCAGAGGGACGCAGCCGCAGGCGCGTGAGCGCCGGCGCCAAGCAGCGCTGAGCGGCTGTGCACGGCGACGCGCAGATCCGCGCGATTGCCGAGCAGCGCGCCGCGGACCTCAAGCGCAAGGCGCCGGAGAGGTCAACGCTGCCGCCGGCGCCCATCGGCGCGGCGCCGGGCGGCCTGCCGCCGCCGCCGCCGCGGCCGGGCGCGCCGCAAGGAGCGCTGCCGCCGCCGCCGATGCGACCGCCGCTGGGCATGCCGCCCGGTGCGCCCACGCTCTGCGCTGCCCCTGTCGGCGACGCTGTGTGCGATTGGCATAGCAGTGTGCGCGCGGACGCGCTCTGGTCGCGTGCCTGCCCTGCGCATCCCAGCGACGTCTGCCGCGGGCGTTCATTGTCCAGCTGCCGGAGTAGCACACCGCGCCTGCGCCGGGCGGGAGCAACGCGGCACCGCGCCCGCAGGCATGCCGCCGCTGGGCATGCGGCCGCCCTTCCTGCCGCCGCCGCCGATGCAGATGGGCATGCCCGGCCCGCCGCCGATGGGCGCGGCGGGCAGCGCGGCGCTGCCGCCGCCGCCGGGCGCGCCGCCGCCGGCGCCGGCCGCCGAGGAGGCGGAGGAGGAGGAGCGGCGCGTGCGCGCGCGCGCCGACTTCGTGCTCGTGCCGGAGGGCGAGTACCTGGACGCGCACCCGGGGCCCTCCAAGGCGCGCCCCTATACCTACCCTATGCAGGGTCGCAGCGCTTGGTCACATTCACATTCACTGAAGCATGTGCTGCCTCGCATGAGGGAGATGGCTGACCGCGCGCCCTGCGCCGCCCGGGCCGCTGCGCGGCAGGCATTTTGAGAGGCGCAGGCGTTCTAGGAGCAGTGTGACGGGGGGCGACGGGCGGGGTGACCCCCCAAAAAAAAAACCTTTGCACAACCTAAGCCCTGAGCCCGAGCGCGCCACGCAGGTCCGCGTGCTGTGCCCGGACCTGGCGGAGCATGCGGAGCTGAACGGGCAGCTGCTGGAGGTAGAGGTGGCCGGGCTAACCGACACTATCGGCGGCCTCAAGGCGCGCCTGGCCGGCGTGGTCGGCCTGGCGGCCAACCGGCAGAAGCTCAGCCGCGACGGCGTCGGCGTGCTGCGCGACGAGAACTCGCTCGCGCTGTACAACGTCGGCCCCGACGTGCAGCTGGAGCTGGGGCTCAAGACGCGCGGCGGGCGGCGCTGAGGCGCGCGGCGCGGCGCCGACGCGCGCGCCGCCCGCGCCCGCGCCCGGGTGCCTGGCTGCTGGGGGCGGGGGAGGGCGCAAGGCCGGGGGAGGGCGCATGTCCAGAGCGGAACGGGTGGGAGGTTCGGGAGCTGTCCCGGCCGTGCGGTGCGGGCCGCAGTGTGCGCCGGGGTGACAAGGAGGGGTCGCTGAGGCGCATGGCACCAGGCTGAGATGTTCCCCGCTGCTTCTGCTGCTGGGGGAGGCTCCGCTCCTCGCCCGCCCGCAGGGTCTTGCCGGGACTCAGGGCTGCGCCGTCACTCTATGCACGTGCTTTTGCTGCGGTCGCGGACATGCCTGCTCGCCCGCCAGTGCTGACCTCACATGCGTTGCGTGGCGCAGCACTGTGCAAGGGCATGTAGGTCTTGCAGCCGCTCGACGACGCGCCTTCGCGGGGGGGCTCTTGGTCGCCGCGTGCGCAAGCGCTGTTGCTCCTGGTCTTGGCTCGTCTGGTGCTGGTGAGCTGGCGCGGTGGCTGCAGCGAGGCCTTGGTTTGTTTTCAGCACTTGTTGGGCTGCTGAGCAGCACAGTCTCTCTGGGCAGCGCCGCACGCAGTGTTGCAAGGACGAGCACGAGGTTCGGCTGTCTTGCTCTGCCTCGGAGCAGGGTGTGCATTATTCAGAGCCCTGCGTTGACAGCGTGTGTTGGCGGTAAACCAACTTTGTTGCTAAGAGGGACAGGTTCGCCGCATGACGATTGACCAGGACTGGCGGCGGGCGACAGGAACACATGCAAGGTTCATGCAACACAGCTGCTTGCCCATGCCCAAGTCCTTACCACCTACTTCTATGAATAGCAAGTCGCTACAGAAACCCGCAAAGGACTGCAACTAGAAGCGCATGTTTTTTTATGGGCACAAGAAAGTAAGTAAAAATAATACACTGATGGGGACAATGATGAAGATTTGAAGTAAAGGACGTCCGGCGGCAGGCTGCTTGTGCGGCATGCAACAGACAAAGGGCGCATTCCCGGTCTTCCAACGGGTGCGCTGCCCGGGTCCGGCAGCCGGTGCGCTGTGTTGCACCTGCCTGGCGTGTTGCAGCCTGAGCACCTGTACGCTGCTACGGCCGCAGGAGTGGCTGCTCAACAGCAGCCCGAGCCGGAGGGACGGCGTGTCCTTGGCGGATGAGGCGCGGTGCAGGCGCCAGTACTGCGCGCTCATCTGGGAGGCCGGCAAGCGGCTGCAGCTGTGCACACCCACTCGCTGTCTTTGGCCCTGGTTCACTGCCCCAGTTCTGTCCTCTTGCTTGCAGATGCCCTCTTGCTTGGCCAGTGCGGCAGGCTGAAGCCAAAAGCATCTTGCAGCTCCGCCACATGCGTTTGCCTCATAAGCAAGTCGACAATAGAGTGCAGCTCCACTGCTGTCACGGTGTGCGCCGGTTCGCAGGTCGCCCCTGTGCATTGCGACCGCCACCGTCTTCTGCCACCGCTTCTATGCCCTGCGCTCCATGGCGAGCAACGACCGGCTGGTGCGCCGCGCAGCGCACCCCCGTCCACGCCCCTGGCCAGCGGCGGGTCCGCCTGAAGCTTTAGGCAGGCTCGCTGCTGCGCAGGCCAGCCTGTCACCAGACGCACCCGGCGCGGCGGCCGCCCTGGCCTGCGTTCTCGAGCAGGAGGCCAGCTGTGCAGCTCCAGACTGTAAGACCCTGCGCGCGCCCGCAGGTGGTGGCGGCCGCGTGCCTGCTGCTGGGCGCCAAGGCGGAGGAGACGCCCAAGCCGCTGAAGGAGGTCGTGCGCGTGGCGTGCCGCGTGCGCTTCGCGCACCAGCCGGCCGAGCTGGAGGCGGTCGCGGCGCCGGTGCCGCCCCGCGCTCGCACGGCTCGGATCCCGCCTGCCGCGCTGGCAGCAGCAGCAGGCGGAGCTGGTGGTAGGCTGGGTTGGTCTGGTCGCATGCGCCTGGCGGTGCCAGCGGCCTCGTCAGGCAGGCGCTGGCGCTCAGCATGGGGCGGGGAGCGTGGCTGCCTGCGAGCGTCTGGCCATTCCTGCTCGGGAGCCTCGTAAGGCTGCAGATCTCTGTGCGCCTCAGCAGGGACTGGGGACACCGGCGCTGCCCGTTCCCCCGGAGCCGCTCGGAGGCGCCCCGACAAGCGGCGGCGGCGCCGGCGCAGGCGGAGGCGGATGCGCTGCACGCGGCGGTGGCCGTGGCGGAGCGCGCGCTGTTGTACGCCCTGAGCTTCGAGCTGAACGTGGAGCACGCGTACAAGCCGGTGTACGACATGCTCGCGCACTACCGCCTGAAGAACGGGCCGCCGCACCACCCGGCGACCAACCACTCCATGCTGCCGCAGACCGCCTGGAACCTGCTGGAGGACAGGCGCGCCCCAGGGGTGTAGGGTAGGGATAGGGTTAGGCTGGGTAGGGTTAGGGTGTGCTGGGCGCCCCGGCAGGGGCGCGCGGCGGCACACGCGCTCCCCAGGGCCCGGACCACAGCCCGGGCGCCGGGACAGAACTGCGCGGGGTGCGCCGCGGCCGCCCATGCTCCTGTCTGCCACAGGGTGCCATGCGCGTCGCCGAGCCAGGATGGCTGAAAGCAGGCGGCGCGGCGCACCACTGGGCTGCACATCCGCACGGCGTCACCATGCGAGGCTGGCCGGGCCCGGGCGCGCGCTGAGCGCGGGGGCGCTGCGCCACGCGCAGCCTGCGCACGCAGCTCTGCCTGCAGTACAGCGCGGAGCAGATCGCGGTTGCCGCGCTCTTCCTGGGCATGGCGCTGCTGAAGCTGCCGCAGCTGCGCATCGACGGCCGCGAGTGGTGGACGCTGCACCGCTGCCTCGCGCCCGCGCAGCTGCTGGGTGCGCCCGCCCCCCCTGCATGCCCATGGAATACCCCGTGAATGAAGCGCGCACTTCGGATAACGCTGCCTGTCCAGTGGTGCGCAGCACCGATGCCTGCATGCAGGTATGCTGGCGGAACCGGGAACGTCGGGAAGAGCGGAGCGCCTGCATGCGGTGACGGGGCTGGGGCTTGCGCCCGCCAGACATCTGCGCGCAGATCCTGGAGGTCTACAGGGAGCACAACCTGCCGGCGGCGGCGGACGCCGCGGCGGCGCCGGAGCGCGCGGCGCCGCCGCCGCCGCCGGGCGCCGGCTACCCGGGCGGCGCGCACGCTGCGAACCCGCCGGTCCAGCCGCCCGGCGCGGACCCGGCCGGCCCGGCCGCGAGCCCCGACGACGGCAGGCCGCCGCCGCCGCCCGGCGTCGACCCGGCGGGCGAGCCGTCCGCGGGCGCCGGCGCCGCCAGCTGGGGCGGCCAGGCGGCGGGCCCGGGCAACGCGCGGGGGGCCCCTTGGGAGCTGAGCGCGGCGGACGGCGGCACGGGGGGCATGGCGCGGGGCCCGGCAGCGGAGCGCGGCGGGCAGGGGGGCGCTGCGGCGGGTGGCGTACAGTCTGCCGCCGCCGTGTGGAGGGAAGGGGTGGAGCAGAGCGCGGCCGGGCGCGGCTTGCTCCTGCCACAGAGACCGCTGCACCCGCTGCGGGAGGGCGTGGAGGCTGGCGTGTAGCTCGCTGTGAGCTTTTTTTGCATGCGCTGCGCCCCGTCCTGCGCGTATGGCTCATGCCCCTCGCAAGTCACTCTGCAGCATCTGTTTAGGCACAGGACACTGAGACTCTGCGGCGCAGAGGCCTGTCAGTGACTCTCGCGTGCAGATGTTGTTTTGCCGGGGCGCTGTGAGAGAGCGAGGCTGCCCGGTCCGAGCTGCGCCTTGCTTGCAGTATGCTGCGGCCTTCACATCACACACAGGGCCTGACAGCACAGGGCACCGGACGCAGGCCGCTTACACCCTGCATTGCTGTGCACACAAGCTGGCTTACAGCGTGTTCGAGCCGCTCTGCTGACACTGCGCATGCAGCCCCCGGGCGCGTGGAAGCCCAGCAAAGATGCCCTGCAGAGGCCGCCCTCTGCATGCCAGTCCCCCGGGCTCGCAGCACCAGCATCTTCGGCAACGCAACCGGCAAATGGAACGTCCCAGAAGGGCAATCCACCCGGGGGTGCGGTCTAAACTGGCCAGCCCACGCGGACGTGGCTCCCAGCAGGCCCGCACAGCGGAGCCCTCTCGGCGCGCGTGGTCACAGACAGGCGGCCCGCCGCCAGACAGAGCTGCCTACAGATGCAGGAGCCGCTGCGCTCACCCGAGCGCTGCAGCAGCCGGCAGGCAGCATGCGAGCACCAGCATCAGTAGGCCGCCGTGGCGCGCGTGACGTGGCCGACGGGCGCGTCCTCGGGCGCGCTGCCAGCCTGCGCCAGCAGGTACGCGCCCACCTGGCCCGCGGTCAGGCCGCCTGGCGCTGCGGCGGCGATGCGCGCGCAGGCGGCCACCGCGGCCGCGCGCAGCGCCGTCTCGCGGCCGCCTGCGCGCCGGCGCGCGCGCGCCAGTGAGAAGTGAGACGTGGAGCCCTGGGGCGCGGGAGCGTTGTCGCGTAGAACGGCGCCAGCTCGTACAGGCCCGCGCTGCCGGCGGAAAGGCTTGCTGCAGGCTCCAGCTGTCTTTGCATACCACTGAAGGCGCGGCTCTGTGGATGCGGCATGGTGTCCAGCGCACATGCCACCATGCCGTGACGCATCCGGTGATCCTCGGCCGGGCGCGCGTTCACGCGCATGCCTGGACGACGCCCACGGCCAGGATCATGCGGCAGCCCTGCAGGCAAACCCCCCATGACCCGCCTCACCGGTCTGGGCAAGCTCGCGCCCCTGCCAGCTGGCTCACACCTGACGGGACGTTCTCCCCTTCGTGGACCTCGGCTTCAAGGTTCTCGTGCGCTTGCAGGACGCCCAGATGGAACAGCCATGCGATGAGCGCACTGCCTGTAACAGAGGCGCCACAGCAGGAGCCTGAGCGGCGTGGCCGACAGCGGTGATATGAAGGCGAATGGTACATGCAGGCACACTCCTCGTTTCTGGGCGCATCTTGCGGACTGACCTGGTTCAACAGCACTCTTGATCTCTGCGTGCAGCGCGAAGCAGGCACGCCAGTGTCGGCAGTCCTGGATGCACGTATTGATAGTGCGTGTTGATGTGTCTGCAGACATGGCAGGCAGAAGCTCAAACAGCTGTATGCCATGCGGGAGTGCCGCATGGAACCACGGACCTATTGTGCTGCAGCGGCCACCGGGGCGGCTGAGTTATCCCCCCCATGAGGCACGCCGGCGCGAGCCCCATAGTATCCGCTGGATGCCTGCGGGAAGGGGGGTTGGTGGTAGTGGCGCCGCCTCGGCTACACGCATGCAAAGCGCAGGACGCACCAGAGTCGGCAGGCAGATCAGCCGCGTCAGCGAATGCGAAGCGCGCATCCTCGCCGCCAAAGCGCGCCGCCAGGTCACCGGCGAGGCCCGCGGCCTTCCGGTGCAGCGGCACCGGCCGGCCCTGCCAGTCCCCGACGTCTGCAAAGCCCGGCACCGCCTCCGCCAGGCCCGCCACCAGCGCGGCCGCGCTCGCCGGCTGCCTGCGCGGGCGGCGCCCCAGGCTTCGCCGGCAGAGGGCGACAGGCAAACGCTCTCCTATGCAGGAGGCACACAAGCCCAGCACCACATGTGTTGGACAGCAAAAGGGACAGCAAAAGGGACAGCAAAAGGGACAGCAAAAGGGCAAAAGCAGTCAGCAGCCATCGTCTCAGTCTTGCTGGGCCCTGCTGCGCCGCAGCACCCGCGCAACACCACACTTATATTAGGACCGCCGCTTGCATCGCGGCACGCACCCGGTGGCGTGGCGCGCATCCAGCAGCTGCAGCACGAGCGCGCCGAGGTCTCGCGCGCCCGCAGTCGCCAGCGCATCGCCCGCACCATGCAGCACGGCCCGCATGCGCTCGCTCAGCCCCGCCAGAGGTCCCTGCATGGCCGCCCAGCCCTTAGGCGGTCTGGGAGCGAGCCCCTGTCAGCAAGCCCGCAAAGTTCCGCCCCGCACAAGTAGGTCCGCAACAGGCCCCTTGACATGCCTCTGGGCATGTTGGACATGCCTCTGGGCATGATCAAGCCATTGGGCAGGTCCAGCCCGCACAGCATAGCATAGGCTCAGCTTGGTACAGAGGCACCTGCCACGACAGCCACTGCAGCTGGCTGGCTGACTGATCAGGTCAAGCAGAGCCAACCGCGCAATACCATGTAAGGCGGCCCTGCAAGAGCTGGAGCCCCCGCTAGGATGCCTCCCTGACATTGCTCAGTGCCAGGAGGCTTGTCGCAGCGACGCGCCCATATGAGCTGCTGGGACCCCATGCATGTTGGCCGATGCATGCCACACTCAAAAGGGGCTACGCCGGGTCAGAACTCGTCGTGTCCGACACGCTGAGCACCTCCACCAGCGAGAGCAGCGCTGGGCGCACGGGCCGGGATATGTAGATACCCGGCTGCAGCTGCGCATCGACCTGCGCCGGGAAGCCGAAGTAGTCGGCGAGCGCAAAGCCGGAGAGGCTGCTGAGGAAGTCGGCGTCCAGGGCCTTGCCGCTGATGTGCAGCCTGGCCAGGGGAACCAGCGTGTCAGGCCTGCCTGCAGCCTGGCAGCCTGGCGCACCGCGGCATTGTGCTCACAGCACGCCTGCTACTGTGCAGCAAGGACTTGGCCGGCCTACCGCTAGCGTGCCGGGCACCGGGGCTGCCCGGCCAGGCAAGCCGTAGAGCTGCATGTTCAGGCTCAGCTGCAAGAGTGTTTACAGCTATCCTGGCCTGCGTGCACACAGGGCCACACCCGAACACGCCAAACTGCATCGTCTCCCGCGCGCCGCGGCCCGTGGTCTGCCGCAGCAGCGCATCGTAGCCCGAGCCAAAGTCCAGCAGCCTCTGCAGCGCCATGAGGTTCACCTGCGCTGCACGCTGGACTCAATAGCAGCTAGCTCTGCCACTGATGACACAGGAAACTCGAGTGCAGCGCACCTCGCTCTGCAGGCCATCAAATCGAATGGGCAGGCGCGGCAACGCCTGGTCAGCGGCAGCGCGGACGTCTTCTGGGTCCAGCTCAGCCGCAAAAGCTTGCAGCCGCGCAGACTCTATGCCTACTTCGTCAGACGCACCGCTGACAACGTACTCGCACCCCCTGCCACACGCACAAGCGCGCTGGATGGCACAGCGTGCCAGACGAGAAGCCGCATGCACCGGATCATTCAGCTGTATGCACAGATCACTCATGCGCGGAGGCGTGCTCACACCTGGTAATGTCCTGCAGAATGCTGCTCGCGGGAAGGCCAGGCATGTTTGATTACCTGTCTTCACCTGTCAGGTGACGAGAAAGTTGTTTGCGGGAATGTCCGTCGCTGACAGCGGCACTGTCCAAATATATGTGCTCTTCTAACAGCAAAATTAAAATAAGGTGCTTTTCTAAAAATAAAGCAAGCTTGGCTTACCCTTGTAGGGCTTTGAGTGTCTGCGCTGAGGACGTGCCACGGTCCCCGCGCGGGTGAGTGTACGCTTTGGGCCAGCCACAGTCTCAGTAAGAGTTACTTTTCGCCTCGCAGCCATGATGTCAGCACGCATTCTGGGCTCGCAGCAGACGTCCACGTCGCGCCCTGCGGCGCCATCATTTTTGTCCGGGCGGCCCGTGCCCGCGGGTGCGACTCCTGCTGTCACATCTCGCGTCAGAGGCCCGTTCTCTCGACAGGGTCTGAGCTGCAGGCGCGGCACGCAGGGCTGGGCTGTGGCGCGGCGTGCCGCGCACAGCGGCGGCAGCGCGTTGCAGCGCGGGCGGCCTCGGTGAGTCCTGCAGTCATCTTGCCTATGGGTTTCCAAGCGTTGCGCAGTTGCGAGCGCTTTTCTGTTCAGCGCTGCAGCTGACTGCTGGATGTGTGTTTCTCCAGGATGACAAGTTGCAGAGCAGCAGCGGGCGCCGCGACTTGTTGAAAAAGTGCGCCTGACCACTCTGCTTGCTGTGTGCTGCTGCCGCTCTGTTGTCACGCTCTGTGCTCACACCCCATTGTCGACCGCGGCTGCATAGAGTAGCCGAGCGGCTTCACGGCTGGGTGTCCGCAAGTGCTTTCGGCGTGCGGAGCCCCTGGCTGACTGGCCTGCTTTCCGTGGCGCAGTGCACTGGCGGCCTCCCTGGCCGTGTTCCCAGCGGCCGCTGCGAAGCGCGCGCGCGCGGAGGACGCGACCGGCGTCGCGTCGTCGCGCATGTCCTACTCGCGCTTCCTCGAGTACCTGGACATGGGCCGCGTGAAGAAGGTGACGCTGAGGCGCCACTAAGCATGCTGCTCGCAGTTTTATCTGATACTTCACATTCCGTGTGCGCCTTCACTGACTCCCAGCTGGTGCTTGCTCTGTGCCACCAGTCCACCTGCTTGTCCTGCGATGCGTTTGGTATAGTAGAGATCGCGCAGTATGTAGAGAGGTCTCGCAGTGTCAACAACTGACCTCGAATAGCAAACCATAGCAATGCTAAGGCGCTGTCCCGCCGGCGGCAGGTGGACTTGTACGAGAACGGCACGATTGCGATTGTCGAGGCGGTCAGCCCCGAGCTGGGCAACCGCGTGCAGCGCGTGCGCGTGCAGCTGCCGGGCACCAGCCAGGAGCTGCTGCAGCGCTTCCGCGACAAGTCCGTCGACTTTGCCGCGCACTCCAACACCGAGGACGGCGGCGCGGTCTTCCTGAACCTGCTCGGTGCGCGGCTGCGGCGAGTGTCGTTCAGAGCACGTGTCAGGCGCAACCAGCTGGCGTGCGAGTGTTGCGAGGCAACACCACACTGCCGTGTGGAGCGTCTTGCTGGTAGCATAGTAATGAACGGTGTTCATGCTACTTCTCAAGAGCAGGCAGTGTGGTGAGCTGCTGCTGTTGTGACGGAGGAAGTCAGGCTGGGCTGTTGGCCACCTGTTGAGCCTCCAAGGTGCCTGTCGCGGCTCAGCGTGCTCGTTTGAAACATGCGTTTGGACGGTCTATTGGTGTCGCGCAAGCGCTTGGGTGCAAAGCAGCGCAGGGGTCCCGCGGCCGGCGCCGGGCGCGGCCGCCTCACAGCCGCGGCGCTGGCAGGCAGCCTGGGGCCCGCCCGCTCCTGGAGCGCGAGCGCGCCGCGAGGGCCCGCTGCGCCGCGCGCAGGCAACCTGGCCTTCCCGCTGCTGCTGGTGGGCGGCCTGTTCCTGCTGTCGCGGCGCTCGCAGGGCGGCATGGGCGGCCCGGGCGGCAACAACCCGCTCGCGTTCGGCAAGTCCAAGGCCAAGTTCCAGATGGAGCCCAACACGGGCATCACGTTCGACGACGTGGCCGGCGTGGACGAGGCCAAGCAGGACTTCATGGAGGCGCGCCGGCCGCCCTCGCGCTGCTGCCTGCTTATGTGTGCTGCGAAGGGCCTCGAGCTAGTGGCTGCATATGTATGCGCATTGCTGCGCGCACCTGTATACGTACTGGGGTCGAATGCGCTGTGTCACACCCTGTTAGCAGTGGGATGTCTGCAGCGTGTGACACGGGTTGCAATGCCGTGGGATGCAGGTGGTGGAGTTCCTGAAGCGGCCGGAACGCTTCACAGCGGTCGGCGCACGCATCCCCAAGGGCGTGCTGCTGGTCGGCCCGCCTGGCACAGGCGCGCACTGCGGTGCCAAGGGCAATCACAGTGTTCTGAATGGTTGCATCCGCTGTGGGTATGATGTAGCTTTTGTATAAGTTGCATTGCAGTCTGGCATGAGCATGCTTACGTGGGTGGGCAGCAGCGCTCGGCAGCCTGCCTGGGGCGTCTGACATGCATGCTGACACGCGTGCGCCGCTGGCTGCAGGCAAGACGCTGCTGGCCAAGGCGATCGCCGGCGAGGCGGGCGTGCCGTTCTTCTCCATCTCCGGGTCCGAGTTCGTTGAGATGTTTGTCGGCGTGGGCGCCTCGCGCGTCCGCGACCTCTTCAAGAAGGTGCGGCGCGGCAGCACAGCTTCCTGGCGCAGTGCTCGGAAGCAGAACGCCAAGGTCACTGATTGTGCCATAGGTGTTGTCTGTTTGTTGTGTGAGCATTGCCAAGTGGTGCGTCAAGTTGTTTTTGGGGTTACAAATCGCCCGCATCAATGCATTTCCCCAGGGCAGGTCATTGGGCGTTGGGTGTTGCAAGAGTTGAAAGAGGCTGGGCCTGGAGAACGGAAGTCAGAGCTGCGGGCTGGGGTGGGGCGCAGGCCAAGGAGAACGCGCCGTGCATCGTGTTTGTGGACGAGATCGACGCCGTGGGCCGCTCGCGCGGCACCGGCGTCGGCGGCGGCAACGACGAGCGCGAGCAGACGCTCAACCAGCTGCTGACCGAGATGGACGGCTTCGAGGGCAACACGGGCATCATCGTGATCGCCGCCACCAACCGCGCGGACATCCTCGATTCGGCGCTGCTGCGCCCGGGGCGCTTTGACCGCCAGGCGCGCGGGCCGCCCTGTGTCTGCTGCGGCTGTGCTGGTCGTCAGGCATGCCTGGTGGCATGCCTGGTGATAGAGAAAGTGGCAGAGGTCACACAGTGTTGGCAAAGATGGGCTCAGGCGTAGCCGGGCTTGCACGTTCGTAGAGTGGTGGGCTGTACTTTCCTTGTGCACGCAGAGATGGGCGTCACGTTTCCGTTAATGAGCACATATGCGAGAGGCGGCGGCGGCGCGCTTACGGGGCTGGCGCGCGGCGCGCGCAGGTGTCGGTGGACGTCCCGGACCAGAAGGGCCGCTTCGACATCCTCAAGGTGCACGCCAAGAACAAGAAACTGGCGGCGGAGGTGGAGCTGCTGGAGGTGGCGCTGCGCACGCCCGGCTTCTCCGGCGCCGACCTGGCCAACCTGCTCAACGAGGCCGCCATCCTGACCGGCCGCCGCAGCAAGCAGGCGCGGCGCGCTGCGTCACAGAACACTAAAGGGCCTGCTGGGAGGCGGGAGCTGCCTCAGCGCGTTGCAAGAGTCCGAGCGATGCGCTGCTCGCGCGGCCGTGTGCGTGGCAGGGCGGCAGGCGCGGGTGGCGTCTGGTGCTGGTGGAACGTGCTGGACTGTCTGCATGAGCGCCAGGCTCTGCCAGGGCCGGCCGCGGATGCTGGCCGGTGCCTGCAGGCCTGGCAGCGGCGGCGGCCGCGCGGCGCGGCCTGCCGCTCTCGCGTGGCTGGGCCCCCGCCGCGCCTGTGTGCCTGCACAGACAGGAAGCCAAAGGCGCCTGCGCGCCGCGCAGGCGATCTCGAACAAGGAGATCGATGACAGCGTGGACCGCATTGTGGCCGGCATGGAGGGCACGCCGATGGTGGATGGCAAGTCCAAGTCGCTGGTGGCGTACCACGAGGTCGGCCACGCCATCTGCGGCACGCTCACGCCCGGCCACGACGCCGTGCAGAAGGCGCGCGGCGCGCTCAGGCCCTGCTCCACGGTGCTGTTTGTGACGATTCTGCAGGCGGGTTGGCGTATCGTGCTGGCTTTGGTCCGCGCGCGCGACTCCCTGCTCGTTGCAGAGCGCTGGCACAGCAAAGCATCAGGAGAGCATGGGTATTGATGTATTGCTTTACACCAGCGCGCGGTCTAGGCTGCCGCAGGAGAGTGCGCTTTGGCGGCTGCGCGCTGGACGTCCAGCCTGCGCAGCTCGCAGCGTGCGGCGGACCCTGAGCGGCGCGCGCGGGTCGCAGGTCACGCTGATCCCGCGCGGCCAGGCGCGCGGCCTGACCTGGTTCATCCCGGGCGAGGACCCCACGCTGATCAGCAAGCAGCAGATCTTTGCGCGCATCGTCGGCGCGCTCGGCGGGCGCGCGACCGAGGAGGTCATCTTCGGCGACGCCGAGGTCACGACCGGCGCATCCAGCGACCTGCAGATGGTGCGGCGGTTGGGGCATGGTTGGGCATATGCGGGGTCGTGCATGCCGCGGCAGCCAGGCGGCTGCTGCGTGTGCAGGCAGTTGGTCCAGGAGGCTGCAGGATGTGGGTTGGCCAGGGCGCGTGGGTTGTGCGGTGTCTCCAAGGTTGATAACCTACACGAAGTGATGGCAAGCTTTGGGTCGCACATTGTCGCTCAAGTAGCATGCAGGTAGTAGCATGCAGGTGGTGCACTGCTGTGCAGGCAGGCCCTGGCGACGCAGCAACAGACACTAAGGCGGGCAGCATGAGCTGGTCCTTGCGTGCGCATCCACGCGCCGCGTCGCGCGGCGGTCGCGGCGCTGACGGTTGCGGCGCGCGCGGCCGCGGCGGCAGGTGACGCAGATGGCGCGCCAGATGGTGGTGAACTACGGCTTCTCCGACATCGGCCCCTGGAGCCTGCTAGACCAGAACGCGCAGAGCGGCGACATGATCATGCGCATGATGGCGCGCAACAGCACGTCCGAGTCGCTGCAGCGCAAGATCGACGTGGCCGTGAAGAAGATCGCGTCCGAGGCGTACGAGGTGGCGCTTAACCACATCAGGCGCGCGCCCTTGCCCAGCCCCGGCCGGCGTGTCTTGGCTACGTTTGCACTTTCGTGGCTTTGTCGGCTCTTGCGACAGCTATTGACTCCAAACCAGGGTCTGTGGGAGGACTTTTGGCCGTTCTTGCAGCACATGTGCACGAAGACTGCATGGAGGTGCTGTTAGGTTGGTGCTGCGGGGGGTTGTTGGGTGGGAGCACGCTATAGAGCGCTGGGCAACAGATTATAATGCGGGCACGCCTAGTTACTTGCTCACTTTGCTACATCGCTGCAGGGAGAACCGCGAGGCGATGGACAAGATTGTGGAGGTGCTGATCGAGAAGGAGACGATTGACGGCAAGGAGTTCCGCGCCATGCTGGCCGAGTACACCGAGCTGCCCAAGGAGGCCATCAAGGCGGCCGTGAACCCCGAGCCTGAGACGCAGATCAAGGTCATGTGAGCGCGCCGCGCTCACGGCCGGCTGCAGCCCGGCGGGGCTGTGCTCCTGCGGTGGCCTCTGGTCAGGCGTGGGCTTGTGCTGCTCAAGGACGCTCGAGCGTGCTGCTCATGCTGTGTGGCTTGGCCTTGTCGCACAGCAGCGATATGAGCGTGCTCGTGCGGGGTCACTCGTGAGCAAGCGTGACCCTGTCCTCACACACAGGCGATTGTGAATTGCGGAGGTGTTGGGCTGCCTCTGTCCACCCTTCTGCCTAGCTAGCGCAAGCTGGAGGCCATGGTCTGCAATCAGAGCAATAGAGGGTCGGGCGGGGAGCACAGGACCCAGGCTTGCTGACATAGCAGTGCTTTGGTTGCGGGTGGGCAGTCAGGTGAGAGCTGTTTAGTTGTTCTGTGTGTTGGGTGTGTGTGCTATCAGCCTGCAGTGTGCAGGACGCGTGGTCAGCGAAGCAAGGAAGTGATGTATTGTGTAATAACTTTTGGGCATGATATTAGCAACAAGCAAGCTCATGCTCACAGCAACAAGCTTGCTTGTAAACAGCGTCAGCATTACAATATTCTTCGTTGCTGTGTGCCTGGTGCCAAGGTGCAGTACAGCGCCTCGCAACTACTTTACAAGGTACCTGTGTGCGGCACAGCCAGGACAAGCACTGCTGACACTACTAGCCTGCAAAGAAAAACATTGCAACAGGTTGGTGTCACGTGTTTTGTAGCTGTGGACGAACCAAGGGGTGCAGCTGTGACATGTATACGATGATCCACCTGCAAACACAGCAAGGTGAGTCACACCTCCCTAAGGCCGTTGGAGGCACAGGGACTTTCTGTCTTGGCAGACTCGCCGCCCAACACAAACAGGTAGACGTGGATGTGCTTGCACACCAAAGCTCATGTGCATACCACAGCTCACAGCTGCGAACGAGTGCAAACTGGGCGCGCACATGAGCCAACAGCAGAAGACGGCTGTGGTGCAGAGCGTGTGCCGCAACCTGTCACAGGCCACACCACCCTGTCAGGCGCGTCGCGGCGCTAGGTCATCAGCTCACCCCAAAGGCACTCCAGCGACGCTCAGCCACCAAACTCGAGGAGCGCCGTTACGTGCGTGTAGCAGGACGACAGCGGTGCGAAGTATGCACAAAGCGATTCCAGCAGTGCGGGCGCGCGAGCGCGCGACCGCACCCGTTGCCGTCCTTCCTGCCCGTGAATATAACGCCAAGCGTCAGCAGCACCTCCAGCGCAAGGAAGAAGCTGTTCACGCCCCAGAAGCCGGACGCCATGGCGCCCTGCCGCAGCGCTACACGTGCAGGACTGGTGCCTGCGCGCACTTGCTCTGTGCACTCAAGGAGCAACTTCTGGCCTGCAGGTTGACCTTGAGGCCTTACTTCGGTTACCTACAAAGAGGAGCTTGAGCACAAAGCCGGGGTCAAGTCAGGCCGGGAGACCCGGGTCAGCTCTGACAGGGTCAAGCTGGACTTCGTGCACTTCCTCCTCCGTATCAGCACTCTGCAAGGTGGCATAAGAAGTGAGCGCTCAAGGCTGAAACTCTTGCGGAACGACGCTCCGCGGTGAGGCAGCTCTGCGGCGCGCGGGCTGGGACGCTCCGGCGTCAAGGCCGCCTCCCAGGCAGGCATGGACGCGCTGGAGCTGCACCACACAGACTGGGTCGCCGCACTGATCGCCAAGTCGTCCAGCAACGACTGGGAATTACTTGAGGTGGCGCGCAGCTTCCTTCATCCCCTTCCACCTGTTTTTCTCACGCACTGGGCCTCTGGCTGTCGCAGTGGCAGCAAGAGAGCGGCTCACTGCAGACGCGGCACGCAGGGTGACCCGCTGGAGCCTTTGCCCGTAGACACACTGCTGAGCACCGGCATTGAGTGCAGGTAGGCCTGACCTCTTCACCCTTTAAACTGAGCGCGCAAACACGGCTTTGCAGGAATGCGGCTTGGAGTGTGTCTACACATGTGTATTTAGCTTATTGTGCTGCGCAGCGCGGCATGCGGAGCGGAGCCGGATGCTGCCGGGCCGCTGTGCGGGCAGCTGTCGTTCGGGTCGGACCTCGCGCTGCCGCTGCTGGAGGACCTGCTCTCCGACCCGCTGCTGCAGGCGGCCTCGCTGTCCGGCGACGACGCGGGGGCGTCGGAGCGCTCCTCGCGCTCCCAGTGTGCGGGTGTGGGGTGCCGCTCCGAGTGCGGCTCCGCCAGCTGCGGGTGCGCACCCGGCGCCGCCGCGGAGCGCACAGACGGCCGCGCGCCCGCCGCCGCAGACCTGCTGGAGCAGTTTTCGCGGCAGCTCGCGGCGCGCGAGGACGGGTTTGACCTGGGGGCCTGCCCAGCACCGCCGGTGCCGCTGCCGCCGCTGCAGAAGGCAGCGCCAAGCAGCGGCCCAGCGCCGCCGCCGCCGCCGCCGCCGCCGCCGCCGGCCGCCCCGCGCGCGGAGCACACGCAGCCACCCGCTGCTCGCGCAGCAGCTTTGGGCGGCGCGGCCGATGCTTCGCCGCAGGCATCCGTGGCGGCGCCGTGCAGCAGCGGCGACAGTACGGCCGCGGGCGCGCGAAGCGCCGCGCGCGCGGCCGCCGCGGCCAGCCCAAACAAGCGGCCACGCAGCGGCGAGGAGTGCTCCAGCACCGACAGCGCCGCCGCGTACGTGCGCGCGCACGCGGCCAGCCTCGGCGGCGGCCGGCTGGCGGCCGCGGCGGCGTGCGGCGGGGCTGCGAGCGCGGCGCCGGGCGGCGGCGGTTCGGGGGACGCCGAGGAGAGCGAGGAGGCAAAGCGGGCGGCGCGCATGGCGCGCAACCGCGAGAGCGCGCTGCACAGCCGACAGCGCAAGAAGATGCAGGCCGACGAGCTGGAGCGGCGATGCGACGCGCTGCAGGCCGACAACCGGCGCCTGACTGGCGCGGCCCCTCGCCCAGTGGTGCTGCGCTTGCTGTGTGCTGTCGTGCGCGACGTGCCAGACGCGCCGTGGTGCAGAGGTGGACGAGGCAGTGATCACTGTTCAACGCAGGCTCAGAGCTTGTCGTGCGTGCCCTGCTGGTTGGCCAGGATGCGCAAGTCCGCTCTGGGGAGGCCGCCGTGCCTGGCAGCAGCAACACGCGTCCGCTGACGCGCAGGCCTGGTGCAGCACCTGTCGGCGGAGAACCTGGCGCTGCGGCACCACCTGGCGGCGGCGCAGGCAGCAGCGGCGGGCGCCCCAGCGCTTGCGCCACCGGGGTTTGCGGCTCCTGGCACCGCGCCGCCGGCCGCGCCGGGCCCTGCGCAAGGGGCGCCCCCGGCGCCGCCGGCGGGCGCACCGCTGGCCCTGCCGCCGCCGGCCATGCACGCGCTGGCGCCCGGCTGCGCGCCCATGGCGTGGGCGCCCCCCCTGCCACTGGTGGCAGCTCCCAAGGTGCGCTGCTGATGCACGGGCGGGGACGGTGGCTGCTCGCCGTGTCCTCAGGCTGTCCTGCAGTGCGAGCCTAAGGCGGCGTTGTAAGTCGTGCTGTGAAGTGCATCTGGCTGCCTGCAGTCAGCAGGCATGTAGTGTCAGCTTGCATTTTTTTGGACTTTCGCCCCGGGGCCTTTCGAGGCAGGGTCTTCCGCAGCTAGGTCACCACAGTTGCGCCCGTTTGTCTGCAGGTGCTGACGGCCATGCTGCACGTCTTGCAGGTGGCCATCCAGAAGATCAAGCCGATGCGCCCCGCGCCCGCTGCGCGGCAGGCGCCCGCGGCCGCCGCGCCGGCCAAGCCGCCGCCGCGCAAGCGCGCGCGCGTGGCGGCGGGCGGCACGGCGCTGCTGGCGCTGTTCTGCTTTGCGGTCTTCAGCGGGCCGCTGTGGCCCCTCGGCGGCGCGCCCGGCAGCAGCATGGTCCCTGCAAACCTGGTGCGGCCTGAGAGAGCAAAGCGCATCGTCTGTGTGTAGCTCTGTACCCTACGAGCTACAGTCAGGCGAGCGTGCGTGCGTATATGGGAAGGGACATGAGCAAAGTGTGGAATATCATTGGGTGTGAGACACCCCTGTTTGGGCTGGCAGCTAAATAATAACATCTCTGCTATGAGGCGCTGCTGGCGTTTACAATGCAAGGCTCACAACATGGTATTGACTGCCACTCCTGCCATGCGCAGGCTGCAAGCACGCAGCTGGCGGTGCTGCCCGAGACAGGCGCGCGCACGGGCGGGCGCGTCCTGCAGGCGCTGGCCTCCCTGGAGGGCAACTGGAGTGAGGAGGCCACCGCCGCCGGTGCGCGCTGGGTGCCCTGCTGTGCTGCGTGCGGCGACAGCCTGGTCAGCCGGGGGACAGCGCATTGGAGCACTGCGCTTCCCTGTGTCTTGCCGACCCTCGCTGCCCTGGGCATGTTGCTGCACAGCAGGCGCGGGCCGCGCCGCTGCCACAAAAGGGTGCTACGGGGGCCCGCTGCGCGGCCGCGAGGTGCCCTACCACAGTGCACGGGCATGCATCGTGCACGCCTGTGCGATTACCATGCTTTTATGAAAGGCCCGCGCTGACTGGCGCGCCCACCCGGCAGGCGGCGTGCCGGCCGCGCTCAGCGTAGCGCGCGCGCGCACCTGGGACTCCGCCGGGGAGCGCGGCGCGGAGAGCGCGCAGGCGCTGCGCGCGCTGCAGCAGCTGAAGGTGGCGCCCCGCACCGCGGCCGGGGCAGCAGGTCCTGGCTCTTGCGCTCAGTGTTCAATTTGGTGAAAGGCTGTGGTCGGATTGGCAGTTTGAGGCAGTTTGATGCGCGATGCTAGCAGGTGCGCCTGCTGGCAGGTGCGTCTGGCACTGGTGTTGATTTGGGTGCATGCGAGTTGCGTGCAAAGCGCCGAGGAGAACTTGCCACAATCCAAGGTACCTGTAGGTCTGAGCCGCTGCGCTGGGCTGGCCAGGGCAGGGGGTGCTGGAGCGGGGGCCCAGCGTGCTGAGCCGAGCGCGCTTGCCCGGGCCGCCGCAGGACCTGGCGCCGGTGACGCTGTTCGCGGACGCGGGCGCCGAGGGCGGCCTGGCGAGCGCATGGAGCCGCATGCCCGCCAGCCTGGGCGGCGACGCGGGCGGTCTGCTGCCGCCGCTGCAGTGCAAGGAGGTGAGCGCTGGCCCACGCAGGCCCTCCCGCATGCGCACGTCATCTGTTTCTGTGCAGCCTTGGGTGCCTGCGCAGGCCTGGCCCGTGAGGGGCTCCGCCATGTCAGATGCTGCAGGGAGCGTGAGCAGGCGCGTGCGGGCCGCGTCGCTGCGACCGACAGTGCTGCCTCCTGCCTCCTCACTCGCATGCGACCGCTGTCAGCGCAGCAGTTCCCGGGCTCTGCTGCGCCCTGCCTCACGCCTGTCGTGCAGACGAGGTGCGGATTGCACAGACTGCATGACGTCATTAATGTGGAGCTCAAGAGATGTTATTGGGTGGTGTCAGAGCAGGCGTGCGCGCGTGCAGGTCTTCAAGCTGGAAGCGGGGCCCGATGTCGACCCTGCGGCGGCGCGGCGGCAGCTCCAGAAGTACATGGGCACGTTCCGCGGCCGTGCGCTCATGGGGCCGCTGCCGCTGCCTCCCCCTGCTGCCAAAGGCGCCGCCGTGAAGGTGAGCGCCGCACGGGCTTCGAGCCGCACGGGCTTCAGGCTTTGTGAGCACCCGCGGTGCCACCCGGTCTGCGTTTGAAGACATGCACGGCTGTGAGCAAAATGTAGCGCCAGCAGTGACGATCAGAGCATGCTCAGGCTGAAGTGCGCAGGGTAGCTGTGCACGCAACAGCCTGGCTTGGCTAAGTGAAAGGAACATCTCCACTATGTGCCAACACAAGGGCACTGGTGAGCGCAGGAGGCGCATGTGGAGCACGCCGCACCTGGCGCCCCGCGCAGCAGGATCGGCTGCGACAAGGACGAGGAGCCTGAGGTTATCGTCTCCATCATGCTGGGGGAGGGGGATGAGCATGGCGTCCGGCAGATCTACGTGGTGGTCGTGCAGCCGCAGCAGAAGTTCTCGACCTATGCTTGCTCGCTGCCTGCCCATGTCTCGCTGCCCTGAAGGCGCTCTAACAGAGCTTGTGGCAAGTTGTGGGGAGCAGGAGTCATGTGTGCATGCTAGTGGTGTCTGAAGTATTTAGGACGGCGGGTGGCCGCCTGCACTGGCATGAACAGTTGGTAAAACAAACATCAAGCAGCTGCACTACTCACGGGTAACAAGATTGACCGTATGTGCTTTGTTTTGTTCAAGCCTAAGTTTGTCAGCTAAAGTAGGAAAAAAAAAACCATCTGCTTAAACTGCCAAAGGCAAACACTAGAAAGTGGGCCAGAGCGCGGACACAGATTGGTGAGCAGGCAGCAATGCCACCCAGGACAGTGCGTGTTGCCGAGCCCGAAACAAATGAACAGGACCGCCTTGCGGCGGCGGAGGCAGCGCGGCTGCAAGAGGCTGCCTTCAGCTCTCTGGTATGGCCGGTTGAGTGTGCTTCTCTGTGTGTGCGCAGATGCGCCTGCTAGCAACGTGCTGGCTGCATGAGCCTCACCTCTGCACAGGTGCTGTCCAAGACCCGCCGCATGTCTGCCAACGAGGTATCGCCGCACAGCGGTGAGTGCCTGCCCTGGTATATCTTGCAGCAATGAGCTATATTCGTAGTGTCAAGCACCATCTCAATATGTTGTTGTCATCCGGCAGCACTGATCAAGGCAGATGGCAAGGACATAGTGAAGAGGACTGCTGTGCGGAAAAACAGGCACGCCTGCCTATGCAGTTTCCCTTCAAAGGGCAAAAGGCAATGTACAGGGAGACTCAGCGGCCTGGTTGGACTGATGCTGCACCTGGCTGGGCAGGTACCTGCTGAACATCAACGCGCAGCTGGCGACAGTGGCACCTGGAAACATGGTGCGCTCCTTGGCAGTGCCACAAACCTGGTGCAGCTCTGCACCACTTCTGAGTCACAGTCGCTCGGGCGCAGGGCACGCTTGCGGCGCTGGACACCAAGAACCCAGTGCTGTACATAGACTTTCCAGAGGGCCGCATGAAGTTCTTTGGCACGCTGGTCTTCCCAAAGAACCGCTACCTGGTGCTGCGCTTTGGCCAGAAGGACATCATCTGCGAGGACGTGCTCGAAAACATGGTGAGCTGCTCGTGGCAGAGCTGTGCCTGCCCTACTCACTCACGTCAGTAGTTCAGTCCAGTCGCCTTCCGGCTGCTCAGGTGGTCTTTGCTGAGGCGTGGTGGATCGGGACCAAGGAGAGCAACCCCGACGAAGAGCGGCTGCCCGTCCCGGAGAGCGTGCTGCAAGCAGGAGCAATCGCAGCAGGTGCAGGTGTCATGCACTGACATGCTCGCCTGCATGTCATGCCAGCATTGTCATGTTCTCTAGATTGGCACTGACGCCTTCCGTGCCGCAGCAGCGGCGGCGGGCAAAGACAGTGCTGATCCTGCAGCGGTGCGCAATTAGCTCATCTTGTGTGCATTATTGCATGCATGCAATGCTGTCTGAGTAATTTCAGACGCATTTGTCCCGCGGGAGTCTGGCATTACAGCGACAAACACCATGCACTCTGCTGGCGCAGCCGCCGTCGACCAACAGGCCCCGCAAGCGGGCGCGCTTGGCGAGTAGCGCTCCTAGCGGCAGCAGCGGGAGTGAAGGCGAGGCTGATGAAGAGCCTGCATCAGTGCGCCTGCAAACGTATCAGATAGCAAATGCATGGCTTGACATTTGTACTGTGTGCATGCTGCAACGATCGGCATTAGCATGCTGCTCAAAGTGAAACAGAGCACTCGTTCCTGCCGCCACATGAGCACCACCACATGACCGCTTTCCATCCCTCACATGCAGGAGCCACGGATGTCCCAGCGCAACCGCGGCGCGCGACCGCGCTACGCCGTGGACATCGACGAGGAAGGCGAGGACGAGGACATCATCGCAGACGCCGGGCCGGTCCGGGCGGGCAGCGCCATGCAGCGCGACAGCAGCAGCAGCGGCGGCGCTTCACCCGAGGCCGCCTCTTCACCAGCTGAGCGCAGCAAGGACGGGTGCGCGCCATGCACAGCCTATGACAACATGTCCACAGTGTCGCATGCCCGCTGCGACTACACTCCCGACGTTGCTGCGGTGCCAGGGGCGTTCCGCGCATGTTGAATGTGCATTTCCTACTAAAGCAAAAATCATGTGCGTTCCAACAAGTCACATGCCCGCAATGCAATGCATGAGCAGCCAGCTCTTCACCTCAGGCGAACAGCACGCTCTGCAGGGCCAGCATACGGGTGGGCGCCGGCGAGGTTGGTGCGGGCGCTGGACGAGGCCAGGCCACAGCGGCTGCGGGGCAGAAGCGGAGCCCTTGCACCAGCCCACCTGGTCGGAAAGCCATTGCCGAGAAGGTGTGCCGGGCCGAGCTCGTTGCGCTCGTGCGACATGCTAGACATGTTTATGCATGCAGGACGCCTGCCACACTTCCTGGCATGCCTCGGTCTTTCTGCGGGTTTGGGGCGGCGGGCTGAGGGCCTGCTGCCCGTGCAGGCCCCCGCGCAGAAGCCGGCTGCCAACGCGCGGGAGCTGGCTGGACCGGCCGACGACGCGGTGGTGGACCTGGTCTCCTCAGACGACGACGACCTGGAGGTCGCCATCGCGGTGGGTGCCTCCTGCGGGGCGTGGTGTATCCATGCAGCTGCACGTCTCTGTGGCAGGGCCGGTCCTATGCCGGGCGCCAGGCTAGCAGGTTCCGATCATGTGACCTACCCTTGTTGAGGAACAATCCCACGTAGTCACCAGGTGGTGACCACTGCATGGCGCCGTTGCGACAGCTGCTGACCGTTCGGAACGCTTGTGGCGACGCAGGCACGCCGGCCCGCGCGTGCCGCTGCGGGCGCCGCCAAGGCGAAGCTGAGCAGGGTGCGCGAAGACGGGGATGCAGACAGCCAGGAGGCGCCTGAGGGCGCCACGAGCGGCAGCCTCTCGCAGGACCAGGGCTCAGAGTACAGCATGTAAACTGTTCTGCAATCCCCGGAACAGATGTCGCAAGGCAGCCTGAGCAGGTGCCCCTAACCCGCCTCCCATGCTCCCAGCCTCCCCTGCTGTGCTCCGCAGCTCGTGACCAAGCATGCGCACCCCGCTTCAGTCAAGCAGATGCGCATCAGTGCAGCAGATGCTGCAAAGCCTCCCTCACACTCCCACATGCACTGGCACAAAGAAGACACTCCACACAGCTCTGCACAATCTGACCTCGCTTGGCTCATTCTCCAGGGTCCCTCACACATACAACTCGCACACACACAACGTTCCTTCTCGCCCCCTCACACCCCCTGTCAGTCATGCGCAGCTGTCTCGCTTGGGAGCGGGCGGCTATTCATGCGAGCAGTTGCACAAACCCAAATAAAATATCGTCATCTACACCATGGTGTTGCAGAATGGGAGGCAACCTGGGAGCGGGGCTGCGATGGGCGACCCCATGCAGGCCTGGCCCATGCCTGTGCTGCTGCACATGAGCAGCAAGCAATACATGGCAGCACGCCTGGGCGGTCCACCGGCAATGAGAAGCAACAAACCTCCTTCATCACGACAGCACACGGCCAGCTCCTGTCCCAAGCGGGCCCCAGTTCTGACGTGGCGCGCAGCCTCGCGCACCACTCCTTGACTAGCTCGGCAACACGCTGTCGTTGCCGCGCGCGGCCCCCGTCCCCTGGTCGCCACCGCCTAACAGGCGCACCACAGCGTCTGGGTCACCGGTGGCTGGCCTGCCGCCGCCCTTGCGCTCAGCTGCCTGCCACACCCCGCCGCCGCTGGCTCGTGCGGCGGCGGCCTGCGCGCGCGCGGCCGCCGCTGTCGCGCCGGTGCCCCATGCGTCGCGGCCGTCCCAGCTCGAGGAGCGGCCGCGCGGGGCGGGCGCCTCGTCGGCGCCCAGCAGGCAGGCAAACTCGGTGACGCCGCCGTCGCGCGACTTGCGCGGCGAGCCCGCCGGCTCGTACGGCGCACCGGCCAGGGTCTCCAGCGACACGGCCCAGCTGCCGGCGTGGCGGCGCACCGCGCGCAGCGGCCCCGCGGGCACCGGCACTGTCGCCAGCAGGTCGCGCGTGGATGGCACGTGCACGATCGCGCCGGCCTCGTGGCCTGTGGAGCGGCTCAGGTGTCGGTATGACTCCCGCCAGGCACTCACAAGAATAGTGCTGATGTATTCTGCCTTTAAGGCAAGCAGCTGCCCTCACATACTTTGCGCGCAGTGTCAATGCGAGCTCATGCAGCACCGCCTTTGCTGCGTGCATTCTACTGTGGGCACTCACACAGCATTGACGCCCCACATGGGCATGCCATGCGGTCGACCCTCATCACAGCATCTAACAGGCTATGTGTACGTAGGCGTAGCATGCAGTGCACATAAGCAGGGAGCAGGCGCGCACCGGTGCTGCCAAAGACAAAGTCCAGGTAGTTGAGGTACTTGGAGCGGAACACATCGCGGTGGCGCCCATGGCCGTCCGAGTAGCAGTGCATGATGGCGGCCGCGGCGGCCGCGAACATGACCACGTCCAGGCGCTCCGGCACGTGCCGCGGGCGCACCAGGCCCCACTCCACCGTGCACGCCGCGCAGCTCATGGCCGCATGGCTCAGGCAGTAGAGCGCGAGCTCCATGCGCCGCGACTTCTTCTCCACCAGCGTCGCCAGGCCGCCTGCCCGCGCCGCGCAGTGTTAGCAGGCATTCATGGCGGCTGAGGGGTGGGGGCCCAGGGCGGGCGCCCAGGGCCCCCGCCCCGGGCGCCCGCCACTCCGCACAGCCCGCCACTCCGGTCTCCAGCACGCTTCCTGTACTCATACTCGTCACGTGCTGCGGTTGACCCCCTTGCCGTCTTGTCACTGCTGCAGGCACACCCGCGCTCTCTGCTCCCGCGCAGCGCGCAGGCCAGGCGCACAGCCCAAAGCATGCATCGGCCTCGCGTCCCTGCCTCGGACGGGCCCCACGGCGGGGCTGGGACACGCGGCGCGCGCGCAAGCCGACACCCTTCCCGGGACCCTGGCATGCGCCAGGGTGGCTGCTGCGCTGGGGTGCGCGCCCGCCCACGCGCTGCCGGCGATGACCTGCGGCGCGCACGAGCCCGTCGCCTGGAAGCCTAAGCAGGCGCCGCGCCAGCACAGCGTGCAGTAGAGCGCGAGGAACGCGCTGCTGCGCGCCGCGCCCCTGAGCACCTTGCCCCAGATCCGCAGCGCGCCCGGCGCGAGCAGCGCGCGCCTGCGCGCGCGCGCGCGCGCGCCCGTCGCGCGCCCGGCCGCGCTGCGGGGCGGCGCGCGCCGTGGGCGCCGCCGGCGCGCGCGTCAGGATGAGCGGCTGCCCAGGGTTCAGTATCCTGGACTCACTGGCGTGCTGGGCCGGCCCGCCGCAGCCGCAGCCGGGGGCGAACCTGTGCACGAGCAGCCCGGACAGCAGGTACACCGGCAGGTAGACCGGCAGCGCGCGCAGGTAGGCCGCCGGCAGGAAGCGCAGCGCGTTCTCGTTGCAGCCGACGCCCGGGTGCGCCCTGCCCCGCCTCGCAACGCCTCAAGCCGTCGGACAAGCGTGCCGCACAGTTTGGCTGCAGCGGCTCGGGCGCGACGCCGGCGCACAGCATGCAGGCATCAGCATGCCGCACAGGCGCGCGCTCCTCGCGAGTGAGCCGCGCTCGGTTGCCCAGCGACCCAGCGCACCCTGTGCCCTCCAGCCAGGCGCGCGGGCGCGCGGGCGCGGCGCACCACTCGCACGGGTGCTCCGCGACCAGGCCCTCGAGCGCCGTGCCCGCCAGCGCGGCCAGCGGCTTGGCCTGCAGCCCGTACCAGTGCCGGTCCGCCAGCTCCTGCACGCGACGGGTCAGCGTATCACGGCCCGGCTCTGGCATAGCGCCCAGCGAAGGAGCAATGCACCAGGGCAGCATCGCGCGCCCCGAGCGAAGGCGGGCGCCTGCGGGCGCCAAATCATATGCAGCGGGCGCAGCGCAAAATGGGCAGACAAGCAAGCAGGGCGAGCTGGGCGGCCGTCGGCGCCTGGCGGGCTTAGCGCGGCGCAGGCAGCGTGTTTGCTCAGGCGACACGACACGGAGGGCCGGCAGGGGCCGCCTCGCACCCGCGCGGCCTTGTAGTACCAGAGCTCGTGCCCGCCGTGGTGGTTCTGCGCCGCGCAGCAGGAAAAGCTCAGCCCCGGCGCCGCCCGCGCCGCCCGCAACAAACAGCGCAGCCGGCCACTGCAGCGCCGCTGCAGCGCGAGCGTGCAGACCGGTGCGGCTGCACCAGTCAGCGTGCAGGGTTTGGCAGTCAGCGTGCAGGGGTTTGCCGCACCAGGAAGTGGATGAACGAGGGCGGCAGCGTCTGCGGCTTCAGGATCCAGCTGTAGGCCAGCTGCGCGCGCTGGCGCACGCGTCAGGCGGCCGCAGTCGCCGCGCAGGAGCCCAGCCTGCCTCACTTAACATGCTGCGCCTGTGGACAGCGATGCGGAACTGTGGCTATGTCAGCGCGGCCTCAAATGCCAAGACAGCAAGTGCGAGTGCCCGCACGACGCACACAGGCCTTCCGCATCCTCCCTTATGTCTGCTGACAGTGGGCGCACAACCTGCCGGCGCTCTCACACACTGGCCAACAGGTGATGATGTTTCAGTGGGCCGGTGCAGGTGTCCGGCATCCCGGCTGGCCGCGCCTGCGCCGTGCACAGGCACATGAGGCCGGTGTCGCCGTGGCGCCAGCGCGTGGGCGCCAGCAGCGCGCGCGCGGCCGGCGGCGCGTCCGGCTTGTTGCCGCAGCGCACCAGCAGCGTGACGCCCCGCAGCAGCACGTACAGCGCAAGGCTGTGGTGCCGCGCCTTGGGCCTGACGGCAGCCCGGGCGCGCTCAGGCTACACGTGTTGCCCTGTTTTGAGGCCATGGAACAACGTGCTTGCAGGCACTCAGCGCTGGCCAGTGGGAGTCTCCTAGCGGCTGGTCCAGCAGCTGTGTGCTGAGCACCCATGCCCCTCTGGTGAGGTGTGTACGGTCGGCCGGGCACGCTGTCAGGTCATATGTATGCGCATCGTCTCCCTGTAACACAATTCTGCCCCGCCATACGCCAGACGGCCGTGAAAACAGGGGTGCGCTCCATCGGTTCCAAGTAGTAGGTAGTTGTCTGGTACCCCAGGGCAGTATTATGATGGCAGGCCTGCGCACCCAGTGAGCAGGATGGAGGGCCCCGCCGCCGCGCCCGCAACAAATGCCCTCCAGTGCGACGTCCTGCGCAGAAACAAGTGCGTCGGTGAGTGTGCTGGCTGCTTGGAGTCAGCAGGCCACACAGCAGCCACAGCAACCGTGGCCACTGGCAAACAGCGCAACAGCTGGGCCAAGGCACCAGTTCGCGGCGCGCACCGCCGCTTGCCGAGCAGGGCCGCGATGCTCTCGTCGACTGCGACGTACACGCCCGCAAAGCTGCCCAGGAACGCGGTGTAGCGCAGCGACTCCTTCAGCATATCGCGCAGCGACTGCATCTGCGCCTTGCGGCGCCGCCGCGCCGCATTGAGCAGCGAGAACAGCAGCGACGTCAAGTGCAGGCCTCCTCGCAGACAGAAGCCGGTCGCCGCGCCCCTCGCCTGTGTGCAGAGCGTGCCGGAGTCTCAGAGTCGCTCATCCAGTCACTCCGGCGGACTGCGTGCGCAAACGCATGCGCACCGTCGCGTTCAGCAGGCGTGTCAGCGCACGCTTTCCCTCTGAGCTCGAGTTGAAGCGGCGGTACAACGCCACATGCAGCATGCCTCCCTGCCGCGACAGGTCGGGCTGACCTGGCATTGCTGCGCGGCCCTCCGCCCACAGAAGCCGCCCTGCACACTGTCCTGCGCACCAAGCGCGTAAAGACCCTCACACAGTGCAGCACTGTGCCGACATTGTCAGGACTCGTGACAGGATGTCGCAGTGGTTCCAAGCTATTTGAAACCCGCCAGCGACCCTCTGAAACGCTGCTCCCAAGGTTGGGTGTTGAGGCTGGTACATGCGCTGCAAGTGAACAGCATGGCTACGCTCTGCAGCACTGCGACGCAAGACGAGCACACTGGCGCGGGGCGTGCAGGCGAGCGATTGCAGCAAGAGGTATGTACCATCCATAGCATCCCTTCTATGGCTGACCTCATGCAGCCTGAGGCTGCTCGGGGTACATGCCAGTTGCATGTAAGCACACCAGGCTCACGATCTGGATGCACTATTTGATTGAGCTTGTCGGTACAGGTTGCCAGCGTAAGAAGCTGTGCTGCATGCTGTGCCTGCGCTGTCTGCCCTGTGACAGTGGTCAGAGCGCACCTAACGCCGCATGCATGCTGCACGGGCGTGCTGAGGCCGGAGCAGAAATGATAGGGAGGCTGTAATGCAGTGGCAGGATGCAGGTGACAGCACGCTTACCAGGATGATGCTCCACACACACCGCATAATGACCACTGACCTCCTGAAGGACAGCACTCTGAAAACTCCCGCTCCAACGAGACAACGCACGTCCCGCATGTCAGGCACAGCACAGGCTGTCGCTGTGGCGGCATGGCGGCCGAGGGCGCTTCCGCTCCTGTGCCTGCCTGGCAGCCGGCTTAGGTCCCGACAGGGTCGGGGATCTGCGGGATGACCGGCACGTAGTTGCGCTCGCGCTCCCACGCCAGCTGCGCGAGCATCGTCAGCGTGCTGCGCGCGTCGCGCTCGTCCGCCACCTCCCGCGCGAACGTCACGCGCACCACCTGCGCGCGCCGCGCAGGCGCTCAGCCACGACGGGGGCCAGCGCGGCGGCACCAGGCCGCTCTCCTAGCGCGCACGAGTGCCCACAGGAGATTAGCGTTGCACTGGCGAGCGGGGCCCTCAGCGCATGCACGCTTGCACTACAGCCTTCCAGCTCTGTCGATAGATAGCAGACGCCAGCCCCGGACGCTGCCCCCCCTGCCAGCCAGACCATGGAGTCCCCTCCCCCGCTTCCAGGACAGCCTTCAAGGGGTGCAGCGCCCTGCGCGCCGCCCCCCGCGGGGGGCGACAGGTGTGCAAGCTCCAGGACACCCGGCCAGACCCCGAGCACAAACCTGGCCATCCTAGACACGACATGAGACTACATGAGCCTTCATGACTTTACAAAAAAGTTGGACACTCATCAGCCTTGCTGGGGCTGCGTAGTGTGACAAATCTGTCTATCTGCTTGCGGCTGCCGGGGAGGCGCGCCTGCGCGCCCTCGCCACGCACGGCCGCCAGCAGGTAGAGGCCCAGGCGGTCGACCCAGAGCAGCTCGGCGCCCTCTAGGCGGTCCATGCCGGCGCCGGTCGCGAAGCCGGCGATGCGCAGCACGTCCTCCACGCGCGCCTGGTTCAGCTCGGCCACCAGGCCGGCCGCGTCCTCGCGCAGCGCGTCCGGCTCCGCCGCCTGCGCGCGGCGCCGCATGTCTAGCTGCACATTATCTGTTTACGTTGTGCGATGCTTGGCCCTCCCTCAATGCGCAACGCATGCAGGTTCGCCGAGCGGCCAGCTGTGCTTCTTGACGGCCGGACGGTGCCCGCAGGGCGAGCCTGCCCTGGGCGCATCTGACAGTGCCGCCTGGGCACCCAGGCGGGGTCGTGCCCCGAGCAGCTGACCACTGCTGTGTGGAGCTGGCTGGCTCGCAGCATGGCTGCATGAAACCCCGAGGCACAGCCGCTGTCTGCGCACAGGCGGCCGAGCGAGCGCAGCAATGACAGGTCACAGAGGGCATCGCTGAGCTGGCCGCGGAAGTGGCTAGGTCCGTGCCAGCAACAGCAGCGGGTGGAGTTCGCCATGCATGCTGTGCTGACAGTCAGCACAATGCCTGATATCCTGCTGGCAGGCACGAGCGGGCGGCCGACACCGGCGGCGCTGTTGCCGGGAGCATCCGCTGTCAGCGGCAGGCACGAGCGTTCGGACAACACTGGCGGCGCTCTGGCCCGGGGCGGCGGCCCTCTGCGGCAGCGGCGCCTGGGGCGCGCCATGTACTCGCCGGCGCCGATGCTCTCCGCGCGGCAGGAGGCGCCCATGCCGGCGACGTAGAAGCAGCTGTCGAGCGCCAGGCGGTAGTACTGGTCGCTGCCCTGCACCGCGTCCACCGCGACGCCGCCGAAGTACAGCTGCCCGTGCCGCTCCGCCGCCTCGGCCGCCTCGTCCACGCCCAGCGGCTCCACCTGCGCGCATGGCGCGCCGGGTCTAAGGTTTGGGGTTCAAGGGTTCGGATAGCGGCTCCACCTGCGCGCGCCGCGCGGCGGGTCTAGGGCGCCAGGTCTAGGGCTTGGCGACTGGGGCTGCACTGCAGGCGCCCTGACGAGTTGCAGCAGCTGTTCAGGTTCCAGGCCGTCCACGGAAACGCTGCTCTGCGCTGTCACTGTGTGCCGTCAACGTCGATTTTGCTTTTGGGTGAGGGGTTATGCTCCCTAGCAAACGGAACGACAGCAACGAGCTGCACTTTGGTACGTTGGGACCGGCGCGCATACGCGGCGCTTGCGAGCGCACAGGGCGCGCACCCGCCCAACGAGCGTGGCCCGCGCAAGCAGCCGCGCGGGCATGTCCTCGGGCTGCACGAACAGGCTGCACCGCGGGTTGCGCAGGAGGTTGCACGTGTGCACTGCCTCAGCACGCAGTCGCAGAATCGGCAGCCCCCGCTCGTCCAGCACATAGCTTGCATACGTCCCCAGCGGCGCCCCGTCCTCGCTCAGCGTAGACAACGTGCCGTGGCTCATGATGCTGATTATTGTCCGAGCAGTCTCTGCTGAGCTCGGCTTGGCCTGCACCGGCGCGGGGGCATGCGCCTCTGCGAGCGCCGCGCAGCCGCACACGTGCCCCCGCGCTGCGCTCTGCGGCTGCGGGGAGCTCCGCAGCGCGCTCGAGAGGAGCGGCTGGTGCGCTGGCTGCCAGGAGGAGGCTGTGCTGTGCAGTGGTTGCTGCGCTGGGCTTTGCATCAGTATCCTTGCAGTCTGCTTGTTAAGCATGCTGCCCTGGGCCATATTCACCACTTTCATCTCACCAGGACTCGTTATTGTGTTTGTTTATCAGCTCGTACGCAAGCCGCAAAGTGCCTATACTTTGCTCCATCGCAAGGCTTGCTGATAAGATCATCTCACAGGTCTTGGCAGCTGTTTGTTACAAGGGTTGGGAGAGACGGAGGCACTGGACAAGTAGCACTCTCACACTTCCCACTCATTCGCAAGCGCCACCTCCTCCTCCCAGCATCCCAGCACGGCATCACCGCCAGCGTGGCAGTCGTCCGAGCAGGTGAACACCGCCACGGTCAGCCACTCCCAGGAGTCGGGCAGCGTGCAGGGCCCCGGAGTCTGGCCGGGTGCACTGCAGGCTGCCGGCGCGCTGCCGCCCCAGCACGCCGGCCCTGTATCGCCACCAAGTCCACTGCTCTGCGCATGCGCTCCGCACTCTTCCTCACTAGCAGTCATCTCCGTCGCCTCCAGCTCCGCCGCCCATACAGCGGCCTCCTCCAGGGCCGCACAGAGCGGGGCCATCAGCTGCAGCTCAAAGCGCCGCGGCGCGCCGCAGGCCGGGCAGGCCGCCGGCGCCGGTGCCTCGGGCAGCGGCCACAGCGGCGCGTCGCCCACGTAGTGCCGCGCGCACTGCTGCGGCGCGCGCCGCAGGCGCTTGGCGAACCTGCAGCGCGGAAGCACGCATGTGCCGCCCTTGGTTGGACTACTTATACATCTGCCTGTCCCTGATGAATGGGGCATCACGCCTGCCTGAGGCAGTGAGCGGGGCCCGGCGGCTGCGTCGCAAATGGCATGCGCCAACGCGTGCAGTGTGGCGCGCAGGCCGGGGACGAGCGCCTGAGGCGCCTGTGACCACACAGCCAGGCCGGGGCATGCGCGCGAGCTGTCATGCAGGGCCCATGCGGCACTTCGCAAGGCACCCCTGCAGCCTGGCACCTGCACAAGGAGGGCTTGTTTGCATTCAGAAAGCGGCGACATGCACAGGGACTGACAGGCGTGAGAAGGGGCGCGCTTGTGGAAGGCGGCGGCGGCTCCGGGCGGCGCTGTGCGCTCATACGCTTCCGCCGCCCACGCATCAGCTGGGGACCCGTTGTGCGCTGGGTCGCCGGCGCCCGCCTTGCCTCCCTGCACGGCGACCCGGCGCGGATCTCAACAGCCCTGCCGCCGCACGGCTGCGCTGCGCGCCGGTGCACCGGGCTGGGCAGCAGCGGGGGCCTGTGCATGCAGACATCGCCAGGGGCGCCACAGCGCGCCACCCAGCGTTGCACAGCTGCGTGGCTCCTCCCTGTTGCGCGCTGCCACTCGTGCGACGCAGCGGCCAGCTCCAGCAGGATGCAAGCACAGCCTCGCGGCCCATACTGCACCCGCCGAGCGCCGCAGCCGGGCGCCGCACCGGGACGGGGGCGCCGCTGGCCTCATACTCCGCAAGCAGCGCAGCGACGTGGTCCGCCTCGCGGGCGGTCAGCGCGGCGGCCGCCGCCGCCGCCGGCTCGCCCGCCGCGTGCAGGTAGAAGCCCGGCAGGGTGGGCGGCCGCCCCGGCGCCCTGCAGCTGGGCGCCGCGCCGGCGCCGCCCGCGCTGCGGCGCTTCGGCCCGGGCGGCGGCGCGGCGCCGCGGGGCGCTTCCGCCAGGGCGGCCAGCGCGGCATCGAGGTCCCCCAGGTCAAACGCGTCCGCGCCGCCTGCGGGGCCGCCGGCCTCCCAGTCGCCGCCGGCGCCCCAGGCCGTGTCGTCGGCGCCGCTGCAGGCCTCGGGCTCGGCCGGCGCCCCAGCCGGCGCGCCAGCGGCTCGCCCAGGCTGCTGCCCAGGCCCATGGCTGCCGCAGTGCCAAGCGGCGCCATAGCCCCCAGAGGCAGCCGCGTCCGGCTCGGCAGTACCAGGCTCACGGCTGCTCGCCAGACCCGCAGGTGGACTTGCAGCCTGCTCGCCCCAGTCCCCTTCGGCGGCCCAGCCGTCCGTTGCAGCGTGCGCATGCAGCGTCCCCGCGGCCGCCAGCGCCGGCGCAGCGGCTTGTGCGGGGGCCCCTGCGGCCGACCCTGGAGGCAGCTGGCAGCGGAAAGCGCGCCAGCTGCCAGGCTCGCGGCCGCAGCCCGCTTCGACGCACCCCATGACGTAAAGCGTGCGCTCCCGCGCACGCGAGGACGCCTGCCGCTCGTCCAGCGGCGCAAACGCCTACCGTGCGTGACGTCAGCGCCGCGCAGCTGTTGCCGCGCCATACGGCGTCTGCGATAAACAAACACCGAGTGTGTCACGCACGTGCCTGGAGGACAAGCGCCAGCTGCGCTCCGCACGCCCTGCACACCGCGTCGGCAACCTCGCAGGGCGCTCGCTCGCCCGGGAAGGCCGCAGCGCCGCCCACGTGAGTCGCGCGGTGCGAGGGCGGCGCGCCCGGGTCTGTCAGGTCGCCCGGCAGCCAGAGCTGCACGCTGCGCTGCGGGCCTGCCATCCTCCTAGCTACCTTAGGAGTGTACGACACCTTCAAACACTCGCTTCTGGGCTTTCAGGCTACCCTACCGCTGGTGCTGCTAAGGAGAAGCACAGACTGCAGGATCGTACATCCTAGTGCAAGCACGCTGGTGCATGACAGCGGCGGTCCTGCGAGGTGGCGACGCGGGCCGCCTGCTCCGCGTCTGCAGCTTTGGCGGCGATCTTGTGCCATACGTTGATGGCCTGCGCCTGCAGCAGCGGCTCGCGCAGCTGTGCAAGGAGCGCGCCATCCCTGACACTCTGCTGTTGCTGCAGGTGCGCCCCCGTTCCCAGCAATGGCGCAAAGGCGCGAACCAAGCGATGACTTTGCTGAGCGCAGCCGCTGACCCCGGCTGTGCGCGGCCGTGCGGGCAGCACGCCCCGGTGTACACCCTGGGCAAGCGCGGCAGCAGCAAGGACTTCCGCACGGCGCCCGAGGCGCTGCAGGCCGCGGGCGCGGAGGTGCACCGCTCCGAACGGGGCGGGGAGGTGACCTACCACGGCCCTGGCCAGGCGAGCGCCCTTAGACCTTCTTACAGCAACACTCGCTCTGCTGCTTGCAGCCGCCGCTCGTCCTGAGAGCTGCAAGGCTTGGGCGAGGCACACTGCCGTACACAGTGCGCAAGGACAGGCGGCAGCGCCCCTGGACACACAACTCCATGCCGCTCCCTTTTTGGATCCAGCAAGTGTACATGCGACACCACCATGTGTCTAGTGTGTCTAGTTTATCCTGCTGCGCAGGTTGTCATGTACCCTGTGGTCAACCTGCGGAGGCTGGGCGTGGGCGCGCGCGTGTACGTGGAGGGCCTGGAGGACGCCATGGTCCGCACCGCCGGGGTCCACGGCGTCTGCGCGCGGGTGCGTCGGGCCGCGCGCGCTTGTGTCACACCTCTACCCCGCACGCGCGCACGTCGCCGCGTCCCCCCCCTCTCTTCCCTCCCCAAGCTATGGGGCGACTGGCGCACCTTCTGCTCGGCAAGCGCCAGCTGCGCCCGGTGGGGCGTGGCGGTATGGGGCCCTCCTTGGCATGCTTGGGTTGCCTGGGACCTGGCGTGCAGGCTGCACGGCGGGCGCGCAGACATGCAGTCATGATTCGCTACACGCATCCACATTCACATGCGCTTTCGACAGCTGGCGCACCCCCGGCCCGCACCCCTCGCCCCAACCCGCCGGCTGACACGATTGCACGCCCCCACGGCCTGAGCCGGTGCGGCGCGGCGCGCCAGGGGCGCGTGCCGGGGCGCACCGGCGTGTGGGTGGGCGACCGCAAGCTGGGCGCGGTGGGCGTGCGCATCTCGCACGGCGTCGCCACGCACGGCGTCGCGCTGAATGTTGCCACCGACCTACGCGCGTTTGCGCCGATCGTCGCGTGCGGCCTGGCGGACGCCGTCGCCACCTCGCTGCAGCATGAGCTCACCGCGGCGGCGCGCCCGGGCGGCGGCGGCCCAGAGGCATTTACCGGCGAGGGTGCGGGGGGCGGCCCCGCTGCGACGCGCAGCCCCGGCTGCGACTCGCTGGCGGGGCGGGCGTCAGACGCGCAGGGCGCACGCGGCCTGGGCTCGCCGGGCGCCCCTGAGGCAGAACGGAGTGGTGCTGCGCCCAACTTGCAAGGCCTGCCCAGCCCTGCAGGCGGCGGCGGCAACGCCAGCAGCGCCAGCGGCGATGCTGGGCCCGGGCGTGCGGGCGCTAGGGAAGGGGAGTGTGCGTCTGCTGGGGGTGCCGGGCGCTGGATGCTGGGCGGGGTGGATGCAGTGGAGCTGGTGGCAGCGCAGCTCGCCGACGCGTTTGCCAGCCGCTTCCGATATTCACAGCGCGAGTGCGTCACACCCGCAGAGCTACACGCAGTGGCTGCAGGCGCCGGCTGAGCAACGCCTGGCAGGGGTGTCTGTCCAGAGCCGCTGTGCGCATGTCGCAGGTGTAGGCCTAGATGTACATAGGATGGCATGTGAACGGATGCAACATCTAGAACAACACATTGTCGTCATGCCATGCGTTCACATTGTACCACAGAAGCTCGTCACTTGTTGAGGACCAACAACCCTTGAAAACTCTCAACCAAACGCAGCAGGCCGCCGGCACGCGGCCGGCCCACCGGCCCCAGCCTCCCAGCTCACGCGGGCCATAGGGCGCTGCTCTGCAGCCGTCGCCGGCGCCGCCCGGAGCGGCCGCTCATGCGGCCGCTCACGCGGCGGCCTTCTCCGAGTCGGGCAGCAGCGCGCGGTCCGCGAGCTCGAGCACCAGCTGCCGCCGGTGCCCGGCGGCCTCGGCGACCGCGATCCGCACGGCCGCCATGTCGAACACTGTGAAGCGCACATCGCCGTCGCGCGAGGACACCGTCTGCTTCTCCTCATCCAGCACGAGCTCGGCGCCCGCGCAGGCCGGCGCGGCCGCGCGGCCCGGCGCCGGCGCGGGCGCGCCCGGGCCGCCGGGCCGCTCTGTGAGGTACACCGGGCCCTCGATGCCGTACTTGGGCACGAACACGATGACGCCGTTGGCGCGCACCTGCGCGTGAGCGCGCGGGAGCGTTGACACCGCACAGACCATGGGCCGGCTCTGCAAATTCAGTAGCGCTTGCTGCAAGGGCGGTCCTCTGGAGGAAGTGTGCTCAGTGCCAGTGCCCAGTGCCAGCGACGGGCATCCCTGACAGCATGTTGCGCACTCGCCACAGCAGCGCTTGCTGCGCATGCAGAAGCGCACAAATGGACGTTGCGAGGCGAACCGGGCGGCTGCACCGATGCTGCGCAACCCTCAGGCCGCACGGGCAGCCGGCGCGTGCGGCCGAGAGGGCGCGCGGGCGCGCCTTGGTGATGCGCGCGTCCGCCACCACCTCGCGCCCGCGAAAGAAGATGAGCGTGTGCAGCTCCACGCTCGCGCGGCCGGCCATCTGCGCGCTAGGCTTAAGGTACACCCTGGCGGCAGCATATGCATCCATGTGCTGTACAATCAGCACGAGCAGTATAGGATAGAATATATGATACATCTGCGTCACTTTTCACAGGGCAAAGCATGACCCGCAGGTGCAGCACAAACACGAGGGCCAAGCGCGCGGGGAAGCCGCGGTGGGGCGCGCGAGCCTGAGCGCCGCGGTGGCGCGCGTTCAGGTTGTCCACCAGCGCCTTCAGCTCCCGCCGCTCGTGCGCGGCGTCCGGCACAGACGCCAGGCGCAGCGTGGCCGCCAGCAGGCGGTGCACCACCACGTCCGCATACCTGAGCGGCCGGCAGGCAGAGCTCGGGGTACAGAGATGCGGGCGCGGCCTGCCCTCGCGCAGCCGCGCATGGCCATGCCCGTGCTCGCAGCCGGCGCTGTGCATGCTCCCGACGTGCGCTGCCAGCATGGCGACTCAGTTAAGGCCACTCCCATTATTCCTTTCCCACCGCAGGCCCACACGATGCCAACCATGGTTTGCGGCGGACGGCGCCAGGCAGGCCCATGTATGCAGAGGCGGCAGGCCGCGGACCAGCAGGCCCGCGGCGCGAGCATGCCCGCTGGGGCGGGCCACGCAGGCATTGGGTCAGGGCAGGGTTGGGGGTGGCCAGGCGCGGCATGCGCATGACAGGACGAGGCCGGTGTGTGTCGGCTGGCGCAGCCAGGTCCGGTCTGTGCGCCGTGCGGGCGGACGCGCAGCGCGGGGCGGGTGCGCCCCGGCGCGCGCGCGCGCGCGGCGCGCCTGCGGATGGGCGACGTGAAGTGCGTGTAGAGCGGCGCGGCCAGGCCGTAGTGCGAATACTCGGCCGGCGCGGCGTCGCCGCTGCCAAAGTAGGCCGCCTGCGTCATGCAGCGCGTGGCCAGGATGCGCAGCAGCGTGTTGAAGTAGGGGTCGTCCGGCCGCACCGCCGCGTCCAGCGACGCGGCCAGCGCCTGCGCTGGGGGCGGACCCGGGCTCAGCCGCGCGCGCGGGCGGGCCCCCACGCGCGCCGCGATGCGCGGCAGGCCGTCTGGGCTGTGCGGTGCGCAGCCAGGAGGGTGGTTGCAGGCGACCAGCCGCCCCGGCTGCACTGCTGCTTCCAGCGACTGCGCCCATGCGGGGTCGCTGCGTTCACCCGGACGCGTGAGCGGAGGCAAGCTGAGGGGTTGAATAAAGTATCCCTGCAGCCTTCTGCCAGCAGCTCTGTATGTTGCTCGCAAAGCGATGTCACAGGGCTTTAAAAACGGCGAACTCGCCTTTGACGAGGAGATGTCGATGTCGACGTGCGCGGCGGCGGCCGCGCGCAGCAGCGGCTCGAACTGGCGCGGCGGCGGCGTGGTGTGGCGGCGCAGCAGCGCGCAGGTGGGGAACGCGCGCAGCACGTGCTCCGCCACGGTGGTGTTGGCCAGCAGCATCATCTCCTCCACCATCTGGTTGGCCTCGCGCACCTGGCCCGGGGCGGGAGGGTCAGGGTTAGGGTTTGACAAGGCTGGCGCAGAGAGCCACGGTCATGCGGAGCTTCCCTAAAAAGGAAATCACATGAGCTCTTGGCCGTGCAACTGTGCACATGAGCGAGGCAGAGCCTGGCCACGATGGCCGCAGCATTGCACCCTCCACCAGCTTGTCGCACCCATGCCCATGAGAAGTGACAAAGTTTCAAACCTCTGAGGGTGACGCAGCAGGACTGCGTGAGCGGGCTGCAAAGCGCGCTTGCTCATGCTGACTGTCAGCATGTTCTGTGCAAGGTCCAGCCTTGCTGGAGACCATGGACGCCAGAGGGTGCACCATATGCAAGCACATGCACGGCGTTTGCTGACAACGCAGGAGGAGGAGAGGCAGGGCGGCGGAGGGGGTTTGCAACCCTTTGGGGCCCTGGACGCGCGCCTGGTACATGCCGACGTCCAGCGGGTCGTGCGTCTCCGTGTCGATCTCGAAGCGCACCTCCGGCGAGGCCAGCTGCAGAGCGCCCGCGTCTGCGCGCCGGCGGCGCAGGATGCGCGCCACATGCGCCAGCGCGCGCAGGCTCACGCTCACCTGCGTGGCGGACTGGTCTGGAGGCAACATGCAGATGTTTTGCATGGAAACTCTTTGAGCTGGCCGCCCTCCCTTAGGAGAAGAGTAGGAGAAAGAGTGAAAAAGACGTCTGGTGTTTACGCTTGTCTGTTGTGGCAGGCATCGTTGGGTACTCCCTCACCAAGGGCACCAGGCGGTCAAAAAGGCGATTATGGCCCAGAATTTGAACCTGCATAGAGACAAACTTGTGCGCAAGCCCGGGCTGATCCGTTGAGGCGCGCTGGGGCTTCTCTAACACATGTGTGTGCGCAGTCGCGTCTGTGCGACCTGATCATGTTCTGTAAGCCAATTAAGCGCATCCAAACACAGAAACCGGAGTGGACGTGCGGGTCACCTCGTCGCCCAGCCGCGCGTCGTCCAGGCGCAACTGGGCTTCCGCGTACGTGAGCGCTGCTCGGCTCCTGCGCCATAGGTGGGTTTTAAGGCGCTACCCTTGGCCATACCCTTGGCCCTTTGCTGCACGAGGGGTGAGCGGACGCACTTGCACTGCTTCACGCTATGCTGGCCTGACGGAGCCGCCGTGCGCTGCCAAGCACGGCATGCTGCCCTTGTGCAGTTCTAGAAGCACAGCCTTTGGCAGAGGCAGACGTCACAGGGCAGCGAGCCCTCCGGAGGCGCGCTTGTCGTTGCAGGCAGCCACGAGGCGCGCGCCGAGCGCGCTTCCCGGGAAAACGGTGCGGCCGGCGCGCCTGATCACGCTCTTGGTGAAGCGCACGGCCACGGGCTGCGCGTCGGGCGTGAGCTCCCAGATGACGGAGAAGGCCAGGCGCTCGCCGCCCGCGCGCAGCGAGCATATGTCCTCCGTCAGCGGCTTGGGCAGCATGTCGATGCGCCGCTGCACCAGGTAGGTGGTCGTCGCCCTGCCGGCCGAGAGGCGCGCGCGCTCAGAGCCTTTCCTTTCCTGATCTGTGCTGGCCCGCAGGCCCGCAGCGCGAGCGGGTGGTGTCTCAGTGCAGGGCGAGCGACGCGGTCGCTGCACCGGGTGTACAATGTGGCTCAGCGCCCGCCACATAGCACATGGCTGACAGCTCTGCAGCGCAGCAGGTGGCTTACAAGCGGTGCAGCACGGCACGCCGATGCGCTGCTGCGTTCGGTGCGCAGCCGCCGCCCTGCCGCCGGACCCCGGCACGCATGTAGCGCGGCGCACGCGAAGGGTCTCGTAGCGTGCAGCGCCCAACGCGCGCGCGCACCGGGCCGCCGCCTCGTCGTCCATGGCGGAGCCGGGCTCGAGGAAGTGCGTGACGTCCGCAATGTGCACGCCCAGCTCCAGGTTGCCGCCCGGCAGCGGCCGCGCGTGCAGCGCGTCGTCGATGTCCTTGCAGCCGGGCGGGTCCACGGAGCACACCACCAGGTCGCGCAGGTCCTCCCTGCCGCGCCGCACAGGGTATTGACTTTAAATGACGCCCCTGCTGCTGGGCCGGACCGCCGACACACCACTCGGTCGCGCAGGTCCTCCCTGCCGCGCCGCGCAGGGTCCTGGTCACGTTGGAAGTCCGCGCCGCAGGGCGGGCCCGCCGAGGAGACCGCCGGGACATGCAGGCCTTTCCTGTCGCGCCCCGCGGACTTTGGCGCGCATGCGGTGGCGGACGCTGCTCATGCACAGCACGCCCATGCATTCAGTGACTGCGAAGCAAGGTGCGGCTCGCCATCATGCGGCGCGTGCACACGCGGCGCGTGCCCGCTGACGCGCGGGGACCGGAACCAGCAGGCCTGGGCTGCGTCAGTGACCAGCATCGAGAGGATGCTGCTCCTGGCAGCAGACAAGAGCCCTGCAACGCGGCGCTTTCACAACGGGCGACAGCAGGAACCGGCGCAGGCAGGAACATACCTGTTGGGGTCGGCGATGTCCTCTTCGGTGACCGCCCAGGGCAGCGGCGGCACGCATCCGTGCACCGCTTGCGAGAAGGGCGCTGTGTTGATGTCATTCTCCAGCAGAAGCACCTGCCGTACACAGACTGTCATGCTGACCTTCAGCAAAACTCCAGTTAGCTTGTGCATCAGCCAGCCCTGATGTCATCTAGCACCCTAGTGACTGAATAATGCTGTGCCCATATAAAATGGGTTGATTTGTATGACGGATGCGAGCATGGCAGCCAACATGTGGCAGCAGGCTCCAGAGGGGCCCCACCTCGGTCTCCGTCTCGCGGTCGCCGATGGGCCCGAGCGTGCGCACATAGTGGCCGGCGGGGTAGGCGCTGTCGGCCTCCCAGCTGTCGATGGCTACCACGATCCGCTTGTCCCCGAGCGTCTCCGCCTGCGCAGCCCGAGCGCTTGCAGCTGTGTGAACAAACAATTTTCAAGTTTCTTCCTCTACTCTTACTTATTAGAGGCAAGACTGTCCGCAATCATCTCCGCCTGTGCACCCCGTAGGCTTGCAGGTGTCAGGGCGGAAGAGTCTGCTCGCGCCCAGCGCCTGGTGCAACGCACCATGCACGACCAGAATGTGTGTCAATGTGTGTGTCAATGCGTGTCATCGTGCTCCCAAAACCCTACTGATGGCAAGGCATTGCTGGGGGCTGCATGGCAAGGACTTTGTAAACTTTGTAAATGCAAAGTGTGACCCGCATGGCCGTGGCATTTTGGAAGCTACAGTCAGCACAACACAGACAGTGTGCACTTGTGGGCTGCCCCACCCCCGCGTCGCTGGCGTAGATATACTGCAAGCACGCACTGCACCTGTCCATATCAGCAATGATTGCACGGCAGTCTCCACCTGGTCAAACAGGGTCTGCAACGCCTCACTGCGATCGCGGCGGGCGCACCTGGCGCGTCTGTATGCGGATGAAGGGGAAGCGCCGCTCCACCGGGCAGAAGAGCACAGCCGCGCTGCCGCGCCGCGGCGCCTGCCCCTCGCGCGGCGGCTGCAGGCTGCCCGCGTAGCCGCGCGTGCGCCAGTTGCGCCGGATGATGCCGACGACCGCGCCGGTCGGGCGCCGGTCGCTAGCGCCCTCGGCGTCGTCGCCATAGTGCTCGCCCGGGTCCACCTGCGCGCCGCCCACAACCAAATATAGGGTTAGGGTTTGTTTGCCGCTGCCAGCCGGCGTGGACCCAGCGCTGCACGCAGCCGAGCCGAACCATACGAGGAGCCGTCCAGGCTCCCGCGAACGCTGCGAGTGCGCTCAGATGCAGCCACAGCGGCCACTATGACATGCCGGACCCGACCTGGTCAGCAAGTCCGAGCCGCCGCGACTGAAGCGCTGTGCATGGTCGGGCACACACTGCTATAGAGAAGGGCTCTGTACCTGCGGGGCCAGGTGCGCGCCGCCGCCGTTGCGCTCGGCGGCCGCCTCGGCGGCGTCCGCGCCGCCCTCGTCGCCGCCATCCGCATCCATGGCCGCCGCCGCCGCTTCCTCCGCCGGTCCAGGCAAGCGCCTCGCGGGGCCCCGCCACCTGCACATCTACCGCTATTAGCGGGCACAGGCGTTGTCTTCCATAACTAGCAGTCTCGCAGCGCCCACATCCCAGGTGCTGCGACCCTTTGTATTTTAAAGGAGCGCCCGCGGAAAGGTCATGCTCTTGCATGTGCCCGGCCATAAGGGGTCACCTGCTCCCTGCCTTTCAGCCAGCATGCAATGATGGGCTGCTCGGCGAGGCAGAAGGCACGCACTGGTCTTCTGGCAGCAGCTCGACGGCGACCACGTCGCCCTCCAGCGCGCGGTTCATGGCCGTGCGGCCGCTGACGAGGATGTCGGCGCCCACGCCCTCTGAGGCCACCCAGCCCTCGTAGGGGTTGAAGCGGTTGACGCGCAGCAGCCCCTGCACGCAAATAGGCCTTTTGAACAAAGCCATGTATGGCGCTTAAATTACACTCAAGCTATATTATACCAGATTGCACACCTACCCAGCAATGCCAGACTCGTATGCTACATGCTACCCTCGTACCGCTCCGCATGCCCCTGCCTCTGCGCCGCCAGCTGCGCATCTGTACATGCACGCGGCGCGGCGCCGGGCAGACAGCTTGCCAGGGGGCGCATGCAGGCGCGCCATGCCTCACCCCGGCAGCCGGGCGCGCGCCTGGTGCAGCCGCCCGGCCTTGAGGCCGGCCGCGACCTCGCTCATGGGCCGGTGGTCCTCGTAGACGCGCTTGCGCTTGGCCGGCTTGCCGCCCGTGCCGGCTGCCCACGGCACGCCCTCCTCGCCCTCGGCGCCCGCGCCCGCCGCGACCAGGTCCGCCAGCTCCGCGCAGTCTGTGCGGCTGCGCGCGTACGCCTGGCAAGCGCGCCCAGCGGCGACCGCGTCGGTGCCAAGCGAGCCCTGACGTCTCACCTCCCAGGTAGAGAGAAGAGCTACGGCATTCAGGCACATGCTCATAACGCCGATATACTTCCTCAAATTACCGACATGCTGTCAGGCCGGCCGGCGCGCGCGTGCGCGCCTGCACGGTCATGGCCAGCAGGCCGGCCTCGAGCGCGCGGCGGCGGTTGTCGGCGTCGTTGGTGAGCACCACGACGCGCATCTTGGGCAGGCGCGCCGCATACCACGCCGCGGCGACGCGGATCGCGCGGTCGTTGCGGTCGTTGGGGCTCTCGCCCGCCTCCGCCTTGATGTAGGTTTCCCTGGAGGACAATGCGCCTTTGAGCGCGGGGCAGCAAGCGCATGGCTTGGTGGAAGGGGCAGCCGAGTCTGCAATGGCCTGAACCAAGGCGGGATCTTTCTCGCCCCACCACATTTACCGCAGCAGACGCCAGGCGGCATGCATCGCTCTCAGGTGACACACTGCGTTTTCGTCCTGGCATGTGCACACACAGCTGGGTCGAAGCCAGGCGCAGCACAGGTGCACGCCCAACCAAGCGATGTGCACGCTGCAATAAAACGCTCTTAGGAAGCATATGCGCGACGCACCGGTGGTGCTCATTGGAGAAGACGTAAAACCGGCGCGCGGGCGAGGCCGTGAGCGCGCGCAGGCGCTGGTAGACGGACGCATTGCGGTGGCGCACCTGTGGGCATGCCCATGCTTGGCTGCGGGCTCCTGCAGGCACAGGGCTGTTGCCTTCTTGAGATGTGAAGCAGGGTGTATGGACTACCTCACAACAAACCAAAAGCAGCCGTAGGAGCGAGGCCAAGTTTGAACACGCCACACCAGCGCTCTTGTGCTTGCGCGACTATCTGGCATGCGCACAACGCGGCAGAGCGCACGAAAGCACTGCGATCACATACCACCCGCAAAGCGTGCAGGCCTGCGCAACTTCAGCCTCACACCTCCCTTGCCAGCTCCACACCGATTGATGGCTGTTCAGCACCACGCACTTGCAGTCATGTTGTGCACGTACAGGCTGGCTGAGAATGCAGCTCAGACCCTGACGATCTGCTGCACATGAACATGTGCCGGTCTGCATGCATTCCTCTGCCGGCGGGGCCCCGAACCTCCTCCAGGACGACGCCCATCACAATGACATCCTCAATAGCTGCATGCTCCAGGAAGTCGATCTGCCGGGCCGCATGCGGTCCTCGGGCAGGCGGCGGGCACTTCTGCTGTCACGGACTGGCAGGTTCTTGGGTGAGCAGCAGTGCACAGGGCATGCCATGCGCAGCTGCCTGGCAGGCAACGGGGTACAGGGACATCATTCGGTCGCGTCCACATCTGGCGAGGCAAGGAACCTCGAGCGCTCATGCAAAACCAGCTCTGAAGAGAAAAAAAAAAGAAATCCTGAGCGGCCAGGCTTCCATGCTGCATTGGCAGGCACTCCGAGCAGCGCGCCTGCTGCAACACAACATGGCTGCTAGCTGCCAGAGACCATGCGCACTTGCTGGCCTGCTTGTTGCCAGCTGCGTCAGGCAGAGCCCGCCCGCTCGTGGCCTTCTCTGGCTGGCAGGCAGGCCGCGCGCCCCTGGGCCTACCAAGGCAACAGTTTCTCCTCGCTGTCCTGGCCCTTACTCAGCGCGCACAAGCGCGCCTGCTGCAGGACGACGTTGGTGTCGACAACCAGGTACTCGCGCGCGTCGGCGGCCAGCTTGTTGCAGGCGGGGTCGGACTCGGGGTCCCACGGCGAGCCGCTCCATATGTCGTCGCGCAGGTAGTACTCACGCACGACCTGCGCAGCCGCGGCCGCTCTGCGCTCCCAAGGTTTCTGCGGCGGCCTTGACCGCTTTGTGCTTTCCAAGCTTTCTGCGACAGCCGCTCAGCAGCTTTGCACCGAGCCGGCACCTTTGCAGCGGCACTGCTCGCCCCTTTCCCTGCTATTTATCAGAGCTGCCCTGAGCTGCTTTGAACGCTATAAAGCGCAGCCAAGGCTCTGTTATCAGTATGGATGTCACAGACTGGAGCACGGAGTGCCGAATCATATAAAAGGCGGCGGCGCATAGCAGACCGGTAAGTATGTTTGAAGGGAAGTGCTGTCTATTTGCAAAGCAGTGCACGGGCTCACCTTGAGCACTTTGCCTTTCTTCGTCTTCTTCACAAACTGCTTGGAGTGCAGCATGCTGCCGCTCCCGCACTGTTGTGCGCTCCCCCCCCCGCTCAGCTGGTAGAAGACCGCATCGGTGGCTCCTGGGCCCTGTTCAGGATGATCGTTGAAAGTTGAACTCCTGAGTTGGACTTGCTGCAAGAGAGTTGCCTTCCTCTTCTTTTTCTTCTAGATGCCAGCCTTATGTTATTGTACACGAGAAGGCCCCACAGCTCATAGAGGGAAGGAGGCGCACAGAGTGCTCCACACCTGAAGCGAGATCGTAGGAAAGCAAGCACTTCACGTGTACCTGCAGCCGCAGTAAAGGGAGCAGACGCAAGCAATCCGGCCGGCGGTGTCTGCCAGCACCTTGCTGCGCCCCGGACTCTGCTGTACGACAGGCGGAGCAGGGGCGCGGCTGCCCGTGTCTGTCGGATTGGCTGTCAGGCGGCGGGCGGAGGCGTGCCAAGCGTGCCGCGGACAGTCCCTGACAGGGAGAGCAGGCCCAGGGGCCGCAAGCGCGGGGGCGCGCCGCCGCTAGCATGGCGAACCGCCTGCTGCGCGACGAAGAGCAGGACGGATGGGAGCGCTCCGACTTCCCCATCGTATGCGAGACGTGCCTTGGCCCCAACCCGTACGTGCGCATGCAGCGGATATCGTACGGCGCAGAGTGCCACATCTCTGGGCGGCCGTACACTGTGTTCCGCTGGCGACCTGGCAGCGACGCCAGGTGCGCCGTCCTGCACCCGCCTGCTTCTAGTACAGCCTCAAGCGGTGTGTGTCTGTGGCAGGATCGTCTGCCTAGCTGACACTGTGGCTGCCGTCCGTGCAGGTATAAGAAGACAATTATCTGCCAGGAGGTCGCCAAGGCGAAAAACGTCTGCCAGGCGCGCGCCGGCTCTGCACATCCCGCCGATCATTATGCAGCGCCGGGCTCGCGCCCTGCCTCCCAGCCGCCTGCGCGGGGTCTTGCTCTGGCAGAGCGCGTCCGCAGACCGCTTGCAGCACCGCAACCCTGCTGGGGACCTGGCGCTTGCAGCCGCGGCCGCGACGGCAGCCGAGCGCGGACGTGGCTAGCACCATAGGAGGAGGCTAGGCTTCTGGCCGCCTGAGCCAGGCTTCTGGCGCAGTGTGGCGCCCTGCTGAGCGCGGCTAGTACCACAGGCGCCCTGCTGAGTGCGGCTAGTACCACAGGCGCCCTGCTGACGTCGTATGTGGTGCTGCGCGCGCAGGTGTGCCTGCTGGACCTGGACTACAACCTGCCGGTGCAGGCGCGCGACGCGGCGCTGGGCGTGGAGGACGCGGCGCTGCCGGAGAGCGACGCCGGCAAGGAGTACGCGCTGGCCAAGATGCAGGCCGACGGCACGCTCTCCGCCGACTCCTCCTTCGCCAAGGCGCGCGCCCCGTGCCGGCGGTGTGATCGAAGCGGCGCGCCAACGGCGTTGATCGAGCGGCGACGGCGTTGATCGAGCGGCGCTGCCAGCTGCTTGGTCGACGTTAGTTGATGAAGGTTGCACACCGCTGAGCCAGTGCTTCGGCGCACGGCGCCCTGCCAGCCCCTCAGCCCCTGCGGAGGCATGTGTCCCGCGTGCGTCTGCAGCCCTGCCTCACTCTGGTGCACGCATATCAGTGCATGCCGAGCGCACTCGCAGGCATCGACGCCTCCGCGCACGCGTGCAAGTGCTTGGAGTGCACACACTGTGTTTTATGTGGAGCTTAAGGTTCGTGCACTCCAGCGGCGTGCTTGAGTATGCGCAAGCGATGGAGATTGCCCGCGCAGCGGTGCCGTGAGCGTCGATGCAGCGGTGCTGACAGCGCCCACGCGCGCGCCGCGCAGGCCAAGGCGAACGACGCGATCCTGCGCATGCAGCGCACCACGCCGTACTACAAGCGCAACCGCGCGCCCATCTGCTCCTTCTTCGTGCGCGGCGAGTGCAAGCGCGGCGCCGAGTGCCCGTATCGCCACGAGATGCCCACGACCGGCGAGCTGGCGGAGCAGAACATCAAGGTGCGGCGCCTAAAAATGCAAGTAAAAGTTTATAAGTAAAAGCTTATGAGTAAAAGTTGCTCGGTGGTCAAGTAAGAGCCTCCGAGTGGGCCCTGTGCATGCTGGCCCGTGCGCGGCGGGCGCCGCGCTGAGGGCGCCGCTGCGCACGCTGCTGCGCGGGCGCCTTGCTGTTTGGCGCTTGTCGCTTCACTAGCGTGCGAGTGCAGCGTGGGTGAGGATGCAGGGCTGCTCTGGCAGGATGGTGGGTCCTGCGAGGGGGTGTTGAGTGAATCTGCCAGTCCGTCGAGCTAGTGAACAGCCAGAGTGCTGGCATGTATGTGATTCTGGGTGCGCTGTATGTTCACGCAGCAGACACTCAGGAGGCCACAGAACGACACCGAGTGAACACGCTGGTGTTGCTTGCGTGATGAGCCTCACCAGGGCGTAGAGCAATGCGCTGACAGTGCAGCTGTGAACGCGCGACAGGACCGGTACTACGGGGTCAACGACCCCGTCGCGCGCAAGATGCTGTCGCGCGTGGACGCGATGCCCAAGATGGACCCGCCCGAGGACAGCACCATCACCACGCTGTGCGCTGCAGCCCTGGACAGCTGGGCTGATAGCGACAGTGCTGCAGGCAGCAACTCGACACCAGCCTGATTGCATGAGGAGGGCTGGTCTCCGTGTGTGCCTCTGAATGAGCTAGATTATGGCAGGGTTGCTGTGCGCATGTGCGACCAGACTGCCTGCCGGGGTGCTGTGTGCAACCAGGCAGTTCCCATTAGCTGCCTGTCTCTGGCAGCCAAGGCTTCTGCGTGTGATCTCCAGGGGCGCTCAAATGCTGAGACCGTAGTGCGCGAGCCAGACGCCGCGCCTCTGCTGTGGGCAGGTACGTGGGCGGACTGGCGCCGGGCGCGGCGGAGGGCGACCTGCGCGACCAGTTCTACCCCTTTGGCGAGATACGCTCCATTCGGGTGCGGCGCCGTCGCTCCTGCATGCGGGGGCGGTGATCAGGACGGCTCCCTGTGTGCCATGCGGATGCCAGTGGGAGGTTTGCAGCATGAGACTGTGCAAGAGGCTGAAAGTTGCAGTGAGCTCGGCCCCGCCTGTTTGGTTCCTTCCCTGGCATTGCTCCAAGTGTTCGCACTTGATTCGACTGTTGACACAGTGTAATAGCATTTGGTGCTCGACTCTGCGATCTGCTGCAGGATGCAAAAGGGAGTAGTTTAAACAGGCGTTGCTCAAGGCCCCGGTGGCTGCGGCGCAGGTGCTGGAGACGCGGCACTGCGCATTTGTGACGTTCGCGGAGCGCGGCTCGGCCGAGCGCGCGGCGGAGGGCCTGCAGAACAAGCTGATCGTGCGCGGGCAGCGCGCCAAGCTGTGCTGGGGCCGGCCGCAGCAGGAGCGGCGCGCCGACGCGCTGCCGGGCGGCGCGCCACCGCCGTCCATGGTGCCGCCGCAGGCGCGCGCCCGGCCTTCTTGGCCCGCCTCACGACCCTCACTTTTCTACAGGAGATAACGCTGCCTAGACTGGCAGCAGCCGTTTCTGTAGAGGCGCAGTTACGCGTGCGGTGGGAGCCCGCTGCGGGCGCGCCGCGCAGAGCTGCCGCCGCCGCGCCCGCCGCTGCTCTCTGCAGGGCCCCACAGAGCAGTGTTGCGCCCTCCAGGTCCCAGACGTGCAGGCAGGCGGTGTGGGTGGCCGCATCTGTGCCTTCTGCTAACAGCTTCCTGGAAGGAGGTCGCGGTGCCAAACGCCTGCTCAACACTCACGGCCAGCATGCTGTCAGCGGCCATCGTCTGGGCCCCGCACCAGCCGCGGCGCCCGCTCCTGAAACCGACCTCTCTGCGCATGACGAGCCGCGAAGGCTCACCGCCCGAGCGCATGTGCCCCGAGGCCTATGTTTCTTGTGACCACCAGCTCATAGCCGCGCCGCGCCTGTCACCGCGCCGTGCTGGGCGCCGCAGCGACCCTACCCTACCCCTGACCGCGCGCGCAGGTGGCCGCGATGCACGCCGGCTACGGCGGGCCGCCGCCGCCGTTCATGCCGCCGCCGCCGGGGCCCAACTTCTTCAACCTGCCGCCCGGCGGCCCGCCGCCGCCCATGGCCTACCCCTCCATGGACCCCATGCAGGCCGGCACGCGCGTGCCCGCGCCCAGCGAGGCCGAGCGCAAGCGGCGCGCGCCCGGCGACGCCGAGGCCGGCCCGCCTGGCGCGGAGAAGCGCGCGCGCGCGGGCGAGCCGGGCGGGTGGGCGCCCGGGGGCCCGCCGCCCGGCTTCGGGGGCCCGCCGCCGGGCATGCCGCACGGCGCGCCCATGGGCTACGGCGGCCCGCCGCCGGGCTGGCGCCCGCCGGTGTTCATGGGCCCGCCCGGCGGGGGCGCCGCGCGGCCGCCGTTTGCGCAGCCGCCCATCGCCGCGCCGCAGTGAGCGGCGGAGAGGCATGGCGTCGCGCCAAGGCTGTGCTCTGAAGTATGCTGTAGTGCATGGCGAGCGGCTGTCAGCGCTATGCTATGCTCTCACCGTAGTGAGTCCCTTCTGTCCTCCCTCAATGGCGAATGTTGAGGCAGTTGTCAGGCGTGTGCTGCAAACACACTGTGCGTTTTGTGGGAGTGTTGCTGCGTGTGCTTGGTGTTTTCACGGAGTCATGGATGCGAGGCAGCATTCGGGTTCACTTCACACGCTTTGCGGCTGTTCACCTTGCTGTGCCTCCTGTGTGCATGTGTGCGTTTTAACTTGGTATGAGAGAGCTTACATGTCCGCCTCCCTCCTATCACCTCCTAGCAAGCATGTTTGGTTGCATGCATAACACGAACATGCATGACGCTAAGTTGCTTCACAACAGACACATGCCCAGATAGAAGCTAGGTGGTACAATGAGTGGAGAGACATGCTGCATCAACAGCACTGCGTAACCCGTTGAAAACATGCGTTGGCTATACAGAGCGTTCTGAAGGCTCGACGCAATCTTGCACAAAGCACGGGCACAGCCTAGAGCTGGCCAACCCGTCCAGGCCGCGCGGACAAGTTTTGACAGGCAGGCAGACAGTGCAGGACTTTCATGCGGTGCCATACACGCACATAGCTTACACCAGGCAGGGGCAACACGTCGACCCTGCATGAAACAGCAACATAAACTAACCCCTCCCATGATGGCTGCAGCCTCAAGCAGGCAGGATGATGGGGGGCCTGCCGACCTCGATGGGCCGCAGCCGGGCGCCGAGACCGGACACATAGATGTTATTCCACAGGTCCTCGATGGGCGGCTCTGCGCTCTTCTTAGCCTCCTCGACGGCCTCGTCAATCTCCTGCCGCTCACATCCAAAGCCCTTTACCTTAGGGTCAGAATGTCCTACAAACAGCAGGCACAGCACACAGCACGAGATGCTCACATGGATGCTATTTCGCAAGGGCTGCCCACGCTGACGAGGGCTTGCTGAACACTGCCTCTGCAAGTGCCACTCCCTGACGCAAACATTAGTCTGAACATGACTGCGCCTCACTCCTTCACAGCAGAAAGGAAGTGCGCATTCGCAAACGAGCAGCACATCCACAACACACCAAGACCATCGCAGCCGGGCAGGATGCAGCACGCGCGCGCGGGCGTCCGGGCAGGATGCAGCATGCGTGCGCGCGCGCGCCTTCTTGATCTCGCGCTCCATCTGCTTGAGCTCCTTGGCGTCCGCAAAGCTGTGCTCCATGAGCAGCGTGCGCACGTGCTCGATAGGGTCGCGCGCGCGCCGCACTCCCTGGATCTCGTCGCGCGTGCGGTACGTGGACCCCGGGTCGCTGATGCTGTGCCCGTGGTACCGGTATGTGTCCTGGCGCAGCGCAGGCCTCAGAGGGAAGCGCAGAAACGGCACTTGACCTCTCCTGCCCGAGCTAGGGCTTGCTCTGTAGAGGATCACACCGGTTTTGATCGGCTGCCCGTACAACCACCAGAGCTCAAGTCCCGTCCCAGCTGTGCTGCCGATTGCGCCAGGACCCCGCGCACTCGACATGCTCTCTGCACATCGGGGCTCTGCCACTCCCAGGAGGGCGGCTGACGCGCAGACCGCGCGCGCACCATCTCGAGCACGATAGGCCCGTTCTTCAGCGCGTAGTCCTTTGCGAAGGCGGTCGCGTTCTTGACGGCCAGCACGTCCATGCCGTCCACCCTGCCGGCGCGGAGCGCTGTTCTGCACATGCAAGTGCACTACTGCCTCGGCGACAGCTCTATACCTGTCCGCAGACTTGTTAACAACCGGTCTGTATATCTCCCGACGCGGCAAGCCCCCCACTCGCTGCATAATTATAGGGGCCAGACGCCCAGCACCCATGCACACACGCTGTCGCAGGCACGTCTGAACAGCTGTCCCAGCAGCGAAGCGGCATGCACTGGCGCCCACGCCAGAGCGTGGACGCACCAGAGCCCCGGAATGTAGTCGCCGCGCGAGTAGAACGCGGCGCTCTTGGACGCGCGCGCGTCCGACGTGCCCATGCCGAAGTGGTTGTTCTCGCACACGAACAGCACCGGCAGCTCCCACAGCGCGGCCATGTTGTACGACTGCGCGCATTGCACAGGCCTTGACAGCAGCAGCTGCAGCAGCGGCGGCGCCAGCGCGCATGTCCGCGTGCTCAGTGGGACGCTAATGCCCCATGCAGTGAGTAAAGCTGCATTGCCCTCGTGAACTTCTGCTTGCCTCCCACAGCGCGCCTGCCACAACTCTGCGGGATTGGCAGCAAGCAGCACTACACGAGTTGGCCTATTGGCCAGCACTGCCACAGCGCCTGCTCAAAGACCGTGGAGCATGTATTTACACTTTGACCTAGGAATGACTACCCAAGGCACGCTCTCTAACACAACGGGCTCATAGGCCTCTTCTGTAATGCAGTACTTGTATGGCTGACAACTGTTGCCATGCACTGACCAGGCATGCGCTGGGAAAACGCGCCTCGAAGATCTGGCCCTGGTTCTGGCAGCCGTCGCCGTAGATGGCCACGGCGACGTTGCCGTCCTTCTTGTACTTGTGCTTCAGGCCCAGGCCCGCGCCCAGCGGCACCTGCGCGCGCGCCGCCCCGCTCGCGCCGGGACGCTGCGCAGGCCGGCGCTGTCCCGGTCCTCCCACTGCCTACGCCCGCATCGCCTCACGCTGCGAGGGGCGCCCCACGCCGCGCGACACACGCGTTCCCACAGGGATGACACGTGGAGAGGGCGGCAAGGGCTGGACTCCCAATGAGCTACCTCGCATGCCAGCGCCACGTGGACCTGCCCCAGCACCCACCGCACAGCATGTACACGCAGAAGGGCAGGGAGGCTTTTGGAGCATAGGTAAGGGACACGCACAGGCGGTGTCCTGATGCAGCCTGCCACAGAGAAGAGGCACCACAGAGAGGTTTGTTACACCACGCAGCCCCAGCTAGGCTGATGAGCGTCGGCCCTTCGCAACCACGTCACATTTTGTCATACCCATACCCTATTCCAGCGTCTGCAATGCAGGAATTTGGAGCGCGGCGGTGCGCGCCTGCTCGCCCACGATGCCGATGCCGCCAAAGAAGTTGTGCGAGCGCTTGTACAGATGCATGGAGCCGCCCAGGCCCTTGGCCGCACCGTCCTTCTTCCCCAGCAGCTCCGCAAACACCTCCTTTGCCTGCCGCGGGCACCGCACACGCTGATGACGCAGCGCACAAGCCTGTCGCTAGGTGTATGACCGCCGGCCTTTCTCAAGGTGAGGCCCCCACAACTTGCGCACACCACAGCAAGCCCGCGCCCGTCGACAACAGCAGCGTCTGAAGCCGTGCGCCAACCTGGCATGACAGCGTGGAGAATTATACGGTTATGGCACAGGAAAAGACTCGTTAGCAGGCTGTTTCAAGTGGGAGGCACTCCACCAGGGACACACCGTGCCGCCCCTTCCTATGTAGGTCAGGTGGTCGCGGTAGCTCTGCGCGCACAGCAGTGCCTGTCAGTCACAGTCATGGTCGACGCGCGCTGATCGCCCTGGAGGCGCCTGTCACAGCAGTGTCTCACGGCAGGCTTTGACGAAGGCACGTCTTCCCCGTACTAGGCGCGCAGGCGAGGCGCAAGGCAATGAGCGCTTGCAGCGGTCATTACCAAGCGCGGTCACCTGGATCACGCTGTCCTCAAAGGTCAGCGCCGCCTCCATGCCGGTCGGCACGGCCTCCTGGCCGTCCGCCAGGTGCAGGAACCCGCGCGCCAGCTTCTGCTTGTACAGCAGGTCCGCGGCCAGCTCCACCCTGGCGCGCCGCGCTCGCTCAGCGCCAGGCGCTCCCGCGTGCACCGCAAAGGGGGCCTGTGTGCCAGTGCGCCCGGCCGCGCTGACCAGTATTTCAGCCTGTCACACCACAGCCAGGCAGGCTTGGTTTAAGTGCACACTCGGGTATCAGCTCAGCCTGTGCCAAGACGGAGAGTGCAAAGCGAAAGAACAGGCAACCGCGCCGAGCGTGTTCCAGCAAAGCTGCAGCAAACACGTTCTTGAGTGCTGCTGTGTGTTGCAGAGACACGTACTGGCCACAGGCCGAGTGTGGGGCAACGTTTGGAACAGCGCTGAGCTTGCGCTGCCATCCTTTTAGGCGCTTCGCAACTGCTCTTGCCAGTTGTCGTGAGCGTGTTGCAAGCACACACAGTGTCTGCACTGGCTGCAGAGCAAGCGCAACCAATTCCAGCGGCAGGCGCGTGCGGGCGCGCCTGCGCATGCGATACATGGTCGTGAAGAACTCCATCAGCTCGCCCTTGCTGGTTGTCACCTCCGTTCCGGGCGGGTCCAGCTTGTGGGCCTTGTAGTCGTTCACCTTCACGGTGATCTCGTCTCCGCTGGCCTGCTCTGGCTCGGGCTGCGCAGCGAAGGGCCGCGCCCAGCGCGCACGAGCGCCGCAGGCCGCAAGGCGCCGCGCGCCGCCTAGGAGGAGCGCCATCACTGCAGGGTGGCTAGGAGTCTGAGCAGCACGGGAGCTGCGGAGAGCTCCTTTGTATGCTCGAGGGCCAGGCGGGGGTCCCCCGAAGCCTTGAATGTCAAGGGGGGGGAGCTGTTTCACGGATGCACTTTGCAGTGCAAAGTTTGCACCCAGGAAACAATTGCTGCGACATGCGCATGTTGTAGAGTAAATGGGGGCCGCACTGCCAGACGGCGCTGCCGCTCTGGAGTCTCTCAGCGGCGTGGCGTCTCCGTTACAGGACCTACTTTGGCGGGCGGGGGCTATCAGGGCACTGCTCTGACGTGCGGGTCATGCGGCGCGCGCGCGGCCTCAGGCGGCCTGACTCAGGCCATGCGCTCCACGACGCCGGCGCCGTCCGCGAGGCTGTAGAAGAAGAAGTTGTTGACGGGCTCGCCGCGCCGCGACACCGCCTTGAGCACCTCGTTCGCCAGGACGCCGCCCAGCACCGCGCTCACCTGCGCGCCCGGCCGCTCCGCGCGTCGGCGCAGCCGGCTGCATGCAAACTGCATGCACTCGAAGCAGCCGTCGTATAGCTGTACAGAGCACAGGGTGGATTGCTGTGCCAGTGGCCTGCTTCGCTGTTGCTGGCCTCAGGCAGCCCGCACTGAGCCCGAGCACTTCTGCCGCTGTGTGCACACGCGCATTCCGTGAGCCTGGCCGCATGGCGCAGGTTCAGCGGAGGGCCAGCGCGCGATGCCGGGAGCGTGCCGGCGGCAGCTCCTGCCCCGCATGCGCGACGTGTCCGCGCAGCAACGCGCCGTCGACCACGGCCGCCGGCAGGCCGGCCTCGCGCGCCAGCGCGGCGCCCCGCTCCTCCAGCGCGGGCAGGTCGGCCTCCGCGGGCGCGCGGCCGTGCGCCCTCTCAAAGTCTGCACACACTGCATGCGCGCACATGCAGACGTGTGGGAACAACCGCAGGTGCGGCGCAACATGCATGTGGCACGGCACCGCGTGAGCCACATGCGCGCGGTCCAGATGTGGCACATCGCAGAGGGCGCACTAGCTTGCTTGGTCGCCGGCCGCACGGGACACATGCCTAGCCGGGCAGCACAAGAGCGGTGCACAGGGTCACGCGCGCCTACTGCGGCGGTGCGACGCGCGCTGCGCGCCGCGCCCCAAACCCCTGCATTGCCGGGCCGCGGCAAGCAGCCGGTGGGGCTCACGCACTGCTAAGGGCGAAGAAGAGGCGGTGGGTGCGCCGCGGGTGCAGCCCCTTCCACGGCCGGAGCAGCGCCGCCTCCAGCGGCGGGAAGCTGCAGCTCGCCTCCGCCCCCGCGCCCAGCTGCTCGACGGACGCCTTGTCCTGTCGAGTGCAGAGAGTCGACCTCAGACCCGTGAGGCTGCGCAACCTTGCGTGCCACCACCACAAATGCGCAGCAGCCTACTGTCTGTCCGCGGTGTCGGACCGTGCGCTGTGCTGCAGCAGGCATCAGTGCAAACGTGTGCGCGTGCTGTTGGCGCGCCAGTCTGTAGGCCGCAAACAGGAACGCAGCGGACCAGGGGCGCGCAGCAGCGTGACCAGGCACGCAGAGCGGGCCGCCCTGCGTGCTGGGCCGGACACGCACCGTCGGCGTGAACGCGTGCTCGCGCAGGTCGGCAAACAGGTACGCGGCGGAGCCGCGGCAGGCGGCCGCGTAGAACGCGACGCCCGCGCCGCGGCAAGCGGCGTCCCAGGCCAGCTCCAGCGCGTGGCTGGCGCCCGTGAGCACGGCCACGTCCACGTCCGCCAGCAGCGCGGCGTCCGGCGGGTCGCCGGGCCGCCCCGGCCGCACGGCCACGCGCACGAGCGGGTTCATCTCGCGCAGCGTGCCCGCGCTGGCCTCGGCCACGCTGCGCGGCGCGCCCCGGCGCGCCGTCAGGCTCTGGCCGGGCCCTCGGCGCCGCACAGCGCCTGGTCAGCGGGAGGCGCGGGCGGGGGGCCAGGCGCCAGGCAGGGGCGCTGGCTGCATAGCGCTCACCTCTGTGCCGGGTCTGCATCAGCTGGGACGAGGAAGTTGCACGGGGCGCCCGAGCTGCAGGGCGTGTCGTCCACGAGCGTCAGGGAGCCCACGCCAGCGAGCACAACGTTCTTGGCGACCTGTCAGGCGTCATCCCCTTCAATGCCGGGTGCTCCCCGGTCAAAAGGACAATCCCAAGCAGGAACTGCACTGGCATACCTCAGCTGCAAGGCCGCTGACGCACCCCAGTGCAAGGATCCGTGCGGCGTTCAACCTGCGAGGCGCACATCAAACGTGCGCTAGGCGTTATGTTTGATGCAGAGCTAATCACGCGACAACGAAGGCGGTACTCCCACATACCTCTTCTGCACTGCAACGCCCCACACGCGCAGCTGCCGGTCGTACACCGCAGCCTCATGCTTTGTCAAGTCTGCCGGCATGAGGCTAGTGCACACTCCCTAGTCTCCTATCAGGCTCCGTTGTGCCTGCCTTCGCCCGTGTGATCGAGTGTGGCCCCAACATGCACTATCGATTAGTCAGAAACTTATATGCATAATTTCTAGGTGTTCTGAGTGGTGGTTGCTGCAAGAGTCATTGGGACGACACCATCACTCCCAGCCACAAACGCAATGCTGCAGGGCACTCAGGCCTGCACCTCAGCGCGTCGTGTGGCTTGGTCTCTGCGCGCTGGTGCACGCTGCGCAGGAAGTCGTGCAGCTGCCTCCACGCCTGCTGCCAGCCGGCAGGTACGGCCAGTGCCTCACCTCTATTCTGCTTGGTACCTCTGTGACGGGGGGCCGGAGGCAGAAGGCCAGTGTGTGGTACTTGAGGCTGCTGCGTTGCTGCGCATTGCCTTACCGTCTGTGACCTTGCGGAGCCACACGCTCTTATCAACTGTGTACCCGTGTGTGTAGCAGTAGCCAAGTCGCCTTCACAGCCAAGCGTCCCGGGCTGCCAGGCAGCGCGCGTCGTCCTCGCACTCGGCGCGTGGAGGTTCAGCGCGCCGCACGCGCCTGCGCCGAGCTCGGCGGCCAGGCGCTCGCGCCGGGCGACCACCATGGCGGCAGAGGCGCAGGCCAACGGCGCAGTCACAGACGACCGCGTGGAGGCCCTGCGCGAGCAGATGAAGCAGGCCGGCGTGGACGCGTACATAGTGCCATCCGAGGACGCGCACATGGTGCACCTCCTGCACCGCTCTGTGCTTGCCAAAGACTGCGGAGGCTTCCCTCCGCTGCTTGACAGCTGAGTCACAGAGCGTGTTGCCTGGGCCGAGCGCGGGAGGGGCCCGCGCACACCAGCTCTTGATCGCCAGCACGTCAGGCTTGCGTGTTGTGGCAGCGTGGCTGTCAGAGCCTGGCCTCCCTGACGATGATGGCGCTCGTCTGTGCAGAGCGAGTATGCGCCGGACTGCGACGCGCGCCGCCACTGGCTGAGCCGCTTCACGGGCTCGGCGGGCACGGCGGTCGTCACGGCGTCCACCGCGGCGCTGTGGACCGACGGCCGCTACTTCCTGCAGGCGTCGCAGCAGCTGGGCCCGGCCTGGACGCTCATGCGCGGCGGCTCGCCCGGCTGCCCGGACATCCCAGACTGGCTGGCCGGCGCCGTGCCCGAGGGCGGCCGCGTCGGCATCGATCCCTTTGTCCACACCGTGCGCGTCCCCCCATGCCCCACGTCAGTGCCGGCACCTTGCCATGGGTGCCAGGCGGCAGGCCCCTGCTGCTGGCAGAACGCAGCCGGACTTCGCCACAGGCATGTGGTGCTGCGCTGCCGCGCAAATAAAGTTGGTGTGTTATGGGCCGGTGCCATGCATCCGCGCATTCCTCGTTTATCGGGGTATCCTCCTCAGTGATAGCCCCGAATGAACCTTGTTTTGCAAATAGGTGGACAACGCGCTCGCGCTGGACAATAAGCTGTCCGCCGCGGGGCGCTCGCTTGTGCCGCTGACAGCCGGCAACCTGGTGGACGCGGTGTGGGGCGCGGCGCGACCGCCGCCGCCGGCCGCGCCGCTGCGCATGCACGCGCTGGAGCACGCCGGCGAATCGGCCGGCGACAAGATCCGGCGCATGCGCCAGGAGATGGCCGGCGCGCGCCCGACTGCCAGGGCGAGCGGGGTTTACGGGGCACCATTAGGCAGATTGATTGGGGCACCCCCTGTGAGCGCTGGCATGCTGCCGACGCAGGCGTTGGCGGGAGACCTAAGCTCCCGCCACGCTGCCTGGAAGCCCGCAGAGCGGCGGGCGCTCAGACATGCTCAGGCACCAGTGCGAGCAGGCGTCCAGGCAAGTGCAAGGGGCCAAGGGGCTGAGGCGCCGCGCAGGCGCGGGCGCGGGCGCGCTGCTGGTGACGGCGCTGGACGAGGTCGCCTGGCTGCTCAACCTGCGCGGCGGCGACGTGCCGTACAACCCGGTCTTCGTGTCCTACGCACTGCTCACGCACGATGCGGCCACACTGTACATCGACGCCGGCAAGGTTCGGCCGCCCCGCTGCGTCTGACTCTGTGCGCGGCCAGTGGATGAGATGATAGCGCGGGACACAAGCAAAACCCTCCACCGTCATGTGAAGCGACTGCTGGTTTGAGCACCGAGCGCAGGCTCCGCGACCGCCACGTACTGCTGCCTCAGGATAGGGTTAGGGTGCATGTGCGCACACTGATGCGGGCAGGATTGGCGGCGCGTGTGCCGGGGCGCGCATCTGCCGGGCGTGCGGCAGCGTGGGCCCTGACGGGAATGCCGGCGCAGGTGACGCCGGAGGTCGCGAAGCACCTGGAGGCAGCGGGCGTGGCGGTGAAGCCCTACGACGCGGTGCTGGCGGACGTGCGCGCCCTTGCGACGGCCGGCGTGCGCATCTGGGCCGACTATGCAAAGGCGCGCGCCGGCCTCGGCCTGGCTGTCCGCTGCCGTGCGGCGCGCGACGGCGGCGCGCTCGTGCCTGAGCGCTCGGCGTGCCGTGTGGTCCGCACGTGCACATGGCAAACAAGCCGTGCTGTGTGCCAGGGGCGCCTGCAAAGCGAGAGCCTGGGCACCGGAAGCTGCAAACGGTCTGTGCTCCAGTGATTCGCATGCACAATCGGGCTTCAGCCGGTGCTCGGCTGGGCGCAGGTGAGCTATGCACTCCGCCAGGCGGCCTTCAAGGCGCTGTCCATGGCGGAGGAGCCGAAGAGCGCGCGCGGCAAGGCCACGCCGCGCAAGCGCCCACGCCGCGAGGGCAGCGCGCCGGCCGACGCCGGCGCGGCCGACGCCGATGCCAGCACTTCAGGTAGCGGCTGAAGGAAGAGCGGGAAGAGCGCCCCGCCCTTGCACGGCTGCCCGCCACGCGGTCTCCGACTCTTGGCTGCACCCTATGTGTTGCGGTGGAGCACCCCTGGTTCGCAACTTGGCCACAGCTCTGAAGCGGGGTGGGTCACAGGTTACATGTGCTCGCAGGAACTCAGCACCGTGCTCAAGCGCCCAGCCATCGCTGCCATACATATCACAGAAAGGATTCCCTCTAAAGAGTGGTGCCATGTCGTGTCACCCCGGCCCGCAGCTCCTAGCCTCGCCCAGCGGCGCCGCGGCGCGGCGCGGCAGGCGCGCCGGCGCTGTGCGCGGCGAACCTGTTTGTGACACAGCCCTCGCCGGTGGCCGCGGCCAAGGCGCTGAAGAACGCCGCGGAGCTGGCCGGCATGCGCGAGGCGCACCTGCGCGACGCGGTCGCGCTCGCCGAGACGTTCTCGTGGCTGGAGCAGCAGGCGCGCGCGCGGCCTCCTCGGGGGGGGCTGCTCATGAGCATTTGGTGCTTTGGCGCTGCATTCCACCCCGTGCACTTTGGCCTCTGGCGCTTCCTTCTCTGTCCTTTGGCACTTCCTTCCACTCCATGGCCTGGCCGCGGCGGGCAGCGCGCTGGCCGAGGCGCATGTGGGATGTGACGGTGACGCCGTGGCGCAGCGCGCTGCGCCACGCGCTGGGCATCTAGGAGGCCCCCCGGCACCTCCACCTCACCATACGGGGTTATAGGGTATAGGCCAGGGGCCCGCTTGCCGGCCAGGGGCCGGCAAGCTCAACCATACGTGCCGCCAAAGATTGAGCCGTAGACGCCTGTCCAGACGCTGGGCCTCTGGTTTTGCAGGCTGCGGCGGACAAGGCGCTGTTCCGGGTGCGCTTAAACAAATCCCTGACGGCGCGCAGCGCCGCGCAGGACATCATGGCTTCCCCCCTGACGGCGCGCCGCGCCGCGCAGCAGGACACCATGCCTCCTCTGCGCATCTTCGCCCTACCACACCTCAGCGCCGGAGCTGGAGGCATGCACGCCTAAACAGGCGCTCGCCCGCCGCCGCGCAGGTCGCGGCGGGCGCGGCGCTGTCCGAGGTGGCCGTCGACGAGCACCTCACGGGCCGCCGCGCCGCGCAGCCGGGCTTCGTGGAGCCCAGCTTCCCGACGATCGCGGGCGCGGGCGCCAACGGCGCCATCATCCACTACCGCGCGCAGCCCGGTTCCTGCGCGGCCGTCGACGGGCGCACGCTGCTGCTGGTCGACAGCGGCGCGCCCCGGCCGGCCGCCCGCGGCAGCGCGCGGGCGCTGCGCGCGCGCGCAGGGCGGCCGACGAAGCCGCGGCGCGAGCGGGAGTGCAAGTGCTCAGCGTGACCCGAGCGATGCTCAGTATGACGTGAGTGATGACACGCAGCCCTGTGCGCTCGAGCGCGCTCCCACTGGCATGCGTGCCTATTGCTGATTCTGGGCTTCGATCCGTGCACAGGCGGCCAGTACGACTGCGGCACCACCGACGTCACGCGCACGTTCCACATGGGCGAGCCCACGGCGCACCAGCGCGAGTGCTTCACGCGCGTGCTGCAGGCGCGCCCGCCGCCCGCGCCCGGGCCTGCCTGCGGCCGCGCATACGCAGGGTGCCGGTCCCCGCCGTGCAACGCATTCATCCGCCCAGCACCGCATGCACTGATCGAGGCACCGCGTGCGCCGGCCCTGTGCAAAGCCCACTTCCCCAGCACCGCGTGCAGGTCCCCAGTTCCGCATGCAGTCTTCCAGAACTGTATGCACTTGCGAGCGGAAGTCAGCAGGCCCGCCGCGTGTGCGCTGTTGCGGGCGCCAGCGGGGCCCTGCCTTGCCTGCCTTGTTCCTCGCCGACCACGTGCACGGCGACTGTGCGCCGCCGCATGCGCCACTGAGCGTGAGCAGGCAGCCGCCCTCAGCATATTGTCCCTTCCGGCGCCTTGCCGCGCTCTCGCCGGACGCTACGTCGTCGCATGCTGCGCCTAGAGCAGGACAAAATGCGCCGGCAGGTGCCCCCCGCGGAGACTCTCATAAAATGATGCGGGCGGGGCCGCGCAGGGCCACATTGCGCTGGACACGGCGGTGTTCCTGGAGGGCACGCCGGGGCTGGCGCTGGACACGCTGGCGCGCATGCCGCTCTGGTCCATCGGGCTGAACTACCGCCATGGCACCGGGCACGGCGTGGGCGCTGCGCTCAACGTCCACGAGGGTCCGCAGTCCATCTCCGCGCGGTTTGGCCCCCCCCATTTCCCTCCTCTTGCCGCGCGGTGCTCCCTCAAGGGCACGCATAAGTTTGAGCAGGCAGCAGCGAGTGGGGTGTAGGTTTATTCAATAATATCACCCTCTGACACCCGCGCGCAGGTGGCACAACCACACGCCGCTGGAGGCGGGCATGGTGGTCAGCAACGAGCCGGGGTACTACGAGGACGGCGCGTTCGGCGTCCGCATTGAGAATTTGCTAATCATCCGCGAGGAGCCCACGCCGCACCGCTTCGGCGGCGCGGCCTTCCTCGGCTTCGAGCGCCTCACGCTCTGCCCGCTGCAGCGCAAGATGATCGCGCTGGAGGCGCGCCGCCCCCCCGGCCCAGCCTGGCTCAAGCGCGCTCTGTCTCTGGTTGCGGCCCGGCCACCGGTGTGCCCGGTCGCCTGCTCGCTCCCTTGCGCTGAGCGCACGCTGCGGGACAGCTTTGTAGACAGTGCTCATTAAGCCAGTTGAGTCTTCACGATCCGCCACCGCGTGCATCGCCAACGTCTCGACACTTCCCTGCTCGCCTGCTCGCTTGCAGCCACAGGCCTGTGACAGTGGCAGATGCTGGGCTGCAGCAGACCCGCGCCCGCTGCAGCGCGCGCGCCGCGCCAGCGCGGCGCGCCGCGGCTTCGACGCGACAGCGCGCTGTATTGCAGGCCTCGCCTTGGTAACCCTATCTCTACCAATCTTGGTACCTTTTCAGTACCCACCCGGGCGCTGGCGGCCGCGGCCGCAGCTGACATGCGGCGCGGCCGGCCGCGCGCAGCTGCTGTCGGAGCGCGAGCGGGAGTGGGTGGACGCGTACCATGCACAGGTCTGGGCCGCGGCGTCGCCGCGCCTGGCCGGCGCGCCACTGGAGTGGCTGCGCGCCCACACCCTGCCGCTGCCCACGACCGGGCATGCCGCGGAGCGCGCCGCAGTCGCCGCGCCGCCGCCCGCGGCGCCAGCCGCCGCGATGGTTGTCGCGTGATGTGGGGCTTGGCCAGGCGCTGTGGGAAGCGGCGGGGCGGGCAGCACTTGCGGCACCGCCTCTTCCTGGCTGCGCGCATTATGGTTCCGCGTATTGGGACTGTGTTGGAGCTGGCGGCTTGGGCCGCGCGGCTGCTGTGCTGCCCTGCGGATGGCGGCGGCTGTGGCAGCTATTCTGGATGACCTGTGCCTCGGCCAGACGCTTGTGCGGATGCACCAGGCGCCCAGCGTCAGCCACTGCCTGCTGCAAAAACCTTGTTGCTCAGTACAGCGACAGTCAAGTTTGTGTGGATACGGTGTTAAGTTGCCTTCTGTGCTGTTATCCAAGCTGCAACTATCTGCCACTACGTGCTCAGAGCGCATTAACAGCTCCCAGCTCTGGCACTGCTCGCCGCGCTGCGCGAGCGCACAGCACACGGCCTCGCTGCAGCGTGCATGGCGCATCTGCCGCCAATGCTCTTCGCGGGGCCTGCTCAGCGGCGCTGCATCACCTGCACCGCGCACAGCAGGAGTCTGCTGGCGGCCTCAAGCTTGTCTGCAACGCCCAGCGGTCTTGAGCAGCACGCGCCGCTGCACCGAGCGGCGAGGCAGCCCCCGCGGCCAGCCTGCGACCTGTGGCACAGCGCCTGCCGCTGCCTGGCGCGGCACAGGTGCGCTGCGGCGGCGACCGACACGGCCGGCGCAGCCGCGCCGCCCCTGCAGAAGGCCGCAGCGGAGCGCAAGTGCGCCCCGCCCGGCCCAGGGAGCTCGCGCCACGCGTCCTGCCCCTCACTGCCAGCTCGCCAGGCGTCGTGACAGCCCCTGCGGCCGCCCTGGCAGCTGCGCTGGCAGCGACACGCGCGCCACGCACCTGCGAGCTGAGGCGGGGCGCTGTGCTTGCCTCGCTCCCGTGCGGCGGACGAGGCGGACAGGACGTGAGTCGTGAGCCCAGCAGTGCGCCGACGTTGGGGCACTATTCAGTAGCAGCCAACCATGAAAATACACGGGCGCGGGCGCGGCCAGGAAGCGCGTGCTGTCGGGCGTGCAGCCGACGGGGACGCTGCATCTGGGCAACTACCTGGGCGCCATCCGTAACTGGGTCAACCTGCAGGACCTCTACGGCGCGGCGCCCGCGCCCCGCCCCCTGCCGACCGGTCAAGTTCCACGCTTTTGAGCTCGAGTGTCACGCTCGACCCCCTGCCTGCCAGCCCCGCTGGCTGAGGCACCGCGTCGATCCGCCGGGAAAAGTTGCGCGCGCTGCGCGCAGACACGTACTTCTGCGTCGTGGACCTGCACGCGGTCACGCTGCCGCATGACCCGGCCGAGCTGCGCGCGGCGACGCGCGCGAGCGCGGCGCTGTACCTGGCGGCCGGCATCGACCCCGACCGCGCGGCCATCTTCGTGCAGTCGCACGTGCCCGCGCATGCCGAGCTGGCCTGGCTGCTGCAGTGCTACACGCCGATCGGGTGCGCGGCCGCGCCGCCGCGCCGACTCACGAGCCTGTTCCGCACCCCGCGCAGTGCTGCCGCTGCGCGGGTTATGGTCACCCCCTTCTTGCTGGCATACCAGATTGGGGGGGGGGGGTTTGGCAAGTTGAGGTGGCCGTTGTCATGATCTCTGCCAAGTCTACTAATGGTGACTGCTTGTGCGATCAGTTTGTTTTTCACCCTGTGTTCAAGTCGATGCTCAGGCTGACGCCTCGTGGATGCATGCGCAGCTGGCTGCGGCGCATGATCCAGTTCAAGGAGAAGTCGCAGAAGCAGGTGCGCTGGCGCTCGCGGCGCGTCTGGCGCGCCCTGCTGGCCCTGCCGTGCTGCGGTGGCAGTCTGCGCATGTGCCTCCCAGGCTCAATGCATGCACATATAGCACGCATCTGTGAGCGTTCATGCTGTGCCCGGCGCGCTCTCAACGTCCCCGTGCGCTGCCAGGCGCCTGAGCCACGCCTAAGAGCATGTGGTGGCGCTGACACCAGGGCGCGCCTGGCTGTCAGCGTCGGTGGTCGGAGCGAGCGAAATGCAAGCTGCCGGCGCATGCATGCACCGCCTTGTCCCGCCGGCCATCGGGGTGTTCGCGCGTTCGATGATGTTGCACGAGATGCGGCCGCAGCCCCCCGAACTCCTGCACTCATACCCTGTACTACCCGCGCGGCGCCGCAGGGGTCGGAGGAGGTGGGCGCGGGGCTGCTGACCTACCCGGTGCTCATGGCCGCGGACATCCTGCTGTACCAGGCCGACCTGGTGCCCGTGGGCGCGCGCCCCGCCGCCCGCCCGGGGACCGCCCTACCGGGCTGCATGGCGCACCGCTGGCGCCTGTGAAACATGCGGGAGGGGCCTCCCCTGCGAGCGCCCCGTGCTTGGTGGTGCTGAGGATCTTCAGGTCTGTACTGATGTGAAGATCTTAGGGTAGGGTAGGGTGTTGTCAAACAGCGCCTCCTGCGCTGTACCGCTTTGTCCCTGTCAGCGCCGGGCAGGGGCGGCGCCGCGAGGCGTGCCCCGCGGCGCAGGCGAGGACCAGAAGCAGCACATCGAGCTGGCGCGCGACGTGGCGGAGCGCATCAACGTGCGCTTCGGCGGCAACAAGTGGAAGAGGCTGGGCGGGCGCGGCGGCCGGATCTTCCGCATCCCCGAGCCCTTCACGCCGCCCGCCGGGGCGCGCGTCATGTCGCTCACGGCGCGTGCGGGGGGCGGGCCGCGGCCGGTCCAGCTGTTGTGCCTGGTTCGCGCTGCCGTGACTGGGCCAGCGTGTGGGGTTTTGCTGCAAGCACGCCATCATGGAGCTCTCCTGCTGATGACGCGGCTGCGTGTGTCCTGCAGGGTCTCGCAACGCGTGCTGCTATCGGTGCCTTCCTAGCTTGCATGCAAAGCTAGATGCAGGCACGGTAGGTTTTGATGATTGAGTTGTGCCGCAGCCAGGAGGGTCAGCCCGCAAGTGGGGATAAAGTACGCCCTTTGCAGCAGCCCAACGCCTGGCGGCACGGCGCCGTGCGCAGGACGGCTCCAGCAAGATGAGCAAGTCCGCCGAGGCGGACGGCAGCCGCTTGAACCTGCTGGACAGCCCCGACACAATCGTTAACAAGATCAAGCGGGCAAAGACGGACGCATACGTCGGCCTGGAGTTTGACAACCCGGAGCGGCCCGAGGCGCGCAACCTGCTAACCATCTACTCGCTCGTCACCGGCGTGAGCATGGCGCGCACCCCCGCTGCGCTCCCCGCGCCAGCATACCCCTGTTCCTTACGTCTTGTTTTCCGGGTCTTGGCTGTGTGCGCCCCTGGTCCTGCTACGGCTGGCGGTGCCGAGTCAGCATGTGTGGCACATGCGGCCGTGCTTTGGTTGCAGGAGCACTGTGCATGTGCCCAGTTTCGATTTGTGGCATCCGTAGCATGCAGTGCTGGTGGGAGCCAGGGAGTGTCAAGGAGGCCGTCTGTGCAGGAATCTGCGCTGGTGGGAGTCAGGGACTGTCAGGGAGGCTGTTGTTTATGGCGTAGTGCTGTCAATCAGGCAGGATATGGAGTATTATGCCTGGCTTCCTTGGGGTTGTGCAGGAGTCGGCGCTGGTGGAGGTCGGCGGCATGAGCTGGGGCGAGTTCAAGCCCGCGCTCGCGGATGCGGTCATCGCGCACCTGGCGCCGCTGCAGCAGCGCTACGCGGACGTCATGGCCGACCCCGGCTTCCTGGAGCAGGTCCGGGGCCGCCGCCGTGTCAGGGGGGCGCCTTGCTGCAAACGCGCATGCAAGCGTGTCATTATTACGTTCGCCCATGCCCTGAGCTGCCCGTGCCGCGCAACCCTGCATCTTGCTGCCGGCGCGGCATGCTCGTGCCAACGCCAGGCTGGATGTTAGCACCACGGTGTAAATGTCTGTTTTGCAGAAAAGGACAGATGCCATGAATGGGGTTTGCGTCAAACCCAGCTCTCTACTGGTCTGGGCGGTGACAGCTCGAGGAAGGCAGCCAAGTAGGCATGCATGTTCGCAGTGTTGGGCGCTGTCGTCAGCGGTATCACATCAAAGGGAGCATTGTCACTGACAGGAGACTTGAGGGCGTGCAGGTTCTGGCAGAAGGGGCGGAGCAGGCAAGCGTGGCCGCAGACAGGACACTGAACAACTGCCGCGAGGCCATGGGCTTTGTTCCAAGGAGGAGATAGGCTCACTGATCACATGTGTCATCCGTTAAAACAATGGCACATCTACTGCCATGACGTGCGGCACGTCCTGCTCCAGTCTGTTGCACAGACGCATGACGAAACACAGACGCAACCAGTTGCACAAGTCCTTATCAATCTCCCAAAGAGATTGTGCCACAATTCAGTTGCTAGTGGCCCACTGCCTGCAAGCCAGGGGCGACGCCGCGGAGGCTCTCCAGCAGCTCGAAGGGCGCCACCTGAGTCCCCGCACATGCGCAGCATGAGCGCAGGTATGCCATGTCCACCAGACTCTCCACCGCGTCCTCTTGGTCATGCGGGGTCAGCATGTTGCGTATGCCCATATGGCGGACATGGCTTCGCAGAGCAAAAGCCCGTGCGCCCGAACCGCGGCGGCCGCCTGCAGGCACGGGCTTGCCGAGCGGAAGGGCAGCGCGCGCCTGGCTGAAGCCGTCCTGCGCATACTCGTATGGCCAACATGACTGTGCACAAAACAAGCCAGTGCGCGCGACCGGCAGACCGCGGCGGCGGCCTGCAGGCGCGGGCTTGCAGAGCCAGTGCGCGCGACCAGCAGACCCGCGGCGGCGACCTGCAGGCGCGGGCTTGCAGAGCGGCGGTCGGCCCTGACTATCTAATCAGGCCCTGACCAGGCCCTGACCAGGCGCGCGCCTGGTTAAAGCCGTCCTGCCAGGTGATCTGCACGGCGTAGTTGCCCAGCGGCTGCACGCCCGCCGGCCGCACGTCCTCCGGCACGTCCGCGTCGCGCAGCGTGCGCTCGCCGGTCCACTCGTTGATGCTGGCCGCGCTGCGCACGCGCCGGCGGGGCGCTGGTCAGAGCCGCCACAGCGGCCGAGTCCCGCGGTCCGCTCGCTCATGCTGGCCGCGCAGTGCGCATGATGACACGGCCCTCGGGCTGGCAGAGGCAGCATCACCGCGACTGGGCGGGCTGCACGCAATGTTTAAGGGCTGCGGTCTGGCACAAACTGAACGTGTGTGTATGACAGCCACGCTGCACACCGGCGCGGCATCAACACCGCGTGTCATCGCCTTGAGCCTCGAGAGGCAGCAACAGCTTTCAGCCCCTCGAGAGGCACTGCCACACGGCGCGCCTGGTGTCGGCGCGGCGCACGGCGGCCGGGTGCAAGTAGAACTCGCCTCCGCCGCCCGGCAGGTTGACGGCAAACGCGGCGCGCTCCTCGTCGAACCTGTCCAGCGCCGGCGCTCAGAGCCGCGTCGCATGCGTGAGGCCGAGCGCATGCTTGGGCGTCTCCATCGCGCCTAACTCCTCGATGCACACGGATGATGCACACAGCAGGGGTGGGCAGAGAGTGAGAAGGGGCACCGGCACGGCTGCCTCGATCAGCCATCGACAGGCGGGGGGTGCAGCGCACCGCACGGCGTTGCGCGGCTGCAGCCGCAGCTTGGCGATCTCCCGCACGACCGCCGCGCCCAGCTCCATGAACGCCTGCGCTGTCGGGCCCGTGGGCTCCGCCACCACCAGCGGCCGCCCTCCTGCGCGCCGCCCAGCAGCTCAGCCCAATGTCAGCGAAAACTGAAAAGGCAAATAGTCGTGCAAATATCCTGCGCTGATCATGCACAGGGAGGATGGCGCGGCGGCGCTGGTGATCAATAAATCGGTCGTCAGCAAGGGTGGTACTAACAGGGACCAATATACTCTTGGAGCCATACCCGAGCGACGTGCAGGCCCCCGTGCAGACCCCCACGCCCCATGCGAACCGCATGAGCCATCCAGCACGGCCGCAGTTGCAGCACGCGCTGCGGGCATCAGCGCGCGCGCACCGTCGCCGGCCGCCGACAGCTCGGGCACGATGGGGAACTGCACGAGGTTGGGCAGGCCGAAGTCGCGCACGATGCGCGCGCCGGAGCCCGCGCCGAAGGGGCGGTAGCGCACGCCGTCGGCGCCGTCGAAGTAGGACATGTTCTCGGCGACCGCGGCGCAGGGCACGGCCATGCGTGCGAACATGCGGATGCCCTTGGCCACGTCCACAAAGGCCAGCTTTTGCGGCGTAGTCACGACGACGGCCGCGGAGAATTGGACGGTCTGCGCGCGCGGCGGCCTGGGTTCTAGAGCTACGGACAGAGCGCTGCCTCATGCCCAGGATTGGACGTACAGACGCCTTTGTCTGTAGCTTGGCACCGCCGCCTGCGGTAGTCCTGCAAGGCAGGGGCTCCATGTCGGCGTGCTTTGCGCTCTGCGGAACGCATGCCACCGCATTACGCAAACACGATTGGGGCTGCTCGAGGGGCTGCTCAACCTTCTGTGCAGGACGCAGAAGCAGGCCACAGCGGGGCGGCGAGCGCGGCACCTGGCAGAGCGTGAGCTGGATGTCGCCAGTGCCGGGCGGGAAGTCCACGACCAGGTAGTCCAGCGCGCCCCACCGCGCCGTCGTCAGCAGCTGCTGGATCACGCCTGCGCGCCCCAGCGCATGCGCGCCTGAAGCGCCTCGGCCTCGCATGCCACGCCGCATGCAGCGCCGGGCGCCCTCGCGCCGCCCCTCGCAGCGCGCGCGCGGCGTCGGCCGCGGTACGCCTGTGCCGGCCGCGGCGCGGCGCAGCACGGCGTCGGCCGCGGGGCGCGCCCCTGCAGCCTCTGCGGCTGACACGAGCATGCGCCTGACGGCTGACTGGCCCCTCAGCATGTATTAGGACTCGCATGCTTGCGAGCACGCAAGTGCCGGCCACTTGTCGCTCAGCAGCGACGTTCCCGAGTTCAGTGCGGCCGACAGAATGCGGGGCGCACGCCCACTCTCTGTTGGAAGAGTTACCGCAAGGGCCCTGCGCGGCGGCGCATCCAAGGCATGGGCCCGCGCATGATCGCGCTGCCCTGGCCGCGTGCGCCACCCCCAATCGGCAGGGCGAGCAGAAGGGCCGCGCGGCGAGCGCACCCGAGACCATGGGCCCGCGCATGATCGCGCTGCCCTGGCCGGCAAAACCGAAGGAGACCAGCTTGACGCCCTCGTACTCGGTCGGCTCGAGCGCGCGCGTGACCGGATCCATGCGCAGCACGCGCACGGCCGGGCTGACCATCGTCGGCAGGCTGGGCCCGTAGACGTCCGCGTCGAAGATGCCGACGCGCGCGCCCATCTGCGCCAGCGTGTACGCCAGGTTGACGGCGACCGTCGACTTGCCCACGCCTGCGCGCGCGCGCCGCGTTCGCGCCGGGGCACGCGCCGGGAGCGGGGTTGCGCACGACGCCGCCAAGCACGGGGTTGTGCCGCGGATGCGGACTCTGCTTGCGCCCACGCGTGAGTTGTTTACACAGAAAATTTGTACGCAGCCAGCGCAGCAACATGCCTTGTGACTGTGTGTACACATCCTGTCAAGAGCACATCAAGTGCACAAGCACAACTGGCATGCCTGCAATGCGGTATTCTCTTAACCTGGCAATCCAGCCAAGCTGACACCCCCACAGGCGGCAGCTGCTGCACGGCACGCTCGCGGCTCGGCGCCCACACCGCCCTTGCAGCTGGACACGGCGATGACATGCTGCACCTCCGCCAGCCCCCCCGCGCGCCCGTCAGCGGGCCCGAGCGGCCTGGCCGGCTGCGCCGTCATTGCCAGGTCCACCTGCGCATCAGCGGGGGCTGGCCACCCGCCCCTGCAGCCCCTGCTGTCGCCACTGTTTCATCATGCTGCTATGGAACAAAAGCACACTCCAGCAAAGCATGCCTGTCCAAGTGTCCTTGCAGGAGAGTGAAGAGCAAGGTGTCACACACGCAACTTGAGGCAGCTTCGAGCTCTCCCGCTGCAGCCGGTGTGTAGGCTGCAGGCCGCTGTAACAGAGCAAGAGCTAGCTGTTCACACGGGTGCCATTTTCAGGCTGTAGGGCGAATCAGGACGCACCTCTGAAACCCAGGGGAGCGCGCTGACGTAGTCGCGCGCCTTGCGCTCAAACTCGTCTTTGATGGGGCACGCCGGCGTGGTGAGCTCCAGCTTAAACGCTACCCTGAACAATGGCGCCGCCCCTTTACGAAAATGACCTGGTTGTCTGGGCTGCACAGCAGCTTGGCACTTAAAGTGTAAGCAGCGCTCACTTACTACTTGTGTAAGCAGCGCTTATCTGCCACACACCTGCCGCAGAACAGCAGCAAGCACCACTTGGGGTCGCCACTGTACCTGCCAGAGGCGGCATCTGTCTGCAGCTCCTTCACAAAGCCGCAGGACACAATGTCCATCCCAAAGTCCGGGTCGATGATGCGCGCCAGCTCGCGCAGCACCTGGCCCTCCCTGGAGAGCAGCGTGTCCTGCACGCGGAGCGGTGCTTCAGCGATGAGTTCGTATGCACAGGCACGCCCGCAGCAGCCAGCATTGAGCGCTGTAGCGCCTAGCGACGCGCTGGCGGCGCTGGCCACACGAAAGCCTACTGTGTGTCACTGACCCGCACATCCGCGGCAGGAGCGCGCCCAGGCCTGTTCACCAGCGGGGCTGCTTCTGACGTGGTGGCCACCGCGGCCAGGCGGCTGCTGGCCGACCACCGCGGCAGCGCGGCGCCCTCGCTGCGCTCGCCGCAGAGCGGCCCCGTGCCGCTGTGCCTGGCGTGCGCTACTCCGGCTCCGCGTTGCCTGTGCGAGGCGTCCGTGCAGCTGCAGGAGACAGACGAGCCGGGAGCCTGCGAGGTGGGAAGCGACTTCATGCTCGCAAAATAATGACAAGCAGGGAACGCTGGGGTGAAGGAGCATATGTGGGAGCACACTTTGTGACTGGAGGAGAAGCACGCAGCTGTGTGCGCCGCAGCGCGCTTGAGCACAAGTGGCGCATGCATTGCAGCTAAGTAATAACACAGTAACACCCAGGAAAAGTCACTTTTGTTGTTGTGCCGCAGTACAGCAGTATTGTGCACTATGCAAAACTTGCTGCCACTGGCTATCCTCTCGCTGCTCCTAATCCGGACTCCTCTTCTTCAGCTCCCCGCCTGCAAGTGTGGAATCAAAATTGCTGGGGAGCACAAGGGCGGAAAGCTTTGTGGCTTGGAAAGGGGGCAGCTTCAGTCGAGTGTGTTGCACCTGTACATGCCCGAGGCCAGCGCCAGGAAAAGGGGGCCGAACTACAGCCAGCTTTGGCCACTAGCGTTGGGTGCGCCCCAACTGCACTGATGGTGTGCAGCAAACAGCTCTTTATGTATGGCACATAGTTTGTGCAGAAAGAGGCCCTAACTGACAGCGCTGCGCTGGGTCGGTTTGCAGCGCCGGCGTTCCCGCTGATCGTTATTGCTTTCAAGTGCGCCTAGATCTTCCCTGCGTGGCTGCTACGCTGCTAATCCAGGGATTCTGCTTGCTACCAAGTATAGACTGCTCTGTTGCAAGGTGCTCGGCGCCGCTCCCAAGGACTAGTGGCATGCAAGCGACCTGTATTTTTACTTGCACTGTATCACTGATGAGCGCCTGAACCTTGAGAGCAGAACAACAGCGCTGCAAATTAAATACACAGAGCTGACAAGTGCTGCTCATCTGCCTATGCGCCTGGCAGCGTTGCATAAGCAGTTTCGAAGCCAAACAGGCGGATAGTAACTAAGCAACGCAGGCGTCAGAGTGCAAACGTGGTGACGCGGCAGGGACAGGCTGGTGGTGCGCACGCGGTTGCTCTTCGGCGCGGCGCAGTGTGTTGGTCGGCGCTCACCATATGGCCTTTAGCGTCAGTGTAAACTCCAAGTGATGGCAGAGCCTGCCACCTGGTGGATGGAGGGCGTGTGAGCACAGCCAGTGCGCCGAGCTGCTGCGCGCCGCGCGCGGGGCGCTGCGTGAGCCGCACGAGGTCCTGGGCGGCGCATGGTCCAGGAGCCGCACAGCTCTGTCGACCAGATTTTGCACGAGGCTAGGTAGGCTCCGCCTCTCTACCCGTGCCCTTCTGCTCAGCGCGCTCAAGGGCTTCCTGCAGTGGTGACTCTGCTTGGCGCCGGTGTCACTCAGCACGGCCGGGTGAGCGGCTCCGAGCCGGCCACGAGTGCGTGTGTGCCGCAGGTCGCACAACCACAGCGGCACAGGCGCCACAGTTCTGCATCGCTCGCCTGTTGCCTCACACGAACACCGCCACCCTCCGTGCGCCCCGCTCCTGCTTTGATTAGCAGCAGCACACCAGCCTCCTGGTCCAGTGGCGCCGCACTGCCACGCAGCTCTGCTCGCGCCAAGGCAGTCTGTGCCTCCTTGCCGTTCGTACCTGCCAGCACACGCTGCTTATAAAGCATGACAAGTGCGGCTTCTCCTCGCAGACGAGAGCACCGCCTTCTCGCAAGTGCGCAGTCATGCTGCATCTGATGAGCAGAGCGCGTCGGGCAGGGGCGCGCTGACGGATTCCGGGCAGCGGCAGCAGGGCCCCGCCATGGGCAAGGACACCAGCGACCGCGGGCTGATCGCCAGCAGCCTGAGCCCGTTCATGCGCCAGGTGGGCCCCGGTCGCGCACCCTGGCCAGGGCTGGGCGCGGACATGGTGGTCGAGAGGCCGCGTGCAGGGCTTACATGCCGAGCCAGCTGCGCCGCTTGCGCACTGAATGCCGCCTGCGCAGCCTGCTGCCGGCCAGTCATCAGCATCTAGTGCTTGGTAGGGTGGATCACGCTCAAAGCTGCGCACTCCTGAAGCTGCCAGACAGGCAGCGCGCGCCTGCTCTGTGCTGCGCCTGCAGGCTGCCCAGGACGAGGGTAGCCCGGCAGAGCTCAGTGGCCACGCAGTGTGCAACGCTCGCCAATGCAGCCGACCCGTGCGGCACCGCCTGTCGGCCGGGGCGGCCGCGGCGCGCACCGCGCAGCCAGGCGCGCGCCACGCGGTGCGGCAGCAGGCGGCGTGCGCTCGGCGCCCATCGGGGAGCGGGGCGCGCAGGCGGCGGCGGTGGCGGCGTGCGTGGGCTGGATGGCCGTGTCCTCGGGGCTCATCATGCTGAACAAGCACCTGATGTCCACCGACGGCTTCCACTTCCCCATGGCGCTCTCCTGCCTGGGCATGAGCTTCTCGTCGGTCGCGTCCTGGCTGTGCTGCCGGGCGAGCCCCCCGCCCGGCCCCTGCCTGGCCCCGCCCTGCCTGCCCGGCCGCGCCCGGCCACGCGCGGGGGCGTGCCCCGTGCAGCCGCCGCGGCGGCGCGCTTGTGCGCCTGCAGGGCAACTTTGCGCCTGTGGCTCCGCGCCGCGCTGGCCGTCTGAAGTGGACGCCGCCTGGAGCGGGTGATGAAGCCAGCCCTGCACGGCCGCGTCAAGGCACCGCACGTGCTGGCTGCCTGGGTGACGCCACCAGGTGTCGGACTCGCGTACCCTAACCCTATGGCGGGCGCTGACCCGCCCGCCCCGGCGCGCGCGCAGGTGCTGCGCGTGGTGGAGGTGAAGCGGACGCTGACGTGGACGTTCTACGTGCAGCGCATCCTGCCGGTCGGCTTCTTCATGGCGCTCACGCTGCACTTTGGCAACCTGGTGTACCTCTACCTCACTGTGTCGTTCATTCAGATGCTCAAGGCGCGCCCCTGCCCTCCCCCCCGCCTCTGGCGCCTGTGCTCGCTGGGCGCCTCCTGACCGTTTTGTTCACACAGATGCTAAAGGCGGGCCCCCGCCTCTGGCGCATGTGCTCGCCAGGCGCCTGTCTGGTACTGGGTCAGCAAGTGACGTGTGCTCGGGTGAAAAGCAAGCAGGGAGCTGCTGCGATGCACCGCTGCACAGGAGCCTGGGGGCGCAAGGTGCCTCATACAGCACAGACCCGAACAGCTGCTGTCCAGCAATCACAGCTGCACAGGGCTGGTGGTTCCTGCTCAGCTTCACGTATGCAATCAACCCTTAAAGGTAATTGGGGTGGCCGCGCGCGGGCCGCAGGCGTTCACGCCCATCGTCACGATGGTGGCGCTGTTCGTGGCGCAGCTGGAGACGCCCACGCGGCGCCTGATCAGCGCGGTCGTGCTGATCGCGGGCGGCACGGCCATGGCCTCGTACGGCGAGGTCAACATGAACCTGCTGGGCCTCATCTTCATGTTCTCCTCGGAGGCCTTTGAGGCCATCCGGCTGGTCATGACGCAGATGCTGCTGGTTGGGCACAAGTTCCACCCCAGTGCGCGCCCCGGTGCACGCGCCGCGCACAATCATGGCAGATTGAGCTTTTATGGCCAGGGCCAGGAGCGAATGCTCGTGCGGTAAGGCGCTTGGGCGTGGCAGCACAAAAGTGGCTGCACACTCAGCGTATCACATGTTAGCTCTCCTGGGTGCTGATGTGCTGATGGCGTGCTCATGGTTGGCTGGCTGTGTGCGCCACATGCCATATCTTGATGGCCGGCTGCCAGCGCCGGCGCTCTGGCGCGCTCCGCAGGGCCTGGCGAGCGCAAAGCTCATGCGCCCCACAGTATACGCAGGGCTGTATTCGGGCGCATGCCAGGGGGCGCAGCAGGGGATGGGGGTGGTCAGTGGAATGCTGCAATGCGCTGCGCGTCAGAGTGACCGGGCCCAGGCTGGGCGTGAGCGCCGCGGCCGACGCCGGGGCGCGGCGCGCGCAGTCGAGGGCCTCATGTACATGGCGCCCGCGTGCATGCTCTGGCTGCTGCTGGGCGTCGCGCTGGTGGAGTGGCCCCGGATCGCGGCCGAGAATGCGCTGGGCCTCATGGCCGCCAAGCCCGGGCTGTACCTGGCCGCCGCGGCCATGGGCTTCGGCGTCAACAGCCTCGCCTACATCGTCATCCAGCTCGCCAGCTCGCTCACGCTCAAGGCGCGCGCGGGATCGCGCGCCGCGCCGCGCCGCGCGCCCCCCCTGCGCCGGGCGCAGCTGTCTTGCTTGTGCTTTTTATACGCTTGTTGGTCCATGCAGAGCAGATCCTGCCGTCAGTTAAGTGGATCGCAGGCCTGCATGCCAGCAGCAGGCACCTGGCAGCGGCCAAACATGCGCCTTCTCCGGCAAGGGGCACTGATGAGAGCCCGCAGCAGCTCAGGCGACGCGCGGCTGTGGCTGTGGCAGCTCATGCGGCTGTGGCAGCTCAGGCGACATGCGGCTGCGGCTGCGGCAGCTCATGCGGCCGTGGCAGCCTAGGTGACATGCAGCTGTGGCAGCTCAGGTGACATGCGGCTGTGCGCTGAGCGGCGCGCGCGGGCGGCAGGTGCTGGGCACGGTGAAGAACGCGCTGGTGGTGTGGATGGGCATCCTCTTCCTCGCCGACGTGGTCACCCCCCTCCAGGCGCGCCCCGAGCCATTGAAAGCCACATGCTGATGCCCGACATGCACCTGCTTTTGTGACGCTTATCTTCCTGTCAGGCTCGTGTTCCTGGGTGTGCGCATACCGGGCCTCTCTGGTCTTGCTTGGCGCACGAAGCCGTGCAGCGAGACTCAACCATGCCCTGCTTACAAGCAAACCCCAGCAGCGTACGGTGCCGAGCAAGGAGGGCGGCCGTGTCCTGCACCGCAGTGCAGCTGATGCGGCGGGCAGCTGAGCAGCGCTGTTCCTGGCGCAGGGCTTTGGCTACGCGCTGAGCCTGCTGGGCTTCTTCTGGTACAACTACATCAAGATGCAGCCCGCGCCCGCGCCCGTCTACGCCGCCGTGCCCGTGCGGGATACGGACGGCGCCGTCAAGCCCTGATGCGGCTTGCCAGCGGCTCATGTGGAGGCGGTCTAACTGACAACGGCCGCCCCTGCGAGGGAGTGCCGGACACTGACAGTGCAGGCAGGGGCCAGCTGCACGGGGCGCTTGGTGAGGCTGGCAAACCAGAGTGATCTGGCTCGGGGCGCCGGGCTTGGTGCCTAACCGCTGGTGACAGAGCGAGGCTGGGGGTGCATGCGTGGACTGCCACAGCGCCGCAGGGGTTGCCATGGGGAAATCAGCCGGCACCTTGGTGAAGGGAGGTGTGCCGTCCTCAGCAGAGGGTCTGCCCACGCAGGCGCACCGGTTGAACTTTGTCGGCATGCAGCAGCAGCTGGGAGGGCTGCTATGGCTGTGCACCGCCTCCGGCACGTCACGCAAGTCTGCAGGCTGTAGTCCTGCAGGGCCTCAACCGTATGTTACACATATGTGCAGCGCATATAATGCGGGGTTGGTAAGGGTGGCAGCTGTTATATTCAACATTGCCATGTGCAGGGCGGCCGCACAGCGCGCCGACAGCATGGCGATGAGGACGCAGGTCGACATGTATTCACTTTCGGTGTGGCATCAGAGTTGCTGCCTGCTGTAGTCCCTATCGAATGGCTACCCTGACTGTTTGTGGCCGTTGGCAGACCATGTGTTAAGCGAGCACGCCTGCCCTAGAGCCTTGCAGGCGCTTGTCATGTAATCGATGTGCAATGCTTGAAATCCACACAAGTGCCAAACTTGAAGCCGCTTGTTACACAATCCCATGCCTCAGCAATGGCATGTGCGCCTCGGCAACGGCATGTGCATGCCCAGGGCCGCATCACTGCTGCTCAGGCGCTGCGAGCGCCAGCATGGTGAAGTTTAGCGAGTCGGACGCAGCGATAAATTTGCGTGCCACCTCTGCCGCGTCGCGCAACAGCGCCTCGCGCGACGATGGGCCGTGGTCCACAGGGCCCGCCTTGCTCCCGTCCAGCTCCCACAGTCTGCCGCACACACGGGCACACCGCTTGTGCCTGCTGCCTTGAGCGCTATTAAAGGCAGCGGCAGGCCGGCTCATCCGCTTCACAGGTCCACATGCCAGATGATCATTGGCGCCTGCTAGTAAGTATTGCGGAGGGCACAGTCACTCGCGCACGGGCCAGGGTTGGTGCTTGTGGCTTGGGCGGATGTGCTCTCACAGTGAGGCACGCAGGCCGCTTGCGCATGCCGCATCGCGGCCGCGGCCGCGCTGCGGGGATTGTCCGCACCTGCCCTCGTGCTCGACCAGCGCGACAAAGTGCAGGAGGACCGGCTCGTCCGCGGGTGGCGCCGCCGTGGCGCCCTCCTGCGCCGCCTCCTGCCGAGGCCGCCGCCCCGGCGTCAGGCAGTGTTGTGGAGCATCCCTGGCGCGCTTGCTGCCTGCTGCGCTTTGCGGCAGCCGGCGGAGCGGCGCGCTCCTATTTTGCTGCCCACCGACGCAAGGGAGATGCGGGACGCAGCGGCGGGGCGCCTCACGCAATAAGGCCGAGCGGCAGGCCCTCAGTTTGGCAGCCGCACTCCTGAACATCGCACCTGACGCTTCGTTCTTTGAGGTCATGGGATAATCAGGCGGCGCTGACACCACGTGACCCGACATCAGAAGCCAATACGTTGCCGGCACTCGGCCAGCACAGGCACTGAGTGCGCCTCGGCTTGCACACAGCTGGTGCGGCAGGCGGGACGCACGCGGTGCGCCTCGTCGATGTCCGGCGCCTCGGGCGGGGGGCGCTCCAGGTATGCGCCGCGCGCCTCCGGCGACATGCGCTCCGTGGCGGCAAAGAAGCGCTGCAGGAAGGAGCCCTCCTCTGCGCGGGCCGCACGGCGTGCATGCAGAGGCCAGCCGCGCTGACCCACTCGCCGGCAGGAACTGCCATACGGGGCTCACAAACAGTAGCACAAGGCGGTGAAGAAGTGCCGCAGTCAAAGACATTTTCATACCACAAAAGCCTTCTTGTGCGGCATGTATCTGTGGTGACTTGCATGCTAACTGTCACAGGTTCACAAGTACGGAACACAGTCCACATGACTCTCCAAAACGAGAGGCAGGCCTGTACCAAAGAGCGACCTGTTGCGGTTGTTGCCGAACGCGTGCAGCATCCCTATGGTGCCGCAGGCGTTGCCAATGGTCTGCTTCATATAGTACAGCGAGGCTGGCCACTGCTTCGTGGCGGCGCCCAGCTGCTCAGCCTCTGCGCGCGCACACCGGCGTTCTGCGAACAGGCGCTGGGCAGCGCGCCGAGGTGGCCGCCGCAGAGCCTGGCTAGCTGGTCTGGGGCACACAGGCGTCACGCTTGGCTGCAAGTGTCGACCGCGTGACTGGAATAAAAGACTTCTGGCCGCCTTGGCGGTGAAGGTATGCGTGCAGTGCCCTTCATGCACTTCCATAGCAAGCACCCGCAATTAGTGTGTGCAAAGGAAACCAAAACAAGCACTCTATATGGGGGCACGGTGCACACCAGCACACTTTGCCGCCCTTGACTCATCAGTCGTAGGGAAGAGCAGAATTACCGCGATGACGGAGCTGGGCACCATTGCCAAAAGCTCCTGCGTGCACAGGCACTCAACACCTGTTACACACTACTAGGCTGCGTGCGGAGTCCAACACACCAGCACGCGAGTACAGCACATGTGATTGCGAAGTGGCCGCCGCACCATGTGACGCAGGACGCACCTCATCCAGTCCCAGCACATCGCAGAAAGCATATGTGCTGACATCAAAGCCCAGCGTGCGCGCAAACTGGTTGAGCACCTCCGGGTTGCTCTCCAGGGGCACCCACTTCTTGCCCATGCTAGGTGGCGTGAAACAAGCAGGACAGGTCTCAGCTGCGCGCTCTGATCAAGCCTTGCAAACAAGGCGCCTCGGAAGCGCCCTCCATGTTTGCAGCGGTTTCACCAGCCTACCCTGCTAGGGTCCTCCTCACACCAGCAAAGAAGGCGAGATATGAGCACCAAGGAATACGCGCCGTGGCCATGTTTGTGGGGGTCAGGAAGCGCGAGCTGAGCGCCACGCGTGCGCATGGCCTGGCATTCCAGCACGCGGTTGCCGGCAGCGACTCTGCCTTCTCCTCACTGCGCCTGCTGGCTGAGCTGAAAGAGCACCGTGGCTGCGTCAACCATATCAGCTTCAGCAGCTCCGGTGCTTCTCTTCTTTTGCAAAGCTGGTGTAATCAAAGTAGACGCAACCTGGTCAAGCTGCGCACGATGCTATAATAAGCAGTAAAGATGTGTTATTGTGTTATGCAGGACAGCGCATAGCACTGCAGGCCTGAGGTGTACTCAGCAGACCATGCAGACGCTGAGTGTGCAGACGCACCTTGCAGGGGCCACGCTCCTGAGCGGCTCAGATGACACACGGGTGTGCGTGTGGGATGTGGAGTCGCGGGAGTGCCGCGCGGTCGTGGACACAGGCCACAGCGCCAACATCTTCTGTGTGCGCTACCTGCCAAACACTGGTGCGGACAATCTTTCAGATTTACAGAAACGCGAGCAGGTTGTGGTTTGTGCAGTATCACGGCTTGCTCAACCCGCCTATCACCGCTACCGACACTGACTGCCCGCACAGGCGACGGCGTCATAGCATCGTGTGCGGGCGACAGCCAAGTGAGGGTGCACGACCTGCAGACAGGCACAACAACAGTCTTCAGGTGAGCACATCGTTCTTGCACGGGCAAGCAAGTAGTGCGCAAGTGCTTTCTGTGCAAGCTCTTAGGCAGCGTAGCTGTAGTTTAAGCGGTCTACTTTGTTGATTGGTGGGTTGAGGCGACGCGTTGTCTGACTCACAGCCGCAGGCAACGCTTGCTCCTTGAAGAGCGAAGAGCGAGCTCGTGTAAGCACTTTGCACAAAGATACTTAGAATCAAGCTTGGGATGGCCTGTGTTGGCTTGAATTTGTACACATCCTGACAGAAAGGAGACCTTGCCTCTGGCAGGCACCACCATGACCGAGTCAAGAAGCTGGTGGTGGAGCCATCAAATCCTTACGTCATTGTGTCGTGCGGCGAGGATGGTGTTGGTGCGCCTCCTCTCATTGTTCAGTAGGCCACTTTTCGGGCAACATTTTGGTTTGCTCACCAGCCATGCATGCTGACCAGCGCTGTGCCACACAAGCTGGCTGCCCTGCCACAACGTCGTCATCTCGTAATGCATTGTTGGGCGCGCAGTGCGCCAGATCGATCGCCGCCAGCCAGGCGGCGCTCCCCAGGCCCTTGCGGCCCTCAAGCACCACTTGACCGGCAACTACGTGGAGGCGCACTCCATTGCAGCGCCCGAGCACCGGCCTTGGCTGCTCGCCGTGGGCGGCGCAGACCCGCTGCTGCGCGTGTATGACCGCCGCGTCGGCTACTCGACCGGGCCCATCAAGGTGCGCCTCGCCGTCACAGGGCCCCCGCATGCAGGCCAAGACACATGAACAGCGTCATGTTTGTGAGCTGATGAATGTACTTGAGGCTGCTGGCTATGTATGCCGCAGGTTGACATGACAGCACCTCAGAATGCAATAATATGCAAAGCTGCGTCTGCTATCACGCAACATGAGTAAGTTCGGCAAGCGGCAATGAGATAATGTCTGATGGTGGGCAGCTTGCCTTTAGCTGGCTAGCGCAGCACCTGCCCGTGAATGCATGGTGTGCTGCCGTAGTGCACGTGCTCACGCGGCGTTGCGGTCTGCCAGAGGCTGGCGCAGTTTGAGCCCAACACGCGGCCGTCTATGCGCCTGGACAACAACATCTCCGGCGTTGCATTCTCGCGCGATGGGTCCACCGTCTGCGCCAACTACATGCGCGCCCCATGACCTGGGTGACTAGGTGGTTGCTCGTCACATGCAGGGAGGATGGAGAGAGGCACGCTGCTGCGTGTGCAGCAGGTTGGTCAGCAATTGACAATGCTGGCAATGCTCACAATTGCTTGGTCATACTTGCAGGGATGGTCATAGGGGTATTGCTGTGCTGATCAATGATGTAGATGTAGGGAGCATGTGAGTTCACAACAAGAAGCCCTACTGTTGTGGTCTCATGCTTGCGAGCAGCGCGTCAGCAACCGTGAGTGAACGGCGCGGCATGCCTTGACACACGCCCTCGGCTGTGTCGACGCGCAGGAACGACTGCATATACACATTCTCGATGGACGGCGTGGAGGGCGCCGGGCCGCTGCCGAGCGACGAGCGGGGCCGCGCCGGGCGCGCGCGGCCCGACCAGTCGTACCTGGACGCGAGTGCGCACCCGTGCACCTCCCAATTTTCCCGTTGTCTCGTTTATGGTGTGAGGGCACAACATGGTTAGATGTTATCACGGGCAGGTCCTTTACAGTCTGCTTGGCGGTGCTGGCTCGCTTCCCAGTAGGTGAACGTGCAGCTTGTGTTTCTCGCGTGCTTGCGCCGTGCGCTCGACAGTGCTGCGCATGCGCCCGGTGAAACAGCGTCTGCACTATAATTTACCCTGCCGGGTGTGGGTAGGTACTCCTTCGCACTGCTAGCAGCTGCGCCGGTGCAAATCATGGCTGCAAGCACCCATGCATGGCAGCAAGCACCCACCTGTGTGCCCGACTCCATGCTGCGCTGTGCTGCGCAGGCGTGGAGGACCTGGAGGCGCTGGCGGCGCAGCCGCAGCGCACGACGCTCAGCCTCTCGCAGCTGGTGGTCCTGCTGGAGGCCGACCAGATCGCGCTGTCGCGCCGGCAGCGGCGGACCATCGCCGAGACGCTGGCCACCACGGCCGGGCGGCTGCGGGCGGGCGGCGACCTGGCGGTGCGCGCAGGGGATTGACAGGGCGCAGCGCCATGCGCATGCAAGCACCTACGTGCAAGCGGTTTCAGGGCAGGCAGGGCCATCATGGGGCAGGCCCTACCCAACTGACATGCAAATGCAGACGCTGTGCGCATGCCGATGTTGCAGCAGGCAGCGGATTGCCGCTCTGCTGTGGCATGGTCGTGTCCATGTCTGCGGCTTGCGAGGCATGCTGCCGCACCAAGGCTATATACGAGATACAGTGCTGCCTGTAAGTACAAGTGCGTATGCAGCTGTAAGTCAACCAGCCCTGTGAAGCCCTGTGGCTTGGCGCGCTTGCGCGGCAGGAGGCAATGCGCTACGCGCGGCTGGCCACGCGGCTGGCGCCCACGCTCGGGCGTGCGCACTACCAGGTCGCGTGCGCGCACGAGGCTGCCGGCGAGCTGGCGCCCGCGCTCACCGCTGCACAGCGCGCATCCGAGTGCGTCCACGTGCATGCTCCACGAGCGCGTGCGCTGACATGGGGATGTTGCTGAGCTTGAAGCCTGAGACGTTTGGTGCTGGGTCTGTGCCCGTGCCGCGCCCCTGCGGACATGCCAAGATTGCTCCTCCTGCTCAGCGGTTCACAACCCATGCAAAGCCTGGACCGCTCACCGCCCGCCCGCTGCTGCGGGCGCTGACATTGGCCACGAAATTGCATGCACCACACTGGGCATTTCTGGGCAGAGGGCCAGGTGGACTCTCACAGAGCGACGCTGGAACAGATTCTGCTGGAGCGAGGAGCTGCAGGCGCTGCAAGCGCGGCTGCGCGCGGCCGTGCGCGCGCCCGACCCTCCCCCCCCGCCGCCGCCGCCGGCAGCGGCGGCGGACGCCGCAGCCGCGCCGGCCCTCCGCGCCATCGTGGCCAGCCACCGCGCGGCGTTCCGGGAGCGCGCCGGCGCCGCCGGCGCCGAGCGGCCAGCTGCGTCGCAGGACGGGGCCGGTCCCGCTGCTGTCGCCGCAGCCTTTTTGCAGGCGCGCGATGCGGGTGCGCTGTGGCGGGCGGGCGCGCCTGTCAGCGCCGGCCAGCATGCGCGCGGCGTTGGCAGTGACAGCGATGCTCTCCGCAATGACACTGCAGAAGGGAGGGGAGGCGAGGCTGGGGGCGGTGCACATGCCGCAGAGGATCTGGGCAGGTCTGGGGTCGAGCGCGCGTCCAGCGCGCAAGAGGCGGCGGACGGCCCCCGCGGCGGCCCGCCGCAGCGCAGGCGTCGGCTGCAGGCGGGCGGCGAGCCTGCAGCGGCGCAGGCGGCGGCTGCCGGGTGCGCCCACAGTCCCGCTCTTGTGTGCATGCTCAATCATGCACCATGCGCAGTGGGACCACAGGCCGACCCGAGGCTGCACACCATGGCCAGCTGCACTGGAGTGTTGTGGGATGGTGGCATGGATGGACTGTGTCGCACGGCGCACAGGCGCGGGAGCGCGTCGCCCGGCACAGAGGCAGCATGGGGCAGCCCCATGCTCAGCGAGCGGGGCGAAGGCGAAGAGGAAGGAGGTCCGGATGATGACGAGGACGAGGTGTGCGCCACCTGAGCGGCGCCCACAGCCGGGGCTGTGCGCATGCCGCTGTAGCTATCCTGCGCGAGAGCAGGCTCCTGCGTGAGGGCAGCTGCCTGGGTGTCCTTGAGGTTGATGGCGTTGGCCACAAGAGCAGCTTGCAGGCCCGCATGCACTGATGACTGGGTGGGTGTGGTCGTTGGCCATGCTGCCAGTCAAGTGGATGCCCTTGCCCATGGACGTACTCTCAGTGCTCATTCGGCATCATTTGACCATTAGCATGGACGCACATCTTGGCGGCTTGCTCCAAACAACCGTATCGAGTGCATGCGTTGACAAGCCCGGGCATGGTCTCCCGCGTGCCAGGACTCCGACTTCAGCAGCCCTGCGGAGGGCGCGGCGCTCGGCAGCCCAGGCTGGGAGGGCATGGACTCTGACGAGTTCACCGATGCTGAGGAGGAGAGCGCTGGCATGCAGGCATGCGCACGCTCTGCCCTAGCTGATATTGCAGGCGGCAAAACACTTTTGCTGCGGTCTAAATTGCCAACCCCGTAAGGCCACCGCTGATCGGAGCAGCATCTTTGTGTTGCCACCTCGACTCAGGTCTGGATGATAGAGGCCTACTGCGTGCCTGCCAAAGCCAAGCGCAGATGCTGGACAAAAAAGTGTGCATGTCAACAGCCGCGCACTCGCGCGCAGCCGGGGCGCCTGTGGGGCGCGGTGCCCGCAAGCCCGGCGCGCGACGCGCGGCTGGACATCGCGAGCGCGGTGTTTGGGCTGCTGCAGCGCAGCATCCGCCCGCGCGCGCGGCCGCCCTTTGCCTGGGGCGCCTTCCCGGACACTGAGCGCGCCGGCGGCGCCTCCGGCGCCGGCAGCGATGCTGAGGGTGCGCTTCTCACCTGTGCGAGCGGCACGGCGCCTCGACCATCACCGCCGTGTAGCCGAGGGTGCCCACCATTGGGGTGCTCAAGAAAGGGACCCCTCATATCAGCGGACAGCATGGTGGGGGCCAGGTAGGGAGGGGCCAAACGCACGGGCCTGAAGCGTGCCTGCAGGCCGCCACGCGCCGCCCGCGTCTACCGCGTGCCGGTGGCGTCCGACTGCGGGGCCGGCGCGCGCGCAGAGGGCGAGGGCGAGCGCGAGGCGCGGTGGCGGACCAAGTTGCAGCAGCGCGCGGGGCAGGCGGCGGGCGTGCAGGGCGCCAGCTTCCTGCAGTGCTTCTGCGGCGCCGACAACCGCCGCACCTACAAGGCGCGGCGCCCGCGGCAGGCCGGGCAGTGTGCAGGGCCCCGGCGCGCAGAGGCTGCATGCGGCGCACAGGTGCAGGCTGTGATTGGGCGCCGGGCGGCGCTCGCGCGAGACTGACTGCGCAACACCTTCCACGCACGGGTGCTCCTTTTGTGCTTGTCCCAGATGGTCAGGTGCTCGCTGTGCCCCAGCCGCTCGTCGGCCAGGTCGCGCCGTGCGTGCGGGCCGGCAGCATGTGCGCAGCCCCAGTTCCCAGGTGAGGTGCGCTGAGGCCGGGCGGGCGCGGCAGGATGTGGCCTTTGTGGGGCCGAACGACGAGGGCGTGGCCGCCGGGTGCGACAGCGGGCACCTGTGCGTCTGGAACCGGCAAACAGGTGGGCCGCCAGGCCTGCACGGGATTCTTGCTGTGCATCGCGCTCGTGCTGCTGTCACAGACCAGGTGAACAATGTCCAGGTGCACCCCTTTTTCGCATGAAAAGCTCCAGGGCGACAAGCAGGAAACCAGTGTAATGCGTGGTAGGGCAGCTGGCAGCTGCGCCATATGCGGCTCCGGCGCTGCGTGCTTGCTTTGGCGAGGGGGTGCGGCACGACTGCTGTGACGGCGCCGCGCGCAGGCGAGCTGCTGGCCGCGCGGCGCGCCGACACGGACATCGTCAACGTAGTCGCGTCGCACCCGCATGTGCGCGCCACGCCTGCTACGTCACAGGCCCTGTGTTGCGCAGCGCTCACGAGGCTGGGGCTGGTTTGCCCAGGACGTTTGAGCTGCAGCCCACTGCACCTTGGAGCGTCACAGCACGCACCGCATTTGCAGCTGCCTTTCTAGCACTGTGCCAATAGGCTGCGTGGCGACTCAGTGGCGCCTGGTCACAGGCACGGCCGGTCGCCCACGTCGGGCTGCGTGATGAGCCCGCTCACGCTCCTCGTGCAGTGCCTTGGCCAAGCACTGACACGAGGCTTGTTGGCTGCGCAGGCGCCCCTGCTTGTTTCGGCGGGCATCGACTCGAGCGTCAAGCTGTGGATGCCGCAGGTGGCCGCGCGGCGGCGCGAGCGCAAGGCGTAAGCACATTTGTGGGTCACGCTGTGTACCATATTGTATGGGAGGTTTTGTGCGGCTTTGTGGGTCGTGTCGGTGCGGCTTGGTATAACAGCCATGTGCCTAAGTGTGCGACTCTGATAGCTATTGGAGTGGGGTGCTAGCCAGTGTGTTTGTATGCGGCGGTAGTGGCCAGTAGTGGCCACACAGGTAGTGCTTGTGTAAGCGCACCGAATGCTGGACACCATGCAGCAGGCTCCTGTACCAGTGCCTGTGGCGCGCGCCGCGGGGCCTGCGCAGCACAACCTCTGAAAGTCTGACAGCCTGGGCTCTGCTTCGGGCGCACGCTTACCAGCACCGCTCGCACAGCACTGTGCCAATGTTACACCCATGCCGCCTGGAGAACAACTCGCGGGCTGTTTCAGCGAGGCCCTCTGCCAATCTGCCTCCTTCTTTTTCAAGGTCCAGCGTATGGCAGGGCCGCACCAGAGGCGGGTTCCGTGCAGGCCTTCTGCGAAGCTCAGCTGTGTGGTCAGGCCAGGATGGAAGCATCGCTGGAAGGCCCTAGTCCTTCAGGGTAAAGGCTGCTGAATCGTTGCGTATCGTCTATGCTAAGATTTGCAGCGCGTAGCAAAACGAGAGGCAATGGTTATAAAGACCATCAAGCGCTAGCACTAGGACAGGTTGTGCTTCACGCGAGGACCGCGCCCGCACGCTGACTGTAGCGGCGTCGCTGTGCCGCGCTGGGCTCCTGGGCACACCTCGCAGGCCTGCTAGCAGCAGCGGAGGAGGCGTGCGGGGAGCCACTATGAGGGTGCGCGCCTTGGCAGGCAGCTGCGATTGGCGCGTTGCGGGTTTGTGCCCGCCCTGCACGGCCAGCTGAGTAAGCTTACAGACGAGGCTGGGGGCGCTTTGTTCCGGGCGCTGGGCGTCTGCGGCTGCTGCCAGCACCTCTTGTCGGACTGACGAGACATCTCTGGCGTCAGGGCAACAAGGAGGCTAAGCAGCAGGACGAGGGCGAGGCGTCCGTGCTGTGCAGCGTGGAGTTTATTGTCAACAGTATGAAGGTGAAGCCCGCGCCGGGACGCAGTGCAGAGCCGGCTGTCGGGTGGCAGCCCGAGCCCGCCTCGTGAGCTGGCTGTTGCGGCCGTGATGCGCACACCTGCGGCACAGCGTGAACGTGCTCGGTTCGATGACCGGCGGGGGCCGTTTCGCCGGGCAGACCTTGTCAGTTGACACCTGCCGGATGCGGGCTGGGCATCATCCGGTCTGGTCACTGCGCGGCCAGCTTGTTTGCTCGCCTGCTCGGCCCGCGTGTGGCAAGGTGCGAGCGATTTCCGAGGGTGAGCTTGCGCGGCGATGCGCGCCCGCCGCCTGGTGCGCAGTCTGACGGTGCGCGCGCGCCGCCGCGCAGGTGCTCCCCTGCTCCAAGCGCTTTTGCCACGACTGGACCGTCTGCCCGTTCGCGCACCCGGGCGAGAAGGCGCGCCGGCGCGACCCGCGGCTCTTCACGTACACCGGCATCGCCTGCCCGGATATGAAGAAGGCGCGCCGTGGTCTCCTGGCTGTTCTACGCCTGCTGGCCAGGCCATGTCTGCGCGGTGGAGGCGCCTGCACACTCAGGGGCAGTGGCTGCCTGGGCAGCATCCTTGCGGGTGCAGTACGCCGAGGAGAGTGTGCCGACTGACGTGCTAAGCGGGCGCGCAGGACCAATCGTGCCTGCGCGGCGACGCCTGCCCCTACGCGCACAACGTGTTTGAGTACTGGCTGCACCCCACGCGGTGCGGCCCGCCTCGGCTGACGGCCCCGCCGGCCTTGTCTCGTCTGGGCAGCGACCGCGTGCCCCTGCGCTGTGTGGCAGCAGAGGTGTGCCAGAGTCGCCTGTGTGTGGCAGCTCACGCTCATCCCCACAGTGTGCAAGCTTGCCGAACAGCAGCGCGCCAAGGCTGCCTGGCACGACTCCCAGAACAGGGAAAGCAGCACGGCCGCCCGCGCCAAGCCTGGCGGCTCGCGCCGCGCAGGTACCGCACGCAGCTGTGCAACGACGGGCCCAACTGCACGCGCCGCATCTGCTTCTTCGCGCACTCGCTGGAGGAGCTGCGCGTGCCGGCGAACAAGCCGTTTGTGCCGCCCGAGGCGCTCGCCGCCGCCTCGGTCACCGCCGCGCTCAAGGCCGCGGAGAAGGCGATTGCGGCCTCGTCCGACACCAGCCCGGTGCGGCAACCATGTCTGACGTTGCGCTGCTGCACCTTCTATTATTGCCTGATGCGGCACTGGTCGTTTGAGTTTGAATTTGATCAGGGGTACACGGCGCGGGGATTTTGCACTGATGACGTTTGCAGCCTGTTCTGTTTTAAGTTGCAAGTGCTGCGCTGTGTGGTTATAACGAGTGCGAGCTTCTTGACAAGCCGTGCCTGTACCCTGCCGCCAGCTCCTTTTAAGCATGTGCTTTAAAGCGTGGTTCACTCGGGACCCCACAGGCTGTAAGCCGTCACATGATGTGCCCCAGCAGCTGACGGTGCTGGTGCGCCTGTGCAGCCGGGCAAGGGCGGCCGCGGCGGCGGCAAGGCGGAGGCCTCGGGCGTCGGCGGCGGCAGCGCCGAGCTCTCCAAGCACCTGGGCGCGCTGCAGGTCGCCGCCGGCCAGCACGTCAGCTCGCGCTCCGCGCAGGTGCGGCGCCCGCGGCCGCCCCGCGCCGCAGCAGCGGCGCCTGGCGCCTCAGCGTTGGACGCCGTCTTCCCGCCTGCGCCGCTGTTCCGGGTTGCTCCGTGCGTGTCGCTGTGCGCTGGTGGGCTGAAAGTTTCCAGTGAGACGTCTTGACACTGTCGGAAGCGCGCTCATGCGGGCGCCTGTGGCGCTGCAAGCAGCGCGGTGGCGGCGCGGTGAGGGGCACGTACAGATGGGGTAAAGCGGAGCTTGGGCGGCCGCGCAGGAGGAGCGGCGCGTAATAGAGGTCCTGACGTCGCTGCTGCGCACGTACGAGGCGCCGGTGGAGGGCGCGCCGGCGACCAGCCCCTCGCGCCGCGCGAGCTGCGACCTGCCCGTCCACCCGCGCACGCTGCAGCAGGTGCCCGCCCACCCGCTTGTGCCCTCACCGCGGCCCTGCCGCCTCGTCGCGGCCCTGTCGCCTCGCGGTGCAAGGCCAAGGTGTGAAAATGGGCAGGGCGCCCTGTAGCGGTCCTGACAGGCCGGCGCCCTGAGACTGTGCGCGGGCGCGCAGCGCGGGGGCGGCAACGGCGGCGGCAACGGTAACGGCAGCGGCAACGGCGCCGGCGGCGCGGCCGGCGGCGGCGCGCAGGACGACCGGCTGCCCATCAACCAGGGGCGCACCAACTCGGACCCGGCGCACCGCGGGCGCGGGCGCGCGTCGCGCGCGTCCACCGCGCAGACGCGCCGCTCGCTGGACTACGGCATGCAGCGCGCGGTCGCCGCGCACACCGTCGACGAGAACGTGCGCGCCCGCGCTGCCCGTCAGAGCTTACGCCACGGCTGTGCGGAGCGTTGGCGGCGGCAGTGGACGCGTGGCGCGGCTGCGCGGCAGCTTGCTCAGAGCTTTGCGGGTGCCTGCTTGACGGCTGTCCACTGGCCACCTTGTTCTGCTTCACTCGTGCGCGTCCTCACAGGTTCATGAGGATCATGAAGGCATCCACGCTGTGGCGCACCACCAGAGCGTCGGCGCTCACCCGCGGCGCTGCTGCGCGCAGGCGCTGTTCCTGGAGCCGATGGCCGAGCAGGGCGGCCTGCTCGGCGCGCCGGCCACCTCGCAGGGCCTGCCCGCCTTCTCCCCGACCAAGCTCGCATCCGCGTGGGCCGCCGCGCAGGCGTCGGGCGCGGCCGCCGCGCCCGCGCCCGCGCCGCGCGACTGGGGCCCCGCGCCCGATTTCGGCCAGGGCGCGCCGGCGGCCGACGCGGGCGCCGCCGCGCCGCCGGGCTCCGCCAGCGATCTGCTCGCGCAGCTGCAGCGGCTGCAGCAGTCGCAGGCCATGGAGCGCGCGCTGAGCGGCGGCGCGGCCGGCGGCGGCCGCCGCGGTGGCCGCCGCGGCGGCGGCGGCGGCGCCGGCACGCCCGCGCAGGCCGCGTTGCAGGCGCACCTGGCGCTGCTGAACCAGCACGCGGCCGCGCACCAGGCGGCGTCCGCCGCGCAGCAGCAGCAGGCAGCGATGCAGCAGGCAGTCGCGTCGGCGGCGGCCGCGGCCGCGCACGCGGGGGTCGCGGCGCGCGGGGCGCACGGCGAAGGTGTGGCCCGCGCCTTTGCGGGGCCGACGCTGGCCGAGCCGGGCGGCGGCGGCGGCCTGCCGTGGCCGTGGGAGCAGCCTGAAGGTACCTCTCTCTTCCTGGCCGGCTAGGCGCTCACTCAGCGTGTGTCGTGACGTGGGCCGTTTGGCAGAGGCGTGGAGGCAGGCGGGTGCTACTGTCTGTCAATCTTGCTTTTCTGCGCAAGAACTACGACAGAGGTGTTTTGTGCTCGGCAGCCTCCCTGGCTTTGCAGTCGCAGCGCGCGCGTTGCTTTGGGGAGCAGACAAGGAGTTTACCTGCTGTGCTGACACTGCCCTGTGTCACCGCTGTGTCGCCGGTCGCCAAGCCTGACCGCATGCGCCGCGGCGCGCGCAGGCATGGACGCGAGCGGCGGGCGCCGCCAGAGCACCGACTCGTCGCGCCTGTCCGTCGACAGCTGCTACCGCATGAGCGGCGACTACGGGCCCAGCGCCGACTACAGCGCGCGCGCGTCCTTCGAGTCCATGCAGGCGCGGCACTGCCCGCGCGCCCAGCGCGCCGTGCGGCAGCGCTCTGCTTTGTGCGCTCGCTTTGCGTCAGACCCTTTTTGCACTGGTCCTTGGTATATGTTGGGCCTGCCCATGAGCTGACCAGGCATACTACTTTTCCTGATGAGTCAGCAAGAGCCACTCATGTCTCAGCGCATCCTTGAGACTTCTTGAATGGCCTTACCAATAAAGCAACAAAGAACCGTGCGGTGTATGGTCGCCGTGCTCCGCAAGAGCAGTGTATAACACAGAGTTGCCCCGCCGGTGCGCAGGGCATGCCGTCGCACGACCTGGGCGACTTTGCGCGCACGTTTGACGCGAGCCAGCGCTACTCGGTTGACTCGATGCGCTCGGCGACGCCGCCGGCCACGCCCGGCGCGTTCCACGGCGGCCACTTTGGGTCGCTGTTTGCGTTCTCGGGGCCCTACGGCGCCGGCGAGCCGCCCGCCGCCGAGGCCTACCCCGGCGGCTGGGGCGCCGCGCCGGGCGAGCCCGCGCACTCGGACGCGCTGCCCGGCGGCGCCGGCCTGGACCCTAGCCCTGTGGGGTCTGGGGCCTAGGCCGCCGCCGCGCCGCAAGTGTGCAGGCCGTGGGCCGGCCGGGCCCCGGGCTGCGTCCAGCCATATGGGCGCGCCTGCGGGCGCTGGGGCGGCTCAGTGGCACTTCTTTGCTTGAGGCGCTCTGTGGGGTACAGCGTGTGTCAGAGCGTTCGCAGTGGGCTGTGAGTAGACAGCTGTCTTGAGCTTAACCAGCCGGTGCTATGCGTGTGGGGGCCACTGGCGTGCTGCTGAAACGGCTGCAGCGTTTCACAGGCGCCAGCTGTCACTGAGTACTGTAGATCTGCGGGAGCGTACCCCAGTGCGTGTCAGGGCGTGTCAGGTCTCAATTTGGTCAGCGAGTAAAGGCTTTCCATTGCGCTGGCAGCGCACAGCGGGCTGGGCAGGAGAGGCACCCCAGTTGCGCGCCTCGGGTTGCTGCGCCCAGGGCAGAGCCCTGGCGCACGCCCGCCTTGCCCCCATCTGAGCTGGGCGCTTTGCTGCTCCAGCCTGCACGGTCAAGGCAAGGTGCCTGCCAGCCGCGTCGGGCAGCGTGCCATCAGGGCTCGCAGGTTTTCATAAAAAGTCCTGAGACACCCTTTACCATGATGTTTGGCGCAGGGCAAGCCTGTCCGGCAAAGTCCTTCGTGCAGTCGATGCACTGGGCGGCAAGCCCGGATGCCTTTTTTTGGACCGCCGTCGCTGCTGCATGCGCGATGGGCGCTAGGAATGGCAGTGTTCTTTGCTCGACCTCGGGGCGGAGCATTTCCTGAGACCCTGCGCCACAGCCGTGAGCCGCCGCCTATCAGGGGGCGCTGATGTGCAGGGCTGGCGTGCGGCCATTGGCAGGCGCGAGTGTGCAGTGCGGCTGCGGCCCGCGCTTGCGGGTTGGCACGCAGCACGGCCTGCTGAGGTCGCCGCTCTGACCCCGAGTATTGGCAGCAGGGGTGTTGGTATGATCGTCTTGATTGCTTTAGCTGATGCAATACGACCGCTGGGCGTTGCACGGGTGCTCTTCCGCGCACCGCTGTGTGGGCGGGGAGCAGCGCGCTTGGTGCTGGCTAGCGTGTGGGGTGGGTGGTGCGCAGCGCGCACATAAGAGACATGGCCAGATTTCAACTGCTGTTTTTATAAGCGCTGCGCCGGGGGCATGCGGGGCTGTGCTCGAGCCCGCCGGCTGCAATGGCACCATCAATTTTCCAGAATGGGGTCGCGTGGCCTCCCCGCGGGTGGGGCTGCAGCCTGCCCCCCCTTCCATGCTTTGGTATTTGCAGTGCAGAAAACGTGCAGAGAAAAGAAGTGAAGTGCTGCACGCCCTGTATTGCTGGCGGGGCGTCCGGCGTGCACCGGCTGCCGGGGCGGGCGCGGGACTGCTGGAGCAGTGGGCTGAATGCAGAGCGCAGGCTTTGGCGGCGGCGGGGGGCGGCCCTGCCAGCGCGCCGGCGGCGAGCTCGGCCGCGCCCAAACATTTTTGAGGGGGGGCAACCTCCCTGCGGTCCCCTCTGCCTGGCTCCGCTGCCTCTGTCCCACGGCCCCAGCATGGGGTCTCACTCCTGCGCCCATGGCCGCACGGCCATGCCAGGGGTGCTCCCGCACCCCAGGCAGGGTCCTGGCCAGGCCCGGGGCGGTGCAGCCGGGCCGCTTGCCCGTCTGGGCGCAAGCGGGAAGCTGCTGCAGCTGCCGCCACTCATTTCGTGCACGCCCCCATGTTTACAGCCCGTTTGGCTTGCGCCGTGTGTGCTCGAGCTTGTATATTCTTGGCCTTGAATCTGATGCCGAAGTGGTGCGACTCTGCCTGTGGGGCGGCTGCTGCCGCAGGGCAGCAGCTTTGATCAAGCGGCGCCCGCATGCGCGGGTAGAATGGGCTTTTGCTGCAAGACTTGCGGGGGCTGTCACCTTTACACCGGGTGTGACAGGGTGCTGGAGCGGCCGGGCGCTGCAGCCCGGCCGAGCGCCGCACTATGACATGTTCAGTGTCAGCTGGTTGAGTGTGCTCCCACATTGTATTTAGGTAGCCCCCCCTCGTCCCTCCCCGTGGGTGGGTGTTAGGCCAGGCGCCGAGCTGTGTGCGGCGCGGCCCTGTGTAGTTAGGCTGCGGCGCTGAGATGCTGTGCAAATGCAGCCGGGCTTGCACCTGCTGCCTCCCCACGATATCCGCGCCTGACTGTGTCCCCTTTTGCGTGTATCAACATGCCTAGCTGCTTGCGCCTGCTGCGTGTGTTGCATCTGTGCTACCTGTAAGCCAGGTCGACTTGCGCCGTGCCTCTGCTTTACACATTTCCTGAAACCACATCCGCACCGCCCTAGCTCCAGCCTCATTGCACACTGAGCTGGCCGCTGGTCAGCCGGATCAAGCAATGCCCACTTTCCCACGAGCATTGTAAGAAACGGGCCTAACACTTCCCAACTTTCCCAGCAGCCAGCCCACAGGCGTCAATATGCGGCGATGCGCTGGGCGCTTGTCAGCGGGTCAGAACGCCGTGTCCGCCCATGGCACCGGTTCTGCGCTCGCGCCTCCACTCTGATGCATAAGCGCCCCGCGCGCTGGTCAGGCCGCACCCATGCGCAGCCGCGCCAGCACGGCCGGCAGCCTGGCCGCATAGTGCCGCTCATGCAGCACCATACCCTAACCCTAACCCTAACCACATACCCCATCCATGCGCAGCCGCGCCAGCACGGCCGGCAGCTGGGCCGCGTAGTCCGTGTGGCTGCGCACTAGGTTGCTGAGGTCGGCGTTCTCCACGCCGGGCGCCGCCACGGGCGCCAGGCCGGCCGGCGCCAGCGACAGCTCGCGCGCGCGGAAGCTCAGGCCCAGGACCTGCGCGGGGTAGGGGCCAGTCAGCCGCCGCGAATGACGTAGGGGGCTCGCCCTGTACCCGCATGCTCAAACCCTCTGCTTCAGGCCGTGAGCACGAGCGCCAGCTCCGAGCGCGGCGGACTTGGGCCGCGCGCGGCCGCCGGGGCGCGGCGGGGGGGCGGGGCGGGGCCGGGGGGGCCCGCCCGGGGGGGGCGC
>JAABUJ010000047.1_pt1 | contig 284497 bp, 370 predicted proteins | sample 5559131 | NCBI WGS metagenome assembly JAABUJ01 (sample SAMN10711875, study PRJNA513366) | rock metagenome | isolation source: Antarctica rocks | place: Antarctica: Victoria Land, Mt New Zealand nord | collected 2016-01-07
GCCTCCTGGCGAGCCGCATGAGGCTGTGCGCCCGACGGGGCGTCGCGCCCGGAGGCGAGCTTGCTGGCGTCGTGGTGTGGGTGCTTGGGCTCGGGCGCCGCGGCGCGCTCAGCCGGGGCTCAGGCGCGGCGGGCGCGGCCAGGTGCACATGGACGAGCTGCACATGCAGAAGCAGATCGGGGAGGGCAGCTTCGGCAAGGTGTACCTGGCCAAGTGGAAGGAGACGACGGTCGCGGTCAAGGTGCTCACCAGCACCGCCGGCAACGACGACGAGGACTTCCCCATCGGCCTGCCCAACCCGCTGCTGCAGGCGCTGACCAAGGCGCGCGCCCGCGTATCCGCGCGCGCCCGGCCGCCCCCCTGCCAGCCGCGGTCGCCTCCCTTTGCGTTCTTGCGCGCCTCCACGACGGGCTGCGCGGCACAGCATAGGAAGGCAGAGTATAGGTCTGCCGAGTCGGAGGATTCTGTTTGGGCGACAAATCCAGAGCAGAGACTTTTCGCTGCTTCTAGACAGCGCTCTGCTGCGCGCTACCCTCCGCCCGCTGACGGCCTGCAGGGCAGGCCGGGGCGGCTCCGCAGCTCGGCGCGCGCCAGCAGGCTCTCAAACTGGTCGCGGCGCGCGCGCAGGAGGCGGGCATGATGGCGGCAATGCGGCACCCCAATGTCGTGCTGTACCTCGGCGTGTGCAGCGACCCGCCATGCGTGGTGACCGAGTACTGCGCGCGCGGCTCGCTGAACGACGTGTTCAAGCGCGCGCTGCTCAACCCGCTGTACGCGGCGCACCTGGACTGGTGCAAGCGGTGTGCACCTAAACCTACCCTACCCTATGGCCCGACGGCGCCGGCCTGGCCGCGCGGGCCCCACCGCGGCTTCGGTCAAGCGCGGACGCGGCGGGCGCGCGCGCGGACACTTGCCTGACAACACGCGATCGAGGCCGCTGCCGGCTGGGCAGGCGCAGCGTGCTGCCATCGAGGGCGCGCGAGCTGCGCTCACGCCGAGAGGCGGGAGCAGCCAGCGCCCCGGCAGCCGCTGCGGCCGCCAGTGCGGAGCCTGGGCGCGGGTGGCGGCGCCCGCGCGCTCGCTTGAGCCTGACGGACTGCGCCGCGGGCGCGCAGGCTGTCGATGGCGCTGGACGCGGCCAAGGGCATGAACTACCTGCACACGTCGGACCCGCCGGTCATCCACCGCGACCTCAAGTCGCCCAATCTGCTGGTCGACAAGCACTGGCGCGTGAAGGTGCGCGCCCGCGGTGCTCCTCCTGCTGGACCACAAGGTGCCCGTGCTTCTCTCCGTGGACCGCCTGTGTGGCGCCAATGGCGCCGCCCAAGCCGCCTTGTGATTGAGTGCCGCCGTGCTGGGAGGCGGTCGCCGCCAGCCTGGCTGCAGCCTCGCGGCGGCGGCAACGGCCGTGCTGCATGGCGCGCCCGCCGGGCGCGCCAGGCCGGGCGCCAGGGGAAACCGGCGGGCGCTGAGCCGGGGCCGGGCGCGCGCGCGGCCGCCAGGTCTGCGACTTCAACCTGTCGCGCGTGATGGAGGAGAGCGCGGTGCTGTCCAGCATGGCGGCCACCAACCCGCGCTGGCTGGCGCCCGAGATCCTGGGCGGCCGCGGGTACACCTTCAGCTCCGACATCTACTCCTTCGGCATCATCCTGTGGGAGTTCCTGACCTGGCGCGTGCCCTGGTGGGACTGCGGGCCCTGGCAGGTCGTGGCCATGGTCACCGAGTCGCACCAGCGGCCCGACATCGCCAACCGGGCGCTCTGGGCCACGCCGCCGTTCGAGGGCATCCAGGACTACCTGGACCTCATGCAGACCTGCTGGGCGCAGGCGCGCCTCCCACCCACCCCCCCCTGCCTGGCTCCCCGCTTCCCCAGCCGGCGCCCGGCAGCAGCAGGCCGGCCACGTCTTTTTTATCGCCCCTGTGTGGCCGCGCGCGGCGCTGGCATGGCACGGCATGCAGGCCTAGGCAAGGGCCCCGCCCTGGAGCGCAGCCGCCCTGCAAGCAGAGGCGTCGGAAGCATGCGCGGCGGCTCGCTCACGCCGCGCCCGGCGCTGCGCAGGAGGCCACGCAGCGGCCGACGTTCGGGGAGATCATCCCCGTGCTGCGGCGGCTGCTGGCGGAGGAGACGCGGCGGCAGGCGCGCCGGCCCAGCGCCGGCGCCGCGGCGGCCGCGTCAGAGGCAGCGCCGCGGCCGCTTGCGCCATCGGCGGCCGCGGGCGGCTCGGGCGACCTCGCTGGCGCGCGGGGGCCGCAGGTGCCTGCCTCCCTGCGCGCGCCTGCCTGCCCGATGTGCAGGCTGCACTTTCACGCAGGCACATGGCCAGGGGCGCATGCCAGGTACCAGCGCGTGCGCCGGTTGCCGCGCCGGAGCGGGTCAGGTCCCATTGGCGCCTCAACGAGTGGCGGGTCTGTGTGGCTGCGGCAACCTTGGGCGTGTGCCAGTGCGGTGCCCGTCGCCGTCATGCGCCCGCTTGCCAGTCGGCCCCAGCTGCGGCGGCGCGAGTGGAGCGTGTGCATTGTGCCGCGGCGCTGACGCGCGGGCCGGGCGCGCGCAGGGCTCTGGCGACATGGCGGCCGCGGCGGCCGAGGGCTCGGGCGGCGCGTTGGCGGCGCCGCGCGGTACGGGCAGCGGCGACCTCGCGATGCTCGCCGGCATCAGCGGCGTGCGCTTCCAGCTGGCCGAGAGCAGCAGCGAGATGGACGCGGACGAGCTGGCGCACGGCCGGCCGCCCGCGCACCGGCGCGGCGCCTCGGCCGGCGGTGGCGACGCGGGCACGGCCGCCGTGCGCAGCGGCGGCAGCTCCGCGCCGAGCAGCCCGGGCGCGGCGCTGCTGCGGAGCCGCGGGGACTTGGCCGGCGGGCCGTCCGCCTCACTGTTGGGGCCGGGCGGCGGGCTGCCGCCGCGGCAGCCTGAGCCCGCGCCCGCGGCGCCCGCGCCCGCGGCGGCGCCCGCGCCCGCGCCCGCGGCCGCGGCAGCACCGGCGGCCGCCGCGCCCGGCAGCAGCACGGAGGAGCCGCCTAGGGCTCCACTGCGCGCGGGCGCGAGCGCGCTGGGCGCGGGCCCGCCGGGCGGCGCGGCGGGCGCGGCCGCGGCCGCCGGCGCGCCCGGCGCCGCGCGGCTAGCAGAGCGGCCGGCGCTGCGGCCGGGACCGGGCGGCGGGCTGGCGAGCGGGGGCGTGGCCGCGGCAGCGAGGTAGGCGCCGCGGCGTGCCCCCCTCTCTGCGGTGCGGCCTAGAGCGGCGGAGTCCGCGTGTACAGTACCTCGCGCGCCCAGCGGCGGGCGGGCGTGCGCGCACGCGCGGGGTGCCCAGAGCCCAGATGGCCCGGGCCTGCGCGGCCGGGCCGCCTGTGGGCTGCTGGAGCCCAACGAGCCGGCATGCCGCCCGCCGCAGCTGCACGCCCCGCCCAGTGCTGCTGTGAACAGTTGGAACGCTGATATACTGGAACTGCTTGGGGGGAGCACTGCAAAGCTGTTAGGGTCAGGGTAGCTTGTAGGGCGCGGGCCGCCGGCTGCGCCCGCGATTATTACGCCCGCGCTGCAGCCCGGGGCAGGTGCTTTCAGCTTTCCCGGCCGTGGGGCGGGTTGTCCGCGGCTGCCAGGGTAATGCCAGGGCCCTGTGCTGACGGGCGGCACGGCTCGCCCGCCCGGACGCGGCCAGCACGGGGCCTGGCAGGCACCCTCAGCCCTGGCCGCGCCTGTTTCAGAGGCCGGGCTGCGCCAAAACAGGGAAGGCAGGGTGGGGGCAGGGGTTCGTGCTGTACGGGGGTGACGGGGGAGGGCTGCGGCACCGCCCGCGGGGAACTTGTGAGCGCAGGATGCCTCGCCGCAGCGGCCGGCCTCGTTTTGCGCGAGAGGCCGCGGACCGCTGCGATGTGGCGCCGCGGCAGGGCCGCTCGCCGCGTGCTGCTCCGGTGTTGCTTTCTTTTCTTTTTCGTTACTGCTGTGGCGGCGACATGCCTCGCGCCCTGTTGCGCGCGGGCGGCTCGGTAGCGGCGGCCGCCCTCGCCGGCGGTGCGGAAGTCCCGTAGAGGCCCTGAGAGGCTGTGCGTTGAGAGGCTCTGAGCTCTGGGAACGTTGCGCGCTAATCAGGCTGCATGCGCAGCCGCCTGTAAGCGAAGCACTGCCATACCCCCGCTGCGCCATGGTGCGCACCAGTCAGAGCTTTGCCCAGCGACTCATGCAAATTGCGCCCCGGGTCCCCCGTCCATCTCCCCAATTGGTTGCAACTTCAATTTGCACGGCAGAGGATGCCTGTCTGCACATTGTGATCAGCCGGCGCGGTACCGCAGCTATGGCAGACTATGGCATTGTGTTTGACATTGACGGTGCGCCCCTGGTGCGCTGCTAGAGTGCTGCAAGCGCCGCCCCCGGTGCATGTCCGCCAATGCGGCATATTTGTGTCACACGCAGGCGTGTTGCTGAGAGGCAAGGAGGTCATTCCTGGCGCAGTAGAGGCTGTGCAGAAGGTGCGCAGCCTGTTCCAACACAGACGCTCTGACCGGCGGCAGAGGGCATGCGCTTGCTTCCCAGTGCAGTAACGCTCCACTTCTTGTGTGAGAGGCTGCCGGCGCCAGGGGCCTTCGTTGTTGGTCAGCTTGAGGGTGGGTACCAGCACGAGGCTGCGCTGCAGGTGCAAGCGGCGGGGGTGCCCTTCTGCTTCGTGACCAACAATGGCATGGAGAGCGAGGCGCAGCGAGCGGCCCGCCTGTCGGCCAGCCTGGGCCTGCCGGTGCCCGCGGCCAACATGGTGCTGAACCACAGCGGCCTGCAGGAGGCAGGTGCCTCCTGCCGAGCCCTCAGCTGTGCGCAGCGCGCGCAACCTGTTTAGCGCTTGCTTGTGGCAGGCGCTGCTCGCCTGCCCCTGAATCCCCACTGTGGTGCGGAGCCGGTGCTCGTGGACGTAGGCGCGCCGCGCCCTGCTTGCTCTGTGCCCGAGAGGCCCGCCTGCATGCGCCCAACCTGCCTGCGTTGAACCGGCCGGTGACGCACCCCGCCGCAGTGGCACACCTCGCCCCACGAGGGGCGCCGCCACCACCTGCACGCGAGAAGCAGCGCGGCCCGCCCCTGCCTGCCCGTCCGCCGGGCCTGCGCGCCGAGCCGGGCGCGCCGCGCGCCGAGAGGCGCCGGCGCGCGCAGGAGGTCGCCGAGCTGGGCGACCAGCTCGTGCTGGTCACCGGGTACAGCCACAGCGACGCGGCGGGCATCCTGCGCGGGTACGGCTTCCGCAAGGTGCGCTCGCTGGCCGAGTTCGCGGCGGCGCACCCGCAGCTGGTGCCCGGCCCGCACGAGCGCTACCCGCCCGGCGCGCCCGGCGGGCCGCCGGCCTGGGCGCGCGAGCGCGTGGCGGCCGTCATGGTCATCGAGACGCCCGTCGACTGGCACCAGGACCTGCAGCTCATCGTCGACCTGGTCAGGCGCGCCCCGGCGCGCGCGCGCGGCGCCTCTGCGCGTGCGCGGGCAGCGCCTGCCGGGCCGGCTGCGGCTGCCGCGCGGCCTGCCGGCGTGCGTGTGTGCCCGCGGGCTGGCCGGCCATGTGTGAGTCGGTCGAGGGAAAGCATGCGGCAGCACAGGCGTGAGCGCGCCACCGTGGCTGCCCTGCTTGCGGCCGCGCTGGGGGCGCGGACGGCTTGCTGCACGCAGCGCGCCGCCGGGGCGCACGGCATGCATGCGCTGCGCTGCGCCATGTGTGCCGAGGCGCGTGCGAGCGGGGCGTCGGAGCGTAAGTGCGCGGCGCCGGGGGCAGGACGGGCGGCGACGTGCTGGGCGGGCGCGAGGCGGTGGCCGCGGCGGACGAGGCGCCGCAGGCCGTGCGGCTGTACCACTGCAACTTTGGTGCGGCGCCTGTGCGGCCCCCGGCGGGCGCCGCCTGGCGGCAGGCTCCGCGCGCCTGCCCCTTGCATGCGGCGTGCCTGACTTCCATGGCAGCTCGCGTGGCGGCACAGGGCTCTGTTGACCGCCATGCACCTTGCCGCGCTGACACGCCCTGGCCGCGCCTCTGGCCATCCCGCCGCCGGCTGCGCCCGGGCCCACCGGCGGCGCCCCGCGCAGACTTTTACTACATGGACGCGTACAGCCTGCCGCGCTTCGGCCCGGGCGCGTTCCTGCTGCTGCTGCAGACGCTGTTCGCGCGCGCGACCGGCGGGCGCGAGCTGCAGGTCCTGCGCCACGGCAAGCCCAACCCGCCCGCCTACGTGTGCGCGGCGCACAAGCTGCAGCGCCAGCTGGGGCGGCCGGGCGCGGCGCTGCGGCACATCTACGCCGTCGGGTGCGTGCCGGGCGTGCGGACACAGTGGTGCTGGCGCGGGGGTGAGCCGGACCGGGGGTGCTTGCGTTTGGGCTGCTGTGTGTCGCAGTGGGCCGGGCGCGCGGCGTCAGCAGAATGCGGGACGTGTCGAGGCCGGGCAAGCGCCGTCGACACGCTTGCTCGAGCACGAGCGGGACGCGGCGCAGGGACAACCCGGCCAGCGACGTGCGCGGCGCAAACGCGGCGGGGGGGCCCTGGCGCAGCGTGCTGGTGCGCACAGGCGTGTTCCACGGCGCCGGCAACGATGCGGGCGCGCCCCCGCCCCGCTGCGGGCAAGTTCTGGCTGGCCTGCTGCTCCGCTCCAGGCGTTCGCACAATGCCTTGCGTTCCCTGTCGCGCGGTGACACAGTCCGCTGCGCCAGGCGACCCGGCGCACTACGTGGCGGACGACGTGCGGCAGGCCGTGGGTGTCATCATGGCGGCCGAGGCTGAGCGAGCGCTGCAGGCGCCGCAGGGCGCATCGCACGCTTGCGTGACGAGCGCGGGCCATTGATCACCTGGTGCAACGTTCGCTGTGACCTCACCAGCCTCACTTTTCTGATAGGGCATAGGGACCCTCGACCAAAAGTTTGGCCGACGGCCGATGGGCCGCTTTGCCTCGGTTGTAAAGCAGACCTCCAGCGCTATGTTGAGGCGACCCCCGCTCCAGCCGGCGGTGCAGGGGCGAAGTCAGGCGCCATGAGCCTGCTGCTGCTGCCGCACGTGAAGCGGAGCCCCAGCCTCTGCTTCGCGGAGTACTATGCACTCGAGAAGCAGGCGGGGGCCGCCCGGTCGGGCGTGTCCGCCTGCGGCGCGCTGCTGGAGTACGAGACGCTGGAGCTGCGGGTGCAGCCCCCTTCGGTTGAGGTCGCCAGCCGGGGCGAATCCACGACTGTGTCCGTCTTCAGCGCCAACCGCGCCGGCACGCTCGTGGAGGTGCGGTCGGGCGTCGCTGGCCGAGCCGAGCAGCCCCGCCGGTGTCGGAGCGGGAGAGCGGGCGGAGCCAACGCATGCCTTTCGCCCCGGCAGGTGGTGCAGCACTTTACAGAGCTCGGCCTGAACGTGAAGAGCGCGCGCATCTCCTCCGACGGCGGCTGGTTCGTGGATGAGTTCGAGGTCACGGAGAGCAACGGCTCGCGGGTGAAGGACGCTCGGAAACTGCAGAGCATCACCAGGGTGCGACACATGTGCCTGCCTCCCCCCAGCTGGCTGCCTGTGCTGCCTGTGCTGGCGCTGACCCGTGGCGCGGCTGGCAGATGCTGGACGTGCACCAGCGCGAGGCCTCGCTGGCGACGTCCAACGCAGGTGGACCCCCGGCCGCACCCCTTTCGACATGTGGCCCCAAGCGCGCGGGGCCCTGCCACCACTTGTTTTGGGCAAAGAAGCGTCTGCGGCGGCTGGGGCCTTTTGCAAGTGTACACGCGCGCCGGGGGCGGCCGGCGGCGCGGCCTCCCGCTCACGCGTCGGATGCTGCGGTTTTCTATGGCCGAGCGCGCCGGCTCGTGCCCGCCAGCGCGAGCAGCTAGCGGAGCCGCCCATGTTGTCGGGCGGCGCGAGGGAGTGCGCGCGGGCCGGATCACACGCATTGGCGGCCGCGGTGGGCGAATGCCTGCCGACAGAACAGGCTTTGCCGGGGCCTCCCAGTGTGGGCGCATCGTGCCGGGTAGCGGTGGGCGAGGCAAGGCGCCTGCCCAGGCGCTGCGTGCATACGTGCAACCCACAAAGTGCGGAAGCTGAGGCGCGGCGGCGCGCGCGCAGACGACACAGACGACCCCCAGGTGGAGACCACGGTGTTCGAACTGGCCGGGGAGGACTGCGCGGGGCTGCTGGCGGATGTCACGCACCTGCTGACGACCAACGGGTGCAACGTGCGCTCTGCCGCGGTGCGCCGCCCGGCCGCGCAGGCAGCACCTTTCTGCACTCGCGCTGGGTGGTCTTCAAGCGTGTCAGCAGGCTGTTGGTTTTTAATCCCGAGCCTGGTCGGTGCGCAGGTTTGGACGTACCATGGGCGCGTGGCCTTTGTGCTGAGCGTGACCGAGAAGGGGCAGCCCATCGCGGACAGCGTGAAGCTGCAGCGGCTGCGCCAGATCCTGTTCAGCCTGATGGACCACAATGGGGAGGGCATTGTCAACATCAAGCGGGTGCGCCCTTGCTGTAGGTCTGCCCAGCACGTCTCTGACTGTTCATCTGTTGAAGCCTCGACAGCACCTCGAGGCAGCGCAGCGCATCACGCCGCGCTGCGTGTATACACGCTGCGCTTTCTGTGGCGGGTGTTGCCGCGAGCGCTCTGCCGCCAGCCGAGCCGCAGGACAGCGCGCGCAGCGGAGAGCCAGGCCTGAGCCGGGGGGCGCGCGTGCAGGCGCGCGGCGAGGTGCACCACGACCGGCGGCTGCACCAGATGATGCTGGCGGAGGAGGTCAAGGCCTGGGACCGCCGCGTGGCCGCCGGCGCCGCCGACGGGGGCGCCGCGGCGCCCGCGCCGCCCGCCGCCGAGGACGCGTGCTGCGCGCCGCGGCCGGCCGGCGCGCCGGCGGCCGACCCCGATGCGGCGCCCTGCTTCTCCGGCCGCGGGGCGGCGCCGGGCGCGCTGGCGCGCGGTGCGGCCGCCGCGGGCGGCGGCGCGGCCGCGGCGCCGCAGGCGTCGCCCAACGACTCGGCGTCCAGCCTGCACGGGCTGCTGTGCACGGGCAGCGACGCGGCCATGCTGTATCGGTGCGGCCTGCGCGCCCACTTGCTGTGCACGTACAAGGCGTGGAGGTGGGCGGGCCGGGCTGCGTTGGCGGTGATTGTAAAACACTGCCTTGCTTTGTTGATCCTCTCAAGTGCGGGCGCTGTGGGCGACTGGCAGCAGGTCCTGCATAAGCGTGGCAGCTGTGGTGAGTCATGAAAGCGGGTTGCTATCAGCCCTGTGGTCTGTCATCACGTTGTCCCTGTGCTCCTGTACCGGAATGTGGGGGCGGCTGTGGTGTGGTAGAGTGCGTGGTAGAAACGGGCCTGCAGCCTGTGCCTGATAGCGTGCGTGCGTGCGGCAGGTCGCCCAAGCACAGCAAGCCCGAGGTGGATATAAAGCCCTGCATGCAGACGGGCTACTGGATCATCTCCGTCATCTGCAAGGACCGCAACAAGCTGCTGTTTGACACGGTGCGCGCTCATGCGTGCAGCCCATGATGACAATGCTGCCCTGCTTGCCTGACGAGGGCTCAGGTTTGTTTCCGGGAAAGTGCTGTGTGTGGCGCTCAGCAAGCGAGAGCCGGATCGCTGCATGCCCTGTCAGTCTAAGCACGCTGCTGTGCAGCGCCGCGCGTGCTCTGCGCTCGAGCGTGCCGCTGATGGAGGGACTGCCGGGGTTTGGTTGCCCGCGTGGCCCTGGCCGCTGACGCGCCCGCGGCGCCGCCGCAGGTGTGCACGCTCGCGGACCTGGACTACGACGTGTTCCACGCGACGGTCGACAACCGCAGCGGCATCGCGGAGCAGGAGTACTTTGTCCGCCCGCGCTTTGGCGAGGGTGCGGCCCATGCTGTCGTGCCTTACACCCTATCGTCAGACGGTCCCGATCGAGTGGCGCGTCGGTGAAACGCATGCCACCCGCACACATCGCGCTCGCACGCCCTGCTGCAAGCATGGGCCGCATGCGGCCGAGGATGGGCGTGTGCGCAGGCTTTGACGCGGCGCGCGCGGCCAAGCTGGCGGCGCTGCTGGAGTCGTCCATCCAGCGGCGCTTCCCCAAGGGCCTCAAGGTGCACGTGCACAGCGTGGACCGCTTCGGCTGCCTGGCCGCGCTCGCGCGCGTGCTCAAGCTCGCTAACCTCACCGTCACGCGCGCCAAGGTATGTTAGGGTTGGGATTCCTGCATCGCCAGTCGTGCCGGGTGATGCAAACAGGCCGCTGTGCAGGGTTGCCGCAGGCTGCATGGGGGTTGGACAAGAGTACAGGCAAAGAACAGTGGATCACCTTAGAAAGCCAGTCTGCATGCTGCCTATCTAGGCGAGGCTGGCGTTCGGGACAGGCGCCTTCTGGCCTGCGCTCGGGCCGCGGCGGCCGCGGCTCAGGGCCGGGCTGCGCGTGCGCAGGTAAAGACGTACGCCGTGAACAACAGCAGCGGGCACACGTTCTACGTGATGGACGCGGGCGGCGGCCCGCCGGACCGCGGCGCGGTGGAGGCCGCGTGCCGCGAGGTCGGCGGCCAGCTGGTGGACTGCCCCGAGGGCGGCGGCCGCCCGTCGCTGCCGCTGAGCCACAGCGGCGGCTCCGCCAAGTTCTCCTTCTCCTTCCTCAACCGGCAGTGGACGCAGGGCTGGGGCGGCGCCGCGTCGCCCGGCTCCTCGTACGGCTCCACGTAGGCGCCGCGCGTGCGCGCGGCGCCCGCGGGCGCGGGGCGGCCGGCTCTGCAGCGCGGCGCGGGAGGGAGCGGCTGCGAGCAGGGAATCTGAGCACGTAGCAGAAGGGGGTGGGTACATATGCGCGCCGTTGGTGGCAAGAAGGTGGAGAGGGGGGGGTCTCTATATAGGCACGCGTGCGGTGTCTGTGTTGTGCAGGTGGCGGGCAGCACGAGCTGCGCACAGCCCGCAGCGTCGTGTGTACACTACGAACCCAGTGCGTGCAGTTTTGTGAGGCCCAGCTTTGAGGCGGCCTCGCAGGTGAGTAAGTCCATATATGGCTGGCAAACGCGCCGCCCTCGGTGGCCGCGCAGACGGGGCCCCGCGTCGAGCCAGTCAGTTTCGGCGGGCACTGGGGCGGGCGGCTGAATAAAACATGAGAAGATGAGTGGCCTTGATGATGTGGGATTTTGTCAGGCAAGCTGTTTGGTGATTGGTCGACTCCAGCCCGCCCCCGCCCCATCGTGAAGGGCGGACCCGCCGGGCGGAGCGCGCGGCAACGCATGGCCCAGCTCTCCGCGCGCGCGGCGCTTGGGTGTGTTGGGGCGCATTGTGGAGCCGTATTGAGCGGCCGTGCTCTAGGCGCGCCGCGTGCCCGAATATTTCTTTGCCATTGCGGCCTCGCGGCCGAGCAGGGGCGCGGCAAGCCCCGCGCGAGCGAGCCGGCGGCGCCGGCGGTGCATGCGTCAGGGCTTGCCAGGGTTCCTGACCGCGAAGGCCTCGTTCGGCCAAACCTGGCCCATGCCCTCCTGTCTCTGCTTTTTTTAAGCACTTGTGGTGGCGCGTGCCTGGTGGGGGCATGAGGCCGCCTGCCTGGGCCAGAACTGCTTGCTGTGTGGTTACATGTACATGGTCTCTGGTGCGCCACGTCCTGCTGCGTCCCCAGGTCGTCCGGCCAGCGCGGCGCTGTGTATTAGGAAACGAAGTGTGCCTGGGCGTGCTAGCAGCGCCGCTTGTGTGTTGACGTACTATTCAGCGGACACCCACTCTCTACGAATATCGACACCCACTCTCTACGAATATCGACACCCACTGTTTCCAGGCCTTTTACTTTTGCGGGCACTCACTCTCTACAACACGCAACGTGCACACTTTTTATCATAGGCATTGCCTTGCCTATGATACAAGCCTGAGGGTTGACGAAGCCCTTCCGGTGCTGCCCGCAACCCAGCTTGCCTACGAGCGAGTGCGGCACACCTGCAGGCAGGTGCTGCAGGGCTAGGAAGGTTTGGCCTGCTGGGGCGTCTCCACTATGTTGGACTGACAGCGCAGCGGGGAGCTGTGGCTGGTGCGCACACGCGCTGGTTGTCGCTGCAAGCACCAGGCGGCGCGCAGCGCACTGCTTTCGAGTTTTGCTGCGGTGCTGCTGACAGGAAGGCTGGTAGCGCTAGGGGGCATTTCTGAGGAACGTTGCCTGTCCGCGATCTTGGGGGTGGTCGGTTGTCCCGGCCTGTGTGGGTCAAACCAGGCAAGCCCTGCTCCTTTGTTATGTGCGCTGGATTGAGGGAGAGATGCGCACCTGTGCGCAGGCGCCGGCAATGGGGGCCTATCTCTCCAGCCCGGTCACCGGAAAGGAGCTGTATGAGGGCGAAAAGGAAGGCTACCTGGAGTATGGCGGCGCGTCCATGCAGGCGCGCCGCCTAGGCAGCGGGCGGCAAACAACCCAGGCACTGCAACCTCTGCGTTGCCTACCAGATATCATTGTGCACGCTGCCACCCAGTGCCTGCAGTGCTGCCTGCCGCCGGCGCCGGTGCTGTCCCGGCAGCTGGCGCGGCGATGTGCAGAACGGGGCGCGGGCGCGGCGCAGGGCTGGCGGCGGACTATGGAGGACGCTCACATTGCGGCCGTGGACCTGGGCAACAGCCCGGATGCGGCCATGTTTGGCGTGTTTGACGGACACGGCGGCAGGTGCGTCAGATCTGACCCGCTTACGACCTGCTTGCGCGGCGAGCACACCTGCTGGCTGCCCGCCAACCCGCCGTCCGAGCGCGCCCGAGCCCGCAGGCAGGCTGTGAGGTCCTGCACAGCTGCGTGTCGAGCAGAGCGCGGGCAGCGCCAGCCTGCCCGCGCGGCGACGGGCGCGCGGCCTGACGCATGCGCGCCGCGCGTGCACGCAGCGAGGTGGCAAAGTTCTGCCAAAAGTACATGGCGAAGGAGATGACGCGGCTGCAGCAGTACCATGAGGGCAACCTGCCGGACTCGCTCATAGAGGCGCGCGCGCCGCAGCGCCTCCCGCGATCTGCCCCCCCGGTGCCGCGTTCGCCTGCGCCCGTCGGGCACTGTTTGGGCATCTTGGCAGCACTGCAACACGGACTGCGCGCCCGGTGGTGCAAGCATCGGTGGCCCGGAGAAGAAGCCGCCGCTGCTTGGCAGGTGGCTTTGGCGGCTGCCCTCGCAGCCGGGGCCCTGGCGGCTGGGAGCTGCGTGATGCACTCGTTTCCAGCGTGTTTGACTGAGCTGCACACCTCCGTTCGGCCCACTGCCAGGGCGTGCGCTGCGTCAGCGCGGCAAGTGCGCAAACGGTCGTGCCAGAGCTGTGGCGCTGATTTACAGCCACACGGTACATGTGTGCGCTGTGGTGGTTTGCTGGCTCGCGTTGGCTTGCGGCCACCGCGTCACAGCTGGTGGCGGGTCTGTGGCCGTTGCGGGTTGGCCGCTGCGCCGCACGGACAAAGTCGGCGGCGGTGAGAAGAGTTGGTGATACAATAGCCCTGTCTGCCCCGCTGGTGGCGCTGGGACGCTTGGCGACCGGCAGCGCCGGGCGGGCAACCGCTCGCATGCGCATTTGTGCGCGGCGCCCTGCCTCGCTTCCCACGCGCGGGGTCGCGCGCTGACAGGCGCAGCGTGCAGGACGGGAGGCCGCCGGCATGCTCACCCTACTCTTGGCATGATAACCCTAACCTTGACCCTAGCGGCGCGCTGGCGGCGCAGGTCTTCCACCGCATGGACCGCATGCTGAAGGACGAGGCGTATCGGTCGGAGCTGGACGCGCTGCGGCGGCGCGGCGACGGCGCGCCCGAGGCCGGCGCGGGCGGCCCGCGCGGCGGCGGCGAGCCGGCCGACGCCGACGAGGAGGACGGGCCCGTGTCCACCACCGAGGCGCTCAACATGCTGCGCCAGGCGCGCGCCCGCCGCCGGGCGCGGCGCGGTGCGGGGGAGGGCGCAGCGTGGGGCCGAGGCCGCGGCGGGGCCCGTGCGGCTGTGGCGTGCTTGCACGCGTGGCAAACGTCTGATGCTGGCGCTTGAGAGCTGCTGCTGTGCCGCTGCTGCCGCGGTGCTGGTGGCCACCACATTTGCCTGGCAGATCTGCCGCATTTATGATATCGCTGGTTGCGGTGTGGCGGCGCGCCGCACGAGCGAGCGGAGCCCCCTGGCTGGCGCCAGACGGCAGCGCGCGCGCAGGTGCTGATGCTGCGCCGCATGCCGCCCGGCGCCGGCGAGGAGGGCGAGGGCGGCGGCGAGGACGGCGGCGCGCTCGCGCTGGAGCCCTCGCCGGAGGCGGCCGCCGCCGGCGCCGCGCTGCCGGAGACGCTCGACTCGCCCACCGCCGGCCCCGCGCCACTGTCCATCGCGGAGGCCGCCGCGGCCGCCGCCGCCGCCGAGGCCGAGGACGGCGACGACGACGCCATGCTGGCGGCGCCGATCGGCTCCGCGCCGCTGGGCGGCGGCGGCGGCGGCGGCGAGGCGCCGCCGATCGGCTCCGCGCCGCTGGGCGGCGGCGGCGGCGGCGGCGAGGCGCCGCCGATCGGCGCCGCGGCGCGCGGCGGCCCGGGCGGCCGCGGCGGCGACGACCTGCCGCCCGTGGACACGCTGCCGGAGCACCGCATCCAGGCCGGCTGCACCGCGGTCGTCGCCGTGCTGCAGGCGCGGCACCCGCGCACGTGCCGCGGCGCTGTCGCCCGGCCGCGGGCCGCAGGGTGCGGCGGGCGTGGCGCATGTCGGGCGGCGCGACGGGTCCTTGCGGTGAAGGGCGGGCGGCGGCGGGGTTTGGTAGGGTAGGGTTGTAGCATCGAGCGGGCGGTGAGCAAGGGGCTGCAGGCGGCCGCCTCAGCCGGCGCGACGCGCAGGGGAACGAGATGTGGGTGGCCAACGCGGGCGACTCGCGCGCGGTGCTGGCGCGCGGGGGCGCGGCCGTCGCGCTGAGCGAGGACCACAAGCCGGCCGCGGCGGGCGAGCGCGCGCGCATCACGGCCGCCGGCGGCTTCATCTCGGACGTCGGCGGCGTCAGCCGGTGCGGCGCCCGCGCTGCGCGGGCTCGACTCCGCCGGTGTGCGTTCATGAGCGGGCACAGGCAGTTGGTGCGGCGCTCGGTGGCCGAGAGTGCTTGGCGGCCGCGCCTCACCGTAGGCATGGTTGCGGCGCCGCCAAGATAGGCGCCAGTGCTGAGCACCAGCTCAGTCTGTCGCGGCGCGATGCGGCCCGCGCGCCCAAAGGCGCCTGCGGTCGCGCCGAGGCTGCGGGTGGCAGCCCACGCTGGTGCGGTCCGCGCGCACAGCGTGAACGGCAACCTGAACCTGTCGCGCGCGATCGGCGACCTGAAGTACAAGGGCAACCAGCAGCTGCCGCCGGCCGATCAGATCATCACCGCCCAGCCCGACATCGTCAAGGTGCCCCCGCTCGGCCTCCCCCGCGGCGCCGTCGCCGGCCGTGCGCGAGGCACGCACCTCTGCAGTCACCATTTGACCCGCCCTGCAAGCCTGCGGGCGGGCCAGCGCGGTGCTGCGCTTGCCGTGCAGTCCGCAGCACGCCTGCGGCTGCCCACGGCCGCGCCTCGCGGCCGCGGCGCGCCGCGCCGGGGCGTCGGCCTGCTCACGGCGCGCGCCGCAATCTGACTCTAGCCCCACCCCTGCGCAGATGGAGCTGACGCCCGAGGACCGCTTCTTCGTGCTCGCCTGCGACGGCGTGTGGGACGTGATGACCAATCAGGCGGTCGTCGACTTTGTGTCGGCGCGCCTGGACGCCGGCGAGCGGCCGGCCGCCATCGCGGCCGCGCTGCTGGACGCCTGCCTCGCGCCGGACCCGCGCGAGACGCGCGGCATCGGCTGCGACAACATGACCGCCACCATCGTGCTGCTGCACGGCACCGCCGGCGCGGGCGCCGCCGGCGGCGGCGCGCGCGGCCGCGGCGGGCCGCCGGCGCTGGCCGGCGCGCCGGCCGCGGCACCGGTCAGCTGAAGCGCGGCGGCGGCGCTGCACGCGAGCCTGGTGCTGCGCTGGTTCGGCCTGGAGCTGGGCCTCGCCGACCTGGACTGAGGGGGGTGCCGTAACCCTGCACCCTACCCTCGGAGCCAAGGTCAGGGGCGGGCGGGGCCGGCCGGCGCTCAGGCCGCATTCTGCGCCTCTGCTGGAGGCCGTCTGTCGCGCACGCCGAGCGGGGTGTGCAGGGACAGGCGCCTCGCAGCAGGGGCAGGCGCGGCTGGAGGGCATCAAGCGGAGCGGGCGCGCTCGCCAGGGCCGCGCGCCGTGCGAGGGGCGCATGGGGCAGGGCGAAGGAGCGGTTTTGCAGTGCGGCAGGCCGCTTGCGGCGCCAGGGCACAGTCGGCTCTCACATAACGCCCCAGCGCCTCTGTGGCGCAACAAAGGGGTGGGGTGGGGATTGAGGCGGTTCAGGCACTGCTCTGCATGCGGAAGTTGATGTGTTGCGGGGCAGGGGGAGCGTGCGCGCGCGAGCGGTGCGGGGGGTGAAGGCATGAAGGGAGCGTGTACTTGTTGGCTTCCAGGAGGGGTGACGGCAGTTGAAGGGCCAGCACGGAATGGACGGCAAGCAGGCGGTTTTGGAATGGATGCGGTCCGGCATAGCATCACGGGCTTTGGTTTTATGCTAGATCAGGAGCCGGACAATTGGGTGTAGGTCGGGTGGGGCTCTGCGTGTGTGCATAACATGGGTGCCGGGGCATGGGGGGAGGGCGTGCGCGTAGTCCGTGACTGCTGTCGTGTCAGTGCGCTTGCTGTGTCCAATGCTGCTTGAGACTGCTCTGCTTGACGTAGGGGTGTGTGCAACCTGCTCCATGGTCCTGGCATGACCCGCGCGCGCCGCACAGCCGGCAGCACCCGATCCTTCACAGACACCGTCAGCGGCAGGCTGGGGTCTGCAACAGGCCACAGCGCAGCCAACACTGCCCAGCAAGCGTGGCCCTCAGCAGCGGCAGGCATCAGTCAATGGACGCCCGCGTCTCGATGTTGACGATCTTGATGTCATCCACGGGCTTGTCAGAGCGGTCGGTCTTGGCGCGCTCAACGGCCTGCACGACGTCGGCGCCCCGGACCACCTGCCAGGCACGGACAGCGCAGGCGCTCATGCAAAAGCATTTGTGAACATTGCTGCAGGTTCGCACAGCAGAGGCACCGGGCACATGACGACCTGTAGAGAGCCTGGAGCGGGGCCACGCCCTGTGGTGTGTCATCCTCGAGCACATCGCCCGAGCCAGCAGGTACCACTCCGGCCGCCCATGACACAGGCTTGCGTGCTTGTGATTCATTGCATGGTCAGCTGGTGCCCTGCGCCACCCGGCGCGAGGGCGCACCCGGCCGAACACGGTGTGCTTGTTGTCCAGCCAGGGCGTCGCAACGGTCGTGATGAAAAACCTGCGTGTGCAAGCGCGCGCCCGGCCTTGCCTCGCTGTGCCGTCGGGGCTGCAAGCCTCGCTGATGCTGCTCCTGCTGGAGGCCCATCCGGTGCACACCGCCTTAGAGAGAGCGTGTGCTGGCTGCGTGGTTGCATCGGGGCTTACCAAGACATGCAGTGCTGTGCCAATGCAGGCAGCGCGGCACAGGATGTCATGGCGGGGGGGCCCCTGGGCGCCCTCAGAAGCCCTGCACTGCGCAGCAGCTCCCAGAGGCCCGCTGGGGCCGGCCGGGCGCACTGGCTGCCGTTGGTGCCAGGGCCGGCGTTGGCCATGGACATGGTGAACGGCCGGTCGTGGCGCAGGTTGCGGCTGAACTCGTCAGCGAACTCGCCGCCCCAGATGCTCTGCCCGCCCGTGCCGTCGCCTGCGCGCCGCGCGCCGCCCCGCCCTCAGCGCTAGCGCCGTGACTGGGTGCGCGTGCTTCCAGCGGCGCGCCGGCGCGCCGCCCCGACAGGAGCGCATGCGCCACAGGCCGCCGTGCGCGGGCCTGCAGGCGCCGTTGCGCACACATGCTGAAGCCAGAACGGGTGCGCCGTCGAGCGCGCTCGCGCCCGAGCGGCGCCGCTGGCAGCCCTACCATAATGCAGCTCAACCGCAACCATTGTGCGCCAGCTGCGTGCGAGGCCCCGAAGCACAGGCCGCCGACCGCAGTGAACCAGGCCTGCGCTTGGACCGCGCCCCGGGGCGCAGAGGGGCGCGCCGAGCGGGTCGCCGGTCTGCACCATGAAGCCCTTGATGACGCGGTGGAAGATGACGTTGTCGTAGTAGCCGTTGCGCGCGTGCGTCGTGAAGTTCTCCACCGTGCGCGGGCACTGCGCGCGCCGCCCGCGCGCCTGAGCCATCACATCCGGCAGCGCGGAGCCCGCTCTCCGTCGCCTCATTGCCTCCCCCAGCGCGCGCAGCGCGCGCGCAGCATACAGTGCAGCATCCTGGCAGGCGCTCCGAGCCCGACCACCCTGACAGCCTGACCACCATGACAGGCCGCGCAGCACAAAGCGCCGCGGCGCGGCGCGCGCCTCGTCGGGGAACAGGCGCAGCGTTATGTCGCCGCGGCTGGTGTGCAGCACGGCGCCGCGCGGCAGCACCGCGCGCTCCTCGCCCTCGCCGCCGCCCTCGGCCAGTGCGTCGTCCGCGTTTGGCTTCTCGTTGAACACGTCCCTGTCGCGCGCGCGCCGCGCGCTCGGGCTCTGCGCCGCGTTGCCCGGTGGCGTGCGCGAGGCGGCCGCGCGCACCGGCAGGCGGCGGGCGGGAAACCATCGCTGGCCGTGGTGCGCAGGCAAGCAGGGGCAGGGTCCGTGCTGTGCACCGCGTGATATGTGAGCAGGGAGCCAGCGACCAGACCGCCAGAACCCTGTTGAAAAAGATTTTAAGTAGGCATCGACCCAGAATGGCGCGCGCACCGGCCGGCAGTGGGGTCGTCGGCGTCGGCGGGCTCGCGGCGCGAGAAGAGGAACAGGCGCTGCTTGCCGTACGCACACGCGAGCAGGGTAGGGTCCGGCAGCACTGGCTTGGCGCCCGGCGCGGGCAGCTTGGGCTTGGCGCGGCCGGGCACGCCCTGGTACAGGGCCAGGCGCAGGAAGCGCTCGCCGCTCTCCACCTTGCCCAGCACGCGCGCCGCGCGCTTGGTCACCAGATTAACCACCTGCGCGCCGCGTGAGGCGTGTGAGGCAAACCCTGCCTTAAGGGTTGGGGTTTAAGAGTTGGGTCACACGCCACCAGGTTGGCCGCCCGTGCGCGCCCCCGTGCGCTCGGCGCCCGCCGCGCGGCCAGCCGCAGCGGAGCGAGTCGGGCGCCGCCCCGCGCGCCCGTGCAGCACGTGCGACGCGCGTGCGAGAGCGGCAGTGAGGCGGCTGACGACCGCACGCACAACTCGCAGAGGCCATGGGTGCTGAGCTGTGCAGAGCATGCGCGCTCCATTATGTGAGGCGTCAAGGCTCGCGCCACGATCGGCGGCCTCGCGCCGTTGCTGCACAGAGGCTGACCCCGTGCCTGCAGCAGGAGGCCGAGCCCGCAGAGCGCAGGACGCCCTGGTGCATGCAGGGGCAGCTCGGCACAGTGCAACGCCACGCAGGCCCTTCAGCTGGCACAGCCGCGGCGCTGGCCACAGCGCGCCGCGCGGCGCGCCACACCAGCCGGGACATGTTATGCCATTTATTACCACTCTCATTTCCACCGTTGAGTACCATCTTGCAGCGAGCGACCCAGGGAGGGTCGCGCGCTTGCGCGCCTTGATGCCCAGCAGCGTGGCATAGAGCAGAAAGTTGCCGCTGTCATCGAAGACCGCGTTGGGCGCGGGCGCGGCTGGGTCGCCCGCCAGCTCGCGCTCGGCCGCCAGGCGCCGCCCGAAGTCGATGGCGTCCAGGCGCGCGGCCGGCGCGTCGCCGCGCTGCAGCTCCGCCGCGGCCTCCGCCGACTCGTCGATCACGCAGCGCAGGCGGCCTGTCACGAAGCGGAACACGCGCACGCGCCTGCGGCCGCGCACACCACATTGGCACGTGAGGCTGCGCAGCGCTCCGGCCCGGGCAGTGCCGCGTGCAGTGTGCGCGCGGGCGCCTGGGTCGAGCGGGGGTTCTCCGCCACAGGACCGATCGAGGGGGGCGGGCGCGTGCAGCAGACGTCGTGGCAGGCCACAACGCGCAGGGCGGCGCGCCGGTCGGCAGCAACCACGGAGAACTGGGCGCCGTCGCGGGAGACCTCGAGCGAGCGCGCGGCCGTCTTGGCCTTGGCGAGCGCGTACAGGTCCGTGTCCAGCTTGAACCGGAACGCCAGTCCCTCGGCCGGCTGCTTCAGCGTCGTGGCCGACCAGTACTCTATGATGCCTGCGCGCCAGGCTGCGCGCTCACCGCCAGCTCCCACCGTATGACACGTCGCCTTCTGAAAAGTCGTTTGGGCCAATGCCAGCAGCACACGACACCCTGTCATAGCCTTGCAGTCAAGCACGGCCAGCCGCACGCACGGGGCGCCCTGCAGTGCTACGGCGAACCAGCGCAGCCTGGTGCGCCTGGCGCGCATGCAGAGGCCCGCTTTGCCAGGGGGCGGCGGGTGCCGCGGCCGCACCCTTTGTGTCCGAGGAGATGACGACGTCGTGCGCAGCATTGTACCGCATGACTGTCACTGGCGCGCTGTGCACCTGGGCCATGCGCCAAATGCCTTCAGACAATGGCTGCCCGGCCTACCGCTTGCTTGACGGCATGCTTGCTTGGGGACCCAGCGGAAGTGAGCAACACTGTGATACAGGCATAGCCGCGGGCGACAAGCACGGCGCGTGGCTGTCGGCTGCTCGAAACCCTGGTTCCCGAGCACGCTGTGCCAGCGCTGCTGGCCGCCAGCGCTGCTGGCCGCCAGCGCACCGTCACGCTGCTGATGGGCTGGTCGCTGCCGGACCGCGCGTCGTAGATGTGGATGACGGGCGCGTCGCGCTCCGCTATGGCCAGCCGCGCGCCCGCCTCGCCTCTCTGTGCAGAACAGCATGCGCATGGGTTGTCATCCAGCTGCTGCTGCCGTGCGTGACCGCGCGGTGCAGCAAGCTCCACGGCGCCGCTGTGTCGCGACGGTGACTGCAGGGCTGATGTGACTGCAGGGCTGAAGGTGGGCCGCTGCAGCAGCGCCAGGCGCGACCGCACGTGAGATGAGAGACAGGCTCCTGGCCGGCAGGGGGCGCGCGCCGTGAAGATCCACTCCGCGCAGCCCGGCACGTACGGCAGGCGCAGCATGGCGATCATGTCGAAGCTGGCGACGTCGAACACCTTGACCGACTTGTCGGCCGAGATGCTCACCAGCAGCGCCGAGTCGTGGCTCACGGCCAGGCCTGCAGAGCCGTGCGCGGTGCAGTCCGCTCAAGCGGCCAGCAGCAGTGCTTGAAGCGTGGTTTGGCACGCGTGGCAGCGGCACACGACCTCCGAGAAGGTCTCAGCGCTGTGAGGAGCGTGCGCGTGCAGCGCTTCATGTTCCTCCACCTGTTGCTGGCGCGAGCACAGCGCATGATCTGCGCTGCGCAGGCCTGACCGCGGGCCGGCCAGGCGCAGGCGGGGGCCGCAGAGGCGCACCGTCGACGCCGCCCAGGTGCGCGCGGAAGTGCTTGGCGAACTCCACGCCTTCGGCCCGCTTCTTCCAGAACTTCAGGTGGCCGTCCGCGCTGCCCGTGACGAAGAAGTCGGTCTCGGGCGCGACGGCCACGTGCGTCACGGCGTCGCGGTGCATGTAGCTGCGCTCGTACATCTCCGCGCACGGCAGCGCGTCCAGGTACATGTGCTCGTGCTCCAGCACCTGCGCCGGCGCTCGCAGGCGTTCAGGCGGTCTGGACGGCGCGCATACCGCACGCGGCGCCGGGCAGCCCGCAGCGCAGCACCCCGGCGCCCCTCCCTTGCCAGCTCGAGGGGCGTGACAGGCCCATGACCTGCAGCAGCAAAGGCTGGAGTGCGAGTTTCTACTGGCCGGCAGTGTTGGACGTAACAAGGCCCGCCCGCGGCGCGCCTTTCGCCGCTTTGCCTTGGGCAGCTCTGGGCCCACCATGTCCTCCTCTCCACCCCCCTCCTCCTCCTCCGCGATGGCCGCCAGGGGCCCGTCCCGCGGGTGCTCAGCGTGTGCGGCCCCCGCCTTGCCGTTTGCAGCCTCAACTGAGGGTCCCACATCTGGCTCACTCGCTGGTCCTGGGCCGGCCTCTGCTTCTGCGCTGCGGCTGTGCTCGGCGTCCTGCGCATCAGTGCTTGCCATGCGACTGTGCGTCCGAGCTAGAGCCCCTAGTAGCCAAGTTAAACACTTGGCTCTTACAGCGGCCTGGCAGAGCAGACTAGCAACTTCTGCAAGGCAAAGATGCCGAATCAGCGCAAGCAAGCATAAGTCACTTGTGCAGCAGCTGTGGCGCCCGGTCCACACACGAGCACAGACTTGTGTGTTTGACTTGAGGTTGAGCTCAAGTCTTGCAGACTTGCAACTGGCACCATTTGGCTTGCAGATGCATCCAATTGGCTTGCAAGCCAATTTGGAGAACCAACTTGTTTCCTTCAGACTCAGTCCCCGACCACAATGAGCATGCTCTCTGTGGACTACATCCATAGCACAGTGATGGCATCCATGCAATTTTGCATGGCATCAAAGCCATTCTGCATGCGCGGCTTGCAGCAGGCCTATTGCTCGCCCAGGCGCTCTCTCCGATGCTTGTGTTCATGGGGCAGACCTCGCCGCTCTTTTGCGCACACTTTCAGCAAACCTGCTGCTATCCAGAGCAGCCTGGTCTGCACATCTTGCCACTCATGGCTTGCACTCTTGCTACTCGTGGTCTGCACCTCTTGCCACTCGTGCCACAGACCACTCGAGCCAGGGTGTGCGCATTGCAGGATGAGACATTTCACAACAGTAGCAGGGTATGCATGCAGCGCCCCTAGCTCCACAGCAGCGGCATGCAAGGGCTGCGCGCGCAGGGCCGAGACGACCCCACACCAGCAGCAGAAAGCACAGGTCAACCATTACGAACGCAGCGCACCAGAGCTCTCCCCGGCCGGCACGCTCCGCACATTTCCCATGCGTCACGGTGCCGGGCGCCGGGCGCGGCCCGAGTCCAAGCAAGGCAAACAGGGGGTGTTCTCCTTCCCTTGACGGCGTCCTCTGGTGGCCGCAGCATGCCCACACAGCGCGCATGACACGCACACGCCACGCCACCCACACCGCGCTCGGAACGGACACAGAGGTCGCGCGCCGCAAGGACAGCGCCCTCTCGCGCGGACCGCGCGGGGCCCAGGCATGAGTGCCCGAGCTGCCGCGCCTCCGCCCTCGGCCCCACCCCTGCCCACCCGCGCACCGCGCGCCGGCGGCCGGCACGCTCATGCCGACGCGTCCGGCTCAAAGGCCTTCCACCAGCCAGGGCGGTAGGGCGGGTAGGGCGCGGTCCACTCGCCGCGGTCCAGCGCGCCGGCGCGGCTCACGCGAACGCGTCCGGCTCAAAGGCCTTCCACCAGCCGGGGCGGTAGGGCGGGTAGGGCGCGGTCCACGTGCCGCGGTCCAGCGGCGGGAACTCGGGCACGGGCGCGCCGCTGGCCAGCACCTCCTCCGGCGTCACGCGGCCCAGGTCCAGCTTCAGCACGCGGTCCAGCCGCAGCTTCATGAACCTGCAGACGGAAACGCAGACGGAAGTCAGGTGGCGGGGTGAGGCGGCCGGCGCGCGGCGCTGCCAGCCTGGGCCGGCGGGGCCCGGGAGGGCAGCGGCCGCGGCCGCGCGTGCGCGCGTACATGCGGGAGGGGGGTGGACAGCACACGCCGCTGCATGCTGCCGGCTCCCGCCCAGGCCGGCAGCGCTGGCGCAGAACTAAAAACGATGCACAGCACGGCCGGCAGCAACGGCCCTGCATGAGGTGCTGCGCTCGGGCAGCAGGCAGCCCCGGCGCATGTGCACTCAGGCACTGCATCGGGTTGAGCGCTTCTGAGGGGGCCGCCAGGCAGTCAGGCCCCCAGGCAGGGCGCAGGTGCGGCGCGCACGTGATCCAGATCTTGTCCGTCGAGACCAGCGCCACGCACGGCCTCCGGACCTTTGCGGCCTCCCGCGGGAACTTGGCGTCCAGCCAGGCCGGCTCGGACACCAGGAAGAAGTCCAGCTTGCGGCTCTGCTCGCTGAACAGCCGCTTGCGCTCGCGCAGCTGCTCGGCGAGCGCCTCGTTCTGCACGTCGTGCAGCATGAACTCCGCGTTGGCGACCAGCGCGTACCAGGTGGCCTGCGCCCCGCGGCGCGCACGCCTCAGGCCTGCGGCGACGGCTTGCAGGCTGTCTGGCTTGCAGGCTGTCAAGCTCCGGCTTGCTCAACCTTACGTTACAACACTACCCGCCACACCGCCACACCTCCTACATACAAAGACCACAGCTACGTATAATATGCCAACGATGGCAGACCTGCTGGCCTGCCACTGGCACCTCCGCTACGTACTCCGCCGCCGCGGCCGCCTGCATCACGGCGCTCCGCCTGCGCTGCGTCGGGCGGGGGCCGCAGCATCTCCTGGGCCGCGCCCTCAGGAGCGGCCTGACGGCTGCTGCAGGCGCTGGCAAGCTGTGCGCTGGCTGCGCGTGTGATTGCCTGCATACGCCTTTTGTCCCTTCCTGCAGCGTAGTGTATGCCTGGAAAGCCATAATGACCGCGTGTCAAGACGACTACTGTGCCTGCCTGTTCGGGGCGTTAAGTTGCAGCGCTTGCGCAGCAGAGCATTATCTGCTCGGGAGGGAGTCGACTTTATAGAGGGCCGAGGTCTTTCAAAGCTAGGCACAGCTTGCCCACGGTGGGCCTCTGCGCAGCGCGACAGGCTGCGCACGAGCCATCGGTGTGGACACACCGAGCACGTGCAGGCTTGGACAGTTTGGCGTGCGGTGTAGGCCGCTGATGGAGCAAAACAATATCGAGCGATGAGCGACCGCCAGCCAGCCGCGCCCGAGCCGGGCAGCAGCGGGGAGTTTGCGGCGGCGCTGGCGACGCTGGCGCGGCTCAGCAAGGGCGCCAACTACCGCGTCATACAGGAGGACACCGCCAAGCGCCTGGCCCGCTGCCTGGCGGGCCTGCCGCCGGCGCAGGCGGCGCTGCTGCTCTGCGACAGCGTCGCCGCCCTGCTCGACGCCCCGCCGGCCGCCGCGGAGGCGCCGCCCGCGGGCGCGGCAGCGCCTCCGCCCGCCGGCCCGCCCGCCCCGGCCCCGGCTCCGGCCGCGGACGATGACGGCGCCCGCGAGGGCGCCGCGTCCTGCATGGCGGCGCATCTGCTGCTGGACGCACTGCCAGAGCTGTGCCGCGGCCCGCCGGGTGGCCTGCCCGACACAGCCGTGCAGCGGCGCACGGCGGCCCTGTTCGCGAGCTGCCTGGCGCCGGCGCGCCTGCGCATGGCGCCCAAGGTGGCGGCCGGCTTTGGCCTCACGCCCGCCTGCCTGCACGCAACGGGCGCGCTGCGGCACCTGCCGCCCGCGGCGCGCGCCGGCGCCGCGCACGCGCTGCTGGCGGACCCGCCGCCCTGCGACGCGGCCGACGCCGGTGCGCGTCCCGTCGCACCGGCGCCTGCGCCGGCCGCCGGGCCGCGCGTGCGCGGCAGCCGCCGCGCGTCCGGACTGTCACCGGCGAGGGCCGCGCAGGCGCCGAAGGGAGCCTGGCGCGCTTCGAGCGTGCGCTCGCGGCGCACCTGGCGGAGCTGCTGTGCGAGCGGGCGACCGCGACGCCGGCGGTGGCGCTGCTCCGGCTGTGGCCGCGCCTCGCGGCCGCGCAGCTCGACCTCGGCGCCGCGCTGCGCGCGCTGGCCGACGACCGGCACCTGCGCCTGGCGCGCGAGTGGGCGCACACGCTGGGCGCCGGACTGCAGGCGCGCCCCTCAGGCTCGGGCGGGGGCGTGCTGCCGAGCGCAGCAGGACGCTGCAGAGCGCCGCACTGCTGCCCGGCTCGTCCGCGGCAGCAGGCAGGCGCGTGCTTCGCATGCGCGGGCGGCCCGTGCCCGCGCCCGCCCATAGACCCCGGCCTGAGCGAGCGACGCGGCGCATGCGCCCGCGCCTGCGAGTGAGCCTCATCCTCAGCGCAGGCGGCGTTGGTGGCGCACTGCCTGGAGGCCGGCCGTGCCAAGGACGCGTGGTGGCTGGTGCGCGAGATGGGCCTGCAGGCGCGCTTCCCCGGCGCGGAGGCGCTGTACCGGCGGCACACGCTGCGCGCGCTGGCCGAGCGGCGGCGCTGGGGCGCGGCGATCGCTTTCTGCGCCGGGGACGCCGAGCTCGAGGCGCGCCCCCAACGCGCGCGCCGCCTCGGGCTCGGGCTCCGCGCCCCGACCCTGCCACGCTGTCGCAGCCCGGCGCCGGCGACGCGGTGCGCTCCGTGCAGCCGCGCGCGCGCTGGCTGGCTGCCGCAGCGCGCCGAGCGCGGCTCCGGCGGCTCTGTGCGGGAGCGTGAGGTGCGACGAGGGCCGTGCACGCGCACGAGCCCTGTCCGCAGAGCGATCGCGGGCGGCGCGGCGGCGGGTGGCGCAGGGCCGGCCCGGCAGGCGCCCCCGCTTGCGCGGGCCTGTGTGTCCGGGGCGCAGCCGGTCAGCGCGCCGGCCGCGTTCGCAGGGCGAGCTCGTAGCAGCGCTGGCGGCGGCGGGCGAGGCGGAGCTGGCTGAGCAGTTGCACGCGCAGGCCGGCCGGCCCGGGCCGCCGCCGGCCGCCGAGCCGGGCGCGCGCGCCGCGCGCGCGGCCGCCGACGCCGCAAAGTACCTGCAGACGGCGCTGCCGCCGGAGGCGGTGCGTGCGCGGCTGCAGCCCCGCCGCGAGGGCCCTGCGCCTTTGTGCTTCGGGGGAGGCTGCCGCCGCCTGGGTTTGTGCGGACGGCGCTGGCGTGCCGGGCGAGCGCGCCGTCGCTGCCGTTGCGGGCGGGGCGGGCGTGGGCGCAGTGCTGAGCATGGCAGGTAGTGGGGTGTTGCAGCCGGGAGGAGGCCAGCAGCGCGCCAGAAGGCTGGGGCGAGCTGGGCAGCATGGAAGGTGACAGCAGGATGTGTGACGCAGTCCTTTGGTCGCCGACATCACGAGTGCCCACCGAGGCGTGCTGTTTTTGGAAGGTGTGGTATAGGCTGCTCCGACTGAGACGGCGGGGGGCACCTGCCGGCAGGTGCACTGGGTAGCAGACGAGGCCGGCCTGGCCGCGGCCATGGCCGCGGCGGCGTCCGCCGACGCGGTGGGCCTGGATGTAGAGTGGCGGCCGGGGCGCGAGGGCTGCCGGCAGCCGCCCGCCGCCCTCCTGCAGGCGCGCCGCCGCTCGGCACCAGCCCAGGCCTTTTCTGACGCGCTGGACAATGGCGTCTCCCCGGCTCTGTCTGCACGGCCCGCTGGCGGCGGACCTGGCCGCCCGCCCACCCCGCGCCGGCGCATGCCGGCGCTGCACGTGCGCGACGCCGACCGCGCGCAGGTGGCGACGCGGGAGCGCGTATGGCTGGTGGACCTGCTGGCGCTGCGCGGCGGGCCCGGCCTGGCGGTCGCAGTGCCCGCGCTGCTGCGCGCGCCGGCCGCGCTCAAGCTCGGCTGCGGCCTCGCCTCTGACCTGGGCGTCCTGGTGCGCGGGCGCCGCGGCCGCCGGGCGCCTGCCGCCAAGCGCGCGCGCACCTGTTGCCGATCTGGGCGTCCCTGCATTGGCGGGTTGCATGGCCTGCAGCCGATCGGTCGGCGCGGGGGCCGGCGCGCGTGCCGACCGCATGCTGTTCACCCTCGCAGTGCCGCCGTCGCGCCCTGATTCCGCTCTCCTGCCGACCCGCGGGTGGCGGTCAGCCAGCGGATGCGCCTGTAGGAACACAGGCAGCAGCCACAAGTGCATGGCCGCGGCAGGAGCGCGTGGGCTGCGCCACGGGCGGCGCGGCGCCGGTGCTGGACGTGCGGGACGCCTGGGAGGCCGCGCTGGCGCGCGGCGCGGGCGCCGACGCGGGCAGCGGCGCGGGGGCGCCCGCCGCCGGCGAGCGCGCGGCCGCGGACGGCCCGGCACTCGGCCAGGCCGCCGCCGGCCAGCCCCGGCGGCGGCGCAACGAGGTGTCGCTGTCGACCATCTGCGAGCGCGTGCTCGGGCGGCCGCTGAACAAGGCCATGCAGTGCGCGGCCCCCGCCCGCCCGCCCTCGGCGGTGTGGTGTTCAAGCGAGTACTGGGCCACGCCGCGCGCCTGCTGCTCGACCGCGCAGCCGCAGGAAGGGTTGCGGCAGGACTGCATGCGCCATTGCGCGACAGCTTGCAAAGCGGCGCACCCGGAGAGTCTGGGGGCGCCTGGGCCCGCATGCCCGGCGGCGGCCTGCGCTGCAGCGTGTGCAGCGCGGCGCAGGACGAGCGACTGGGAGGCGCGGCCGCTCTCCGCGGCGCAGGCCGCCTATGCGGCGCTGGACGCGCACGCGCTGGTGCGCATCTACGACGCGCTCGCAGCGCGCGTGGGGCGCGCCGCGCTGTTGGCGCTGTGCGGCGGCCGCGTGGCGCCGGGCGCGCTGGCCGGCCGCGGCGGCGGCGCCAGCGACGGCGCCGCAAGCGCCGACGGCGCCTGCCGCGAGGCCGGGAATGGCATACTGAGGGCTCCAGCAGTGAGTCTTGCAGGGGCCAGCGAGCGGGTCCCGGACTCGGGATCGGCGCCCGCGGTGCGTGACCTGAACGCGCCCTGCGACGGCGCTGCTGCTGCGGGCGTGTGGGAGGCGAGCACGGTGCGAGAGAGCAGGTTGGGGCAGAGGGCGGACGCTGTCACGCACGTGTGCGGGGCCGCCGGCTCTCGCCCCAGCGGCCTGTGGATCATGCGCTGTTGCGGTTCCGCCGTGTTTGGGGGAACACTGTTGAGAGGAGGGCGCGCATCGGGTCTGAGGTCCGCGGCAAGTGGTCTGCGCCTTAGGACGGCATGGCGACGTATGCCTGGCAGTGGGTCTGCGGCCGCTGGGCGACCTCCGTGCGCCGGCTCAGTGGCTGGCGGCTGCCGGTGGCTGCAGAGCCGGGCTGCGCTCCAATCCAGGCCGCTCGCATGCCTTCGAGGGCAGCTGCGCAGCGGCTGTGCAGCGCTGTAATGCAGCCAGTTCTTGCAGGTGTCCAGCAAAATCACTGACCATTACAGGTACATGCGGCTTTCACGCACGGGGCTCGTAGGTTGCCGACCACGAGCTGTTCATTGCACAGCGGTGCGCTTCAGCAAGTCAGCGGAAGCAACTTTTCTTAGAGCAGAGTGCAACAGTTAGCTAGGGGGCTGCTCAGCTACCTACCCTATATGCCTTCCACCAAAACATGACGCTGTGGTCCCGAAGTGGTTCACCGGGCCACAGGTCCTCAACAGGCCTTCAACATCCCAACTTACAAGTACATTCAACCTGTGAGGACAGGCTACCCGCCGGGCAGCTCTCTGATGAGCCAGCATGTTCACAAGAAAGCGGTTGAAGTGACGGAAACGCGTGCCGCGTTGGTTCCCGTGCACATGATCCCATCAAACCAGGCACCAGACCACAAGTCCACGTGAGCACTCCCACCAAGAGCATACAGTCTGCCCCAGAAGGCTGGCCCCTGGCGCTGCCGCAGGCGCCGCCCGGCCGCCTAGCCGACGCGGGGGAAGGGCTGGCAGACGAGCCCGCTCGCCGGCTCGAAGAACACGCGGATGCGGTTGGTGTTGTAGTCCTGCGTCACCGCGGACCCCTGCTGCACCAGGTACACGGCGTGCCCGGTCGCGGCCGCCAGCGCGTCGCGCACGGCCTGCGCGCCCCGGGCCCCGGCGCCTCAGCGCTCACCGCCGAAACACCCTGGTTTGTAGGGGCCGCGGTGTTTTCGTAGTAGAACATGTTTCATTGGCAGCCTGGAGCGCACAGGGTCAACCGCCTAGTGGGTCTGCAGCGCTCGAAGCACTCCAGGAGGCTGCAAAGGTGCAAGTCTCACGAGAGCAACGCTGCCGGCGCCGCACTGCACGCCTCGCAAGTCCTGCCGACGGTTAGCGCTGTCCATGTGGCACACAGAGAGCGGGTATGCACGCCGGAACACCGTGTGCGCGCGCCTGAGCCTGCAGGCCGATCAGGTCGGGCCAGGCCGACTGCGCGGCGCTCAGCGTCAGCGCGCTCCCGCCCGTCGACCGCAGCGCCACTGTCTGCAGCGGCGCAGCGCTGGCCGGCGGCGGCTGCGCCGCAGCGCTGCCATCGCCGAAGTACGTCCCGTCCGGCAGCGAGAAGTCGCTACCGTCGCTCGCCAGCACGCCGCCCCCCGCGCCCGCCACAGCGCCGGCGCCGTCGCTGGCGCCCGAAGCCGGCATCGGCGCCGCGCCTGGCAGCGCAGTGGCGCCGGCGGGCTGAGCTGGCGCGGGCGCGGGCGCGGCGCTGGGCAGGGGCGCCACCGCGGGCCGCGCTGTCGTGTATGAGCTGGTCAGCAGGCCTGTGATCAGGCTAGGTGGTCAGGCGACAGTGCAGCGAGGGAAAGAGCAAGCGACGGTGGACAGGTGGCGAGCACAGAGCGCGGTGACTCGAGCGGGCGCGCTCGCCTGCATGGTAACGCTGCTGCGCCAGCGACACCTGCACAGCAAGCACAGCGTCAGCGGCGCTCGCGTTGCTCAGCAGAGTGGCGGCTGCGCCAGGGGACGCGACCAGCCTGCCGTACCTGGGGCTGCACGCCGCCGACCAAGCAACACGCTGCAGTTATGACCAGAAGCACGCGCCCCAGCGCCGTCATATCTGCACGCTCCTGAAAAGTGAGCACTGCTGGGCGAGCACAGAGCGGTGAGACCATTCTGGCGGCAGGAAGCTGCGCTGCAACATAACTTGATGCCGTACACATGCCTCTCCAAGACTTGAAGGTGCAGCACTTGCAGTGCGTAGCACTGGTCGTTTGCCTGCGCACCATTGCGCACACAGGCGACCCCGGCCAAGCAGCGCAACTTGCGCGACCACGCCTCCAGGCTGGCACTGTTCGCGCTATACGCTGTACTTCCAAGGCACTGTCGTGAGCACACGGGAGGGAAGCGAGCACACAGCTATGCTCGACAAGCCCGAGAACGGCCATCTGGACTCCAGGGCGGGCTTGCTTAAACCCTGGTTTTTTCAAAGCATCTGCGCGCTGAGCGAGGTCTGAGAAACAGGTGCAGCGCATACAACGAGCAAGGCTCATTTTAAGACTGGCTGTAGCACTGCGTGAAGCGCTGTGAGTGCACTGCTTTCTGTGCGCGTGTGCGTCTCTCAGTGATCGAGCGCGCTTGGTGAGAGGTCCAGCAGTCCCGCTGGTTTTCAGTGGTGTGCGAAGGCGGTTGCAGCACCTGCCGCTGCCTGCGGCGGCATGGCAGAAAATGTCAGGTGAGAGCACGCTGCTCGAAAGGCCGGCCAGTACACGTGCTGTGTAACATCACTGACTGGGCGCTGCCCTCGCAGCGACAACGTGCCAGCAGCAGCACAGGCGAACGGGCGCGCCGCCAAGTCCCCGGTCGTCAGGCTCCAGCTCAGCCTGACTGACAGCGGGGTGCGCGCCCTGGTCGCGCCAGTGCGCCCGCGTCAGGCAGCGCTGCAGCAGCTCTGCAGCTCTGACGCGGCCCTGCGCAGGCGCCGCCCCCGGTGGAGGTAATCAGACGCGTGACCAAAGGTGCGGCAGCCTCCACGCTCGACACGGATGCCCGGAAGTGCACGGCTGGGTCCTGAGCCGCGCGCTCTGCGCGCGCGCAGCGCACGAGGTGGTGGAGGTGGACGGCTTTGTGTTCCGGCGCAAGCGCGCGCCCGCCGCCGCGCCGGCCAGCGCCAGCAAGCGCAGCGCGCGCGGCGGCGGCGCGGGCGCGAGCGACGCGTCCGTGCACCCGGCGCCTGCACAGCCCGCGGCGGGCGGCGCCGCGCCCGCGTGCGACCCGGGCGCCGCGGCCGCGGCCGCGCCGCCGGCGCGCCCGCCGTTCGACGCGGACGCCGCGGCGGCGGACGCTGCGGCGGCGCTCACGGCGCTGCCGGCGGGAGGCGCCGCAGAGCCCGAGCGCTTGCTGGCGCTGTGCGAGCTGCTGGCGCAGGCGCGCGCGCCCCGCCACGAGCGGCAAGCAGCTGCGATGCTCGCACGCGTCCGAGCATTTCAGTTTATGGCTCCTGGACAGCACAGAAATGTTGAACACGGCCGCGCTGTGTGGTTGCGCGGCACTGTGTGCATACATGAGCACGCTGCAGTGTGGGCGCTGAGGGCCGGGCATGCTTGTGACATGTAGAGGTGGTCAAGGAATTGGGCGTCATGGGCGACGTCTCATCGACCACACGTGCCGGCCCGAAGATGCGGCAGGAAGCGATGCTGCGGGCGCATGTCGGTGCCAAGCTGGCCGGCAGCGCGCTCTACGATGGGTCCTGAAACCACAAACTCGGAACTGCAGCTTGAGCCGTGGTGTGCGCGCCGCGCGCAGAGCCGCCTCGCTGCCGCGACCGCGGAGGAGGAGGGCGGCGAGGCGCGCGGCGTCGCGGCGCTGCGCGGCGCGCTTGACGACGTGCGCGAGGGCGTGCGTGCCGCGCTGGCGGCGGGCACGCTGCAGTGCGCGCCGGAGCCGGGCGAGGACCCGGCGGCGGCTGCCGCTGCGGCGGTGGCGGCCCAGAAGGCTGAGCTGCGCGCGCGCCTGGCCGCGCTGCAGGCGGTGCGCGCGCGCTCGCGCGGTATTATCAGTTTGCGCACTGAGGGCCGCATCGCAGGGCGTCTAGTGGGTTAGGGCGGCGCGCGGGCTTTCGCACGTCCAGGCGCGGCTGACCAAGCATACATGCGGCTGAGACTGCCACCTGCTGGGCGGCCACGCGCAGCGCATTGGGGGCCTGCAGCCGGGGTGCTGTCGGCAGCAGGCGTGCGCTGCAAGGCTCGGCGCGCGGGCGCGGGCGCAAGCTGCCGCGGTGCGCCGCGCGCAGGAGGAGGCCGAGTGGCTGGAGGTGCGGCGGGCGCATGCGGCGATGCTCGAGGAGGTGGCGAGTGCGCAGGCTGCGGACGCCGGCGCGGCCGCGAGCGCTCAGGATGTAGACGCTGACGGGGCCGCTGCCCAGGCCGGCGGGGTGCGCCACGTGTTCGGCAGTCGGGAGGGCGGCAGGGGTTGCCGCTCGGTGGTCGCGGGCTTGAGCCTCTTTATTGCCCTGTGCTCGAGCGGCGTGCACGCTTTCGATCCAGCGGCTCCCCGAGCGCGCTGTCACGGCACGTCGCCGCGGAGCCAGCTGAGGCCAGAGGCAGCTCGGCTGGCTCGCTCACGGGCGAGTGGCGCATGCAGGGTGCCAGCCTCGCGCAAGCGCCTCTGGCTTGGCCCGCCATGCCGCACGGCATGCCTGCATGCGCGCCTGCCTGGCCGCAGGTCCCGCGCGCCGCAGACGGGGAAGCCGCGGACGCGGATGCGCCGGCCGCGCCGCCGGCCGCCGCAGGCGCCGCCGAGCTGCCCACCGCGCGCGGCGCGGGCGCGCCCGCCGCTGCGGCGGCGGCCGGCGCAGAGGCGGTGGCGGCGCTGCGGCGGGCGCAGGCGGACGCGCACCGCGCGCTCTTCTTCCAGGCGCGCTGCCCGAGGGTGACCGGAGCCCTGCCAAACCCCTGCATCGCACCACTGCAGCATGTCCTTGAGGCAGGCGCACCGGTGCTGCTGGTGGCTGGAACATGTCGGCGAGCTGGCCAGCCCCAAGGTGTCAAGCCGGGGCGGTGCACCCTATGACCCGGCAGGGCCCCGCGGCGACGCGCGCGGCCCGAGCGCCGCGCGGGCGCGGGCGCGCTGCCGCGCGCCGCGCACAGCGGGGCGTGCGCCCACGGCTGCGAGCGCGCCCGCGCCCCGCGCGCAGGTGGAGGGCCTGTGCGCGCTGGTCAGCGGCGTGGAGGACCTGGTCGGCGCGGCCGAGCGCGAGTGCGGCCGCATGCAGGCGCGCCCACGCATGGCGACGCCGCCGTCGGGTCATCCACGCCAGGAGGCTGCGCCATCCCCAGAGCCCGCGCTGACTCCTGTGTGCTCTGGTAGATCACTGTGAGCTGTGTCAGGCCGTTGGTGCGCAAGCTCACGCCCAGGCGCCGCGCGCAGGCCGAGTACCACCACCAGAAGTTTGCCACGTTCGAGCACGTGGAGTCGCCGGCGCGCCTGATCAGGGAGCTGGTGCGGCCGCGCCGCGCCGGCGCGCTGGCCGCCGCATCGCCGGCGGGCGCGCCGGAGGCGGCACTTACGCCGCCGTGACGGCCGCGGGGGGCGCGGCGCGGCGCGGGAGGCGCCGCCTGACGGCCGGGCTGCTGAGGGGCGGCTGGCGGCTGCTGTGCAGGGGCCGGTCGCAGGGTTTGCTGGCGCGTCCAGGCCCCCACGCGCGTGTCCTGCCACTGGCAGAGTTTGCTGCAGGGGTTGGTGGGCGCAGGCGGCTGCGCGCGCTCAAGGGTGCGGGAACGCCGGCCGATCGCGGAGTGCGCGGAGCGGGTCAGCAGTGGCGGCGGGCATGCCGTGCGCCAGCGCCCACCCCAAGTTGGCGCAAGGCAACAAGTGCTGTTGTGGGCGGCTGCCATTCTGCCTGCCCTGCTGCATATGCATAGCTATGGCGTAGACCTGCTGTGGGGCGGATGCATGACCAGTGAGGTGCCTGCATTGGACGCCCTGCAACCACCAGCGCTCGGGCGTGCGCTTTACAGTTGCCTCAAGAGCTGTACTGGAGTGTCTGCAAAGCATCGCTGCTCTCTGGCCTACCGACAGTGCATCCATGATCCTCGCGGCCTGTAACTGCACGCTACCTACAGCAGGACCACCAGTCCAGCAGCGAGGACGAGCAGGCTCAAGGGGGAGGGCGGCCAGCGCGCGTGCGCATGCGACCGCGCTGCTGAGAAGACCGCCGGCCGCAGCCCTGCAAACAGGCCACAGAATGGCCGCCCGCGCGTCACACTTCAGCACATGCGGCCGTGCAACACGGACCAACCCCGCGGACGCATGTTGCACTCTGGCATGCGTTGAGCAGCGGGCATGCTGGCAGCGGCGCATGGCACGACCGAGCGGCACCGCATGCGCCGTAACGGCGCTGCCATTGTCACATGTCAAGTGTCACTGTTGCCGTTTGGCGGAACGGAGCGCGCACCTCTGGTGCCAGCTTGGTGCACAGAGTCCATAGAGTCGCTCGGGGGCCCCGCTTGGGCGGCTTGTGGCGCCCAGTCGGGCGCAGAGCCGTCAGGTGGGTTCTCAGCCCACAGCGACAGCCCATCTGCGCGCATTGCGTACCACTGCAACTGACCATCATTGCTCTTTCTTGCCAGACTTCTGAGATTGGGGCGATGGCTCCATTGGATTTTCTAGTCACCTGACGACACCCAGCCTGCCACCAACCAGGACGGGAAGACAAGTTGCAACCCGTGCAGAGCTCCCACCAGACTTGCCAGCATGCACGCCGGACAGCTACCCAAACTTCCATTCCAGGGCGGCCCAGCGGGATCCTGCAAAGAATGCGCGGCATGATGAGCCAGGAGGGCATGCGGCAGGGTGTCACGCCTGCGCCCTGGTAGACACCGCCCCCTGGTGCCACGTCGCCGGCCGCGAGCACCGCCAGGTCATCATCCGGCGCATCCGGTGCCGCCAGACGCCCCAGGCCAGCAGCGTTCCATGTGGCGCCGCCGCCTGCAGGCTGGCTGGCCGAAGCGCCGGGCGGGCGGTCCTGCGCCACAGTCGCGGCCGGCAGCGGACCCTGCGGAGCAGCGGGTTGTGGAGCGTGCGCCTTAACATGCTTTGAGCGGCAGTCGTGTGCAGAACTACGTTAGCTGCCCATGCAGGCCGGGAGGCTTGGAATCGTGCAAGGCAATGAGTGCAGGCCTGGCTTTGCGCGCGCATGCGTGCCCGCATGCAAGCTGGACTCAGCTATGCTCATCGATGGCATGCAGGAGTTGGCATGCTTGTATTGTGGCAAGAGGGAGATTCTCCAAGCGGCACCGGACATGGTGTACATATGATATTGCCATGATACCGTCAGGACAAGTGATCTGCACCGGTACTGTGTGTGCAGGCGCACTGCGCCAGGCGGAGCATCCAGATCGCCGCCGCTGCCCTGCGGCGCGGCGCGGTCGGCCGGCGCGGCCGCGTCCGGGGCGCCAGTCGCAGGAGCAGGCTTGTCCAAGACCCACACGGGCGTCTGTGTTCCTGCCGAGCCTGCGCCGGCGGCCAGATTGGCAATCTTTGATCTAATAGCACATGCGCTGCAGGAATGATATAGGTAGCAGCATCACAAAGAGCAACAGTCCGCAAGGATGAGGTGAGGCCAGGCTTAGATACGTGAATCGGGTGCGCAGCAACTGTGTGCTCGCCTGCATGCGCACCCATGCTGCCGCAATCTGCGGGTGGCTGCTGTGCGCTGCGGCCCGCGCTCGCGCGCGCTCCCGCAGCCGCGCCCGCTTCGGCGCTTGCCCAGCGCAAAGTGCCTCCGCGGGCGTCCGCGCTCCTGCTTGCGTGTGCGCCTGCGCTGGCGCTCGCTCACGGCTTTGCCCCTGCACATGGTTGTGAGCAAAGCACCCTTGTGGCAGTGCACAAGCGACGTTCAGTTTGCACAGGACAACCTGCGCTGGACGTGGTACACTGTGCATGTGACGAGCGTCAGGGAATTTCGCAGTGCTTCAGGGGGGGCAAGGCGAGGCTCCATACCCGTGCCCGCGCCCTCGCCCGCGCTCGCGCCCGCGCCCGCGCCCGCGCCCGCGCCCACCGCGGCGTCCCCCGCGCCCAGCGCCCCGCCGGCCGGCAGCGCCGGCGCAGCGGCGCGCGCAGGCGGGCGGGCGCCTGCACCTGCGCTGGGACTGGGCGCCGGCTGCGACAGCGCGTGCGCGGCCACTGGGGCTGGCAGCCCCGCGGCGGCGTCCAGCGACGCCCCGATCGCCAGCTCTAACGCCTTCCCTGGGTGCGGGGCGGGCGCTGGAGCGGGCGCGCCGGTCGCGCTGTGTCCATCCGGGCTCGCTCCTGTGCTACGAGGGGGCAGGGATGCCGCCGTGGGCGGCAGCGGCGCCATCGGTGCAGTCCTGCTCTGCTCTTCGTGCGCGAGAGATGGCTCACGCAGCGCTGGCGATGATGCGCCTGCATCACACCACGCCCTGGACGTCACTTGGCGATGCCAAGCGCAGACGTGCGCCGCTCAAGGTACAAACTTGCTTTGCATTCAGGCCAAGGTATTGCCAAGTGGACAACCATCCAGTGCTGTTGTTTCACCAGCATGCATCATGTCAAATAGGTTTTCATTCCATGTCTGTCTAGCGGCATGCGCTCAAATGCGGCTTGCCCGCGGCGCTGGCGTAGGCAGCGCCGAGCGACTTGCTGCCGCGCACAGCGCTGAGTGCGCTCAGCGCGGTGTCTTGGCGCAGCGCGCGGTGCGGGCGCCCAGCCTGGTGCATGCCTGGGAGCCGCATGGCGCATGCGCCTGTGTGAGGGCCGCGCATGTAGCAAGCGGAGGACAGCCGGCGCGAGTCAACCGGAGCAAGCGCAAACCAGCATGCATGCTTGCATGCACGCTGGGCGGGCAGGGACCATAGCGGCTCTGCACAAGGACAGCACATGCATGCCCCTGATCCGAATACATTAGGGATAGGCCTCCGCACCGGCGGGCCCGTGCACGCCGTCCTCTTCCCCCGCCCAGCTGCCGCCGCCCCCAGCACCTCTGGACCTGCGGGGCAGGCCTGGTCACGGCGCGTGGACCGCCGCTGCTTAACAACTGCCAGCTCCTTGGACGCACCTTGGATGCAGCTGGGCGGCGGAGGCTGGCCGGCTTGCAGCCAGGGAGCACACAAGGGTGCACAATAACCAGTGAAAGCGCGCGATCATGCTGCACGCCAGCTCCGCGCGAGCTCCCTTGACTTCTGGCGGGCTATGCTAGTCAGGCCTTGCCACACATGAAAAAAGCGGATGCACGTATCGGGGAACACCGAGGCAAGCCTTCCCCGTGCAGAAACTCGAGTTTGCCAGAGCCCCAGTCTGGGGGGCACAAGTAGGGTGTAAAGCTCGGTAATGCTCCAAGAAACTCGTCCTTTAAAAGTGCTCTGCCAGGCCCAAGGAGGGAAAGTGCGTGAGTGCCTGCGCGGACGCTTGAGCCACAGCTCATGAGGGCCTCGGTCGGCGTCAACATCAGGCACCCCATAGACGTCCCGCCCGCAAGCGCAGAGCACACTTGCTGCAGCACCTGCAGGCTGGTGGCTCTGCCGCGCCGTGCCGAGCGAGCCTGGCAACATATTCCAGGCGCCCGCGGCCGGTGCCTGTGTGCAGGCCTGCGCGAGGATGGCAGCTTCGCGGGCGACCTTGCACGCCTGATGGATGGGCCGGACCTCACGCTGTACAGGCGTGCCACAGCGCCATGCGCCAACCAGCTGCTGCCTGTCGTAGCCGCGCAAGACAGGCTGGCGGTCGTGCTCAGACACACAGCCAGGTGGTGCTGACGCTGCTCGCTTGCGCAGTGCCGGGACTGCAGCACACTTGAGCGCAGCTGTGGCTTGGCAGGAGCGCGTCTTCGAACCTGGGGGCGATGAGCACGGTCTTGGACAAGGGCGGCACGACGCGCGCGGACGAGCTGGCCATGCAGGAGGCCGCGGGCACCTTCAGGGCGGGCGGCCAGGACTTTGAGCCGGCGTTCGACCCGCTGGCCATCACGGGCAGCACCGTGCTCCTCGTCATCCTGCTCGGCATAGCCTTCGAGCGCGTCCTGGGCCTGGACCGCCTCGTCGCTCAGGTGCTGATGCTTCAGCCCGGCGCCCAGCACGCCTGGGGGACCCCACCTCAGCTCGCCTGCGCAGAGCGCGCCAGTGCGTCCACTTGCCACTGCTGGCCGTCGCCTGTAGTGCTTTGCATTGGGTACTGAAGCGCGCCCGGCATGCAGGCTTTGGGGCGGTGGCGGGAGGGGCGGCGGGAGCGCGAGCGACGAGCGGTCATGGACGCGCGGGTGAAACTGGAGGATGAGTTTAACCAACCCGACTAGTTGCAGGGCAGTGAGCGTGGACCTGAGAGAGTCCCTGTGTTCCCACTGGGTATGCGCTGGAGCGGAGTCGCTTTATGTGGCTGCTGCGAATGCAGCACGAGTTGCTCAGACAAAAGGTGGCAAAGGACGCCTGGCTCTCTTGTGCGTGCCCGCATGCGCTGGCTTCCACTGCTCTACCTTGGCTGAGCAGAGACCGCCCGCAAGCGGCTCAGCGCCAGAGAGCAAACCAGCGCGATCCAGGCCTTGATGTGGCCATGTGCTCGCCGTACTTCTGGTGCATCTTGGCATCCAGCCTGCGCGGGGCACAAGTATGTTGCTGCAGGGTATGATGTAGCACAGCACTGCTTTGGCCAACGCGCACGCTTACATCTGTGAGCATGTGCATACAGCCCACGCTCACGTCAGGCAACATGCAAGCACTTGCAGCTAACGCATTGCACTGCCCGCTGACGGCATATGCAAACAAGTGACGGAATTGTTCTGTGGCTTAGCAAGGGTGTGCTGCACGTTGTGCGCGCCTGCTCTGCCCCTTGCGCTCTGCGCGGGCGCCGCCGAACCCCAGCCGCGCCTGGATGGCCTGCATCTCTGTCGTGTGCGCCTCATCCACCTGTGCGAGAGGAGGCGACCCCGCTCGCGGCGCGATAAAGCCAAGGCCAGCCCGCAAAACGAGAGCTTGTGACCCAGCAATCACCACCCCAGCTCTGACCTGCATGTTGCACAGCACTGAGCATCCCGACAGCTGCGCGAGCTGCAGCTGCAGTAAGGGGAGCCAATGCTGGTACCTGCCGCGTGAGCTGCCCTAGCGGCTGGGGCCGAGCACACCTGCTCCTGGGTCATGTCCGCATAGGGATTGGCCTCGGGGCGCAGCCACTGCAGCGCGCCCGCCGCGCCCAGGCTCACCGCCTCGCCCAGCACGATCCAGAGCAGCACCCACTTGCCCACGGCCAGCTTGTCCATGACATACTCCCTGCCGCGCGCCCCCGCGCTGAGCCGCCGCAGCGGCGGCCAGGCTCCGCACAGCAGCACTCACGCCAGCGCAGCAAGCCTGCTCCCAGGCCCCGCGCAGTGTGGCTATGAAAAAGGGCCAGGCGCGGCGCGCTCACTCGGTGTAGCGCCCGGACGCGTCCGTGGCGGCTATGCTGGCGGCGACCTTCTGCTGGGCGCCAAAGAGGCCTAGCACCAGGATGACCTGCAGGAAGGTCAGCACCGCGCTGACACCCAGGTAAATGCCCACCAGCCGCGGCCCAAAGCCGGGCGCAAAGGCGCCCGCCGCGCTCGTGGCCAGCGCAAAGCTGCCCAGGCCAACCAGCGCCCTGTGTGGCAGCGCTGTCAGTGGAGGCCCTCGTGTACGCTGGCAGTGCGCGGTATTGCCTGACTGGGCGCACCCCGACACCCACTGCTTGGGCGGGTTCTCAAGGACGCAGCCGAAGGCGACAAACGCAACGCCGATCACAAAACAAGCCAGCGCAAACACGCGCAAGAGCAGGCCGTACAGCGCCGACAGGCTGGATCTGCGCGGCATCAGGTCTGACTAGGCGGGTGAAGGGCGGATCTGGCAGGCATGTGGCAGGACTTGCGCAGAAGCGGCGTTGCATTATAACCACGTTATAATGCAAGGGTTGCTCACAATGGCGTGCGTCGTTCGACCACCATCAAGTCTCGCACGGCTAACCTCCTTCCTAGGTAGTGAGGTACTGTGTTTGCGATTCTGTTATCTTATAGAGCTTGTGACAATATAGAGCCCCTTCTGAGGTAGAGGAGTGCATCTCGTGCTCCAGAAGCGCTGCAGCGCAAAAGGAAGACAGCTGTCTTCTTTTAGCAAGCTTAGCCGCTTCTGCAGACTGGCTCGTCTGCACTCATCCTGCAGACTTCAGCCCACAAGCACCATGAGCCTGGCAGAACAGATTCTGCGCTGCGGCTGGTCCTTGCCAAAGGAGGTGAGCCACAAGCTTGCGAGCATACGCTTGTCTCCGTCCTTAACATCGAGCTGTTTATTGTCACGAAGTGGGCACATGTAGCCGCTCATTGTCCTGTGGCGCTTCAGGGCTTGCATCCACTTGCGGAAGAGGCCGTCCGTGCCAGCAAGCGCGTCTATGCTGGCGTGCACAGGACGAGGCTTGCCCAGTCAACGTGGCTCGCGCAGCCTGGGGGTGGCGAGGTCCTGCTGAAACTAGAGAGTGAGCAGGCGCGGCCTGCTGCACAAGCGTGACTGTTGCCCAAATACCCACGCTGCCCTTTGCTGCTGTATACCGTGCCTGACGCCTATCCGCACCACAGGTAACGGGCTCGTTCAAAGCCAGAGGCGCACTGAACAAGGTGGGGCCCAGCACGCAGGGCTTTTGCTCCTAGAAAACGTGGAGAGGCCTTACTTGCAGCTTCAAGTGAACTTCAGGCCACCTGGCACAGGTGCTGTCGCTGAGCACTGAACAGCTCCAGAACGGCCTGGTGACCAGCTCGACTGGAAACCATGCCCTCGCCGTCCTGCATGCCTGCGGCTACCTCGCAGCCGCAGACGCCGGTGCGTGCATAGCGTCCTCAGCTTCTGCCGCAGCGCCAGCAGAGGGGTTCCGACTGATTACCTTTCATTTGACCTTTATACAACAACAGCTTGGCACGCCTGCCGTGCACGCGCCAGCATGTGATAGAAGCCTTGCGCGCATCCTGTATCAGCCGCACCACCATGTTTGTTACCTCGCACTGGGTCACCGGCACACTCCCTGCAGGGCCGGCCGAGGCAGCGCTCACAATCTTCCTGCCGGAGACCGTGGACGCTGGCAAGGCCGGCATGCTCAGGGCGCGGGGCGCGCGCTTGGTCGCGCACGGCCAGGACTGCGTCGAGGCGGAGGCGGCCGCGCGCGCGCATGCCGAGCGCTCCGGCAGCACATACATCAGCCCGTACAACGACCGGCAGGTGAGCTGCGCGGCCCGCTGCCATGGCGCACGCCGTTCACGGCGGCCAGCATGCTCGCGCCGGTGGAAGCGGGGAGCGTGTGACGGTATGCTTGCCATGCCACCGCGCCACCGCCGGCCCAGGGCAGGCCCCGCCTGCGACGGCTGCCTCGGTAGACGTGGCTGGTCCACAGGCTGCGCGAGCGGTCAAGCTCGCCCAGGGAGGTGCGGGGACGTGAGCGCGGCTGCGGCAGGTGGCGGGCGGCCAGGGCACGGTCGCGCTGGAGCTGCTCGCGGACCTGCCGCGCCTGGACGCGATCTTTGTGCCTGTCGGCGGCGGGGGCCTCGTCTCCGGCATCGCAGGCGCGGCCGCTGGCCGCATGCACCGGCGGTGCCGTGTCGCCGCGCTTGTGCCTATGCGCATGTGTGCCCGCCCTTCAGGGCTGGCTTGGAGCCCCGGGCCTGCTGGCAGATCGCTGAACGCTTATGCTGATCGGTGCCCCTGCGCAGCGGTGCTGAAGGCGGCTGAGCCACGCATTCACATCGTGGGCTGCCAGCCGGCCGCCAGCGACGTCATGCGGCGCTGCGTGGCCGTCGGGCGCATCGTGGACGCGCCCTCCCTGCCCACGTTCTCGGACGGGACTGCAGGCGCGCGCTCCACGCTCCACGCACTTCCACACGCCCGAATCACCTCATCACAATGAGGCTGTACGGGAAGCCCGCCGTAGCTACCCTGCTTTGCATGCCTGCAAGATTGTGGAGCCTGCCTGTTCATTTTTTGTGGCAAAGAGGTGAGTTGCATGGTGATGGAAAGCTGCACGACGCCACATTACATGACGCTCGTGTGCCTGCTGACCCGCAAGCTGAACAGCCGGACGCGCAGGCGGCGTGGAGGAGGGCGCGCTCACGCTGGAGCCGTGCATGCAGCTCGTGGACGAGTGGGCCACCGCGAGCGAGCCGGAGATCGCCGCCGCCATGCTGGGCCTGCGCGACGGCGACGGCGTGCGCGCGGAGGGCGCGGCCGCCATGGCGGCTGCCTGCTTCAGGCGGCAGAGTGAGCGCTGGGCGGGCAGGACGGTCGTCGTCGTCGTGTGCGGCGGCAATGTGGGCGACGAGGCGTTCGCGCGGGCCGCGCGTCTGCTGGCCTCAGAGGCTGTGGAGCCTGCACCCGGGACAGAGCGGGGGTGACCGTGGTCCCCGCTTGCACGTGCGCCAATGTGACTGCATACTCTGGCCTCTTAGAGGGCCCTCAGAGGTGGCGTCCTTGCATGCTCTGTGCAGTGTGGCACAAGCGCGACAGCTGCTGTCGCGCTGTGCGTGTGTACGGGGAAGCTGGGTACGTTTTGTGGGCCAACAGCCCTCCTGCGTGCATATGCATGTCCTCCTCTTCATGTCCATAAGTTGTACATGTCCTCATGCGAGCGCTCTAGGGGCATTACCCCCCAGCATGCGCATGCTCCCAGCATGCCCCCAGCATGCAAGACCCCTGAGACGACTGCAATGGGAGTCGGTGAGAAAGAGAATTCTCTTCGAATCTCATCACAGGGATCTGTCACGCAGCCGTGTAGAGCCGGAGTAGTGCTCAGTGCGGCACTGCCTGGGGCACTCAGCACAGCACGTGCTCTGCAGACACTTGCGTGATAACGCAGAGCAGATGACTCACACCGTCCAATCTTGACAGCAAGCTGTGACCAGCACGAGGTTTGACAGCCACTGACTAGGCAAGCCGAGCAGGCGCGATGCTTGCGGGACGTGCGGCCGCTTGGCGAGCGTGCACGGCGGTCGCAGGCGCCCTCTTGCGCCCGCAGCTGACCTGCAAAGCAAGCGTCGTCCTCCACCAGCCAGCATACCACAGCACATTCGCAGATGCCTTTGCATCAATGTCTGCTGTGCGGAGCTTTCGCGCGGGGTGTGACCTGCGGCAGCCCAGCGCCAGCCTTGCCGCCAGGTGTGCGCAGGCTCGGCCAGCACAGGCGCCGCCGGCCAGCCTGCTACCGCAGCTGCGCGTCGCGCAGCGCTGGGCGTCCACGGACTCCCGGCGGCCGCTCCAGGCGGCCAGGGACGCGGTGCTCAAGCGCCTGCCAATGGGGGTGCGCAGCAGTGCCGCCCTGACAAGCGCCGCGCCTGCCCTGTCGCTTGAGCAGGCACGCGTCTGCCTCCGGCGCCGCGCGGCCGGGCAGCCACGCCGCTCGGCGCCAAGGGCCGAGCACGGGCACGCACTTGGCGCTGCCCGCGCGCAGGTGCAGCAGCGGGTGACGGGGCTCGGCGCGCCCGGCACGGCGCAGAAGGTGCTCTCGCTGCACCTGGACGCCTTCTGGCAGCGCCACGGCCGCAAGGTCATCACCGCCGCGGCCGTCGTCGGCGCCTACTTCCTCTGGTGCGCCCCCCGGCCAGCGCCGGCCGCCGGGAGCGCGCGGGAGCGCGCCCGGGCGCTGCATGGGTCGGGGCCGGCATGGAGCTCTGCTTGCAGCCCCAGCCCCCTGCTTGGCACGTTTGCAGCGGGTCGAGCGGACCGCACGCCTGTGCGAAATGTCATGCATTCTAAGCGGATGTGCCGCCCTTGACATACATCTCATCGTGTGCAGTCTATCCTCTGCCAGCACGCAATACATCCAGCAGAACTCGTCCACCGCCGCGGGGGCGCCCCATAAGCTGGTAGCCTGGTACCAGTAATGAGTGGAGGGTCGGCGATGATGGCCAGGGCTCCGGCGCTGCGCCGCGCACCGGCGCTGACGGCGCGCGCGCGCCAGGCGCGGCCTGTGGCGGCTGACCTCCTCCATGATCAGCTTCTCCGACACCATGGCCGAGTTTGGCTTCCTGGTGCGCCCTACTCCTACCCCAACCTACCCTACTCTACCCTGCCGCGTCCCCAGCCGCGCCCGACACGCGTGCCTGACTCTCTTCGAGCGCCGCCGCCGCCGCTCCAGCCTGCCTGCGCAAGCGCCTGAATCCTCCTGCTCACGGCGGCGGCGCGGCGCGGCAGGCGCTGGCGGCCGCGCTCACCATCCTGTTTGTGCAGTACGTGCGCCGGCGCTACACCATCCACCCGGCGTCGGTGTACAGGTGGGCGCGTGCCAGCTGCCGGCCCTGGCCCGCGGCCTGCGGGTGCCCAGCCTCGTGGGCGCGCGGCCTCAGGGCTCGCGGGCGCGCGGCGAGTGACCCGCGGTCGACCGGCCGGTGGCCTATGTGGTGCCAGCACGGATGGCTGCCAGGTGTGCAATACTGTGAGCGCGCCTTGCTTTTGAGCATGGGTGTCAGCCACGGCCGGCCCGGGGACTGCATGGCAGGGGGGCGCGGATGAGCGGCCAGCGCGCGCGGGCGCGCCAGGCAGGCCATGCTGCAGCTGAACACGAGCCCCGCGGTGCTGGAGGTACTGGGCGCCCCCGTGGCGGGCAGCGACGTGCGTGCGAGCGTCATGACGGGTGCGCCAGCATGCGCCCTGCCCCCGAAAGCAGACGCCATCCGCAGAGTGGGCGGCACTGAGATTTGGGCTGCCCTTGCTCGCAAGGGGCAGCAACAGTGGGCGCGTGGTAGTGCCAGATGAGCTTGGATCTTCCCAGCCTTCTTTCGCAGCTGCATGATATGGCACACAGAAAATTTATAAAATGCTCTTCCTGGTTAGGGCATTGGCAGTGCATCCAGCAGGGCTTCATGATGTGAAACCATCACAGTTCTGCAGTTGCAAGGACTCCCAGGCAACGCCCCAACATGCTCAGCACCAGGTGCGCGCGCTGAGCGCGCGCGCGCACGCGGCGCAGGCGGCGGGCTGCGGCTGAAGGGCTACCGGCTGAAGTACCGCTCGCGCCGCGTGCAGATGATGTTCCCCATCGCCGGCTCCGAGCGCCGCGGCCTGGCATCGCTGGAGGCCAAGAAGCTGCGGGTGCGGCCCAACGGCAGTGTCGCTTGACAGTCTCGGCAGCACCATTGGATCATCATCTCACGCAAGCAAGTTGCGGGCACTCTGTCAGAAAGCTCCCAGAATGAGCAGTGCTTACAAGCACTGGTGCTCCGTCGTCCCGCGGCCAAGACGAGCTTGGCCACCAGCGCTCGCGACGTTGACCAGGCCGGGCTCCTGTGGCGCAGGGGAGGTACATCTTCAAGCTGCTCGCGGTGGATGTCCCGACCGTCGACGGCCCCGAGCAGCGCGTGTTCCTGGCTGGCGATGAGGCCGTCTACAACCGGGGTGCGCACCCGCCCCGCCGCGCACGCCGGGCCTGCCCGCCCGTGCACAGACCGCCAGACACACCCGTGTCCGCACGCGCACCCGGCCGGCAAGCGGATGCGTGCAAGTGGTCGAGGGGGTCCCGCAGCAGGACAGCAACATGCACGATCCTGAAAGGCGTGTGCAGGAGGCGGCACGCACGGCGGCGCGTCATGCAGGCGGCGCCAGCCGTGGAGCCTCGCCGGGGGCAGGGTGAGGGCAACCCCAGGTTAGGGTTAGAGCACACCATCAAGCCAGGGTCAGGGTCAGGGACGCGCGCACAGGAAACGTGCTGCGCGAGCTGCGCGATCTGTTCCTGCACACGCTGGTGCTGCGCGAGGCGCACGAGCGCAAGGTCAGGGTTAGGGCACACCATAGAGCAAGGGTGCGCACGCAGGTAACGTGCTGCGCGAGCTGCGCGACCCGTTTCTGCACGCGCTGGGCCTGCGCGAGGCGCACGACCGCGAGGACGACGTCGACGAGACGCTCGAGGCCGACGATGCCGTGCAGGCCGAGCGCCGCCGCGCTGCGCTGCTCACGGCCGGCGGCCGCGCGCCGCAGGGTGCGGCCCGGCGGCCTTGGGCCCGGCTGAGCACCCGCCATGCATCAGGGCAAAGCACGGTGCATTGAGTTTTACTGCCGGCCTTTGACAGGCCGACAATAGCAGTGCGGCCTGCAGAGCCCGGTCCAGGACGCCTGCAAGTGAATGCTGCTTGACATAGCACATGGGCGGCGCTGTCGCAGCACAGCGGTGGAGGCGCAAACCACCAGAGACGCAAACAGACTTCCATGGCGACTTGCATTGATTGTGGCAATTACTATGAGCAGCACCGCACAAACAGAGCGGGCGCACGTGGCGCACGGCGCGCAGGCGCGCTCGACGGCGGCGCGTACTTCCACGAGCGCGCGTACTGGCAGCTGCGGCGCTGGCTGGCGGCGCTCGGCGCCTGGGTGCAGCGCCAGCGCGAGGCGGCGGCCGCGCGCGCGGCCGCGGCCGAGCAGCAGGCCGCGTCCGCGCGGGTGGCCGCGGCCGCTCAGAAGGCCGCGGCCGCGCAGACGGCCGCGGCTGCGCAGACCGCCGCGGCCGCGCAGACCGCCCCGGCCACGCAGAAGGCCGCCGTCGCGCAGGAGGCCGAGACCCTTGTGAGGGTCAAGGCCTAGCGGAATGCTGCGCCGCGCGCCCCGCCCGGCCCCTGCATGGACAGACAGCGGAGTCCGCGGTGCAGGGGGCCGGCATGCGGCACGTCGCGCCTAGCACATCCAGGGGCTTCCAGATCCTGGACGAGCTGTGTGACACAGCAACCACCGGATTGGTTTCCGGATGGCACGATCGCAAGCCCAGCCCTACACAATGTCCGGGAGGCACAGTTTGCATCACACAGGCGCCCGCCAGCACGCAGCACCCAGAGCGTGCTGCGTGTGTCTGAACCTTTAGGGTTGCGGGTTGTGCAGGGGTGGCAACATCAGCACTAGTAGGCTTGTGGGTCGTATGTTTGTTCAGCATACTGCCTGCATGTCTGCGTCGTCTGCATAGGTGTTTCGTGCTGTGCTCTGAAGTACTCTGCTCGCTCAGTGCGTGCCACTCGCAGCGCATAGTACCAACTGGGATTATGCAAGGCACCTGTGCCTGATGTGTTCGCACCCTGGCACACCCTTGCGCTGCCGCCGCTGGAAACCCAGTGCAAATATGCCTGTTTGAATCCTATGCGGGGCCCTACGTTGGGTGCAGGAGGCACAGGCGCGCAACACCTGGGTGTTGATGTGACTACCCAGCGGCAAACACCTTTTCTCGGCACCGTGAGCCATGATGCATGCTGCTGTCAGCACGCGCTGTGCCTGCCCCACACCTTGACCAGGCCCCGGCGTGGCTCTGCCCTGGCGTGGCAGGCTTGGCACAGCAAGCTGGGAGCCATACATTTCACACACAGGCTCGACTCAGAAAGCAAGGCAAACCGCGAGCCAGGCGCGACCCTGGGAGGCCGCCCTAGGCCGGCAGGGGCGGCGGCGCGTCGTCCGGCGGCAGCGGCGGCGGCTCCTCAAACGGCTCGTCCGGCGGCAGCGGGGGCGGCTCCGCGTCGTCGGGCGGCGGGCCCTGCATGTGAGCGAGATGCCTCTTGTCAGAGCCATTCCTACTAGCAAAAGCCGTATGCAGAGCTTGCCGCCACAAGTGCAGGTGCCCGCGCATGCAGCGCCCTGAATAGCACGCTTATGCCCGGTCTGATCACTCATGAAGGAGTTGGCTAACTCGTGATGACCCGGCTGTGCAAGAAGGCGAGCAGCCTAAGCGGGCATGAGCAGCGCGCAGCCGGGCACGCCTCCGGCAGCGGCGGCGCCTCAAAGTCGAACGCGTCGTCGTCGTCCAGCTCCATGGACGGCAGCTGCGGCTCCGCGGCCTCCGGCAGCGGGCTACCGTACCCGCGCGCGGCCGGCCACGTCCGGGCGTTGACCCGGATTGCCCCCCTGGCCGAGGGCGCCGCGGCCCATGCCTGCGCGCCGCCGCCCTGCGTGGCGGCGCTGGGCGGGTAATCCCCCCTCTCGAGGACTGCCTTGCCGTCTGCATACCCTAGGGCCCCCGGCATGGCCAAGCCCGCCCGCGCGGGCAGCGGCGGGCCCTGCGGCACCGGCCGCGCCGCCGACAGCAGTACGGGCGGCAGCGCCGCAAGCGCGGGGCGCTGCCGCGCAAAATCGTTGAACGCCGCCGCCGCGCGCGCCTGCGCGGCCGGCGCCCCCCGCCCGCCCCCGCCATGCGCTGCCGCTACGCCATAGGGCGCGCCCAGCGCGCCGCTGGCGGCGGGCCACGGCTGCGCCGCCTGCGCGTGCTGGCCGCGCGGCGCGAGCCAGGGCGCGGAGCTGGCTGTGGCTGAAGAGGGTGCTGCAGGGTGCAGGGCCTCCAGCCCCGGCTGCCTGCCGCCCGAGCCTGGCTGCGCGCCAGCGTGCCACGGCGCGCGCTGCGCCGCCGGCGTCAGCGCGGCGTACCCCAGCGCGCCCGCGCCGTCGTCCCAGGCCTCGCCGTCGCCGGCCAGCGCGGGCGCCAGGTCGGGCGCCGGCAGCCGCACGGGCGGCGCGGGCGCGGGCATGGCCTGGCGCGCCGGCGCCGGCCACGGCGCCGGCGGCGCCGCGCGCACCGCCGGCGCCGCCGGCGCCGGCACGGTCGCGTCGTCCTCGTCCCACTCCTTAGACACGTCCCAGGCATCGGCGTCCAGGGGCGCGGGCGCGGCGGGCGGGCCAGAGCGCGCGGGCGGCGGCCCGATGCCCGGCGGGTAGTCGGCGGGCGCGGGCGAGGGGTCGAAGCCGGCGTCGGTCCACGCGGGGCTGGTCGCCGCGGGCGACACGCTCTGGTGCCAGGGGCTGCCCTCCGGGCTGCCGGCCGGGTCGCCGCCAAAGTGCGCCGGCGAGCCGCCAGGCAGCGACCCTGCCGGCAGGGGCGGGCCACGGCTGAGGCCCTTGATGGCGACAGGGCCATCTGTGCCACCGGGTTACATACTGGTTGAGTGCACAGAAGCGCCGGACAGTTGAGCACACATATCAGAGGAGCACATTGTTACGAGTTCCAGGTCTCAGCAGGGAACGCAGCAAGGAGTGATCAGGCAAACTGCAGAAACTGCATAAACTGCAGAACCGCCGAAGACACAATGAAGCGCCTAACAGCCCTGGAATCGAGAGCAAGTGACTCACCGGCGCGCTGCCAGGCAGGCGACGCATCCAGGGACGCCGGCGACGGCGCCCAGGAGCAGCCGTCATCGCCGCCGCCGTCGCCGTCGCCGCCGTCGCCGTCGCCGCCGCCGCCGCCGCCGCCGCCGCCGCTCCCGCCACCGCCGCCGCCGTCGCCGCCGCCGTCTTCGCCCCAGTCGTCATCGCCGTCCTTGAGCGCCATGTGCACCTCGCCGCCAGCGCCGCCCTCGATGCTGCACCAAAGCGAAGAGCCCGGTTGATGCTTATGCTTGACTGAAATACACAGTAGCGCCCACAGGTCAGGGTGCACGTCGCATGCTTCGCCTCTGGACCGTCCAGAGTGTGCACCCGCTGACAGCTCAGCTTTGCTGTGTATCCCAGTACATGTCATGCAAGGCCCCTTGACTGTACAGGCATGGTTGCTCCCCTGACACATGCCATGCCTGCTGGGTTCCATGAGCAGCCCACTGCGTCACTCAACGAGCCCGATGCCCTCGCGCGAGCGCGGGCGCCCGGCCGCACTTGAACGCAGCGTTTGCGCCGGCGCCCTGCGCAGAGGGCGGCGGCGCCGCGCCGCCCCGGCTGCACAGGCCCTCCAGCACGGGCGCGAGCACGGTGTCTGGCAGCAGCGTGCGCTGCGCCCAGATCCGCAGCACCTGGCACGTCCAGGCCAGGCCGTCAATGCTGCTGCAATGATCGGGCAGGCCGGCGGTGCGCCGCGAGCGCCAGCAGCGGCGCCCGGGAGCCGGCTTGGCAGTGTCAGCCATGCTCGACGGGGGGCAAGGCAGAGGCTGAGTTTTCACGGCCTGTCAACCAGTGCACGCTGCCGTCATGCGCCTGTGCTTCGGTGTGCGTGCAGACGTCAGGACCTGGGAGCAGCGATACCCTGCCGGCATCAACCCGCCGAGCACTCCTGCAGAAACCCTTTGCACAACCCTACGGGTGCGCGAGTGCGCGCCTTTTCAGCCTTGGCGGCGCCGTCGCGGTCGCCGGCCAGCGCGGCGACGAGGCGCGGCAGCGCGGCGGCGATGACGCGCGGGAAGGCCTGCCCGGCCGCGCCGTCTGGGCCGCAGCCCTTGCGGCCCGGCTTCAGGCAGCTCTGCAGCACGCTGTCCACCAGGTAGAGCAGGTCCACCCGCCGCGACACCACGCCCTCCTGCGCGCGCGGCGGACGCGTGTGCGCAGCGCTCCACGTGCCCCTGCTGGGCCCTGCCTGCTGGGGCTCGAGGGCCTGTGTTGGTCATCCATCCAGATGCAGGCCTTATCGCGGTGTCAGCTGCAGATGCGGGGCGCAGCCCCTTTGGCGGTGCGAGCCCATCCTCAAGCCTCTGCAACAGAGCTAGGAGCGGGATCCTCAAAACGGCAGGGTAGGCTCTGACGCCTGCTTGGCTGGCGCTGCACAGCGGCAGCGCGTCATGCCACAGGCGCGTCCGCCGCGCACGAGACCGCGATGCTGAGCAGCCGCCGCGCGGCGCGCGTGCCTTCTCGATGCGGTCCATGATGAGGCGAATGATGCGCGCGGCAGCGCCCACGCCCGCGCCGCCGAGCGCGAGCGCGGTCGCGCGGCCGATGCTGTCGCGCGTGCGCGTCAGCGCCGCCAGCGCCTTGGCCACCTGCGGCCGCGCGGCGCGCGCCTGTTCAGGCGCGCCCCACCTGGCGCAGCTCCCAGCCGGGACCATCTCGGGGAGGCTGCACAGAGCATCTCATATTCAAGCACCCTCAACCCACCCGGCCTCCTCTGCGGCAAACACGTGCTGCACAGGAACAAGGCAGGCGGGCCCGACACGGCCGCCATGTCGTGGAGTCGGAGCATGGGTGATGGTGTAGGGTTGGGGTCATGGAGGCGGAACTGGCCGCGCCTGGCCGACCGCCACAGCGGCTTCCATCTCCTCCTCGCGCCGCCGCTCCTCCGCCTCGCGCCCGGCCGCCGCCGTTGCGGCGGCCGCCGCCGCCGCCGCTGCCGCCGTCGCCGCCGCCGCAGCGGCCGCCGCCGCGCCGGCCGCCCTGCCGCCCGCCGCGTCGCCCGCCGCCGGCGGCCGGCCGACAGGGCTCCAGGGCCGGGCGCCGATCCGGGACGTGGCGCTAGGCGGGGCAGCCGAGCCGGGCGCCGGCGAGGCGACTGGCAGGCGCAGCAGGCCGCCCGGCGCGCCGATGGCGGTGGTGCGCCGCGGCGCGCCGTCGCCCGCGTCGCGCAGGCGCGCCAGCGGCGTCGCGAGCGGCGCGCCAGCCGCGCTGTCCCTGGGCGTTGTGGCATGCGTGAGCCGGATGACATGGGCAGCGCGCAGGTGCTGCACGCACCGGCCTCAGCCACGGCAACGTGAGCGCAGGCAACGTCAGGAAATTTTGTCTCGCGCGCGACGGAGAGCCCAAGCAAGCACACTGCGTACCCTGGCACCCTCCCTTGTGCATTCGGACACGCGAGCTCACACTCTTTGGTCGCAACGGCTGAAACGTCACAGTTAGAGCAGCGCCGTCCTCTCACGGTCGCTTGTGCAGGCGCGCCTCTGCAGCGCTGTCTTTGGAGGCAGAGCACCCGAGCTCGCCGCGGTGCCCGGGGTCGCGGCGGCAGCGCGCCGCAGCGCGTCGCCCTTCGCATTCCCCGGCGTATCCGCCGGAGACGCTCCGTGCGCCTCTGGCGCCGCACCAGACCCCGCGCGCGGAGGCGGTGGCGCAGCCTGCGCGGGTGCGCCGCCCAGCCTGCTGCCGCGGCCCAGCGGCCGCGCGCCTGGCGCCGCCCTGCTCCCGCCGCTCGCTGCGGGCGACGGGGACGCCATCCCGGCGTGGCCAGGCACCGCGCGCGCCGCAGCCTTGCGCGCGCCCTGCGCAGCGCCGCCGGCCGCCGCCGCAGCTGCCCCGCCGGCCTGCTCGCCCGCGCGGCCGCTGCCAGCCGGGCGTGGCGCGCGCGGGTCTCGGCCATCGCGCTCGCGGATCTCGGCCGCGGCGCCGGCGGCCGCGGACGTCCGGGCCCTGCGCTCCTCTGCTGCGCCGTTTGCAGCAGCGGCGGACGCGGGTGCTGCAGGGGCCCCGCCGGCCGCGGACACCGGTTCAGCGGGGGCTTGGTCGCCGGGCGCGCCTCCCGCAGCTGCGTCGGTCGCGGGCGGGCCAGCAGCACCGTCGGCCCCCGCGTCGGCATCCGGGGTCCCTATGCGCGCTGCGGCGCTTGCAGAGCCTGCCGCCGCTGACGCTGAGCGCCGCGCGCGCGCCGCGTCGGCAGCGCCCGGTCGCCCGTGGTCCGCTGCAGGCTGCTCGCCATGCGCCAGCGGCGCTCCAGCGGCTGCGGAGACGTGCGCAGGTTTGGCCTGGTTCGCAGCCGCGCCTGCGGGGGCCGCGCCGGCCCCCGCCGCCGCCCCCGCCGCAGCCGGTGCGGGCCCGCCCGCGTCCGCGGCCGCTTGCGCCGCCGGCCTGATCTTGGTAAGCCGCCCTCGCTTGCGCCCCGTCGCGACGGCCGCCTCGCGCGCGGGCGCGCCAGCGGCCGGGCCGGCTGCCTGCGGGCTGGCGCCGGCCGCGCCCAGCGCAGCGGGCGCATCTGCGGGAGCGGCCGGCCGCCCGGCGGACGCCCCGGCATGCGCCGAGCGAGGCCTCTTCGCTGCGCTGCCGCCGCCAGCGCTGCCGCCTGCCGCAGGTGTGTCCGCAGGCGCAGACTCCTGCACGGGCCGCGGCGCACTGCTCAGCCACGACAACATACACGCTGCAAGTACCTGCTTGACACTCCCCTGCAAGCCGCGCCCCAGGCGAGACAGCAACAGGCAGCACCAGCGCATGCCGCTCCTACCAGTGGCCGCCTGCCCAGGCAGTCGGGGGTGCGTGCTCGCCTGCGGTTCAGCCGCGTCCGGCCCTGCGGCCTCGCGTGCGCGCGCCTCTGCGGCTGCGGCCTCCGCGCGCGCCTGCAGGTCCGCCTTGGACGGGCGGCCCCGCTTGCGCTTGACGCCTGCCGGAGCCAGCGGCGCTTTGCCCGTGGGCTGAGCAGGCGGCGCTTGGCCCATGGGCTCCGCAGGCGGCGCTTTGCCCGTGGGCTGCGCCGGCGGCGCTTTGCTTGTGGGCTGAGCCGGCGGCGCTTTGCCCGTGGGCTGCGCCGGCACCTCGGCCGGCACCTCGGCCGGACCTGGCTGAGCGGCTGGCACAGGGGCAGCCCCTGCGGCGGCAGCGGCCGCGGCCGCGGCCGCGGCGCGCGCTGCCAGGTCCGCTTTGGAGGGCCGGCCCCGCTTCCTCTTCACGGTGACCGCGCCAGCTGCAGTGACCGGCACCACCACGCCGCCGCTCGGGGACGCGGGCTGCCCGGGCGCCGCGCTGGGCGCAGGAGCGGCGCCGGGCGCGGGCGCTTGCGGCGCAAGCGCGCGCTCCTGTGGCGCTAGCGCGGCACGGGCTGCGGCCTGCTCGCCTGTCTCTGCGCCTGCTACAACAGCTGGCGGCGAGGCGGTGCTGCCTGCGGTCGGGGCTGCGGCATCCACGCCGCGCGCCCCGGCAGCCTCGGATTCTCCCAGTCGAGGGCGCTTGGCACGCAGGCGCTCCGCACTGGCCGCCACGACATCACTGGGCGGAGGGCCTGCCTCAGCAGCGGCAGGGGGCCGCTGCACAGGCCCGTCTGTGTCGCCAGTCATGTGCGCCAGCCAGCGCGGCAGCCGCACGCTGGCCAGCAGGACGCCATGCGACTCTCAGGCTACGTCAGATATACCTCGACAGCATGGGCGGCAAGTTGTCCAGCTTGACCCATGCGCTGGCAACTGTCGGCAGGCAAGCGAGCGATGCGCGGCGCTGTGCGTGCGAAGGCCAAATAAAGTAAACACGCACTTCTCTCACGCAGATAGAGCTGGTCACTATGTTGTGAGAAGCAGACTCGCTCTGGTCCTTGACCAGAATATTTTTCTATAGCGACCTAGCAACCCTCCCCCCAGATGCAGCTTTAGCATGGGGCAATCCGTGCGAGACACCACAAGATGGAGCCATCCGTGCGAGACAGCACAGGATGGTGACAGAGAGCATGTGCATGTGCGTGTTGCTTGTGACGAGCCTGCTATACAGAGACTTCGCGCTCTAGGACTGGCCTATACACACGCAAGTGGTAGCAAACGCTGCCCCAGCTCGTCTTCTCGTGCGGTGAAGGCTCGACGCTGTTCAACTGACACGGCCGCTTTCAATACCCCAGCGCCATGCCCCAGCAAGCTCTGGAGCCGGTCGCCCCGGCCAAACCCGCGTCTGCAGCCTACTTACCCGGGCGCTTCTTGCCAAAGATCTTGCCGGCCTGGGAGCCCCGCTCGCGCTTGTCCACGATGTTGGCCAGCTGGTTGAGGGCGGGCCCGGCGATGTTGAAGCCCACCTGCGGCCAGCCGCCACGCCTGTCACACAGGACCGGTGTCCGCACGCGCGGTCGAGCGCGCGCGCGCCCCGCGCGGCCGCTCTGCCAGAGGGGGTGCCAGGGACTGCATGCCGGCCAAGCGCAGGCCCCCGCCATGTCTCACGCACTCAAGTGCCTGCTCGTCGACTTGTCAAGTCAGCTGCAGACCAGGAGCCTTGGCTCGCGCGCGTCCTGCGTGCCGCTGCAAGCCAGGAGGCAGAATGCCGCGGCTGCGTGCGCACCCAGCCAACGACGGGCAGGAAGAGGGTGGCAATGATCGCCACCCGGTTGTCACCTGCACGCCCACGACAGGCTTGCTGTGTGCGCCGCTTTGTGCGCGACTCCAGTGTCCGGTCTTCTTCGCATAAATAAACAGAGCAGCCGGTGTAAAGAAATGATGAGAGCTGTGTGTACCACTCTGCAGAAGATCACTTTGCTTTCGGCAGGCACTGGCAACTTCACGCACGCTCTTAAACCCAGAGGCACAGCACCGCACTGTTTTAGCTGAAACGCGTCCCCTATGCCCACAGTAGGCAGTGGAGAGGAGGCAGCTGTGGGGATGGGGGCACACTGGCAGCGAGCTGGAAGGCCTCAGTGGCTGCGTCAGCCTGCGGGGCGGTCAGCAGCGACGCCGCGCTCAGGCCCACCAGGGCGCTGACGATGGCGCGCTTCTTCAGCGCCAGGCGCGCCAGGCCCTGCGCCTTGCCGGCGTTCGCGCCGCGCTCGCGCTTGTCCACGATGTTGGCCAGCTGGTTCAGAGCGGGGCCGGCGATGTTGTAGCCCACCTGGCACAGTGTGAGAGCTGTTGGTTGCCCTTGCCATGGCCATTGTAGTCACGGTGCGCGCGTCTTCGTGCGCCAAGCATGGCACACAAACAGCTATCAGTGCAGGCGCCAGTACACTCAGAAAACACAGAATAGCAAGAGGCGCGCGCAGCAAGGCACACCCAGCCGACAACCGGCAGGAAGAGCGTGGCGATGATGCCCACGCGGTTGTCGCTGCCGGCCAGCTGCGCGACCTCCTGCGCAGCGCTGGCGTTGCCCGCGGCCAGCAGGGTCGCCGCCGCCGTGCTCCAGCACACCGCCGTGCTGATCGCAGCCTGCGAGCGCCGCACCGCCTCAAAAGCGCGCCGGCGACCTGCTGTGCTGCGCCAGCGCAGTCGCGCTTGCTTCCCTGTCACCCAATGCAGGCCTGACATTCTTCTGTGCGCGCAACCGCCTGCACCTGAGCGTCAGCCGGCGTAGAGGCCCGTGCGGCCGTGATGCAGTGCCTGCAGCGAGGGCTCGCACGAGCGGGCCTGCTCGCCAGGAAGGGCGTCCGCTGGGTCAGGCCCGCGGGCATGGTGATGCACGATGCTGCCATCCTGTATCACGTGCGGAGACGCGGGTGCTCGGAAACGAAGCAGGGAGGGGAGCCCGGCCTGAAGATAAAGGACCGATATCCCAGACCGGTCAGTAGGGTGGTAGGTATGGAGCCGCGGTTACTGAGGCGTTTCATCACAAGCTGTGCAAGGCGTTGCAGCCCCGCGCGGTGCGGCCATGCCTAGCTCATCTCGACAACCTTGGAGTTGTACTCCTGGTTGTGCCGGAGCAGGGGCAGCCCGCCGCAGGTGCGCCTCCGCTGCAGGACCAGGGCGACCGCCGCAGCCACGCAGCCCACCGCCGCCAGCGTTGCGAGGACCGCGCCCGCCACGGCGCCGCCGGAGACGCTGCATGGGCTGCATGCGAGTCAGCCTGCTCCAGTCCAGCCTGCATGCACCACCGACACAGACAGGCCCACGGCGGCCGCGCGCCTGTTGGCGGGCTGCACCGCGGCGGGCGCGCTCTGCAGCACGCCCGTGGCGACCGCCAGCGCGGGCGCCGCGCCGACCAGCTGCGCCGCCGCCGGCGCGGTCGCGGCCGCGCTGGGCGGCGCCGGCGCGGCCGCGCCGGGCGCGGGCGCGGCCGCCGCCGAGCAGGTCATGTTGTCCGCCGCGGTGACGCCGCGCGGCAGCGGGCACGTGAACGCGTTGCCCATGGCGAACACGGCCGGCTGCCACGCCAGCGGCGCGTCGCGGCCGCGTGCGGGGAACAGGGCATCCGGCACCAGGCCGCTAAAGTTGCAGAAGCTGATGTCGATCACGGCCGGCGCGCTCTCGACGGCCAGGCCGTCGCCGGACGCGGCCGCCACGCCCTGCAGCTGGAGCGCAGCAGGCACGCTCATGGCCAGAGGTCAACGCATGCATGTCGCCACGGCGCATGCGCATGCACCAAGCCAGAGCGCGCTGAGGGCGTACGGTTGAACAAGGCATGCACAAAACATGTTCACATGGAAGGCGGCGCATGTCGGGCGGTTTTGCGTGGACCCTGCCATGCGCTGCATGCCGTGTGCAGCCTGCATGGCCTCTCAAAAGCGGGACTGGACGTACCGCCATGGAATCAGACCCGACAGAGGCAAGGCCGGCGGGCACGGTGCCGCCCAGCGCGCCATTGAAGCTGATGTTGAGGTATGCCACGCTGCTGAACGCGTCATCGCTTGGCAGCTCGAGCGTACCGCTGCGCGCACAGCCGCAGCGCTCGCCGCGAGCTACCTGTGGGCATTGTGCAGGCGCCGCGGCATGCGCGCACACGACCTCATGCCCCCATGGTGCCGCCTGCCGCGCGCCTCAGCGAGTTCAGGCTGACGTCGAGCACGGTCAGACTCCCGGCGGTCCCGAGCGCGCTGGGAAAGGCGCCCTGCGTTCCCACCGGCGGCCTCAGCCCACTGATCACCGAATCCATGTGAAAAGTCCCTACATGGAGCGGGCTACCTGCAGCTTGTTGACGCTGAGGTCCGCGTATGCCAGCGGCCAGGCCGCCAGGCTCTGGTTGCTGCTCCACGCGCCGGGCAGCGCGCCCAGGGAGCAGTTGTGCGCGTCCAGGCTCACCAGCCCGCCCGGCACATCCGGCAGCGCCCTGCAGAGCCGCCCAGGCAGGTGGTGCGGCTGGCGCGCAAAGCTGCCTCATCATGAAGCACACTGCGTCCCATGGGGCCTACACTTGCGGTGTACTTGAGTGCCGGGGCTTCATGAAGCATGAGACTGCACCAGCGGGCGCACACCCGGTCAGCATGTTGCTGTACACCTGTAGGTCCACCAGCGGCAGCCCCATGAGCGCCGGGGGGAGGCTCCCTGGGGTGGTGCGCCGGCTCAGCAATCCCAGCTTTGTATATCATCTGCAGTGGCGGGCCGAGCGGGCGCCCGGCGGCTGGGCACTTACGGCAGCAGGCTGCCAGCGCGTGGCCCAGGCGCACCCGTCAGGCCGTTCTGGCTGAGGCTGAGGTACTGCAGAGCGGCGGCCGGCCCGCCGGCCAGCGCGCCGGGCAGGCTGCCCGACAGCGCGCAGCGGGACACATCCAGCGACACGAGCGCGCTGCCTGCATGCCCGGCATGCACATCTGTCATGCTCAGAGAAGCAACATCGCATAGAAGAGCAGCAACTGTGCGATTGGGCTCACACGTGGCGATGCGTGAGCTTGCTCTGGTGGAAGGGCGCGCCGTTGGAGAGGAGGCATGCGGGCAAGCTGCCCGCGATGGGGTTGCCGCCCAGGTACAGCGCCTCCAGCCCGCCCGCGGCCAGGCCGCACGCCGCGGCGCCGAGGCTGCCCGTCAGCATGTTTGACGAGAGGTCCAGGAAGGTCACGGCGGGCGGCAGCTTGGCCAGCGCGGCCGACACGTCGCCCTGCAAGGCATGCCGCTCTCTCGACGCCGCAGGATTGCATGCCTGGGCCAGCGCGCGGGCGCAAGCGGCATGCGTTGCGCGCCTGCAGCGAGTTGGATCCCGCCGCAAGGGCCTCGAGGCGGGCGAGCTGCCCCAGCGCGGCGGGGAGCGTGCAGTTCAGCCCAAACCCTGCACCGCGCCCGCATGTCAGGCTGCGGGGGCCAAAGAGGCCTGACACTGCGGGCCTCAGCAGGCAGCTGGCAGGGCGCGCCTGCCAGGGACAGCCGGAGCAGGTGCCCATCGGGGTCGCAGACGTTTGGCTGGACCTGCACCAGAGCATGCGACCTGAGGCCAGCGCAGGGCAGGTCGACGCAGCGGCCGGCGCCTGCTGCAGGCCGTGCGCGCCTGGCAGAAGTCTAGAAAGAGGGTCTGGTTGGCACCCTCGGCCAGGTCCGCCCACGCGGCGCACGTGCTTGCACAGCACCTGCAAGAAGCCCGTGCGCGCGCGCGCCTCATGCTACAGCGCTGCACAGCTTACAGAGAGGATTGTCGCAGCTTGTCTGGGGCAAATTATGCGGCGTGCGCGCACTCGCTGTGCACGCTCTGCAGCGCGGCCTGCTCGGAGAGCGCCAGGGAGCCGCCGCTGGGCGAGGCCATGACAGACAGGCTGTAGTGCGTCCTCGCCGCCGTTCCGACCACCTGGGTGCGGGCGCACGTGTCAGGCCAGGCCGCAAGCACATGCCAGGCAGCAGCCGCGCTCAGGTGCTTCCCAATCCAGTAGGTTACGTGACAATGACGGCAAATCAGGCCGGGGCGCGCACGGCGCAGACCACGTCAAGCTCGCCCTGCCACAGCGCCTGGCGCGTTAGGTCGGCGCCGCGCAGCAGCGACACATAGTCCGCCTGCCCTCCGTCAAGCGCTGCACGGCGAGTTGACACCGCCGTCAGCAGGCACAGCATCACGCTTCTCTTGTCGGGTGTTCTTGTACAAGGCGCAGGGGTGGACGAGGGAGAGCAGGCGCACCGCTGCTCCAGGCGTACTGGCCAGGCGAGGGCGGGCCATAGGCGTAGAGGCTGGCGGCGGGCGAGCAGTAGAGATCGGCATCGCCGCCCGGGCCGCTGAGCAGGGTCAGCAGGTAGCTGCTGCTGCTGTTTGCTTGCACCTCATACAGAGTGCTCTGGCCCTGCCGGGCGCTCGAACACAGGGCTTATACCATTTGGCTCTGTGCGGCTGTGCAGGCACCGGTCACAAGCTTGCAAGTGCAAGTCCTATCATGCCTGTGCTAGGTAGCCTGTCGCAGGCACTCCCAGCAGGAGCGGTGCAATGGAGCTGGCCTGCTGCGAGCAAGCGCAAGCGCTCAGGGAAGCTTGTTGCGCGTGGTTTCACTTGGCCTAGCACCGCGCTACTCTTATACGTACAGCAGTTTGCAGTGCTAGGGACTGCGCAGGCGCTGCCTCTGGAAGAGCTAGCGGTAAGGCGGCTGCCGGCGCTGGAGCATCTGCGCTTGCATTGGAAGTAGCGAGCACTGTCAGCAACAGCAGAGAGCTCAGCACGCAGGTCAGCGTCATACTGCTGCTGTTACACTGGACAGAAACAGGCAGAGACTCGCAACGATTCCGAGCTCACCGTCCCGAGGCGCCGTTCGTACAACTCTGAAAGCCCGTTTAAATACAAATTGTAGGGTGTTGAGTAACTCAGCCTGGCAGGTCACGAGAAATATCCAGCAATAACAGTGGCGAGCAACCAGGCACAACGCGAGGGGCTGCACAATCTGCAACGCAAGGGGCTACACCACTTGCAACGACTCGTCACGAAAGCGCCTCTCCCCACCCGGCTCTTTCCCCCAGGCGCTACACCAGCAGCTTGGGCCGCGGGCGGATCTGGATGTCCGCATACGGCTCCTCCTGCTCCAGCTCCACATACCCGCGCGACTTCAGCACCAGCAGCTCGAAGAACCAGCGGCAGGCCTCGCTGCGCGGCTTGCCCTTGGCCACGCCTGCAAAGCTCAGGGCGTCGACCGGCCGCGCCGCTGCGCTGCCTGCCAGCCGGCGCTTCTTGCCGCTGCTCGGCCCGCCCGCAAAGCTCTCCTGCGCGTCACACAGCGGCATTTTGCACGCGAGCAGTCTGCTTTGCTGGGTCCTGCCGGCGTGCTGCGCGCCAGCCTCAGACCGCTCGGGTCGGGCAGACAAGCAGCGACCTCGCACAGTAGGGGAGTGTAAGCGTGGGACAAGACATAATCACCTCCAACCTCCCGATGTGCCCAGAACGCTCACTACCACGGGCTTCACTAGTACGCCTGCAGGCCGCAGCGTCCAGCGTCCAAAAGACGAGGCCCTGGGCGGCAGCGCGCCTGCAGGTGCGCAGCGACCCGGCGCGTGCGCTCAGTAAAGCAGCTGTGCGCGCCGCCGCCCTCGCGCCCCTGGCTGTCGTCCGCAATCTCGCACGCCGCCAGCCCCGCGCCCGACAGCCTGCGCGGGCACGCGGCGCGCTGGGCAGGCCACCGGGGTACACCCAGAACGCTTCCAGTGCACCTCCGAACACCGCGTCTAGTACACCAGCAGAGGCTGCCCTCTTGAAGTGCACCGGGCGGGCGCGCCGCACACCAATAAGCACATGCATGGTTGCGACTGCCTGGCGCCCCATGCCTGCACCAGGCTGCATACGCTAGCCGATGACATGCCACAGCATGCGCGGCCTGGGAGGACAGTCCCTGCTCGCCGCCAAGCCACGAGCCGCAAGCTGGGGATCTGCTGTCGGTGACGGGGCGCCGCACCGGACGGACGCGCGCGCGCTGCGGCTGAGCGAGGCGGGCTCTGAGGGGAAGCCGCCATCCGCGCTGAGCGGGAAAGCCTCGTCCGCGCCGCCGTCATAGGGGCCCACGTCCATGCCTGCCGGCGCTGCGCATGCGCGCCCTCACTTGCGTGCTTTTGGCACAGGGACGGGCTTGTATCGCACTCGGTGCACAGCGCTGCGCGGTGCGTGGCCTGCACAGTGCTTTGGGTGATGACCAATTCGGGTGTGAAACCCTGGCATGCCGACACATCTGCTTAATGACACACAGCGCCGCACGCCGCAGCACAAAGGTATGCGGCTGAGCGGAGCCTGTGCTAGGCGCAAGCCAGCGCTCCGACCAAGGGCAGCCAGAGCCGCAGCGGTCGTCACCTGCATCGGCAGGGGCACAGCCGGCGCTCGGCGGCGGCCCAGCTTCATACGGCTCCCCGCCTGCATCGCCGTCCGGCGGCGGCCCAGCCTCGTACGGCTCCCCACCTGCAGCGCAGTCCGGCGCGCCAAAGTCCATGGGCGCGGCTGCATCGTCGAGCGCGCCGCCGGGGGGCCCCTCAGCGGGCGCCGCCTGCGCATTGGCGGCCGAGCGCCGGCGGCCCGCCGCCGCCGGCGCGGCCAGGCGCCGCGCGAACACGTCGTGCAGCGGCTGCGCCATGGCCGCCGCCAAGAACGCCGGCCGGGCGGCCAGGGCGTCCGCCGCCGCGTCGCCGCAGTGCGCCTGCGCGCCGGCGCCGGGCAGTATCAGGTCCCGCCGGGCGAGAGCGGCCCCGCGGCACCGCGGCAGTGCTCATCGCTGCGGGTGCTGCGCCGACTGCTGCTACCCAGTCGGACCAAGGTGCAGGTGCACGGGACGTAGTCAGGCAGGGGTGCCAAGCGACATCTGTGCGCTTCCCATGCATGCGACATGGCCACTCAGATGCCCACGATGCGACGCGCAGCAGACACCGCGAACAGCTGCGCACAAGCTCGCGCCCGCCCGCCCCGCGCGCACCGCATACAAGGGCCCGGCGGCGGGCGGCGCGGCGGCCAGCGCGGCCGCGCCAGCGCGCGCCGGGCGCAGCAGCGGCGCACGGTCCTGCAGCAGCGCGCGGATGGCGGGGTTGGGCAGCTGCGTGGCCGCGTGCGCGCCGCGGTCCACGTCCAGCTGCACGCGCGCGCGCCGGCCGCGCGCGCCGCGCTGCGCCGCTGGCCGCGCGGCCGCCTCCGGCGTGCGCGCCCTGCGCGGCGGGCGGGCGGGTCGGCGGCGCACGCTGCACGCCGCGGCATGCTGCCGCCGCTGCGAGGCCTGAGTCGCGCGCGCTCCGCCACCCCGGCGACAGACACAGGCCTCCCAGCACCTGTGCTTAAGCTAGGAGTGCAAAGGCAGCTGGACTTTGCGCGGAGCAGGCCTGCCGGACCGAACTGCTGCTGCGGTCGCAGCAGGAGCCGCGCCTTGCCCGTGCCGTTGCAGCAGGCCGAGACGGCAGCCCCGAGCCGCACCCGAGGCTGTCGCCGGGCGTGGGCAGCGGCGCCAGGTCGGCCAGCCCGCCGCCGTCCGAGCCGGGCGTGGGGCCGAGCGCGCTCGCGTCCCCACCAAAGTCCGCCGCCTCGGACGCCGGGCGCCCGCCCGACGGCGGCGGCAGCGCGTCCGCCGCGTCGAACAGGTCGTCCGGGGGCGCTACGAAGCGCTCGCCTGCACGGCCGCCCGCCCTCGCAGTGGGCGGCGTCGCCGTACATGCTTACGCGCCGTTCGTTTTTGCTTGCTTTCAGTGTGAATGTCAGTCCAAGACTGTCAAAGGAACACGGCCCACCCCAGCACACTCCGCACTCACACACTTGTCAAGCAGACTGAAAAGACATCAGCGCACAACAAGACGGCAGGTTGCAAGGCGCACGCAGCTGATGGTACAGCGTGCTGTGCGACCCTCCAGCGCATCCTAATCTAGGCGGCGCTTGGTGGCTGGGTGGGCAGGGGTGCGTGGAGAGCCGCGCGGGGGCGGACCGTCGGCGTCCGGCTCCGCCCGGCCCGGCGTGAACAGGCGCTCGGCGTCGTACAGCGGCGCGGAGCGCGCGACAGACGCCTCGCGCCGCAGCAGCTCCGGCGCCTCCAGCGACAGGTGCCGCTCCAGCTCCTCGCCCGACGCCTCAAAGCGCTCCTCTGCGCGCCGCGCGGCGCCCCCGCTCGCGCCCTGGTGCGCTGAGTCAGAGCGCCGGACTCTTGCAACAAAGCCTACATGCGGCGCCTCCAGCGGCTGGTGCCGCCCCAGCTTCTCGCCCGCCGCCTCGCATCGCTGCGCTGCCGCGCAAGACAGCTCGCCCCTGCTGCGGCGCCCAATGCAGCATCAGCCCATGTTCCAAACGCTCGCCACGAGCTGCTCTGCCTGCCAGACACCCCGGCGTCTCGCCACCCAAGACCAGCCTTGTGGATGACGGCCTGGAGGGATGGGGCGGAGCAAAGAGCACGCCGCTGCCAGCGGCGCGAGCAGCGCGTGCATGCCCTCCTGGCAGCGGCAAGCCCTGAGCTGCGGCCGGGCGCCACGAGCGGTCGCTCGCAGCGTCCGGGGCGCGCACCGTCCATGGACACCTGGGAGCCTATGAGCGCGGACACGTCCTCCGCCAGCATCACCGAGTCGCGGTGGCTCATCGTGAAGCGGCCCGGCATCTTCAGGTCCATGGGCTCAAACAGCCTGCGCGCGCGCCCCGGCCGGCTGACCGCCCAATCACAGCCGAAGCGCTCGGTAAGAGGCGCGGAGCGCGCCCAGCGCGGCGGCGCGTTGGCGGGTGACCCGATTTGTGCTCGTCGTGCGCGCGACAGGCATGGGGCGGCGGGGCGGCGCACTCGACGGAGAAGCCGCCCAAGAAGTCGGCGTCGGTGAACTCCGGGAGCGTGATGGCCGCGTGCGGCGCGCTCGCGCCCTCCGCTGGCAGGTCCACCATGCCGGCCTTGAATGCCTGCAACGCGCGGCCGCCCGCGCTGTAGCGCCGCCCAGCCCGCACCGCCCTCTTTGGGGGTCACCGCCTCCCGCTGTGTTGTCTCACGCCGCCCCCGACGGTTGCGAAAGAGGCCGCACTGGCGCGCGCGGCGGCGTGCGCAGGTCGGACGGCGAGCGTGCATGCAGGGCGGGGGGGGCGCGCCTCCTTGATCTTCGCAAGCGCGTCGTTGCAGTCCTGGTGCAGGTAGCCGACCTTCTTGGAGTAGACCTTGACCACGCCCAGCAGCAGCTGCCCCGACAGCCGCAGCGCCAGCGGCGCCTCTGGGTTGATGATGGAGTCTGCACACGGCGCGCGACAGTGAAGACCAGGCAAATACTCGACGAGCGTTGTGCTGGCCCCACAGCGCGCGGCGGGCGCACGCGCGGCCAGCGTGGGGAGCGTTGTGATGCGCGCGCACCGACAGATGAGTCGATGTTCGCCTCAAACACCTGGTTGCGCTTCAGGCGCTTGTCCAGCGTCGCGGCAATCCATATGATGCCCAGCGGCCCCTTCTTGGCCAGAATCTGCACCGAATAAAACATCCTGGCAAGCGCGCGCGCAGCCGCACCTTCCCCCGGTGTGGGGAACACCCACCCAGCACGCCTGCTGGACCTCGAGCAGGAACTTGTGCGGCGCAGAGGCTTCGTATTTGGCTTTGTAGAGGGCCTACTTAGGGCTTGAAACAAGCGTGCGCGAGGCCCAGTAACTGGGCCCCAGTTAGCAGCGAAAAGAGGTAGCAAACGAGAAAGGCACGACTGGTCACTCTCACAGCCTTGAACCATGGGCACCTCCACGACTGCCAGCATGGATGTTGATGGCGATGGGCTGGAGGGCCCACCAGCTGCGTGAGTACATTGTGTGGATTGAGCTATCATGCAGTCACTTTCTTTGCAACAGGAGATCGACCTGTTCAAATTTGTTTACCTTGAAAACGTTGGTTACATGGTTGCTGCAACGCCAGGACGGGCAACCGCGGCCTGCTGTGCGCCCCGTCGTCGAGCGCCGCCGAGGCGCCGCAGCTGCAGCGCGCGACCGCGAGCGTCGAGTGCCGGGTGCGCTCGCCGCGCCGAGCTCTGTGCGTGGCCGTCCGTCCGCAAGGCGCCGCGCAGCGCAGGCGGCCGCACAGCCGGGCTGCGCCGCACCGCAGGACGACCGCTTCCGGCTGGAGAAGCGCACATACGACAGCCAGTACGCGCCCATCTACTTCTGCCGGCTGGAGATCATGACGCCGCTGCTGCTGGCGCGCGTGGCGCAGCAGTGGCCGGGCGTGCCCGTGTCCAAGATCCTGGACCTGCCGGAGGGGCAGGAGGTGGCCGTGATCGGCACTGTATATAAAGAGATGAAGCTGAAGCCCTCCATCCTGGACGAGTATAACAAGGCGCGCCCGCGCCCGCGCCTGGGATTGCGGTCGGCAGCCTTGCCGCTGCCGTCGCCTCCTCGATGCATCACCTCGGACGCCCACTGAGGGCTGTCTTCGTACCTGCTTGCTTTTATCCCTTCGGGGGCGCCGCAGACCACATCCACCTCTCGACCACGCGCAGAGTGGCAGTGCACAGACGTCTGGTCGTACTCTTGCAGTGCATGATGTAGCCTAAGTAGAATGATGAAGGGAGCGCGCAGGAGCGCGGCCTGGAGGCGCTGACGGGCCGCGCCAAGCTGGCCGCGCCGGACGACACGCTCGTGCTGGAGGACGCGAGCGCGCGCATGGCGCTGCGCGGCGCCGGCTGCCCGGCCGGGCCGCTGGTCACCGGCGTCGTGACCGCCGTGCGCGGCGCCGCGGCGCCCGGCGGCGACTTTGACGTGAAGGCGCGCCTTGCTGGGCACGCCTCTGCTGGTGAGCAACTGGTCCCAGTCCTGAGCCCAGGGGGGCGCACAGCCTCTGCTCTTTGATGGGCAGCCGTGCGCGCGTCTTGTGCAGGAGCAGACCCCTGCACGTGTGCTGTGCGCCCCTGCTGACGGTACCTGCGGCCCCGACCCGTCCGCCCGGCCGCGCGCACGCAGGAGACGCTGTTCGCGCACCTGGGCCCGCAGGCGCCGCGGCCGCCGCCAACGGCCGGCGGCGCGCCCAAGTACGTGGCGCTGCTGAGCGGCCTGGGCGTCGGCGCGGGCGGCGACCCGGCGCGGCTGGCGCTGGCGGTCGACTACCTCGCCGGCTTCCTCGGCGGCGCCGCCGAGCAGGCCCTGGCCGCGCAGGTGCGCGCGCCCGGCCCCGCGGGGGCGCAGCGCGCGCGCGCGCGGCCGCGCTCCGGCGCCGGGGAGGGACTTTGGCGGCGCTGCGGGTGCGGCCGCGGCTGCCTGGATGCGCGGCGCGCCAGGCGTCCCCTGCTTGCTCGCAGCGGCTGGACGCGGCCGCCAGGCGCTTCGCGATCGCGCCGAGCCCGAATTGCGCTGCCGCGCGGCGCTCGCGCCGGCGGCCCCCACGAGTGCGACGCGCGGCGCGCAGCCGGGCGGGCTGGGCAGCCTCACGGAAGCCCTGACTCCAACAGGACCCTATGTGCGCCCCGGCCGCAGGTGGTGCGCGCCGTGGTCGCCGGCGGCCTGCTGGCCAGCGCGGCGGCGCTGGAGGCGCCGCCGCCGCCGGCAGGCGCGCCGCGGCTGCGCGCGCCCGCGCTCGCGCTCGGCCCGCTGCGTGAGGCGGACCTGCTGGTCGCGCAGCTGGCGGGCGCGCTGCCGGTGGACGTCATGGCCGGCGCGGCCGACCCGGCCAACCAGGCGCTGCCGCAGCAGGCGCTGCACGCGTGCCTGCTGCCGACAGCGGCCGCCTACCCCACCCTCGCCCGGCGCGTGCCCTGGAGCCCGCCGGGATGCCGATCTGTCGCCGCATGACCAGAGCGGGCCGGCTGTGAAGCTGCGTGCAGTCAGACGCCGCAGAAGTGGCACACAACTTTTAGGTTGAACGACAATGCCAGGGGGACACGCTCGATTACGTGCAGGAGCTACCCTGATGGGGAGCATGCGGGCTGGAGGGAGATGCCAGCCATGGGCCCCGCTCTGAGCCGCACGCTGCCGCAGGGTCACCAACCCGCACGAGTTTGAGGCGGACGGCGTCAACTTCCTGGGAACATCGGGGCAGAACGTGGCCGACGTGCTTCGCTACTCGGAGGGCGACGACGCGCTCGACGCGCTCGGCCGCCTGCTGGAGTGGGGCCACCTGGTGCCCACCGCACCCGACACGCTGGCGGCCTACCCCTTCGCGGACAACGACCCGTTTGTGCTGCGCGCCGCGCCGCATGTGCTGTTCGCGGGCAACCAGCCGGCGCTCGCCACGCGCCTGGTGACCGGTGCGCGCCCGCCCGGGGCGCCCCGCGCGCGTCGCGCAGCGTCCGGGGCGGGGCATAGTCCTGCCCCGCGGCCGGCTGGGCGCGCGCGCCTGCCCAGGCTCAGCTCACATTGTCACAGGACAACCTTGGGTGGCTGGCGCGGGAGCGACTGCCGTGCGCGCTGCCCTGCACTGGGTGCTGAGGCCGGGTACCGCCGCGGCGGCGCAGGGCGCGAGGGGCAGCAGGTGCGGCTGGTCTGCATACCCAGGTTCTGCGACAGCGGCGTCCTGGTTCTGGTCAACCTGGACACGCTGCATGTACATCCAATCACCTTCAACGCCAGCATGGGCGCCTGAACGTTGCTCGCAGTGGTGACCTCAGCCGGGCGCTCTGTGCCTTGTAATAGCAGCTGCGTGTGACATCTGTGTTGCTCGGAGTGCAGTCCGTCTCACCCCACCATCTGCAGCATAGCCCGCTTCTAAGCAGCGGCTGACACACGCTGACGTGCCTTGCCATCTGCGCTGGCTGGTATGGACCTGCGCAGAGCATGTTGTGCTGCGAAAGTGCAGTACTCCCCTCGCACACAACTGCTCGCAATTGGTTGCCGAATGTCTAGATATCACAGATTCTCCTCTCACAAACAACTTACACAACGTCGCTTATACCAAAACTCCCTCGAGGGTGTTTGCGCATAACGCTGAGGGTAGGGTTGCAGGTGTCACAAGAGCTTGCGCTCTTCACTAGGCAGGGAGCATTATCCCTGTTTGCTGGCCAAGGAGGTCGGATGTAAAGCTGCCTGGGCCACGTGGGATTTGCAAATAAGGCTTGCAAGTGCAGCAGAGAGCCGCCAGCAGTGGACTCGAGTTGCATCAGTGGCAGAAGCGCTTGCTGCCATCCCAGTTGCCCACTGCGTTCGCTGCTGCGGCTGCCAACATAGTCTAGCAAGCGCGCTGTGCAGACGTGCGCAGCCTTCCCCATGTTCATGAAAGGCCTGAAGCCTGCTGTCTCAAGCAGGCAAAGCACATAGCAGCAAAGCGTTTGACAAACAGGTCGTAGGCCTTGCTAGACTTGTGCCTGCAAACCAGCTCAAGGCTAGTAATGGCTTACTGCAACGTGCCTGAGCGCGCAGGCGCGCCAGGCGCCAGCAAGCATGGTCGACGAGAGCACACTAGAGGTCGTGCGCGCGGCGATGCGCGCCAGCCCGCCGCGCGTGCCGGGGCCGCGCGACCACGTGCACAAGGACGAGTGCGCGTTCAGCTTTGACACGCCGCTGTCGCCGGGCGGCGTGTACATCAGCCTGGTCAGCTGGCAGGCATACGGCAGCGACTACGTCGCGCTGGACCACGAGTGCACCGGCTGCCAGCTCTACCTGCACGAGCAGTGGACCCGGGTGCGCCTTCTCCTCCTTGTACGGCATCAGCTAGCGCTCCTGGCCCTTGCTGAGCTCTGTGTCACACTTGCCTGGGCAACACTGCTGATGCACTGCCCGCGAACAGCCAGTGACGGCATGTCTGGCTGTCACGCGGAGCACAGGCGTGCCAGTGAGAATCCAGCGCGTCACGTTCCAGCGAGCTGCTGTGCACGCAGGTGCCGCTGCCAGCAGATGAGCGCACCCAGGCGGCGGCGCGCCCAGAAAAGCTGGCGCTGGGAGGCGCTGGCGGCTTCCAGGTGGGCTTGTGCCTGCTGACACCCAGCGTACCAGAAGCCGAGTCAGGCCTGCCGATCATGAGCGCTTACGCTGGGCAGAGGCCAATCCTGTGCCTTCTCGCGCCACTTCACGCGCCCCTATCAGGGGCCTCCCTCAGCCGCTGTGCTGAGCTGCTGCACGGCTGCCTCACAGCATACATGCAGAGGGTCGCTTGCAGGCGCGCGTGTTTGGCCCGGCTGTGTGAGCCTGGTGGGCCTGGGGAAGGGCAGTGCAGCATGCGCAGGAGGCGCACGGGTATGCAGCTGCCGCGCTCGCACTCTTGCACGAGCAAGCAAGCAAGCAAGCAGCTGCGGCTCGCCCCGCGCGCCGCTAGCGCCGCGCGACGCTGCAGACGCCGGCGCGGCGCAGGTGGACGCGGAGCAGTGGCGCGTGGACAAGGCGAGCGCGCTGGTCGTGATGCCCGCGCGCGCGGCCGTGCCGCTGCCGTGCCCCGACCTGCCCGAGGTGGTCCTTGCCGCCGTCGCCGCCATCCAGGTGCTGCCCTCTCAGCAGCGTCCAGGGTGCAGGGGCCAGGCTGGGCGCGCACCCGGAGCCAGAACTGATGTTCGGCAGCAGCAATGTTGACATGCGCAGCAGGCTCAGGCCCTACTTGCCGTGAACCAGCAATGTATGCGGCTCACTGCGATGAATCTATCAGCAACACAGATGCTGATCCACCAGGCGTCCGTTGCAGCGCCTGTGCGTTCAGCCTGCACCAGCGCCTGTGCTCGCGTGCACGAGGTCACTCGATCCCCCAGCCTGGGGAAGAGCCTGCTGCCGCATCTTTGCGCTCTGCGCGCGCGCAGGCGCACGACAGCGCGGTTTCGCTGGACGAGGTGGCGATGTGGGAGGAGGACCGCGGCGTCAGCCGCTACGCAGCCGACCTGCCGCAGCTGCCCGAGGGCCTGGGCCGCTGGGGCCGGCGGGTGCGGCCGCGCCAGGCGGCCACGCCGGGCCAGCCCAGCCTTCGCGCGCGCGGCTGTAATGCAGCCGCTGCCGGCAGTGCTGCCGCTCCATAAGATATTCAGGGGGCAATGAACGCCCAGGGGTGATCGGTGCCAGGGGTGCACGACACATGGCGCTGCTGAAGACGCCAGAGCATCTTGTGTGTCATCCGTCGGTTCTGCGCATGCCTCACTCCTGCTGTTGCGTACGTTGGGGGTCGCTCCGGTCAGTTGTGGTGGAGTCGATCTGATCGCTGTGTGGGCTCTGCCAGCAGCACGGTAGGATGTTGAGCGCCTGCCAAACGCATGCCAAGCGTCGCACACACTTTGCACTAGAGTGCTTATTTGACGCGCACACATGGCGTGTCGGCGCTCCTGCTGACGTGTCCGCGCCACGCCGCAGATCCCGACAGACCCAGCCAAGTGGGTGTGCGACGAGACCGGCGCGACCGAGAACCTGTGGCTCAACCTGTCGACGGGCTTCATCGGCTCTGGCCGCCGGGTGCGCGCTCCCCAGGGCGTCTTTTCCATCCCAGCTGGGCCTGTGTGTGTGTAGACTGGGGTGGACATGCTAACTCTTTTCTCCGCTGCACGGCACAACGTGTTGAGTGCAGATGCAGTGCCGCGGCTGTGACACGAGCTACATGCCAGCCCGTGGCAGTGCACACGATACAGACCTGACACTCATGCTTGTGCGCTGCACCGACGCAGAATTGGGACGGGTCCGGCGGCAATGACGCGGCGATCTGGCACTATGAGGCGACGGGCCGCCGCTACCCGCTGGCGGTGAAGCTGGGCACGGTCACGCCGCACGGCGCCGACGTGTACTCCTACGCGCCCGACGAGAACGACATGGTCCTGGACCCCAAGCTGGTGTGGGCTGCCACCTTACCCTAATCCGACCCTATGGATCTCAAGCTGGTGGGGGCGCTCGTCCTTGAACCCATGGTGCTTGTTGGTTGTGCTCGCGCCGCGCATGAACCACCAGACACACATTGCGTTCCTGCTGCTAGTGCTGAACGAGCTGCAGGCCCTTACTGCGAGAGTGTGTGAAGCCTATTGGCACTGTTCCAAATTGCTGATCATGGGCAAGCTGAAGGCTTGGATGCCGGCGAGCAAATGGGCGCGTGCCGGGGCTCTGACGCCTGCCGGCGCGGGGGTTGCGCAGGCCGAGCACCTGGCGCACTGGGGCATCAACATGGACGCGCAGCAGAAGACCGAGAAGACGATGGCGGAGCTGCAGATTGACCTCAACATGTCGTTCGAGTTTGACCGCATCACCGAGGCGGGCGCCGCCCTGCAGCCGCTGTCCGGCCCGGGGTGCGCGCGGCGCAGCCGCCCGCGCGCCTGTCCAGCGTCGCGGCGATCGCTCGCCGTCAGCGTGCCCGAACACAGCATGCGCGCAGCGCTGGCTCCGTGGTCACGCCGCCCGAGCCGCTGGCTCGCGCGCTTCAGGCACTGCACCAGGCCCGCCGAGCCAAAAGCGTGGCAGGCAGGCCTGGCTGCAGGCGGCTGCCTGTTCTGGCCGGACCGCCCATGGCGCGTCCCACCTCCCCGCGGGCGCCGCGCGCAGGCACGTGGGCCTGGTCAACCTGGGCAACAGCTGCTACATGAACAGCGTGCTGCAGGTGCTGTGGTCGCTGCCGGCCGTGCGCGCGCGCTACGGCCCCGGCGCTGCCGCCGGCATCTTCACCTCCGCGCCCGCGGACCCCAACGCCGACCTGCCCGCGCAGGCGCGCGCGCCCCGCCCCGTGCCTGCCCACGCATCAGCTCCGGCCCGCCGCGGCGTCTGCCGGAAAGGGTACGGTAGGGTTAAGGTTAGGTTAGTGTAAGATAACGCTATATCCTGACCCCGCGGCACCGCACAGATGGCCAAGCTGGGCGTCGCGCTGCTGGATGCGCGCACCGGCGCGCCGCCGCCGCTGCCGGCGCCCGCCGCGGGTGGCCCTGCGGCCGCCAACGGCGCCGTGCCCATGGACACCGAGCCGGGCCGGGCCGGGCCGGGCGCGCCGGGCGATGCGCACGCGGCGGCTGCGGACGGCGAGGCGGGGCTGCGCGTCGCGGGCGGCGGCGCTGGCGCGGGCCCGGGCGCGGAGCACGAGGGCGACGCCGTGAAGCCGCGCGCGTTCAAGGCGCTGGTCGGCCGCGGGCACCCCGAGTTCTCGTCGGCGCGCCAGCAGGCGCGCCGCGCGCGCGGCCCGTCTGCGGCGGGCAGGGGGCGCCTGCCGAGCTGTTGTGCGTAGAAGGCAGCGGCGCCAATGCAGATGTGGCGCATACCACATATATAGCCAGGATACGGCGGTGAGGCAGGTCAGGGTGCAGTCCGGACGCACCTGCAGCAGCAAAGTGGGTGCTTGGAGCAGTGGAATGCTTGGAGCTCGCGCGTGCATGCGTTGTGTCACGGCCGGCATAGCGCCGCGCGCCTGTCTCCGTCGGGCCTCAGCAGCGGCCCTGGTACCCTATGGTACCCTAGGATAGGGTGCGCTGACCCCCGCGCGGGCGCGCCAGGACGCGGCGGAGTACCTGGACCACCTGCTGGAGGTGCTGGCGCGCGCCGAGCGCGGCGCGGCTGGCCGCCTGGCGCCGGGGCCGCCGACGGCGGCCGCGTTCGCGTTCGATGCGGAGCACCGTGACCAGTGCGGCGAGACCGGGCGCGCGTCCTACCTGCGCAGCCGCAGCCACCTGCTGGGCCTCAGCATCCCGCTGGAGGCCGCCACGAACAAGGCCGCGCTGGAGGGCTTCCAGGCGCGCGGCGCCGCCGCGCCCCACACCTTGCCCTACCTTCTCGTGTAGTCGGGCCCCATGCGCAGGGCGCCCGTGATGGCGACATGTATCAAGGCACTTTCACCCGCGGTCTGTTCATCTGAAGCGCGTGCAAGAGAGGCTTGCAGTCTGCAGCTTTTCTCTTGTCAGGTATGAGGAGGCTGTTGTGCGTACGCTTGGAAGGGTCAGAGTGTCCGTCCTCCACCAAGACTGATCCTCGAGCCCCGGACAGAGTGCACTCTCCAGGCAGGCAGTGCTGACACACAGCCGCTCGCAGGAGCGTGAGGCCAAGCGCGCGCGGCTCAAGGACGAGGCTGCGGCGGCCTACATTGGCGCGGAAGGCGCGCGGGACGCCGGCGCGCCCGCCAACAGCGGGAATGTCGTGTCCAGCGACTCCCAGGCGGGCCCCGAGTCGTGCTGCGCGCCTGTTGTGGCAGGAAGGGTATCTGTGAAGGGTACTTGTGGCACGTGCTGCACTGCGCAGCAGGCGTCCTTTAGCCGGTTTCCAAAGGTTGTTTTTGGGGCAGGGTGCGCCGCAGCATCGCAGCCGGGGAGGCCGCGCGGAGACGTATGCACCGCCACGCCACAGCAGGGCAGTTGCGCCTTGCAAGCCCATCTGCAACGGTCAGCTGGGCGATGCGCTCACAGCCGGGCAGTCGCCCGGCTGTGCGAGTTGCGGGCGGCCAGCGCATGATCTGCAATGGAAGCTCACTATCGCCTTGTGCATCTATAGCAAGAATCCTGTTGATAAAGCATTGGACCTCAGATGACAGGCCGTGACCGGTTGTATACTTTCAATAGTGTTGAGGAGCATCGGCGAGCGCGCAGCAGGAGCGCGTCACCCGCCCTAACCCTACCCTAGCGCGCGTAGGAGGAGCGCGTGCTGCCGCGCGTGCCGCTGGCGGCGTGCCTGGAGCGCTGGGCGGCGGAGCAGACCATCGAGGACTACCACAGCGCGGCCGCCGGCCACAGGACGCGCGCCACGCGCCGCACGCGCCTGGCCAGCTTCCCGCCCTTCCTGCTGGTGCAGCTGCAGCGGTGCGCGCCCCTGTGCGCGCTGTCCCCGCCTGAGCTGCCTGCCGCCCGCTTGCATGCCCGAGGAGGTCGCCACGCAGATGCGGGCGGCTGCCGGCGGTCCCTGGGAGCCCACGCATGGGGCTCGCGCCGGGTGCCAGCCCTGCTGGCCGGCGCGGCGCTGACTGGCGGAGCTCACTGAGCGGGTGCAGGTACTACCCTATCCTAACCCCTGACCCGTACCCTATGCAGGTACTACCTGGGCCCGGGCAACACCGCGCGCAAGCTGGAGGTGCTGGTGGATGTGCCCGACGTGCTGGACCTGGAGCACCTGCGCGGCCGCGGGCCGCAGCTGGGCGAGGCGCTGCAGCCGGACGCGCCCGCGGAGCCGGCGGCGGCCGCGGCCGGCGCGTCGGCGGCCGCGCCGCCGCCGCCGCTGGCGCCGGACGCGGCCACGGTCGCCGCGCTGGTCGGCATGGGCTTCAGCGAGAACGGCAGCAAGCGCGCCGCGCTGGCCACGCAGGCGCGCCGGCCGCCTGGGGCGGGCCCCGCTGCGCTGGGCGCTTGCAGGGACGGCATCTGGTGCCGGCGACGGCTGCTCGGCGAGTTGTGCAGGGGGCGCGAGTGCGAGCCTGCGGCGGGCACAGCTGGGGGAAGCCTTCAGTAGCTAAGGCGACTGCATCATGTGCATGCCCTGCCAAGCTGCGACAGAGCAGACTGACGGCGCCCGCGTCAGTTGCAACCCTAGTCCTAAGCCTAACCAGCGCTGCGGCGGCGCGCAGAACGGCGGCACTGAGGCGTCCATGGAGTGGGTGCTCGCGCACATGGAGGACGCCGACTTCAACGACCCGCTGCCGCCGGCCGGCGCGCCGCCGCCCGCCGCCGGCGCGGCACCCGCGGCCGCCGCCGCGGCGCCCGACGCCGAGTCGCTCGCGATGCTGGCGTCCATGGGTTTCTCCGAGGACGCGGCGCGCCGGCCCGCCGTGGCGCAATGTCCTGCCAGTCTGCGCGCTTTCCAGCCGTTTAGCAAAGAGCGCGTCGACATCAGGCCTGGCACGAGTTAAATGACATGTGAGTTGCGTGCAAAATCAAGCGATGGAACGTTCACTGCCGACACAAGAAGATGCGTGCCCCGGCATTGCATGGTCGCGCTGCCATCGAGGGGGGTGTGATGCGAAGCATGCAGACCACGCTCAGGCAGCCGCCGTGCGTGCACGCTCGGGCAGACGGCGCGCGCGCGCGCGGCCGCGCAGGCGGCCGCGGCGCTGCAGGCCTGCGCGGGCAACCTGGAGCGTGCGGCCGACTGGCTGTTCAGCCACGCAGACGATCTGGCGGGGGCGGTCGCCGCCGTCGGCCGGCCCGCGGCCGCGCCCGCGCCGGCCGGCGCTGCCGCGGCCGCCGGCGGCGCTGCAGGCGCCGCGGCCGACGTTCCCGACGCAGGTGATGCCGTCCGGCGCCGAGGTCCCCATGCCGCAGGGGCCTAGTGCTCGTCTCACCCCACGTCCAAGCCTATTGAAGCAAGCTAGCAAAGCTCTGGTGGCTGTGCGCCCTGTCTGTGCCAGCACCAAAGCGTGCAGGCGATGATGGGGATGCCTGATCGTGCACAAGCTGCGGGTCTGCCATCATCCGCATGGGGCACGCATAGCGTCAGACCCGGCGAGTAGGCCCCCAAGAGCTCTGCGCCGGCGCGGCGCAGGCCCGCCCGCCGTCGCGGACGGGCTTGGCCGCTACGAGCTGCTGGGCTTCATCAGCCACATGGGCGCGAGCACGGCCTGCGGGCACTACGTCGCGCACCTGCGCCGCGGCGGCCGCTGGGTCATCTTCAACGACGACAAGGTGGCCGCCAGCGCGCAGCCGCCGCGCGACCTGGGCTACCTCTACCTCTTCCGCCGCGCCGACGTGCCCGCGCCAGCGTGACGGGGCTGCTGGATGGAGTACGACAAATCTCTTGGCTGGGCGCTGGGCTGGTGACATGTGCATTTGAACGCATGCTTTCAGCACTGCTTGGCGTGTGCCTGCCTGGTGCAAGCATGCTGGAATGCTTGCAACAGCAGCCATGCATCGGGCGCCCCTGGCGCGGAGTTGTGCGCACATCAAGCAGCGCCCCGTGTCGCCTGTGTGGAGACCGAGCGGGCTGGGCAGAACGCCGGCGACCCGGCAGAGGTGCCAGGGCAATGTCATCATGCCTGCTCATCTGCTAGGTTGCTGGCTGCATCGCTGCTGGCGGGCTGGTCATCATGTGGGGAGGCAGGTGCACGGCAAGGCTGGCCGCTGCTCATGCTCAAGGTGCTGGATGGTTGTACAACGCTTGCATGTCCATCTGATGCAAGCACTTTACGCTCCCATGCAATCACTTTACACTCCCTCTGTTTCACACAGTGTACACACAGCAGGTTCGCCACTTGCATGCGGTGCACCGCCACAATAGATCTTATTAATACAACTGGGGCATTAATCTGATGCTGCCTGGGACACCGCTGCTACTTCTCCCGGTCGCCCTCCCTCCTACCTCTGCCTACCTCCACTTAATCTTACAAAGCGAACCTGACATGCATGTGCATGAGTGGTCAAGGAATACAAACCCTGCTCAAGCGGACGCACCCGCGCCAAGCAGAAACCCGTTTGCTCACACACCGGCTACAAGCCTAAGCAACTCAAAAGCTGGCCTGGCGGCACAGCCACTGGCCCTCACTCGCAAGCCTGCGGGTCGGCCAGGCGCCGGCGCAGCAGCAGGCGCGCCGGGCGGTTGAGCGCGCGCGCGATGCCCTCGCTCTCCGCCTGCTCCTGCGCAAAGCCGCAGCGCGCCGCGTACAGCTGGACGCCGGCCGCGTTGGCGGCGATGACGTGCACGTACAGCTCCCGCGCGCCCGCCGCCCGCACGTGAGCGGCGCCCGCCTCTATCAGCGCCGCCGCCACGCCCTGCGCGCGCGCGGGCCGCCGCATCAAGCTCCGCCAAGACAGCTGACGGCCATGTCAATGACACGATATGATGGGTTGGAGCTCCAATGCACAGCAGGGGCCGCGCCTGCCGCCGAGCTGCCTCATGCACGCAGACGTTGCTCAGGTATGCGCGGCCGGTGGCGGCGGCTTCGCCGGGCGGCTCGCGGCCGGTTAGCTCCTCCGCCGGCAGCCGCGCGCCTGGCCCCAGGGGCGCCCCCGCCTTTCACGAACTTGAATACAGGCACCCAGCGCATCGACATGCGGTGCAGCGTGCGAGGGCTCCTGCAATTGCCGCTGACGCTTCAATTGGGGCGGCAAAGAAATAGAGCAAATTCCTGGACAGGTGGCATGCCGAGTGCCGGCGTGCGCGCTGGCGGGCTTGTTGTGCCAACATTACGCACACAGTTGGAGGGGCAGGCAGGGGCAGCTCAGCTGGACGAACAGCAGCAATGTGTTGCTATTGCAGGATGACACGCTCGCTGGCAGTGACGGTTGGTTTCTCCCTGTCGCGCCAAGGTGACAGCCATACATGCGCCGGCACTGCCGTTCGATTCCCAGGAGAGGCAGCGGCCGCGCGGGCCTGGCAGGCCAGCCGGGCGCCTGCATGCGGGAGAGGCTGGGAGCATGGGCGGACCTTGGTTGACGTCCAGCGTGCCGATGACGAGCCAGGGGCCCGCGCCGCCGTCCGCGGGCAGCTTGCACGATGCGTCCAGGTCGGCGCGCACGCGCGCCGCCACAGGGTCGCAGGCCCTGTCCTCCAGCGTGGCGAGGAACGTGGTGACGCGCACGCCCTTATACAGCGCATTGGTGCGCCTCAGCTTGCTCTCCGCCTCGGCCCACTCCGCGTTGGTCTTCATCCGCCTGTGCGCCTGCGCGCGCAGCTCGGCGCCTGCTCAGGCGCGGCAGCCGGGGCGCGCGCTGTGCTGCAGGGTCGGAGCCCTGGGGCGCGGCACCTGCTGCGCCCAGGGCGACCTGCCGTCGGGGTAGGAGTAGAAGCTCAGCGCGCGCAGGAAGGCGGCCGCGCGCAGGTCGGCGCTGCTGTCGGCCTGCCGCACACTGAAGGTGCAGCGTTCCTGCCGCAAACAGCCACCGCTGGTCAGCAGCCCGAGTGTGCACACTCTCGGCATGGCCTCTGCGGCGGTGCGGGCTAGGTCCAGCCGCCGCACCAGAGTGGGTGAGTCTGCAAGCGTCGTTGTGGTTGCCTGCGGCCACAGCCGCCGCCGCGCCCGGTGCAGGGGCCTGCAGAGACAGGCACGCTGTGAGCATTGCATCGCCATGGTGCACTAGCTGCCTCTGAGTCAAGATATACTTTGTGCAGTCTCCACCTGCACCGGTGAGCTGTGGCTGCCCAGCGAGCTCCTCGCGTGCATGCATGCCTGCTACAGTCTGCGGAATGCTGCGCTGCGCAGTTGTGCGTCCTGCCTTCCGAGCCCTTGCAGGACATCATGGTATGGTGCGGCTGGCTCAGCAGTGCGCTTTAGTGATTATAAGAGGACGGGCAACTATGCAGCTGGAGGTAGGTATCTGAGGTCAGGACACCAGCTCTCACAGAAGGTCCCTACTGCAGACTCTTCATTGTACTTTGAGCCTGCCCGTCTCAAGCAGCTGACCTGCCCCAACAGCACGTTCCAAGGTGCAGCCAGACACGAGCAGGGGCGACAAGCACAAAAGCCTCGGGCGCAAGTCAGGTGGCAGCAAGCGTAAAGCAGAGCACCGCGGCGAGGGCTGGGCACTGTGTGCTGAGCATGCAGGAGCAGGCGCTGGCAGAGGAGGAGCCGCGGCCTCGCAGGCGGCTCCGGGGCCCGCTGGCGCCGGTGCGCGTAGTGCTGGGCGCGGGGAGGGGGGTGGGGCATGCGCTGCAGGGCCTGGCACGGCGCGGCCGGGGAGCGCTGGCCTCGGTCACTGCCGGCCAGCTCTACGGCGACACAGAGGAGGCAGCGGCTGACGAGTGCGCATCTGCTCCTTTCAGGGGGCCTTGTCACACCGTGCTCCGCCCTGCAAACCTGGCCCCTGTCCGGAAGTGCTGTACCTGTGCAGCTGTATGCAGAGTCCCTTGCTGCTTAACGCCTCGCGCTGTGTGGCGCGCCAACAGCGAACTGTGCACGCACGCCGTATCACTACCATTACAACCGACTGCCTGTGATCTGTTCACAGCACGACCCACGCGGTTGCGGATTCAGTGCATAGTGGGGGAGGGCAGTTCGGGCCGCGCGCCTGCCTGGCGGGTGCACGTCTGGAGAGCAGCTAGGCAGCGGTGGCGCTGTGAGCCTGCATAGTATGCCGAGAGGTCGACCACTCCCAGCTATTTTTTTTCAGGGCACCTGCCTCGCTTGAGCGGGTGACCGGCCGGCAGCCAAGCACGTTGACGCACGCGTGCTGGCCAGCGCCCTGCCAGCAATGGGAGCAGCTGTGGCAGCAGCCGCGCTCGCAGACGGACACTTTGTGCTTCGGCACCGCTCCGTGTTTGGGGAGGTGCAGACCACGCGCGAGCTGGGAGCTTAGCGGCAGCGTGACCGCACAGCGCGGGCGCGGCAGGCAACCGAGCACATCCGCGCCCACGCCCTGGCAGGCGCCCTGGCAGCGCTGGGAGCAGCTGTGGCGGCGGCCGGCTGAGGGCGCGTGGCGCACGCACGGCGAGGCCTGCTTCCCCACCGCACTGCGCAGCCACGCCGGCGGCCTGGGCGGTCTGGGCGGCAGCGCCGCGTGCCAGAGCCTCGTCTCGGTCGGCAGCCGTCAGTGGGGCCACCCGGCCATCTCCAGCCTGCTGCGCGTGAAGATCTATGACTTTGCGGTGTACATCGATGGCGCTCAGGTGCCGCCCCGCGCCGCTCGTGTGGCGGGCGCGGCCTGCTCCCGCTGTCCCCAGGCGTGCACGGGGCAGGCCTGCGGCCGGCGGAGCTGCTTTGACCGGCAAAGACAGGGTCTCGTGTCAGCTGCCGTGAAGGTGCTAAGGTCAGCACGCTGGGCAGTGCGTGGCTTGGCGGGCTATCCAGCAGGCAATGGCACATCCATGGTCCGGGCGCCTGCTGGATGCGCTCATGATGAGCTGCAGCCCTGTGCGACGAGCGCGTGGGGCGGCAGGCGCGGCAGTCGCAGCTGGGGCGAGCGCACCGGGGGCGGCGGCGCGAGGTCCGCGACCAGGCCTTCTTCGACGACCTGCGCAGCAGCGACGACATCGAGATGTCGCTCGTGGTGTGCTGCTCTCCCCTCTCCGCCTTGTCAGTAGGCTTAATTTGGAAGCGATGGATATTAGTGTGCCTTATTTCTTGCACCTGCGCTACTTCGAGCTGCATGGTGCTTGCAGCACGCAGTGGATCTTTTCTGGTATATCCCTGTGGGATACGACGTCCATCCAGCACAGGCGGTGCGCGTTTGGGGTGTGGCGCGGTCACAGTGACGTCACTGCACCCCTCTTGCAATTGGACGCGCCGCCGCACCCCCTTTGGAAGCTGTGTCGATGCTGGCGCGCCTGGCGCAGGTGCGCGCGGCGCGCAACCTCCCCATCAAGCTGCTAGCAGCGGAGTATGATCGCATCCTGCGCCGGCGGCTGCCGCGCGTGGGCGGCTCGCCTGAGGACGGCGCGCTCAAGGAGATGCTCGCCTGCTTCAAGTGCGCCCCGCGGCGCGGGGGCGCCGGCGCTGCGATGCCAGCCGCGGCGCAGCGAGCCGAGCCGCATGCTGCCATTACTGCCGAGCGTCCCCTGCTGTCGGTGACGTGTGAGCCACACTGCCTAAGCGCCTTGAGAGCGGGGCTCTAGGCGGTGCTTCCGTGGTGCCACCGAGCACGGGCGCTGCTGTGCGAGGCCGGCAGCTGGCTTCCTGCTCACAGCGCGGTCATCTCACGGCATGCGCCGCCCCCAGAGCGCCTGAGAACAGGGACCTGAGGCAGGGCGCGGCGCGCGCAGTGAGGCGGGCCTGCCGGCGAGCATCCGCGCCGGCGACGCGGTGCGCAAGGGCACCGTGCTGACCTTCCGGCGCGACCCGGGCGGGCAGCTGAGCGCGGCCGCCAACGCACTGCCGCTGGTCACCGTGCGCAGCGCGCCGCTCGCGGCCGCCGTGTTTGACATCTACTTCGGCGAGCAGCCCGTCAGCAAGCGCGCCAAGCGGGTGCGGCGCCGCGCCGCGCGCGCGGCTGCGCCTGCGGCGGTTAGGCGGCGTCCGCCGTGCCGGAACTGCGCGACTGCGTGGTCCATGACATGCTGGATTGGCGGACCCTGGCTCACCCGCTGGAAGCGCCGCTGCCGCCGTCAGGCTCCCCCGTAACAAGGGAACAGACTTGAGACAAGGTTCACGCACACCCGGATGTCATGCTGCAGAGCTGAATGCGTAACCTAACTCCTGTGATGCACCGTTCGTGCGCTCATGCAGTCCAGTCACGGTCTCTGACGAGGACGGGGTCATGTTGGCAGGTGGCCGGCGAGTGCTTCACGCAGATGGTGGAGGACGACGGGCAGCGCTACCGCGCGCCGCGCGAGCGCCTGGTGTGCGCAGGCAACGAGGCTGCCTGCCTGGGCTGAGGCGCACGGGGGCGGCGAGCGCGGGGCCGGCTGCTGCGCTGCACGTCTAGCAGGGAGCGGGCCGCTGGCCTGGTGGAGAGCCGTGAGGGAGAGGCGAGGGTGCTGCATGGGACGCCATGCAGATGCTTGCAGCTTTGTTTACTGTTAGTGCGCCTTTGTGCAGAAACAGCTCATGGTGTTTCACAAGCATAATTGCTGTGTTGATTCGGCCATGGGATGCGCTGCGCTCTTGAGCAGATATGCATGCATAAAAGGTGTTGCAGGAGAGCTTTGTACACCAAGTGCGCCTTCAGTGAGCCTCAAAGAGGCTGGGGGTATCATTGCATGTATGCAGCTGGGCTCTGGCCTCAGGCATTTTGCTGAACAAAACGGAGGATTGCAATGCATTGTAACCGCGGCTATGGGCTCGCAGATAGTAAACCTTGGCGACCCGATGGAAACCAACACCTGTCTAACATCACGTCTGCACTCGCAATTCAGCTGGCGACTGGCTACCAGCGGTCACACAATGCAGATGAGTGCAAGGGTTTGTGTGGCAGCCTCCATATGAGCAGTGCTGCGGCTATCGCTTTTGCGGCGTGCTCAATCAGCCACCCCTGCCTCTGCTATCTTGGTGTGGTTGTCTGCAATGCCGCCCCATGCGCTGCAGCGCCTCGCCGTCGTCCTAGCGTTCCTCGCGTTGGGTGACCTCCCTCGCTGGCGCGCTCTTATGTTAAATGTGACAATTTTGCGACGCCAACCCCTGGTGTAAGGCCCCTGGTGCACGCAGGAAGCGCGCAGGACGACACATCTAATTTACTGAGCTTCCGTGACGCACAGACAAAGGTGACCGGCCTGGGCTATGGAAACATGCGCTCGCAGTCCATGTTTTTCCATCGGCACAGCATGCTCCCCGCCGTCTGCCTGCGCCCTTGCTCTGCTCTGTCCGCTGCACAGCAGCGTCGTTAGGTGCAGCAGCACGTTGCGCGTGTGCGCGCCGGCCGCAGTGGCAGGTTGTAACGTTCGCATCGCCTCCCCCGCCAGGCGTCCGCCTCCAACCAGAGCTCCCCGATACTGTCGACGTGGACCGGGCCCGCGTGCGACAACAACACCTTCTCGCGGTGGTCGGACGTATACTGCAGCGGCGGCCGCGTGGCGGAGCTGCGCCTGGGCGGCCTGGGCCTCGTCGGCCCGCTGCCGGCCGCGTGGGCCAACCTGACCGCGCTGCAGCGCCTGTACCTCAGGTCCGTCCCGCCTGGCACCGGCCCCGGCCTCCCCGCTCCTGGCGCTGGCAGGCTCCACGCTGGCGGCCCTGCGGCTCGTGCCCCGAGCCGCGGCTCCAGCCCCGCGCTCACCGTCCCAGTTGCTGGTGCACGTCGCGTACCCCCCGCATGCTCAGAATGTAGCAATCCAGGCCTTGCCATGCCTGCAGTTTGAACAAGAGGGTGCTGTGCCCCCCTGCCGCCACCGGCATGCGGCCTGAGCTTGCCCAAGCCGCACTTGCGTGCCGCCCTCCGCCTTCACACCTCTGCACGCAAGCCGTGCATGGTGTGCCCTGCTGCTGCGCAGCGCATGAGCTGTCCTTTCAGGCGTTGTGCGGAGTGCGTGTATGAGGCTATGGCCCATTTAGCCAAGTGGTTCTGCATGGCCCTGCGCATGCATGCGTTGCTCAGTGCCGCCCTTGTTTCACGAGGCAGTGGCAGGGGCGGCGCGGACCCCACAATTGCGCGTTGCGCGCGCAGCAACAACACGCTGACGGGGAGCCTGCCGCCGGAGTGGCAGCAGCTGACGCAGCTGCAAGAGCTGAGCGCGGTGCGCGCCGCTGGGCATAGCGCTTCCTGTTGCTGGCGCAGCCGCTTTTGCTCTGTTCCAGCGTGAAGTGCATCTGCCGCTTGCCCCAACGCCATGGCCTTGCTGCGGGGGGGGGGGGGTTCATGCGGCGGGCGGCCCGCCGCGCAGGCAAACAACCAGCTAAACGGCACGCTGCCGGCTGGCTACAGCAACCTCGTCAGTCTCACCTCCTTGCGGCTGGGATCCAACAGCGTCGGCGGTGCGCCTCGTGCTGCCCGTCTGCTGCTGGCCATTGCCGTCGGTGTCAGCTGGATGTATTTTGTTGGAGTGTGATGCTCGCAGGTATGGCGTCCGTCGCTAGGACTTCTAGATTAACATAGGCACAGTGCATGAAGTCACCTGACATCCGAGAGGTCAGTACATGCGCGCCTTGCGTGAGCGTGCAAGCCTTCGTGGCAGACAGGCGCGGCTGGGGTGTGCAGGGCCGCTGCCAGACGCCTGGCAGACGCTGCCGTCCCTGGCGGTCGTGGACCTCAGCAATAACACGCTGTCGGGTGCGCGCCCCGCGCGCCTGAGCTCGCAGGGCGCGCCCCGCTCCCGCGCGTGCGGCTGCAGCGCGCCAGCTGACCGTGCGCGCTGGGCGGACGCGCGCTCTGCGGCCGCCGGCCTCCCAAGCCGCGCCTGCATCATGCCCGCTCAGCCCGGAAAGGCCGATGCACGAGCGCGCCGCTGCAAGCCATGTCGTGTGTGACCCTGCATGCCACGTACACCCTGCCTGAGTCCAGGCCACGCGCAGGCACGCTGCCTGCATCCTGGGGCGGCCTGAGGGCGCTGCTGCGCCTGGACGTCTCTGGCAACCTGATGGCGGGGACGCTGCCGCTGGCCTGGGCGCAGCTGCCGGCGCTTGCCTACCTGAACGTCTCCAACAACGTGCTGAACGGCACCCTGCCGCAGCCCTGGCAGGCGCCCCTGGCCACGCTGGACGTCAGCTACAACTCGCTCACAGGCGCGCCGCCGGGCGCGGGTGCTTGCCCGCTTGGTACCTGCTGTCTCCAGCGGATGCGCCGGCATGCTGCCCCGCCGCGCCTCCGCTGTCGCGTTGGTTTTGTGGCAGGACAGCGCAGCGGGGAGGGACCAACCGCGAGCGCGCCGCTCCTGTCTCCGCTCGTGACCCTGGGTCGTGCGCGCAGGCACGCTGGGCAGCCTGGCGGGCAACCTGACCAACCTGACGCTGTTCTACGGCGACAGCAACCTATTTAATGGCACCTTACCCGCCGGCGTCGTCCGCAACCTGACCCGGCTCCGGGAGCTGACGCTCTCCAACAACAGCCTCGTCGGTGCGCGGCCTGCGCCGGCGCCCGCTCGGTGCCTGCGTGGGTGCCTGCGTGGAGGATGACTTCTGCTTTTGCTGGCATGCTTGCAGCAGGTGCCTGCTTGGGTGGCGGGGTTTCCTGTGTTGTATGCTGACATGCTTGTAATGTGTGCAGAGTATCTGGCCCGGCCGGTCGGCCTAAATGCGCCCGCGGGTGTGCCGGGCTGCAGGGAGCCTGCCGGTGCTGAGCAACCCCTCTCTTACGGACATGGACGTCTCAGAGAACAACCTTGCTGGTGCGTGCTCTCGCATCACCCCCGACGTGCGATGCATGGGCGCCTGCTGTTGCAACCTGTGCGGATCCGTGTGCCATTACATGTCCAGAGTGACTCTGTGCGTGACAGTGTGCCCGTGTTATTGTGGCAGAAAAATAACTGGATCAATTGTGTGGCTAACACAGTGCTCTGTTTGCAGGAACGCTACCGTCCGCATTGCCGCCCAACCTAACATACTTCAATGCGAGCTACAATAACTTAAACGGTGCGCTGCGCCGCAGCGCTCCCGCCCTGCAGCGGCTCCCTGGTGTCGCTTTTCCCCCTGTGCTGCTCGCAAGCTCTGACTGGTGGTCAAAACACAGAGCAAGGTTTAAACACCGAGACCGCTGTGCGGCACGAGGTGCCGGCTCTGGAGGGCCGCCGGCGGTCACGCCCAGCGCGTGACTCACCGAGGCCCTGCGGGGGCGCAGGCACCCTGCCGGCCGCGTGGGCGTCGAATAGCCCTGCGCTGCAGGACATCTACCTGAACAACAACTCACTGACGGGCACGCTGCCGCCCCAGTGGGCGGGCCTCCAGAGCCTCATGGACTTGTCCGTGCCGCTTAACTACCTCACAGGCGCGCGCCCGCCGGGGGGGGGCCGGCGCATCTCACCAGCAGCGCAACAGCCAGTCACGAGGCCTGCATGGCGCAGTGCATCACGGTGCCGGCTCCTTTGACGAGCATTTGCGCCTGCGCACGGGGCGCGGGACCGTCACGCGCTGCGCGCGCGCGTCTGAGGCGGCGGCGCGGCACATGCAGGCACGCTGCCGGCCGCGTACGGCGCGCTGCCGGCCGTCCAGCACCTGTACCTGATGTCGAACAACTTCTCTGGTAAGCGGCAGTTCCACATCCTTCCCTCCGATTTGCAGCTGTCTGACGAGCAGTCTCAATTCTCAACTACTGCTGTCTGGTCCTTCTTACAGTTTGTAAGCAAGTTGTCATCTGTACGTCCGGTTGGCTTTCGTGTCTACAGGCGCCCTGTGAGTCCCACCGCTCCGCGCTGTGTCTGGCGGATCTGCCCAGCGTGCATGATCCTGCAAGCTGAGGACGCCACCGGCGGCGTGCACGCCCCGCGGCGCCCAGGGCCTGCGCGCGCGGCGCGCAGGCACGCTGCCCCCGCAGTACGCCAACCTGACCGGCCTGAAGGACCTGGACGTGGCGGACAACTACCTGACCGGCCAGCTGCCCGCCGCCTACTTTGCCGCCGGCGCCTTCTCCAACGGCACATTCATGGAGGTGCGCTGCACGCTGCCGCGCCCTGTGTGCCCACGGCGCTGCCCGTTTGTGCAAGTGCCTGTGCACGCAAGCCGTGCCTGGGAGCCTGGGAAGCAGGCAGATCTGCCGGTGGTGCGACCCCCGTGTGTAGCCTGGACACTGACATTCTTACATGCATGTGAATACGAGCCTGCACTGGCGGCGGGCTGCCAGCATGCCAGACGAGGACGGGTCTCAGGGCCCAGGCTGGGTAGGGGGCCGCACTGGGCGGTGCCGGCTGTCCTCCAGGCACGGCGCGCGCGCGCGCGCGGCTGCGCCAGCGCGCGCCCCATCTGCGCCCCCCGCCTGCCCGCGCGGCCCGCCCGACCGCGCGGCCGCCGCGGCAGGTGTACCTGAACAAGCTGACCGGGACGCTGCCGGCCGTTACCCCCAACTGCCCGCTGTGCACGCGCCGCGCCAACACCAGCGACGGCTTCGGCTCTGGGCTGACCGTACAGCCCATGCGCGCCGGCTCTGGTGCGCCTGAGCCCGCTGGCTGCGGAGTCTGCGTGCGTCGGATGCGGTGCCTTTGCGTACCGGGTGCCTCCAGCAGCGCCGGCGCTGAATGCCTGTGACTTGCGCTTGTATGCACTGAGCTCAGTGCGTGAGGGGCCCTTCAGGTCCATGCTGCGGCCTGCCCATGCGTGCATACTTTGAGGTCAGTCTCGCCTCCGCATGCGCCACCTGCCAGTGCAGCACGCGAGCTTGGAAGGCCGCGGCTGCGGGCGCAGGCGTGTGCGGGCCAATTCCGGCCGGCCTCAGCGTGGACGGCCTGCGGCCCAGCTCGGTGCTGGTGCAGGACCCGCGCTCGCAGGGGCAGCCCGACGACGCCGACTACCAGCTCTTCCTGGCCTCGCTGTCGGCCCCCTGCCCCGGCGCGGGCGGCGGCGGCGGCGGCGCGCCGAGCGCGGGGCACCGCGCGGGCGTCATCATCGGCATCATCGTGCTGGTCGCCGTGCTGCTGGGCCTGCTGGTGGCCGCCGCCGTGCTGCTCGCGCGCTGGCGGCGCCACGCCGGCCTGTTCCGGCACAGCCGCTTTGCGCCCGAGGACGAGAAGTCCGCATTCGAGCTGCCGCCCACGTCGGGGCCGGTCTCGCACAATGGGCGCTGAGGCGGGCCGCGCGCAGGGCGCGGCCAGCGTCGCGCCGGGCGGCTATGCGGGCTTGCGCCTTCCAGCCGCCGCCCGAGCTCAGTCGCGTCCGGCATGCCTGCGGGCAACCCCAGGGGCATGCGAGGCATCAGGCGCGCTGCAGGCGAGGCCACATTTGGGGGGCTCTGCGCGCGCCGGCGTGTTTTAAGGTTTTGGGGGCAGCCAGAAGGGTTTGCCAGTGCGGTGGCCCTGCAGGTCCAGGGTGTGCTGGCTTGCATACATGCACGCCTGCAGAACAGGAGCTCTTGGGGTTGCAAGTGCGGCGACCCAGGGCTCCTGCGGTAGGGTCAGGATGGAACAGGATTGCATGCTCGGCCTTCCTGCAATGCCGCACAATGCGGGCTGGCGGCCATGCGAGGAACTGCATTGCTGCCGGTCATGCACTGCGGCGCCCGACCTGCTCACATGCAGTCGGGAGCGGCAGTTGGCGGGCCCGTATACAAATTGGCCCTCAGGTCCCTGCTGTGACATCACTCCTGGCAGTGGTGTGGGCTTGAGAGCCACATGAGTGTACAAGCTCGGGTAAGTTTTTTGGTCGAGTCTCAGGTCACTGTTCAAGCATGAGCGCACAACGCTGTGTGCTGCATGGTGCGTTTGCGCCTGTGTGTATCTCCCCTTGTGCTTTGCTTGCGTCCTGTCTGTCCAGTGTCTGTGCGTAGGGCATCCTACAGTGGCGCAGTCCTTGTCTGCTTTGGTATATGAGGGCGCAGGTGTGGACCTGCCATGTAGCCTTAGTTACTCCCGCTGTTATGACACAGTCCCGCAAACAGACACTGCGCAGGCCAACGCGAGAAGCCGCAGACATGCGCAAACTCGGTAAAGCGCATGTAGCCAGACGCAGAGATGCAGGAGCACCCACACCCTAGGAACCTGCTCACTCACCGCCCAGGTGCAAACAGGGGCGCTAGGGGACGTCGCCATTCGTGCAGACCGCTCACCACAGGGACATGCGTGGCTCGACAAGAAGCCGCAGCACTGTGTGTGCTGCCTCCCAACATATGGAGCGCAATACCGTTGCAGCCTGTCTGCTGTCTTGAGCCTGCATGTTTGCAGGGCATGCAGCTTGCAGTGCCCTGCGGCCTTGTCTAGTCGCCTTCACGGTGCAGCTGCCGGGTGCCTCGGCGAGATCACAGGCACAAGCTGCGGCGGTGCGAGTGCCCCTGGCTGGTGGTATGCGCATGAGTGCCAGTGATATGCCAGGTGAAGCAGCTTGGTGGTGCAGTCAGGCGAGCAGGAGACTGCGCAGGATTGTGGTGTTGCATGTGTTACAGCCTGTGGGCGCCAACTGTGGCTGCCCCGGCGGACAGACAATACTTGCAGCCATCAAGCATGGCATACTGTATAGTGTGCAAGCTGATCCCATGCAAGCACTGGATGTGCGGACGATGACACCGCTGATCATGCAACCAAGCATGAATGCAAACCCTATCAAGCAGGCCAACTCCCGTTTTATCATTGCTACTTCGCAGGTGTTGACCAAAACAAGCAAGGTCACAGGGCGGGCGCCCGCAGATGCGGGTTCATATGACCCGTAGCAAAGACCTAACACTTGCTGAAAACACTAGATGCCAGCCACATGGCAGAAGCACGAGCCCTGAAGAACCCCAACCGTAAGCCCTGAAGGATCCAAACATCCAGAGCATGACCCTCGCGCTGAATGCCGCGCATCAACGCAGGCGCTGGTCCAGTCATCAGACAAACCTAAACATTCCGGGGTGTCATTCATTTCATTTGCGCATGCGCTATCACTGGCGCTCACACTGTATTACTAGCGCAGGCCCTACGCAGCGCTGCATGCGCATCATTGCCCGGGCTGTGCCGGTGTTGGCGCCCGGGATGGCGGTCGCTCCGGCTGCACTCCTCTGCCTCCTGTCGAACACAGCATTCCTCACATGTTTGGGCAGCGAAGTGCGCTGGCTTTGGGTTTGCAAGCCTCACCACAAGCTCGCAGCAGGTGTGCATGCACGCTTGCAGCTCGCATGACTGCAACAATGTTAAAATAATAAAAAGAACCTGATGCACAGTGCAAAGGGAGTGCTGCGACCGCTGACGGGGCTTGAAACATGAGCACGATGCGGGCCGGGCCCGCACCCGCGCTAGGCGGCCAGCAGCAGCTTCAGCACGGCCTTCGCGACGGCCGCCTCGCGCTGCGCCGCGGCCGCCTCGCGCTGCGCCGCGGCGCGCGCGGCCTCCGCCGCCGCCAGCCGGCCGAGCAGCACCTCCAGGATGTCCTTGCCGTCGTTGATGACACCCATGGCGTCGTGGTAGGCGTCCGCCTGGGCCGCGTGCTCCTCCTCGAGCGCCAGCAGGCGCAGCAGCAGGTTGTCGCGCGGCGGGCGCGCGGCCTGGCCGGCGCGCATGCCGCTTGGCTCAGACGCAGGCAAGCGTGAAGGTGTGGTCAGGTGGCTGGTTGCATGCAGTCAAGCTGCATGCTCGCCTGCGAGCTGTGTGGAGCGCCACGCGCCGACACTTGCTCTGCAGCCGCGAGGTCCCGAGCCAGCGCAGGCCAGCGCAGGAAGCAGAGCTCCACAATGTCAGGGACAAGCGCGCACAACCAGGCATGGCCAGACAAGGTGCCAGGGGGGGGAGCGCACTGCGGGCGCGGGCGGGGCCAGCACGGCGGCGCGCGTGGTGGGCTTGCGCTGCGGCGGCGGCGGCGGCGGCGGCGGCGGCAGGCAGCGCGCCACATGGCCGGCAGGGCGCAGAGCCAGAGCGCGCTCGCCGCCGCTGTCGGCGCACGGGAGCGCGGCGACGGCCACAGCGCGCTCGCCGCCGCTGTCGGCAAACGGCATTGTGGCAAACCAGACCGCGACGGCCACCAGCATGCCGAAGCCCTGGCCGACGACCATCGCGGCGTCCGGGGTCAGCCTGTCCAGGTACTCCCCCGGCCAGGCGGCCGCCGCGGCGCCGTGCGCCGCCGCCAGCGCGGCGAGGGCGGCGGCCCGCTCGGCGCCGGCCGCCGCGGCAGCGGCGGCGCTGCCGGCCGCAGCGGCCAGGCGCGCGCGCGCGGCGCGCGCCAGGCGCCCGAGCGCGCCTGCCGAGCGCGCGGGCCAGTCAGAGCCCGTGACCCTCACGTGAGTAGCACAATAACAGGCGGCATGCTTGGTTTGCAGCAGTAAAAGCACGCAGCAACAGCAAGCAACAGCGCACACCGTGCCATGCCACTGCACAGGAGCCTGGCCCTGGGGGAGGAGGCCACCTGCGGCGTGCACGGCCTGGCGGCGGCCGCGCAGGGCGGCCAGCAGCGCGCGCTCGCGGCACTGCGCGGCGGCCGCCTGCGCGGCAGGCCGCGCCCAGGCGGCCGCGTCGCCTGCGGTCGCCGCCGCGCGGACGAGCAGCTCGGCCGTCGCATGCAGCGGGTACACCTTGGGCTCAGGCCATGCGTGGCCGAGGGCGGTCGCGGCCACGCCGGCGAGCTGTCGAATCCTGGCCGGGAGCAGAGCGCGCGCGCGGACGACTGCGGTCGCGGCGGCGGCCAGGCCGCGCTGCAGGCGCGCGCGGGTCTGCTTGAGGGCGGCGGCGGCTGCGTCGGCGACGCGCCAGGAGCGTCCGTGGAGCAGCGTGGCCGCATCAGCCGCCGCGGCGCGCGCGCGGCCGAGGGCGGCGGCGGCCGCGCCGGCGAGCTGCTGCGCCTTGGCCATGACGAGCGCGCGGGCCGTGTCGACCGCGATCGCTGCGGCAGCCAGGCCGCGCTGCAGGCGCGCGTTGGTCTGCTCGGCCAGGTCCCCGATGCGGTCAGCGGCTAGCTTCATCCACGTCTGCGCAGCGCCCACCTCCGCCGCCAGCCGCTGGCCGATGCCCGACAGGCTGGGGGCGCCCGCAGGCAGGGCTGCCCAGGGAACCACTGCCTCAACGGCGAGCGTGGGGTGCGGGACGTTGATGTCCGTCCACGCCGCTGCCGAGATCGGCACCACGCGCCCCAGCGTGCAGCCGGCAACGAGGCCGCAGGTGACCGCCCGCGTTGGCGCCGCGTTTGAGCTTGCGTTGCCGATGTCGTGCAGGATGATCGGGGTTGCCGTGTGGTAGGTAGGAGGCCGCGTCCAACCCCAGGAGGGCTGCGCGGCCACCAGCGCGATTGCGCACGCGCTCGCCAGCAGCAGGAGGACCGCAGCGGACCTCATTGTGCCTAGCGCAGCGCAAGCCGTGCGTCAGCTGCAGAGGGTGAGCAGCTGCGCTTCCAGACAGTCTGCTCGGCTCTGTTCACAATCTGGTCCGGACGCCTCCTCCCGCTGTGGCCTGCGCGATCCAGGCCAGCACACAGCGCCTTTGCCACTGGTGCGAGAGATGGTGCACGACAAGGCCAGGAGAGGCGACCAGCAGCCCCGCATTACCCCCAGGCCTGAGATCATCGGCCAAACGGACAATGCAAGGGCGGCCCTGGCACCTCGCGGCCAGCCCCGCGCGGCCCGACAGGCTAATCAGCAGCCTCAATCACTGCGCCAGGTGCCCAACACTTCACGGTGTGGTGTTGCTCCTCCTTGCAAACACACTTCCCGCTGTCAGGTACTGCACACAGCACTCCGGCTCTTCGTCTCCCCAAGCGGGACGTGGGCATGCAATCACGAGGCAAGTCTGTCGGGCATACTCACGACCACATTGGCTGAACGGGCCTTGCAGCAAGGCACATGCAGCCTGCTGTAAGGAGCGCCGTGCACTGCACCCACACGCACAGGGGTGCGAGGCGGGTGCAATCACACCTCAGCGGAGGCTCTGAGAAGAGTAATGCAGGCCTGCACACGTCGCGGGATGCACGCGGGGCGCGCGTACAAGCTCCGGCTCCAGGAAGAAACGCACAGTGGTTTTGGTGCAATGCGGCAGCTCGCAATGGGTGTGTTCTTCCTTGCAAATTTTCTCTCTACAGCGCAAAAATTGCAGATGGCATTGCCCCCTGTGAAAGCCCTCCAGCAGGGTTGCTCAGGGTTGACAGCTCAGCTGAGCTGGTCAGTTTGAAAGCATCGCAGATGTCTAGGGCAAGGGCTGGGAAAGGGGAGGGGATCCCTAAATGCACATCCCCAAACTTGCCCTTCTTGTCAAAGCCCTGTGCGAAGGCACCAACCAGATGATGCAATGGCATTGACTGGGTGAACAAAAGGATGCACGGCGTGAGGGCATCCTCGCCACATCTAATGTCCCAGTCACACCCACTGAAACTTACACAAGCCCCCGCAGGGCATGACCGGGTGACGCTTGACAGCAGCACAAAACCAGTCAACCTGCCATGGTAATACTTGGTCTGCAAAATTAGCAAAGTAGGGCGTCTCAGGTTTCATTGCATTGCCATCCTGCCCCCACTTCATGCTGCTCTCTACTGTCTGTCCAGACGCTATGCTATGCTGACGCCGGCTGCTTGGCAGTAGGCCTGCAATCGCTGCTGCTGCTCGGCCGCCACATTTGCCTGCACCTGCGCTGCCACGCGCCCAGGATGCGCCTGCGCGCCAGAGCCGAAAGGCGCATGTGTCAAATGCGCTGCATGACAGACTCTGCCACCTCTGCAGACCTCTGCACAACCCTTGGCACACAAACTTCAACGGCGCTCTACGATACAACGACTCTGCTTCATGACAGAAAGGACTTCGTCTACCATGGTGGCGCATGCCAAGCCCGGCTCTGCATTGTCAGCCACATGCAGTCAGTGCGCGGGCCAGGAGCGCCGGCAGGGCCGCGCCTGCGAGAAGCGCGCGAGCTCGGCCGCTAGGTGCCGCTGCGGGTCGTGCACATCCGGCGTAGGGTCCTCGCTCGGCCGCGCCGCGTTGTGCAGCTGCGCGAACGCCGCGCTGTAGCCGCCAAACCTGCGCGCGCGCAGCGTGCTTGTGCTTATTATGGACTTGCAGACAGCCACGTGCGGGCATGCGCTGTTGATCAAAGGCGCCTGAGTGGTAAAACCAGTGCGGCGGCGTGCGGGCTGCACACGGTTGAACGCCTGGTAATGACAGCAGCTGGTGTTGCGGTTTGACACACGTCACCTGCACAGTGCCTAACGCATGCTGATCAGGTCGTCTTAGGACCACGGTCATAGCCTGAGCTGGGAAGGTCACCAACAAGAAAGCTCAAGCAGGGGAGGGCCATCAACGGAGACACCAAGTGCTGTATGCGGTGCGCGTTCAAGAGCGCGACGATAGATGCTTGGGCGCGCACTCGTCGTCGCCGGCGTCGCCGGCGTCGCCATCGCGGTCAGCGGCGGCGCCGTCGCCGGCGCTGTCCTCCAGCATGCGCACCAGCGCCGCCAGCAGCTGGCCCCACAGCGCGCCTGCGGCCGGCGCCTGCAGCTCCGCGCACTCGCACAGCACCTGCGTGCCGCCCGCAGCGTCGCCTCTCCGCGCACGCTCGGCTCACCGATGGTCGCGCTCATCGGCCCCTTGGTTGAGAGTGCGTTGCGCGCAGCCGACACGCACGGCGTGCAGCACTGGTGAAATGCAGTGCCCTGCCCTCTTGACCGAGCTTCATCCCCCACACAATTCAAGCCACGATGCATTTGTTTGCAGGCCTGCATGTGGCGGAGCGCGGTGCGTGGCGCTCGAGCGTGCAGCACAGACAGCGACACATCCTGTCAGAGCCGCAGGCGCGGGGCACGGGGCCGCGCCTTTGTGGTCGCGACGGCCATGAGGCGCCGCTCGGCATCGCTGTAGAACGATGTCAAGCCGGGCACCCAGACCTGTCGCCAGCTCGAACAGCGGAGTCAACAGGGGATGTGCGCGCTCACTGAGCACGCGTCCTTTTTTGACATGAGAAAACAGGATCCGAGGCACGCTTGGTTGCGGAACTCTGCACATGGCACCAGCGTGAGGGGCAAGCGGTGACACACTCGACGAGCATGCACGCTTGCAACGGTCAACTCGGGACGAGCCGGGCGTGCGGTGCCCACGGCGCGCCTGCGCGAGCACGCCGCTGCTGAACAGGCCGCCCTGGACCCCGTCGATGGACGCGGCGGTCGCCGCCGCGCCGTGCCGCAGGATGAACCCTGCCAGGAACGTCAGGAAGCCGCGCGCGTACTTGGGCGTCCGCGCGGACTGCAGCCGCTGGAAGAGCAGCCCCCAGACCTGCCGGGGCGCGGGGCACGTGGCTGCCAGGCACGCTCAGCCACGCAGGCAGTGCAGGGACCAATGGTCTTGTCTCTCCGAGCGCCGGCGACTGTGCTCCTCTTTGCAGAGACAGGAACAGTGGGACCTAGGACGACGGGCCGCCCGCCACCGCTCTGTGACCCTGTAGGAGGCAGGGGGGGCCAACCTACCCTACCCTAAATCGAGGGGCGCACGGTGGGCAGGAAGGGCGACAGCGCCGGCAGCGGCGCGTGCGCGGCGACCGCGCCCAGCAGCCGGAAGCCCTCATGGTCCTGCGCCTTGCTGGCCACCAGCTTCTGGAACACGCCCAGCACCGCCTGCCGCGCCGGCCGCCGCGCGCGTTGGCGCCGCTTGAGCAGTGACGGCACTGAAGGCGCGGCGCCCTGCCGCCAGTGACCTGGCCGCGGCCGAAGGGCCCCTCTGCAAAGGCAGTTTCCGCTCGGCACGCTCAAAAGTTGACCATGCCAGCTCTCGGGGCCTCGGCGAGGCCTGCGCGCCTGCAGGTGCCCCTGCGCAACGACCTCCGGCGCGGCCTTGGCCATGTAGGCGCGCAGCAGCCGCACGAGCGCGGGCACGTTGCCGTGCCGCTCCCAGAACACGGGCGCGAGCAGCGGCGGGAAGATGGCCAGGTACGTGGCCGGCAGCGGCGCGGGCCGCAGCTCGATCAGCTGCGCGAAGATCTGGAACACGTACGGGTGGAACTCCTGCGGCGCGCGTGCGCGGGTGGCGCGCGAGCCAGCCGCCAGGCGTTGTCTCGTTTACAGGTGCACTTATGGTTCTTCGTTGTTCTCCCCTCTTTCAGTATGCGCCCACGGCTCTGATGTTCACGCACGCACGATTGCCATGCCGAACACCAAGCAGTGCGCGGTCTTCCACTCCAACGCGGGCAGGAAGGTGTGGGGTGACACGCGCATGCCCACGGCGGGCACAGGTCGGGGCACGGCGCGGTGGGCGGCGGCGGGGCCGGCGCGCCTGCACGTCCTGCTGCAGCACCAGCTGGAAGGCCGGGAACAGCTGCTGCTCCAGCGCCTCCACGCCGGCGGCGCCGGAGCCGGCGCCGGCGCCGGCGCCGCCGGCCGCCGCGGTGAAGCGCACCAGCGCGGCCACCGACTCGAACAGGAAGTGGTTGAAGCCGGGCTGCGTTGGGTTCTTGCACACCTCCAGCAGCATGCCCGCCAGCGCCTGCAGGCACGTCGGCGCGACCGGCGCGATCTGCGCGCGCGCCGCCACCTCTGATGCCTCCCTCGCCACAACGCCCCCGCAACATGCCTGGCTCACGGCCAGCCGCATTGCGACGCTTGCCGCGCAGACGCGGCGCGCACAGGCGCCTGAGGCTCTTCCCTCAGCGCTGCGCCTTGGTGTGACACAGGTGTGAATGTGATTGCCGCATGGCCCACACCCAGGCAGCAGCCTCTGAGGTCAAGCTCTCACACCTCGCGTGAAGCAGACTCGAATGAGCGAGCGCTGCGCAGCCCGGATGACAGCCTGCACTGCGAGCCACATGCGCGCCTCGGGGCCGACGTAGGCGATGACGCGCATGACCGCCTTCATGAGGTACTCGTTCTCGCCGCTCTCCGGCGCCCGGAACGCGGCGAACAGCGCGGCCAGCAGCGGCTGCAGCAGCGGCTGCAGCTCCGCCACCGCGTACCGCGGCTTGCTGCCCTCCTGCGCGGTGCGGGCGGGGCCGCGTTGCACCACATGGCTGCCGGTGCAGCGCTTCTTGCCTACCAGCGGGACGCGTGCGCTCCGCCCACCAACCCTTCTTGATAGGTGCCATGCAGCCTATGCTTGCATTGCCACAGGACAGTGTCTCGAGCGCGCGCGGCCGCACAGCGCTGCTCCCTCGCTCGAGCGGGGCGCCGCCACACAGACACGCATCCTGCCGCCTGGCGCAGGGCCGAGCGCAGTGAGGCCTGCGGCAGCGGGCGCGCCTTCTGCGTGAGGAGGCGGTCAATCGCGATGGCCGCGTAGCTGTGCACCACGTTGGCCTCCGCGCCCAGCAGCCGCACCAGGTGCGGGAACGCGTCCAGGCACGTGGCCTTGGGCAGCTGCGCGCGGCCCCGCGGCCCCGCTCTCAGCCGCGGCTGCTGGCGCGGGGGCTTCACAGTCGGGCGCAGGCAGACGTAACGCACCGTCACGCCAGCATGTTAGCACTGACTGCGCGCCTCGCAACTTTCACAGCGACGGCCGTACCTTCTGTCTTTATTCAGCAGAGGTAGAGGGCCGAGGCTTACATGCAAACAATCATGGCAGCCTAATGCGGATCCCTGCGCGCCTGGCCTCGGAATGTGGTGATGAACTTGAGCGCGTCGGCTTTGATGACCGCGCGCTCGTTGACGTCCGCGGCGGCCAGCTCGGGCGCGATGTGGCGTGCGTAAAAGTCTGGCAGTGCCACGAGCTGGTTGGTGTCCGTCGCGCCGGCCGCCGCCGTGCGGCCGCGCACCGTCTGCGCGCCGCGCGCGGGTGCCGCGCTTGCTGCACCTCGCTCGCTCTGCAAAATCATGCGATCGGGCCCGACGAGGACCGTGCATGCACATGCTGCACCAGGTGCTGAGGCCGGTCGCCGCTGCCTCCAGAGCGCACCCGCGCCGCTCCAGCACAGCCGCGCGTTCGTCGCAGCCGTGCCATGGCAGCGCATGTGCGCGCAACAGCGGCTCTGGACACTGGCGGTCACGCGGGCGGCATGCGCCCTGGCAGCGGTGTGAGCAAGGGCCTGTCGCAGGCTGTGGGAAAGCGGCGCGCGTCTCCGTTGGCGCAGCCTTTGATAGCCTGCAAACGGGCGGACAGGGGCGGGAGCGGACCAGGGCGGTGACGAGGTAGATGGCGCAGTCCTTGGCCTGCCAGGCGCCCGCCGGGTTGGCGGCCGCCTCGTCCAGCAGCGCGGCCACGTAGCCGCTGAACAGCGCGGTCACCTGCCCGCGGCCGGGGCGGCCTGTCAGGCGTGTGGCTCGTGCACGCCCAGCGCTCCCCAACATGGCCAAAAACTTTGCTGGACCGGCGGCAATGCGTCTGTAGAGTGACGGCCCATGCAGGCAGGAGCGGCTCCCTGCAAGGCCAACCATGGGCGTTGCAGCATTAGGAAGCAACACGCTCGGCAGGCCTGTCACAGCATGTACGCGAGCGTGACGCAGCATGTCGCAGCCGCTCGGCTGCCTCCAGCTCGACGCCCCGGCACCGGTCCGCATGCGGCGCGGCGAGCGGGCGGCCGACTGTCCAGGTCAGCCGTGTGACCTTTGCAGAGTACCAATCAATAAGTCACCTTTCATTGTTGGCCACACGTCAAGCGCTTTTTGTCCGCACTTCCTTGCGCTTGTATTCTAACATCAGCCGGGCGGCGCGCCGCCCGGGACGCGCCTCCTGCGGGAACTTCTCGGTCAGCGCGCGGACGAGCTCGGTGGCCGCGCGGCGGCGCGTGTCGCTGTCGCTGCCCTCGGTGTCGCGGCGCACGTACTCCAGCCAGTTCATCTCAAACATCTCCTCCTGGTCGGGCCGGATGCGGATGTTGGGGATGACGATGTTCTCGCACACCTGCGCGCGCGCGCGGCTGCAGGTTAGGTTCAGGGCAGATTCACCCTACAACTAAGCTTCGCCTGCAGTGTCACGCCGCCGCACGGCACCGGGCTCCGCCCGCTTGTGCTGCCAGGGGCCGTGCGCGAGCCCAGCGTGCGCCTCCCTCGCGCACGGCCGGCACGGGGCAAGCGCCTGCAGAGCCCCGCGGCGCTCCGCGCGGCAGCCCCGGCGCCCGCGGCGCCGCTGGGCACGCGCGTCAGGCAGGGCCGCGCGCGCGCCTGCTTCAGCACGTCGGCGCCGCGGAAGAGCGCGTGGTGCACGCTGCGCGCGACCGTGGTCAGGAAGCGCGTCGCCGCCATGGCGAGGTTGTCCTGCCGCCGCGCCCGCGCCCGTCAATGGCCGCACCCGTGCCAGCGACCCGCTCGGCCAAAGCGTTACCAGGACACGACGCAGGGGCCGCTGATCGGCCACCACGGAGTGCGTATGCGTGTGTGTATGTCTTTCGGCATGGCTCCTCCCGTACACTTCCGTGCAAGTGGCACATAGCAATGGCCGGGCGCCGCGGCGCGCCTGGCCGGGGCGCAGCGAGACCTGCACCAGCTGCGTCCACACCGCCTGGACGAACGTGCCCAGGAACTTTGCAAACTCCTCCTCGTTCATCTGCGCGGCGCGCGGCAGAGTCGGGTCAGCGTGCGCCGCAGCGACCTCTAGGGCAGCGACCAGCCTGTGCTCTGGGCGCGAAGCGGGTGCCTGGGCGCGCCTCCATGAACAGGTTGATGTTCTGGCACACGGCCGCCTTGACAGCCTCGGGCGCGCTCTCGCGCTCGGGGTCCGCCTCCGCGAGCGACGGGTTGTCGTAGGTGAGCAGGCTGTGCATCTCCGCCATCCACGCGTCCAGCGTCTTTTCGAACTCCTGCGCGCGCACGGCCGGCGCGCTGCCTGCATGCCCGAGCTTGCACCCGCACGCCCGGCCTCCTCCCGCACGCACGCCCGCCGCGCAGCAGTGATCTGACCGTCCCCTTGCCTTGCAGGCGCCACGGGTACACCCACAAGACGGCCCACCAGCATTGCAGGCGCCACGAGCAGACGCACGAGGAGACCCGCCACCACGGCAGCCACCACGGACAGGGGACCCTGACCGTGCGCGGCGCGCAAGGCGCCGCCCGCTGTGGGGACCCGCAGTGGCGAGGCCGCTGCCAGCCGCACCTCGGTAAGGCCCGGCGAGTTGAGGGAGTAGAAGATGCGCAGCGCGAGCCGCGCGCTCGCAAGCGCCTGCCGGAGCGCCGCGGCGTCGCCGCCCGCGGTCACCTGCCGGCCGGCGCGGGCGCGCTGGGCGCCGGCGAGCCGCATGCCCGAAGCGCGCAGGGGGCGCACTGACGCCGGCCACCCCCTCATGCAGCTCAACCTTTCGGCATAGCGGCTATTCGGCCGCGCGCATGCGCTAACCCCGTGGGGCCTGCGCTTGGGGCTCCAGGCTCTCCTGGCGCGCCGTATGCACTGCCGTCCTTGGCGGGCAGAGCAGGGCTCGAGTCGCAGTATAATCTGGACGCACTGCACGCCACAGGAGCTTGAGCGCGCACGCCGCACACCGCGGCCCGGTGCGGGGGGCGCGCGGCGCGGGGGCGGGGGGCGCGCGCGCCTGCGCGGTCAGGCGGCGCAGCACGGCCAGCAGCGGCTCGACCAGCTGCTGCGAGTACTGCAGCTCGGCGCTCAGCGCGTCCGTCATGAACTGGTTCCGGTAGCGCTTGAAGATCGCATTGGCCGTCTCCAGCACGCCGCGCACCTCGCCCGCGTCCGCGCCGCGCAGCCGCGCGACCAGGTCTGGCAGCAGCGCCGGCCACGCGGCCGGGAAGTCGTGCGCGCTGACGATCGTCAGCGCCTCGCTCAGCTGGGCCCGCACCGCCGGCGGCGCGGACAGCATCAGGCCCGTGATCGACGCCTTCACCGCGTCCTGCGCGCGGCATGGCGCCGCTCGGCGCCGGAGCCGCTGGGATGACGGCGGTGCCACCTGCGCCCGGCGGCCAGGCCCAGCGGGGGCGGGGCGCGGACCTTCTCCGGCCCAGGGATCGCCGACACGCCCGAGTGCTGCGCGTGCTCGCTGGGCGCCTGTCCCCGCCGGCACACAGTGTCGGCGTGCAGACCTGCAGTGAGGGAGCGGCAGCGGGTCGCGCTCAAGGCTGACGGGGCGGGCAGGCGAGCAGGGGCGGCGGGGGCGCACCCAATGGTACTTCACATGGTTCTTGAAATTGACGGCGGCCGCTTGCCGGATCTCCACAGGCGCATCGGAGGCCACAAGCTGCGCAGTTGCCGCACTGCTCTCAAAGTTGGATTTGCGCTCGCTGCCAGGCGTGCTTTGCCCACGTGTCCAAGGTGACCTTCTTCAAACAGGGGTCAGCTGCAGACATTCGTCACACCTTCAGGACCGCGATGGCGTAGCCTGGCTGCAGTGCCGCAGCCTTCAAGTACGCTTCTGCCTGTTTGATTAGCGTCTGCGGGCGCACGTCCACACAAGCATCAGGTCACTACCGGAACTCAGTCAGCGGAACTCAGTCGCATCACCCCACTCCTGCAAGCATCGGGCCGCGCACCGGGTTGGGCGAGAGCGTTTGCGCAAATGCCTCGGACAGCTGCTTCTCCAACGTGTCTGCCATGCTTCCAAAGTCGTACCCTTGCTCCTAGGCCTCTTCCCGATGAGCGCAAGGCACAGAGCTTGGCTACAGGCTGCATACCCTTGGGGTTGCTATTTATAGTACTGCCACTGCCTTGCTTGTTCACTCTCCTTCACGGCCCGCAAGCTTCCCGTACGCGGTCAGAGCAGAGCGTCACTGACGCACGAGGTCAGGGCTGCGGTCTAGCGTTCTATCAGACGGGGCGCATCGTGCATGCAGTGACAAGCGGCCCTTCGCATTCAGTCGGAGGCCGCGCAACGCTGTGTCCGTTTGCAAAATATCGTGCATACATACGGCGGGTCAGCCAGGCTCAGCGCGGGCACCCTGGTCATAGGTTTGCGCGACCTGTTCGCGCCAGGCCCTGGCGCGGCCGCGGCTCCAGCCAGGGCCCTGGCGCGGCCCCGAGCCCTGACGCGGCGGCCCACTCCGCACCGCCCTGATGGCCGGCCGCCTGCCGCCGCCTGCGGAGGGCCCGCTCTGGTTCCCGCACAAGGCGCGCGTCGGGCAGGGCGGGCAGTCGGCCGCGGCCGCGCTGCACGCGCTGGGCCTGCCCCCGCTGCAGGCGCGGCCGGCGCTGGCCGAGCTGTTCGCGGCGCACACGCTCGACGGCTTCGCTGAGCGGGAGGCCGGGCCGCCGGCGCCGCCGGCGCGGCTGCAGCCCGCGCGGCACGCGCGCGGCACGGGCGCGGGCCCCGTCCTGGCAGCGCGCGCATGGGAAGGGCCCAAGGGCCGCGCCGCGGGGCCTCCTGCCGACCGAGGGCCAACCCGCCAGCCTGCGGAGCGCGCCGAGGGCGAGGCGGGCGCCGCGAGCGCAGCGGCGCCGGGCGGGGGCACGCATGCAGCGGCGGCATGCGGCGATGTCGGGGCCGGCGACGGGGCACCCGGCGCCCGCGCGGCCGCGGCGGGCGGCGCGCGCGCGGCGCCGCGCGGCCCGGCGGCGCTGCAGCGGTACAACGGCCTGTCGGCGGCCGAGGCGGACGCGTTGGAGCATGTGTTCACCGGCGAAGGTGTGCGGCCTTGGCTGCGGCCCTGTAATAATGCGCACGAGCCCCTCGCATTGCGCACCGCATCCCTGGTGCTCCCCATGCGCAGGTTGCTGGCTGTGAGCAGCGACACGCGCATGCTCAGCTGGGCTGCCATGCAGTCCCCCACACCAGCTGTGTGCTGTGCGGCAGATGCGGTCGCATTCTATGCGAGGTTCGGGCCGGACAGCGCGGTCAGGTTCTTCTGCTGTGTCAGGCGCGCTGCCCGACCCTAGCCTCCTTTCCCTAGCCTCCTTCCTCTTCACCATGGTCAGGTGCATCAGATTTGGGCTGCATCCTGAAGCCCATGCGCCCGGTTTACAATATCAGTGTCTTCGGCGTGTCTGCCACATAAAAAACCCTTGTGCATAAGCCGAAAGCATGAAAGTGGTTGAACTGCTGCACGTGCCGCGGGGCCGCCCGCCGAGCGCCTGACTCGGGGCGCCGCGCAGGCAGGACACGGGCGTGCTGCACCGGCCGTACAGCCTGGCGGTGGTCCGCGCGGCGGACGCGCCGCCGGGCGACCACTTCACGCTGAGCGCGGCGGGCCTGACGTGCGTACGCGGCGGCGGCCAGGCGGACTTCACGCCGCTGGGGCAGTGGGCGCGCGAGGCGCTGCTGCTCCGCCTGCTGTGCCGCATTGCCTTCTTCCGCGACTTTGTGGCCGGGCGCGCGTTCCGCTGCTGGCACAAGGCGCGCGCGCGGGCCCCGCGCGCGGCTCGTGCCCGCCCCGACCGTGCACACTCGGCGCTGCGCGCGTGCGCGATAAGCTGTGTCTGGCTCCTGCGCGTTGCCCGGTAGCCGGCGCGCCTGTGCGGCCTGCAAGGCGTCATCAGGGCAGGCGCCCGCTTCAGCCCGTAGAGCAGGTGCCGCGCGCGCGCAGGAGGTGCGCCGGCGGCTGTTTGCGCGCGTGCGGTCGGCGGTGGCCGCGCGCGCGCTGGTGGCCAAGCCGGCGTTCCAGGCGGCGCTGCTGGGCGTGGGCGCGGCCGCGGCGCAGCTGCGTGGCGTGCGGCTGGCGGCGCTGCCGGCGCCCGGCCGCCTGTACGAGCTGGGCGAGTGGGGCGACCTGCAGGCGCGCGCGCTGCGAGCGCTGTAGGGGCATGCACGCGCCTGCGCTGTACAAACACCTGGGCATGCGGGACCGGTCCGCTGCATGTCAAGAAGAAGCAGTCTGTGTGCATACACAGACGCCTGCCATACTTGCGGCAAATACACCTCCTCGTCGAAGTCGCCACTGCCCACAGAAGGGTGGGGCTGTCGGGCGCCTTGCTTTGCAGTACATGGTGATTACATGCACGGAAAGGCGGCGCTTGAAGCGACGTAACTGTTAGGTGCTTGGGACCGCGTCAGGGAGCTTCCCTCAGGGGCATGATGGGAGAGCAATGCGATGGGCCGCAGGTCGGCGCGCGGGAGCAGTTTGCTGCTCCAGCGCTTGCAGCTATCCTGCATTCCGCTGCCCAGGCGCGCGTCACCCTCGCCTTCGCTTGGGTGGCAGCCGCTGTCTTTCCTGCTGGTTCATCCCGCTTTGTTACGGCTTGTGATCATGAATCTGCTGCATGCTGCCTGCGCGCTGATCCTGTAGGGCACAGGCATGGACAGCGGCAAGAGAGACTGAGACAGCCTGGCGGCAGAGCAACTGCTGCAGATAGTCCAAGCTCCAGAGCACGGTCTTGCAATCTTTTGCACTCTATCTGCGCCGCGCGCGCGCTGGGCTTCTAGGGCTGTGCAGGGCCCCCTGGCCCAGCATGGGTCGGCAGCTTGACCAGGGAGGGCGTCCTGCATGGGGGCTCGCCATCCTTGGCGCAGGCAGTGGAGGCGGCGTGCCAGTACTTAACCCTACCCTATCCCACAACCTCTCCCCGGCGCAGGTGGTGGAGGCGGCGTGCCAGAATGCGACGCAGGCGGCGCGCGAGTTCCGGGAGGCCGTGCGCGACGAGGCGGACCTGCGCGACACCACCGGCGTGGAGCTCGTGCCCGGCGGCAGCTCCGGCCGCAACCGCTCCATGGCGCTCGTCAAAGCCGTCAAGCGGGGCTTCGCAGAGTGCGCACAGATTTGACAAGGCCTGCGCATTGGCTGCGGCTCCTTGGCGGACAGCCGACCGGGCCTCTTGCACTTGAGCACGAGTGAACCAGCACAAAGAGCCATCATGCAGATGCAAGCAGCAATACCCGACAGAGCGCCAGGAGCCCTGAACAAACGCCATGCTCGCGCTACAGGGACTACAGGCGCGCCATGCAGGAGGCGGACCTGCTGAGCAACGTGGTCCGCCTCGCCGACAGCGTGCTGCTGGCCGCTCTGGCAGCGCAGGTGGCCGCTCCTGCACTAGCGCCTGCCCTGTCTACAGTGAGCCACAGTCATGGACACGACTTGCACTGCCTTAGTGGCAGCGCCATCCAGCATGTCAGGACTTTATTTTGCTGGTGAGCGTCTACATTTGATCTCATGTCATCATGCATATGCAGGTCGCAGCGACGACAGACGAGCTGCTCGTGGCTCTGGAGACCCCGCGCGTGCAGGCCGACAAGGCTCCCAAGGCACGCGCTACCGATCTCAGCCCTTATGTAGGCGAAGCGCATGCGCATGCATCCTCTTGGCTGGCTGCATGCCTCGCGGCAGGTGAACAGAGCTCGCCGAGCGCTCGCTGTCACGCGGCAGGGCATCTTCACGGTCACCTTTGCCTTTGCGGATGGCGGCGGCGCAGCCTTCACGCCCGACCGCCACAGCGTCCTGGAGATCGTCAACGCCAATGTGCTGGACGGCTGCCTGGCGCTGGCGGCGGCCGCGCCGCGCCTCCTGACCATGCGCAGCTTCGGCCAGCACTTTGCCACCAAGCCGACCGGGCTCGACCTGGCCTCGGTCGTCAGGTGCGCGCTCCTTGGGGCCTGGCGTGCAGCGGATGGTTGCCAGGGTTGACACTAAAGCCATGCGTACACGCTGTGCATGGCCAGGGTGACGATGCCTACACCATAGTTGCTGCAGTCAGCATAGCACCTGCAGTGCGTGTCTTTTGTGGCTTGCTGTTATACATATGCAGAAATATCGTGCATAGGGTATGCTTATCTGTGCATGGGCGAGCACATGCCGTGCGCAGGCAGTCCGCACACTTCAAGGAGACGCGAGCCGCCATAGACGCGCTGGTTGCAGCAGACTTTGTGGCGGCCCGCGAGTATGCGAGCGTCTTTGAGGAGCATCGCAAGGTCCATGACTTTGTAACCTCGTGGTCTCTGGAGCAGTACACAGCTAAGAAGAAGTGCGCAAGCACCGTCTCAGCACTTGACCATGGCGCTAGCAAAGCTGCCTGTTACGCTGGGAGCAGGCATATGATGTCTTTACCGAGCATCACATATCTTGCCTGTGCACAGATGCAGGACACCTAAAGCAATCAGACCCTGCTCGCTGTGTGCTTACCCAGGATCATGTGGCATGCAGCCAGCAGTGCACAGACTTTTGAGCTTCCCAGATGCAGCTGTGAGGGTGGCGCGAGTCTCCATGCTCTCAGTGTGTAGGTCGCTGCGGGAGATGCGGCGCGAGCTGCACCGCCAGCGCGAGTGGCGGACTGAGCTGGAGCGGCTGCGCGCGGGCGCCGCGGTCGGCTGCCTGCATGTGGAGTCGCGCACGCTGGGCGCGGCGCTGCTGCCTGCCATGCTGGCGGCGGCCGAGCAGGTGCGCAATGCCAATGCTGCTTCGCCCTCCTGAGTCCCTCACGGGCGCCTGACAGCTGCCCTTGCGCGGACGGCGTGCTGACCTCTGACTCCGCTGCCATGCGGCTGATATTTGCGCGGCTCTCCGTCACACAGGGCTCCTCTAGGTTGCCTTGGACAGAGAGCCATGTTAGCTGCAGGCAGGTCGTACGCAGTTCTGTCCATGCATGCCACAGTGCAATCTCGCATGATGCCGTCACTGTCCCCCGCTCTTCATCCAACTTCTCAAACAATGACTTGGCTCTGCAGATCCATGGGCACCTGGGGGCGCTGGCGCGCACCGCCTGTGCCTCGGCGCTGGCCGCGCTGCGTGAGCGCGCGGATGCGCTCGACGAGCGCCCCAGCTCGCTGCCAGAGTTTGCGGCATACCAGGTGACGCGCTTGCCGCGCGCAACAGACACGGCTGCTGCAGAGCATGCCGTTCTAGCGCGACGCATCGTGCGCATGTGCCTGTTGGCAGCTCCCGTCCAGGGGCATGTGCCATCACTTGTTTGCTGCGTAAGTACTGCGCTGGCCTGGCATGCATTTGTCACGGCCAGAACCGGGCAGCACGCGCGAAGGTCATGCACAAGACGCAGTACGACGAGAAGCGGCTGGCGCTGGCGGAGGCGGGCAACGTGGACGACATCTACGACCTCCTGGCCGCGCACGAGCACAAGGTTTCCACCGGCGACCAGGCGCGCGCCGCGCGCCCCCCTGTCCATGACTGAGGAGCCCTGCGGTTGCTGCGCAAGCAACATCACTCGCACACAGGTTGCTAGTGTGGCCGCTGCTTGCTGCGCGTCATGGTGCAGCCTGATCGCGAAAGACAGACAGACGGCGCCATTTATAGAGCGCGCCGCGCATCGATCGGGGCTGGTTGCGAGCAAGGGAGCGCCCGGGGCGGCAGGTGCGCCACGACGACCTGCGCGAGGCCGCCGGCCGCTTCGTGGACGCGCTGGCGGCCGGCCGCGAGTGGCTGGCGGAGCGGCGCGAGGGCCAGGCGGCCGCGCTGGGCGCCGAGGTGGCCGCCGTCAAGGCCGAGCTGGCCGCGCTGGCGGCCGCGTTAGGCGGCGGCGTGTTTGTGGACGCGGGCGCGGCCGCGGCGGAGGTCGTGCAGCAGCTGGACCGCGCCGTGGAGCGCGTGGCCACGCTGCGGGTGCGGCGCCTGCGCGCGGACAGGAGTGGGCTGCTCTGGTAACGGGCCGCCTGCGCCTGGTCATGCCCCACATGCACCAGCCAGAGTCCGGCAGCTGTGGCGACGCGCGTCAAGGAGCGCGCCCGGCCTGCGTGCGCGCATGTTGGAGGGGGCGGACAAAGCGCGCGGCGGCCGAGGAGGCGGAGCAGGGCGCGGTTTTGGGCGATATTGGGAGACGGCAGGGGTGGTAGGGCCGCATACCCTACCCTAACCTACCCTATGCTGGCGCAGGAGGCCGCCGACACGTACAGGGGTTACCAGGCGCTGTTCGGGCAGGCGGCGGAGACGTTCCCGGGCCTGGACGCGGTGGCCGCCCAGGTCGCCGAGCGCGCGGACGTCTGGCGCGCGCTGCTGGCGTTGCAGCAGCACGCGCTGGACTGGACCTCCGGCACCGTGCTTGCAGAGGACGGCACGGTGCGGCCGCCCTGCCTGATGGGAGGCGGGCAGATCTGCAGGCGGACCCCGAGCGCGCGGCGAGTCCTGCCCGCTGCAGTAGCTGCGCTTGGTGTTTGGTCGCATCTGCCCTGGGCAGGGCGCTGCCGGCTTGTGCAGCAACGGCCATGCTCTTCGGTGGTTGATAGGGTAGGGCTGAGCCCGGCGCTGAGGCGGCGCGCCGGGCAGGCACGCCTGGACATGGAGGCGGTGCGCGGGCAGGTGGAGGCTGCGGCCGCTGCCGCGTACCGCTGCAGCCGCAGCGGCGGCGACCCCGGCGTCGTCGTGCGCCCCGCCCGCGCCGAAGCAGGAGCCGACGCAGTCATCCCCGCACATCACGGCTGTGCGGGAGCACCCTGTGCGGGAGCACTTGCATGCTCGCAGCTTGGCAGCATGCGCCATGGCTAGCGCGTCCTCGGGCATGCGCTGGGCGAGAGTGGGTACATCTGTGCGGTCCTGCATCTCCTCAGCCTGAGGCTGCCCTGGTCCACTGGCGCGTGCACCACACCTATGTACCCTCGCAAGCATCGTCCCGGGCATTGCCATGCTGCGCGGCGAGCGGCGCGCGCGCGCGGCAGGTGGTGCTCTCCGACGAGCTGGCGGACGCGCAGCGCGTGCTGCCGGCGCTGGAGGCGGTGGCCACACCCGCGCTGCGCGACCGCCACTGGCGCCAAATCTTCGCGCTGCTGGGGCTGGACCAGGCGCGCCCCAGATCAGCATTCCCTTTTTTTCGGGTTTACTTAATGCTCAAGGTAAACCAACTTGCGCTAGCATGCACGCTCCTGGCTGTGCACCCCTTGAATGTATCAGTTTCGATGTGCACTCAGCTTGGACATGCGGACAGCGCGAGCGCCCAATGAGCTGCAACATGCCCAATCCTGACCTTTGACGCCGTGCTGTACATCCCGTGCGACGGCGGCGCGCACGCCCGGCAGAGCCCGGGCGGCATAAGCCAGGACGAGGCGGGCGCGTGGGACCCCTTCTCGCTGGAGGACCTGCTCTCCGCCGGCCTGGAGGGCCACCTAGAGGCCGTCGCCGCCATCTCCGCCGTCGCGCATCGCGAGTGGTCCGCCCCGCGCGCCCTGCCGGCGCACAGGCCAAGCGGCGGCCGCACCTGCAGTCATCCTGTTGCAAGCTTCGGCCCGCCTGAGCAGCTGGTGTGTCCTTTCAGTGCTGCTGCCTCCGTGGCGCCAACGCAAGAGGCTGCGGCCCATTCCGGGGACACGCGGGTCCGGCCACAAGCCGCGATTGCACTCGCCGGCGCGCCGCAGAGCCGCACGCCCTGCCGGCAGTCCCCCGGCGCCAAACGCGGGCAGCGGCTACTGACACTAACCCTCAACCTTAGCGCAGGGGCCTGGAGAAGGCGCTGGACCGCATGGAGGCCGCCTGGGACGGGCTCGCCTTCCGCGTGCTGGACTGGAAGGACACCGGCACGCACGTGCTGGGCGGCGTCGACGACGTGCAGGCGCGGGCCTAACCCCGATCATAGCCTACCCTAACCCCTAGCCTACTATACCCGCTGCGTGGTCAGGCGCAGTCTCCAAGGGCGCGGGCGTACGATGCGCGAGTCTGTCACGGCCACGGCCGGCACTATGGAGCGCAGCGCGGCCTCGCGTGCGGTCCCTGCGCGGCACGCTGCTGACGCGGCGGGCGCGCGCACCGGCAGGCGCTCCTGGACGACCAGACCGTCAAGGTGGCCAGCATGTGCGCGTCGCCGCTGCTCGGGCCGCTGGCGGGCAGGGCCACGGCTTGGGCGGGCACGCTCGACGCGCTGCAGGCAGGGGGCCCTGACATGATGTGCACAAGCAACACTGCGCTAGGGCCTGTCGCTCCAAGCAAGTGCCGGCAAACCTTGCTCTTAATCTAAACCCTGTATCAGGCTTTTGCCGCACGCGGCAGGACCTCGTGGATGCATGGGTGGCCTGCCAGAGCACCTGGCAGTACCTGGAGCCCGTGTTTGCGTCGCCCGACATCCTGAAGCAGATGCCCGAGGAGGGCGACAAGTTCCTGGAGGCGTGGCCCCACCCGCCCTGTGCTCTCTTGATCGGGGGCGCCATCTGCACCAGCCAACTTCAAACAGCGCTACCTCACTTGCGCGCCCAACACCGGCACCTGCATTGCACGGGCGCCTGCATGGCAGCATATTGCTGCCGTCGGCCTCATGCTCACCTTTGTGGTCCCCCTCGCCTGAACGGGTCAGAGCCGTGGGCTTGCAACGCAGCACGCCAGCGCTGTGCGGACCCGGCATGCATGGCGCCGGCCGGCGGCTCCGTGCATGCAGCGGGACAGGCGGGCAGGGACGCGGCGGCGAGCGGCACGCTGACCCACACTGTGCTGCGCCCCGGCAGGTGGACCAGGTGTGGCGCGAGGTGATGGCAGGCGCCCGGGCGGCGCCAGGCTGCCTCGCGCTGGCGGGCAGCGCGGAGCTGCTGCACGCGCTGCGCGCCGCCGTGCGCACGCTGGAGGAGGTGCAGCGCGGCCTGGCCGCCTACCTCGACATCAAGCGCCTGGCCTTCCCGCGGTAGGCACACCCTACCCTAACCTAAACCCATCCTGTCACCAAGCTCGCCGCGAGCGCCACGTGGGCGGGGCAGCCGCTGCGTCGATCGCGCCCGCGCCGCACCGCGCCTTGCCAGATGTGGTAGATGGTTCGAGGCTAATGTGCCACCTTGTTATTGAGAGATGGGGTGAAGGGCGGGCGCGCACGCGCGCGGCAGGTTCTTCTTCCTGTCGAACGATGAGATGCTGGAGATCCTGGCGGAGACCAAGGACCCGCAGCGCGTGCAGCCGCACTTCAAGAAGTGCTTTGAGGGCGCGCCCTGGGCCCGTTGTGCTGGACGCGCCCCCGCGCCGCGCTGCGCGGGTCACATGCTCGGGATCCCGTCCATCCGACACCCTCACGCCTAGCGGACTGAACAGTCGAGGCCTGAGTCGTGAGGCTGTGTTACGCAACCGCATCCCGCCGATGCCCTCGAGCGCGGCCCGCCGCGCCACGCGTCCGCGCCCGCTGCAACATATACGGCACTCTGCAGCGCGCGCGCGCCCGCTCAGGCCAGCAAGCGGCGGCAGGCATCGACGCGGTGCAGTTCCTCGGCAACGGGGACATCGTGGGCATGGTGTCGCGCGAGGGCGAGGTGGTGCCGCTGCGCACGCGCGTCAAGCCGTCGCTCTCGGACGGCGCCGTCGAGAAGTGGCTGGTCCAGGTGCCGACCTTGCAGTGCGCGCGCACGGGAGCGGGGTTGGTGCGGAACTGCCTGCGTTGCATGTCACCTCGTTTGGAGCTGGCTGGAAGCGGCTGGCGTTAGCGGCTTGGCCGCCGCCGCACCCATGCGTGCTGAGCAGACTGCGAGCAGACACACTCAGACACTGTCGTTCAGGTCACGTGCGCGTGCTCACCGCCCCGCAGCCCTACTCATCACGTGAGCCTGCTACAAGGGAGTCTGCATGTCAGACCTGGAGCCCGCCCCATGCTCGTGGGGCAGGTGGAGGCGGGCATGGTGGAGAGCGTGCGCGGCGTGTGCGCGGCCAGCCTGGCGGCCTACGCGCAGCGCCCCCGCGCCGCCTGGGTCCTGGAGTGGCCGGGCCAGGCGGTGCTGGTGGCGGCCGCCACGCACTGGACCGCCGACGTGACGGCCGCCCTGCTCGCCCCGTCCGCAGGTCGCCCTGCCGGCCTTCATCTGTTTCATTGGCTTGTGAGGTCTGCGCGCACAATGGATCGGCAAGTAGGTGCAGTCCGCATCTGGAGCGCGTCTGCTTGCCGATGAAGACTGACCTGGCACATGAAGCGGTCTTCCGGCAGGCGGGCGGCATGTGCAGGTGTCACCAGCCCTCATCAGGATCCGGTCCTGGGCGGAGGCGCGGTAGTGTCTGCACTAGTGGTGCAGTGCTGCGGAGCATTTGGGATGGTTGCTCCTGGTGGAAGCAAGCGTCACGGGAGCTGACGTGCAGGAAGCGCGGGCGGCGCGCAGGCGGCATGGAGGCCGTCGCGGCCAAGTGCACCGCGCAGCTGCGCGACGTAGTTGCGCTCGTGCGCGGCGAGCTGGCGCCGCTGCAGCGCGCGACGCTGGGCGTAGTCGTCGTCATGGACGTGCACGCGCGCGACGTCGCCGCCGAGCTGGCCGCGCAGCGCGTGGCCGACGTCGCCGCGTTCGCCTGGCAGAGCCAGCTGCGGACGTACTGGGAGGCGCGTGCCCAGCCCTGCTCGGCGCCTGCATCCTGGCATGCGGACGGACACGACCAGCATTGAGCACCTGCGGGCACAAACGTCCGGCCTGGGGAGCTGACCCTGCTGCTGAAGAGGCTGCAGATGCTTTGGAGTCATGGTCTGTGATCAACGCATTCCAGTGCATGGATGATCAGCAACTCGGCGTGCATAGGTTCCGTGCTCTCAAAGGTGGCGTGCTCTCTAGGTGGTAGAAGTTCATGCTCAAATCACCTCACCCGTCGCGCCACGTGCAAAGCGCAGTCACCGTGCTGGGTTCGCAGGGCGGCGAGAACGGAGCGCCGGTCAGCCGCGTGCGCATGATGAGCGCGGACATCGAGTACGGCTGCGAGTACCTCGGCAACAGCGGGCGCCTGGTGGTGAGCGCTGCCCCGCTGGGACCTGCGCACATGTGGCACCAGAACGCCAGCCTCCTTCGCCTGCATGGGACGCGCTGCGCCTTGCGCATGATCGCACCCGTGAGCGCATGGCGTGCACAAGGTGTTCATGCTCGACATATGCCATGACCGCAGTGCACCATGCCTGGCTGCGGCCTAGAGTGCATTTGCACCAGGTGTGTTACTCAGATGCGATGCAACTGCCTGCGCTGGCCAGGTGACCCCGCTGACCGACCGCTGCTACCGCACGCTGCTGGGCGCCGTGCACCTCACGCTGGGCGGCGCGCCGGCGGGGCCCGCGGGCACCGGCAAGACGGAGACGACCAAGGCGCGCGGACACGCTTGCGTGCATGCCCACAGCATCGCAGCGTGAAGATGAGGAGGACGCGCTGTGTGCATGTGCTGTTGAACACCTGTGCGGCATGCCCCTGGCAGTGCCCGTTTCACTGTCATGCTTTGTTTGTGCAGTCGGTTGCAGGCGTGCCTGGAAGCGCCTGAGGTGGGTGCTCTGGCCGCAAGACAGAGATGGAACTGCAGAAGATGGTGGCCATGTAGCGGGCTGGTCCCTGCGGCGGAGCCGCGCCGAGGCGGCGCGCAGGACCTGGCCAAAGCGCTGGCGCGGCAGTGCGTGGTCTTCAACTGCTCCGACACGCTGGACGTGGCCGCCATGTCCAAGTTCTTCAAGGGCCTGGCGGCCGCCGGCGCCTGGGCCTGCTTCGACGAGTTCAACCGCATCAACCTGGAGGCGCGCTCAGGGGGCGCGCCGGTGGTGCCTGAGTGGCACCCGGGGATGGTTGCCCTGCCGTGGGTGTCACGCGTGTCAAAGTGTTGGGCAGCTGGACGTGACGATTCTGCTATGCTGCGATCTTGGACTACCTGTAGCCCTGTGTCTGCTACGTGTCAGCAACGCATGTGACGGGCGCTTGTGCGTGATGCGCAGGTGCTGTCGGTCGTTGCGCAGCAGGTGCTCGAGATACAGCAGGCGCGCCGCATGGCGCTCGGTGCAGTGAGGGACGCGCCCTCAGGCATACTTGCCCCTAATGCATGCGTGTAGGATTGCTTCATGGAACCAACACATTTATTGCCTGCCGACCTGGCTGGCCCAGGGCCATCTGTTCCAGTAATCGATGGAGCTCGCAGGCTGTGCGCGCGCGCGTCCCCACATTCGTGTTCGAAGGCACCGAGCTGCGGCTGCGGCCCACGTGCTCTGTGTTCATCACAATGAACCCCGGCTACGCCGGCCGTTCAGAGCTCCCCGACAACCTCAAGGCAAGGGCCCATTCAAGCAGCCGATATTGTTGTATATGCTTCTGTGGTCAGCGCGAGACGCTAACATTGTTTTGTACGTCCTGCTTGGCTCCTGTGCCGCAGCACGCCAAGCTGCTGAGCGCGCGCCGCGCAGGCGCTCTTCCGATCGGTGGCCATGATGGTGCCCGACTACTTTGCGATCGCAGAGGTGACTTCCCGCGCTCCCACCTTCCCAGCTTGCCAGCGGTGTGCCCCTTCTTGCTAGCATCACATGTGGTGCTGCACGGAGCGCGAGCTGACACGCATGCGCACGGAGGTCGCAGATCATGCTGTTCTCCACCGGCTACCTCCAGGTGCGGTCTGTCACCTGCATGCGAGCCGCTTCATGCATCACAGCGCTGTTCCACACCTGCGCTCACCTGGGCATGTGCTGCATGCAGGCAAAGGACTGCGCACGGAAGATCGTGGCCACGTACCGGCTGTGCAGCGAGCAGCTGAGCAGCGCATCGCACTACGACTACGGCATGCGCGCCGTCATGGCCGTGCTGCGCTCTGCGGCCATCCTCAAGCGCCAGTGCGCCCCAGCGCCTCCTGCTCTCTGTGGCAGGACAGACCCGCCTTTGGCAACTTTTAGGATACCCTATGATCAGCGTTGAGCGTATTACAGCACAGACACATCACGACTGCGCAAAATCAGGGCGTGCTAGCAGGTGTTTGCAGTGTGACAGACAGCACATCGACGTCTGGGGAGACGGAACTGAGTGAGAAAGGTGTGCCCACGTACATGAGTAACCCTGAGTCCGTCCGGCTGCCGCGCCCCTTTCAGGTGCCCGGACGAGGATGAGGCGGCGCTGACGCTGCGCGCGCTCGTGGACGTCAACGAGTGCAAGTTCCTGGCGCCCGACGTGCCGCTGTTCCACGCCATCTGCGCCGACCTCTTCCCCGGCGTCGACGCGCACCCGCCCGCGCACGCCGCGCTGCGCGGCGCGATCCTGCGCCAGTGCGCGTCTTCGGGGCTGCAGCCCACCCCGTACTTCCTCTGCAAGGCACGCCCCGCAGCCTCCGCCCGGCCTTGCCTGGCGCATGTGGCTCAGGCACAGATCAGTATGGCATGCCCAACTGCATGCTCGCGGCATGTGGCACAGGTCTGGGCGTACTATGCCGCATACACTCACTGCAGTATGCAGCTGCAGGTCATGGGTCGTCACGCTGCATGCTTTCCAGCTGCACCGAGCCACAGGCTCGCACGCAAGCCTATGCAGCCGCCCATGACCGCAGGTGCTGCAGCTGTACGAGATGCTCGCGGTGCGGCACGGCATCATGGTGGTCGGCCTGCCGCTGGCGGGCAAGTCGGCGGTGCTGGCCACGCTGGCGGCCGCGCTCGGCGCGCTCGCCGCGGCGGGCGAGTCGGGGCCGCTGTTCGAGCGCGTAGACGCGGTGGCCATCAACCCCAAGGCCGTCACCATGGAGGAGCTGTACGGCGCGGGCGACCGCGCCACGCAGGAGTGGCGGGTGCGCGCCCGGCAGGGCGCCCGCCGCGCGCACCATGCGCAGCGGCTTGTGATGTCTGTGCGCCGTGTCACTGAAAACTGCAGTGCAGCGGCATGGTATGTGGTCACATGTTTGAGCGTGTAGGTACAGGGGGCCGGGGCTAACTTTATCCGCGGACTTGGCTGCCAACACCTAGGCATATGCGGCGTTACATGTTAACAAGCTGGTGGCTGAGAGCGCACGCGCGCCGCTGCAGCTGGTGCTGTGCGCTTCACCAGCGCGCTGCCGGCTGGGGGCGTCCGGCGCCCGAGCGTGCCTGGGCGCAGGATGGCGTGCTGGGCGTCACATTCCGGGCAATGGCGGCGGAGGCGGGCGGCGCGCGCAAGTGGCTGGTGCTGGACGGGCCGGTCGATGCGCTGTGGATCGAGAGCATGAACACGGTGCTGGACGACAACCGCAAGCTGTGCCTGCCCAACAGCGAGATCATCCAGATGTCGCCCGCCATGAGCATGGTTTTCGAGGCGCGCGCGTGCCCCTGGGGCTGGCGTGCTTCTTTCCCCTAGTCTCAAGGACAGACTGTCAAAGGTCCCCAGGTGCAATTCGCGACTTCCAGGCAGTACGTGCAATTGGCGTCCGCAGGACAACGATGCCGCTGCTGCTTGACTAGCAAGCGCGTCGCTCTGGGAAGGATGCTGCGGCGTGTTTGCAGAGCGGTCAGCTGAAGCACCTGTCATGCTCACTAGCTCTGCAGGCGCGCGACCTGGCCGTCGCGTCGCCGGCGACGGTGTCGCGTTGCGGCATGATCTACATGGAGCCGCAGCAGCTCGGCTGGCAGCCGCTCCTGGCCTCCTGGCTGGCCACTTTGCAAGCGCAGGCATGGCCCCTCGGCCTGCCGCCCCGCAGCTCTCCCCGCCGCCTAGGCACATGCATGCGCACGTGTGCAACCGAACGAGTGTCTGTGTGCATCGCCCTGGCGCGTCTGACCAGGAGTAGTCAAGGCATGCGCCGTTGACGCTGTTCCACACCAGCAGCATGCATCCGCACAGCCTGAGGCTGACCGACGGACCTCGGCAGAGCCCGGAGACTGCCGATCGCGCTGGAGCGCTCATGCAGTGGCTGCTGCCGCGCTGCCTGCGCTTTGTGCGCGGGGCCGTCAAAGAGATCTTGCCGTCTATGGACAACAACCTTATCATCGCCGCCACGCGCCTCCTGACGGCGCTTTTGTTGCCGGATCCTGACGACACCCCCGCTGCTAAGACTGTGGCAGGTAAGTTTCACCTCACGGCTCAGCTTGGCTTGCATGCAAATTTTAATCAGCCGTTCAAGGACGTATTGAGTTGTATAGCTCCTCATGATGCTATGCGCGGTGTGGAAGAAACCAGGGCGTGAGAGCGTCTGCAGGGCCGAAAGCCTGAGCAGTGCGCGGCATGCTGCGCTGAGGAGCATCAGCCTGTGGCTATTTGCAGCATAGCCTGCGTGAGTGTGCGCGTGCTTGCTGGCAAAGGCAACCGTGGCAACACGGGCGCTGTGTGATGTCCAGGGTCCCAGCCAGCCAGCGCAGCAGCCACGGATGCTGGGGTCCTCTTCTCGCTGATCTGGACGGTCGGAGCCACTGGCGACACAGAGGGCCGCGCTGCATTTGATGCCTTCTTCAGGTGCGCACTGCCCCCGCCAGCTTACCGCCCCCTGTGGTCACCACAAGATGCAAGCGGTGACAATGTAACACATCACAATGCATGGCTCTCACACAAGTACATTGCATACCGGCAGCCAGCACAGACCATTACATGCAAGCGTCTGTTAAGCTCCAGGGGGCGGCTTGTGTCCATTTGAATCAGACATTCTCAGCTTCTGCACAGGCAGCTTCTTGCCCAGCCACAGCTGGATGAGCCAGAGGGAGGGACCCCAGCTGCATGCCCCTCCCTGGCCTGCCCCCCGCTTCCTGGCGACGGCTCCGTGTATGACATCAGCTACCAGGCTGCCAGTAACTCCTGGCAAGTGAGCACTGCCCCGCCCGGCTGTGCGGCCAATGCAATCTATGACAAGCCGCTAATGGTGCTCACACGGAGGTTTGCAAGCTGTGCATGCTCGCAGCCCGTGCCCTGGTGATGCATGAAGATCTGGCATGGCCGCATGCTACAGTCGTGTCGCCCTGCGACCTCGCACAACGCATGGCATTCCTAGGCCGTCATAACCACATTACTGCAGGCAAGCAAAACAGGAGGCTTGCACGGCCAAGCTTCTGACATGGCAGGCATGGAGCACGCTGCTGCCGCCCGCCGGCATCCCCGCCGGCGCGCGCTTCACCGACATCATCGTGCCGACCCAGGACTCCGCGCGCTGCACCTTTCTGCTGGCCGCCGCGCTGCGCCAGGGCTACCCGCTCCTGCTCTTGGGCTCCACAGGCGCGCAGGGCGTGGCTCTCAAGTCCTGAGCCCTTTCAGATACACCCAGCGGAGAGCCTATGCATGGCGCAGCGGACAGCACCTGTTTTCACAGGACAATCGCAGCGGCATGCGCGTCGTCTGCAGCCTTTGCGTGGCCAGCAGGCACCTCTGACTGCGCCAGCGCGCACAGGCACGGGGAAGTCAACATACCTCCGCCAACACCTGGCTCAGCTGCCAGCAGATGCGTGGGCCACCATCGCCGTCACGCTCAGCGCACGCACCACGGCAGGCGCTGTGCAGGAGCAGGTACTCGATGTTCTGTTCTCCTGAGCAAGCTGCCGGTGCTTGCAGGGTAGTCACCCAGCAATCAACGGAAAGCCAAGCGAATATAGCACCGGACTATGTTTAGGCTGCGTGTTTTGCAGCGCCGTTGCTTGTCCTGCACCTGTATCACAGCTGTCCTAGATCACATCGCGAGCTACGGCAGACGCACAGCGGCTGAGGCGCAGCTGCAAGCGCTGCAGGTGGACGCGCGGCTGGACCGCCGGCGCAAGGGTGTGTACGGCCCGCCGCAGGGCACTCGCGCGGTCGTCTTTATCGACGACCTCAGCATGCCGTTGCCCGAGGAGTACGGCGCGCAGGCGCGCTCACGCCTCGGCCTTCACCCGCCGCCTGCGCGTGCATCAGTGCGCATGCACGCCAGTTCTGCCTGCTTACCACAAGAATGTATATCGCCTAATGGTGTGATGCCTTATCTCTCCAACAAAGACAGGCTCTGTCATCAGGGTCACCAGTGAGCCATGCATGTTCCCGTGCATGAGTCAGCATGCGCCACGCTCAGCGCGCGCGCGGCCGGGCGCGCAGCCGCCGCTGGAGCTGCTGCGGCAGGCGCTGGGCCAGGGCGGCTGGTACGGCCGCGACGCGGCCTTCCGCGCGCTGGCCGACGTGCAGTTTGTGGCGGCCATGGGCCCGCCCGGCGGCGGCTGCACCGCCGTCCCCGACCGCCTGCTGCGCCACTTCCACTGCGTGGCGCTCCCCCAGGTGCGGCGCGGCGCGTGGCGCAGGCCTGCCTGCGCAGCCGCAGCCGTCCATGCTGTGCGGGTCGATGGCGGTGCATGCGTGCCACAGGTCTGCAGACGGGTATGGGTTCTCTGCAGACAGGCTCCCCATACCCCCTCCACATACTCCCCGTCATCTAGGTCCTAGTCGACATCCCTTAACAATACTCCGCCATACCTGCTATACCCTAAGATACTGTGCTGCGCCAAGCTCGCTCGGCAGCGCCCTCCAGGGCGGGCTGCCAGGGCGGGCCAGCGCACCGCGCGCAGGTCACGAACGACACGCTGACGCTGATCTTCCGCACCATCCTGGACTGGCACCTGGCCGGCGGCGGCTTCCCGGAGGAGGCGCGCGCGCTGTCCGGCGGCCTGATCGGCGCGACGCTCGCCGTGTATGCGGCCGCGGCCTCGCACCTGCGCCCCACGCCCAAGCGCAGCCACTACACGTTCAACCTGCGCGACTGCGCGCGCGTCGTGCAGGCGCGCCCCGGGCGCCCGGCATGCGCAAGCAGCCCCGGCGGCAAGCAAGCACCGTCGTCACTACACCGGGCAGGTGCCATGCGAGGGACAGGAGCAGGGACCCAGGCAGTGCCTAAACCAGGCCCTGCATGTCACGAGCCTGACTGCAGAGAGCGCCCTTTGGCCAGGACGCCCGCGCCTTGCACAGCGCAGTCAGCGCATGCGCGGCCTGCGGCAGGGCCTGATGATGATGCCGGCAGCCGCAGTGCCGGCGGGGCGCCAGGGCGCGGCGCTCGTGCGGCGGCTGTGGGTGCACGAGACGCTGCGCGTGTTCCAGGACCGCCTCGTCAGCGACGGCGACCGCGAGTGGCTGCTCGAGCAGGCGAGCACTGCGCGGGGCCCGCCGCGCCGCCCCTGTATTGCTGAATGCAAGTGGCTCCCTGCAGTCATCAGAGCCCGGCCGGCTGTGGGGCTGACCTGCGGGCTCCCGCCGCGGCAGGCCCGCGACAGCCTGCGCGCGCACCTGGGCGCCGACCTGGACGAGCTCATGCGGCCGGTGGTGGCGGCCCCGCGCGCGCGCGCCGCCCCGGGCGCGGGCCTGGGCCTGGCCCTCGCGCAGGCGCCCGAGCAGCCGGAGCGAGTCGGGTGCGATGCGATGCGGCAATGCATCTTCGGCGCCTACATGCAGCCCGACCTGCGGCCAGCGGACCGCACGTATATGGAGGTCGCGGACGCGCCCGCGCTGCTGTCCCGGCTGGAGGCGTACATGGCCGACCATGATGGCGCGTAACCCCTGTCCTCAGGGCTTTGCAGGCTGCGGAGAGCAAGGGGGTCTGCTGAGCGGGTCTGTGTGTATTTGAGAGCCTCGGTTGACAGTCGGCATGCAGTGACAAGCTCGGCACCTGCTGCCAGCTTGAAGGCATGCATCACGAGAAGCGCCGTCTGCCCCACAAGTCCGTCAAGGCGCTGTTCCGCCACCACTCCGCCGCGACGCATGCGCCCCGCGCAGCGACGAGCAAGCAGCCGCTCGGCCTGGCCATGTTCCCGTTCGCGGCGGAGCACGTGTCCCGCATCGCGCGCGTGCTGGGCCAGCCGGGCGGCCACATCCTGCTGGTCGGCGTCGGCGGCAGCGGCCGCCGCAGCCTGGCGCGCCTGGCCGCCCACATTGCTGGCCTGGAGGTCTTCCGGGTGCGCCGCCGCACCGCCAGGCAGATGAGGCGCAAGAAGCTTGACCGGGCCTCTTCCGCACCCGCCGCCTCGCAGTGAGCTAGCTTGATACACACACACGCAGCAGCGACAAACTGTTTCAGCTGGCTTGCTCAGTCGGCCCTGGTCAGCACAGTTTGCTGCGCACGGCTGTCGCCGGTGGCTTGCCGCCGAGGCTGCGGATGCCCGAGCAGCGCATGCGCCTGTGTGCTGCTGCGTTTGCGGACAAGCGGGGCGGGCAAACCAGGAGCGTGCTGCGGACGCGCTTGTGGAGGGCGCGCGCGCGCGCGCGGCAGGCGGAGGTGCCGCAGAGCTGCTCGCGCGCGGACCGGCGCGAGGACCTGAAGCGCATGCTGCGCCGCGCGGGCGCCGGCGGCTGCCGCTGCATGTTCCTCTCCAGCGACACCGAGGCGCGCCGCTCTGCAGGCGAACACGCCCCGAGTGCCGACCGCAGCCTGCGCGCGGTGTCTGCGCGGTCTCTGCATGGCACCTCACACCTGGGGACGCCCATGCTCCAATGATGCTGGGACCGACTGACAGACACGCGGCGCCCCGCTGCCGGCAGGTCAAGGACGAGGCGTGCATGGAGGACCTGAACAACCTGCTGAACGGCGGCGAGGTGCCCAACTTGTTTCCTGCCGACGAGCGTGTCCAGGTGCGGCCGCTCCCTGCATACTGCTTGCCAGACTTGCCGGGGGCACGCCAATCCGTGCGATGTGCCGGTGCGGTGATGTGTGCACGAGTCAAACATGTGGCACATGACGAAGAAGGACGCCTCGCAGGTCTTGGAGCTCGTCCGCGCGGACGCCGCGCGCGCGGGCATGCACTCGCCGGCGCAGGTGCGGTCACGCAGACGCGTGCCGTGCTCGCGTCCATGCCGTGACGTCGCGCGGCGCGCGCTGGCCGGACCGTGCATGCGGCGAGCGCGGCGGGCGCACGCAGGCGTGGGCGTTCTTCGTGGCAGAGTGCCGGCGGAACCTGCATGTGGCGCTCTGCATGAGCCCGGTCGGCGCGGCCTTCCGCGAGCGCCTGCGACAGAACCCCAGCCTCGTCAACTGCTGCACCATTGACTGGTTCCAGGCAGGCCCTGCGCCGACCTGCAGGGTCTCGCACCCTGCTGCGGCCCCCTCAGCCCATGGGCACCTTGGCATCGTGCCTGTAGGACCTGCAGTTGGGGCGAGCTCCTTGTCTGCATGTTGTTTCAGCACGCCGATCGGGACTGCGCCGCCTGAAGACGCGCGCCCGGACGGAGCCCCTGTGCTGGACAGGCCTGGCCCAAGGATGCGCTGCAGGCCGTGGCGCGCAAGGCGCTCCAGCCGGCGGAGCTGGCGGAAGAGGAGCGCGAGGCGCTCGTCGCCCTCTGCCAGGACTTCCACAGCACGGCGCGCCCCTCCCGCGCCTTGGGTAGGGTCAGGCAAGCTGGCAGCGCAGCGGCAGTTCCGCAGCACGGCAACTAGAGGCACATGCCCTCCATGCACCCACCCACGTCGCCCAGCAGGGTAGCTCCTTAGAATCTGTGCGCGCAGATGGGCGGCGCGGCAGACGCGTTCCTGGCGGAGGCCGGGCGGCGGACGTATGTGACGCCGGCCGCGTTCCTGGAGCTGCTGGGCCTGCTGGGCGGCCTGCTGGGCGCGCAGCGCGCCCGCCAGGCGGCCGCGCTGCAGCGCTTTGCGCGCGGCCTGGCCAAGCTGGAGGCGAGCGCCGGGCAGGTCGCCGGCATGCAGGCGCAGCTGCGGGCGCGGCCCCAACCCGCCGCCGCCAGCCGCGGGACCCCGAGCAAGCCAAGCGCGACAACTAAGCGTTTCAGAAGAGCGGCAGAGCTCCTGTGCTCCCATGCTTGCTGACCACGATCGAGTTGAGGACATCGCAGTAATCTATATCTGTGCAGTGCTGAGCGTGGCTCTGGCGCAGATATAATTGTCTGTCCAGGTTGCCCATTCGATTTATGCTCCACCGTTCTGTCCACTGATGACACATGGCTGCTTGCCCGGCGCCCAAGCCGGCGGGCGCCCTGAGCGGGCCGTCAGCGCCGGCGCAGGACCTGCAGCCGCAGCTGCGCGCGACAGTGGCGGGCGTGGCGGAACTCATGGCGCGCATCGAGGCCGACCGGGTGACCGTAGTGCAGCCCAAGGCGGCCGCGGTCGCCGCCGACGAGGCGGCCGCCCAGGCCCAGGCGCGGACCGTGACAACATGCAGCGGGGCCACGGCCTTGCACAGCGAGATGACATGGTCCGTTGCAGGGCTGGATCTCCACAGAGCGGCCGGAGCATCAGCGGGCCTTGCTGATGCCACTCACGCCCATGCTGTCCCCTCAGCGGCCAGGGAAAGCCTGCAACAGGAGAGCAGCAGTGCTGAACATCAATGCAGGAGACGCGCAGACGTAAAGAAAGCAGCCCTGCAGCCCCGGGGCGCGCGCAGGCGGCGGTGGCGCGCGGCATCAAGGACGAGTGCGAGGCGGAGCTGGCAGTCGCGCTGCCCATCCTGGCCGACGCGCTGGCCGCGCTGGACACCATCAAGGAGCCCGACGTGGCCTACATGCGCAAGCTGGGCAACCCGCCCGCCGCCATCAAGCTCGTCCTGGAGGCGCGCACACGTATCCACAGTGCCAGGGCCTGCCAAGCTGCTCTTCGTTCAGGCGCTCTCTGGCATGCCGCTCACCCAGGATGCACTACTGGTGTGCAGTGTGCACGTCACATGCACAGACCACATGTGGCGCGTGGTGCGCGTGGTGTGAGCCGCAGACCGGCACACGGTTGATTGATGTCCTGCCCAGTGTCGCCTGCGCTCCTGCGGTTGACGAGAGGGTGGCTGGCGTGCAGGCCGTGTGCATCCTGCTCGACATCAAGCCCAGCCGGACCAAGGACGAGGCCGGCCAGGCCGTGGTCGACTTCTGGAAGCCCAGCGTGGCGCTCATGAACGAGCGCGACTTCCTCGGCCGGCTCCGCGGCTACGACAAGGACGCCATCCCGCCGCGCGTCATCGAGGTGCGCCACGGGCTGTGCCGAGCGCTGCCTGCAGTGCGTGTAAAAAAAATTGGTCGGAATGAAGAGTCCCCAGTGGGAATGGGGGCGAGCATGAGAGAGGGCGGCGCTGCGCAGGCCATCCGCAGCAGATACCTCAGCATCGACACGTTCACGCCGGACAACGCGCGCAAGGCCTCGCCCGCGGCGGAGGGCATGTGCAAGTGGGTGCACGCCATGTCCTCGTACGACAAGGCGCGCCCCAGCATGCTGGCTGTTGACGCTGGGCGGCCAGCACTCGCTGCGCTCGCAATGCACATGCGTGCTCGCACTGTTTCCATGGACACAGGCACACGCTGAGCGCAGTGCCTGTGTATCAAAGCGAACAAACGCACGCTTGTTAATTTTATGATACACAGCACAGGGCTTGGAGCACGGTCATCTTGTCACTGCGCTCGTGTCGCCTGCGCCGCAGGTCATCAAGGTGGTCGCGCCGAAGCGGGCTGCGCTGGCCGCCGCGGAGGAGGCGCTCGAGGTGGTCATGGTCGGCCTGCGCGCCAAGCAGGCCGAGCTGCAGGTCAGGCCCCGCCTCCACCGTAGGAGCCATCCCGGCACCTGTGACAAATATAGAATGCCTCTGACCCGGCACGGATCAGCTGTTGTGTCTGCTGCCAGGCACGAGCATGCACTCACCAGCACGCGGCCTGCCAAGCTGAGAACAGTCGCGCGCGCGGCCGGCAGGAGCTGATGGCCAAGCTGGCGGGCATGGAGGCTGAGCTGCGCGGCAACACGGAGCGCAGGGCGCGCCTGGAGGTCGACATCGCGCTGTGCTCCGTCAAGTTGGTGCGCGGCGCGGAGCTCGCTCGCGGCCTGGTCAGCAGCGCATGCGCGTGGTGCAGCAGCCGTCCGTGAAGGCTCGGCCAGCCAGCTATCGTTTGCAGGGGGAGCAACTCGCTTTGGCTGCCGTAGCTGACCGCGCATGCCAGCCAGCCGCGCAGCGATGCTAGGTCCGAGGTTGCGCGCACCCGGTGCCCCGCGCGTGCACGTGCTCGCGGGTGCGACACGCCCAGCTTTGTCACAGCTGGAGACTGCTTGCGCAGGAGCGCGCGGAGGCGCTGCTGGGCGGCCTGGGCGGCGAGCAGGCGCGCTGGACGGCCGCGGCGGCGCGGCTGCGCGCGGACGCGGTGGCCATCGTCGGCGACGCGCTGCTGAGCGCCGCGGCCATGGCCTACCTGGGGCCCTTCACGCCGGCGTTCAGGCGCGCGCGCGCACGCGGCCCGCCCGCCTCGCTCACTGTAGTCAACGCTTAAACGTCCTGAGAGCATTCACCTACAACATGGGATAAAAGTTGCGCCATGGACTGCGCATAGCCTGGCCAATGCTGCCAGTAAGGCCGCCTGGCGCATGCGCTGGGCCAGGCAGCGGCTGCTGGCGGGCTTCTGCGCGGCGTGCGATGCGGCGGGCGTCGCGCACAGCACGCCGTTCTCGCTGCCGGCCTGCCTGGGCGAGCCCGCTCGCATCCGCGGGTGCGCGCCCGAGGCGCGCTCGCGTCCGATGCGTGCCTCCACGCCTTTGACAAGCGCAGGCGTTAGCGTCACTGTACGCCTGTTCTGTCGCCATGGCAGATACTGCAACCTTGCGCGCTGTCAGGCCATGCGTGGCGGTGAGGCCATGCGCGGCGGACAGGCCATGCGCAACAGAGGCATAGTGGGCCTGCGTTGCAAGCACACGAACGGCGTGCGGAAGCCCATGCGTGCGGGTATGCGCGTGGCGCGCCGCAGGTGGCTGGCCGCGGGCCTGCCGAACGACGCCGCCAGCGTGGAGAACGGCATTATGGTGGCGCACGCGCGGCGCTGGCCGCTCATGATCGACCCGCAGCGGCAGGCCAACAAGTGGGTGCGCAGCATGGAGCGCGCGCGCCAGCTCCAGGCGCGCGCCCGCCAAAGCCGCCGCCTTCCATCCCGACCAAGACCCGGTGAGCAGCATGCAGTCCATGCATCCGCTTTCCAGCAGAGCTCGGGCGTGCAGCACCTCAGGCATGCTGACTGGGGTGCCGACGCGACGCGCGCCCCGAGGACGCGCCATCCCTGCTTTCAGTACACGGCCGGTGCTGCAAGCATAATTTTCGTATAAGCGACGCGCGCGGCAGGTCGTGAGGCCGGGCGCGGGCACGCACTTCATGCGCGCGCTGGAGAACGCGGTGCAGTTCGGGCTGCCGGTGCTGCTGGAGGACGTGGGCGAGGCGCTGGACCCCGCGCTGCAGCCGCTGCTGGTCAAGCACATCTTCAAGGTCGACGGCGCGCGCCCGCCGCCGCGCGGCATGCGCGCGCCGCGCGCGCCGCGGCGCACAGCCTTGGCTTGCTTGTCCCTGGGTGTGCCTTGGCGTCAGGTCCGGCGCGGCGCTGCCAAACTATGTCCTGATCAGCCCTGGTCGCCGCCGCCGCCACCCAGCGGCGCTCGGCGCGCCGTGATCTCGAGCAAAGGACGGTCTGCATGGACGCCGTGCATCGCCGCACGCATGCCTGTGCTGCCGGGCGCGCCTGCGAGCGGCGGCCTCAACTAGGCCTCGACTTGCGGCGCGCGCGCAGGCGCGGACTGCATCCGCATGGGCGACGCCACGCTGGAGTACAGCGCCGACTTCCGCTTCTACATGACGACCGCGCTGCGCAACCCGCACTACCTGCCCGAGGTGGCCGCCGCGGTGACGCTGCTCAACTTCACGCTCACGCCGCCGGGCCTGGCCGACCAGCTGCTCGGCGCGCGGCCCGCCCGGGCGCCCTGCGCGACGCCAGCGCCCGGGGCCAGGGCGGCCTCTGTCTGCTGTTCATCGTTAGGTGCATAGTACGCATCCCAAGAAGTTACGGAGACTTGCCGGAGATCGCCCTGCGTGCATGCGAGCCGGGCACAGCACAAGCCCCGTGCAGTCAGCCCGACGAGCAGGGCGTGCAGGCTGTCGCCGCGACTCGCACGCGCGCGTCTATCACCCGCGCCCACCCGCGCCCGGCCTGCAGGCGTGGTCGTCAACGCGGAGCGGCCCGAGCTGGAGGCGCAGCGCGGCGCGCTCATCATGCAGAGCGTCGACTTCCAGCGGCGCCTGCTGGAGATCGAGGACCGCATCCTCGAGGTGCGCGCCGGCAGCGGCGCGCCGGCCGCATTCGGTCTGGGTCAGGGTCAGGGTATAGGGTCGGGCTTGGGATGTCATCATGCAGAGCGTGGACTTCCAGCGGCGCCTGCTGTAGATCGTGGACCGCATCCTTGAGGTGCGCGTCAATGGCAGAGACTGAATGTGCATGTGGTCTGCGCTCGATGTTAAAGTGCGTGGATCCTTCCCAGGGCCCTGTTTGATTTGCGCATGCATGCGTAGATCACGAAGATTCGCTGCTCATAGCCTGGCTGGGGCTGCGCAGTGTACCAAGGTCTGATGGGGCGTGCCTGACCTCTGATGCTGGGGACCCTGCTTCATGCAGCGCTGCCTGCTCGTTGCAGGGGCCGGAGGCGTGCGCATGAGAGTGCTGCCGCGGCTCTGCACGGCGCAGGCCCCTGACACATAGCACGCCGCGCGCTGCAGGTGCTCTCGGGCTCCACGGGCAATCTGCTGGAGGACGAGGCTGCCATCAGCATCATCACCGAGGCGAAGCAGCTTGGCAGCGACATCGCCGAGAAGCAGGCGCGGCGCCGGCCCCAGATGCCAAGCACCCTATACCCAAAACATGACCGCACGCGGCCGGAAGGGCAGCAGCGCTGACGCCGGCGCCGAACAGCGTCTTGGGAGGCCGGAGTGTCGACGCTCTACGCGCGGCGCACACGCAGGTGGCCGCGGGGGCGACGGAAGCGGCGGTGGACGCGGCGCGCGCGGCGTACGCGCCGTCGGGCGACTACGCCGCGCTGCTCTTCTTCTGCATCTCCGACCTGGTCCTGCTCGACCCCATGTACCAATACGCGCTGCCCTGGTGCGCGCGCGCGCGGCTGCGCGTCGTTTTGGCAGCCCGTTCCCTCCGACAAGTACCCCAGGCACCGCCTGTGTGTCTGCTGAGCGTGACGCACCGCCGCGGGCGACAGCAGGCAGGCTGCCCTCTGCACGCGGTAAGAGTACGTCTCTGCGCGTGGCAGCTAGGTCAGGTCGAGCGCCGGGAGCACCGCTGGCAGCCAGTGCAGACGCGCGCAGGTTTATCGACATGTTCCAGGCGTCGATCGCGGCCGCCGAGCGCGCCGACGGCGTGGCCGCGCTCCTGGAGCGCGTGCACGCGCACTTCACGCGCGCGCTGTTCGCCGCCGTGTGCCGCTCGCTGTTCGAGAAGGACAAGCTGGTGTTCGCGCTCCTGCTGGCCGTGCGCGTCCTGCAGTCGCAGGCGCGCGCGCGCGCGCGTGCCGTCGCAGCCGCAGGGTCCTGCGTCACCCACCAGCGCCACACGCGCCGCGGGCTGAGCGCCCGCCCTGTCCGACCGGACCAGCTGGAGATCTGTGATGCTGTGCAGAGCGCGAGTGGTGCTGGGCCGGTGGTGCAAGAGCTAGGCCAAGCGCCACACGCGCTGCGAGGGCAGTGCAGGACAAAGCCAGCGCATGCCAGGGTGGCAGAGCGGCCGAGGACCGCGCCGGGCCGCGCGCAGGGCGGCGTGGCGGAGGGCGAGTGGGCGTTCCTGCTGACGGGCGGCGCGGCGGACGCGGTGGCCGGCGCGCCGCCGCCCGCGGCCTGGCTGTCGCCGCGCGCGTGGCGCGAGGCGGCCGCGCTGGGCCGCCTGGCGCACTTCGGCGGCCTGGTTGCGAGTCTGGCGGCCGATGGCGAGGCCTGGCGGGTTGTGGCCGACGGCGGCGCACCGCACGCGGCCGCGCTGCCGGGCGGCCTGGACGCGCTGTCGCCCTTCCGGCGCCTGCTGCTCGCGCGCTGCCTGCGGTGCGCGCCGGGGGTAGGGTAGGGTAGCGCGGCCACTCGTGCAGCCTCCCCACGCTCGCCTCGTCAGCGCAATAACTTCTCGGGAATCCTGTGCATCGCCCGGGTTAAGTCAACGTTGTTCTGTTCTGTATTGGAGCAGCGCATGCGAGCACGTTTGCACCCAAGCGCTGCCACGCGCATTGCTGAGTGTGGGGACGCTAGCACCGCCGGCTCCCTCCCTGGCACACAACTGATTTGCAGATCCCTCCCTGGCCACAAAGAGCGTTGCACGGCGCGCGCCCGGCGGCGCGCAGGCCGGACCGTGTGGTGCCTGCGGCGCGCGCGCTGGTCGCGGCGAAGCTGGGCCCGGGCTTTACGGAGGCGCTGCCGCTGGACTTGGGCGCATGCCTGGCCGACAGCGCGCCCGGGCGGCCGCTGATCTTCGTGCTGTCGCCGGGCGCGGACCCGATGGCTGCGCTGGCGCAGCTGGCGGCGGCGCGCGGGCTGGCGCAGCCCGCGTCCGTCTCGCTGGGGCAGGGGCAGGGCGGCCGCGCGGCCGCGCTGGTCGCCGCAGGCGCCGCCGCCGGCGCCTGGGTCGTGCTGCAGGCATGCGCCCCTACCCTATCACGATGACTTCGTCGGCGCTTACCCGTGCACATGTCACGCGTCCAGGGCATGGGCTGCGATTGGCGCCATAACGAAAACATAACGCGTACATGTAAACGTGCAGACTGACAGACGAGCGCACGGTTGTCGGGCCTTTGCTGTGACTTAGCGCCACTGCGCAAGAGTGGGTGCTCGCCACCGCCGGATTACAGCCCCTCAATAGTGCCCCACGGCAAGCCAGGTCGACGCGCGCGTCAGCATCATGGGCCGCCAGTCACGCCCGCGCCTGCCTCCGGCCCTGGCTCACCCGGAACGTGCATGCGGCTCAAAGCGCGCGGCTGCCGGCGCGCAGAACGTGCACCTGGCGCCGTCGTGGCTGCCTGAGCTGGAGCGCGTGTGCGGCGGCCTGGCCGAGGGCGGCGCCGCGGCGGGCTTCCGCCTCTGGATCACCACGTACCCGACCGACCGCTTCCCCGCCAGCGTCCTGCAGAACGGCGTCAAGATGACCACCGAGCCGCCCCGGGTGCGTCCCCGCTCGCCCCGCCCCCGCGCGCCCGACCGCCTCGGCCCGCCGCCGTCTTGCGCAGCGGCGCCGGCGCCGGGCGAGCGCCGCATGGCCATGCGCCGCGCGGGCGCCGTCCAGCATGGCAGGTGGGCAGGCGCGCGGGCCTCAGCGCGGCGTGCTGGGCCGAGCGCGCAGGGCATCCGCGGCAACATGCGGCGGCTGTTCGGCCTGGAGCCGCTGGCGGGCGAGGGCTTCCTGGAGGGCGCGCGCCGCCCGGCCGCCTTCCAGCGCCTGGCCTGGGCGCTGGCCTTCTTCCACGCGCTCGTGCAGGCCCGCGCGCCCGCAGCAAACCCAATCCTGACCCGCGCTCGCCCGGCACCGCCCATAAACGTAATCCTAATCTGCACTGTGCGGGGCTGCAGCTGCGCGTCTGCCCAGTCCGCAAGCGGCGCCCCGAAGTGCCGAGCTGCAGAGGCGCAAGCAGTGCCGGGTGATGTAGAGCAGGGGCTTCTGCACTTTCCTGTGGCGGTGCAAACACACTACGCAGCGCACCGACGCGCATCTCCCGCCGCCAGGAGCGCGGCTCGTTTGGTGCGCTCGGCTGGAATGTGCCATACGCCTTCGACGACAGCGACGCCCGCATCAGCTTGCAGCAGCTGCGCCTGTTCGTCGACATGCACGAGGAGGTGCGGGGCGGCGCGCCCCTACGGGCACGCAGCGTCGCGCATCCGCTGCGTCCGGCGCGCAATGGTGGGCGCGCGCACGTGCCTGATAGCCGGACCCGCGATGCGCCCGGGGTGCCAGGTCATGGGTCCAGTCGCTCTGGACGGTGACAGAGACAGCCGGTCCTCACGGGGTTTCTACAAACCCTCAGGGTGCGGCAGCACGCGGGTGCAGGTGCCCTACGCCGCCCTGGAGTACATGATTGGCGAGTGCAACTACGGCGGCCGCGTGACCGACGACAAGGACCGCGCGCTGCTCGCGGCCATGCTGCGCCGCTGCCTGAGCCCCGCCGTCGCAGAGCAGGCGTGCGCACGCTCGAGCAGGCCGGAGCCAGCTGCCGCGCATGCGGCGTTCCACCACCTGTCTGTAGCTCTCACAATGTGATGCACCAGTGGCACCAATGGCAATTATCAACCCGCCCCTACAGTCTTGCGGGAGCAAGTCTTGGCATGGGTCGGTGCCTTGATGCGGTCTTGATACGGCATGTGGCTAGTCAGCCCGATTGCAAGGTTTACTTGCTTATGCGACAGCAATGCAAGTAAACCTGAGCTTTTGCTGTCGCATAAGCTCAGGAGTCCTGGTTCAGTACGCTTTGACGCCTGCCAGCATCCTATGTGCACTAAACATGACGGTCATCCGCGCTTGCTCGCAGCCGCTGCATGCGCTGTCGCCGTCGGGCGCATACCGCGTGCCGCGCGCGCCGGCGGCGCGCGCGGAGCTGGTGGCGGCCATCGACGCCCTGCCGGCCGCCGCCGCGCCCGAGGCGTTCGGCCTGCACGCCAATGCTGACGTCGCGCGCGACTGCCGCGCCACCGAGGCCCTGCTCGGCGCGCTGGTGGCCGTGGGCGCCGGCGGCGCCGGCCGCGGCGCGCCCCGCCCTTGAGTATGCAACTGCTGGGCGGTTACCTGACAGGCAGTGTCAGAGCCGGGCCCAAGGCTCGCCATGAAGCATTACTGTGGGACACTGCACAGTGTTGTATGGTAGGGTCTGATTGTGCATGTGTGCTTCCCAACTGTGCCTCGCAGAAACAGCACCCTGCACCTTTCCTGGACACAAGCGCGCGCAGCCATGCAAAATCGAGGCGGCGGGGCGCTAGGCGGCGGCGTGGCGAGCGAGGACGGCGCTGCGCTGGCAGCGCGCGCCGCGCTCGCGCGCCTGCCGGCTGCCTTTGACCTCGCAGCGGCGGCCGCGCGCTACCCGCCGGCGCGCAGCGCCAGCCTCAACACGGTGCTCGTGCAGGAGATGGCGCGCTTCAACGGCCTGCTAGCCGTCGTGCGCGCCTCGCTGGGCGCGATCGACCTCGCGCTGCAGGCGCGCCCGCTGCCCCGGCCTCGAGGCAAGCCTCTTGCTCACGCGTCCCTGTCAGTACCACTTGAAAAAAAAAAAGAAGCGACTGATCAGCATCCTCGCTCCAGCGCCTTGACGTAACCGATGCTCGACCATTAACATCGTCCTGCCAGCCCCGCTCGCTCCCAGCAGGGCCGGCATGTAGGAGCATGGAGTGCATTTGGCGGCGCCGCCGCCTTAATCTGCTCCAGGGCGCAGGGCCTGGTGCTGATGTCCGGCGAGGCCGAGGCCGCGTTCCGGGCGATCGCGCTCAACCGCGTGCCGGCGGCCTGGGCGGCCGCCTCCTACCCCTCCCTGCTGTCCCTGGGCGCCTACATCGCGGACCTGGCTGCCCGCGTCGCCATGCTCCAGGCGCGCGCGCTCGCGGCCGCCTCCCAGCTGGGGTAATCGGGGCTGGCGTGCCCTGCACGCACGGCTGCGTCATGGGTCCGACTCAGCGGCACTAGCAGCATAGGGCTGTGTCGCACACGCTGCGCCACCCACCTGCGCCGCCTGGTCCGCCTCCGGGCCGCCACAGACTGAGCGGCGCCCGCGGCCGCGCGCGCGCAGGACTGGTTCGAGCGCGGCCCGCCCGCCGAGTTCTGGCTGCCGGGCTTCTTCTTCGCGCAGTCCTTTCTGACGGCGGCGCTGCAGGACTTTGCCCGCTGCGCGCGTGTGCCCGTCGACGCGGTCGACTTTGAGGTGATCCCGCTGGCGCCCGCGCCGGCCGCTGGGGCGGTCGGCGCGGGCGCGCCGCAGGGCCCCGCGGGGCCCGGCGAGGGCGTCGTCGTGCACGGGCTGTTCCTGGAGGGCGCGCGCTGGGACGAGGCCGCCATGCGCCTGGCCGAGTCCGCGCCGCGGGTGCGCTGCTCTGGTCGCCCTGCCCCGGCTCAGACGGCTTTGTGCACATCAAGACTGCGGCGGATGGGTGTGGAGATGCGAGCAAAGCGCCTACCTACTTTGGCATGTGCTGCCAGCGTACATGCCTGTGCAGTGCATGCGGGGAGATGTCACATGCTGGGTGAGCTGCCAACCGCCTGAATGTTCAGGAACGAGCTTAAAAGCGCTTGGAGGTGTCGCTCCTGCATAGGCACTGCGCCGCGCGGAGGACGCACCCATGTCAGGAAGCCTCATGCGCGCATGGTCGCCGTGCAGCAGACGGTCAGCCCGACTCCCGGCCGAAGCCGAGCGCGCCTGTGCAGGAGCTGTACGCACCGGCGCCGCGGCTGTGGCTGCGCCCGCGGCGCACGGCTGACATGGCTGTCCAGCCGGGCTACATGTGCCCGCTGTACCGCACGCCGGAGCGCCGGGGCACGTTGGCCACGACCGGGCACTCGACCAACTTCGTGATGCTGGTGCGCCGCCGCGCCCGGCGCTCTGTGTCAGCATGCCAGGTCGCTCCTGCCTTACGAAATCATGGGGCGCTCGGAAGGGGGCTCTGCTGGCATGGTGTCCCCTGGTGCCTGCCAAACTCGTCGTCCACCTGCGAGATTCGCACGTCATGTTTGATCTCAGACCCAGTCAACAGGGCTCATCCATTGCGTTTGCCGCCGCGCGCAGGTACGCCTGCCGACGCTGCTGCCGCCCGAGCACTGGACACTGCGCGGCGCGGCGCTGCTCTGCCAACAGCCTGAGTAAGCGCGCTGCGTTAGCTGCGAACCTCTCAGGAGACATTGATGCTCAAGCGCCATGGAGGAGCCTGCCGTACGCGTCAATGCCCGGTCCACCACTGCTGTGTCCCTTTTCTGGGCTGGATGAGTAGGGGTTGCACCTAGGTATTTGGGCGCGGTAATACGCGCATGCGTCCATCGAGCATGTATCTGTGTGAGTCTCATGAACAGAAGCGTCCCCGAGCACTCCCATTTCACACGTGGTCAGTCAGGAGGGTTCAGGGTGTGCTTCTGCATCTCTTAAAGAGATTCTCTTTGTCTGGCTACTTGCGCTTTGCTATATTCGTGCATGTCTACGGCTTTCTCGTTTTGCCCTACAAAGCATGTGCGCAGGACTGTGTCATTACAGTAAGAGCAACTAAGCCTGCATGGCAGCGCTGACACTTGCGCCATCACATACGACTGTGCCACTGCCTTGTGCGGAGACACTGAATAGGACGCAAACACAGCACAGGGGTGAGATACAAAGAGGCGCAAATGCACCATGCAGCACACAGCTTTGTGCGCCCATGTTTTGACACGATGATGATGTCAACCTTCTTGACTAAACTCCTCGCAGGAGGGACCCCTTGGCTAGCCCTTGCCCTAGGCCTCGTGCTTTCAACTTTCTCAGCCGCGGCTGTCAAACCTGCTTGACCCTGTGGCAGGGCTTGTACAGGCTGCGGGAGGGCTTCCACATAGTGTCCCTGCCATTTCTGTGCTGTGAAGAACAGGCCAAGCTAGCAGATACACTAGCTCCTGCGGTGTCATCCAGAGCCACTGTGCGTTTCTTCCTGGAGCCGGAGCTTGTACGCGCGCCCGGCGTGCATCCCGCGACGCGTGCAGGCCTGCATTGCTCTTCTCGCAGCCTCCGCTAGGGTGATTGCACCCGCCTCGCACCCCTGTGCGTGTGGGTGCAATGCACGGCGCTCCTTGCTGCAGGCTGCGTGTGCCTTGCTGCAAGGCCCGTTCAGCCGATGTGGTCGTGACTATGCCCGATAGACTTGCCTCGTGATTGCATGCACACGTCGTGCCTGGGGAGACGAAGAGCCGGAGTGCTGTGTGCAGGGCGCTGACAGCGGGAAGTGTGCTTGTGAGGAGTGGCAACATCACACCGTGAAGCTTTGGGCACCTGGCGCAGTGATTGAGGCTGCTGATTAGCCTGTCGGGCCGCGCGGGGCTGGCCGCGAGGTGCCTGGGCCGCCCTTGCATTGTCCGTTTGGCCGATGATCTCACGCCTGGGGGTAGTGCAGAGCTCCTAGTTGCCTGTCCTGGCCTTGTCGTGCCCCGTCTCTCGCACCACTTCCTAATGTGCTGTGTGCTGGCCTGGATCGCGCAGGCCACAGCGGGAGGAGGCGTCCGGACCAGATTGTGAACAGAGCCGAGCAGACTGTCTGGAAGCGCAGCTGCTCACCCTCTGCAGCTGACGCACGGCTTGCGCTGCGCTAGGCACAATGAGGTCCGCTGCGGTCCTCCTGCTGCTGGCGAGCGCGTGCGCGCTCGCGCTGGTGGCCGCGCAGCCCTCCCGGGGCTGGACGCAGCCTCCTACCTACCACACGGCAACCCCGATCATCCTGCACGACATCGGCAACGCAAGATCAAACGCGGCGCCAACGCGGGCGGTCACCTGCGGCCTTGTTGCCGACTGCGCGCTGGGGCGCGTGGTGCCGATCTCGGCAGCGGCGTGGACGGACTTTTACGTCCCGCAACCCACGCTCGCCGCTGAGGCAGTTGTTCCCTGGGCAGCCCTGCCTGCGGGCGCCCCCACCCTGTCGGGCATCGGCCAGTGGCTGGCGGCGGAGGTGGGCGCTGCGCAGACGTGGATGAAGCTAGCCGCTGACCGCATCGGGGACCTGGCCGAGCAGACCCGCGCGCGCCTGCAGCGCGGCCTGGCTGCCGCAGCGGTCGACACGGCCCGCGCGCTCGTCACGGCCAAGGCGCAGCAGCTCGCCGGCGCGGCCGCCGCCGCCCTCGGCCGCGCGCGCGCCGCGGCGGCCGACGCGGCCGCGCTGCTCCACGGACGCTCCTGGCGCGTCGCCGACGCAGCCGCCGCCGCCCTCAAGCAGACCCGCGCGCGTCTGCAGCGCGGCCTGGCCGCCGCAGCGACCGCAGTCTTCCGCGTTCGCGCTCTGCTCCCGGCCAAGATGCGACAGCTCGCCGGCGTGGCCGCGACCGCCCTCGGCCACGCATGGCCTGAGCCCAAGGTGTACCCGCTGCATGCGACGGCCGAGCTGCTCGTCCGCGCGGCGGCGACTGCAGGCGACGCGGCCGCCTGGGCGCGGCCTGCCGCGCAGGCGGCCGCCGCGCAGTGCCGCGAGCGCGCGCTGCTGGCCGCCCTGCGCGGCCGCTGCCAGGCCATGCACGCCGCAGGTGGCCTCCTCCCCCGGGGCCAGGCTCCTGTGCAGTGGCATGGCATGGTGTGCGCTTTTGCTTGCTGTTGCTTGCATGCTTTTACTGCTGCAAATCAAGCATGCCGCCTGTTATTGAGCTACTCGCGTGAGGGTCACGGGCTCTGACTGGCCCGCGCGCTCGGCAGGCGCACTCGGGCGCCTGGCGCGCGCCGCGCGCGCGCGCGTGGCCGCTGCGGCCGGCATCGCCGCCGCTGCCGCGGCGGCCGGCGCCGAGCGGGCCGCCGCCCTCGCCGCGCTGGCGGCGGCGCACGGCGCCGCGGCGGCCGCCTGGCCGGGGGAGTACCTGGACAGGCTGACCCCGGACGCCGCAATGGTCGTCGGCCAGGGCTTCGGCATGCTGGTGGCCGTCGCGGTCTGGTTTGCCACAATGCCGTTTGCCGACAGCGGCGGCGAGCGCGCTGTGGCTGTTGCCGCGCTCCCGTGCGCCGACAGCGGCGGCGAGCGCGCTCTGGCTCTGCGCCCCGCCGGCCACGTGGCGCGCTGCCTGCCGCCGCTGCTGCCGCCGCCGCCGCCGCCGCCGCCACCGCAGCGCAAGCCCACCACGCGCGCCGCCGTGCTGGCCCCGCCCGCGCCCGCGGTGCGCTCCTCCCCCGTGGCACCTTGTCTGGCCATGCCTGGTTGTGCGCGCTTGTCCCTGACATGGTGGAGCTCTGCTTCCTGCGCTGGCCTGCGCTGGCTCGGGACCTCGCGGCTGCAGAGCAAGTGTCGGCGCGTGGCGCTCCACACAGCTCGCAGGCAAGCATGCAGCTTGACTGCATGCAACCAGCCACCTGACCACACCTTCACGCTTGCCTGCGTCTGAGCCAAGCGGCATGCGCGCCGGCCAGGCCGCGCGCCCGCCGCGCGACAACCTGCTGCTGCGCCTGCTGGCGCTCGAGGAGGAGCACGCGGCCCTGGCGGACGCCTACCACGACGCCATGGGTGTCATCAACGACGGCAAGGACATCCTGGAGGTGCTGCTCGGCCGGCTGGCGGCGGCGGAGGCCGCGCGCGCCGCGGCGCAGTGCGAGGCGGCCGCCGCGCAGCGCGAGGCGGCCTGCGCGAAGGCCGTGCTGAAGCTGCTGCTGTCCACTTAGCGCGGGTGCGGGCCCGGCTCGCATCGTGCTCATGTCTCAAAGCCCGTCAGCGGTGGCAGCACTCCCTTTGCACTGTGCATCAGGTTCTTTTTATCATTTCAACATTGTTGCAGTCATGCGAGCTGCAAGCATACATGCACCTACAGCGAGCTTGTGGCGCGGCTGCGAACCAAAAGCCATCGCACTTTCTTGCCCAAACATGTGAGGAATGCTGTGGTCGACAGGAGGCAGAGGAGTGCAGCCGGAGCGCCCGCACGCCGGGCGCCAACACTGGCACAGCCCGGGCAATGATGCGCATGCAGCGCTGCGCATGTCCTGCGCTAGTAACATAGTGTGAGCGCGAGTGATAGCGAATGCGCAAATGAAGTGAATGATCACCCCGGAATGTTTTAGGTTTGTCTGATGACTGGACCAGCGCCTGCGTTGATGCGCGGCATTCAGCGCGAGGGTCATGCTCTGGATGTTTGGATCCTTTAGGGCTTACGGTTGGGGTACTTCAGGGCTCGTGCTTCTGCAATGTGGCTGCATCTAGTCTTTTCAGCAAGTGTTGGGTCTTTGCTACGGGTCATATGAACCTGCGTCTGCGGGCACCCGCTTTGTGATCTTGCTTGTTTTGGTCAACACCTGCGAAGTAGCAATGATGGAACGGGAGTGGCCTGCTTGATAGGGTTTGCATTCATGCTTGGTCGCATGATCACGCGGTGTCATCGTCCGCACATGCAGTGCTTGCGTGGGATAGGACTTGCACACGATACAGTATGCCATGCTTGATGGTTACAGGCATTCCTGTCCGTCGGGGCAGCCACAGTCGGCGCCTACAGGCTGTAACACATGCAACAGCAAAAACATGCGCAGTCTCCTGCTGGCCTGACAGCACCATGGAGCTGCACCATAGAGCGTTCACCTCGCATGTAATTAGCACTCATGCGCATTCCAACTGCCAGTTGCACTCACACCGCCGCAGCATGTGCCTGCGTTCTCGCCAAGGCACCAGGCAGTTGCACTGTGAAGGCGACAAGACAAGGGCACTGCAAGCTGCATGCCCTGCAAACATGCAGGCTCAAGACAACAGACAGGCTGCAATGGTATTGCGCTCCATACCTTGAGGCGGCACACAGTGCTGTGGCTTCCTGCGCATGTTGGGGGCTGGATTCATGCACAGTGTCCGCTCCCCACGCGTGAAGTCTGTGTGGCAGCATGTCAGGGTAATGGCTGATAGTACCCACGGGCTCCACCCGTGAAAGTATTGCAAGGAGGTGTTGGTGGCCAGCATGAGGATTTCTCGGAAAGCAATCTGGGCCTCATCACTGCTGGCAGAAGCTGGGCGACCCGAGGTGCATCCAAGCCAAGATTGATGCTCAAATCATGGATCCGGTGACGTCACATACTGTGCTCGATGATGCGCGCATGCGTCTAGCCACGCATGTCCCTGTATCAGCAGTCTGCACAACCACTGAAGTTCCCGAGCGCTCTCGTTTCCACTTGGGCGGTCAGTCAGGAGGCTCCAGGGTGTGCTTTCGCATCTCTTTGTCTGGCTACATGCGCTTTGCCAAGTATGTGCATGTCTGCGGCTTTCTCGCGTTGCCCTGCACAGTATTTGCTCGCGGGACTGTGTCACTACAGCAAGATTAAGTAAGGCTACATGGCAGATCCACACTTGCGCCCTCACGTACCAAAGCAGACAAGGACTGCACTGGACAAACAGGACGCAAACAAAACACACAGGGAGATACACACAGGCGCACACACACCATGCAGGAAACAGCTCTCTGCGCTCATGCTTGAAAAGTGACCTGAGAGTACTACCTGACCTGGTACACACATCTAGCTCTCAAGCCCACACCACTGCCAGGAATGGGGTTACAGCAGGAAAGAGAATGCCAGTTTGTAGTCGGGCCCCCTCTGCCGCTCCCGACTGCATGTGAGCAGGCCGGGCGCCACAGCGCATGACCAGCTGCGATGCACTTCCGTGCATGGCCGCCAGCCCGCATTGTGCGGCGATGCGGGAAGGCCAGCATGCAACCCTGGTCCAAATATGAGCTAATGGCAGAAGCCCTGGGTCATTGCACTTGCAACCCCAAGAGCTACTGTTCTACAGGCGTGCATGCAAGCCAGCACACCCTGGACGTATGAGGCCACCGCACTGGCAAACCCTTGTCGCTGCCCCAAGACCCTGAAAGCACGCCCGCGCACGCAGACCCCCCGAGTGCGCCCTCGCCTGCAGCGCGCCTCACGCCCTCACGCAGACAGCGCTCGTAAAGCTCTTCTCGTGCAGGTTTACACTCTGCAAGCAGTCCACTACAGTACTAGCCAATGACCAAATAAAAATAAACAAAAAAGAGAGTTGGCACAAGATAGAGGTATTGATGGACTGGACAGGCATCAATGCACTTTCTAGTCCTATATTCTAAACTAGCTGGTTTACAAAATTCCAAGCAAAGAAAGAAACATGGCATGCCAGCATGCTGCAAGCTGCGCCCTGTAACACTGGCAGAACAGTGGCAGGCGGAGCGGCGCAAGAGCCAAACAAGGAACAGGCGTTGTCCAAGAGGCAGCGGAAGACGCGCCGCTATCAGCGGAGCAAGCTCAGCAGGGCTGCAGCTGCAGCTGCGGGCCCTCAGGCGGTGCGCATCGCAGCTCACAGCATACACGCGTAGTTGCTTGTCAGCATCCAAGCAATCCGCCTTCTTCGTGCGGTGCTGCACAGAGTTCGGCTGCCTGTCATTGCGCAGGGCGTCCCGGACAGTGCAGCCAGCAACGAAGGCGCGCAGGCGTCTGGTAGCGCTGCCGCGGCAGAGCCTGCAGACGCAGGCGCCGCAGCGCCTGTCGCAAAGGAGCGGCACAGCTGCGAGCCCCTGCTGCTGCACGGCCGAGCAGGGCTCCAGCGTAAGCGCCAGCACCGCCGCAGTGGCTCCAAGGCCGCAGCGGCAAAGCCCGCCAAGCGGCAGAGGATGGCGATGGTCGCTGGAGCGCCTGCGATAGGGCTGCCTAGGGGCAGAGCTGCTGCGGAGGACGAGGCGCCGGAGCACCCGTTCGTTGCGGCAGCGGAGGCCGCCGCAGCCGCGCTCGCGCGCGCCGTCGACGCTGAGCAGCTTGCCACGGCCGACCCTGTTGCCATGCACAGCTCTGTGCCTGCAGCCGAGGCCATGGAAGAGAGCGTGGCTCGGCAGCTGCAGCAGGACGAGCTGGCGCCAGCGTCATCGGGTCCTGAGAGCGCGCCCGTCCCTCCGCGGCCGGCCTCGCGGCAAGGCAGCCGCCCTGCGCTGGGCGCGGCCGCAGCCAACGGCTTGCGCGTGCAGGCAACCCCAGGAGAGCCGGAAGCTGTTTCAGCCGAACGGCAAGCGGACAGTGGAGCACAGCCCGCGGGCGCCGTTGCTGGGGCAACGCCGGCTGCGCCTGCCACAGCGCCCGGGAGCGTGCCGCCTTCCACATCTTTGAGGCGTCTGCAGCCGGTTGGGAGGCCTGGCGCGGAGGCGGACCAGCTCTGCGACAAGCGGTCAGCCGGAGCCAGCCACGGCCCGGCACGGCCGCCTGTAAGCGCAGCGTGGAGCCGCCTTGACCTGTCCGCCAGCGCTGCCATGATCGGCAAGCTGCTGGGCGCGCCCGTGCGGCGCGGCCCGGCCGCATCGGGGGCGCCTGCGCCGGGCGCCGCTGCGGGCGATGGGTCTGCCGGGCGCGCTGCGGCAGCGGGCGCGGATGACAATCCGCTGGCAGGGCCGGGGAGGTCACTCGGCGCACCGAGCCTCTCTGGAAGGCCCGTGCGAGGCCTCAGCGGAGACGGCAGCGGGAATGCGGACACGTGTGGGTCACGCGCTGTGACGGATGCGGGCGAGGGCGGGCCGGGTCACGACCTGGCTGCGGCGCCAGCGGACGCGCGGCGCCAGCACGCCGCCGTCTACGGCAACTACCGGCGCTACTATGGCTACCGCGTCGGGCGGTCATTCGACGAGGACCCTCGCCTGCAGGTGCCTCCTCCCTGCTGCGTCAGCCGAGCACGTCAAAGCCAGCTCTACTGGCATCATGTTACCATGAGGCTGCACCATGCAGGTCTGGGATGCTATAACAGACTGTTTGTGGCGGAGTCCGCTGGAGTGCAAAGCATGCTCGTTCGCTGGGTCCGGCCCAGCATGTAGATGCTGGCTGCGCTGGTGTCTGGTCGAGGCGTCCTGCTGGGCGATCGGTCACGGGCAGTGTTCATGCCCTCGTGAGGACATTTTCGGGTAGTGTCCCGAGGTTGGGAGCAAGGGAGGGCATATGGAGAGAGCAAGAGGGATGGAGGGAGCAAGGGAGGGAGCAAGGGAGGGACCAAGGGCGAGCAGGACTCAGGTCTGCCGCGGCCGCGCGCGCCAGTTGCTTGAGCGGCGCTGGTTCCACGGCCGGCGCTGCCTGGACATCGGTTGCAACGAGGGCCTGGTCACGCTGGCGGTGGCCGCCCGCTTCGGCACGGCATCCATGCTGGGCGTCGACCTGGACGCGCACCTCATCCGCAATGCGTGCCGGCGCGCGCGCCTGAGTGCATGCGCCATGATCGTGAACACATGCGCCCTTGGGCGTGCCGAGAGTGGTATCAACCGCACGCGCATCGGCCAGTGTTTGGGACGGGAAGGCTCAGCAGCCGCATCATGGTGGCAGCGAGTGCTTTGGCGGTGCCTGAGGCCTGGCAGGCTGCTCGCGCGGCAGGCACCTGCGCGAGGAGCGCACGCAGGCGGCGGCGCGCGCGGGCGCGCATGCGCACCCAGGCGCGCAGCGCGCCGGGGCCGCGGGTGAGGCCGCGGCCGCGGGCGGCCCGGCGCAGCGCAGGGCCGCGGCAGCGAGCGCGCGCGCGCTCAAGGCCACGCACTTCCTCCTCGGGGACTTTCTGGACCTGGTGAGGCCCGGGCCCAGCTCGGGCTTGCTCCCAAGCCAGTGGAACAAAGGTAGTACCGTGCGTTGCTCACTTTGGGTTGCTAGGTCTGGTGCGCCCAGCAAGTATTGCCCTGATGGCTGTCGCATTAACCTCAGCAATGCAGAGGAGGCGCCACATGAAGCCCAGCGATGTGGGGCAGCAGGTCTGTCAAGGGAGCACGCGCACACCCTGGGTTTTGCAGACACAGCATGGCCGACAAGCTGTTTCGCTGCTGCTGCCGCCTGGGGCATGTCTGCCTTCTATCAACCTGTGGATGCAGCCACTGCAAGAAGCATCTCCCAGAGGGCTGCATCGCTGCGGGGGCATGTCGGCCTCCTGTTAACCTGTGGAAGTTGTGGATGGAGCGCACCGCAAAGAGCATCTCCCGGAGGGCTGCATCGCTGCGGGCGCAGGAGGCGCCGGCGGCCGGCAGCCTGGACGCGGTGCTCTGCCTCAGCGTGACCAAGTGGGTGCATCTGCACCGCGGCGACGCGGGCCTGGCGGCGCTGTTCGCGCGCGTCGCGGCCGGCCTCGCGCCGGGCGGCCTGCTGGTGCTGGAGCCGCAGCCGTGGCGCTCGTACCACGCCGCCGTCAGCAAGCTGCGCCGCGCGGCGCGCCCCCGCCCCAGCACCGGCCGCAGCCCTGGCTGCTCGTGCTAGCGCAAGGGCGCTGCGAGCAACAAGGGATGAAATGTGATGTGCGCCTCGGCCTGAGCCTGCCGACCCTGCCATGGGCGCCGCGCCTGGCGGAGCCTGTGATGCTGGCGCGGCGTTGACAGCGCCTGGGCGCAGGGCGTGACGGTGCCGCCCCTGGAAAGCTTGCAGCTGCGGCCAGAGGCGCTACCCGGCTACCTGGCGGCGGAGCACGGCCTGCGCCTGCTGGAGCGGCGCGAGGTCGGAGAGGCCGCACGCGGCTTTGACCGCTCGCTGCTCGTGCTCCAGCGCAGCCAGTAGGCTTGGGCAATGCATGCACAATAAGTCCAGTCGTGTGTACTCTGGTGCTGGCGCAGCTACATGGAAGGGCCTGATGCCGCTCTGCCCGGAGGGCAGACGCACTTGTCAGAGCACTTGAAAAGTACTCATAAAACTTGCTGAAACGACCGACGCTCTGCTGACGCACGGCCATGTATGCCGTACTGCACAAACGCTCATTTCCAACAGAAAGGAACGGGGCAGATTTGGTTCAACCAGCAACCTCTCCTCCGGTACAGAAGCTGGAGCAGTAGCATCCCACCCTGGCTCTCACTCGCACAAGAGCCGGAGCATGCCATCGATGTCATAGTGGAGGCTGCCATCGAAGTTGCAAAAGAGCCTACAATCAATGTCACAACAAAATGAGCCCCGCGGAAAGGGCTCACGGGCCGCCCACGGCGGCTGCGCGAGCGTCCGCGGGCGCGGCGCCCGCCACGCCGGCGGCGCCCGTCGCGCCCGCGCCCTGGCGCAGCACGTTTGTGAGGAAGTACTCGCCGGCGCGGTAGGAGGAGCGCACGAGCGGGCCGGCCGCCACGTACAGGAACCCTAAGTCCTTGGCAGACGCCTCCAGCGCGGCGAAGGTGGCCGGCGTGACGTACTCCGCGACCGCCATGTGGCGCTTGGTCGGCCGCATGTACTGCCCGAGCGTGACCACGTCCACGCCTGCGCGTAGCAGCGTCGCGCTTGGCGCGCAGAAGGCCCCATGGTCAAAGACACCCACCAGGGCACCTTTGCACCTGGTGCTCAATGACATCATCTCTGACGCTCGACTGGCTGCGCCACTCGAAACGTAAAAGACTTGGGTTTCTTTGAGCGACACCGCAGGGTGTCAAGATACTCCCACCACCTTCAAATGCGCATGTCATGCGCAGTGGCACATCGCGGAGTGCACTGCACCCGTGCAGCCAGCGCACCGGCCGCTCGGATCTCGCGCATGGCCTCCACGACCTCGTCGGCGCTCTCGCCGCAGCCAAGCATGAGCGAGGTCTTCGTCACGCGCGCGCCGGCGGCCTTGGCCGCGCGCAGCGTCGCCAGGCTCTGCTCCCAGTTGGCGCGCCGGTCGCGCACGGCGCGCTGCAGCCGCGGCACCTGCCCCGCCGCTCAACAAGCGGGTCAGAACGAGCATGTGGGCCAAAGTATGTGTCGCAAGCTCGCCTTGCAACAATGCCGCAAGCAGGGCGCCCCTGCATCCCACAGGCTTGCACCGATCAGGGTGGAAGCAAAGCCTGGAGCGCGCAGGTGAACGCCACCCACGAGCCGGGCGGGGAGCGCACGGTCTCCACATTGTGCGCATAGACGTCCAGCCCCGAGGCGGCGATCGTGCGCACGGCCGCCCCGTCCCCCTGAAAGTCCGGCACCAGCGCCTCCACCAGCAGGCGGCCGCCCGTTGCGTCCTTCAGCCCTGCGCGGTGGCGCCGCCGGCTCGGCATGCTGCTTGGTGCGGAGCAGGGTGGCATGGCCGGCAGCTTGGCCGCGCTCGGCAGGCGGTGCAGGCCAGCGGGAGGCGCGCCTGCGATGGTGGCTGCGATGTGCGCGGCGCCGCCGTCGGGCAGGTCGTCGCGGTCGACGCTCGTCAGCACCACATAGTCGATCCCCCACGCCGCCACGGCCTGCCCAGGCGCCAGGCGTGTGCTTGCGTACACGAGCAGCTCGGCAAGCTGGACGACTCGGCGCTCCTGAACAGGGCTCAGTACATTCACACGAGCAGCACACGCCTGCCTGCCATTCCAGCAGTAAGAACGGTATGCGCCTAGGCAGGCCTGTCAGCTTCTGAGCTCCTGACCCCAGGCGGGGGGAGAGGGGTCCTGACACTGGCACACACTGCTTGCTCAGCTCGACCACCACGCTATCTGGTAAGGCCGTGCACACCTTGGACACGTTGTGCGGCTCGTCCGGGTCAAGCGGCGGCGGCGCTGACGACGTCTTGACGGCGCAGAAGCGGCAGCCGCGCGTGCAGGTGTCGCCCATAAGCATGATCGTCGCGGTTGCGGTGTGCCCATCGCCGCCGCCCCAGCACTCGCCGATGTTGGGGCAGCGCGCCTCCTCGCACACTGTGTGCAGCTTGAGCTCGCGCAGCTTTGCCTTGATGTCGACGTACTTGTCGCCACCCGGCACGGTGCGCTTCAGCCAGTCGGGTTTCCGCGCCTTCTCCTGCAATGGCGCGCGCAGCTGTAACCAGACGGCCTACAGGCTTGCAGCACTGGGGAGGCCGGAATGGGAAAGGCCGTGCCTTCCAGTTTGGAGCATACACGGAGTACTCTGCTGGCAGCTTGCTCGCCGGCAGGAAGTCTGAAAAGCCGGGCCCTGCGCACACTTGCACAGGTCGTCAGTTACCTGTCCGGCGCCGCTGTGGCGCGCTCATTTCACACAAGGTGGGTGCGCGCGCACCGCTCGCCAGCTCCTCGCGGAGCGCGTTCACAGAGCTAAGAGCTGCCGGCGCAGGGCCTGCAGCTGAGCACGTGGAGGACGCAGAGAAGTGCGAGGCCTGCCGCGCCAGCAGCGCGCACTGCTGCAGGGACTGGCGCCGCAGGCTCTGCATGTTGGTGGGCGGCTTGGGAGGGGACGGGAGGGAAGGAGACCTCCTGTGGGCTCACAAGTGCTTGTTGCTGAGCCACAAGGTGTGGAGGTTGATCAGGTCTTGTTCAGGGTTACAGCGCACCTTCACTGAGTACAGAAGCACGGTCCGCACTAAGCCAACCAGTAAGGTACAAGAACGTTAAGCGAGTGCTTGATATAGCGTGCACTGCTGCGAGCCGTATCAGGACCTGGAGCTGCACGCCCGCGCACAGGATGGCCGCAAACCCGCCGCTGACGCGGACGTTTGATAACTCCCTAGCGCCGACGCCGTACCAGGGGGAGTCCATCGTGCTGCGGCGTGACTGCATAGACCTCAAGCTGAGCGACCTGCGCACCGCCAGCGGAAAGTGCGAGCAACGTCCTCTGCGTGCAACCCGCTTGAGTCACGAGAACAGCAAGTTTTCCCGGATTCCTGTGCGTCAACAGCGACGTTGCCTTGACAGCGACGTGGCTTTGCAGGTGGAGCGCGCGCGGCAGCTTGTATCTGACAAACATGCGGCTCGTCTTCATTGCAAACCAGCCAGATGCCGCGTCCGGTGCGTTTTGACGCCATCCACGAGATGGATGTGCTGAGCGAATTTTTGGTGCCACTTCCTGTGTCCAGGACAGCCGGTGCCACTGCGGCTTCACAGACCGTGTGCGTCGGCAGGGCTCCACGCCTTTGAGTTGCCGCTGGCCTACCTGCGTGGCGACAAGTTCAACCAGCCCGTCTTCGGGTGCGCGCGCGCGCCCCTTGCCTGGGCTGTGCAGCCTGACCGTGTGGGCTGCGCGCGCATGCTGGCCTCCACCACCCGGCTGCCTGGCGCAGGTGCAACAACCTGGCGGGCGAGTGCTGGCCCGCCGTGGAGGGCGGCGGGCCCGCCGGCAGCCAGCCTCCGCACAAGTTTGCGCTGTACTTCAAGGAGGGCGGCGTCGGCACGTTCTTGCCGCTGTACTTCAGGTGCAGCACTGCGCACTGTGCTCGCCCGTCCGGAAGGTTGTGGGGTTTAACTCTGAGTCTTAGCGTGTGTGCTGCAAGAGGGCAAAGAGCTGGGTGCGAGTGATGGCCTGCCCATGCACTGCAGGAGTAGTATGTGTGAAAGTGCCAGCACGCTGCGCGCAATTGAGTACGGGAGGGTCTTGGTTGCAGGTTTGTGGAGTACTGGCGCTATGTACAGCGCCGGCCGCAGGAGGCCAGCCAGGCCGCAGCAGCGGCGCCGCAGGGCACGTTTGTGCCCCCGGCCGCTAGCATGGCCGCCACACAGTCCATGATGGCCACAGCGTGCGCGCGTCCGCCCACCGCCCCTCCCGATGTGGATATGTCTGTATCGCGCGACGGGAAGACAGCATAGAGGATCGTCATTGACAAGATCTCCAGCCCGGCTGTCATGCTTGCAATACCTCCCAAGCCCTTGCGCGCCAGTGTGCCGGAGGTTGAACCGCATGCAAGGGACCCAAGCGACGCCATCTCAGCAACCAGCACTGGGAGGTTATGCAAGCTTGCGATGTGTCCTGCATGAAGCTGAAGAGCGGTCGGCAAGTGGCGTGAGGTCGAGGTTGTGGTGGTGCATAGCCGACGGTCAGCGGATGTGGCGCGCGCAGGTTTGTGGACCCGAGCGACCCGTCCAAGGTGTTTTTGACAAGCCCGGTGGACGAGGCGCGCCGCGCGCCCAGCGCGCCGGTGTATGCGCCCAACTACGCGGCCACGCAGCACGAGCGCTATGAGCCCATGGAGCGCCCGCCAGCCGTCTGAGTGTGCATACCCTAGCTGTGGGCCGGCTGCCAAGCGGGGCAGCATCTATGCCCCAGTCTGGCCAGAAGGCGTGCACATGCTGCGTAGTATTACAGAACTGGCTGGCTGCGTCCTCAAGTTGTGCTTTTTGTCCATGTGCAGTGTGTGTCCAAACTGCGCTGTATGCAGGATGCCTTAGGCTTGGGATGTGCCAATGCATCAAGCTTGTGCACCATTATCACATATTGTGATGAAGCGGACAGTACGCGTTGTGACCGCACTATGGCACGTTGTGCCAGTGTCTGCCAATATATGTAGTAGGCACGGCGCAACTCCCCCCATTGACAGAGATGCAGAAGCCAGATGTGCTGGTACCCACCTAGCGAGTACCAGCACATGCAGAGCAGCGCATGTGACTGTGCACCTTCACATGCGCGCTTGCTAACATACAGCAGGTGGTCTCTAGAGACTAGTGCTGCAGCACTGACTGACATTTGGGTAGGCAAGGTGCGGCTGTGTACAGTTGCTGCCCTGTGCAGGCAGTCACAGCGTGGTGCAGGAGTTCTGCCAGCTCTGCACTTGGGTGATGACGCACAACGGTGCAAGAATTAAAGCGCATTGCCGCAGGTGAGCTTCCACTGATGACACTGAAGCAGTAAAGACACGGCATGCCCCGCAGGTGGCAGCCTGAAAGCCATGCGACAATGAAAGCGCCTAAGGCTGCTGCCACCTCGTGCATGCCGAGTGCGGCACACCTCTGCAGCGAACTAGAGTCATATGCACTGCACTATCAGGCGCACATTTCACTCGCACAGCGGGGGCAAGCAGCGCATAGAGTGCAAATCCCAGGCGCCACGCAGCGCAGCGCAAATGCCAACCATGTGCACAGCCGCGGCCCTGTCTGGCTCCAGCACACTGCCGCGGGCAGACATCGCGTCGCTTGCGAGTTCGACATGCTCTTGGCATCTCAGTGCCCTTGAGCCCAGGGCACACGCAGCAAAATAGCAAGAGCAGCTGCGCAGCATGGGCAGAGCAATGCCAGTACTTCAGTGCCACGCTAGAAGGAAAGTGGCTGCCATGCGCAATGTGACAGTACAAACCAGAGAGCGAGATATGACGTGCATTCGTGTGGTGCGACCAGCGCAACATGTGACCGGCCTCAGGCAACAGCAGAGCCGTGACACAACAATGGAGACTATGTGTAAGCTATCGCATGCATGTGCAGTGCACCACATGTGACGGAAGGGAGTCAAGCGGCAGTACTGCAGCTGCTTGATGCTGGCACCTGCATTGGTCCGTGTGCAGGGGAAGCGGGCTGGGCGCAGAGCATGCACCGGGTCATCTGCATCACGCATGCAGGGACCCGGAGAAAGAGTGTCGTGCAGATATCCGGTTGTGGTATATATGAAGCCATGTGTGAGCCGTGCTAAGCCGCACAAGGCAAGGGGGTTGAGGCTGTGTGCCAGCAGGCTGACGCAGCGCCGGCACTGGGGGCACACCTGCAATGCACTGCTGGCACGCAGGCCTGCAGAGCCGTGCCTGCTGGGCGAGACATCTTGGCTGCGGCCAGAGGCCCTGCTACGGCTGCTCTGCAGCGCCGCGCGCTGTGCGCCATGCGCCTTGCATGCCCCGCCTGCTGAGCTGACGTACAGCCACCTGCACGCGGTCCAGCGTGTGGGCATGCTGCATTGCGCAGGCTGGCCCACAGATGCAGCACAGGTGCAACCCCCCCATAATGCACCTCACGCCACCCAAGCCTCCCTGACCGGTGCACAAGGCTCCGATCAAAGCGGTGGCAGCCAGCAGGGAGACAACGCCGGGACCTGTGTGCACCCATTTGCTCCGCCCCGTGCGCTATGCCGCGCCGCGCAAGGTACGTAGGTGTGTGTCGGGCGCAGAGCCTCTGCGGCCTATGGTCTCGCTACTGTGGTGCCCGTCACACCCTCCAGTACTCCTCGACCATGCACATGTAGGGGCGCCGGATGACCGGCTGTGTGAATGCTGCCCTGTGAACGGGATGCGGGGCACAGCGCACCATCCCCTCCAGCAGGTGCGATTTGCACCGCAGCGGCCGCCCTCCCAGAAAACCGAACGAGGGCCGCTTTGTGCAGCCGACGGCCTCACACTTCGGATTCACCAGGTCTGCCTACAACGCGGACACTGCAGGTCAGCAGCTGCACTCGGTAATCATGCCCCATTGAGCCAGCAGGCGCACCATGCCCTCCAGCATGTGCGATTTGCACCGTCGCGGCCGCCCTCCCAGGAGACCGAACGAGGGCTGCTTTCCGCAGCCACTGGCTTCACACTTCGCATTCCCTACGTCTACCTGACACGTGAGCACTGCCGGTCAGCAGCTGCACACTCACAGTACGCGCGTCATTGAGCCAGCATTCGCACCATGCCCTCCAGCATGTGCGATTTGCACCGCCGCGGCCGCTCTCCCAGGAGGCCGAACGAGGGCTGCTTTCCGCAGCCGACGGCTTCACACTTTGGACTCTGAACATTTTCCTAGGACGTGAACACTGCGGGTCAGCATGTGCAAATGAGTTATACGTGCCCCTGAGCCAGCAGGCGCACCATGCCATCCAGCATGTGCGATTTGCACCGCCGTGGCTGCTCTCCCAGAAAACCAAATAAAGGCTGCTTTGTGCAGCCATCTGCTTCGCATCTCAGAGCCACTAAGTTCTCCTAGGACATGGACACTGCGGGTTAGCACGTGCAAGTGAGTTATACGTGGCCCTGAGCCAGCATTCGCACCATGCCCTCCAGCATGTGCGATTTGCACCGCCGTCGCCGCTCTCCCAGAAAGCCAAAGGAGGGCGTCTTTGCGCAGCCATCTGCCTCGCACTTCGCCAGGCACACCTAGGCCTTGAACACTGCAGGTCAGCAGCTGCAGGAATTCCTACCAGGCGTCAGCAGAACCAGCACACGCAACACCTGCTGCACCATGCAGAGCCTCCACAAACAGAGCGAGTTGATAAAACGCACCAGCTGCCCTGGCTGCAGGTGCAGGCGCAGCCTGCTGCGCCTGGCAACAGGGAGGCACTGCGCCAGCGCAGGCACACTCTGGCCCATCACCCAGTCCGAGCAGTGCGAGGTGCACCAGCGCTTGCCAAGCCAGCCTGGGTAAGCACAGCAAGAGAACTCTTTCGTCTAGAAGGTCATCGGCGCACAGCCAGCCTTAATTTGCGTGATACTGACAGTGCTTCGCTCAAGCAGCGAGTGCGCAGAACTGTGTGCACCGCAGCCCACTTGACAATGGCGCACGGCTGGGTCGGTACCAGGCAACAGCGGCGTGCCAGCAACAGACCGGCTTACCATGACCAGCAAGAGCGCGAAGTTGATTTCCAGTCCTGCACACAGCGGACGACCCACAGCAACCCCGAACTCGACGTGAAATCGATTTCTGATCACCAAGGACTCGCACACAGCACTGCTGCAGCAGCACACACCCCCATCTCATCCCGGGAAGTGATGGAAAACTAACCATAACAACATCATTTACGCTATCTCAGCTTATAAGCTTTTAATTAAAATCTCTCAAGAGGCTGCAGCCCAGGACACAAGAGGACTGTGCCAAGGCTTGCAAAGGCTGCACGCAGTCAAACAGCACGGAATGCAACACATGTTTTGAAACGCGCTAGGCGCACGCCTCGAGACGGTCCGGTTCGGACAGCCTGCCAAGTAGCGCGGAAGCTCATGCTGAGCTGGGTCCCTGCCATGCTCGCCCGCGGCCGCCCCAGCAGCTGGCCGCGCCAGGGCTGTCGGCCGGTCACCTGCACGGCCAGCGCACAGAGCCTGACGCTCGCCCGCCCCGACGACTGGCACCTGCACGTCCGGGACGGGCCTGCGCTGCAGGCTGTGGTGCCGCTGTCGGCGCGGCTGTTTCGGCGCGCAATTATAATGCCCAACCTGCAGCCCCCCGTCACCACCGCCGACCAGGCGCGCCTCTGACGTGAGCAACTATGTTGGCAGATGCGGGAGGGCTGGCGAGCTGCAGGCGGGGTGCCGTCGCTTGGCAGTGGCGGCGCCTGTATCTGCGGGCGTGAGAGCGGCGCGCGCTGGACGCACCGCCCGCTGCGGGCGCTGCCACGGCGTGCCCAACGCGAGCACGCAGAGCGCAGCAGCGGGACACGCGTAGCACAGGGCGGCTGCCGCGGCGCGCACAGCCGGCGCCGCGCCGCGCGGCAGGCGCTGGCATACAGGCGGCGCGTGCTGGACGCGCTGCCGGCGGCGAGCGGCTTCCAGCCGCTGATGACGCTCTACCTGACCGACCGCACGCCGCCGGACGAGGTGCGCCGCGCGCGCGAGGCCGGCGTGGTCGCGTTCAAGCTGTACCCGGCCGGCGCGACGACCAACTCGGAGTCCGGCGTGACCGACATCGGCCGCTGCCTGCCCACGCTGCGGGCCATCGCGCAGGCAGGTGATCCTGCCGCCCGCCCCTGTCCCTGTGTGGAGCGTGGCCTGTCGCACCTGCTGCGACAGCCTCGCACACTGCGGATGACGACCGCGGCGGAGTCGCCGCAGCGGGCCGCGCAGAGGTCGGGCGCGTGCGGCGCGCAGGAGGGCCTGCTGCTGCTCGTGCACGGCGAGGTGACGGACCCGGCGGTCGACTTCTTCGACCGCGAGCGCGTGTTCATCGAGACCCGGCTGCGGCCGCTCTTGGATAGCGTGCCGGAGCTGCGCGTGGTCATGGAGCACATCACCACGCGCGACGCGGCTGAGTTCGTGGCCGCCGGGCCCGCCACGCTGGCGGCCTCCATCACGCCGCAGCACCTGCTGCTCAACCGCAATGCGCTGTTCCAGGCGCGCGCGGCCGCGCCGGCAACCGGCCCGTGAGCAGCTTGCAGCAGCAGCTTGCAGCAGCAGCTTGCTGCTGCATAGGGGCTGCTCGGTAGCTGAGCGTGGGGCGCCGCGCAGGGCGGCCTGCGCCCGCACGCCTTCTGCCTGCCCGTGCTGAAGCGTGAGGAGCACCGCGCGGCCGTGCTGGCGGCGGCGACGAGCGGCTGCGCTCGCTTCTTCCTCGGCACCGACAGCGCGCCGCACGCCAAGGGCGCCAAGGCGCGCGCGCTGCCTCGCCGCGCCGGGCGCGTCCGCCGGCATGCGCGCTGGAGAGGGGCCGGCCGGCTGGCCGCAGCAGCGCTGGCGCTCGCCGACGGAGGTCGCGCATGCGGCCTTCAGCGCAGAGCATGCACAGTGGCAGCCTCTGCATGCTGCATGCACTCGAACGATCACGGGGGAGCATCCTGCATGCTGTCCAGGCGTCGTCACTGGCGTATCAGACGGCATGGCTGGTGCAGCCCTGTCAAGGGCCCATGTGCGGCGTGTGCGGCGCGCAGGAGGCCGCCTGCGGCTGCGCGGGCATCTTCAGCGCGCCAGTCGCGCTGCCGCTGTATGCGCACGCTTTCGAGCAGGCGGGTGCGCTGGACAAGCTCGAGGCCTTTGCCAGCTTCAACGGGCCGGACTTTTACGGGCTGCCGCGCAACAGCGACACGGTGACGCTGCGCAAGGAGCCCTGGGAGGTGCCGGCCACGTATCCGTACGGGGACACCACAATCGTGCCCATGTGGGCGGGCCAGCGCCTGGAGTGGCAGGTCGAGGAGGGCACGGTGTAGCGCCGGTCTGTGCGTGCACTCGCTGGCCGCACACGCTATAAATACGCAGTTCTGGTCAGCAGTCTGGGTGCCACACACAAGACTGACCGGGAAGGGGCAGGCGCCACTCTGCAACACTGACCAGGAAAGGGGCAGGCAGTTGAGGCTGAGCGTGCTCGGACAAAGATGCACACGCCCTGGCAGCTACAAGTCCTCCGCCATGGCCTCGCCCGCGCCCGCCCCCTCGACCTGCTCCAGCTCCTTGAACTCCCAGGCGCGCCGGCAGAAGGGGCAGCGCTGCTCGGTCTGGGCGGAGAGCCACTTGGTGATGCACTGCAGGTGGAACGCGTGCCCGCACACGCCCCAGACCACAGGGCTGTCGTCGCCCGGGAACTTGCCGTCGGGCGGGCAGCCATCAAAGGGCATGCGGCAGATGCCGCACACGTCGTCGCCGGCGTTCCAGGTCCAGGTCGCCACGGCATGCCACTTCAGGATCTCCACGTGCCAGGTCATCGCCGCGCGCCCCCAGGTTGCCGTCCTCGCCGCCTGCTGGGATGGCACGGCAGCATCAGCGGCCGCGCCTGTGGCCTACCTCATGCGTACAGAGTGCGCAGCCTATTCACGAAGAGGCCTGTCAGCACACAGCGCACCTCACATCTTGATCACCTCACATCAAAGAGCGGCAACGTCTGGGGCCACTTGGAGCGCACGTGCAACAAAGAGTATTTACGAGCGTACAGCAAACAGGTGAACACACAGTCGGTCTGTGGTGCAGCCCTGTCACAAGCTCAATATTATTTGAGACATCCGATGATCAAGCCCTTGGTCTAACCTAAAACCGTCGTACACTTCGTCCTGCTGCTAGGTCGTCCCCTGTATCTCACATTCTGCCTCAAGCAGGCCTGTGACGTACACCTATTCCAACAGAGCCAAGAGCGTGTTTCAGTGGAGACGCAATGCGCAAAGCATGACAGCACACCTGGGCCTCCTGTGCGGCCGCAAACGAACGCTGTGCCTTCTTATTGTTGCCAGTGCTTGCTTGAAAACAGCAGCACTCTCCACGCAGCAAGGTGAGCTCGTCGAGCCCGCTTGCCCCAGCATGCCCTTGCCTGCAGTTCGCGCAGGGCTTGCGCACGCCACGCGGTTGGACTGCGTGCAGGCTTGACAGATGGCGGCACGCTGCGAGCACTGCTCCTGGACGAGCCTGTCGCGCACCTGGATGCGCTGGGAGCGGTGAGCGACGCGCCCGACAGCCTCGTCCGGACGTTCCTGAGCCCCGCTCACAAGCGTGCGGCGGTGCTGGTGCGGCCCTGCACGCTGTGGGGAGCCTGTCGTGCAAGGCAAGGCAGAGAGTCGGTCCTCACGAGCAGGACGCTGCGCTCGCAGCTGGAAGCCTGGATGCAGGAGGCCGGCCTGCGCACATGGGTCGACGTGCTGGGCAACGTGCACGGCCGCGTCGAGGGCCCCGCTGGCGCTCCCGCACTGCTGCTGGGCTCGCACTATGACACTGTGGCGGACGCCGGCAAGTATGATGGCACGCTGGGCATCATAGTCGCTGTGGCCGCGCTCAAGGCCATCCTCCTGCAGGCAGGGCCCCAGAGTCATCACCTATGTGTGCGCTCACAGGCAATGCAGTCTCTGCCTTGTATGCCGTCTTGGTTTTATCAGTTGTGACCAAGAGGTTGCCGCGTGTCCGCAGGCTGCCTGCGACGCGGGCATGCTCTGCGGTGAGGCTGTCGACGCGGCGGTGCGAGGGGGCAGCAACGTGACGGCGCTGCTCGGGGAGCGCGCGCACTCCCTGCTGCGCGCGCCGGTCGAGGTGGTGGCCTTCAGCGACGAGGAGGGCGTGCGGTGCGCCGTCGCGGCACCCTGCCCGCACGCAGCGCCCTGGCAGAGCGCCGCGCCGAGTGCGTGCCGGAGGTGGCGTTCGCACGAGCCGCGGCGCGGCGCGCCGGCAGGCTGCAGAGCACATTCCTGGGCAGCCGCGCGCTGGCCGGGACGTTCTCGAAGCACGGCATGCTGGCCAGCACGGACAAGCGCGGCGCCAACCTGTCCGCCATCCTGCGCGCGGACGGCTACGGCTACGACGGCAGCGCGGACGCCATTGCGCGCCTGGCCATGGCGCCGGAGGCGGTGCAGGGGTACGCGGCGGGGTCACCCGCGACCTGCTGACGTGACCCGAGCTGCCCGCGCCAGTCACATTTCTGCGTGCGCGGGGCTGGCGTTGTGCGGCGCGCCTGGGAGTCCTTGGAGCAGCGCGTGCCGCCGCACGCGCGCCCGGCGCTCGGCCCTGCCTGGCAGGGCAGCAGGGGCGTGCTGTGATGGCGGGGGCGTGCAGAGAGGGCGGCAGGCCCTGCATCTCACAACAGCGAGTCGCCGCGTGACTTTCGCACGCACGCCTGGACGGGAGGCGCTGGCCGCCGCGCAGGTACGTGGAGGTGCACATCGAGCAGGGCGTGACGCTGGAGGGCCTGGACGTGCCGGTCGCGCCCGTGCGCGCGATCGCCGGCCAGACGCGCCTGGCCGTCATGTTCAAGGGCGTGCAGGTTGGCCGCCCGGCAGTGGCTCGGCCCCGGCGCTGACTGCGCGAGCGGCACCACACTCGGTCGTCAGAGCGGGACAGCATGCTGTCGCTCTCGCATGGCGCCCCGCGCGTGCTGCACTCCTGGCACAGAAGCATCAGCGACAGCACCGCTAGCGCTCGCGCGGTCGCGGTGAGCGAGGCTGTGCGCACGGCCCGGTGCACAGCCTCTCCCCCGGCCGCGCCGCGGCAGCCGAGCCCGCTGACAGGCGGTCAGGCGCAGGGCCACGCGGGCGCGGTGACGATGGCCGCGCGGCGGGACGCGCTCGCGGCGGCGGCCGAGGTCATGGTCTGGCTGGAGCGCCGCTGCGGCGGCCACTCGCTGGACGACGTGCCGCCCGAGGCGCTGGAGGACCCGAGCCTGGTGTGCACGGTGGGCGAGGTGGGCGTCCACCCGGGCGTCAGCAACGTGATCGCGCGCTACGCCAACATCTCGGTGGACATCCGGCGCGCCCCATGGGGCTGCAGTGATAGGGTAGGATATTGGGTGCGCCTGCTCTCCACGCGTGCTGTGCCGCTCCACGCCGCGGGCGCTGCAGGGCGGGCGGCAGGCGGCGCGCTCGCCCGCGCGGCGCAGCGCCGGACAGCGTCAGGCAGGCCGCGGCCGAACGCGCGCGCCGCGCGGCAGGGTGCGGCGCGACGATGTGCGGCAGCGCGTCGTCACCGAGCTCGTGCAGCAGGTGGACTTTGTGTGCAGGCGGCGCGGCGTCGAGTGCACGGCCGAGGTGGTGCACGCCGCGTCGGCGGTGGCATGCGACCCGGGCATGATGCGCGCGCTGCAGAGCGCATGCATCCGCTCGCAGCAGGCGCGCTGCTTCGGCGATCTTAGGACTGTGGCGGCATCCTGCGCGGCCAGGCGCTGCGCGCGTGCGCGCGACCTGTCCAGCCTGGTTCTCCTGTTGGGGTCTTGTTGGGGTCTCGCATTGCGTCAGGGGGTGCATGCTCGGATGCGGCCCGTCCCTGTACGCGCTCCGGTCTCCGGCTTTGACCTTGCAGGCGAATGCGCAGGCGCTGGAACGCGTGTTGGCGGCCGCAGGGAGCCCGGCGCCCCTGGGCCCGGCAGGGACCGGCGCGGCCGACACACCGGGCGCGTGCGCGGCGGTGCCCCGGCGCGCGCGGCGCGCGGGCGGCGCGCTCGCCCTGGTCAGCGGCGCGGGGCACGACGCGCTGGCGCTGGCCGACCTGACCAAGGTGCCCCGCAGCGCGGCGCCCAGACCCCCTTACGCGCGTGCTCCGAGCCGCCCTGGTCGCGCTCGGCTGGCGCTCACGCCCGACCGCTCCCAGAGCGCATGACCTTCAGCTGCGCATGCTCCAAGCTGCACTGGTAGTACTCGGCTAGCGCTCACGCCGGGACGCTCCCGGAGAGCGCGACCTGCGGCTGCACCGTTCCGGCCGCTGCAACGCGCGGGGCCGCCGCAGCTGCAGCGTGCCTGCGCGGCGCTGCACAGCCTTGCATGCGTGGCCGGGGTTCCGGCTGTGCGAGCACCGGCAAGCACCCAGCGGGGGACGGCTGCCGCGCGGCGGCAGGTCGCGATGCTGTTCGTGCGCAACCGGGGCGGCGTCAGCCACTCGCCGGAGGAGCACGTGGAGCCGGAGGATGTGGCGGCCGCGGGCGCGGCGCTGCTCATGTTCCTGCGCGAGCGCGTGCTGCCAGCCGCGGGGGACGCGTGACCCCTGCCCGCGTGCGGCGCTGACTGCGCCAGACACTGCATGTCCTCGAGCGGATTGCATGCATTGCAAGTTGCGCCGGCGCCAGGCCTTGGCCACATGCGCCACGCCCCTCACTGACAGTGTCCGCCACGACAGTCGCAACAAACTCCTAGGCTGCCAAATAAACGATTGCAACTCAATGCACACACAGAGGGGCCCCCCACACACACAGACGAATGTACACACATGCGGAAACGCACCAACGTGCGCAGTGACCAAGAGCGCTACGGACAAGTACACAGCCCTGCGATCGCTGGCGCCCTCGCCCACAACGTGTGGCCGCGCACGGCGCGCCCGCGTCACAGCAGCAGCAGGCACCGCTCGGGGAAGTCGCCCACCAGGCGCCTCCAGGGCAGCAGCGACTCCAGCAGCGCGATCGCAGCCTCCTGCACCCCCGCAACACAAGCGGCTCAGCATGACACACTCGCCACCGATCCTTGCCAGACGATCTTCCCTACCAAGCCGCTGCACCTGCAGGCACCCTCTGCGTGTTTGAGGCTTGGCGATAGTGCGTCCGGCATGCGCGCGGCGCAGCCTGCAGCCTGCGTCGTCCGGGCGGGCGGTGGGGCACGAGTCGGGCGGCGGCGGCGGCGCCCCGCGCACCCGGTCCACGGCGGCCAGCTGCGCGACGCGCAGGCCGCCGCGCGGCGCCGCGGCGGCGGCCGCGGCCGCGCAGCCCTCGAGCGACCACTCGCTCGCGCCCCAGGCCAGCCGCAGCTTGAGCAGCGCCGCGTCGGGGTCGCGCCCGGGCGGCGGGGCGCGCGCGCCCGCCGCGCCGCGCACCCAGTGCTCCGCGCCCAGGCCCTCCAGGGCGCGCGGCACCTGGGCGGCCATGGCAGGCCCCCTCTGCTGCTGCGCAAGAGGCTCGGCAACACAACACAACTCAGGGCTGCTGCGAGGGCAAGCCCAGCGCGCCCGTCTGAAGGCCACAGGAAGCGCTTTGATTTAGGTGGGCCGGGTCTGTGTGGAACCCAGGCAGAGCCAGGGAACGAGCAGGCTCGGCGGGCACGGGCGCGCACCTGGGACAGCACGCAGCCGGGGTCCGCGCGCAGCGCAGCGGCCACGCGCGCGAAGGGCAGCCAGGCGCCCGCGCGGCTGCACAGCAGGTCGCAGGGCGCAAACTCCGCCTTGTACCGCATGCGCGCGCAGCTCTCGATGTAGTAGCCCTGCCGGCGCGCCGAGGGGCACATCACACAACGGCGCAGCCGCGGCCGAGCGAGACAGTGCTTACCGCGCTCCGGCACATTCGGTCGCACATTCGATCATGTCGTGCTTGAAACGGCCTGAACAAAAATCAGGGCGCCGGCCGGCCGGCCGCGCGCGCGCGCCTGGTAGTAGTAGCGCAGCTGCGGGCACGCGCGGCTGGCGTCCGCCACCCAGGCGATCTCGCGCAGCGCGGTCAGCGTGCCCAGGCTCAGGCCGGCCAGGTCCGGGTCCCAGAACGCGTACTTGCTGGACAGGCAGCGCGGCAGCACGTCCAGCACGGCCACCGCGACCAGCGCGCCTGCGCCCCCGCACCCGTGCGCCTCGGACCCTAATCTGCGCTCCGGAGTGGAGCGCGCGCTTGCCTCGATGTCGTGGTGTGCACTCCCTGCCTGAAGCCAACCCGGGCGGGCGTTCTGTCATTTGTGAACGAGACCGGCATCGCGTCGCGGTACAGCCATGCGACATGACCGGCTCTGTACGCTGACCCGGGTCCTGCGCGTCGCGCAGCAGAAGCGCGCCGCAGCGGCACGTCGCTGCCAAGCACGCGCCGCATGGCGGCCCCCGGGGCCGGCGCACCGTCCAGCCAGTACTGCTGGTGGAAGGTGCCGAAGCCGCACGGCGGGCACTCGCCCGGCGCGCAGGCCGCGGCCGGCACCGGCGGCAGCGGCGTGTCCACCAGAAAGCTGCGGAAGCTCGCCGGGGTGACCTGCGCGGCACGCCTGGCGCGTGGCGAGCTGCCGCAACCCTACCCTGACCCTTACACCGCCTGCGTGCCGCTTCAGACCACTACGCGCTGCGGAACCGGGCGCGAGCAGGGCCGGCTCTGGCGGGGGCGCACGCGCTCCGGCGGCTCGCCGTGGTGCAGCGTCTGGTACTTCCGGTAGAGCGGGAACTCCGCGGCGACGACCTGCGCGCGCGCGCCGCGCGTGCGCGTCAGCTCTCGCTCGGCGGCAAGGTGCCGCGGGCGCCGGGCGGCGGACGCACCTCCTTGCTGCTGGGCACCGTGACAACCTCGAAGCGCCGCGCCAGCGGCCGCGCCGGCCCCGCGGGCCGGCGCGCGCGCGTGGGCGCCGGCGCGCAAGCGGCGCCGCCTGCCGCGCCGGCGCCCCCGCGGCGCGTGGCCTCGCCGGCGCGCGCACCGCCCGCGCGCGCCGCCGGGCCCACCAGGAGCGTGCACGCGGCGTCGGCGGGCCGGGGCTCCCGCCCGGCCGCCGGGGGCTGCGCCGCGCGCGCGGGCGCCGCGGGCTGCATCGCGCGCGCAGGCGACGTGGGCTGCGCTGCGCGACCCTGCGGCGCGTCCGGGCGCATGCGAGCGGCCCTGCCTGCCGGCTGCGGCCCCGCCCCGGGCGCTCCTCGTGCGGTATCAGGCGCCCCGGCCGCGTCCTCGCCCGCGCGCTCTCCGGCGCCTGCCGGGGCTGTGGCCTGGCCGGGGGCAGCGCACAAGCCTGACGGCATGGCGCCGGCCGGCGCGGCCGGCGCCTCCGTGCCGCAGGCGCCCAGGCCCTCCATGCTGCCCTGCCCACCCCCGTCCGCCTGCGCTGGCGCAGTGAAGTTGAGGTGGCCGCCCGCGGCGTCCACGCGCCAGCCGCGCCAGGCCGCCGCGCCGCGCAGGCGCGCGCCGGCCGCGGCGGCCAGGCGCGCGGCCACCGCGTCGCCGGACAGGCCCGGCGCGCCCGGCGCGGCGCGGCGCGCGGCGGCCGCCGCCGCCAGCGCGGCTGGCGACGTCCAGGCCACGCCCGGCGCGAGCGCGGCGCGCGCAGCGGCGCTCGGGCGCAGCACGCGCGCGGGCGCGCAGGCGGCGCCGCGCGGCAGCAGCCCGCCCGCGCGAAGGTCGCCCAGAGCCGCGTCCACCAGCGCGCACAGGCGCTCGCCCGCGGCGCCCGCGGCGCCGCCGCGCGGCGCCGCGCCCGGCTGCGCCACCCGCCGCTTCTTGGCCAGGCTGCACTGCTGCGCGGGCGGCGGCGCGGCCGCGGGCGGCCGCTCCGCCTGCGGCGCGGCGCCCGCGACGTGCGCGGCAAACCTGCGGGTCACCCGCTCCTGGCTCTGCGCGCGCGGGCGCCCCGAGGGTCACGCGAGGCGCTGCCGGGGCGGTCCCCGGGGACGGCCGGCTGCACGAGGCCGGGCCGCACCTTGCTGGGCCGGAACTTGTGCACGTCCAGGCGGATGGTGTGCGGCGGGCAGCACGAGCGCTCCAGGACCGGGCGGTAGAGCAGGCACCCCGAGCGCCGCCAGCCCAGGTCAAGCAGCGCCTGGTAATCCCACACGCTGAGCAGGTGCGCGTAGAAGTGGAGCGTGGCCGACGCGCCGCGCTCGCAGTAGCCGCACAGGCTCACGTCCTCGGACACGCCCTCTATGACGTTCAGGTGCGCCATGCGCTCTGGTCGTCGGCCGCCTACCCCAGGCATTGCTGCATGGTCTACACCTTCAGGCACGCCTCGGCAGGCCCCCTCCTGGCCCACCACCAGCTCTCCTCATCGGGTGCACAGGCCCGCTTCGATGCGGGTTCCCTTGGGCCCCCCAGGGTATGGCCCGTGATATGCGCTGGCGAAGAGCTCTCTCAGATACGCCGTGCACGATGACGTCCAAGCTGCGCAGCCTGCTGTCGCAAGGCAGCACCCCCCGGGCCTCGGAAGAGACGGACCCGGGTTCGCCCTTTAGCCGCGGCTTCTCGGCCACAACCTCCGGCCTGAGCATGTCGCCGTCCTTCAGCGACTTCAGCATGGGCATCTCGCCCGCCGAGGCGGAGAAGGAGCTGTCGCACGGCGGCGTGCGCTCCTGCCAGAGCGTGCCTGTGTCCCCATTGGCCTTTGATGGCCGGCCGCCTGCGCCCGCGCCGCGCCTGAGCCTGGACGCCTTCCGCGGCGCCAAGGGCATCTGGGGCACGCTGGCGGGTGCGCCTTCCGTGAATGCGCCCCCATCCCAACAACCCTCGCGAGCGCATTGCCGCACCAACTGACGCCTACACCCCCACCCCTTGCGCGCAGGCGAGAAGTCGCAGCCGGTGCCCGTGCCAGCGCCAAAGGCCGACAAGGACACGTCCGCGGCTGACCGCCGCCGGCGCGAGAAGACGATCGACGGGCTGGACATGCACACCTGGAGCGAGCTCGTGCGCAGCAGCAGCCTGTGAGCGCGCCGCTGGCGCTGTACCAAGAGTACCTGTACCTTTGTGGCTTATTTTTTCTGCCACGTACGCACATGGTGGAGGAGCCCTGCTCGAGGCGCGCACTTGGTGGATGTGAGAGGCTCGGCCCCAGTGGGCCGGCAAGTTTTGAGACCGTGAGGTAACCCTCCTGCTTGCGAGGGCCTCCGGAAAGCATGTGTTCGAGACCCCCAACGCCACCGGCTGTCTCAAGCCAGTTTTAGGGAGGCCTGATCTGGCGCCACTGTATAGACGCGCCTGGACAGCATGCAAGCAGCAGAGTCGCGTGGGCGCCCCGAACCCATTTTGAAGACAATAGCCGAATGGTAGCCGTCTGTCAGCCGTGCCCAAGCAAAGGGATGTGAGATTTTGCTGATCTGGGGCTGGGGCGTTAACCCCGCATAGCGAAGTCTGTCCCTAGTTCGTGAGCACGCAACTATGTTTGCTGCCTGTTGTTGCTGCCGGCATGCTTGAGAAGACACAGGATCGCGTGATTTCAGATGTTTGCAGGCTCTTTTTGCACTGAGTTGACTGGATTGAGCACTCTTTTCATTGCAATCTGGCCACGGCTGTCGGAGGTCCAAGTGCCCCCTGCTGCTCTCTGCTGCAACAACATCGCTCTCTGACATGCCTGCGCTCGACGAGCTGCATACGAGGCCTATTCGCTGGTTCAAAGCATGCATGCATGCATTCCTTCAATTGCACAAGCTGTATAACACACCGAGAGCAATAAGCACATCAGGAGTTACTATGGCAAAAACCGCATGCGGCCCTAAATCGCCTTCACCTGTACACCTGCGAAAAGTGGGCCACCAGCGAACACGACGACAGCGGCCAGCCCGCGCTTCACTGAGCATGCGCCAGCTCGCCCGCCCGCCGGGCGCGCTCTCAGAGCAGCACGAGGCCGGCGTCGCAGAGCGCGCGCGCGACGCCCACCTCGCCGCGCGCCTTGGCGCGCTCGAAGAACACGCCGCAGTCCAGCGAGTCACACACGATGCCGCCCGCGCCCGCGTCGCGCCCGCCGCCGCCGCCGCAGTGTAGGCACGCGCGCGCCAGCACCGCGCAGTGCGCCTCCAGGCGTGCAGCGCGCGACGCCAGCACCGCCGCGGCGGCCTGCGGCTGCGCGCGGCACGCCTCGCACAGCGCGCGCGCCGCATGCGTCAGGCCGTCGCACACCTGCGCGCGCGCGCACGCGCTCGCCCCCGCCAATGCGTCGACCGCCCGCACCTCGCCCGGCCGCGCAGCACGCCTGATGAATCAGGCCGCAGGCGGACCGCACCGCGCAGTGCCGCGACAGGTAGTAGCTGTCAATGGTGGCCGCGCCGGGGGCGGCGCCGCCGGCGCGCTCGGCGCCCAGGCCCACCGCCGCGGCGGGCCGCTTCTGCGGCAGCAGGCGCTGCGGGCGCGGCAGCGCGGCGAACCACGCGTGCACGTCCGCGCCCACCAGGCTCAGCGCGCGCTCCAGCGCCGGGATGATCTGCGCGCCGGCCGCTGGCGCTCAGCGCGGCTCTGGGCGCGGCCCTGCCGGCCCGGGGTCGCTCATGGTGCTCGGCACCTGGCCACACGCTCGACGCGGCTGCGGCGGCGCTGCTCGGCCGCGCCCAGCCCATGCGGCCGCAAGCGCGCATTAATAGAACTGCACATGCTGCCTCCGGAAGCGACAGAGGCATCTGCAAGTGCCGGTTCCTATGCGGGTTATCCAGTGTGGCTGGACGGTAATGCTTGTCACAGGGCCCGCACCCCCTTGGTAATGTAGTAGGTGACGTTCAGCCGCAGGCGGCCCTGCGCCTCCACCAGCGCGTGCGGCGCGATGACGACGTCGATCAGGCGCGCGCCTGCGCGCGTGCGGGCCGCGTCGCGCCCCATGCGCCCGCAGGCTCCGGGCGCACGCGCTGCGCCAGACCCGCCCGTCTGGCCTGATCGGGCCCGCCTGCTGTCGGGCGGCGCAGCGAGGGCGTGCGCGAGCATGGCGCCCGCGCCTGGCTCCCCGTAGACGACCACGTAGGGGATGCGCTCGCCGTAGCGCGGCGCGGCGCGCGGGTCGGTTGCCTGCGCGCGCGTCGCCACCACCGCGGCCGGCGGCAAGATGCCGTAGCGCGCGCTGTACGTACCCAGCCGCACCTGCGCACGTCATGCGCCCGCGCTTGCTGTGCAGCCCGTCCGACGGGCGCAGTCGCGAGCGGGCTGCAGTGTGCGTCCAGGGTTTGGCGGCCTCGGCATGCCAGGCTGCCGAGCCACTCAGAGCAGCACGGCGGGTGGGGCCCCCTCCCCCGCATTGGCCAGAGGGCAGCTTGGCCAGCCCCGCAACCGGACACTCGAGCCTGCTCTTGGATGCGACCATTGTCGATTCGCACCTCCTTGGCAAAGATGAAGTCCGCCAGCGACACGCGCCCAGCCAGGATCTTGCTCCACTGGCGGGTGACGTAGTCCTTCACCTGCGCGCGCGGGCGTGTGGCTTGGGGCACGCTGCGGTGTGTGCACTGCTTGCCCGCGTTGACGAGCACGCGTCCTGACAGCGAGTCTCGGCGGCGGGAACAGCACCTGTGAGAGGTCCTTGGTGCTGAACAGGATGGTGATGGACCGCTCCATCATCTTGGCGACCGCGCCGCACGTGTCCCGCCGCACCGTCTCAATCCCCTTGGCGTCAAAGCTCGGCGCAGCCTGACACGCCGGCGCTTCCAGACTCGGCACGGCCGTTTGCAGCCCGCCAGTCATAGCCGCCGGCAGGGGCACTGCGTGAAGCACGAGAGGCCGGCGCCAGGGGAGCTGCACGGCCGAAGATGGCGGCCAGCACGGCCAGGAAGGATTAGTTTAGTTTTAGGGTGAGCATCAGGGTGAGCGGCGCCGCGCCTGGCTGGGGGACTCGTAGCTGAAGCCCACGTAGCGCTTCTTGGCCAGCAGCATGCAGGGGTGGTACACCTGCGTGCGCACGCCGGCCCAATCGCCGCACGCCTGACGCTGCAGACACAAACATCCGCGCAGCGCATGAGGTGTGACGCAGCGGAACCATGAGCGCCGGCCTGCGCCTTCTCCAGCTTGAGCACGACGGGCGGCGGATTGGCGGCGGTGACCGCGGCAGCGATCTCAGCGCCGATGGCAAAGGCGGCGCCGCGGCTGCGCCCGGGCAGCAGCACGAAGAGCGAGTCGGTGTCGCCGTAGACCACGCGCGCGCGCCAGGCCGGGTGCGCCTCCACCATGCGGATTGCATTCTCCAGCGTCTCCCGCGCCGACTGCCGGCCGGCGCCTAGGGTTTATGGTGATTCCTGGTGCACAGTATACCGGCCTCGCGGCAAATCCAGGGCGACAGGCGCATGGGGACGCGCGGACCTCCCGCGCGCACGAGCATGCAAGCACGCGGCGCGGTCGCCGACGCGCCGCGCGCGGGCGCGCGCCCGTCGGCCGGCGCGGGGCAGCGCGGTGGCGCGCGGATGCGCGCCTGCACGATGGAATCGGCCAGCTCGGCGAGCGGCATGCGGCCGGAGAAGCCGGCAGCCGTGTAGCCGTAGGTCACGTTGGCGATCAGCTTGAGCCCGAACTGGCGCGCGTTGAGCACGCGCTGCAGCACCTGCGCGGCTCCGCCGCACGTCAGCGCGCCCGGCGCGCTGTGCGGTCCGCTGTCAAGCCTTTTGCAAGGCGCCGCTCGGCGATGTGGCAGCAGGGGGCGCGCCGACGGCCGCGCGCCCTTGCCCTGCTGGGCGGCCCGTCCTCGGCGCGCGCAGCGCAGCGCAGCGCCTGCGCCGCCGCGCCGCACGCGCGCCGGCCGTGCGGGGGCCGCGCGCCTTGGCGGACGCGCCCGCGCGCTTCATGGCGGCCTTGATCATGACGCGGGTGGCCAGGATCTCGCGCAGCAGCCGCGGCACCACGCCCGGCCGCGCGGCCGCCGGCGCGTACGCCACGCCGTTGGGCGCCACCACCAGCCTGGCGCGGCAGGGCGGGCGGGCGTCGGGCCGGGCGGCATGGGCATGCAGCCGGAGGTGCAGCAGCATGCAGACGCACGGGCGGGGTTGGTGAGCAAAACCCCATACAGGGTTGCGCCCAGAATGCACCGCCTCAGAGGCTTCTTGGCCCGCGAGCTGCCCGAGCGGCGGCAGGACTATGATCGGGCCCGCAGGCCACGGGGCCCCGGACGCCCGGCACCCGTGAACGCACAACATAGCACCTCGCAGGCGCAGACTCCCGCGCCGGCGCGCGCGCGCACCCGTCCGGCGCCAGGCTGCCGCGCAGCAGCCCGCGCGGCAGGCCGAGCGCGAACGCGCCGAAGCGCACGGGCGCGCCGGCCGCGGCCGCGTGGCTGGGCCGGCCCAGGCAGGTGGAGAAGCAGAGGTTGTAGGCGATGATCTGCGACGGGTACAGCGACTGGAAGTCCAGCACGACGACCGGGTCGGCGTACATGCGCGACTCGGGCTCCATGACCAGCGGGATGGCCTCCATGGCCGGCTGCGCGGCCGTCTGCGCGCGGGGGCGACGCGCGTCGCGCAGAGACCCCGCAGCCGGCGGCCGGCCGTCTACGAGACAGGCACGGCGAGCGCGGGCTGCGTTTCGACAAGTGGCAACCTGCATGGAGGTCCCCGATGCGCGCCTTACCCCCGACAGCGGACATGCATGCTCTGCCACACCGTCCCGGCCGCCGCGAGCCCAGCGCCCCCCTGCTCATGCAAGGCGAGCCGATAAAATATGCAGGGCATGCTGCGCGGCAGCATGAGGCACATGGGGCAGGCGACCTGCTCCTTGGAGGGCGACGGCAGCAGGTAGTTCTGCGTGTGCGCCAGGCGCGCCATCATGCTCTCCACGCGGTACTGGCTGCCGCGGAACAGCACCGCGAAGAAGTCGATGCCGAACGTGCGCGCCAGCTCGGCCGTGCGGCCCACCTGCGGCCGCGCGCGCGCGCTCGGGCTACCCGGCGCGCGCGGCGCAGCGGCTCCAGCGCCGCGCCCGGGCCGGCCAGGCGCCCGCCGCGCGACGAGGAGCCGAGGCGCGGAGGCGGCTGCACATGGGCTGCATGTGTGACGGAGGGTGCCGCCAACTTGCCGATGGGACGCATTGCTGCCTTGCGCAGCACCGCGCTCTCCAGGCGCGCGGCAGACCAAGCAGCAGTGCACGCCAATTTCTCCTGGCCATGCCGACACGCGGTTCAACCGCCGCGAGCGCGGCCTACTGGCGTGAGGCAGGCGGGGGCCCCACGGGGGGGGCATCAGGGCGCGCCAGGTCCAGCTGCTCGATCATGGCCAGGCTGAGCCGTGCGCGGCGGACCCAGTAGGCCACGCAGCGCCAGCGCGTGGCGCCGCCGCGGAACCACTGCGCCAGCTGCCACGGCGGCGCGCGCGGCGTGCGCAGCTGCAGCACGGCCGCCGCGCACGCCTCGAACGTGTAGATGCGCAGCTTCAGCTCGTCGCGCAGCAGGCGCCACAGGTTGAGGATGATGCGCCCGGTGCTGTACAGGCCGGACGCGTGGTGCTGCCCGTACTCGTCCACCTGCCGCTCCTTCCCGCCCGCCACCTGCCGCAGTCGCGCCGCGCCGTCGGCTCGGCCCGGCCGCGCGGCCCGCAGCGGCGGCAGCACGCCCGGCGACTGCGTTTGGGAGGGGCCGTCGCCACGATGTGCAGGGCAGCTCTGCCTGGCAGCAGCGCTGCCAAGGGGCGCTCGGCCTGGGGCGGGCGGCAGTGCGAGCGGTCAAGCCATCCACGGCCGCCGCAACACGGTGGTCGAGCGGCGCGCCAAGGCAACAGCCGCTGGCGCGCCTCGGGCGTGCGGGACAGCTCGCGCAGCAGCGGCGCCGGCCGCTCCAGCGCGAGCGCGCGGTCGACCAGGAAGCCGAGCGAGCCCTGCTGCACCTCAAAGCCCAGCATGACGTCGGGGTCCAGCCCGCGCACGGCCGCCACAAAGCCGTCCAGCAGCGCGGCCTCGCTGCCGAACAGCGTCACCTGCGCACCCGCGCGCCCGGGGCGCGCGGCTGGGACCCCACCCCACTGCTTGCAGGCCCGGCAGCTGCCTGCGCACGGCCTACGCGCCGCCACAGTCGCGCACCGCCACGGCCGCCCGCCGGGCACCCCAATACGTGCCAGGTCGTGGTCTCCCTGCGCCAGCACTGCCGCGCCGGACGCACGGGTGGGGCGGGCGGGCCCGGGGGGTGCCGCGCCTGCACATCGGGCAGGCCCAGGCGCGAGGGTGGCGCGCCGGGCAGGTCGTACAGCAGCGCGCGCGCCGTGAAGCGGCCGCCGACCACGTCCTCCACGTCGTTGGCGGCGGCCAGCGCGATGCAGCGCACGACGTCGTAGCGCGGGTCCGGCAGCAGGCTGCCCCTGCGCCGCCCGGCGCGCCCGCGCGTCTCAAGAGCAGCACACGGGGCGTCCGTTGATGTCATGCTTCTGTGTGCTCGCGCTCTCGTTGCATGAGGCAAGAGTTATTGGGTGACCCGTGGGCGCCGCTCATGAGCACGCCACTGGGCAAGGCCGGGGCCCCTGCGCCGGCGGCGGGCGCGGCGCACCGCGACTCGGCGTGCACCTCGACGCTGAGCAGCGTCATGCCCTGGCCCTTGCCAGGCACCACGCGCCGGAAGCCCGCCTGGCTGACCGGCGTGGCCCCGCCGCTGCCGGGCGCCGCCGACGGCGGCGTGATCTGGCTCGCCCACCGCGCGCGCTTGGCCGCGCGCGCCGCCGGCGCCGCCTCCTCCGCGCCCGCGCCCTGCGGCGCGGGCGCCCGCGCGGCGGCTGCGGCCCGGGCCTGCGGCTGCGCCGCCGCCGCCGCCTCCCCGCGTGTTTCGTCCGCATGGCTGCTCGCAGCCGACGCAAGCGCCCGGAGGACTGGCGCAGAAGCAACGCCGCCGCCGCCGGCGTGGGCGGAGTCGCTGCCGGCGGAGGCCTCAGGCGCACGATCGCGCGGGCCAATCACGCCGCTGGCGGGCGAGCCGCTGCCGGCGGGCGGCCCAGCGCGCAGCGGCGTGGCCCAGGGCGTGCCGGCCATGGCGCCCGCAGCGTACGGGTGATGCGGGGCGTCGTGGAAGAACGAGCGCTCGTCGTACTTGGGCGATGGCGGCTTGAACGCCTGGGCGCCGCCGCGCGCGCTAAGCGGCGGCGCTCGGCATGCCCCGCCTTGGAGAACGCGCGCGCGCACGTGCGCGCGTGCAACCAAACAGCAACACAGAGCAGTGCCCAGCGTCTCCAGGTCAAGCCGCGCCCATAGCGCCAACAGCAAGGGTTTGCTGACGGTCATCAGGTGCGGGGCACACAGAGGCCAGAGACATGAGCTGCGCACGCGCGACTGCTCCCGGTGCAAAGGCGCTGCGCAGCGGCGCACCGGCTCGTCGGCCTGCGTTGCAGCGAGCGCCGCGCCGGGCGCGGCCGGCTGCGTGGCAAAGCGCAGCCGCGAGGGCGCGGTCGGCGGCGCGGCGCGGCGGCCCGCCGAGCGCGCGCTGCCCAGCGGCGGCGTCTCCAGCAGGCTCACGCCGGGGCTGCCCTGCGTGCCGCCGTCGCCGCCGCCGCCGCCGCCCGCCGCGTGCCCGGGGATCAGGCGCCCCGTGTTCGGGTCCATGCGGAAACCGGCGCCGGACGCGCCGCCGGAGCCCGCGGCGCCCCCGCCGCCCGCCGGCGCGGCGCCGCTCTGCGCGTCCAGCCACGCGTCGGTCTCGGCGCGCGTCGGCGGGCGCGCGGCGGGGCAGAGGGCGAGCGCGCGCGGCGCCGCGGCCGCGGCGCCCGCTGGCCCGCCGGGGCGCCGCGGGGGCGGCCGCGGCGCGCCCGGCCGGAAGGGCGGCAGGTGGCCGGCGGCCGCGGAGGGCACGCGGAACTCCAGGCCCGCCCAGACGGGCGGCCGCTCCGGCACATCGGCCGCGTCGCCGTAGAAGGGCGCCTGGTGCACGACCGGCGCGAGGCCCGCCGCCTCCAAGGTCGCGTCCAGCTCCTCCTGCGCGCCGGCGGGGGGCTTGCAGCGCAGGCCATGTCCCGCGCACAGCTCGCCAAGCGCAGGCGCCCAACGGTGAGCCCCCACACACGGCCGAGGCGACCCAGCTGCATGACTGGGTGTACCGCTCTGTCATTTCTACTGCAGTGCCGCGGTGCCTTCTGTATGTGTTGCATGCAAATCGCCGGCTGGTCGCCACTGCCTTGACAGGGACAGCACATGGGACGAAAGGCCGCGCGCCTGTGTGGGCGCGAGCGTGCGAAAACGGTATGCGACCAAGCGCGGCCGCGCGGGTGCGCCCGCAGCCTGGCGGCCGCGCCGGCCCCTGCCAGGCGACCCGCTGCCAAAGCCGGACCCACTGTCAGACTCCCAGCCGCCCCGCCCGTCGCTGGCGGGGCCCGGGGCGTCCGCGTGTCCGTCCGCATCTGCGGCACGCCCTTGCGAGGCGGGGTCGCGCCCCGCAGCTGCAGGCCCCGCGTCGCCTGCACGGCGGGCGCCGGCCTGCGCTGCGCGCGCCGGCATCGGCACGCTCGGCGCCTCGCCGCCCGACGGCGTTGCGCGGTCCGGCTCTGTGGGCGCGACCGTGCTAGAGGCGGGCGCGCGGCTGGCATCCGGGGCGGCGGCGGCCGCCGAGCCGGCGGCAGGGTGGCTGGCGGCAGGGCCGCGCGCGCCGCTCCCGCGCGTCACGGCATCGGAGCTGCGCCGCTGCGCCTCTACGACGACAGGCAGCCCGCCCACGCTCGCCGCCTGGCTCCCCGCAGCATCCTGCTCGGTGGCGGCCACATCGCTGCTGGGCTGCCGGGGCGCAGCCGCAGCCGGCGCGCGGATCGCGCCGGCGGCAGTGCTCGACGCGCGCGCTCCCGCCTCCGCCGCCGCCCCGCCGCCTGCCTCCGCGCCCTGGCTGAGCATGGGCTTTGCAGGCATGCCCTGCAGCGCCGAGTGGGGCTCCAGCAGGCCCGCCCGGGGGCCAGCAGGCGACACCGCGCTTGCCGGCGTGCCTGCCCGTCCGCCGGCCGAGCCGGGCCTGAGCCCGCCGCCGCGCTCGGCCCCGAGCGCACCGGCCGACGCCCCTGCAACGTCACCGCAGACGACGCCGGCGCCTGGCGCCTCCGCCAGGCCGCCCGCGTTCTTGTCTGGAACCGCGTCAAGCGCTGCCAGCGTGCCCGGGGCGCGCGCGCGCCCCGTCTCCTGGCTGCCAATCGCTGCGACGCCCTCTCCAGTGCGCCCCTGCGCTGCCTGGAGGCCGTGCACGGGCAGGGACGCGTCGCCCCGGCATCCGGGGCTGGTCGGCGCCAGGCAGGCGCGCGCGGCCGCCGACAGCGCCGCGGCGTGCTGCACCCGGCGCTGCACCGCGCGCCGCTCGGCATCCGCCCGTGCGCGCGCCGCGTGCACCCCTCCCCCGCCCAGATCGGCATCGGGCGCCGGCAGCGGCTGCGCCGCAGCGGCGCGCGGGCTGCCTGAGCACGGCCCGGGCAGGCCGCCGGGCGCCGGGGCTGCGGCGACGCCTGGTGGGCTGCCGGACGCCAGGCCGCCGGGCAACGGGCGGCCGCCGGAGGAGGACGAGGTCGGGGCGGCCAGCGCGCCGCGCGCGGCCGCCGACAGGTGCGCCGCATGCGCCGCAAGCAGCGCCGCGTCCGGGCGCGTCAGCTGCCCCGCGTGCGCGCAGGCCCACGCGGCCGGCGCCGGGCCGGCCACGCAGCCGCCCGCGATCGCGGGCTGCGCGTCCGGGATATGCTGGAGCGCGGGGCTGGTGTGCGCGCACGCGTCGCCCGCGCGGCGCTCGGGGCCGCCGCCGGCAGCGGCCCCAGGGCTGCTCCGGACCGCGCCCGGCGGCGCGCCATCGCCGGCCTCGCCGCCGCTGTCGCTGTCGCCCGCGCCGTCGACCTGCGGTATGTGGCCGCTGCGCGCGCCGCCGTCGCTGTCAGCCTGCATGTCGTCGCCCTCGTCCTCGTCCGCACCCTCAGCCATGGCCTCCGCCGGGGACATCCAGGCAGGGGCGCCGCCCGGCCCAGCGGGCGCGCCCAGGCCGCCCGGCTGCGGGCTGACCTGCACGCCCGGCTGAGGGCTGTCCTGCACGCCCGGCTGCGGGCTGTCCTGCACGCCGTCCAGGTCAAGCCGCCGGCCTGGCATGCGCCGCCAGGCGCTCGGCGCCGGCGTCACTGCGGCCGCCTCTGCAGGGCCGCCGCGCGTTTCGGCCCCTCCCCCGCCGTCCCACACGTCGCTCTGCGCTTGGCGCCAGCTCAGCGCCCCGCGGCGCAGCCCCTCGCATGCGCCCTCGCTGCCCCAGTCCTCCATGTCCGCCGCGCTGAGCGCCCGCTCTGCCGGCGCGTTTGACCCCGGCTCGGCACCAGCGCAGCCTGCGGGCCCCGCTGCAGGCGAGCCATGGTCCGCCTCTGCAGCGCTGGCCGCCGCCCCGGGCGGGCCGGCCCCGAGGCCTGCAGCGTCGCTGTTCGCGGCGGGCCACATGTCGGGGGCCGCCTGGGTGGCCGCCATGATGTCCTGGCACTCGCGCTGCGAGGCCGACGCGCGCTCCGCCACGGCTGCCTTCACGCACGTGCGCAGCACCTGCGGCCCGGGCGCGCCGAGTCCAGACCAGCCCAGGGATGCAGCCAGACCGTGCCACACAGTTTGTGAAACGTGCCGGACAGTTTATGCATGAAAGGATGCCTACGCAAAGAGGTAGGCAAGGCTGATCCACCTCGACCGTGATGGGCAGAGGGAAGGCAGCCTTCTGGCGCCCGCAACTGCGACTCTGGGCCAGAGCGCGGCCGCCTCTGCTCAGTCCCTCAGCGCCTTGCTGGCGGAAGCTGGGTCATGGCACAGAGTCATTACTAGTTATTATCAGCACAGCGGGCCTGCAGGCGGGCGGGAGGGGCCTGGGGCGCGCCCGCTGGCTGGCGCGCGCGCCGGGCGGCAGCGAGGCGACCTGCGCGGCCAGCTCGGCGAGCGCGCCGCCGCCGTCCTCCGCGTCGCTGCCGTCGCTGTCGGCGCCGTGCGCCTGCAGCCACGCCAGCGCCTCCGCCAGCTCGCCGCCCCCCTCGGCCTGCCGCGGCGCCGGGCGCTTGCCATTGCAGGGTACGCCGGAGCGCGCCGACGTGGGCGGTGTCCTGAGGATGCAGCGCTGGGGTCAACGATCGTACCAGGCATGCTGAGATAGGCTCATCTGTGTCTGTGACACTGATAGGGCGCGTTGTGAGCGTCAAAGGAGCTGCCGCGGCCGCTGCGCACCGCGGCGGGCGTCGCGTCCGCGGGCGTCGCGTCGGGCGCGCCCTCCCGCTCGGCCGCCATGAGCGCGTCCAGCAGCCGCCGGCGCAGCACGCTGGGGCTGGGGCTGGCGCCGTCGGCCAGCGCACCGCCCGCCACCGCCGCGGGCCCGGGGCTGGGCGGCGCGGACGCGCCGCCCTGGGCCGCCCCCGGGCTCGCCCGCCCGGCGCGGGCGGGCGCGGCGGCCGCGGCCGTGCCCGTCGCGGCCGGCGTGCCCAGGGAGGAGTTGGCGGGCGGCGTGGCGGCCAGCAGCGGCTCCTGGGAGGCCGGGCGCGGCCCGGCGCCGCTTGTCAGCGGCGATCCCGTCGCCAGGCCGGCCGCAACCTCTGCCGCGGTGCCGGCGCTCGGCGGCGAGGGCGGGACTGCAGGCCCCTCCGTTGCAGCCTGCGCGCGTGGTTGTCAGTCACGGCGCGCTGGCCCCAGGACGCCTTCGGCGGCTACGCACCCAAACGGGCTCGGCCTCTTAAGGACGTGTGCTAGAATAGAAAGCGCAGCGCCGCGGCGCTGGCTTTGCGGTGCCCATGAGGGCATGTGTTTTAGAGCCGCGCTTGATGACTTGGAACTGTGCGGTGAAGGCGCTTGGAAAGCGGCCGGGGCATGAGACAGGGCGGTGCGGGGGCTGCGGGCCTGGAACTGCGCTCGCGTGGCGTCCACGGCGGGGCAGAGCGGCTGCGGGTCGCGGGGCGGGTCGGGCGGCGGCGCCGGCGGGCCGCTGCCGCCGCAGCGCAGCCGCTCCTCCTCCCACATGGGCGCCAGCGACTCGACCATGCGCACGTCTGGCCCCGCGTCCTCGAGCCGCGTGCGGACCAGCTGCGCCCGCCGCATGCGCCCGCGTGACGCCCCGCCCGCATCACGCGGCGGCCCGGAGGGCATGCCACGAGGCCACAGGGCATGCCACGAGGCCCGCAGAAGCTGCAGTCGCTGCTGCCAGCGCCCCGGGCCCGAGGCCGGGCCGCGACAGGTGCCGGCAGACCTCTGCCCGGTTGAGGATGGCGTCGGCGCACGCGTCGGCCTCCAGCTCGCACACACTCTGGCGCTCCAGGGGCCGGCCGCCCGGCGGCCGGAGCCAGTCCGCAGGCGCGCCGCCCGCCGTCCACAGCTGGCCGGGCGCCTCGGCGGCGCCGCTGCCCCCCAGCACCGGACCTGCGCGGGCCCGCACCGGCGCGGTGGACACCGGCGCTGCTGCGCTGCGCGCAGTGAGCAGCGCATGATGCTGCGCACGACGCTGTGTGCGTGCAGCAGCAGCTGCCTCCTCAGACAGACCCTGTCCTGCGTCGAAAGCGCAACGTGCGGCCGTGTGTACAACGCGAGCAATGCTGCTGGCTGTGCTCCGTGGTGCATCGGGGCCGAGCGAGCATGGCAGCGCAGCCGGGAAGGGATCCGCACTCGGGTCGCTCGGCTCGCGCGCGGCGGCGGCCGGGCTGCCGCACCAGTCCGCGCCGCGCCGCGCGCCGCTGGCGGGCAGGGGCGCGCGGAAGTGCACGCGCGACAGGCGCAGGAAGCCCATGCCGGCCAGGTTGAAGTCGATCTTCAGCTGCAGCATGAAGGGGATGTGCGCCTCAAACGGCTGCCAGCGCCGCCCCGCCACCCCGCTGTTCTGTCGGCGACGAACGCGCCAGGTGATGTCCCCTGTTCACGGGCTGCACGGACTGGTCTGCACTATTCAAGTGCCAGCGCCAGACCGGGGCGCACCTGCATCAGCAGCGACGCGGTCTTCACGTCTGAGGGGTTCAGCCTGCGCGCCCGCCCAGGACGTCAGGATTCCGGGCTCAGCCCCCGCTGCATCGAGGCTGCCGCGACCAGGGCGCGCGCACATGACTAGTTTTATAAAGAGCCGCTCGCCCGGGTGGTAGCCGTAGAAGGGCGTCGCGCGCACGAGCTGCGCGCTCAGCACGCGCTGCCGCCGCTTGGCGTCCTGCTGCGCGCTCGCGTTCAGGGCGGCCTCCAGGCCTTGCACCACGCGCCGCACGTGCGCCAGGGCTGCGCGGCGCGCCCGCAGCGAGCGCGCTCAGACCGGCAGCCCCGCCAACGGCAGCGCCGACAGACACTGTTGTGTATTTGTGCTGAACAGCGCCCTCTCACCAGAGGTCAGGTCGCAGGGCGCGTCGTCCGGGTATGGCACATAGAAGTACGGGAAGACCTGCGCACGCAGCAAGCTTTGGTTACGCTCAGCACTTTCAAATTGCTCAGCTCCACGTGCCGTGCAGCCGCGTGGCTCTGGTAGCTGGCGCACAGTCGACACAAGGCAGCAGCGCGCACCTTGTGCAGGTGCAAGCACGTCTTCTGGCCCATGGGCGTGGCGCCAAAGATGCGGACGACGGGGACGCGCTCGACCACGCCGCCTTCCAGCTCGGAGTAGCACACGTCCAGGCCGGGCTCCGGGCGCGCCATGTAGTGGTCCAGGCTGACGATCCGCACGGCAAACACCGGCGCAGGCGTTGCCGGTGCGCCTGTGGACATACCGGCTGTCCATGCGACTCAAACACTGTGCTTTAACAGGTAGAGATCGTACCTCGCTTTAAACCATTCCAGTTGAGTAATTAGGGTCTGGGGCCTGCTTTGCGCATGCTCAGCAGAGTGGCCTGGTAAGGCAGTCCTGCACGGTTGCTTTCTTCGAGGAGGACCTGTATTACGTTTGGAAAAGAGTCCCAAAGACCGGCAAGCAAAGGAAGTTCGTGCACCATGGCATACAAGCTCCCGCCGCTGCCTTATGACTACACCACGCTGGAGCCTCACATCGACGCGCGGACAATGGAGATCCATCACACGAAGGTGGGCCCCAGGTCTGCAGGCGCGTGCGTGACATGTCACCATGAAGCATTTAATGCTCTGCGAACAGTCCTGAGTAGCCGCGTGTGCGAGTTCACACGCTAACCGCTGGACTGGTGGGCCCTGCAGCACCACCAGACGTATGTCACCAACCTCAATGCTGCCGTTAGCAAGTTCCCTGAGCTGAACAGCCTGGGGCTCGTCGGCCTCAACGAGGCCGCCGGCACAGAGAAGATCCCGAAGGATATTGCCACTGCCATCAGGTGCTGGCCCAGACACTTCGGAGCGCGTTTCAGTGAACTGTTATCATGCTCTATTATGAAGCTCTTATGTTATTCTTGCTGCATGAAGTTTGGCGCCCCGCTGCGCTGGAGACCGCTCGCAGCAGCCTCACGTCACACGCACTGGACAGCGCCAAAAGGAGGAGCCGTGCTGACGGCGGGGCTGGTGCGTGCGCGCCAGGAACCACGGCGGGGGCCACTACAACCACTCCCTGTTCTGGAAGGTCATGACCGGCCCCACCGACTCCAACGGGCCCTCCTCCGCGCTGAAGGCGGGCATCGACGAGGCCTTCGGCTCCATGGAGGCCTTCAAGGACAAGTTCAATGCGGCCGCGACCTCGCGCTTCGGCAGCGGCTGGGCATGGCTGGTGGTGCAGGACGGCGGCAAGCTGGCCGTGACGTCCACGCCCAACCAGGTGCGCCCCCGGCCGCCTGGCACCGTGGGACAGCCGCAAAGTGTAGGGCAGTCGTGCGGGCTGCAGCGCGAGACACGGCACTGACGTGGTGCGCGAGGAGCCGCGCGCACTGCCTGACGTCGCGTGGTGGTTACGCAGGACAACCCGCTGCAGAAGGCGCTGGTGGAGGTGCCCGGCATCCCCATCCTGGGCCTGGACGTCTGGGAGCACGCGTACTACCTCAAGCGCGCCCCCGGCCACGCAGTCGCCGCCCTGCGTGCCGCCCTGCGTGCCGCCCTGCGTGCCGCCCGTGTGCACGGCTTGGACGCGCCCTGCCTGCTGATACCTGACAGTCATGGGGTCCGCCCCAGGTACAACGCGTCGCGCCCGGGCTACATCTCGGCCTGGTGGAACGTCGTCAACTGGGAGCAGGTGGCCGAGAACTATGAGGCAGCCAAGACCGGTGAGGTGGCCATCTGAGGCCCCGGCTGGTGCGCCGCCTTTGTGGCTTGGGCGCTCTGCTCCTGCCGGGCATGTGTGACGCGGTGATATCTTGCGGACGCCACCCCCAGCTGTGGGGCGTGCAGGTCAGCGGCGGAGCCTCCTGTGACTGAGAGCGCTTCACTGTGCCAGGCAGCTGGCATGTCCGAGCTAGATGCTGCTGCCGACAGGTTGACGGATTCGCCTGGCCAGCTGGGAGCCCAAGCCGTGCCCTAACCATCGCCATGCGCTTTGCCCAAGAGTTTTGTTAGAGCATCATGCATGGGCTGGGACGGGGGACGGTCTGCGTTCGCGCTGCTGTTGCCGTGAAATAGCGCTGTCCCTGGCTTCCCGCGGGGACACTTGCTGTGTAGCATTTCTTGTGTTCCCACGGCCTGCTCATCATGCCAATTTCATCAGGGAAAGACTCGATGGCTTCCTTGAGGACCCATGCATCAGCTGGAGGTCTTGCAGAGCTCACCTACATGCACCCTGTATATATATAGCCACGTGGTGCCCATCAGGCCCCAGGTATGCTTGTTGCGTTGTAAAACCTCGTGTCTATTTCAGCAACTACTGGCGACAGCAAAGTAGATTTGCCCCATCATGGGAAGCCACAAGGCTTGACAAGGAACAGAGTGGAGTTGACCTAACCAGGGCACGCACAGCACTGGACTGCAGCAACGATAAGCACGGAGAAGCAAGGTCCAAGAGCCCCTAGCAGCAGAGCGCAACTCCTGAGCTGTGCTGGTAGACGGAGGCATGGCGTCTCCTGACAGCACTCTGTCAGCCGATTTGGCGCAGAAGTTGCATGTCAAAGCGCTGAAGCAGGACTATGTACTGGAACCGCGGCTCGGTGCGCACACGAGGCAGCCGGCGAGCTAACGATAGAGCGGTCTGTCATGTTGAGGGACTGACTTATTGCTTGTTGGGGCAGAGTACCGGACGGTGGGCGGCGTCAGCGGACCTCTAGTTATTGTGGAGGCTGTCAAGGCGTGCACGGCCCCTTTGTGCTGGTGTGCCGACTTGGTGCCTTCTCTTGAAGCGCCCCTGCTCACCAACGGTTGCTGCGCCGCGCAGAAGCCTATGTACGCGGAGATTGTCAACATCAAGCTGGGAGATGGCACCGCGCGGCGGGGGCAAGTGCTGGAGGTGGACGGGAACAAGGCGGTCGTGCAGGTGTTTGAGGGCACGTCGGGCATCGACAACCGCGGCACCACTCTGGAGTTCTCTGGAGAGGTGACCCGCGCCGCGCACTGTGCCCCAGCTTGCGGGCTAGCAGCGCCAGCCGCGCCTGCCGCAGCGGACCCAGGTTTAGGTCTGGCGGCGCTCGCGCGCGCTGTCCGCCTGCGACCCATAGGGCTGCCGTGCCCGGCGCAGGTGCTGAAGACGCCTGTGTCGCGGGACATGCTGGGGCGCGTCTTCAACGGCTCCGGCAAGCCCATCGATGGCGGGTGAGCGCGCCCCGCTTGCAGAGTCCCCAGGGGGGCGGCCCCGGCCCTTGTGGGCCGCCCCCCACGCACACTTATCCCTCCTTTTGACTTGACCGATCTGGCAAGCCTCTAAAGGGGCTGAACGCCTGCGGCGCTGCTCTGACGCCGCCGCACGCCGCGCAGGCCGGCGGTGCTGGCGGAGACGTTCCTGGACATCAACGGCGCGTCCATTAACCCGGCCGAGCGCACATACCCGGAGGAGATGATCCAGACGGGCATCTCGACCATTGACACCATGAACTCCATCGCGCGCGGCCAGAAGATTCCGCTCTTCTCCGCCGCGGGCCTGCCGCACAACGACATCGCCGCGCAGATCTGCCGGCAAGCCGGCCTGGTCAAGAAGTTGGAGTCGGAGGCCAACCTGATGGCGCGCTATCCCCTAGCCCTAACCCTAACCCCCGCCTGCTCGGGCCGGCCTGCGCGGCGGAGGCCGCGCGCCCGGCCGCACGCAGGCGACCGGCTGCCGCGGCGCGCGCGCTGAGGCGCGGCGCACGCGCAGGACGGCGATGCCGAGGACCAGGAGTTCGCCATCGTGTTTGCGGCAATGGGCGTCAACATGGAGACCGCCTACTTCTTCAAGCAGGCGCGGGCCCCCGCCGCATGGCCCCAGCGTCCTCGGCGTGCAGCGGCGCCGGCGACCGTGCTGCCGACTGCGCGGCGCATGCATCGCGCCGGCGAGGAGCCGGCGTGCGCTTAAGCGCCGCGGCGCTGCGCAGGACTTCGAGGAGAACGGGTCCATGGACAAGACGGTGCTCTTCCTCAACCTGGCCAACGACCCGACCATCGAGCGCATCATCACGCCGCGCATCGCGCTGACCACGGCCGAGTACCTGGCATACGAGTGCGGCAAGCATGTGCTGGTCATCCTGACCGACATGTCGTCATACGCGGATGCGCTGCGCGAGGTCAGCGCCGCGCGTGAGGAGGTGCCCGGGCGCCGCGGGTACCCGGGTGCGCCCCGCTGCCTGGGGCTGGCGTGCAGGGGTGCACATGCGCACCGCTCTGCGCGCAAGCAATGGAACGGCCGTATGCCCATTCATGCCTGGTCATGCATGCGCGCCGCGCCCAGGCGGCTGCCGTAGGGGAGGGCCACGGGCGAAGCAGATATGGGCGCACATGTTGGGCAGCGCGGTTGGAGGAGCCTCAGCCGTTATCCAATCCTACCGTGCGCGCAGGGTACATGTACACCGACCTGGCGACCATCTACGAGCGCGCCGGGCGCATTGAGGGCCGCAAGGGCTCCATCACGCAGCTGCCGATCCTCACGATGCCCAACGACGACATCACGCACCCCATCCCCGACCTGACCGGGTACATCACCGAGGGCCAGGTCTACGTCGACCGCCAGCTGCACAACCGCCAGATCTACCCGCCCATCAATGTGCTGCCGTCCCTCTCGCGGCTCATGGCGCGCCTTCGCAGCGCCTGGCCTCACTCGATCTGAAGCTTATGCCCAACTACGGCCCTGCCGTGCAGGCGTGGCTGCTGGGTGGCCGGGCTGCCCAGGAGCCGCGCTGAGCACGCCGTGGGGGGCCGGGGGCGCGCAGAAGTCTGCCATCGGGGACGGCATGACGCGGAAGGACCACAGCGAGGTGAGCAACCAGCTGTACGCCAACTACGCCATCGGCAAGGACGTGCAGGCCATGAAGGCGGTGGTGGGCGAGGAGGCGCTGTCGTCCGAGGACCTGCTCTACCTGGAGTTCCTGGACAAGTTCGAGGCCAAGTTTGTCAACCAGGCGCGCGCGCGTGCATGCCCCCAGCGCGGCGCCGCGCCTCTGACCGCCGCCGGCGCCCTGGCCCGGCCTGCTCATAGCGAGGGGTAGCAAGGACCGCTGCTCACATCATTGTGCATGGACTGCTGACCGCCTGTACGCGGGCGCGTGCAGGGCGCGTACGAGTCGCGCAGCATCTATGAGTCGCTGGACATCGCGTGGGGCCTGCTGCGCATCTTCCCGCGCGAGCTGCTGCGGCGCGTGACCGCCAAGACGCTGGACGCCAACTACGACCGCGAGTCAACTTCTTAGCCTGGGGCGGGTCTGAACCGGGGTAAGGGCCGGGGTCGGGGGGCGCACGTGTAAGGGTTTTGCTCGGGCTCATGGGTGTTGGAGCATGACGGCCATTTGTCGTTATGTGCGCAGGTGCCTTACATCCATGGCATGTATCAGAGCAGCAGGTTCAGAGCGGGTCTGGTCATAGCCAGTATATAGAGTCAGAACCATGTGACCCTGCAATCCACAGCCTCTGCAGCCTGAACCAGGTCCACGCAGGCAAGCGAACATGCGTGTGCATCCGCCAGACGCGCACAGCACCCAGAGCCGGATGGCACGCCCGCAACCAGCCATACCGCGGCGCCCGGCGCGCTCACAGCGACAGGTCCAGCGCGTGGATGTCCTGCGGCGCAAAGTCGGGCCGCTGGCCGAGCACCTCGCGCACCTGCTCCTCGCCCAGCCGCCAGCCCGCGCCGCCGGCGTGGTCGCGCCAGAACTCCAGCAGCTCGGCCACCGACTCCAGGCCGAGCAGCGTTCCCATCTGGGCCAGGCGCGCGAACTTGTCGCGCACGGGCCGGCCGGTCGCCTCGCCCAGCACGCTCGTCAGCAGCCGCACGTCGCGCTCCAGCTGCAGGCCGCCCAGCTGGTTGAAGCGCTTCAGGCGCATGAGCGCCTCGATGCGGTCCACCACCTGGCGCACCGCGCCCATCCTGAGCCAGGGCTCGGGACGGCGTGCGTGAGGACGGCGGGCTGCTGTGCCGGTCGCAGCGGGGCGCCGGCGGCGGCTGGCTGCCCGTGGCAAGGGCCGCAAACACGGCGTGCAGGCGCTGCACACGAGCTGCGTTTGTTGCTGCGGGAACCTGCAGATGGGCAGCGGGCGGGCGCCCGCGCCTTGTCCAGCAGGGAGGCGACCAGCGCGTCAAAGTTGCCGGGCGTCAGCATGGGCTGCAGCCACTGCAGGCAGCCGACCAGCGTGCCCAGCAGCGCGGTGACCCAGGTCGCCTCCACCTCGTTTGCCGCGTACTGCACGTCGCTCAGCTCGTAGCTCGCGGCCGCCGCCTCGTCCACCGCCGGCCTGCGGCCACGCGGCGGGGCGATCAGCGGCGCGGCCCGGCGCGGGCGTGCCGGCCCGACCAGTCCGAGCCCCCCCCGGGCGCGTGGGCGCTACAAGTGAGCCGGTGGACAGCGGGGAGCGGTGAGGCGGGCGCCCGCTCGCGGCGCCGGGCGCCGCACCGCAGGCGCGGCAGGATGCCTGCGCTCAGGTGGTCGAGCGCGCGGCCGGCGATGTGGCGGAAGTCGGAGGACGTCTTGGCCAGGTCGGCCAGCACGGACTTGATGCGCTCGCGGTCGGCCGGCGCGGCGAACAGCGCGGCCGCCTGCACCTCCAGCTCGTCGCGCAGCTTGAGCACATACCTGCCGGCGCGCCGCGCCGGCCTCGCGCTCCGCCGAGCGCTCTGCGACGCGGTGGCCATGCACGCGCTGCTGGCCGGCGCCTGGGCGCGGCGCGCGCGCGCGCAGCTCAGGCTGGGCCCCGGGTGCGCACGCGGTGCTCATGTCGGCATTGTTGAGCGCGGCGGCGCGCTCGGCGGCCTGCTCGGCATCGCCGCCCGCGCCGGCGCCCTCGCCGCACTGCGCGGCCACCGCCTGCACCAGCCGCGTCGCCGCCGGCTGCGCGCGCGCGCCGACAGCGCCCTCAGCCGCCCGAGCTGGCGCGCAGCCCCGCCCAAGCCGGCACGCGCTCGCCGCGCCCGGCAGCGGGCGGCCCCTGGAAGGCAGCACTCGCTCGGCGCACCGGTGCGACGACCCGACCCGCGCGTCGGCGGCCAGCCCAACCCTGAGCCTATCCCTTAGCCCTGGGGCGCCGCGCCGCGCGGGGGCGTGGGCGCGCCTTCCACTGCGCGTCCAGGGCGGCGCGCAGGTTGCTGGCCAGCAGCGTGTTGAGCTGGCCCAGCACCGCGCAGGCGCACTGCGCGCTGCCGGTCGCCAGCGCGCGCCGGCCGACCTTCTGCAGGATGAAGAACACGTCGTCGACCATGCTGGTCGTCAGCGCGCCGCCCGCCCACTCGTTGATGCGGATGGCCTTGCCCACGTTCTCGTCCAGGTAGAACTCCTCCTGCGCGCGCGGCCGCGCTCACCCGCGGCTGCCCGCTCCTTGCTTCAGGGCTCCGGAAGGCGCGGTGTGCCATGAATGTAGCCAGGTGTCCGGCGCGAGGGGCACATATGGCGCATGCTGTGGCGGCTCCCTGCAGCGAGCCGGCGCAGGGCCTCCGTGTCGTGAAGCCTCCGTGTCGTGACAGGGGTGCCGCGGGGGGGGGGCGCGCCAGGTTGATGTAGTAGGCCACGAGCTCGCGCACGAGCAGGCTGAAGGGGCTGGAGCGGAAGGCGTTCTCGCGCGCGGCGCCCAGCGGCGCGGGCGCCGCCGCGGCCGCCATGGCCGCCAGCACGAACTGCGCGTACTCTTCGCTGCGCTGGCACAGCAGTAGCAGCTCCTCCAGGTAGCCCTCCACCTGCGCCGCGCGCCGCCGGGCCTCGCTTGCGCGGCCGGCGGCCTTGCCCTAACCCTCCCATAACCCTACCTTGTACCCTGCCCGTGCGGCGGAGCCCCGCCGCAGACTCGCTCAGGTCCTGCGCCAGGCGGTGGCACCCCGCGCGGCGCTGAGCCTGGCAGGCTTGCGCGGAGAGAGGCCCAGGAATCGGCGCCGCGGGGCGGCGCCGCGCAAGAGCAGCGCGCGCCTGGCGCGGGTCGACCGGCTGCGGCGGCGCGGCGCCGGTGCCGTCGGCGGCGCGCCGCGCGGACGACAGTGAGCCGACCTCCTTGACCAGCTGCGGCAGCCGGCGCAGCTGGATGAAGCGCTGCAGCACGCGGCCGCCCTCCTCGTCGCACACGCGCTGCAGCCCGCCCGCCGCCGCCAGCACCGCGTCTGGCCCAAATGCCTCGCGCAGGAAAGGCTCATTCTCGTCCAGCGCCAGGGCCACGTCGCGCAGCAGCTCCGTCAGGGTCGCCGCGAAGTCCGCCCCGCCGCCGCCTGCACGCGCGCGCCCGCGCTCGGGTGACCCCTGCCGTGCGGGGTCACGGGGGCGAAACATCTGTGCCCGGGGCGCGCGGGCGGGCGCACCCGCGCTCTCCACGAGCTGGCTGTAGTTCTCCTTGGCGCGCGCGGTGACCAGCTGGCGCAGGTACTCCACAAACCACTCCAGGCCCTCCTCCTGCGATGCGCGGGCATGCGCTCCTGACGGCGCGCCGCGAGCGACTGTGAAGCCCGCCACCACGCGTTCGCGCTGCCTGAGCGGACCATGGCACTCCGCATGGTGGTGGCTGGTAAGGCGGGACAGGCGCGCAGGGATCTCGACGCGGGGCCCGAATAAACAGCGCCTGCGCTCGCTTGTGCGACGCGGGTGCCGCAGGCCGGGTCTTAGCGCAGGCGCGCGCCGGCATGCCGAGCTGCGGGAACAGGCGCGTGAAGCGCAGGATGGTGGCGTGGTCGCGCCGCCCCCGCGCCTCCTCCAGCCGCTCGCGCACCACCGTCTGCAGCCGCGCCTGCGCCTCCTCCAGCACCTGCGCCCGCCATGCCGAGCGCTGGCGAGCTTGCCCCCGGGGGGCGCGGATCCGGGCGCCGGGCAGCCTGCCACGCCGACAGGGTCTGACAGAGCCTGGACAGCACCCGGGAGCGGACGGCATGAGTCCGGGCGCCGGGCGGCCCGCCGCACCAACAGGGTTTCAACAGCGCCCAGAGCAGCAGGGCGGCGGGCGGCGGCGCACCGCGCGCTGCGCCTGCGCCTGCTGGGTATCCAGCTCGTCGCTGACCGGGCCGAAGCGCTGCTCCAGGCGCAGGAAGCTCTGCACGTGCTGCGCGGCGGCCTCGTAGTCCTGGCCCTCCAGCGCGGCGCGCACGCCGTTGATCGCGGCGGTGCGGTCGACGACGATGTTGATCCGCGCCAGCGTGGCGCGGATACGCGACTGCGCCGTGTCCAGCTCGCGCACCTTGCGCGACACGCGCTCCGCCAGGTCCGCCGTGCCGCGCACGCTGCCGGCCAGGCCGTCCGCGTCCGCCGCCACCACCTCCAGCAACTGCGCCGCGCGCGCCCGGGCTCAGCCCGCCGCGGCCGGCGGCCCGCCGAAGGGGCGACCAGGCTGGTGCGCGGGCGCGGCGCGCGCGCCTCTGCGGTGGACGCCTGCAGGCCGAGCAGGCCCTGCTCGACCGCCACGCGCTTGCCCAGCAGCTGCTCGAGCTCCTGGTCGACGCCGCGCTCCCTGGCCAGCGTGTCGTGCAGCAGGCGGCTGATATCCGCGGCATTGGTCAGCTTCCTGTGCGGCCGGAGCGTACGCGGTGACCGCGCGCCAGCCGCTCTCCAGCGGGGGTGGGCAAGCGCGGCGCGCCAGGGACGCACAAGGCGTACCTGATCAGGCCAAGGTCGATCGTCTGCCCCGGCGCTGCCGCGGGCAGCGCCAGCCCGCCCATCGGCGCGCTACAGCGGTCAATCACATACGGACTGAGGCGTCTGTGCCTATACCCCAGGCTTTTAGTGCGCCTTGTGCCTCCGTCTCAAAACACTATTCCTCAGTGCGAGGTGTGCACCTAATTGCAGAGTGTTGTACAGTGCCGAGTGCTGTACGCGCCGTACCAGCTCTGGCAACGGGCACTTACACAGCGCGCGCCTCACGCTCGTGCAAATATACGGGGGGGGGGGCAAACTCGCGCCCAATTGTGCCGTTGGCGCATACCCTGTCGGGGTGCAGGGCCATTCCCGAGATTTGAACCGGCTTATCTGCTGGTTCCCATCCCGGTCCAAGGTCGCGCTGCTAGTAACCGCCTGCCATGGCCTGCGCGATCCTGCGTTGCTCGCACCCGGCCGCTGCGCTCCGTGTGCGGAGCGGCGCAACCCCCCAGCGTGTCAGGGCGGTCCGGCCCTGCATTGGGCGGCGAGTGCTTGCAGCAGCTGCAAAGGCAAGCCTCTTAAGTTAAAAAGCTGCAGGCACTGCTGTGTACCCACTCCATGCGCTGAGCTGTGAATTATGAGAGCGCTGGCGCAGGTAGAGCAGAGCGTCAATGCGTCGCCTGAGAACGCGGTTCGTTGCTTCATGACAGGCGCGCAGCCCTTCTTTTCAGTCAACCTCTGCGCTCTGGGGGTGAGAGCAGCGAGAACTGCTCGAGCATTGAAATTAGCCTAGTGCAGTGCACAGCCAATGCATTCTTCTAAAGCCTGAGCGGCTGGCCGTTGCAGAGGATGGCGCGCTTGTGTGCGAGCGCCTGACCCCAGGGAACTACAGGCTTGAGGCAGCAGCTCCTCGCGAGGTGCGTGAGGCCCTGCAAGGACATTGCTGGGCGCTGCATGCTGTGAGTCACAGCTTGTGACTCACACACACTCCGTCATTGCTCGGGCGGCCGCCTGCTGCCTGAGTGACTGGCGCCCGTTCAACTGTGTGCTCCTGCCTGCAGCACGGCGACGGCAACGCTCCGCGCTGTGACCCGGCCAACCCAACGAGCTGCCTCACCTACGTCTATGTGCTGGAGTCGGGCCAGATGGTGCGGTCGCGCTGGGTGCTGTGGGAGCGTGCTCGCAGCTGCGCGTGAGCCTGCCTGAGGCGCTCCGTGCCCAGGTGTGCGAGGGCCTGCCGGCAGGAGAGTACGAGATCAAGCAGGCGCAGCCGGACGACGTGGAGGTGCGCGCCGCACCCCCGCGACGCTCTGCTCTGCCTGTGCAGTCGGCTGCCTATTCTGACCCAAAATTGCAGCAGCGAACGGGGCACCATGGCGCGCAGAAAATGGTGCAGCACGCGGTGCGCCTGAGCCAGGGCCTGTCGGGCACCGAGCGCACTCCCGAGGCAGAGACTGCCGGCTCGGAGGGGGGCTGGCTCAGCAAGCTCACCGGCTTCCTGCGCAAGACCTGAGTCGCGAGTCGCAGGCGCTGTGACGGGGGAGTGCGGGCAGCCTGTGTGTGACCCTGGGCATTCACCGTGTGACCTGCTGCCACGGCGTTGTTGTAACACACACATGCAAGAGGCAGCGCTTCCGGCCATGTTCTGGGCTCATGCTGCGGCTGCCGCGATGGACTGCGGAGCGCGCGCGGCGCCTTTGGACCCTCCCAAGAATTGTACGGACTTGCCTAAGCAGACAGGCTGTCTAGACCTTTTCCCGCCCTCGAGCAGCCGCACGCTGCGCGGCACAGCTCGTGCGGCCGCACGCCCCACGCCGCGGCGCTCACTGCCCTGCGTACGCGGCGCGCCCGGCCTCCGCCTCCGCGGCCGCGCCGCTGAAGCGGCCCACGTGCGACACGTCCTCCTTGCGCGGGCGGACCATGTCCGTGCGCACGCACTGCAGCACGTCGCCTGGGCGCAGCTCCGGCGCGCCCGCCAGGCACACGCCGCACTCGGTGCCCTTGGCCACGCGCTGCACCTCCTCCTTGTGCCGGCGGATGCTGGCGCACGCGCCCTCGTGCACCACGTCGCCGCCGCGCAGCACCCGGAAGCGCTCGCCTGCGCGCGGCGGCGCCCGCGTCGGCGCTCTGCGCGCTGCAGCGCCCCCCGCGGCCCGCGCAGCCCAGGGCGCCCATCGCGTCAGCGGAGCCCATGCGGCCCGCCAATGCAAGGCGAGCCGCCAGCCGCACTGCGACCGGCATCCACAATGCTCAGTGTGGGCGGGCCGCCGGCGCACCAGCGCGCAGGGTGCCCTCCGTGACGCGGCAGCCGGCCACCACATCGTCCGTGCGCTTATTCGCCATCTCAAACAGCTGCAGGACGGTGGCCTGGCCCGTGACGACCTCGAGCGGGATGCGCGGCGCTGCGTCGGTCATCCACTCCGCGATCTCCTGCACGCCGTGGCGCACGGCTTGGGCTGCGCCCCGCGCCGGCTCCCGCAAACAGCTCTGACCCGCTGACACTGCGGGGCGCGAGGCCAACGATCACACCACGCCACGCACGTGCTGCCCACGCCGCGCGACTGCCGAGCGCGCAGCCGGGCGCGCCTCAATGAGGCGGTAGATGATGGGCTGGCAGAGCACGGGCACGCCGGCCTGACGCGCGCGCGTGTCGACGGCCTGCGTCTCGCACTCCACATTGAAGGCCACGACGCGCGCGCCCATGATGGCCGCGGCGCCGATGTCGGCCAGCGTAACCGCGCCAACACCCAGCGAGGCCACCCTGACGGTAACGGTGTCCGAAGACAGCAGCAGCGCCGCGTCGCGCACTGCCTCCGCCGAGCCCTGCGCGGATGGGGGCGCTTCGGGGGCCTTCGCATTCAGCCCAGGCTGGCAGGCAGGCGACCGCTCGCTCCTGTGCAGCTGCAGGCGCATCCGCCCCTCTGCAGTACCTCTGCAACCCGTGCTTGGCCGTGGCACTCGCTGCGCCAGGCCCTGTTGACACCGAGCAGCGCGGCGTGCGCCCGCAGCCAGGTGTACTCCCTAACAGAGCACAGCGCGGGACGCAGCGTCGGCCGCTGCCGCTCCGCATGGCCAGCACGCGCCTGCACGTCCGCCTTGATGAGCAGCGCCAGCTGGCTGGGGCCGGCCGGCGCCGGCGCGGGCGCCTCGCCCTCCTCCTGCGCGGCGGCGGCCGCCTCCGCGCGCGCGGCGGCGGCGTCCGCCTCAGCGGCCACCTCCGCGGCCTGCGCGCCGCGGCGCGCCTCGTCCAGGCGGCGGCCGCGCGCCTCGCTCACGCGCCGCGCACGGTCCTCGCTGCGCGCAGCCCGCGCGTCAGCGCGCCGCTGGGCCGGGCGCACTTGCCGCGCATGCGCGCGGGAGGGGGCGCCGCATGCGGGCGCGCTGCACCAAGCAGCCGCCCTCCAGCAGCGCAAGGCGACAGCGGCGGCCGCCACAGCGCTGCGCTGGTGGTGCGGGACAGGCCCGCTGGTGTGGGGCCATGCGCAGGCAGGCGGCCGGACGCGCGCCACGAGCGACGCGAGCGCGGCGTCAGGCAGGGCGTGCAGGCCGCCGCGCGTCCCGCCGCGGGCGTCCCCGCCCCGGCGGGCGTCCGGCGAGGCGGGCGCGCGCCTGGGCAGGACCATGAAGGCGTCACCCGCGCGCGGCGCCGCGCGCAGGCCGGACACCTCCACCGGCTGCCCCGGCAGCGCGGCCGCCCGCTCGCGCCCCGCGCCGTCCAGCAGCCCACGCACGCGGCCCCACTCGGCGCCCAGCACCAGCGCCTGGCCCTCCTCCAGCGTGCCGCGCTTGACGATCACCGTCGCCACAGGCCCCTGGGCCGCATCGCGCCGGAACTCAGCCAAATAAAGGCGCTCCCCGCGCCGGCAGCGCCGCCCTCGCTCGGCAGCGCAGCCCGGCTCCCCATGTACAGGTGTTGTAGGCCGCGGAGCCATGCCGGGCCACAGGCCGCTCGCGAGCAGCGGGGCGGCCGGCAGGCTGCCGCGCAGGCGAGCGCGCGCGGGCGCGTTGCTGGAGGCGGCGCGGGGGGCGCGGGGGCCGCGCACGTGCAGCTTGTCCACGCGGGCCTCCACCACGGTGCCCTCCGCGGTGCCCGTGCGCGAGGCCTTCAGGTCCAGCAGCTCAGCCTGCAGCAGCACCGCCTCCTCCAGCTCGCGCAGGCCCAGGCCCACCGGCGCCGCCGTCTCCACCACCTGCGCCCGCGCCGGCGCCGCGTCTGAGCGCCGCGGCCGGCCGCCCGCATGCAGAGCGGGCCGCGAGGACAGGGCGCCACCGCGCGCAGCGCCGGTGGAAGACACCGTTGCGGTGTGTGGGCAGGGACGGCGCTGTAGAAGGCTCGGGGCATTCCGCGCATGCACGGGGCGCAGCGGTGGGGCGCGGCGCGGCGCGGCGCGCGCCTGCACGGACCCTCCGTTCTCCTCGAGCTCCAAGCCCGCGGCGGCCAGCTCGCGGCGCACGCGCGCGGGCTCCGCGCCCGGGCTGTCGCACTTGCTGAGCGCGACGACGACGGGGCAGCCGGCGGCGCGCGCGTGCGCGAGCGCCTCGCGCGTCTGCGGCATCACGCCGTCAGTCGCGGCCACGACCAGCACGACGAGGTCTGTCACGGCGGCGCCGCGCGCGCGCATCGCGCTGAAGGCCGCGTGGCCGGGCGTGTCCAGGAAGGTGAGCGACGCGCGCGACTGCGGCATGGCCACCTCGAACGCGCCGATGTGCTGCGTGATGTCGCCGGCCTCGCCGGCGGCCACCGCCGTCTTGCGCAGCGCGTCCAGCAGCGACGTCTGTGAGCGCGGCGCGCGCGCGTCGGCCGGCGCATGTGGACACCGCGCTCGGCGCGCTCGGGCGGGCGGGGAGGGGGGCGCGCGCCTTGCCGTGGTCCACATGACCCATGACTGTGACGACGGCCGGCCGCGGCAGCGCGTCCTTGTCGCGGTCTGTGCGCGCGCAGCGCTTCAAGGCCTGCGCGTGGTGCCCGCCGCGCCTGCATCCCTGAGGCGGGGGGCTCCGCGCACCATGGGCCGCCTGGGAGATGACAACGTCCTTGTCAAACTCCATGGCTGCGAGCTCCGTGTGGTCCACGGCCACCCTGCGCGACGCGCGAGCTCGGCTGAGCCTCCGCCAGGCGGTCGGTGTGCATCAGCGCGTGCGCGCGCAGCGCCCGCTCGGCCGGGGCGGCCGGGCGCAGGGCGCTCGCCTGTCCTCAGACGACTCGACCACAGCGCCCAGCTCCGTGAGCACCTCCTCCAGGCGCTGCACATCCGTCTCTGCGCCGGGCGGCCGCGGGTCGGGTCATCCCCGTGGGTCAGCGCAGGGTCACGCCGCCTGGGCTGCCCCTGCCAGCCAGCTTCGCATGCGGTCACTGCTGCACCCGCAGCACATCAGCAGCGATGCCCCGCGACTCGCTCTGCGTACTAACAACCGTGCGGCGCGCTTTGAGCTCGAGCGGGGCCGCGCACGCAGCAGGGCCGCCAGCTGCCGCACGGTCACGTCCTCGGGCACCACCAGCGCCGGCCGCGCAGGCGGCTTCCGCTTCGCCGGCCTCTTCGGCCGTGGCTGCTGCTCCAAGGCTGGGGCCTCCTGCACTTGCGCCGCGCCCGCGGCCTGCCGCGGCTGCGCCGAGTCGCCTTCGACGCGCGGCCGCGGCGCGCCCTCGGCCGCGCGAGCCGGCGCGTGAGCCTCTGCTGCCTGCCGCGTGCGCGACTCCGTGACGCGCGGCTCCACGGCGGGCGGGTCCGGCGCGGCCAGCCAGCGGTGCGTCCTGGGAGGGCCCGCGCGCTGCGGCTCTGGGCGCGCCGCGCCCGCGTCCCTCGCAGCGCTCTCGGCGCTCCCTGCGGGCCCGGTTGCAGGCGGCTGCCAGTCGCCCGAGGGCGCCGCAGCGCCGTCGCCGCGCCCCGGCAGCGGGCGCAGCCGCTGCTGGCCTTCTGCAGGCCCAAGCGCGGGCTCCGCGGCGAGCGCGGCGCCCCCGCCGGCCCCGCGCTCAGGCGCAGCTGCCCCAGGCCCCGGCGGCGGTGCCTGCAGCCACCTGTGAACACTCGGCGCGCGGGCGGCAGGCCGAGCTGCTGCGGCTGCACTCCGCGTCGCCTGGGACGCGGCAGCGGCAGCCTCCATGGCCGCTTGCGCCGCGGGCTCCAGACTGACGCTTGGCTGCTCCAGCGGCGCATGCAGCCAGCGCTGCGTCCTGGGCCGGGCAGCCGGCACAGCGGCTCGCTCCACGCGCGCGCCCGCGCGGAGCCCAGCCTCCAGGCCGCCGCGCACGTCCTCGCCCAGAGCAGCCTGCGTCGCAGGCTGGGCTTCTGGGCCTCGCGCTGGCGGCGACGCGCCCATATTCTCTGTCGCCGCGGCTGGCGCTGCGGCCGGAGGCTGCGCCGCCGGCGGTCGCAGCCAGCGGTGTATCGCTGGCGGGCCGGCAGCACGCTGCGGTGGCGCCGCAGCGCTCCTCGCTGGTCCGCCGGCGGCGCGCGGGCGCTCTTCGGCAGCCTCCGCTCCGCGCTCAGGCGCCGCGGGCTGCGGCTGCACAGGGGGCTCCCCCTGCAAGCCCTGCGCGCCGGATGGGCCAGCGGCGCGCTGTGGCGCGGCCGCAGCGCGCTCCGCGTACCGGCCGGCAGCCTGCGCGCCCTCCGCGGCAGCCAGCGCTCCTCGCTCAGGCTCCGCGGGCTGCAGCTGTCCACGCAGCCAGCGGTGCACCTTTGGCGGGCCAGCCGCGCGTTCGGTCTTGGCTGTCTCCGCAGACTCGCTCGCAGCACGCGCACGGACCAAATCATTCTTCGCCGCCTGATCCGCAGGGCGGCGCTGCTCGGGCGCTTCGCGCAGCTGGCGGCGCACTTCCGGCGGGCCGGCGGCGGTCTGTTCCGCAGCAGCAGCGCGCTCCGCGGGCGCGTCTGCATAGCGCGAACTCTGCACAGCGGCCTGCGCCACGCGCTCGGGCTCCGCTGGCTGAACCTGCGCGACCGGTTGCTGCAGCCAGCGGTGCACCTTTGGCGGCCCGGCAGCGGGCTGCGCCGCTGCCGCAGCCGCCTGTGCAGGCCCGCCCACAGCTGTCAAGCCATCAGCGACAGCCGCAAGCTCCGCCTCTGCGGGCGCCGGCTGCGCCGCCGGCCCCTGCAGCCCTCCTCGCAGCTCGGGCGATGCAGCAGGCAGCTGTACTTCCGCCACAGCGCGCACCGGCGCGTCTGCAGCGCGCGCCCCCTCTGCAGCAGCCGCAGCCTCGCGCTCAGGCTCGGCAGGCCGCGGCGGCGCGGGCGCCTCGCGCAGCCAGCGGTGCACCCCGCGCGCCTCACTGACAGGCTGTGGCGCAGCCGCTGCGAGCTCCGCAGGCCCATCCGCAGCGCACGTGCCCTCCGCAGCAGCCGGCGCTTCGCTCTGGCGCTCTGCAGGCTCTGGCCGTGCGCCAAGCTCCACAGCAGTACCCAGAAGCTCGCGCTCGGGCTCGGCGGGCCGCGGCGGCGCGGGCGCCACGCGCAGCCAGCCGTATACCCGGTGCGCGGCACTGGCGGGCTGCGGCGCAGCCGCTGCAAGCTTCGCAGGCGCGTGTGCAGCGCGCGCGCCCTCCGCAGCACCCAGAAGCTCGCGCTCGGGCTCCCGCCGCGGCCCGCGCAGCCAGCCGTACACCCGGTGCGCGGCACTGGCGGGCTGCGGCGCAGCCGCTCCAAGCTCCGCAGGCCCGTCCGCAGCGCGCGCGCCCTCCGCGGCAGCCGACGCTGCGCTCTGGCGCTCTGCAAGCTCTGGCGGTGCGCCAAGCTCGCCGGCAGCCGCTGGCTGCTGGTCTGCCGCCCCGGCCGCGCCTGCCGGCGGCCCTGGGGCCCCAGGCTCGGTCGCGGCCCCCTCTGCTGCAGCTGCTCGCCCTTCCGACGCTCGGCCCCCGTGCAGCACGCCCTCGCTCTGTGCTACGGGCGTGCCTGCTTGCGCACGCCCAGCCGGGCCTGCCTCCTGACCAGCCTGCGGCTCTGCCGTCGCAGGCGGCGAGGCTGGGCGCACGGGCCCGCGCTCGGCGCCAAGCAGTGCGGCGCGCTGCAGCTGCTCAACATGAGCAGACTCCTCCTCAAGAGCCGCTTCCGCGTGCAAGCTGCGGGCCTCGTGCACCAGCCGCAGCCCTGCTGCCTCGCCGGGCCGCTGAGCGCTCGGGCCGCGGGCGCTCGGGTCGGTATAGCGGTGCACATGGCCGCCTGGCCGCAGCTGCTGCTGGCCTGCAGGCACGGGCTGGGGCAGCCAGCCTTGCCCTGCGCGCGTGCGGCATAGGTCACAGAGCTGCTCGTGTACTTACCACAAGCATGAGAACCAGCAAGGCCGCAGGCTCACCTGCAGACGCACCACTCTCTGCTTGCTCCTCTACAGTTGTGGAGCCGCGGTCTGTGCGCGCTTCGGTGGCAGCACTTGATCTAGAGCGCGCCTGGAGCAGCTGCCGCAGCACTCGGCGGCCTGTCGAAGCCACGCGCCTGGGCTCTATCATACGCAGGTTACACCGGCCTCTGATGATCCTGCCAGACTTCTGCGTGTTGCTCCTCTCCTATTCATTCTGGCTGCGACCCTGCTCGATCGAGGAGCCATATCCTAGCAGCGTTACCGCCCTCTGGCCACCACGGTTACATGCAGTTGTGCGCCGGCCGTGCGCACATGGACTGCTCAACTCGTTTGGAGCATGAGCATCGTCGACGTACTGACGCGCACAGAGGCTCTGTTGAAAAAGTGACGGCCCTCTGCGTAGGCCACGCCCCTTGTTTGGCAACCCGCAAGATTGCAGGTCACATGCGAGCACGCTTGCAGGTACGAGAAGTACTCCAAGGAACAGGCGCCCGGCGAGCGGAAGGGCAAGGACGTGTTTGATGACGCATACGCCTCGGTGTTGGAGAGCATCACGGAGCTCACGCTGGTGCGATTCTGCGCCTGGCGACAAGCGGCACTGCGCTGGCACAGGCCCTCTCACATGCAGAACGCTGTGCAGAAAGCAGAGGCGAACAGCGGCGAAAAGAGCAGAGCGCTGAAAGCGACGACCAATGCAGAGCTGCGGTGAGGCCTGCTGAGCTTCGCTGCCCGCTCTGCCGCACTTGCAACCGCGCTGGTGGCACCTGCGCTAGCTTGGGGCCCAGGCGCGCCAAGGCGGCGCTGCTGGATGACCCGGTTGCAGAGCTCGAGAAGCTCGTGCGCAAGGGCAAGAGCGTGACTCAGGAGACCGTGGCAACGCGCCTGGGCCTGGTCTGCACCCACGCCCAGGCCGGTTGGCTTGTGGGAGATGCTCAACCACTTATAACGAGACTGTAAAAGCCTGCCGCCTGCGCCGCAGGTGCATGCAGTGCGGCAGGCCGTCGAGGCGATCCCGGACGGCGTGCACAGCCCGCGCAGGCTGAACAAGGTCCGCACCGACACAAGGGGCCTGGGCAGGGGAAATGCATGTGGGTTGCACTCCGCGTGCGCTCTGCTGACCATGCAGGGGCTGCGCCTGCCCCAGCCCGCAGGGCCGCCATCACCGCTTGGCAGGGGCAAGGCGCCAGCCGCGGAACTGGATGCGGAGAAGCGCGACCGCCGCATGGATAACAATGCCGAGTACTACCAGCACAGCGCTGCCACCACCCAGTTCCAGAAGGTGGCCTGGCGCTGCAGCCCGCGCGCTCCCCGCGCGCGGCGCCCAGCCGCTCGGTCCAGGCGGGCCTGTGTCTGAGCTCAAGCGGGGCACGCGCCGCAGGACTTTGAGGCCGCCAAGGCGCGCCAGGACAAGTCCCTCGACGCCATCGACAAGGGTCTGACCACCCTGCGCGGCATTGGCGAGGCGATGGGCGAGACTCTGGCCCAGCAGGACGTCGTCCTCGACGCGATACACGAGAGGGTGCGCCCGGCCGTTCGCTGCCCAGCCGGCGCTCTGCAGCAGCGCTTGACGCATGCCGTGCTGTGCCCGCGCAGATGGACGAGGTCACCGAGCAGCTGAACACGAACAATATGAAGCTGAAGGGCCTGGTCACAAAGGTGCCCGACATCCGCTCCGGCCTGCCGGCCCTCCCCGGCGTTTCCGCCTGCACGGCCTGACGGGCGCCAGGGGCGCAGATGCGCTCGACCAGGAACTTCTGCCTGGACGTGGTCCTCATCTGCATCATTCTCGCCCTGATCATGTACCTGGTGTCGATGTTCAAGAAGTAGCGCCCGCCGCCGCGCTCCTGCGGAGGGCGTGCTTGCATGCGGGTCTGGGGTGTGCCACGCGCGGCCGCACTGGCCACTGCATCGCTCCAATCAGTGTGTTACAGCAGTCGCTGTCGTTCGGGGTGCATGCGGGCGCGGCCAACGGGCTAGGCCACGCATGTGGGCGAGGTTCGGGTGTACAGTTCCTGGCATGCCCGCAAACCGCGGGGCCCAGCTGCACAAGCACACAAGCGGCTATGCTCCCTGCGGAGGCGCCGACGCTGCCCAGGCACGCAGCGCGGCGATGCGCTCCGCCAGGGGCACATAGGCGCCGTGCTCCGCCACGTCGCCCTGCTCCAGCGCCAGCAGCGCGAGCAGCTCGCCGACGTCGGGCCCCGCCATGCTGCCGGTCAGCGCGATGCGCAGCGGCATGAATAGCCGCTTGCCCTTGCGCTTCTGTGCCTTGCCCAGCGCCTTGGCCCAGGCCTTGAACGCGCCGGGCTCGCCCGCGGCCGCCGGCCCGAGCTCGCCGGCATCCCAGGCCGCGAGCACCGCGTTCGCGACCTGGCGCGCCAGGCATGTGGCTCAGGGTGCACGGCGCGCGACGCGCCCCCTCCGCGGCCGCACCCTCCGGCCGCCGGACTCGCGCCGTGCCGGGACGCGAGTGAGCATCTGCGGCCCAACCCTAACCCTGCTCTGGTGAGCGAGGGGCGGGCGCGCGCCTCCAGGAAGTTGTCCTCCAGCACGGGCGCGGCGGCGGCGGAGGCGAGCGTGTCGGCCAGCGGGTAGGCCAGCAGCCGCCGCAGCTCCGGCTCGGCGTCCACGACCAGCTCCAGCGAGTTCTTCACCAGCTGCACCGCCGCCGCCACGAACGCGCCGTCCTCGCGCGCTAGCAGGCCGCTCTGCGTCCAGCCGCTCGCCAGCTTTGGCAGCAGCTGCGCCGCGCCGCCCCGCGCGTCAGCGGCCGCAAAGCAGGCGGCGCCGCGCGCATGCTCATGGGTGAGGCTCAGCGACCGAGCCTGATGTGCAAGACTGCGCTGCTTGCAGCGGGCTGTGCTGACGCGGTGCGGCGGCCGGACGCCGGCCGGCGGCGGGAGGCGCGCGGACGCGCCTCCTCGGTGTCCAGCGCGCGCAGGTGCTGCCCGTTCATCCACGCCAGCTTGGTCTTGTCGAACACGGCGGGGCTCTTGGTTATCCTGTCCAGCGAGAACTTGTCCTGCAGGTCCTCGACCGTGTAGATCTCCTGCGCAGCAGCCCGAGGAACTCTTGAGCCGCGCAGCGCGCGCTTGGGCATCCGCGCTCAACGCCAGCTCGCCTGCGCGCCAGAAGACCTGCAGAAAGTACCTCGGCGCATAGGAGACCCAGGGCGCGCCTGCTCGGTGCCGTCGTTCCAGCCCAGCAGCGACAGGTAATTGACCATGGCGCCCGGCAGGAAGCCCTGCTGCCGGAACTCGCCCACCGACGTCGCGCCGTGCCGCTTGGACAGCTTGCTTTTGTCCGGCGCGAGGATGAGGGACACATGCGCGAACGTCGGCGTCGCCCAGCCGAACGCGTTGTAGATGAGCACCTGCGCGCCGGCGGCCGCCCCGCGCCGGGTCAGCGCGCGCCTGTGCGCGTGCAAGTAGGGCGGGCCGCAGCAGGCGGGCGGGGGCCACCTGCCGCAGCGTGTTGGGCAGGTGCTCCTCCGCGCGGATGACGTGGCTGATGTGCATCAGCGCGTCGTCCACGGCCACGCAGAAGTTGTACACGGGCAGGCCGTTGCTGCGCATGACGACAAAGTCGCCCACGGCGCTGGTGTTGAAGCGCACGTCGCCCCGGACCGCGTCGTCCACCACCACCTCCTGGTTGGCCGGCGCGCGGAAACGGTAGCAGTGCGGCGCGCCCTGCCGCGCCGCTCGCGCGACTCCTCAGTCCGCACCTTGACAGGCACCCTGCGGACTGACGCCGGGCCACGTGCTGTCGGCTGGGACGGGCGGTCGGCAAGGCCCATGCAGACGCCAACCGGAGCTCGTAGCGCTCGCCCACGCTGCGAGCTGGCATGCCGCCCCACGTCCTGCAGCGTCCTCGGCAAACGCCCTGCACCGCATGCCGCCGCGCCCGGCAGCCTGCCCGCATGCCCGCGCGCCGGCCGGGCGCACCGTGGCCAGCATGTCCGCGACCTCGTCCGCGCCCGCGCGCGCCCACCGGCCGCGGTAGATGGGCGGCAGGCTCTTGGCCTCCGCGTCGCGCTTCATGGCCTCCAGCTCCTCGTCGGTGCAGAAGCAGGGGTACGCGAGCCCCCTGTCCACCAGCTCGTCCACATACCGCCGGTACACCTCCCGCCGCTCCGACTGCCGGTACGGCCCCACGTCGCCTCCGACTATGGGCCCTGCGGGCGCCGTCGCAGTGCGGTTGCCGGGCAGCCATTGCCTGAAGCGCGCCGACGCCCGCCGGCACGCGTGCGGGCGGTGGCGGCCTGCAGCGGCAAGGGCTCTCACCCTCGTCCCACTGGATGCCCAGCCACGACAGGTCCTCCAGCACGGCGTCCTCCGACTCCCGCGTCGACCGCGCCTGGTCAGTGTCCTCGACCCTGCGCCAGCACAAGGCGTCAGCGCTCGCTAGCGGGCCGCGGCCCGCCCGTCTGTGCGCCGCCCCGGCACCAGGGCGCGCGCCTCAGAATCATCTTGCCTCCAGCGTTCTTCGCGTACAGGTAGTTGAACAAGGCGGTGCGGGCGCCGCCGACGTGCAGGTAGCCGGTCGGCGACGGCGCAAACCGCACGCGGACCTGCGCGGGCGCTCTGGTGCGGCGTCCACCCGACGTGTACAACCTCGACAAGCGTGCCGGCGGACAGGGAAGCTCACCTCAGTGCCCAGGGAGGGGGCAGCCTTCTGCGCTGTTGGCGACTCTGCTGTCGCGGCCGCACAAACAGGCGCCCGCCTGCGCGCAGCGCTCGGGAGCGTGACGCCTGTGAGCTCAACGACGCTGCGGCGCAGCACGCCAGCGGCAAGCACAGCAGCAGGGAAGCGCACAAGAGCGTGAGCGGCGACGCCGGTCGCCTCTGCACGGGCGCCAGGCAACCACGGGTGAGACCTTGGGGCAAGCAACGCTGGACTGCAGTGTGGAAGCATCCGGCCGTAACTCACCCCCCACGGCTGCAGCGGATGGGTGCAGCTCGCCGCCCGCAGCAGGTACATAGCCGGCAAGCCTGCCATAGGCTGCATCAGTGCTGCTCCTGACATGCCCAATCCCAAGCCCACCGCCTGCTTTGTCAACATTGCGCCCGCTTCCTTTTCTGGGAGGGCCTACACAATGGCCAAAAGCATTGTATGCACAACTGATTACAGATTGGGAGCGCTTGCCTAGCAGTTAATACGAGTGCAAAATACAAAGATGGTCATCGCAATGTTAAGCCAAATGCCAGTCAAGGATAACCCTACTTTAGGAGGGGGCTTCAGCGAGACGTTACAAATTTGTAAATTTCTGAAAGCATGAACTTTTGCTCACACTTCTTTCACTCACATTTTTGCTCACACTTCTTGACTTACATGCGGCGCAGCCGTCACCACGGCGGCTGCATAGCTCACGCTCGAGTCGCGCAAAGTCGTGCAGCGGCTGGACTGGTCATACACCATGAACTTGACAGCGTGCCGGGTGCGGCAGGCCTCAAGCATCTGCAGGCGGCGCAAGTCATCAGTCACCGCATGCATAGCACATGCATCACGCAGGCGGGAACCGGGGCGCGCGTTCAAGAATAGCCCAATGGGGTAGCGTCCGCAGATGGTGTTACCGTACTGCCGCAAGTACTCCGAGAATGCTTGGGGGCTCCCCTGCGTATGCGCAGCAAACCATAATAATTTTGCAATAATGAGGCTGGGGGGCTCCCCTGCGTTATTGCGAACCAAAGTGTGGCACACTTGATGCTCCCTGCGCGGTGATATGAAACTCGCAGCGAGGAGTGGGACGCGCCTGTTCGATGGCGTTCATACCCAGCTTGTCAAGCCATTCGATGGACTGGTGAACAGCGCCCTGCGAGCAACACACCACACTGTGACGCGTGGCCAGCACGCCGCGCCAGCCGCGCGCGCAGGCGCAGGCAGCGGCGCGCCTGGGACGAGTCGTAGAATGTGTAGTTGAAACGCGTGCCCCAGTGGCAGAAGTCCGACGAAACAATGAACGCATGCGCAGGGTTGTCCAGGTAGGGCGCCAGCAGCCTCCCATAGCGCGCCTCGCTGCTCAGGTGGTGCGTCGCGTGAGCCCCTTTGGTACTGCACCATGACGATGTCACGCCATGCATGTGCGCAGATCGCACCTCTCCGAACTGAGGGCGCCCACCATTATGGGCACCAGTTTGAAGGGCCTGCCCCTGTCGCATGCATCCAGCGGCTCCCTTCAGGGAGCACTGTATCGCGGCATGAAATGATGCATGGACAGAGCCCGGCCTGCCCCTTACCGCATTATGCGCATCAGGAACGCCATCTGTAGTTCCAAGCTGTGCTCGGCCTGCGCTCCGCCGCTACATGTCTGCCCGCAGAGCGAGCAGCGCGGGCAGCGCAAGAGGCACGCAGAGGGCCCGGACCTCATCTACATCCAGGTCCATGTACTTGAATGCGCCTGTGGCCCGCAGCTCGCTGCACACAGCCTGGTCCACCTCCACATCCCCTGTCCACTCCGGTGTGGGAAGGCGCGTCCACAGAACAGCGGTGCTCGTGGTGCAGCGGGGGTGCCGATCCGCACCCAATGGCGTGCAGTAGTGCGACGCCCGTGACAGCAGGCACTCGCGCGTGTACACGTGGTGCGAGGGCCCCAGCACAAACACGCGCGACCTGTGAGTAGGGCACAGAGGGTCTGCAAAGGGCGTCGGAAGCAGCGGGAGCGGTTGCACAGTGCCGTCGCAGGCGCAACATGGCTGGTTGCAATGGCAGCAAGCGCAGGGCCTCACAGCAGCGACGGGTCAAGGTGCCTGTAGGCATGCGCCATTACGTGCCCGCAGTATGCATAGCCAGCGTGCCTACAGAAAGCACAGCAGCTCAGTCCAGCTCTGGGCTTGCGCAGGCTTGACGCAGCGGCCAGGGGATCAAGCTCACGGACTGATAATGGCCCGGGTGTGCGCTTCAGCCTGGCTGGTAGCCGCTTGCTCAAGCCAGTCATCGACGTTTGCTGCGAGCGTCTCGCCTGAGCGTGCACACGCCATTAAGGAGGTCATCCTGCACATACATCAGGTGTGCGGGCGCGGGTCGAGGGCGCATTCACCGTCCGCGGCGTACCACGACCCTGCGTGCGAGGCCTGGCGCGGCCTCGGCATCAACTGCGTGCGGGACGCCGGCGTGCCCTGCGTGTGCTGCCCAAGGGTGGCGGAGCGGTGGTGCTGCTCGGCACATAGAGACACTGCAGCTCACGCAGTCTTCACGGCTTACGCCAGCAGCAACATGCGCACTTGTCCATCTTCGAGCGCAGCAGAATGATAGCGGAGGCCTTAAATCGACCTATGCCGCTTAGACTCCCGAGAGCAAGTTTGCACCGAGCCAAATCGGGCTTGAAAGCAAATTTTGAGTCATGTTGCCGCGCGTCCGCGGCTGGCTCGGTCCTCGATCGTCCTGAATGATGTGCTAACCTCAGTGTCAAGAGTACCACGGAACCAGTTGCCCCTGTCACATGCTGGGTGGCCTGTGTGGGTGAGCCGGCAAGAGCGCTGCAAGGGAGTGGGTTCTAAGGGCTGGCTTTGAGCACAGCAGCAAGATGCGAGGCCTGAGTGGCTTGCGGCTGCTTCCTGGCGCTGGAGGCAGGCCTGGCAGGGGCCGCTGTCATGCAACAAGCTCAGCCTCTGGCACCGCTGCTTCCCCGGCGTCGAGGGTTTGACCTCTCCTTCAGAGCTCACGGGCCAGTGCTGACCCAAGCCTGTGTGTTTACTCAGAGCGCTCAGACGGGCTCGGGGGTTGCAGGGGGTGCTAGGCAGCCCGCTCGCAAAGGCCGCCTTGACATCTTGTAGTATGTCGATGCTCGGTGACTGCTTGGCTCAGGTCATCAACAGGCAGCTTCACAAGCAGGTGCTCTCCCTGTGCTCGCTGCTGGGTGCTCCTCCGCCCTCACCACCTGGGTGAGCGCTGTGCCTGAGGTCGTGCAGCGGGGCACCGAGCCCGGCGACCTGGACATCGCTCGCCTCGCGCGTATGGGAGGCTTTGGCCTCTTGTTCTACGGGCCGTACCAGTGCGCAGCCCGACAGACCACGCCAGTCACTGGCAGTGTGACTGTGGAACACTGCCGCTGCACTGGGCGAGCGCATCAAGTAAGCCACAGGCGCTGCCCCACAGGTTCTACTGGTACCGCTCGCTGGACCGCTTCTTCCCCACCAGGAGCGTACCCCACTTCCTCTCCAAGGTAGCCCAAGCAGCCCAAGCTGTTGCCACACCTGTCTTCACAGCGCCTGCCCCTCCCAGCACCTCACTCTGCGGCTTGCTGGTGCTCAGGTGGCGCTCAACCAGACAGCACTGGCTCCAGTGGCATGCCCCGCCCCTCATGCCCCTTGAAGCACCCGAGCCGCATGCCTTACACGTACGCCATGCATGGCCAGAGACACACAGTTGCTTACTTACAGCAACTGACTTATGCAGGTCTTGGCGGTTGTTTTCTCGTGGAACTTGGCCCTGACTGGCCAGAGCAGCAAGATCCCTGACAAGATCAGGCACAGTTTGGTACCAACAATGGTCAACGGTGCGGCTGCACCTGCTCCTGTCGCGTGCAGTGCTTGAATCCTGAATCAGGCAAAGCGCAATGAGCTGTCTGTCTACGCGCACAGGCTGGAAGTTCTGGGTGCCTGCGGCCTCGCTCAACTTCTGGGCGGTGCCGTTGCGGCACCAGGTGTTGTACATGTCGACCTGCAGCGTGTTGTGGACGGCGTACCTCTCCTATGCCTCCAACTCATAGGCTGTTCCGAATGCTTGCAATTTGGGTACGGGTCATGGTCGCGGAAATGCGCAAGGACATTGGGATGGAGTGCATGCATCATTCAGCTTGCCGCATGGCCAGAGCTGTGGCATGCATGGCCCACATGACAAGGTGCAAACTCGGCTGCGCGCCATCATGTAGCAAGCATTTTCTGGACGTCGATGCCATTCGACACCAAGACATACAGGACTGTGAGCACCGTGCCGTTCCATGCGCCGTGGATGAGCATGGGCGTCAGCAGGTTCCGCGAGCGCGTGTATGTGATGCCCAGCAGGCAGCCCAGCGCGACGAGCTGCGGGAGGTCACGGAGCGACAAGTGCGCAAAACCAAACGCGGTCGCGCTCACCTGCACCGCAGCAGGAGCGGATCGGCGCCTCTGCCGCTTGCTGGGTAGAGCGGCGGGCGGGTGGGCGGGCAAACAGGCACGCACCACGATGGCCACAGGCGTTGGCACCCAGCGCGTGAGCGTAGTCAGCAGGAAGCCCCGGAACACGATCTCCTCCAGCACCGGCGCCAGGATGGCTGTCACGGAGAACAGCGACAGATAGGTCGGCAGGTCCAGGGCGATGATCGCGGCCACGCCGTCTGCTGTGCCGCGCCCGCCCACGCTCTGCGGCACCGGGACCCTGCTCAGCGGGTTGCTTGAAGCCTACGGCACAGCACCCAACAGCGCGCATGCGCAAACGAGAGCAAGCGTGGCATACAGGCAGTGGTTCAACTTCTGATGAAGCGTGTGGGGTTGCGTACATCATACCCCGCAGCCGAGAAGATGGCGGCTGTCGAGCCGACCGCAAAGGGCGACACCACCACGCCGAGCAGGCCCCAAGCAAGCCAGCCGCGTGGCCTCGCGAAAGGATCCCTGCATGCACCACAGCGAGCTCAGCCGGCAGCCCAGAGAGCCAGTGCGCAGTGCAGTGCGCAGGGGCCTGCCTCCAGCTGATGCGGAAGAGCTCGTCGGGCAGGGGCTGGCAGTCGCGCACGGCCCAGGCGATGACGCTCAGGCCGACCACTGTCTCCAGGACCTGCGCGCGCTGCACGCGGTGGGCGCCCTGGCGCGGCGAGCCTGCGGCCATGCGGCGCTGGGCGGGGCCGCGCCTGGTTTGCGAGAGCAAATGTGGACTTGTCCGCAGGCGACAGCCCGGACAAGCTCTGCGGGGCCGCAAGAGTCAGCACCGTGGCGCAGCCTGGGCCTGCAGTGGACTAGCCGACGCGCGTACCTGCACTCCCACAGCGCGTGCCAGGAGCGGCATGACCAGCAGGCCGACCGCCACAAAGGTCGACGCCCAGGCCAGCAGGCCCACGGTGAGCTGCCGGCCTCCCCAGGGCACCTGCGCCAGCACAATGCTTGCCGAGTACGGCGCGAGGAAAGCGCACGCACGTGCAGGAACCAGGGCAAAGCGCGCCTCCCAGCGCTCCTCGAGGCGCCGCAGGTCCAGCACGCCCCACCCTTTCGCCTCATCATCGCCCTCCGCCTTTAAGCGGGACGCAGGGCGCTGCACGCGACGAGCTTGCCTTCCTGCTTTGGGGTGCCCTGCTCCCCAAACAAGTGGTGATGATGTGCTCAAAGTTATGACTTGCTTCAAAGACATCTCAGAGCAGGCAGGCCGCACTGGGCCCCCCTGGGTGCGCACCGCAGCTACCAGAAGAGTGCTGAGTCCATAGCCTGCATCCGCCCGCAAGGCGCTCAGCGCAACAGCCTCCTCAACCATCGCCGCAACGCTTGCATTTTTGCGGCAATGCGAACCGCGACCCTTGGCGAAGAGGGCACTGCAGCAGCTGAACGCCAGGCTGGCCCTCAGTGCGCCGCGTCGCGCTCGCATGTGCGGCGCCGAAGCAGCAGGGACGGCAGCGCGCAGCGCGCAGCAACGGGCTGGGAACGTGCATCGCACACGTCAGGTCCGCCATGCAGAGTAAGCGTCTCGCCTCCTCGGCGCTCGTATAACTCAAAATTTCTTCGAGGTGCATGGCGGTGGACGAAGCACCCTCAGGACGCACGTGCACGCTCTCTAGGTTAAGCTGACGCCTGACGCCTGACGGCCCCCCCCCCAAGTGGGACTTTTGAGAGCGTCTTGCACGTGTTCATGTGCTTGCTTCCTTACTGAGGGCGCACTTCTTCCATTACAGTGCTTTGACGGTGTATGGTCAGGCCCGCTTTCCATGGCCGACGCGGGCCTGGACCCCAAGACAGTGTTCGTAAAAGGCGTTAGCTATGAGCTGGCAGACAAGGATGTTGAGCAGGCGTTCAGCGATGTTGGGCCCGTGCGCAAGTGCTTTCTGCTGCAGGGCAAGGGCCACCATAAGGTATGCAACTGCAGGCCGGAGGTGTGGGAGCCTGCAGAGTGTTTTTGGCAGCGCCTGACGGTGGCCGCCGGCAGGGCTGCGGCTTTGTAAGCTTTGCTCTGGCTGAGGATGCGCAGCGCGCCGTGCAAGAGCTGCACGGGCACCAGCTCGGCGGCCGCGCCATACAGGCACTCCCTGCTCAGCACCCCTGCCGGCCAGTGTCAGCCTGCGAGCGCTCCTCTTCCAGCGTACACATGGCAACAGTGGCCTGCCACGGCTGCAGGTGGAGGTAGCCACCAGGCGCCCGCCGAACGAGGTGCGCAAGGAGCGCAAGCGCAAGGTCGCCGACGAGGACGCGGGAGCGCCGGCGGCCGAGCCGGCGGCCGGCGGCCCCGGCGCCGCCCCCGTCGCGCGGCCGGCCAAGCGCCCGCGCTCGGCAGCGCAGGCCGAGTGCAGCCTGGGCAAGCAGCGCCTGATGCGCACGGTCGCGCTGGGCAACCTGACGGCCGCGTGCGCCGCGTCGGCGCTGGCGCTCGCGCGGTCCCTGGGCCAGGCGCGCGCCCGCGCCGGCCGCCATATGGACTGCGGCGGCCCCCTGGACGCGGTGGCCGCGCGCAGCCTGCCCCGGCTCCGGCGCACGCTGCGCCGAAGCAGCCGGCCGCCCGGCCGCAGGTGGAGGAGGTGGTGTACCCGGTGCCGGAGGACGAGGCTGCCAAGTACATGCTGCACCGCGACGGCTGCGCCGGCCAGCTCGCCTTCCTGGTGTATGACAGCGTGCGCGCTCCCGGCTGGCCCAGGCTCGGGACGTCTGCTGAGACGATGTTGCGGCACCCAGGTCGGCGCGTCTGGCTGCGGCGCAGGTGAAGAGCGCGCTGCAGGCCGTGGCGCAGCTGCACAACCGCGTGCTGGAGCCCAGCGAGCGCGGCGCGAGCAGCCGCAAGGCGAGCGCGGGGACGCTGATGTGGGCGCGCCAGGTGTCGGGCGAGGGCCTGCACATGAAGAAGTGGCGCCTGATCGTCCGGAACCTGGCGTTTGATGTGCGGGCCCGCCCGCGCGCTGTGCACGCCTGTCTGCGTCCTTACCTGCGTTCGGCGCTCGTGTTCCGCGGCGTCCCGCCCAGGGCGCCCGGCCCCGACTGGGTCGTGGACGGGCCAGGTGGAGGAGGGCCAGCTCCAGGCGCTGTTCAGCCCCGCTGGCTTTGTGTGGGAGCTGACCATCCCGCGCAAGCCCGACGGTGCGTGGTCGCGAGCGCTCCGCGTCGTCCGCCCCCGCGCCGCGCGCTGCCCTGACGCCTGCGCCCCCGCAGGCCGCTCGCGAGGCTTTGCGTTCGCAAACTTCATGTGCCGCGGCCATGCGGAGAAGGCTGTCAAGGTGGCGAACGGCCAGGTGACCCGCGTGCAAGCCCCGCGCTCCAGCCCCGCACATGCAGCGCCCGCGCTGGCGTCAGGCTGGGCGCCCGCAGGCCGTCGGCGGGCGCATGGTGGTGGTCGACTGGGCGGTGCCCAAGGCCCAGTACGCAGCCGCGGCCGCTCCGTCGCAGGGTGTGCGCCCGCCGCGCGCCACCGCCCGCAGTCAAGCCCCTTGCCTGGGACGCGGGTGCGACTTGCGCGCCCTGACGCTGTCCGCGCCCGCAGCAGACGCCGACGCTGCTGCCGGAGGCGAGGAGGGCGGCGCCGCGGAGGCGGCCGCAGACGCGGGCGGCGAGGCGGGTCTGGATGCGGACAGGGCGGGTGCGGAGCAGGCGCAGGGCTCCGAAAAGCGCATGCTGCAGAGCGTGGTGGACCAGTTCATCCAGGGCGGCGAGGTGCGCCGGCCCGGCTATGCTCGGCGCGCCGAGCTGGTGCTAAGTCTTGCCTCATTGGTCCTGGATGCGCTTCCATGCGCTGATGGCCTGTCCTGGTGGCGGCAGGCACCGCAGCCGGCGGCACGGCCGGCACCACGCGCGCCTCGCGCAGCCAGCGCACCCGCGGCAACGGCAGGCCCCGCAGCCAAGGCGGCAGGCGGCGCGGAGGCGGGTTTGGAGAGCGGCAAGCAGCCTGGCGGCGCCGCGGCAGCTCAGCGCGGCGCGAGCGCTGCGACAGTATTTGTGCGGGGCCTGCCGCTGGACGCGTCCCAGTTTGCGCTGCAGGACTGCATGGCGCGCTTTGGGCGCGTGAAGGCGTGCAGGCGCGCAGCGCACGCAGAGTTATATGTCTGCACCTGGTCATGCGCGCGCGCGCTCACAGCTGCACGCTCGGAGCGGCAGGCTGGTGCTGGATGGGCGCACGCGCGTGGCCAAGGGCACGGCCTTTGTGGAGTTTGAGGCGCCCGCGGCCGCGCTCAAGGCCGCGGACGCCTGCGCCAAAGCGCGGTGCGGGGACATGCGGAGTGCGCTTGATGGCGGGGGGGAGCGCCTGCCCTTCCAGTGCCCAGCCCGGCAGGCACCCTGCGCGCACCCCGGTTGTGACGCTGCGCGGCGCCCGCTGCGCAGGCAAGGGGCCGCCCCCGCCGTGGCCGTGGGCGGCCGCCCTGTGGAGGTCGACATGGCGCTCAGCCAGGACGCGGCGCGCAGCCTGGCGGCCAGCAAGGCTGCCGCCCCGGGCGGCAGCGACAACCGCAACCTGTACCTGGTGCGCCCTCGAGCGCGACCGGCAGGCAGCGGCACGCTCGCCCAGGCGCCGCCGGCGAGCGCGCGCGCACCTGCGGTGCGCGGCAGGCCAAGGAGGGCGAGATCGAGGAGGGGTCGGCGGCCTGGGCGGCGATGTCGGCCGCGGACCGCACCAAGCGCCGGCGCGCGGCGGTGGAGCTGCGCTCCAAGCTGAAGAGCCCCAACTTCTTCGTGTCGCGCACGCGCCTCTGCCTCCGCAACCTGCCCTACACGCTGGACGAGAAGCAGCTGAAGCAGCTGCTGGTCGCGGCGGTGCGCCCGCGCCCTCGGCGCTGCGCCCGCGCCCTCGGCGCTGCTCGCGCGCGGCCCAGATGCTGAACCCCCTGCTGTGCGCTGGACCATCCGTTCACAGCGCGCTGGGCGCCTGCAGGTGAAGGAGCGCGCGGACAAGGCGCGGCCCGTGGTGAAGCAGGTCAAGCTGCTGCGCAGCGCGGACAAGACCGACGCGGCGGGCAAGCAGGCCAGCAAGGGCCTGGCATTTGTAGAGTTTGAGGACCACGAGCATGCGCTGTGCGCGCTGCGCCAGCTGAACAACAACCCCGCGCCATTTGGTGCGAGCGACGCCCGGCCGGACGCCCTGCACACCCTGCCGCGTCAGCGCTGAGCCGCACGCGCACGCTCCTGCGCACGGGCGCAGGCGAGGAGCGGCGGCCAGTCGTGGAGTTTGCGGTCGAGAACGCCCAGACGCTGAAGAAGCGCAGCGAGCGCGGCCGCAGCCTGCCGGGCGCCGCCGCCGCCGAAGCTGGGCGGGGTCCGGCTGCGGGCGCGGGGCCGGCGGGCCCCACCGAGGAGGCCAGTGCCGGCGCCGGGCCTAGCTCTGCGCGCCGCAAGCGGAGGCGGGATGCCGACGACGCGGTGCGCAGCCCGCCTGCAAGGCCGCGCTGCCGCGTGGTGCGGTCTGCCGGTGCCTGCCGGTGCGACATGGGCTGGCGGACGCAGGCGCCTGAGCAGGGGCAGGCTGCGCTGCCTACTGCAGCGGGCACGAGGGCAGCGCCGGCCAAGCGCGCCAGCCGTGAGGCCCCTCCCGTGGCGACGGAGGGCCGCGGCCCGGCGGCGGCGCCGCCGGGCGCCTCCCAGAAGGCCAAGAGCCGGAGCGCGCGGCAGCAGCGCGCCCGGCAGCGGCAGCGCAGCGGCGGCAAGGGCGCAGACGGGGACGGCGCGGCCGTCCGGGACAGCGCAGCCGCTGGCGCCGCCGTTCGGAACAGCGCGGCCGCTGGCGCGGGCGCCGCGGCCGAGCGCCCGCCCGCAAAGCGCCAGCGTGCAGATGCTGGCCAGCGCTCGCAGCCGGCCGGCGTCGACCGGCGTGCAAAGGCGCCTGCGCTGGCGAGCGGAAGCGCCAAGCCCGCCGGTGCGTGGAGCACTGGGTGCTCGAGTGGTACTGGCGCTAAAGCGCCTGGGCGCTGTTTCCGCGCGCTTCTTGCGCTGCATGCGCCAATATGATGGGATTAAGTGCTCTGCTGGGCGCTGGCGCAGGGAGGCGGCAGCAGAGGCCGGATAGGGACAAGGGCGACAAGCTGGACACGCTTGTCGAGAAGTACAAGGCGCAGCTCTTCGGCGCGGAGGGGCGAGGCCGTGCTGATGCTGATGGCAAGCGCAGCACAGGCCTGCAGCGGTGGTTTGAGTCGGCGTAGGCATGCTTTTTAATGCGTATGGGTAACGATGCGATTTTGCTTACTGTCATATGGCGACGCACCGGCGCAAACCACTTGAGCGCAGCACAGAGTGCGTCTTACCGTTACAAGCCAACTGTGACTCTCAGACACGAACTCAAACCATAAGACCGCGCTTGCAAAGAGCTGAAACCAGCCATCACAGCCACAACCATGCGCCTGGTGGCTTTGCCACGGCATGCGCATCCTCTCAACCGGCTCCGCCCCGAGCGTGCGCCTGCTGCATGTCGCGTGCATAGGGTGGCTGCCGCATGGCCTCATCCGCCGCAGCCAGCAGGTCCTCCTCGGTGATGTTGTCGTCGATCGACTGCATGACCTTCTCGTACACGTGGTACGCGTTGGGCGTGTTCTTGTCGGTGCGCTCGCGCAGGAAGGCCCACGTCCCCGTCGCGGCGTCCCACGTGCACTCCACGATCCTGCCCTCCAGCTGCCGCGGGTCGGCGTCCTCCCCGAACGCCACCACTGCGCCTGCGGTGAGGGCGACAGACAGCGTCAAGCTCTGAAGACGAAAAGAAAGTCGCGCGCTGTGCGCGCGTGCGCTCGCCGATGCAGGCTCGCCCTGGGGACGCACCCTGCAGCAGGGTCAGGCCGCGCGGCCGGTCCCTCCGCGTCTCCAGCAGGTACAGCTCCGGCCCTGCCACCAGGCACCCACATCAGCACGGCGTGTTGTGTCAAGCGCTTGTGCGGCAGCGCCAGGGATAGAGCGCTTGACAGCGCAGGCGGCGCGCCTGCTGCAGTCGACCGCAGCAGGAAGTCGACGGAATTCAGGTGCGCGAACTTCCACTTCAGCAGCTCCTCGCAGGTGCCAGGCTTGTAGGCATCCTCGTAGCCCTGCCGGCGGCGGGACATTAGATAATAGTAAAAGGCGCGGGATGCTGCTGCGACGGCGGCAGGCAGGCGGCAGCCGCGGGCGCGCGCTGGCTCCCACCTGCAGGATGAGGCCGTCGGTCTCGTGACACAGCGTCGGAATGAACTTCTCCAGCAGCGACCGGCAGCGGAACAGCGGCCAGAAGTCCTTGCGGCGCGCGCTGAACAGCTCGCCCGCGTAGTCGTAGCGCAGGCCGGCCGCGCCACGGGCGGCCCGGGCGCGGTCCGCGTCCATCCGGTCGGCGCGCCGCGGCTCAAAGACCTCCTTTTCGAGCAGGGCAAAGCGCTCCTGCCGCGCGGCGCGGCCGAGCCTCGGCTGGCGGCGCGCAGCCAGGTCGTGTGGGCTGCACCCAGCGCGCCGCCACGCAAGGCTGGCGCGGCCCTGTGCTAGCCGAGCAACGTGCCCACCTTGAACGGGCGCGCTGCCACAGAGTGCGTGTTCAGGGTCATCAGGTCGTAGGCCAGGAAGCGCCGCGTCAGCTTGCCGGTCACCACATCGGTGTCGACCACCATCTCGCCGTCCAGCAGCGTCATGTGGTGCACGCCGCGCGGCTTCCCGGCGCCGCCGCCGCTCGGGCGGCTGGGGAAGCGCATCTGCAGGGCTCGGCAGGGTGCACACGTCAGTCCGGGCTTGACGGCCGGCAGGGCGCGTCGACCGGGAGGCCGCAGCGCTGCCGCACCTGCACCCGCCTGACCTGGAAGGTGCGGTCGATGATGTACACCTGGCCCCGGCGCACGACCGGCCGGGGTCGGCGCCGCGCGCGTCGAGGCAAAAGCCTCAGCAGAGCGGGGCACGCTGTAGCATGCCACCCACCCCCCAGCGGCAGAGAAGCAGCATGTAGCGCGTCCCGTCGGCCTTCCATGTGACCCAGTACCGCCGCTCGCTCAGCAGGCCCATGTTGGAGCGCGCCAAGCTGACAGGCTGGCTGCCCGGGAAGAACACCCGGCCCGCCATGCCCGGCGCCACGCCTTGCACCTGCAAGCGCCCGCCGCGCTTAGCTGCTCGCGCGGCGCAGCGCTGAGCGCAGGCGCGGGGCAGGGCATGCCGTCTGCATGACGACGTCCCGCACGTTGTCGGCCTCCTCCAGCGACACGTCCTCGCCCAGCGAGTCGTCGTGGCGCATGTCAGGCGGGTCACTGGGCACCTCGACGGGCGCGTCTGCAGTCGCACAGGCGCTGCTGAGCGGCCGGGCCAGTCGTCTGGCGCGAGGCCGCGCAGCAAGTGTGCGCGGCCGCACCGCCGCAAGGCGCCGCGCCGAGCGCGGGCTCGTCTTCGTCCGCGTCTGCCTCGGGCGGCTTCCAGTCCGGCGTCGCTGGCGCGCTGTACTGCGGCAGCCTGCGCTCCGCATGCCCTGGCTTGCTCACCACGCGTCCGCACACTCGCCCGGGCGCCGCACGCGGGTGACCAGGGCGGCCTGGCAGCGAACAGGCGGGGCCCGCACGCGAGCTCGTGATTGTATTTGAACAGCTGCTCGATGTAGTGCGCCTTGTAGATGCCTGGCGGCCGGTGCTTTGCAAAGACTTGCAGCGCGTCCGCAACCGACAGCCCGTGGCGCACCATGTAGTTGACCAGCATATATCCTGCCGGCGGCGCCGCAGAGCAGCCCTTGCCGGCGCCGTGACGGGTGTGCGAGGCGGAGGAGGTGAGCAGGCCGTGCAGAGGGGGTGAAGCACCAGTGCGGTTGTAGCCGTGCGTGCAGTGCACAACCACGTGCTTGTGGGGCTCTGCATGCAGGTACGTCATCAGCGTCCACACAAACACGTTGACGGCCTCTGGCTCGGGCGTCTCGCCGCGTCCCCGGCATTGGATCTGCCGTGCAGGCTGCAGCGGTCAGCGGCGGCCGACCCGCAATGCCGTTCCCGCTCTGAGGGCGCGCATCACCTTGCGGTGGTCGATGCCGCGCGCCAGCCAGTCGTTGGGGTCATAGTAGCGCCACGTGTTTGTCAGGTCAAGCACCAGTCCCACCTGGGTCGTGCGCGTCAGGAGCCTGCTGGGGCGGCAGTGGCGGCGACCGCGCGAGCAGCGCGAGCAGCGTCACCTCGATGCCACGCTTTGCCAGGTGCTCTGTGACGAGCTGCGGGGAGAAGCGCTGCTCGGGCTCCAGCACGCTGTCAAACCGGCGGCCGAGGGGCACCTGGGCACAGGCAGCACGCTGCGTCACTGCGCGGGGCCTGGCAGCGCCAGCCACGGGGCACCATCCGTCACGGCAGCGGTACCTTGATCGCGATGACGCGCAGCTGCTCGAGGACGGCGCTGAGGGAGGGACAGGCCAGCCAGCCGCTCGGCAGCTCCAGGCCTGTCCTGGGCCCACCAGTGCCTGCCGCCTGGGCCCCAGCGGCAAGGGTGTGCCACCTCGTGAGCGCGCGCCAGGCGCCGGCGTGCGGCCTGCCCAACCTCCGCACCTGGCCTGTCGCACGCTTGCTGTGCGTGGCCTGCTCGGTGTCAGGGAGGCTCCGCTTCTGACCTGTCAGCATAGCCGGACGGCACGCCTTCTAGGCTGGCCTGGCCTGGGCTGGAACTGCGCAGCCCTGGCCTTGGGCCAGAGCTATGGTTGTGGGATGCAGAAGCTTGCCCTTAACTAAGGAGATACATAGCAACTGCGTGTGTTCTTCTGCCGCAGCTTGCTCCAGGTCGCCTGCACTCTCCAGTGAGGCGCTCTTGCTCCTGCAGCTGCCTTTGATAGTAACCCTGAGCAGGGTAGCTTGCTCTTGAGCCAGAGTCAGATGCAACCGACCTGCAACACCATATGCCCTTGGTTCAAGGATGCTGGATTGCTTTGTCTCACTTGCACTTGGCACACGTACACAGCCCGTGATGCGGCCGCACGTGCTGATGTGACAATGAGACGCGTGTCGACCCTGATCGTGCTGGGCTCAGGTCTGCAACGGAGTGCGTCTGTGCATAGCTAGGTGTGGACTGGCAGACCTCACCCAGGCGCCTCTGCCTCGTGCAGGTGGCCACACAGCAGAGATGCTCGCGCTCACCTCCCGGATGGACAAGCAGCGCTACAGCCCGCGCTGCTATGTTGTCGCCGTGACCGACAGGATGGGCGAAGCCAAGGCAGACGCAGCAGAGGCTGGCCAGGTGCGGCGGCGCCAGGCCGAGCAGGCGTGCGGGCCACGGCCGCAGGCGAGCTCTGCACGCCGCGGGCGCAGGCCGTGGTGCGCAGGATACCACGCAGCCGTGAGGTCGGGCAGTCATACGTCACCTCCGTATGGACCACGCTGGTGGCACTGTGCGCAGCCTTTGCCATTGTCTTCTCCCAGCAGCCCGAGCTGGTGCGGCCGCGGCCGCACCACGCGCCCCGGTCCTTTGTGCCGCTGCGCTGTGTCGGCGTCGGCGTGAGCAGGCCGCGACCTCCGCAGGTGCTTGTCAACGGCCCCGGCACGTGTGTGCCAGTCTGCCTCGCTGCTCTGACCTACCGGTGCGTCCGCTCCCGCCAAAGCTTGAACGTCCGCAGCGCAGAGCGCACAGCCGTCGACCGACCCGCCGCAACACCCGCAGGCTGCTCTTGTGGCGCCGCTGCTGGGTGGTGTACGTGGAGAGCATCGCCCGCGTGGACACGCTGTCGCTGTCCGGCAGGATCCTGTATGACGCGAGGATTGCAGACCGGGTGTTTGTGCAATGGCCGCAGCTATTGGGCAGGTATCCGCGCGCCCTCTGCGTGGGCCGCCTGTACTAGGGCGCCTGCTGCCAGCGCACCCTCTGAGCTGATCAGGCCCGAGATATTGGTCAACTTTGTTTTCGCGCTGGCTGCATGTCTGGGACCAGTGCAAATAGTCTGCAAGGACTCCGTCCACCTGAGAGCACGAGATCTGACACTGCGCTGATTTGGGACATCCGCAGACCCGTCGACATCTAGACGTCCCAAGGCCCTAGCGCCCTTCCCCCTTCACCTATCTTTTAAACCCGAGCGCCAGGTCGCGGCAGGTGCAGGCCAGCGCACCCTCATCGGCCCCGCCTGCACACCGCCTGCTTGCACCCGCAGGACCCAGCTGGGAGCGGGCGCCATGCAGGCCTGGCAAGATGAAAACAGCGCAGCGGCCTTGCACAGGAAAGGCAGGCCCGGCGGCGCACAGGGGCTGGCAGGCGCCTGGGCTGGCCAGGGCGCGCTGCCAGGAAAGCTCTTGCCTGGGGCCAGCGCACGCAAGGCGCTAGGTAACATCACCAACCAGCAGGGCGCGCGGCCGTACGGCGCAGCGCTGGGACCGCACAAGGCGCTCGGCAGCGCCATGCCAGCGCAGCAGGGCCCCGCGGAGCCGCAGGCCGAGTGCAGCCAGGCCGCGCTTGCACACAGCGCAGCCGCGCCGGAGCTCGACGTGGACTGCAGCCCGGAGAAGCGCGCTGGCATGGGCTGGCAGGAGCTGGAGCGGGCACGCGAGGCACACACAGATGCGGAGATCTCTGCAAGGCTGGCCGCGATTGCCGACGCGCCAAGCTGCAATCCTGTGTTCTGGCCGGTGCGCGCCGCAAGCGGGCCCGCCCTGCGTCCACGCCCGGCTCAGCACGCTGCTCTGCGGATGCCAAGAGCCCGTGTGCGCACTGGCAGGCGTCCTGGCGCGCAAGCGTGCTGGGAGCTGCGGAGCAGAGGCCGCGCCCGCCAACGCGACCCCCTTCACCTACAGAGGAGTCGCCAGGTGCACGGGGCCGGCCGGCCTGGCTGTGCTGCTGCCACGCTGTGAGCGCAACGCCTGCACACGCTGACAGGCCGCCAGTCTGCAGGCTTGGCGGCTGCAGTTGCGGCAGACGACCTGGAGGTGTACAGAGACGACTGGTCTCTGGATGTCTATGAGGACTGATCCAACCAGACGCGGCGGGTCAGCGTCTTCCCCTGGCTCAGACCTCCTTGAAGGTTGAGATGGCTTGCCTCTGGGCGCTTTACTACTCACATGTCTGCCCTGACCAGGCCTAGGTGTGTACCAACCACGCTGACAGCACGGCCGGTGTGCCGCAGAGCAGCCACTGTAGGCACTGCAAGACCTCCTCGCCTGCTGGCAATTGCGGGACACACAGGGTGACAGACAGACAGTATCGAGGACATGCACTGAAGCTGCAGCAACCTGCAGAGACATACTGGAGAACAAACAAGGTAATGCAAGCCATGATGTACACACTACACAATGCTGTCACAGCAACAGGCCTGTCCTGCGGCGCCCCTGGGCGCCCTGGATGCGCTTCATCATGTAGGGCCCCTCCAGCCAGTAGCCCAGCTTGCGGTAGTAGTGGCGCGTGCCCACGCCGCTGATGACGGCCAGCTTGCTGCTGCGGTGCTCGACCCGAGCGATGCGCTCCGCCTCGTCCATGAGCAGCGCGCCATAACCCTGCCGCACAGGTGCCGGTGCACTCAGCGCACGTGCATCACCAGCCAGCCAGTCGAACCAGCCCGGGCTCGCATGGCGCGCCTGGTGCTGGTATTTGGAGGCGTCACGCGCGTGCACGGCCACGGCGGTGCCGTACACATGCAGCTCGCGCACGATCGAGCAGCGGCCCCTGAGCTCCGGCTGCCGGTCTGCGGCGCAGCCCGACACCCGGCGCAGGCGCAGGAGGCCGACCAGGATGTCCTGCCGCGGGTCCTCGTACGAGAGGAACGTCTCCCACCCGCCATTGGCGGCGTAGTCCCGCCGCACGAGCTCGACCTCCTCCGCCGCGACGCGGCCGTGCAGGTCCTGCCAGCCCGCGCAGGGCGCCGGGGTCGGCGCGCGGCGCGCCGGGCCTCCGGGCACAGCAGACGCGGCGGCGGCCGGCCTGGCCGCGCGGCGCGCGCGCGGGCGGGGCAGCGCGCCTGGATGCCGGCCTCCCGGGTGCGCACGTCCCGGCAGCGCAGGCCCAGCTGGCCCATGCGCGCCAGCGCTAGCTCGCGCAGGTTCCCCTTCTCCACGCCGGAGGTGACCAGCGGCATGGGGATGTCCCGCTGGATGCGGTAGATGCGCACCCAGGGCGGCACCAGCGCCACGACGCGCGCGACCTGGCGCGCTCGCCGCCGCTCGCGCGCGCCCCTGCCCGGCATGCAAGGCCGGCCGCAGGAAGCAGCCGGCATGCTGCGGCGCTGCGCGCGGCGCACCAGGTCCACCAGGAAGCTGGGGGCATAGTTGCGGTAGAGGCCGGCCTTCCACAGCTCGTACAGGCCGGTGCCGCGGATGACCTGGGTGGGGTACAGCTTCAGGCCGTCGGAGCGGAAGGCCGGGTTCTCGAAGAACTCGCGGAACGACTCGATGTCGCGCTCCCAGCCCACGTTGGGCAGGTCGGGCATCATGTGCGCGACCACCTGCGCGCGCGCCGCGCGGCTGGGCGCCGCCCGCCGGCGCCCCGCGAGCAGCCCCGGCGCGCCCGGCCCCCGGGGGGGCGCGCCTTGAAGCCGGCGTTCTTGGCGAGCCGGAAGCAGGTGCCTACGGCGGCGACGGTGTGCCCGCGGTTGGTGTCGCGCGCGACGTCCTCGTACGTGCTCTGCAGGCCGATCTCCAGCCGCGTGCAGCCGTACGCCAGCATCTGCGCCGCGCCGCCCGCCCGTCCGCACGGCGTGCCCGGCCCCGCCATGCCGGGCGCGGCGCGACAAGGGCGGGCGGCTGCGCGAGCTCGCCCGCGCAGCCCGTGCTGCTGCTGCGCATACGGCGCGCGCCCACCTGGGTGAGGTGCGGCGTCAGGCAGTAGTCTGGCCTGGTCTCGATGGTCAGGCCGATGCACTTGGTGTGGCTGTGCTCGCTCAGCCGGACGGCCTCGCTGCAGCTCGCCGACGAGTGGCCGGAGAGCGCGTCATGCAGGCCGCGCACAAAATAGTCCCTGTACTCTGCCGGCAGCGACATGAACGTCCCGCCCATCAGGATGAACTCCACCTGCGGCGGCGCGCCCCCGCGTCAGCGAGCCATGCACTCCCGCCCGTGCGGCCGAGGTTCAGGCGGCGTGGCCGCGCGCCTTGTCCACGGAGTGGCCGAGCCGGCGCAGCTGGTCCGCCCGCGCCCGTGCCTGCACATACGGGTTGTACCGCGCGCGTATGGCGCGCATGCTGGTCGGCTCGTACCCGGTATAGCTCTGCGTGCTGTACTCAAAGTCCGAGTCTGGGCCGCCCGGGCAGTAGACGCAGATGTTGCCCGTGGTGGCTATGTGCGGGCACCTGTGGGGCTTGGACATGACAGCCACCACAGCTATGCCGGACGCTGTGCGCACGGGCTTTGCGCGCAGCCTGCGGCCCGGCCAGACCACAACGTTACGACCCATGGCTGTGGCCGAACAGCTTCGGACAGCTCAAGGTGTGCGGCAGGCGCACTGCGGGAGCAGCGCTGCGCGTTGCTCCTCAGGGACGGCGTTGATAATCTCGACAAGCTTTGGCAGCTTTGCAAGGCCATGCCTGCGGGCTGCCTGCGCCCAAGAGCTGGTCGGAGCGCCCGCGTGTGGGAGCCGGCCTGCTGGAGGGCCCGGTTCGCACCTCTGTCTTGATATGGTTGAGGTTCACGTCCTGGCCGTCGCCGACACTCTTCACCAGCGCAGCGACAATCTCAGCGATAGCTCGCACTCGGGCCTGCGCAGAGGTGGCTGCAGTTTGTTGTGCCGCTCCCAGGCGCAGGGGCAAGGCGCCCGCCCACGTCTACAGCACCCGGAGCCCACCTCCTCCAGCGTCACGGGCTGGTGCGCCTGCAGAGGAGTTTGTCCACCGCCCATGTGTTGCGCGTGTTTGCTCAGAGCGTCAACGCTCCATGTCACCCCCAGTTCCAGTTGCCCCGGACACACAAGGGAACTCGAGAGGCGCCAGTGTCCTCTCAGCAGGCCAAAGTTCTTGCCTCTCCCTCTGAGCAGCCTGGTGCCAGCAGGTTCTTGTCAGGTCCTACAGAGCTACCCAGATGCGCCAGTGCGGCACTGGAGCCGCGCAGAGTCAATGTTGGCGGGCAGCAGGCCTGGCTGCTCATCCGCCAAGCCGCTTAGTGCCGCCTTCCTTCGCTGCCGCCCGCAGGTCAGGTCAGCCTGCTGTGCGCCTGCGCAGCTGCGAGGGTTGCAGCGGCCTCTACGCCGCCGTGCGTGTGTTGCGCTGGCCGCCCCAACGGAACTGAGTGGTAAGCACACTCCTGTGCAGACCTGCAGAGCAGCGCTGCCCAGTCCGCTTGCGTAGTACCTGCCACAGTTTTGCGGCCATAGTCACGTGCGCGCCAAGCAGGCACGGCGCCTGCCGCACAGCGTGCCAAAATAATCGATGGCAAGGCGATCTCTGCTGAAATCCGGCTAGAGCTAGCGGCCGATGTGGAGGCGCTGAAGAAGAGCACCGGCAAGGTCGGGCGGCCCGCTTCGCTTGCGGCTGCCTCCTCTGCCCCTGCAGCTCGGCTCACTGCCGCCGCGGCTGTGCGCAGGTGCCCGGCCTTGCGGTCGTGCTGGTGGGCACGCGCGGCGACTCAGAGACATACGTGCGCAGCAAGCGCAAAGCCTGCGAGGAGGTGGGCATCCAGTCTTTTGCGACGGACCTGCCCGAGGACGTGAAGGAGGACGAGCTGCTGGAGGTGGGGCCTGCCTGGACTTGCCCGCCCAATAAGCGGCAGCACGTTGCACAGGCCGAGCCTGCAGGCACCTGCGCTGTGGCTGAGGTGCTGCTACAGGCGCCCGCGACTGCCTTGGGCCGAAGGTCTGACCCCGTCCCTGCGCTCAGGTGGTCGCTGGGTACAATGCCAACCCCGACGTCCACGGCATCCTGGTCCAGCTGCCCCTACCAGGCCATGTGAAAGAGCAGCGCATCCTGGACGCAATATCGCAGGAAAAGGACGTGGACGGCTTTCATCCGGCAAACATTGGCGCTCTGGCGATGCGTGGTCGCAAGCCGCTGTTCATCTCCTGCACACCCAAGGCGCGTCTGCGAGTGCGAGAGCGAGCGAGCGGCCACAGCGTGGCCAGGAGTCCGGGCTTACCTGTGTGGTCGCAGGGTTGCGTGGAGCTGCTGGAGCGCAGCGGCGTTCAGATCAGCGGCAGGCGCGCGGTGGTGATCGGACGCAGCAACATCGTGGGCACACCAGCTGCCCTGCTGCTGCAGCAGCGGGATGCCACTGTCACAGTGGTGCACTCGCGCACGCCGGACGCCAGATCCATCGTGGCAGAGGCAGACATTGTAGTGGCTGCTATCGGCAAGCCGGAGATGGTGCGCGGGGACTGGATCAAGCCTGGTGCTGCCGTGATCGACGTCGGCACAAACCCCGTGCCGGTGCGGGTCGCGCTCGGCGCCGCCCTCCTGGCGCTGCCAACTGCCTGTGCTGGTCGCCTTGTGCTGACCAGTGCAGCGCCGGGCAGGATGCGTCGAAGAAGCGGGGCTACCGCCTGGTGGGAGACGTGGCTTTCAGTGAGGCTGCAGAGCGCGCTGCCTGTATCACCCCGGTGCCGGGCGGCGTCGGCCCGATGACAATTACTATGCTGCTGTCCAACACGGTGGACAGTGCCAAGCGCTTGCTCGCCTGCTGAGCTGGGCTTGTGCAGAGCTGCCAGCGCCAGTCTTCAGTACTACCTGCTCACCTCGCACATTGTGACTGTAAGCAGTGGAGAGTGGTGAGCCACATGGCCGAAACAGCGGAGCATGGCACGCATGTCAACACTCCTGGTGGTGTGCAAACCTCCCAAAGGCGCAAACAACCCCAACATGGCAAGCACACTGGCCCAGTGCACGCTGTAGTGCGGCAGCCTCGTCAACTGGACCGGCAGCCGTGGTGCCCTGCAGCCGCCGAAGCGACAGGCGCGCCCGAGGACACCCGCCTCCGCACCACCGCGCTGCAGCCTCAATACCGGTACTTTGTGGAGTAGTCTGCGGAGGCAGCATCGAGAGTCGCATGCATGTGACACCAGTACTGGTGTTGCAGAGCGTGCTTGAACGGGCTGCTTGCCGCACCTTTTGGCGAGACCACCAGCCCGCGCCCCTTCCGCGCCCCTCGGTACACGACCTCCACAATGTCTATGAATTCCTGCTTGTCTGTGAACGCCCAGTTGACCTGCAGCACACACCTATGTGTTCCAGGACTCGAAACCACAGCCGCATAGGCAGCGAGCCAAGCAGGCATGCCCAGCCGGCACAGGTCGCACTTTGTTGTTGTTGCCGGTGCCCAGGTCTATCATGATGTGCTGCGCGGGCACAGCCTCGGCTCAGAAGGCGTGTTACGTGCGGCGCCCGAGCCATGCCTACGCCCCAGCCACCGCAAGGAGCACACCTTGTTCCTGAAGAAAAACATTATCGTACAGGGGTCGTACAGCTCGTACATGGTGTTGAAGTCCGGCACCTGGCAGCCTGCGCTGTTAGGTTACGGGACGGCCGAGGACTGCTTGCAGCGCAGCGCAAGTGCCCGGCTGTGACAGAGGCAGTGGAGTTGGGGAGGAAGCCCACCTGGCTTATGTCCACCAGATATATCACCGCAAAGTTCTTCATCTGGTCTGCGACGGACGCCAGTACCTGCGGCAGGTGCCGTCATGCTGCGTCATGGTGATCCAAGTCGCACAGCAGCCCACCCAGCTCAGTGCACTGCAGCCCAGGCAGCAACAGGCCTTTGCGCACCTCGTCCATCTGCATGCAGGTCTGGTCATAGTCGTGGCCGAAGCGCATAACAACGACGCGGCCCTCCTCCTGCGGTGCATGTAGCGTTCCCGATGCTGCGCTCTCGTGGCAAAGCTTTGGCAGCTTACATCCAACCTGAGCGCACCGACAAGATGGCCTGGTCGACTGCAAAGCCGGAGTGCAGGTGTGGCAAGAGGTAGCTCATGCTCTGTCCACGGCCGCCCCTGTCAGGTCTTCACGGTGTCTCAAACCTCGCGTGCTCACAGACTGGAACGTCCTTGGCTGTCAACCGGGCAGTGACAGCACTGCGGTGGACAACCCAACTCGATGCAGAGCTGCGCTCGCTTCTTCTTCCCCTTCGTCCCACAAGTGCAAAGTGCGTCGGACAGCTGCGCAGTGCGCACACTTAGCAAAAACACGAGAGTCAACTCGCTGGCACCAGCTAGGTGCATCGCACCGCCCTAGTGCAAGGAGCTTTGTAGGACTAGGACTGGTACACAGCATGGCAGCGCTTCACACCTTCAAGGACCACGTCGGGGTGTTGGAGGAACTGCGGACAAGGTACCACAGGTCTGACGACAGCAGCAAGGTCCTGGCAGTTGAGCAGGTGTGTGATGACGCCACCAGGATGGCACGCGACCGCGAACAGCAAGTGCTCAGTGCGATTCGGGGTGCGCCCGGAGCCCGCGGCTGACTCCGCCGGCGCCCTGAGCCTACCCAGCCGCCCTGCCCAAGTAAAGCAATGTGGGGCTCTGCGGGGCAGGCCTCAGCCTGGATGTGGCAGCAGCGGAGGCAGCCGCGACGCCGCCAGAGCCTGCGAGCGCGCACGCGCAGCGGGCTGAGCTCCTGGCTGCCGCAACGCGGGCCGCCGAGGAGGAGTTGGCGGAGCTTGACATGCAGGACAGATGCGCGCGGCCCTGCACTGCGACCCCAGCGCTCCCTGGCCGCGTGCCTCTGACCAGGCTGACTTTGGTGTGCTGGCGCGACAGCACGAGCCTGCAGAAGCAGCGCCAGTGCCTGGAGGCGCTCAGGGCGGGCTGCCAGCGGCGCAGCGAGCGGGTGGAAGACCTGGTGACAGACACAGAGCCGCGCACTCGGTGCCCGCCCGCTGCACACGCGTACTGCGCTCTGACAGCTGCTGTGATCAGCCCGCCTGATCCGCGTCTGTGTCGGTGGCAGGTACGAGCTGAGCCTGTACGCGAACATCACAAACGTCACCTGGCAGCTGGATCGCGGCAGCGCGTACGTGCGCGGGACAGTGTCTGACATGGTGGGCAGAGACATTCGAAACATCGACTTGGACCCGTCACAGCTCACCACCTTCCAGCTTGTCAATGCTGTGTGGGACAGCCTGACCTGATGCGCGAGCGCCCCTTCTGCTGGCGCCGCGCGCCTGAGGCATGTAGTACCCGTGGGTTGCAGCAGCCCGTTATAAATTGATGAACTACATTCACAGCCCTAACGCAACACCTCCGTGTCTTTTGCGACGGCTGCGAGGGCCAGCAAGCGGTGCGCAGCAGCGCAGTGGACTGGCAGCCAAGGCTCCACCGTAGCACCGCCAGGTGCTGGGTCCACTGACTCTGGAGCAGGCCGGTAGCTGCTCTGCTGCGGCCGACTTGCCGCCACAGCCGCCGCGTTGAGCGCAGCAAGATCCTGCAAGCTGGCGACTGCCTGCATGGGCACAGGCCCGGCAGGTGGCTGTGTGAGGCTCACTCATCTGAGCTTCTCCTCATAGCACCTGCAGCGCGAGTGCAGGGGAGACGAGTGCGCCAGCAACAGCTTTTGCTCACCTGTGTGAAGGCCTGCTGATCTGCTGCTTGCGTGCTTGCATCCCCAGCCGTGCCGCCACCTGCCGCATTACACTCTATGTGTCAGCGTGACACGAGCTTTGATTGGTTGATACGTCGTGTCTTGACCAAAGTGAATCGTGCAAACATATTCTCATTAGCACGCAGATGCAAGGGGACAGCAACATGTCCATCAACTGAAGAGCGTGCGCGTATTTGACCGGTCCGCGCCTGAAAGGGTCGCAAGGAGGGTGCACGCTGCAGCTACGCGAGCGCGCGGGTTGACGTCGGTCGAGTTGCGTGTCTGCCTGCGGCACGCACGCTTGCTGACACAACAGGCGCAATGCCACAAGGTGCGTTTGAGTGACATGGCTGTCAGCCAGAGCAGCGGTGATGCAAGCAGTGTCGCGTGCATGAAGGAAACGTGGTTGCCTCGCAGCCGCACTGGTGGGTCTCACCACAGTGCTGTCTCGGCGAGCTCAAGCACAACTATGCGCTGCAGGCCATCCGGCAGGCAGCCAGCCTCCGCCCATGCAGCCCTCTCGGCCTTGCATGCAGCGCCCAGCCTGCACACAACAAGGCACTGAAAGCGGCCTCCGGCAGTCGTAGCCAGGAAGTCTTCGCGAACCTGCGCAAAGTAGTGGTCACTGCTTGCATGACCTTCACTCCAGGCAACCCCAGATACAGCCGTGCATACCTGAGAGACTGCCGAGAGGACCGCCGCTCGTACGCCTTCTGCCTCACACGCGGCCGTGTCTGCTGCGGAAACAGGCCGCACGCTGGAGGCAGAGCTTCCCAAGCTCTGCCCTGCGTCTGTTCAGCGTATAAGAAGCTAAAGGTGTAGGGTGTGAGGTGCCACTTGCACTCACGCCCCACACATAACACTGCCATTGCGGACGGACCTCGGGGCTGGACCATGGTTGCCGTCGGGCTCCCGCGCTCAGCCGGCCGAGCGCAAGGCAAAAGGCGCGGCGTCAGCAGTGCGCCGCGCTGATCTGTCCATGCTGTGGCTAGCAGCGCCTGTGCACCCTGGCTGCTGGGCATGCAGCCCGGCCGCAGGCACGCGTAGCAGCAGTGCAGCATCTCGCTCCTGCCCGCGGGCATGCCTGGTGCAGCGCTGCCGGCCTGCCCGCTTGGTCGGACGGCGCTGCCGTGTCCGGCCGCGTCATGCCCTGCGCTGCCAGCCAGGCACAGGTATGAAGCTGGCAGCCTGACAGCAGGTGATCGAGGTCCCCGGCTGGCCGCTGCCACGCTCCCCAGCTTCTGGTAGACGGAGAGTGCGATAGCTCGCGCAGCCTCGCCGCTGATGTCGCCCAGCAGGTCTCCGGACAGCACCTGCAGCCAAACCGGGGAGCCGACGATGTCGTCAAGGAGCAGGCACGCCCCACTTCGCATATCGCGCACACTGCAGGGCGCCGCGCCTGGACAGCAGCTGCATGCGCTGCGCCGGCGCCCGGGCTTGCGTGCGTCCGGGAGCTGTCACTGCTGAGCCTGCTGTACGGCGCTCCTGGCGTGCTGGAGCTGTTCACCATCACATCGCTCGCGGCAATGACCAGCCCGCCCATGCTGGACGCCTCCGCAGGGGCGCTCGCAGAGGTCTCAACCTCGCCGCCGCCTCCACGTGTCGGCCAGTATGCGTGCGCTGGCGGGCATGCGGCAGCACTGCACCAGCACAGCGTTCGCACGCAATCCAGCAGCGCCAGCACAGGCGCCGCTGGGTGTCTGGACGGGCAGACCGCGTACACGACCACAGATTCGCCTTCCGGCTCGACCCTTGTGTGCCTGCACGCGGTCGAGGCCTGGAATGCCCAGGCGCCGGGCAGATAGGGCAGCTGAGCATGAGCGCTGCCTCACCGTGCTGGCCCTGTCATGCGCGCCTCGAGCAAGCTCTGCCGCAAGCACTTGCAAGCGGCGCGCATGCCGCGCATGCCAGGCCCGCCAACGCCTGGCTCGCTGCCATCCTCGTCTGCTGCCACCTCGTACAGGAAGACAGTGCCGGCAGGGCCGCCCAAGGGCGCGTGGCTGCCCAGGTTGAGCCCGTGGTATGCGCAAGTCACTTCCTGCTTGAGGAGCTGACCGGCGTGAGGCCGCTGCCAGACATGCATGGCCGCGGGTCGGGCAACCTGAAAGCTGGAACGCGGCAGCCTGCCAAGTTGCATGCATGGCCCGCACCTGCAGAAACAGGCGGGCTTCGTCCAGCAGAGCGTTTGGGCACAGCGCAGCAAATGTCACAGCTCGCGGAGCGGCTGCGGGCAGGAATGGAGCCTGCTCAGACAGGGGCAGCGCCTGGGGCGCGACTTCCAGCCAGTCGTCCTGCGCGCCACAGTGCCCGCACACTCTCGCGCCCCTTCTTGTGGAAAGCAAACCAGGCAGGTGACAGGCGATGTGTACCTGGTAGCCGACCAGCAGAGTCGCGTCCTCACTTGCCGCGCCCTCTGGTAGCGCGCCGCACGATGCATCAGCTGGCCCGCACGTTGGCGTGAGTTAGGCGTTGCTAGTGCCCCTCTGGCAGCGCTGCTCGGTGTTAGAAGCGCCTGTTTACGAGGCACAGGCAGACGACAGCGAGTGCCAGCTGGGGCTGTGCGTCACCTGCGCTGCTGGCTGCGCTCTCCCGGCCCAGTGCCGGCTCCTGCTGCTGCAGCAAACAGGGGTGCAGGCCGGGGTCCCACGCAGGGCCGGCCTGCTGTTCGAGCGCCCTGTGCAGGCATGGCGTCAGCCAGGCCGGCAGGTCTGCCGCCGGGCCTGGCAGCCCCAGCCCGGTCGAGTCGCAAAGCTGCCCCTGGTCCTGGCTGTGCTTGTTGCTGCCCGTCCCGTCTGAGCGTGCACACTGCGTGGTAGGCGCTGCGCCTGTCCGGTGGTCGCTGGGCGCCGTGTATGAGGCCTCCAGGGGCCCCGAGCACACCGGCGCTTGCGCTGTAAAGGCTGGCGCGCACAGCAGGTAGCTGCGCACATGGCCGGCTTGGGACTGGAGGCTGCTGGCACTCCCCGACGTACTCGGTAGCCCCATCCTAGTAATGATGGTGGCTCACAGCCTCTGGTCGCGCACAGCCCCGGCTTCCCCCTCCCCCCAAGCCGGGCCCGCCGGGGACTATACTCAGCAAGAACAAGGAGGTTCCATGGCCCCCAGCTAGGAAGGCGGGGGTGGGAATGCAGAGGGTACGCAAGCGGGTTCAGACGGCGTTTAAATGCAAATCTGCACTCGTGCCTGTTGCACTGCGGGTGGTGCTCGTGGACTCACCGGCGGCCTGCTCAGCACCGCATGTACGGGCCGCACTGTCGGCGCGCTTACGTACGCGCTGCCGTGGGCGAGAGAGCCTGGATGGGATCTGCGCCATGAACGAGCTCTGCAACGCAAACTGCTACACCCTCGACTCGCCGGTCCTCCTGCCTTTGAAGGTGGCTGGCTGTGTGTGCCCCGGCTGTGTGGGGACAGGGCGCGTGTGTGAGAGACGACAGGCTATGCTCACTCGCTACAGCTGCGGGAGGTGCCTGGCAATCGCCTGTACTTGCGCACGACGTGGCTGTGCCCGTGCAACATGCGCAGAGTGTCTTGGCAAGGCTCGCTGCTGAGCGTGTGGCGCCTGGCCACGGCTGCAGTTGCGCGCGCTCGCAGAGGGGCGAGCCGAGTCCCACCACCGGCTGGCAAGGCGTCCCGGCTTTTGTGCAGTGCGAGCTGGGCGCACCGCTGCTGTCGCAGCCAGATGCGGCCGCTGCGGGCTGGCGCCTGCGCGGCGAGGTGCGCCCGCGCTTGTGCAACCACGTTCGCCTCGGTGGAGCCTGCCAGCGCCGAGCCCGCAAGCGCTGCACGCAGGCCGCGAAGCCGAGGAAGGAGAGCATGGCCAACGACGACGGGTATCACTGGCGCAAGTGAGTGTGCTGCCCGGCGATCTGAGGCGCGCCGCCCGCCCGAGCTGTGCCGCACTGACGGGGGCGGTGGAGGTCAGGTATGGCGAGAAGCTGGTGAAGGGCAGCCCGTACCCTCGCAGCTACTACAAGTGCAGCCAGCAGGGCTGCCAGGTGAAGAAGATCGTGGAGCGGAACCCTGTCACAGGGCGCATCTCCTGTGTGAGCAGCAAGGTGCTTGCGCCCGCCCGGCGGCGCCCGACGAGCACAGCAAGTGCCTGGCTGTCAACTGGGTGTGTGCACCTGGAGCAGGGGACGCACAGCCATGCAAAGCCAGGAGCGGGCCGGGGGCCAGGCGCCGGCACAGTGAGGCTGCACGCGCGGGCGGGAAAGGCGACAGGGCGCGTGCGTAACACACATGCGCTGTCGTCTGCTGCGGCGGTGACTCTTGAGGGCAGCCTGTACAACCACCACGCTCCGCGGCAACCATGTGCTGTCGCCGACACCCGCCTGGCATTCGCAGGGCGGCGGAGGGCTGAGCCCCCAGGCGCCGAGGGCGCTGTGCGGAGCAGAGAGGGAGGCGCAGCTGCCTGTGTCATCATGCAGGATGCTGTGCAAAGAGGCAGGCGCGTGCTGGCAAGCTAAGAAGACTCAGTGGCCTTGCGCGCGTGCAACGCTCCTCGCTGGGTGGTGTGCGAGCGCTTCTAGGTCAGGCCGTGCGCTGCAGAGCGCTGAGGCCAAGCTGCCGGCCCCGCAGGTGATCCTTTTGAGGAGGGCGAGCTGTATGTCGAGGCGTTTGAGCTACCCGCGCTGCAGCTTCGCGCTGAGCCCTCGACCACCGCGCTTGCAGCAGCGCAGGCAGCGCGCGCATCAAAGGCTGCGGACGCGCGGCGCCTGGGAAAGGTCCAGCGGCACATGGCGCACGAAGAGCAGGCTCTCGGTCCGTCCCACACCGGCCCTCCTGCTGCTGCAGCACAGATGCGCCACACCTGCACGCCAAACCTACCGTGCCACCCGCGTGGCCGTGCTGGGTGCAGAGTCATTCCTGGTGATGGAGGAGCAGCGGGAGGCCCCTTGCGGCTGCATGGCAGACGGCGCCTACGCGCAGGAGCTGCAGTCGCCCACAAAGCAGGAAGTTGCAGAGATACTGGATGCAGATCTCAGCCCCCGGAGCAGGCAGGCTGACGGAGCCGGCGCGCACGAGGACAGGCGCATGGTCGAAACGGAGACGATGCGCGACACACTCGACGACGGCTACCGGCGCGCCCCGCCAGCGTGGTCTCCACGCCCTCGGAAGGCCTCACATGCGCATGGCGCGCGTGGGGCAGGCAGCTGAAGCGGTGGCAGCGACCGGCGCGGCGCAGGTGGCGAAAGTATGGTCAGAAGATCGTGAAGGGCAACCCGCACCCGCGCAGCTACTACAAATGCACATACAAGGACTGCTCCGTGCGCAAGCACGTGGAGCGCTCTGCGACGGACGCGAGCCTGCTGGTCACCACGTACGAGGGGGAGCACAATCATGCGGCGCCGTCGACCTCCCAGCCGCCGGCCGTCGGCCGGCGCGGCCTGATGGTGCGCAGCGCTGCTCCCCGTCATGCATCGGCTGCAAGCGGCCTGCAGCCGCCTGCCATGCCGCACGGACCCCGAGGTGTGGGGGCGGGCACCTGTGGCAGGAGGATGCGCCGCCGGCCAGAAGCACCATACCCACGCGCAGGCAGGCCGCTGCAGCAGAGCAGAGGCGCTCAGCGGCCTCCAGCCCCGCCGTCCCGCCTGGCAGAGTGCGAGGGGGCAGCGGATCCGTGTCGGGCACCCGCGCGGCGCTGCCGGAGCGGGGTGTGGACCACTTGGCAGAGGCCATGCTGGCCCTGCATGCGCTGGCGGCAGTCGCCGTCGTGGCGACGCCAGCGCAGCACTGCGCGGACCCAATGGATGAGCAGCAGGGCGCGCTGCTGCAGCTGGACCGCGGCTTGATCCCGGACGGTTGGGCCGCAGCGGGGCTGCCGGGCGCGCACGCGGTGAGCGCCGGCGTCGTGCTCTTTCGCAACCGCCCGACGTGCCAGTCATCCATCTCTAAACCTCATTGCACCCAGAGCGGCGCACTGGCGGCTGCCGAGCACCAGGCAGATGCCGCCAGGCGTCAGGCTGGAGGCGCGCCGCCTGCGGCCACCAGCGGCTGGGGCGCGATGCCCGCAAACACGTTTGCGCCGTGCCAGGCTGCCGACCCGCTTGCCGCTGCGTTTGCAGAGCTGCCGCACAGCTGCAGCGCCGCGGAGCGGCTACCCATGGTGCGCAGCCTGGGGTCGGTCTGACAGGCACAAAGCTGTTGCTGTTGCATGCGCGACGCCTGCGGGCACGCGCGCAGGTGGAGCTAGCGGAGCACAGTAACAAGGGCGCCAACACGACCCCCACGTCCCTAGCAGAGTGGGATGTGTCCGGCATGATAACGACGCCCCGGCAGACTCCGCGCAACACGTAACTGTAACAGCCAGCAACGCAGCGCCCCCCGCTCGAGCGTCGCCCGCGTGTGCCGGCCCACGTGCTGGACACAGGCGCCAAGCAGCACGCCCAGGCGCTACGCAAAGGAAGCCATGCCGCCGCCGCCTAGCGCCCAGCAGTGGAGTCCTCCGCACGCCTGATGCCCGCCCTGAGCCCCAGCACTGCGCACCGCACACGTCAGCGCTCCCCCAGGACGTGAGCAGGTGAGCAGCAGGGCGGTCCGCGCAGGCAAGCGCCGCGCACCTATGAACAGGTTGGTCACCGTCAGCAGGGACTCGGCCGAGCCGTGCAGGTAGTCGACGTTGGCGAGGATGCTGTTGTAGTGCGTCTTGGCGTATATGCCGGCCGGTATCGTGCCGAACACAAACACGAGCAGAAAGTAGAAGCCGAAGAGCGCCAGCGGCGGCGCCGCGCGCGAGCGGTGCAGGAAGTACAGGAAGGCGGAGTAGGGCACGATGCTGGCGGCAAACAGGTTTGCGGCCACGCTCTGCGCGTCCAGGTCCAGGCTCGTGCCCCACGCCGTGGAGAAGTCTGGCAGCGCGCGGCCGGCCTGGCGCGGCCGGGCGCGGCTGCTCGGCTGCCACAAAGCCTGGCGCCTTCCTGCTGCGTGCGCGCGCCGCGGCAGGCCGGCCGCGGGCTCTGGCCCGAGGCGCGCGCCCCGCGCCCAACCGCGGCTATCGCACCGCACGCCGCACAGGCACATGGTGGCACCTGCACGGGCTCCCACCTCCCGCGCTGGTGCCTCTGCCCTTCTCACGTTCAGACAGCCCCAGACCGACGCACTTCCTACCGGGCTGCTTGGCCCGCGTGCCACACTCGTACGCTCCATGCAGTGCTTCCAGGATCTAGCTAGCTGGCCGGGCGCCCCTGTCACGTATGGCGCCCCATTCATGGCATGTCTCCATTCCTTGGATAGAAACCATTGATCAGTGCTAACTGATAGACTGCAGCTGGCTAGGGCTGGAACATCCACTCGCCGATCGGCGAGCCAGTCCCTGTTCCTAGGACCGTGTGACAGGACCGCGGGGGAGGCGCCATGCTGCGCTCCTTAGGCCTGCTCGCGCGGCGCGGCCGGGCGCCCTGCACGCAGGCCCTGCGTAGCTTCGCGGACGCGCCCGCTGCCGCACAGAGCGCGCCTGCGAAGCTGCCGTCGGTGCAGACGCACGGCACGCACGGCCGGTATGCGCTGGCGCTCTACACGGCCGGGCAGAAGGCCGGCAAGCTGGACGCACTGGACCGGGACCTGGCGCAGGTGGGGCCGTACCCGCCCGTGGCCGTGCCGCGCGGCGCGGCGCCTGGGTGACGCTCTCCGGCCCCGCAGGTGTCCAAGCTGGCGATGGAGAGCGAGGAGTTTGCGCAGTTCCTGCGCGACCCTACGGTGCCGCTGAAGCAGAAGTCCACCGTGCTGCAGGAGGTACTGAGCAGCGTGAAGGTCAACGACCTGACCAAGAACTTCTTCAGTGCGCCCCCCCCACCCGCCTCCCCCGGAGCACCCCAGGGCGAGCACCGCGCATGCCTGCAGCGCTGGCTCCACTCCGTGTGCGCCCGCGGCAGTGGTGCTGGCGGAGAACAACCGCCTCAACCTCTTTGACAAAGTCGTGGACACTTTTGGCGAGCTGATGGCTGCGTCGCGCGGCCAAGTGTCATGCACGATCACGTCTGCCGAGGTGCGCAGCGGTGCGCGCGAGCTCTTGTCAATCGCCTGCCTGTCACCTAGAGCTCACTCGTGTGCGTGCGTGTGCCTGAGCAGCCGCTGGGAAAGAAGGACCTGGAGGACATCAAGACGGGCCTGAGTGCGCGCCCCGCTTGTGTCGGTGGTCACGCTTGCAGCCAAGCGGTGGTCGGCGTCCGCGCAACCTGACTCGGTGTGCCTTGCAGAGGGCATGCTGCAGAAGGGCGAGACTCTGCTCGTCCGGCAAAAGGTGCGCCGCGCTGCCGCCTCCTCACCGCGCTAATGTGCAGCAAGGCACTGTGCTTGCTGGAGCTGTGAGGTGGCGCGCGCCCCACAGGTGGAGCCGGAGATAGTCGGGGGCGTGATTGTGCAGCTGGCCGACAAGTACATCGACCTGTCAATCCGCACACGCGTGAAGAAGATCGAGCAGCTGATCCTGGAGACTGTCTAGGCCTGGCGTTGTTCAAGCGGCCGCGTTGCGGGTGCGGTGTGCGGGCTGCGCCGGCTGCTCGCAGCAGATGTGTCCTGTTACAAGCGAGCACCCTCGGTGTGCTGCAGTCCGGCCAGGATGTCATTCATTTCGTTCACAAGGCGCTGGTTTGCACGGTTGCGCGACACGTCCCGCAGCACCTCCTGCAGCAGGCCCCGCTTCTCCACGCCCAGCACGAGGGGCGCCCAGGCGCCCGCGCCAGGCGCGTGAGAGTCAGCAGCATAGCGCAGCGGCCCCAGCAGCTCGGCGAACACCTCCCGCAGCCTGCCCTCCTCCGCCGAGTCTGCGTCGCGCCGCAGTGCTCACATGCATGCACCATGCACTGCGCCCGGCAGCCAGACAGGCATGCGGTTGTCGGGCGGGGCAGCGTGACCATGCGCACCAGCCAGGTGGCGCACGTAGGTGAGCAGCCAGCGGCGGTACTCCTTCGGCGACTCCAGGGCCAGTGCGGCGGCGACGTTGGACTCCAGGTGCGCGCGCGTGTCAGCAGCCCACGACGCAGAGGCCGCAGCCGCGAGCCGGGCGGCCGGGTCTGCAGGGCGGACCGTCGCGGCCTGCGCCTGCAGCCTGTCAAGGTCCCCTGCGCAGAGCGGGATGCGCGTCAGATGCAGATGCGCTCGCGGCGGCCTGTAGAAGCAGCGTCCAAGCCTCTGCCGCACCCGGCAGGTGCGCGGGCAGGGCCGACGCATACGCCGATTGCGCCTGCGTGTCATCCGCCACTCTGAGCCAGCCCCGCAGGCCCACATGCAGCACGTACGCGCTGCCGTCTGAGAGTATAGCTACCGGGAGCCCCGCGCTCGACGTCCGCACAGCCACCACTGCGCGACCAGCCAGCAGCCCGCTCAGCCTCCTGTCGTCGCGTGTGCGGGCACGAGCGGGGCGGGCACCACAGTTCAGCAGCACGCGCGCGCACCCTCGACACAGCCGGCCGGACCGCTGAGCAGCGGCAGGATGGATGCCTCCACCTCCACGGCCTGCTTCTGCAGGTCCCACAGGCGCAGGGCGCCGTCGACGGTGACCACCAGCAGCCGCCACCCGCCATCTGTGGCCATGAAGGCCGCGCAGGCGCCCAGGTGCAGGGCCGGCAGCAGCAGCCGCCCGGCTGGAGAGACCACCTGCGTGCGCGCAGGCAGGCTGGTGCGCGGGCGTGCCATGCTGGCAATGCCTGTGCGCCAGCAGCAGCGGGCGGCTGACCTGTACGGTGCCGTCGGCCAGCGCAGCGGCCGCAAAGCAGCTGCTGCCGCACAGCAGGGCAACCCGCCCCCGCAGCGGGACCTCCCACAGGCGGTCTGCTCCGCTCGTGCATGCGAGCAGCGACGGCGCCCGGTCTCCGGCGTCCTCCGCTGCATTCACGGCCTCCAGGCTGCGCACCGCGCCGGCCTCCCTGAGCCCGAGGTCGTCCCGCTGCAGCTGCACCGCCAGGCGGCGGGCTGCGGGCGGCTGCTTCAGCTGCGCTGCGTGCTGACTCGGCGGCGCGGCGGCGCCTAGCTGAGCGTCGCCCGGCGCAGGGTCGCCACAGGGCGCGGCGCTCGGCCCGGGCCACGCGCCGCCGGCACCTGTGGCGCCCCTCCCGGCGTTGCCCCGCTGGGCGGCTGCCGCGGGCACGCGCGGCGCCCCGCCGGCGGCCGCGCCAACAGCAGCGGGCGGCCCAGGCTCAGCATGTGGCCGCGGCCCCGCGCGAGCCTCACCACCGGCAGCCTGTGGCGTCCGTGCCGGCGCATGCGCGCCGCCCGCCCGGGCGTCGGCGGCACCGCGAGGCAGGCGCTGCGCATCGGCGTCGCTGGTGGGGGCAGGCGCAATGCGCGCGGCCAGCACGTCAGCCGCCAGAGGCGCCGAGTTTGGAGCCGCAGGCGGTGCGGCGTCTGCGGCGCCGGCAGCGCAGGCGTCCGCTTCGAGCTGCAGCTGCGCCGCGCTCTCCGCGAGCAGGGCGCTGCGCTTGCGCGCGTCGCCGTACAGCTCGCGCAGGTGAGCCTCGACGGCGCCCTGCGGCACGCGCGCGTGTCAGCCGCGCCCCGCGCCTGTCCCGCCTGGCAGGTGCGTGTGCGCGCGCGCGCCGCGCCTGCGACATCGCGGCCCCAAGCTCGTGCGGCTCAAACTGCAGCACGCCGATCGTGCCGTCCGTGGAGCAGGCCAGCAGCGTGTAGCCGTCCGGGGTCCAGGCCAGGTCCACCACGCTCTGCTTGAACATGCGGCTGGCCACGACCAGCGGCCGCTGCGCATTGCTCAGCCACACCGTCACCTTGCTGTCTTGGCTGCCCAGCGCCATGCAAGTTACCGGGCGCGCGTCGGCCCGCGCCGCCTGCGGCGCGCGGCCCCGGTGAGCCGCCGCGACGCCGGCAGGAAGTGCACGCAGCGCCTCACGGGAGCGCTACCTGCCCGTCGCAGCCCAGCGGCTGCAGCAGGCGCGGGTTGAAGTGTGCGGCCACCACTGCGGCCGTGTGGCCGACCAGCGAGTAGGGCGCCTTCCACGTCCCGCGCTCCAGCAGCGGCGCGGTGTGGCAGGGCGGCTGCAGCGCGTTGACGGCCAGCAGGTGCTGGCCGTCGGGCGCCCAGTCCAGGCGCAGCGAGAAGGTCGTGCTGACGAAGCCCTCGGCGAACGGCTCCGCCGTGCGCGCGAGCGGCGACCAGTCCTCGCAGCGCCACACGCGCACGCTGCGGTCGTCCGACTGGCTGGCCAGGAAGGTGCCGATGGGGTCCCAGGCGACGCCCTTGACATAGCTCTCGTGCCCGGCAAGCGTGCGCACGCGGTGGCCGCTGGCAGCGTCCCAGACGATCACGCTGTTGTCCAGGCTGGCTGACGCCAGCAGGCCGCCGCTGGGCGACCACGCCAGGTCGGTGACGTTGTTGTGGTGCCCGCGCAGCGCCGCGCTGGGCTTCCAGTTCTCCACGCTGGGCGCGTCTGTGCTGCCGAATGCCGCGCTGCCCGTCCCCTCCCGCAGCTCGTACACGCAGACCAGCTTGTCGTCGGAGCCCGATGCCAGCTGTCGTCCTCCACGCGAGAAGCGCACGACGTTGACGGGCGCATGGTGATCAGTCAGCGTCGCCAGCAGGCGCGTGCCCTCTGCGTCGGCGTCGAAGCGGGCGTCCAGCAGCGGCAGCAGGCTCCAGAGCTTGACCTTGTGGTCTGACCCCGCAGTCGCAAAGCGCGTGCCGCCGGGGTGCACGTCAATGGAGTAGATGGGCCCACTGTGGGCAACCCAGTCGGGCTTCTGCACCAGCATCACCGTAGCTTGCGCTGACAAAGTACTGTGGAGATGCAAGCCTGACTGGGCGATGGTCAGGTGGTTTCACAAGCCCCTGCATGCTCAAGGAGCACTGCAATGGGGATGCATGCATGTCATGATGGGAGGGTCTCTCTGACTCCATCGACTAAATGCAGTCTCACACGCCTCATCGCATATCACACAGATCAGCAGACTGTGCCCTTCATCTGCGCCTTTCTGGCATGGGAGAGAAGCACCAGCTGAGGCATCCAGGGGCACTGCCATGCTTGTCGATGTGCGTTCAGCAACGAGCAGGCATGCGCGAGAACCGCCCGACCCAGCATGTTCTGAATGAAGCTTGTGTCTCGGCCATGAGCCTGCTAGCTAGCCCGCATGCAGGGCACAGGTGCGCGCATGCTAGGCAGCGCCCACAGCGGTGCTGTACGTAAGCTGTTTGGACAGGTCAAACATGTACTTGACATTCTCCTCCGGCGTGCCCACTGTTACGCCGTAGCCGAGGTTCAGTATGTGGCCTCTCTGGCCCGCCTTGGCCACGCAGTCGTCCACCGCCGCCCTGATGGCGTCCTGGTCTGCAAAGAGGACCATCGGGTCGACGTTGCCCTGGGCGCCCATGCCCCGGCTTCAGTTGGCCCAACTTGCAGGACCTGTGCCCCTGTGGGGTGCGGCAGCACGCTTTTGCACCTGCACACTCTGGCTCGGCTGCAGGCGCGCTCGCGCGTCGGCCATGTCCACTGTCCAGTCCAGGCCGACCACATCCACCCCGGTCGCCCCCAGGCGCTCCACCAGGCCGCCGCTGCCCATGGCGTACAGCGTCAGCGGCACATGCGGACGCTCCGCCTTTGCCTTGCTCACGATGCGCGAGATGTACGGCCGCGACCAGCGGTCCCACAGCTGCGCGGGGCACAGGGGTGAGTCGCAGTCGACGGCCCGCCCAAAGTAGCCAGCCGGTCGAGTGCGCACGTGCGGGGGCAGGTGGCTGCCCCAGGAATCGAACATCTGGATCGCCTGAGCGCCCGAGTCGATCTGGTATATCACGTACGTGGCTATAGCCTCTGCCAGGTGTGAAAGCAGGGCGTCCAGCACGTCAGGAGCCTGGTACGCCATGGACTTGATGGTCTTGTACAGGCTCGAGCCGCTGCCCTCCACAACGTATGTGGCCAGCGTCCAGGGGCAGCCCACAAAGCCGATCACAGCCGCCTGCAGCCATGCTGGCCTTCAGCCAGGTTGCCAAGCGCTCGCCAAACAAGCTCAGGGCGCCAGGCGCACCTGACCGCTGACCTCCTGACGCAGGAGTGAGAGCGACTCGCCCACAAAGGTCAGCTGGTCCAGGTCCACCTCGTGCAGCCTGCCCACCTGCGCAAGGTCTCCAGGTCAGCGGCGTCGGATCGTGCCGGCTGAGCGCCATGCAAAGGCGCGCCACAAGGAACCTCACCTGCTCCAAGCTCCGCACGGGCTCCTCGATCAGCGGCCCCTTCGTGTCGTCTATGTCAAAGGGCACGCCCACGGCCGCGAGCGGCGTGAGGATGTCACTGGGCGGGTGCTCCAGAGCGTGCGTCAGCGCCGGGTCCTGCCAACCACAGACGGTGAACAGGCGGGGAAGCCACCACAGAACGCAGGGCAACTCACCTGAACAAGATGACACCGTCGGGCCTGAAGGAGCGCCAGGGCTGCAAGCTTATCTCCACTATCAGGTCAGTTGTTTCCGACCTGCGCGCCGGCAGGTCTCAGCAGTGCCCCAGCAAAACAGCCGCAGCATCCAAGGCACTGGCGCTCGCCTTCTACGAAAAGATGGGTGCCTGTCCGCGAGGTCCCTGTAGGCCTGCACGGCAGCAACACCATGGAGGCACGGCTTGGAAGTCAGTGTGCACACAACGCAGGCTGCAACACGATAGGGCCAGTGCGAGCCTTCTGATAACGCCCAGCCTGCCGCATCATCCTGCAGGCAGCTTGCTCAGTCTTTGCTCCTGTGGCTGCAGTGACAAACTGGAACAGCAATTCAGGCTTCACCCACCAGCACGGAGGCCTTTCGACCGCTTCGCCGCGCGCCGCGCGAAGCAGCAGAGGCTCTGTACGACAGCGCAGTTCCCTGAGTTCTCAGAACAGCGCTGCTTCACTGACTGCTCACGCAAGCAAGGGGGGGCCTCAGACCTGCCACCGCTGACGCATGCAACCGGCACGCGCTGCGGCTGCGCAAGTGTTCCCTCCCCAAGCATGTCCAGCCGTGATGGTGCACAGAGCTTCCGATGCTGCCCCACATTGCTCGGCACCGTGCACTGGCTGCGCCTCGAGGTTGCGATGTCTCACCTCGTGCCACACCCTCGCCTGGCCCTCGATCCATCGTATTTTGTTTTGACAGCCTCGTCTAAAGATCGCACAGTGCAATGGCATTGACCAACCACTCGCTGCACACCAATGCGTGTTGCGCAGTGGACGCAGACAGCAAAGTTGGCCCTGCTGACAAACACACCCATTGGCGTGCGTGGACAGCCAACGGCCTGTCACACGCCTGAGCCTGGTATTCGGAGCCTGTCTATTTTGCAAGCGCCTGACGCAACAGGGCGGCTGTGCTGAGGAAGCCAGAGTCCGCTTGTGCCCCGCCGAGTCTGACCCCTTCTCCATACTTGCGGGAAGATGTGCGTGTATCGCTCTACACAGCAGGCCCCAACGAGCATATCAGTTGACAGATCAAGGGCCCAGCGAGCGGCTCAAGGCCAGTGCGCAGTAGGCCCCAAAGACTGCACTTTTCAACCATTGTCAGTGGGTCATGGGCGGCATGGCAAGGCACGCAGGGCTGAAGTGCTGCAAGCACCACACGCAAGGCAGGATATGGCTATTGCGGCCGCAACAAGACAGCAGATTGCTGCGCTGAGCGTGTCTGCCAGTGCTCCACCCAGGGCGCTCGCGGAAACAAACACCACCTGCCCGGCCACTCCGGCTGCCCGCGCGCCAATCGCGCACTTATTACCAAGAGGCTGCACCATGCTTGCCCAGCACCCGGACACCCGCGCAATGACAATGGAACGCTGCACTCTTGCGTGCCTAGCATTTGCTGAGCCCAGCTTCGACTGACTTGATCTGCAGTGCGCAGCCCTGCTCCAGGGCTGCGTCCGTAAACAGCCAGTTTGAACGCCTTGGTAGCGCAGCATTGTCTGTACATGCCGAAGCCTCATGCTACTGGAAAGTGCATGTTGTACGTGTCACGTAGCACCCGGCTCGACACGACAAACCAAGTTGCTGTCCCAGGTCAAGGGGCGAGGGAACACGAGAGGCGCATGTCCGTAGTACAGGCTGTGCGATGAGTCGGGCATTGTACCGCGGCAAGGCAGATGACAACATGGCTGCTCCCAGGCAGAGCTAGGTGGTGCACGGCAGCAGCGCAACAGCAGAGGCTTCATGTCAGGCGGGCCAAGTTGGGGTTGGATGCAGAAGTGGTGCGAACTGGTGGGTGGAAACCAACGCTAGTGGCTGCTTGCCTTGTGTGATGTAGACGCAGAGATAGTTGTTGGTTCTTGCACAGCGTAGGCATGGTTCTTGCACAGCGGAGTTGACGAGAGCCGAGGAGAAGTGTGGCAGGGCTGCGGCGCGCAGTGCAAGAGGACGTGCCCTGCTCAGCAAGCACGTGGACCTGCACTGGCACCGCACCTAGGTGAGCCACCCACTAGGGCGCAGGTGATGCAAAAGATACGATGATATCATCGCACTCTGCAGATTGCCACGCCTGTGCGATCCCGCGTCTTTGTCAATCGTGATGCAGGTGCAGGAGTAGAAAGACCGAGCACGGTGAACGACTTCACTTGCAGCATGAAGGAGCCCGCCTCATTCTTGATTGCACGCCGTGTGAGGCACGGTGAGGGACGAGTACTCTGGATTGAAATGCGCACAGTCCTGACAGAGGCGAGTGAGCGTGCTACATTGCAGAACAGTCGTCCATGTACGCGTGGTTGGCGCACGTGGGTGGCAAGATTGGAGATGCCGGATGCCAGCGTGCGCTGGATGGGCTACGTGTATTCTCGAGGAGGCTGGCGACGATGGCGCTAAGCGCCTGCATTGCTGCTGTCCGCATACGTTACCGACATGCTGACAACCCGTGGGCCTCGGTCTGCCCGCCTGCCTGGGCTGCCTCTTAGAGAGACCGGACCAGGTAGGGCCGACGCCGTAAACTGCGCACGGAAATGAAGTCAAGGACTAGGGAAGAGCTTTCCGCCCGCATTCCCACCCACCCACAAATCAAGAAGCCCGACTGTCCGACTGACGCATGCGTCAGAAGCGATAGCCGCTCAGTAAGACTCGAGTAGCCCTACGGTCACAGCTGCGCAGCTGCTGTCCAATTTGTCCAAGCGCGTGCGCAGGATAGGGTGCGGTACCACTGCCTCACCTCCACAAGCGACCCGGATGCTAGTAATAGTGATTTGCACTGCCGCATGGACAGAAAACCCTCCAGGCCGCGCTCGTAGGTAGTCACCTGTGCTTGTGGTCCCGCCTGACTGGTAGGCGGCGGTGTGACAGGCATGTTGTGGCTGACACCCGTCTGCAGGTGCCCGAAGAGGTGCTCTGGCGGGTCCTGCATGACGATCGCGCTGCTATCAACTTCAAAATGGCATGTGCGCTTTTGCTTCTGCGCGGTGTTGGACACTAGGAGTGCATCAGCGAGCGCACCGTTGAACGTCTGCGCACTCGCACTCAAAGTGCCCAGTGCTAAGGTCAACACTATTCGTGAGGCGCAGATATTCGTGAGGCGCAGATATTCGTGAGGCGCAGATGGGCCACCGCAGCGGCAGCCGCTGCAACCTCTGCAACAGCGCCCATTGTGGGAATTGAACATGCATGTTTGCCATGCAGGCCACTGCTGGTGAGTGAGGGCACAGTGGGTGCTGGACCTTAACAAGTGCGTCGCGTCACTTCACTACGCGAACGTGCAGCGCAGTGCAGTGCGCAACCACGCTAGGACATGACAAAAAACAGGTGGTCTAATTATTTTTTGGCCCAACTCCCCACTAGCGTTGGTTTCCACCCACGTGTGATGGATGAGATCGAGCTGTACCTTTGGCCAAACATATGTGCAGGGCGCCACACGGCATAAGCTCAGGTGCTGGGTTCAAATCATTGAACTATTGGTGGGTGGAAACCAACGCTAGTGGGGAATAAGGCCAACGTGTCGGATTCGTTGGAGCACAGCCTCCATAAGGGCAACATGTGCTCTTTATTGTGTGTGCCAGCTGCCTGCAAGGCAGGCCTCTGCTGCTGTGCCGCGGCGTCCCTGCCTCTCTCAGTGGAATGAGCTCTGACTGTGGAATGAGGTGATAGAATGCGGCTGCATACCACTTAAGTCTCGCGAGCCATCCAAATCAAGCCTGTGGGTGCTCGGCTGGGGTTATCAACACGTAATTGCCAGACCGGCTTCTGTATTTTTTACCGCCTGCTCCCGCTGTGGATGCACAGGGCTTAGGGGTGAGGTCTGCCGGCTAGCGCGGGCGGCCTGTGGTCCGTGTGTCTGCTGCACTGGTGTTGGCCCACTTCTAATCTACAAATCTCGCATTACGGCCGCGCCATCTCACGCCGCCGTGCCCTGGGGCGCGGTCGTAGCTGACCTACGCCGCCATTGTGGACACGGACGACCTGACCCTGCCTGTGGGGCCTCCGCCGCCTGCCACTTTGTGCACGCCCCAGTGCCCGACCCTCGCCATCATCCAGGGCGTTGGTGTGCGGGCAGTGGCGCTTCCTGCAGAGCAGGCAGCGCAGGTGCCCCGCAACCGGGAGGTCGTAGCCGGTCACCAGGCCCCACGAGCTGTCAGCCAGCCTGACTGCCAGCACGGGCTCGCCGCACACACTAATGCAGACAGTCAGCACGCCGTCTTCGCTGACTTCGGGCGCTTCCGGCGCCCCAGCAACATCAGGGTGCAGGAGGCCGTCGAGCACGTTGCGCTTGCAGCGCTGCCACAGGGTACCCAGCTCCAGGGCACCGCATAGAGCTGTCGCACACGCGCACGGCTGAAGGTCGCCCGTTACCTCGCTGAATCTCCGGTCCAGGTCCTGGTGCGCCCGGCGCAAAGGTCACAGACGCATTTTTCGCAGCAAAGGCGTTGCACAACCTTGTTGGCTGAGGGCGCAGGGAGGCCAATGCTTGCATCGCGCCTGGTTGTCGAAGAGGGCCTCCGCAACGCTGTCATGGCAGCTGCACCAGCTGACCAGCCGATGCTTGCTGCCAGCGCGAAGTGCCCGCAGGTGCACGATGCTGAAGCGCAGTCTGCTCAGCGTACGCCACCTCTCCTCGTAGTGCGGCACACACCACACGCCCTGTCTGGAGCATGCGCAAGTGTGTGTCAGCGTGGTGCAATTCGTCAGGTAGGTCACTTCACACGGCACCCACAGCAGCAGACAGTCAAGCACAGATCGGCGGAGGCACGGCAGGCACACCTGTCTCCAGTGTAGACAAGCGGGCAGTGCGCATGGTCTCCCAGGAGGTTGACGTGGTCGTTGGCCGCAGACCAGGCGCTCGGCTCTTGGTGCCAGACCCAGAGCTTGCCACAGTCCGCCGGGGGACCGCGCGGTTGCGGGTCAGGCTGTGCCGCGGCGTTGGCTGCTTCTGGGCTTGGCGGCTCAGCATCACCGTCTCGATCGTGGACAGGGTCATGGAAGGTCACCCGCGTTGTGGCGCTGCCATCTGGGTGAACCAGCGTACCACGCACCACCTGAAGGAACGGAAAGCATGTCTCTTCCTGTGAAAAGTCTGCTTCAGTCCTTGGTCTGCGGCCGGGCGGGCGCCCTCTCTTTCTCTGTTGCGTGGGCTGCTCTACAGGAGGCATTGTGGGTGGAAACCAACGCTAGTGGCTGTACAGGCCACCCACCCACAACTGAATGAATGAATGATTGAACTGTTGACAGTTCTTTGGACATCAGCCAACTTGCTGTTTGAATTGCAACCGTGTATGAGCCAACTTTGGCTCCCTACGGACGCAGCCCTTGAGCATGGGCTACGCGTTGCAGATGCGCAACCCTGCAATGCGTAGCCCTGCTGCTTGCACAACGCGTAGCCTCAACAGACTCGGCCGTAAGCGGCCAAGTTGGCTGACACACGGTTTGTAACTAGGAGAGTCCCAGTTTGGGGGGTGTCTTTAGGGGGGTGTGCTGTGAGGTGATGTGATGTGGGGAGAGCCAGTCAGAGATGAGGCAAAGTGCAGCAAGAGAAGCGCAAGGTGCGCGTACAGGGAATTACCAAGCAGAACAGAGCGAACAAACAGAAAGAAATTAAAACTAAACACAGAGAGCTGGGCAGGGAAAGGGTGGTGGAAGATCGTGTGGGAGGCGCACAGTGCAGAACAGGGATACACCACCACAGAACAGAAAAAGAACAGGGCAAAAACACAGGACTGCGCATGACACCGTAGCTTACTGAAACAGGTCCTGCAACATAACCGTTCCTGCGCGCGCGAGGCAGGGTCAGTGCCTGACACGCAGAACGCAGGCCTTCCTCCGACACTGACACAGCGCGAGCACCGCACCAGGTGTGTGCGCCCAGTTTTGTGCAATGCAGCGAGGCCCGTGGCGTTGTCTGTGCGCTGTCGTGTCCGCTGGCGCGGCTCCTCCTGGGTGAGGGCTAGGCGCTTGCCTGGCATCCTTCACCTGCAGGCACAGAGCGGATGTGAGAAGCAGAACGCCAGCGGGCCATTGGTGTACAAAGCCATGCGGACAGACCTGTGAGCCGTGCAGTCTCTGCGCAAGCCGGAGCATGGCAGGGTGAGATCTGTCGATAGCAGGGGCTCACCCGGCACGTAGCAGACGTGACAGACAGGTAACGGTTGCTGTAAACACCTGCGCAGAAAAGCAGGTGTGAGGAACGGAGCATTAATATTGTGAGGAGCGCCATATAACAACATGGCCATGCAGCCACGCACCCGCGCGTCGTTGCGCCACTGCCGCCGTGGCGCTGTGCGCCAGGCGCCCGTAGGAGGGCGCACTCCGCAAGGCCAATTGCAGAGAAGCTGACGACGGACGTGCCAAACCGGTTCATCACCGTCCTGCGTGCATAGAGCCGTTTGTGAGGAGCATGACGCCGGCGAGCCAGGCCTGGTGCAGAGAACGGTGCGGACGGACCTGTGAGCCATGCTGGGCTGTCATTGCGCAAGCAAGGGCAGACGGACGGCTCCTGCGTCGGCGCACAGCAGGGTAAGATCCGTTGTTAGCAGGAATCCAGGAGCCCTTTTTAACCGGCTCTCACCTGGCACACAGCAGACGTGACGGCCAGGTAGCAGCGGTTGCCGTGACCGTCACCTGCGCAAAGAGGGGGCGTGAGGATCAAAGCGTGAGAGGAGTGAGTATCTGCTGTTAACACCATGGCCGTGCAGCCGCGCACCGGCTCGCGGCGAGCTGTAACAGCCGCGGACGGGTGGCTTCGCTCGGCAGCGCGACGGGTGTCAGCCAAGCCTCTGATAAAGCGAGATAGTGACCCAGAAAGAAAAACAGCAGAAACACCAGCAAGAAGCCCTGGAAAAACCTGGGGGGCTGTGTGCCGAAAACAATTCACCACAGCGGCTGGCCTGTCTCCGGAGAGCTGTGCGTTGTACAGATGGTGAAGGTGACCGTTCAGAACACACTCATAAATTTGCGCGGCCTGCGGCCGCGGCAACAGCGAGAAACAAAAAACCACAGCCATGGACAACTCGCCGCAGCGGCTGGTCTGTGTCCGGAGAGCTGTGCGTGCTACAGGAGGTAGGGGTGACCGTGTAGAACACAACAGAAGAGCCACGCGGCCTGCGGCCGCAGCAATATCGCGCAAAGGCAACAAAACGCAAAACCTACGCCTTGCAAAACTCGCCGCAGCGGCCCTTCCGCCTCCGGAAAGCTGTGCGTGCTACAGGAGCTGCAAGCCACTGTCCAGAACACAACAGAAAATTCGCGCGGCCTGCGGCCGCGGCAACAGCGAGAAACAGCCAAAAAAGAGCAAAAGCCCTAGTAAGTGGCCAAGTGAGGCTCCAATACAAGGTTTTAATAATTCATTCATACATTCAGAAGCTTACGGGCAAAGAGGTTGCTGCTACTGGCCCCCACATCCCTGCAAAACCTGACCATGCCCTGTTGCAAGAGCCTGCGTTGGCTTGAGCAGGCGCAGCTGGGTAACATACGGACGTCACTCATGCGTACACTGACAGCATCTGAGAGCCTGTCTTTTGTGGGCTTCCTGCAGCAGCGAAAGGGATCATACCTGACAAGTCGTCAGCAAAGTAAGCAACGATGACACCCACACACGTACACCTCGCGCAGCGCGATAGCAGGCAAGCGTTCACACGAGAAACAGATTCCCCGCACAGCGCACGGAAAGCTCTTACTTCACTCGCACACCAGTTCACCCACCACCCACTGCGGTGGTGGGAAAAAAGTTCTTGGAATCCGAGGACAGAGAAATGCTACTTCGGCATGCCTGCTTTCAGGTTCTGCTGTGTTGGTGTAGTTGCTGCACCATCCTAAAGAGCTCACGTCGTGACCTGCCTTGCTGGTCTTGTGGTCCATAGTTTATCACAGCCATGGGTTTACACTCACTTTCCACTCCTCTGGCTACGGCTGCACGCCCCTATGGCCCTATTGACTCTCCGTCCTCCCGCATAGGAAGCAGCCACTAGAATACAACGGATGGAGTCCTGCGGGCTATGCGCACGCAGTCACAGCAAGGGGGAGAGCCGCGGGTGAATATACGACCAGCCCTTGCATGCCAAAAACAGCCTGGCATGAGCCATGATAAGGAACAACAAAACGCAAGGGGCGCACGTCTGTAGCCTGGTGGTGCCATGGTTTGCAACATTACGCGTCGGCGGGTTACGGCAAAGCTGCAAGTGGTCTGCCAGCAAGGCTGCAGAAGTAGATGCAGAACACCGGCACGACAAGCACCTTGCTAGTGTTGTCCACCTTATTTCGTCCAACGAGGAAGGCATTGTGTGGGCATCGGCCGCCTTGACCGCCGCAGCCATCACCGTTGTGTGGCACATCAAGCAATGCTGACAACAACTCCGACCCGTGATCTACCGTTGAGCACACCAACGACAAGACCTCTGTGCAGGGGGTTGCAAGGGCACTTTCGCCTCCACAGACAGTTCCTTCACCACCCTTGCTCGGCTTGCTGCTATTTGCTCCGTCCTGCTCTCCGCACTCCTTTCCGTGCTCCACCCTAGGTGGAGCAGTGCTCACATGGCATCATAGACTATGGTTATAAGTCATCCAGGCCACCCGGGCCTGCGGAGTGGTCACAAGCATCTTCTGTCTGCATCACACTTCCCTTTGATTAGCTACACGGCCTACACGGCCTTGCAGACAGCAACCTTGCCTTGGGGTCGCACATGCACATGGACGCCGAGCTGCAGCACTTCAACGTGGATGTGTACAACGGACCGTGACAATACTGACCGACTGCCTGGGGTGTCGTGCCCGAGGACCTGCTGCACACCGGTAATGCTGTGCTGATGGGCCGTCGCACGCAGCAGAGGCGGTTGTGGCTGTGAAGAGGCGCATGTTGGTGCTGCACGATAGTGCGCTGTGTCCACCGTCTTGGCTGTGCAGGGGCGCACAACGGAATGTCTTCAACGGGTACAGTAGCGTTGCGCACGTCTGCGTTTTGGTACTTGCACTCATATGTGAGGGACTCGCTGCGCGAGGCTAAGCTGCGCTAATGGAGCCAGAACAGGATCGATACGTCCGGTGGTCTTGAAAGCATCTGAAGCGAAGTTTTTGCCTTCCGGGGCGAGTATTGCTAATGAAAGACACATTCAGCAGTTTCCACCCACGGCCAACTGAGAGAGCTTGAAGGAGCCGGAAGCCTTGAGCTCCAGGCTCTTTCATCTGGTCGGCTAAATGCTGGGCACCAGTACACGCTGCGGGTGGAGTGGGACGAAACTAAGCGACTCGAAAAGCGCGAGGGATGGCAGGCGCCTGAGCGCCACATGACAGAGGGTGATTTTTTAGAACCGCACACGATGGCCATTTCAGGCCCAATAGTCGCTCAGCAGCCAACTGGAGGCTTGTGCTGGTTTCCTGGGGTGTCCAGGCTGCCTCTAGTGGCAGAAGTCAGCTTCATGCCTCACATTGATGATCAGACCGGACTGTAGCCGCACTGCGGGGCCTGCCCGACCCGCAGTTGCTATTATGGACCACTCCAAGCTCTTGAGCAGCCGCTAATTCCCTGTGCACCACCGCCCGGGGACTTAGCAAGTCGACGCGCAGCACAGGAGGCACTTACAGGTTGCTGCAAGTGCGGCACCAGTGCCTTGTGGTTAATATTTGCGCTGGTCTTGCTGCAAACTGGGATGACACCGAGATTGCCTGGGCCCTTTCTGGGGTGCAAGACCAGTTGCGCATGTGCAGCTGATGGCATGTGACGGGCCTGCCGGCGCTTCTTGCTGCAGCCAGCATTGCCTGTAATCTCGTTCCTGTGACCTCGCTGCGCAGGGTCGTGGTCCTCGGCGCGTCCGCGTGGGTGGTACCCAACGCTAGTGGGGAAAAGGGCCCATGTGTCGATTAGACACACGAGTATGCCTGGTTGATAGACGCGATCAGTGCACGGGATAGGGAGATCCTTGGAAATCAGAGTGCGCAGAACAACTCACCCTGCCATGCTGAAGGGCCCCAATCTGATGGCCTGCATGGCGCGGTGCAAACAAAGCTTTTACACGCAAACACGCCTCTGCATGTGGGCAAGTTTAAGGGGCCGAAACGCTGTCGTGAAGAAGATACTTTATGACTGCCGGATAAGCCTTCGTTTGCGTCTATCCAGAAACCGGAAAACCCCGTGTCTGGCAGCAGCGGGCGGGAATTTGTTCCACGATATCTGTGCCAGGTGAAGCTGCAGCACTGGAGCCAGACAATGTTAATATGTGCGCCGCTCATGACAGCGTGTGATGCGAGTTTGCTTGCTTGCCTTGTCACACGAGCGCACGTTGCTGGTGTTCAGCAGATAATGTGTGGTGCAGGCTGATGGCCTGGTGGAAGAGCCTGAGGCAGGGGGAGGACGTGAGCTTGAGGCTGTTTGACCTAGTCGGTGCTGCCGGGCGTGGTTGTGTGGAGTGGACAAAGAGAAGCGCAAGGCACTGCTGGTGACTGAGCGCCACACAACAACAGAGGGTGTGCTGAGCTTGCGTATTGTTGTTGCTGCCCACAGAGACTCAGGTGGCTGTGCCTGTAGGGCGGGCTGCGATAATGCAAGTGAGGAGTGCACAGAGGAAGGGCAGGCGGCCATGTGGGTCCTCCTGCATGAAAGGCACTATCAGATCATGGTGCCTAGCCAGCGCATTCAGCTGCTGAAAGTGCAGGGCATCCCGCAGCCCTTGTGCCACACGGAGTTTGTCGTGTGCTTTTTTGAATTAATGGCTCATTTGGCTCACCCGGCGACCGTTCACCGTTCATTGACAATTGCAATGTATACAATTGTTGCCTGGCAGTCCATTGGGCTCTGTGTTGTGCCTATGCATAGAGGCAGGTGCCTGCGCAGGAGGAAGCCACAGTGCCGAGTGGCACGGGTGGAGGCTTGAGGCATTTGCCAGCCAGGCCAGCGTAGTGGACCTCGCGTGCCAGGAGCCGAGTGGCACGGCTGACGTGATTACTCACGCAGATATGCCTGTTATTTGCTGCTGCATCATGCGTATCGGGATGCTGAGCTGGATCAGACGCCCTGCACAGGTAGGTGCCTATCTGTAGTGCAGTGCAGGTTGCTGTAGGGAGTGCGCTGCACTTGCAGCGCTTGATAAGGCAGGGCTGCCTGTCATTGTTGTGAATATGATGTGAGCTGCACCATGCATGCCTGGATACGGGGAGATTGGCTATGCACAACCAAGTTGGGCTGAGGTTGTGCAGGTGCTGTTGGGGTGGCGCACAAGAAAGAGGCTGAGTGCGGAGATGCATGGACGGAGCACGCGCAGCCGAAACGTGGAGGTGACTCGCTAACGTAGCGCCCTCCTGAGCTTGTGGTGATGTGTGCAGATAGTTGCATATATGGCTGTGTTGCTGTTGCAACGGAGGCAAGCTGTGCAGCGGGTTCTGCTACTCGCAGGCGGGCCGTGGCAAGAGCGCTGGTCCTGGTATGGTCTGTTTTGCTGCTGGTGGGGATAGAGCAGGCACGTTTGGCAGCACAAGCCGTGAATTGGATTGCCTACGGCAGGCGGCGTAGGCGTCAGGTCGTGGTTGCGCCGACCTGCGCCGCGCCGGCCGCCGCTGGATCGGAGTGCCGCCCAAGGCGTGGCAGTGTAAGGGCGAGCTGGAGGAGAACGCACGCGGCCAGGAGGAGACTGCTCGCTCGGCGCGAGATGGTGAGTGTTGTGCTGGTGTGGGGCATGGGGAGTGTGTAGCATGCGGACAATTGGGTGAGGAGGCGCAGCCTGTTGAGGACGAAAGGCTGTGAGTGTGACGTAGAGGCGGCGCTGCAGGAGGGCCAGCGCTTGGCAGCAGAGGAGCGGCGCGCCGCTTCTCGTGCAGACGACATTGCTCGGAAGGAGGGATGGATTGGGCATCGTCACGGCAGCTGTGAACAGGTCAAGCCTGCCGGCGCGAGCAATTCATGTGCTTACCATGTCCAAGTGGGCATGCAAGATGGTGGAGTCAAGTTGATGCTGGTACCGGGTGGCGTCATGGTGGTTGCAAGTGACTGGAACAAGGTTATCTGAGTGGTTAATAACATTACTGAGATGCACGTGTAGGTGCTGATGGCCGTCTGAGCCTGGACTACATACGAGTTGCAGGGATGTGCCATGGCATTTCATTGAAGAAGCAGGTCAACACTTCTTCCACAGTTGCCACGCGCAAGTCACAGTGCCGGGTGCGCCACATAAGGTCCGCAATGCCCCCCCTGTGAGCCCTATATTGCGGTTAAGCATGAGCAGGACACCCTTCCCTACAATTGACCGCGCAGAGGACGCGAAAGCGCCCATGCACTTGGTGCACATGGACCTGTGCAGGCCACTGCCCAAGCCGTCTGTGGGTGGCTGCATCTACATGGCGACATTCATCGACGATACTACAAGTTCTCGGTCATGACGACACTGCAGCGGTGGCCACACTGCGTCTCCATCATGGTCAGCACTCTCTTCACCATGGCAGACACATCAGCCTTGCGGGTCAGCAGGCGCATGACCGAGAACTTTGAGTAGTCGCCTAGGAATGTCGCCACGTGCTGCCCACGTTCAGCTCCGGCAGTGGCGCGCACAGGTCCATATGCACAAAGTGCGCTTTCGCGGACTCTGCGCGGTAATTGTAAGGAAGGGTGCGCTGTGTTGCTTAGCCGCACAATACAGGGCTCACAGGATAGCATCGCGCACCTTGTGCGGCGCACCCGGCATTGCGAGTTCTTTGGAAGGATGTGTTGCCCTTCTTCCGTATAACACCAGGGCACATGTGGCTCGTACGTCATCCAGGCTCAGCCGGCCATTAGCAACTCTTCGAGCACTCTAATGTTACAGACCACTCAGAGCGTGTGCTTGCTGTACTTTACTTTCACACCTGCGGTCATCCAGCCTCATCCTGCGCTGTCCTGCCGTCCAACCTGACGTCCCCAACGTGCGTGTCTTGCAAGACCTCAAGAAGTTGTTTGCCCCTTCAAGTGCGGGTCTGGCCTGACAACAATGCCTCCCACATAGAAGGCAGACTCGCAGGCCATCATCTTATGACAAGGCAACTACTCAGCCACATGCATTGAACACAAACGGTTGCACTCCTTCACCATCACGCACTCTGCGTGTTATGCAAAGGCATGCCGTGCATGCCTGTACCTTTGTCTGGCATGATGCCCCTGTATTCCAGGGCAAGCGACACGATCCCTGCACATGCAGCGTCCAGTTTTCGTTGAATGGCGACTACTGAGGACGCGAGCCACGTGATCTAGCAGACCCATAAAATATGCACTCAGCACACTCTCAACACACCACACGGTCTTTCACGTTACGTGGGGATGTTGTGCTACACCACATGGGACATGCGCAGGCCGCCTTCCCCGGCAGCGGCGCACACTGTCTACGCTTGCTGCCAAACTTCAGTCATGCTCCATTACACGCACGCCGGGTGCGCTACACCGTGCTTACGTGTGCGGTGTACTGCCTACCATTCCGCCCCCGAGCTGATTGCGGTGGAGCAGGCGGAAACCGCGCTGCGGTGGCCCCATCATGGACCTGGGCCGTCGGGCCTCACAGTCCGGCTGCTTAAGATCTCATGGTCTTCCCTTTGCGCGCTGGAGCTTTTCTTCCGGCCATATTGCCGCCATCGGGCCCTCTTTCCCATGGTGGGGGGTCCGTTCGGCTCTACCAGCCCTCTGTTCATGTTTAACTATACGGTCGTTTGCTGGCAGTTCTTCCTGTTCATGCGGCCTTGCACATCACAATTTTAAGCACCCGTGGCGATCGTGGTACTGGTACATCCACGTCACCCACCCACTTTCCACCCATCCTGCTCTACATTCTCACTCTCATTACCCTATGTCGCTTTTGACCCTTGAGGCTCATTTTCGCGTACTCAGCGACGGCTTCCGCCCACCTGATCAATTAATGTTTGCGCAACCACCCACCCAAGTGGCCCGCTCTGGGATGCAGGACCCTTGCTTGCCCATGTAGCCCAGCACGCACCATGCGCCCTGCCTAGAGCAATAGCAAGCATGTGAGCGAACTGCAAAAACTCAGCAACGTCACTCCACAGGTGGGTGGAAACCGAGGCGACTCGCATTTTATAATCGTATTCATGGGTTGACAACATTTATATGCGATTATACCGTTTTGGGTGGAGAAAAGGCGTATTAAGTGTCCCATGGCTATGCCCACTAGCACGGGTTTATCCCCATTAGTGGGTGGAAACCAACGCTTTTATCCCCATTAGTGGGTGGAACCCAAGTCACCCACCAGTTAGCCCAAGAGACGCGCACGGCCACCCAGATGATGCAATGAAGTACGCATTGTAACGCGGCGAGGCTGGTGGCAGCAACGCGGCAGGCTCCCAGGCGAAGCAGGACAGTGAAGCGTCCGCAGTAAGGCAGCAGACGCCCCAAATGCGTAAGCATGCAGCACATGGCAGGCGGCGACAATTCACAGGCAGTGGCGGGGCACTTGATTGCCTCATGGTATTGCACAAAAGGTAGGCGAAATTGGCGTGAAGGTGCGTGGGGCACCCTGTTTGATGCACTGGGTGGTCAGAAGGGCCCTGCTTGGCCTACTTCTAGCCACCTGTACATGGTCTGCATGCAATCCTGGGCCTGGGCCTCAGCTGTGCACGGGGATGGTGCAGCACGATCAACATTGGCGTAACTTGTCTCGCCGCGATCGATGCGCAACCCATTGCATAACCTGGCAATGGCTGTGCGCCCCTCGTGCCCTTCCACCGGGACACAATATGATATTGTCGTGTCGAGCAGACATTTTCTACCCAGTTTTCACCCGTGCTCGCATGCACATGGGCGCAGTGCAGAGACCTCGTGCACACCAGCACGTCTTTGAGCGTTTTTGAGCATTGAACACGCCAACAGTCGCTGCGAGGCTACGCGCGCGCGGCTTGTTTAAAATGCGAGTCGCCTCGGTTTCCACCCACACTTTTTTATCATCGGGGTGTCCTACTAGCCTGTAGACAGAGGCCCGCGACGGACGCATGGCCGTACCCTCATAGCCAGTTGTGCAATGAGTTGCGCAGCATGATGCGGCAAGGCAGGTGCTAACGATATGGCAGTGCTCCCAAGAAAACATGTATATACATGAACATATACTTGTGGAAGGCCAAAGTTGCTTGCTCGGAGCCTTGCATTGCAGTCTCATACTCCTGCAAGGTCTGCATGCACAACTTGCATCTACACACGACGATGCACACAATGACGGGGGCCAGGGTCCTGTCGCTGATGCAACGCTCTGGATGGTCCAGCTTGCTTAGAGTGGTGCAGTCCCAGAGACGGCCATGTGTGCTTTGCTGGCCGGCCGTCTGAAGACATTGCTGTGTGCAAGCATGCAAACTTTGAGGCATTTAGCCGCTGATACTCGGGCACGGATTAGGGCAAGCAGTCACCCCCGCAATGCCAGGCAATCCAAGTTCGAGCATGCCAGGATGAAGCAGCGACTCTGCAAGTGTAGAGCGATGCGTTTCAGCGGGTGCAGCGCCTCCGCTGAAATGGACATCAGGAGCGCGGGTGTACGACTTGCATGCCACTGGCAAGACGCAAGCACCTGCTGTGACAGGAGTTTAGCACGCAGGGGCGCCGGCAGGTACCAGGTGGTGACACCTTGCACAGACCCAATTTTCGACGTCGTGACCAACAGGATTTATTACATGCTAACACATTGGATCCCTCCATTCGCTTAGAGTACAAATTGAAGGTGTGCCTGGTGACTCTTCTGCTCACAGACTAGCACCTGCACCGGCTGCCGGTGGTGGACGAATGGAGGTGGGGAGGTTGGAGGAGCCCAGGCAGTCGAGCTCGGGCCTGCAGTTTCGCCTGCACCCCGTGCGTGCGCCGCGCACTTGCCCGCCTCGGGTAGTCAGTTCTGCGCTCTTCATGACTCCTGTGCATCCTTTCCTTGTGCGCGCAGCTTGTCCTCATAAACATCAGCGACCACGCCACGCGAATCAGAGTAGCAAGTGGCAGCCATGCGGACGAGGTGCGCGTTCTGGGCTGCCTGTTGGGGCAGCAAGCGGGACGCGTGGTGGACGTCAGCAACTCCTTCGAGGTGAGGCACGAGGTCGACGGCAGCGGTGCAACTGTGCTCGACGAGGCGTTCCTGTCGAAGAAGCTGGAGCAGTGTACGCTTGCGCGCCGGTACACTGCGGCGCACCTACGTTCAAAGGCCGCACACTGCTGAGGCTTGCATTGCCCGTCCAGACAAGCAGACGTTTGCGCACCTGGACGTGGTAGGCTGGTATGCGACTGGCTCGGCGGTGCATGAGACAGACACCCACGTCCATCGGCGGGTGCGCCAGCACGCAAAGCTCTGCACACGACTGTGGCAACAGCCTGAGCTGCCGTGCGCTCAAGGTGCTCCCACCTGCGTGTGCACGCAGCGCAGGTGATGGCCATGAACGAGTCGCCCGTCTTCTTGCTGATGAACATCCGGCTGCACCAGGCGCAGAAGGAGCTGCCAGTCCTGCTCTTTGAGAGCGGTGCGGGCCCGCCTCGCTGTGCATTGCAGGGCCGCCTGCTGCCCTGGTCGCATAGCATCCACGCATGGCGCGCAGAGCTGCACTCTGTGGACGGGCTGCCGCAGAGTGTCTTTGTGCACTCGAAATACTCCGTCGAGGTATGGGCCGCACTGTGTCGCCTGGCTTGCGAGGCGCCGCAGGTTCTGCCGGCCAGCATACGGCGGCGGCCCTGATATGCGCTCCCGGCTGCAGACCTCGGAGGCAGAGCGCATCGGCATCAACCAGGTCGCCAAGGTGCTGCCGTCTGGCAATGACAAGGGCACCGACCAGCGTGCGCCGGCTCTGGCTGCAGCGCTGGGTCGCGGCAAGCGTGTGGGCCTGCACTCACGTGGGTGAAGCTGCGGGGGCGCAGTCATGGCGCACTTCACGTCGCTGCACGCAGCCCTGACAATGCTGACAGGACGGCTGACTCTCCTGCACAGCCTGCTCGGCAAGATGGTAGCGGGTGCGGATGTGCACAGCCCCCCCCTGCACTGACCCTGCTGCGCACTGCGATCATTAAACGGGGCTCTGTGCAAACACAGGCGAGGTCGCGTATGACCACGCCATCGTGCAGCAGGCCGCTAGCCTTGTGCGGCGGCTGCCTGCCGTCAAGACATCTGGGTTTTATGGCGACTACTCCACGGTGGGTGGGCATCTGCCGCACGCACCCGTCCTGCACACGACTGAGCTTCAGGCCTGTCCTGGACGGCACCACTGGCGCCCGCGCTCGCGCAGGAATACAGCGATGCGATGCTGGCCGTGTACATGACCAGCATCACAAAGGGCGTGCACTCCGTCAACGAGATCGTGGACAAGGTGGGCTTGCTCGCTGTGCGCAGACCTTCCGCCCTGCCTCCTCATGCGCATGCTTTGGCAGAGCGCTGGGGGTGGACATGACCGCGGCTGTGCAGGTGAGCACCGCGTACGACAAGAGCAGGCGGAGGGGCCTGATGTGAGGACCCAGCAGGTGCCTTGCGGGTGCGGTGCATGCCGTCGTGCGGCATCCGGCTTGCACCGCAGCTGTGCTTCAGGACTTGGCTTTACCGAAGCGGGACAAGGTGCTGAAAGCATGGAATCCCAGGGTGGTTCCTGTCCGCTTCGGCAAAGCAAACTCCTTCTTCAGCCACTTTGACGCCGCGCGGTCAGCCCTGTGCGCCAGCACGCTGAGCAGCATCTCCCTCTCGCCCAGCGCGTTTGCGTCTGCAGGCTGAGCCTGCATGCCACAGCACCGTCAAGATGTGCAAGGAGCAGACAGCGACGATGCACAGCTCGACCGAATGACGAGATGCATGAAAGGGCAGCAAGAGCGCAGAAGCCTGCGGACGCACCCGATACTTGGCGATGAGCGTGCTGGTGTCCAGGCTCATTACATCCAGCAGGCCATACAGGCGTGACATGTCCTGAAGGATGGCCTGCTTTGGCAGTCCGTCGCCGTCCGAGTGGAACAGCGCGACCACCTGGTCCAGGTCTGCAGCAGCCATCCCAAGGATGGTCACGGCGCTGCGTCACCTGACATCACGCACTGCAGGCAACAGCCTCGCACCTTCCCGCAGCAGGCCGCTGTCCTCGGGAATGAACCACCTGCGGCACAGCACAGCGTGAGCCAACCTCCGCGGGCGGCCAGCCAAAGCAGTCAGCCCAGGCACGCAACCTGGAACTAGCAGGCTCGCACCTCTGCGGACCCCCATGGAGCAGGATTCGAAGGATCGCCTGCGCAAGCGCTCCGAGGAGGGCGCGCGCAAGCCCTGCGTGCAGGTCGGGCCAGGTCGCCTGGCACAGGTCCGAGAGCACCAGGTCCACCGCAGGCAGCACAGTCGTCACGCGCGCGGCCTCCACATGGAAGCGGTACAGCCCCTGTAGCCCTCGCAGGTCCAGGTAGACAGCCTGCCGCACATGCAGGGAAGAGTAAGTAAGTTTTCCCTGTTCTCAGGGAATCTGAAGTTTCAGAACTTGAGTGCCGGGCTGGCCAGCTTGTCAGGAACATGATGGAGGCATCGTGCCGTCAAGCGCATGGCGGGCGATGATGGTCACTGCAAACACAGTACGGTTGCATGATCACACCTTGGTGGCCGCAGCAGCCAAAGCGTCGAGCAGGATGCCGTCAAACGCTGCCTCTACAGCGCTCATGAATTTGCTGGAGATGCTCTCCGTCTGCCTGCCGCGGGCGCACCGCGCTCACACCGCCATGCGCGCTCGCAGCATTGCCACATGCAGTAGGAGAGGGGTTGGGGCGCACCGCGACCAGGATGAAAACTGTTGTTTGATGTATTGCAGCGAGTTCAGGAGCGTCCCGATGCGGCTGGGCGTCAGCGTCGCGCAGCGCCGCTCAGCCTCAAGGATGGCCGCAACAGGTTCGTCTTCGTCTTCGTGCCGCAGCCTGCCGGTGGCTTGGGGTCACACGCCCCAACAGAACAGCATGCTCCCACCAAAGGGGCAAGCGTATGCGGGCGCCTGGCAGGCAAGTGCACGCTCCGCGCAAAACGTTGAAGCTGGGCGGACCTGGACGTGGCTGTTGCAGTCTCCGCCTTGGCCACGACCTCACGCTTGTACCTGACAAGTGCTGGTACCGGCGGCACGAGCTCGCTGCTGGAGAGCTGACTGACCACCGCTCCAGCATACTGGAGCAGCAGGCCTTTCAGGCCGTCAAGCGTTGCGCCAGCGGCCGCCGGGGGCAGCGCGCCACCCAGCACCAGGCTTGCCATGGCCTCCTCGCCAATCTTGACGACCTCCGGCGCTGACCTGCGCAAGACCTCTCCTGATGATCACCGTGCAGCATAGGCACAGGCGGCAGGCAGAAGCAACATGCCATTTCTGAGCCCGAGGGCACCACAGCCATGGACAGGGTATCGACATGACTGCCAGCGCGCGCCTCTGGCATGCGGGGAGCGCAGGCATGCCTGGCACAGCTGGGAGAGCCGGCGCTGATCGGCTGCCAGTTCTCGCTGGCCAGCAGGCGCAGCAGCCACTCCTTTAGCGCGTTCAGCTGCTGGGCAACATAGGCGTCCAGCAGGCGCCGCAGCTGCGCCTGCACACCCCAGGACGGCACTTGGCTGCCCGGCAGCTCCCGTGCGCAGGCCTCCTCTGCCGCTGCTACAGCCTGGAGCGCCTTGAGCACGCCGCCGCCGGCATCCAGGCAGTGCACTGCGCCGCAGGGGTGCACATGTCTGTGACTGCAGGCGCCCGGGCCACCACAACAGCAAGTGCAGGCCCAGTGAAACCAGCCGTACACGGAGCCTAGGCGACAGACACGCAGTGCTTTGGTAACAGAGCGAGCGGCCGCGCGCAGTGTGCAGTCTGGCACCTGGAAAGGCAAGCATGTCTAAGGTTCGAGATGCTGACAGACCGCACCAGTTGCAAGCCATGGCCGTACTGCACGGCCGAGCGCCTCATGCAACACGCGTGCTGCGCCTTGCGTCGCCTTGGAACTGGCCCAGACCTCGGCAGCGTCGCTGAGGATGTGCGACGTCCCGGCAGCCAGCTTGCACATGCGCCCTGCCAGGCCTTCTTCCGCAGTGGCAGCCAAGGCTGCCATGTGCGCAAAGCTCGCGGCCGCCGCGTTGCGGCCGCACAGCTCCAGCACCTGCGGGGCGGCCGTGTGGCCTCGCGAATGCGTGCTGAGTCATCGGCGCAATGCCTACCCGAGGGTGCGGCGCCACAAGATGTGCAGGCTCCCTGACAGTGGCGTCAAAGTCGACCAGACCCTGCAAGTCGACCAGTGCGACAATCGGGTGGCCGGTCGCCCCAGTGTGAGGCCGCCCCGCGCGCGCCTTGTCTGCGTCGCCGGCTGGCAAGCTGGAGCGGAGGGTCGCCAGCAGGGAGGCGATGCCCCGCAGGCGCTCCCGGCCGGCAGGCGTGTCGTCGCACGCGCCCGCGGCCTCTGCCAGCACGCGCACCAGCGCGCCGGCCACGCTCTGCGGCAGGGCCTCCTCGCTGTGCTCCGCGGGCACCGGGCCGGCCGCCCGCGCGGCCTTCAAGACTCCGGCCAGCAGGCGCGCGCACGCCTGCAGCTGCCCTGGGTCGCCTGCGCGAGAGGCGCGCAGCGTGACGCATGCGGACACGCAGCATGCACATCCTCTCAGGGCGGCGCCAGAGCCGGCGAGGCGGGATGCGGGGGCATGGCCAGGCTGCAGGCATGGCTTGCCTGGGCGGCTCATGTACTGCCTGAAGCACGCCCACGCCAGCAGGCACTCATGCGCGCTCGCAGAGATGCCGAGCGGCGGCCAGAGCCGCTTCTCCAGCATTAACGCCAGCGCCGCGCGCCCCTGCTCCGCCAGCGCGCCCGCAAACAGCGCCCCCAGGAGCGCGCGCGCGAGCTGCACGCGCGTGGGGAACGGCAGCGCCCAGCCGTCCCTGCGCCCCGGCAGGATGCGCTGGTCAGCACGTGCGCGTGCACGCACACAGCATGCAGCAGCCCAGCGGCCGCTCCGCGGCCGCAGCGCACCCAGCGCTGCGGGCGAGAGCGGCCGCCGCTGCAAATGCCTGCTCGCAGAACTCCGCGTACACCGGCTCGCAGTATTCCGCCGCGTCCGCCACCGCCAGCTGCCGCAGGCGGCCCCGCAGCCGCGCCAGGTCTGCAGGCGCCGCCCCCCGCTTCTCCCCCAGCAGGAGCAGCGGCGCGCCGGTGAGCTCGCGGCACCGCGCGAACCGGCGGAAGCTGCCAAACAGGGCGGGCCGGGCGCGCTGCAGCAGGTGCGCGGGCAGCTCCAGCGTGCACGCCTGCACGCCCGCCAGGTCTGGCCCCAGCGCGGTGACCGCGAGGAGGCAGTCAGCCGCGCACTCCTCCGTGAGCTGCACCCGCGTGCGCGCGCGTGAGCCTGGCCTGCGTCCTGGTGGCGGGGCAGGTCCGGCCTGGCGGGGGCGCGCCTGCAGGTGCTGCCGCACCACCTCCGACACTGCCGCGCCGGCCTCCAGCCCGCACTGCACTTTAAAAAAGACATATGCCAGTGCCTGCAGCTCAGGCTTGTCTGCGCGCCGCGGTGCCCAAGCGGCTGAGCTGCAGACCAAGACTGCGTTTTATGGTGCGGCACCTGCGGAATGCAGTGGCGAGGTGTATCTCCAAGCATTGGCTCGCTGCGCGGGAGCGCGCGCCGCGCAGCTTGAGCCCACCTTCGGAGAGGAGGCAGGCTGCAGGCGGTGTCCGCTGCAGCTCCATGTGCCCAGCAGGGACCAGCCGGTCACGCACAGGCGATACAAATACAACACTGTCTGTCAGTGAAGCGCTGGCTGTCCACGGGAGCAAGCCCGTCAAGCACTGTCGACCACATTTTGCCGCCAATGACAGACATGCTTACTGCAGCGCGAGAACGCCCTGGCGCATCCAGGTAGCAAGCGGTGCAACACGGTACAGCAAGGCGGAAACAGAAGGGGCGCGCAGTCTAAGGAGAACGATATACATCCGATGCGAGAGAGGGCTCGGCACATCCGTCCAGGCGACCTTGGAAAGCCCCTCTAGGTCTCGAATCAGGAGTGCGCCATCCATGGCGGCTGGCAGAGAGCAGCCCAGGCGGCCTCCCAGAGCGCTGCATTGGCCCAATGTTGACCAGAATATAAGTGCTGCGGCGCACGCGCAAGCATGGCCAGCGTGCTGAGCAGCAACGCATTTGCGCTGCTCGATGACGACGGTGAGCCGGAGCAGGGCGCGGCCGACGCCTCTGTGCTGGCCACCAAGGCCCCGCTCGCCAAGCCTGCGCCTGCAAAGCCCAAGGAGGAACCCAAGCCAGGTGCCAGCTATCTCATTGAGTGCTGCTGTCTCCCCGCATGTCGGCCTGCCCGCTGCGCTCGGCACGCAGCGCCGCGCACTGCTCCTCGCGCTGCCTGCATTGCTGACAGGCCGCCGCGCGCTGCAGTCGTCGCCAGGCCAGCCGTGGGGGTGGAGGCAAGGATGAGGGGCGCAGCCCCCGCGGAAAACAGCAGCCGCGGGGGCCGCGGGCGCGGGCCCGGGCCGCGCAGCGGCGAGGCGCCCGGCAGGGGCCGCGGCCTGGACCGGCCGCCGCGGGAGGAGGGCGAGGCCGGCTTTGATGCCGGCACTGGGCCGGCGGCTTCTCGGGGCCGCGCCCCTGCCCGCGGCGGGCCCGCTCGGGGCGGCCGCGGGCCGGGCGGGCGCGGCGGCCGGGACGACGGCCGGCCGGCCAGGCGTGTGTACGACCGGCATGACGGCACCGGCCGCGGGTGTGCTTTGGCCCAATGCGTTGAAGGGCACCGACTGCAGGCGGGCCTGTCTGCCCCCACTGAGCGCAGCGCCGCGCTGTCAACAGGAACGAGACTGAAAAGCGCGGCGGCGCCGGACGCGGGAACTGGGGCACCGACACGGCGGAGATCAAAGAGTGCGCGCACATTGTGCCACCGTGCATTGCCGGCGCAGTGTATGCCTGGCGCTCCGGCGCAGTGTGTGCCACCCCGGGCTGCCGCACAGCGCGGGCCTTGGCGACGGACCGCCCGGGCGCGCGCCGCAGGGAGGTGGAGAAGGTCGAGGAGGGCGCTGCGCCCATTGTGCCCGCCGAGGAGCCGGCGCCGGAGGAGCCTGCTGCGGTGGTCGAGGAGGCCGCCCCAGAGCCGGAGGAGGAGAAGGTGATCAAGGCGGCGCCCCCCCCCCTCGGCTGGGCGCTCCCGCACCCAGGTGAGGCCGCGCGCTGCGCCCGCCGCTCGCGCGGCTGAGCCGGCGCCTGCGCGCGCAGGAGATGTCGCTGGAGGAGTACGAGAAGGTGCTGGCGGAGAAGCGCGCCAACCTGAACAAAAAGCCGGCGGCCAAGGCGTTCAAGGCCGACCCCAAGGACTTTGAGGGCATGAAGTCGTACACGCGCGAGGTGCGGGCGCCGCTGCGAGCGCAGGCCGCGCAGGTCGTCTTTCGCATGGCCCGCAGAGCGGTGACGGCCACGCGCGCTGCCCCCGCAGGACATCGACAAGAAGGACGACGAGCTGGAGGCGGAGCTGGAGCTGAAGAACAAGAAGCAGATCGGCGGGCGGAAGCTGGGCGAGTATGTCAAGGAGCCCAAGGCTAAGGAGACCGTGGCCACGGGGTTCCGCATCGGCGACGACGGCGGCGGCGGCGGCGGCTTTGGCGGGCGCGGCGGGCGCGGCGGGCGCGGCGGGCGCGGCCCGGGCTTCGGCCGCGGCGACTTTGCGGGCCGCGGCGAGGGCAGCTTCCGGGGCCGCGAGGGCGGCGGCTTTGGGCGCGGCGGCGGCGGCGAGCGCGCCTCCCCGCGCGAGGACCGGGGGCCCCCGCGCGAGCGCCCCGAGCGCCCAGCGTACAGCGACCGTCCCAGCTACAATGGCGGCATGCGCGGCCCGCCGCGGGAGCGCACAGGCGCTGCGCCCGCCATTGACGACAGCTCCGCCTTCCCCACGCTCGGCGGCGGCAAGTGAGCGCGCCGGCGTCCTGTGACAGGGTGGCACGGGCGTGCCACCAGCACAGCAAGTGATGCGCTGCCCCCCGCGCCAATGCGCTTGCTGCTCTGTCCAGGCCGCAGCATCCGCAGTGTTGTTTCCCGATGGTGCCGGCAGGCATGCGCTGCGGGGCCTGGGCGCAAGTTTTGGCGGCCCTGTTGGCTGCGGCTCTTTCCCCGTGTCATGGGGCACAGGCTTGCTTACACGTGTCGTGAAAGCAGGAGGTTGCGCAGACCTGCTGTTTAGACACAAAGTTCTGAGTTTCTGTATAACGCCCCGGTTCAGCACCGCGCAGTGCCGCAAGGTCATGCAGTCCTACTTTGATGCAGTTGATGCAAAGCGCACTGCTGGACACACGGTGGCAATGGCCCACTAGGACTGCCTGCATGCCAACACAACGCCTTCGTGTTCCCGACAACAGCAACAACAAACGCAACACCTGCTACCCTGCACCCGCTACACGGCCAGCACGAGCCTGCCCAAATTGCTGACGCGCCCCTACTTCTTCTCCTCCGTATCATACACGCCAGGCCCCGCCCCGCCTGCGCCGCCCGCGCCGCCCGCGGCGCCCCCGCCCGCGGCGCCCCCCTCGCCGCCTGCCTGGCCCGCCTGGCCAGACAGCGACTCGCCGATCTTCATGAGCACCTTCTGCAGCGCGTCGACCTTGGCGCGGATCTCCTCGGCGTTGTCGGACTCGAGGGCGGACCGCAAGCTGCTGATGGCGGCGTTGATGTCGTCCACCACCGCGGCAGGCACCTGCGCCGCGGACGCCGCGGTGCAGTGTTGCACAGGCGCCTCTCAGCACAGCCCTTACAGCAGATCAGCCTCCTGAGGCAGCCGTGGGTGACAGAACCGGCGTGGCGTGGCACCCACCTTGTCCTTGTACTCACTGACGCTCTTCTCGGCGGAGTATAGCGCTGTCTCGGCCTCGTTCTTCGCCTCGATCGCCTGCTTGCGCTGCTTGTCCTTCTCGGCATGCGCCTCACCGTCGCGCACCATCTGCTGGATCTGCTCCTCGGACAGCCCGCCGCTGCTCTGGATGCGGATGGACTGCTCCTTGTTGGTCGCCTGCGCAGCACAGCGGGCGCCGGTGCGCATGGACGACATTGTGACATGGCGCCAGGCCCGTGCTCCACGAGGCCATCTGGGTGATGAGCGCCAGGTGCGCTGCCACACGCGTCGGTGCATGCGGACGTTGAGCAGAAGGAGGGCACAGCGCGATCAGGGCGGGCACCTTGTCCTTGGCCGACACGTGGACAATTCCGTTGGCATCGATGTCAAACGTGACCTCGATCTGCGGCACACCCCGCGGCGCCGGGGGCAGGCCCTGCAGCTCAAACTGGCCGAGCATCTTGTTGTCGCTGGCCATCTCGCGCTCGCCCTGCAGCACCTTGATCCCGACCTGCTCGCCCGGGAACAAGTGAGCCCCAGAGTGTGACAGCACATGCGGCGGGTCGCAGGTACATCAAGCTGCCCGTGGCAGCGTGCTTGATGCGCGGGCCCCACCTGGGTCTGGTTGTCCGCGGCGGTGCTGAACACCTGCGCCTTCTTGGTGGGGATGGTGGTGTTGCGGTTGATGAGCCGCGTGAAGACGCCGCCCAGCGTCTCGATGCCCAGGCTCAGCGGCGTGACGTCCAGCAGCAGCAGGTCGCGCACGTCGCCGCGCAGCACGCTGCCGCAGCAGGCCGCGCAGGGCGTGAGCCGCAGCGGGCAGGTGCGCATGCCTTGATGCACGCTGCCACGCTGCCTCATCCCAGCACTACAGCATGTGCGTATGCTCGCACCTCGGCACACTGCGCTCTCCCAAGAGCTGTAATCAAGCTGCAACCCCTTTGCACAGCGCCTTTGCATTACACCGGCCCAGACGCTTTGTCGCGAGGCGCACCCGCCCTGGATGGCAGCACCGCAGGCCACCACCTCGTCCGGGTTGACGCCGCGCGACGGCTCCTTGCCAAAGAGCTCGCGCACGATCTCGCCCACCTGCGCACCACACCTGCCAGGTCACCCAGGACATTGCAACCAGCCGCCGCATGCAGCACTGCGCAGGCGGCAGCGGCCAGGCTCCACTGGCATGCTCAAGCACAGCAGATGTGTGGGGGACCGCGGGCGGCCCCCGAGGACTGCAGAGAGGGGGCATGCCTTGGGCATGCGCGTCATGCCGCCCACGAGCAGCACTTCCTTGATGTCGGAGGTAGACACGCCCGCATCCTTCAGGCAGTCCTTGCACGGCTGCTTGGTGCGCGCCAGCAAGTCCGCTACCAGCGCCTCAAAGCGGGCGCGTGTGATGACCAAGCTCAGGTGCTTGGCGCCAGACTGCCGCGCCACACCGCGCGTCAGCCCGGACGCAGGCCACAGGCACGAGCTCTGCCTGCACGCGTGCCGTGAGCAAGGGGCAGCCCACGGGACGCGCACCGCGTCGGCGGTGATGAACGGCAGGTTCACATCGGTCTGCGCCGCCGACGACAGCTCGCACTTCGCCTTCTCCGCCGCCTCGCGCAGGCGCTGCACGGCCAGCTTGTCGCCCATGAGGTCGATGCCCTGCGCCGCTCCGCGCCCGCTCGGCACCGCTGCTTTGCCTTGCAACCCTGGAGACAGGGCAGGCTCCAGACCTCGCGGCGCCCTTGCGGCACCCCTTTCTGAGCGTGCAGCGGACAGCCACCGACAGCAGCAGCTGACCGCGCACCTGGTCCTTCTTGAACTCGGCCACCATGTGCTGCAGCAGCGCATTGTCAAAGTCCTCGCCGCCCAGGAAGGTGTCGCCGTTGGTCGCCTTGACCTGGGCGCCCGCACGCCCACATCTGCGTCAGGCGCCCTGTCACAAAAGCATCCAGAGGAAGGCAGGCAACCAAGCGCGCAGCAGCCCGCCCATGCACCGCGCTGCAAGCACGCTGGCGCACCTCGAACACGCCGCCGCTCATCTCCAGGATGCTGATGTCAAAGGTGCCGCCGCCCAGGTCGTACACGGCAAACATGCCCTCCTTCTTGTCAGCGCCATAGCTCAGCGCGGCCGCCGTGGGCTCGTTGATGATGCGCTTCACGTCCAGCCCCGCAATGCGCCCGGCGTCCTTGGTGGCCTGGCGCTGGCTGTCGTTGAAGTAGGCTGCCATCCGCACACCACCGCCGCGTCAGCCGCATTCTCATGCTGCAGTGCTGCGCTGCAAGAGCAGAGTGCCGTAAGAGCTCGCACGCATGCTCCAGGGCACAGCGCAAGCTCTGGGACTACTGCCAAACGCCGTTGGGAGGCTGCGCGCATACCTGGGACAGTGATGACTGCCTCCGTCACACTCCGGCCCAGGTAGTTCTCTGCACACCAGCGACACAGCATTGCATTGAGCGAGCCCCCCTGCCGCCCGCTACCGCATGCAGGCCAGGTCTGGTCGCAGCACACTTGGTCATCAGGGATGCATCGAGGGCGAGACCTGCTGTCTCCTTCATCTTTGTGAGGATGAAGGCGGCTATCTGGCTGGGAGAGTAGCGCTTTCCACCGGCCTGTGCGTGGGGAGCACCAGCAGCTTAGCTGCTACGCCGGTCCGCATGAAAGCATGCCTTGAGCTGGCGCCGTCATGCACACAGGCAGCGTTACGCAGCGGCATTTCCACACCTCCACCCAGGCGTCCCCGTTGTCGCCTTTCACAATCTTGAACGGCACCATCTGCGCGTGGCCGCAGCAGGCCGGTCAGAAGCCTACGCTTTGCACTGAGTGTCACTGTGCGGGGCAGGGCCCTCTGCGGTAGCCTGCCGGCGACCGAGGCAAGCACCTTTGCCTCCTTCTGCGTCATCGGGTCGTCGTATGGGCGCCCAATCAGCCGCTTCGTGGCAAATACAGTGTTGTGCGGGTTTGTGACAGCCTGCGCAGCAGCGTCACCGCGTGCGTCTGCTCTCCGGCCTCTTGTAAGCCGTCAACCAGAGCGTGCTGCGCCGACCAGGTGCTAAGCAAGCGCAGAGTGGCGCGCGCAAGCAGAGCCGTCCCACACCTGGCGCTTTGCAGGCAGGCCAACCAGCCGGTCGCCCTTTTCTGTAAACGCCACAACCGACGGTGTGGTCCGCGCGCCCTCGGCGTTCTCAATCACCTTTGGCGACTGCGCGCGGGCACGCCACGCTACGTAACCTTTGAGCACCGTTGCGTGCGCGCCGCAAACGCTCGAGGCTGGTCAAGCGCGCACCTTGCCCTCCATGACAGCCACGCACGAGTTGGTGGTGCCCAGGTCGATGCCGATGATTTCATTTCCGGAGGCCGCTCGCGCCGCGCTGCCGCTGTGACAGCACACACGCAGCGGGCGTCACCTCTGGACTTGGCTTGTAACATGACAATAAACTGTCGTGCTTGTCGCGTGCCTGAACGCCCGGACATGCAGGCACGTGTCTGCGAGCGCGGACGTCGACGGCGGACCGCACGGCACCCACTGCGCGGCCGCAGACAGGACCTTATTACTTGTGTGACCTGCCAATCTGCAGCGAAGCAGGCCTGGACGCTCAACTTGCATCGCCCGCACCTTGTTAGAGTATGACCTGGTCTGGTTCAGCTGCCGTGCTAGCAGCGTGCCGGCCCGGCGCAACATACTCCCGCTGTGCTTTATTATAGGTCCTTTTCTTGGGCGTTGTGCAGGAGCGAGGCGGCGAGCACCGAGCTTGCTGCGCGGCTTCCACAATACCCTCAAGTAATGACCCTCATGTCAGCAGGGTTCCCAAGCATTTTTTTGTCTTGCGCCACCGACGTTACCAGCTGGAAGACGCTCCCCACAATCGTACAGCAGAACTAAGAGGTTTGCTGCGTTGCGCGTTTCTGCCAGACTGGCAGTGCCAGTGTTGCCGCCAGGGCGCTGTAAGGGACAACAAAGACGTCCCTCAAGTGCCGGGCACTGGAGCTCCCCCGCGCGGCGCGGCCGCGCGGCGGGCGCGCGCCATTCTGCGTACTTGTTACCACTCGGCTGCACTACTGTCGAAATTTTCCAGCTCTGCATTCTCGCATGCCTTGCCTTTATTGAATGGAATCTGCAATGCGGAGCCTGCTGCGCGGGGCTGCGCCCGTACAGGCAATACGGATGCGATTCCTTTATTTACTCACGCATTCTGGAGTGCCTGCATGCTTTGCCAAGTCTGTCTGACAGTGAGCGTGTTACGCTTGACAGACCGAAACCTGCCTACGGTCAACTGCCAAGCAGGCGAACTGCCTGACTGCTGATGTTGCTCGACGACTGCCGCAGCATGGAGGTTCGCGCCTGAGCAGCCCTAGCTGACTGAGATGGGCTTGTGGACATGTCAGCCCTGTTGCTGGACGGGCCCCTGCGCATGGGCTACTACGGCAGGGTGTGCCCCGCATGCAGGGCGTACGTGACAACTTGAGCACGTTAATCGTAAAAAGTGCATGGTGTGATGACACATAATTTTGACAACTTACAGAAATCAAAGCCAAAGCCGAACAATCCGTTTATGATGCTTGAAACATTAATGCCCCAGCCTTCACCTGCCAAAGAAGAGCTGATCACGGCATGATCATCACGCATGCCTGAAATCCAAAGAGCAGCACACCATGCCTTGCTGGCGCCCCGCGTTGGGATGCACGAGCGCAAGCATGCCATGCATATCAAAAGCATTCCGGTGCAAAGCGTCGAGCGCAAGCAGTGCTCAAGCACCCGCCGTCCGTGCACACTGCCCCAAGTCTGACTCACTCCAAACTCCGCCGCTCCGACTTGGGCTGCACATTGGGAACGGCCAGTGCCGGGTGTGCTGGGCGGGCCCGCCCACGCTCCAGCACAGAAGCAGGCCCCGTGAGGCACCGGACGCAGCCCCGCGAGCGTGCTGCGCCTGGCACCAGGCCGGGCGCGCGGGACTGCAGGCTACGCCTGGGTGTGGTCCCAGGCCTCCACCTTCTTCCACTGGCGCTTCTGCGGGTTGCGCCAGCTGCCCTTGGGCTGGTACACGGCGAGCGTGCCCGTCTTGTTCGCAAAGTGCGGCACATGGTAGATGGGCTTTGGAAGGTCCCCCTGTCCGACCCACGCCGACCCGGACTCAGCCTCAGGCGGGCCGCTGCCCAGGCAAGCGCTCCTGTACAGCCAAATGCTTGCCAGGTGGGCCAGCGAGCAAAAGAGCTGACAGCTGCGCGCGGGACAGGCCGAAGGGCTCACCGTGCCAGGGTGGCTGTCGGTGATGCCGTTGAGCCAGCCTGGGCGCGCGCAGGAAGGTTGACATATATCTCAGCGCGGCTCAAACAACAGCCTGAAACGTGTCGGAGGGTTGCACCATGCCACTCCGGCGGGATGCAGGTCGGGTCCTGCCCGGAAGGCCAGTCCAGGTCTCCATAGACCACCCACCGGTGCCTGCCTGCGCGCCCCTCAGTCTATCTAGGTGCGGTCCAGGCTTGCGCTCGGCCCCAATGCATCCGAAGCCCCAGCACAGTGTGTCAGGTGCAGGGGCTGTCTGCCAAGGCAAGAGCAGAAGCCAGCACACGCGGTGCTAGGGCGCACCAAACTGCTCTGTCAGCCGCTGGTAGTACTTGTTCCCAAAGCTGTCTGTGCCGATGTGCGTGGCGTTGGGGCCATGGATGACTGTAGCTTGCCTGCGCACGGCAGCGCGCACTCGGTACCTCCAGTCGCTGCCGCGCGCCGCGAACAGCGCCCCGACAGGCAGGCGGTGGCTCACGCCACAGTCCCGTCGAAGAAGATCTTCCAGCCACCGGCTTTGACTGCGTCCAGCAGCGTCTGCTTGCCATACGCCTGCTTCACAAAGTTGATTATGGCTGACGCTCGGCTGAGCATTGCACCCAAGCTGCACAAGGCAGGCTACAGGCTGACACAGGGCTGTGTGCGCGGAGTCGCGAGAGCGCGCAGACGGGCCGCGCAGCACGGGGGTCGCGGGCGCTTGGTTTTTGGTCACGCAGCCGTGAGCACACAAACGGGCTGTACCAGCAACAGCTGTATGCCTGTCCTACGTCTCTGTCACGACGTCTCTTGCGGGCAGTGATTGCAGAGAGAAAGGGATGTGCAATAGCCAGTCTGGGGTATTGATTAATTGGGCAGAATTTGCAGACTAATTTAAAAGACCACCAAGTGACCTGGTGCATAGAGCAGACGCTGGGATGATGGCTCCTGCGCGTACACTGGCCAGGCTGGCCGTGGCGGCAGGCCTGCTGCCGCGCTACGCAGCACAGAGCTGCTGGCGGCCTGTGGCAGACGCCCCTTGGGCGCTTGCGCTCAGGCATTTGGCGGTCACGGTGCCGGCCCTGCCTTCACCCGGAGCGCAGCAGAGCGGGCGCCAGCGCTTGCACCTGGGCGCTGCGGAGGCGCTGCCAGGCGCCCAGCTATGCGCGCGCCGAGCGCACAGCAGCGCCAACTCGCCGCGTGACGCTGCGCCAGACTTTTACGGCGTCATGGGCATGTGCGCTGCGGTTGCAATTTTTCACATGCACAGGTCGGAGTGTCAGCCCCCAGCAGCGGCACATAGGCCTGTATTTGTGCAGGCAGGCCGCGTCCTTTCGCGTGGATGTGGGCGACCTGGAACGCAAGTACCGGGCGCTGCAGTTCAGGCTGCACCCCGACAAGGCAGCCTCGGGCAGCCAGGCGCGACCGACGCCCGTGGTCATTTCTGCCTCGCGTGCGCCAGCGCTTCTTCTGTGACCCCGGCGCGACTCTGTTGCGTGTGCGCCCAGGCAGAACAGGACACCGCGGCAGAGCAGTCAGCGCTGGTCAACCAGGCATACGACGTGCTCAAGTCGCCGCTGAAGCGCGCCCTTCACCTGGTGAGGAGCGCTCCAGCAGGCAGGGCGGTGTGCAGGCCGTGCCACTCGATGGGTGCTAACGGGTGTGTGAACCGGCAGCTGGAGCGAGAGGGCGCGCTCGGAGACCTGGGCGGCGAGCAGACCATCGAGGACATGGAGCTGCTGCAGCGGGTGCTGGAGGCGCGCGAGCAGGTGGAGGCCGCTGCGCACGAGGCAGACTTGGCAGGCCCGCGTGAGGACAACAGGCGCGAGGAGCAGGAGTGTGTCCAGGCGCGCGCCCGGACACAGGAGTCCGCAGCATGCAGGCGGCGCAGGGTGCCCGCTCACGCTGAACGCCGCGGTGCAGGCGTTGACAGCGGCGTTCGAGCAAGGCGACCTTGCAGAGGCCGCCACCCTCACCAAGCAGCTGCGCTATATCACGCGCATTGGCGAGGCCATCAGAGACAAGGGGTAGAGGTTGGGCAGCGGCACTTCATGAGAATAGTAACACACTGCAAGTATCCTCACAATTGCATGACATGGCACGCAGGGCTGAGACATATCACGCAAGGCTGAGCCGCTGCGCGCTCGCAACGCGCTGCCGTCAGGGCACACCGCCCGCCTGTGCGGCAGCGTGCGCCTGCTTGCCGCGCTCCACGGCCGCCTGGAAGGCGCCGGCCAGCTCCTGGTTGGTGGGGTCGGTCCTGTAGCCGCAGAAGAACGCCTGCGCTGCATCGTTCCAGCGGCCCAGCTCGCGCGCCGCGCAGCCTTCCCGGTACCACGCCTGCTCTCCCAGCCGGCATGCGTGTCAGCCTCCCGTGCTTGCCAGCGTCAGCAGTCACAGCGACGTGCTGCCACCGCGCCAGGCAGCCGAGCGTGAGAAAGGCGCCAGGGCCGGCTGCCGAGCACCTTGGTGAAGGCTGGGTTGACGGTCCGTGCGATGCGCGCGTCAGCCAGAGCAGCCTCGTGGTCGCCCGTGCGCAGGGAGGCTGCACTGCGGTTGGCCCACAGCGCATGGCTGCTCGTGTCATGGCGCAGGGCGCGCGTGTAGGCCGCCACGGCCGCCGGGTAGTCCGCCGCAACAAAGGCTTCGTCGCCGCGCCGCTTCGCCGTCGCGGCTGCGCCCTCGTCCGGCTCCACGGCCGCGGGCACCTCAACCTGCGTGCCCAACGGCCACATTATCAAGAAGCTGGTATGCCAGCAAGGTCGCGCTTGCAGCAACACCCAGGCCATGCAGAGGCCATGGGCGCCACCTCGTCAGTGTCCGGCGCGTGCGCATGCTCATGGCCGGGGCCATGCGAGTGCCTGCATCCGCAGTGGCTGTGCTCTGGCACTTGCGCTGCCCGCTCAGCGTGATCCAGCAGCCAGGAGGCCGTCCACTCGCCGGAGGGCGCCGGCTTTGTGACGGGCAGCAGCAGCTCGACGACCGCACGCTCCTGCGTGCTGGCCGCCGCGTCTATTGGGCGTGCGCCCGCCTCGTCCTCTGCATCGGGGTCAGCGCCCGCCTGCACCCAGTAAGAGCACTAGGTTCACAGCAGCACTGCTGCGCGTAGCTCGTGCTAGTGCGGCTGCATGCCTGCGGCGCCCAGACACGGCCCCTCCGTGGTCTTCGCCGACAACCGCGCTACGGGCAAGCGCCGAGTGCATGAGACACGCAAAGGAGCGCATAGCACGGCCTCAGTGTGCACCTGGAGCAGCAGGCTGACCACGTCTGTCCTGCCTGTCTCAGCAGCGACATGCAGAGGCGTCACGGCGCCCTGCGCCCTGGCATCCACTGCCGCTCCAGCGTCCAGGAGCAGCTGCGTCAGCTCCACATTCCCTTGAGAGCGCACCCGGGCGTCAGTCAGCCCTTGGACGCGCAGGGACGCGACGTGGGGGTCGTGCCCAACAGAGCGCTGGGGGAGGCACCCAGGGCTGCGGAGAGGAGCAGAGCTGTGACCCCGTCGCCGTCCTGGCCGGCAACATCGGCCCCCTTCTCCAGCAGCAGCTTGGCGCCCTCCAGGTAGCCGGCGCTGGCCGCCCACAAGAGCGGCGTGCCCGCAGCACTCGCGTCGTTCACCCCGCCGCCGCGTGCGAGCACGGCTTCCAAACACTCGGAGCTGCCTGCGGGGTACCTGGAAAGGTGCTGGGGCCGCTCGCAGAGCGCAAGGCAGTGCGCTCGCTCGCTAGTCATCCCTTGTAAGCAACACAGCATACAGAATGAGCACACCGAGCAGAGCAGGTCGCACCAGAGGCAGCCGCATAGTGGATGGGAGCGGGGTCGTTGCCCACTGTCACCCGCGCGTCCGCACCCAGTTGCAGCAGCTTGTGTACTGTTCCTGGCTGCTTCTGCATGAGCGCGTGCTTCAAAGGTGTGTTGCCTGCACAAGCAACCATGTGGTCAGCATCCGTGCGTCCGCTGGCCCAGGCCAAGCGGCAGGCTGCATACTCACCCTGCTCATCGACTTGGTCGATGTCGAAGCCCCTGTCCAATACTAGGTAGTTGCATATGTCCAGCTGACCGCCCAGCGCCGCCATGTGCAATGCATTCCTGCCAAGGCCCTCTTTCACAGCAGCCAAGTCTTCAGCTGGAAAGCTCTTTTCTGCCAGACTGAAGTCTTCCAGCGAACCATCCCGCGCTGCCTCCAGGAGGCGTTGCGTGGCTTGCCTGGCCTCCACGGCCCCGCTGGCAGCGCATGGCGCTGAGCTGGTGTGGGTGTGGACGTCCGCATCCGCCATGCCTTTCAACTCTCAACAAGTGGCGCGGGAGGAGATTAATTGCGTGCTTAAGCAAGCACATGCACTCATATTAGTTTACTGTATGCTCGCACGATACAAATGTCTGGTTTAAACCACAAACCCAGGCTGTCGCATGCATAGCCCATGTATGGGACACATCCCTCCCCACCATGTCCTTGCGTCGATCCATGAGACACCCCGAGGAGCTGCGCCGTCATATGGGTGTAGAGTAGGAAAAAAGATGATGTCCCCAGTACTACCCACAGCCTAGCTTCACTTCAGGACCAGCTCTCACCCCAGCCTGCCTCCCGGTCCACGCCGCTTGACAACAAGAGAGAAGCCTGAGGGCTAAACCACAACAATCTGCCGACCTGAAGCACGACAGGCGTGTTTACCAAGCCCCTGTGCCCTTGACGGTTGACACGCCGACAGAATCAATGCAGCACGCAGTGCGCCTCACGTCCGCATGCACTATAGTGCAGGCCCAGCCAGCTCTAGCGGCGCCGGTTGAGCCCCTCGCGCACGCTGGCGAGGTCGCTGTCGCCGCTCAGCTGCTCCCCGCCCCAGGCGTTGGCCACCTTGCTGGCCAGGCTATCGGTGCTGGGCCCCGAGCGCGCGCGCGCGAGGGCGGCGCGCTCGGCCAGGATGTCCGCTGTGTTGCTCGGCGGCAGGCCCTGCGCCAGCTCGGCCTCCTGCGCGCAGGCGCCGGGCTCAGGCTCGATGGCGCCCCACGCGGTGTGCACATCGGGACCAGTTCAAGAGAGGTACGGCAGCTCGCTAGTAGACAGGCGGGCACAGCACATCCGGTCGCACGCGCACCTCGATCGTGTGCGGCCGCACGCTGTCGGCGGCCTCCTGCGCGCTGCGCGCCGCGTCCTCGGCGGCCTGCGTCAGCCGCGCCTTGGCATCGCCCACCGCGTCGCGCGCCTGGTCCACAAGCCCCCGTCCGTAGTCGCCGGCATCGCCCACCGCGTCGCGCGCCTGGTCCACAAGCCCCCGTCCGTAGTCGCCGGCCTTGTTCGCCGTCCCGCGCATATCGTGCTTGGCGGAGTCCACAGTGCCGCGGGTGTCGTGCGCCTCGCCGCCAACCGGCGCGGTGAGGCGGTCCTTCACGTACTGTGCGGCACCGTAAACTCCGTCCCTGCCGGCAGGGACTCACAGTCACACGTCAGGGACAGGCCTGCACAGGGTGGCCTTCGCATGCACGCACTTCACTGCTCAGCATGGTCCATAGGTGACAGGCTGAGCCTTTGCAGTAACAGCAATTAAGACAACGCAGCAGGTTGAAATCGGTAAGAGGACGGTGTACTAATGATACAGTGAAAACATCACCACACTGTTAGTTGCTGGGAAGCAAGTGAGCATCGACACATGGCTGCATCACACATCAGCATGATGTGCCTGGCATTGCATGAGGCGGGCCACCGCAGCGCACTTGGCCTGGGCGGCCATGTCCGCGGCCGACTGCATGGCGCCGTGCGTCGCGTCCTCCAGCTGCGCGCCCACCGGCGCCTCCCCGCGCGCCCGGCCCACCTTGTCGTGCGCCTGCAGCCTGCTCTTACGCAGGCTCGCCGTGTTGCTGGGCGGCAGGCCCTCGGCCTTCTCAGCCTCCTGCGTGCGCAGGCGCGCGATCCGGGTGGGGCTCTTGACATGCAGATGCGCACACGTCCATGCCACAACATGAAATGCACAACCTGGTCGCGTCTGGCCAGTCGGGAAGCTGTGACGGTGCACGCCGTGCAACCTTGCGAGACCAGCGCGCGCCGCGCGCACCTCCAGCGTGCGCGGGCGCGCGCGCTCCGCAGCGTCGCGCGCGCGCTGCTTCGCCTCCTCGGCGGTGTCCAAGACGCGGTGCTTGGTGTCCTCGTAGGCCTGCGACGCGCTGTGCTTGGTGTCCTCGTACGCCCGCGACGCGCTGTGCTTGGCATCCTCGTAGCCCTCGCGCGCGCGGTCCGCCAGCCCCTGCCCATGCGCCTGGAGCTTGTCTGCGCCGTCCCGGGCGCGCTGGCCCGCCGTCCCCGTCTCGCGGCTCTCGCCAGCGACGGGCGCGGTCAGCCGGTCCTTCACGTACCTTGCGGCGTCCACCGCGCTCTCCCTGTGCGTCGCACACGCACTGTGAGGACACTGCGCAGCGGGTGCGCTTGTGGAATGGTGATTGACAGGTGACAGGTATGCACCAGTCAGTGCACATCCCGCACTCTGCCATCGGCACGCAGCCACGCTTGCACACGCACATCCAGAGCACACAGCTCACTGCAGCGCACTTGGTGCGGATGGCCGCGTCCTCGACAGAGTTCACGGCGGAGCGCGCGCCGCGCTCCACGTCGTCGCTGCTCGGCACCTTGGACGCCGCCCGGTCGGCTGTGCTCCTGGCTGAGGCCTCGGTGTCGCGGAAGGCGCCCTGCACCTGCAAAACAGGCAGGCCGCGGCCTGTCTCTGCTGACCCGGGCGCTCCAGCACGAAAGTATCATCCAGCGCGTTCATGATACTCAGAGTGACATCTGCACACTGACCCTGCATACTGTAACAACCCAAGCCTTTGTGACTGAATGGGCCTCAGCTCCTGCGCCGCACGCACCTTCGCGGACGCCTTGTTCGCGTTGCGCGAGATGGCGTCCTGCGTACCCTCCACAGCGCGGTCCACGCTGTCCTTGGTCTCAGCCACCGCGCGGTCCTTGCTGCCCAGCCACCCGGACAGCGTGTCCTTGGCGCTCTCGTACAGCGTCTTCGCCTCGTCCTTGGCCTGGTCGACGCCCTCGCGCGCCGCACCCTGCAGTGCACGCGCCCTGGTGCGGCCATGCAGGGCACGCGGGCGGTGGCACGACCAGCACAACGTGCTGCGCGGAGCGGGCGAAGCACACCTTTGCCTGCTCGGCCTTGTCGGCTGCAACGTCGCCAGTCGCCTGAGCGTTTGCGGCAAACCTGCGCCAGGCAGTCACGCGTGTCCCTCAGGCAGCTGTCAGCTATGTCTATGTCTACACATGTCTATGTCTGCACATTATTGTCAATAGCAAGTGTTGCAGATCCCCACCAGCCAAGCCACAACAAAAGTCAGACTGCTCTGCGAGTGACAAACCTGCGGCCCATGTGCGATGCCGCCTGCCCAGCCTGGTCGGCAGCGGAGCGCAGGTCGTGGCCCACAGTCTGCGCAGCCGACGCCGCGTGCTGCCCGGCCTTGGCCGTGTCGTCAGAGGCCTTGTGCAGGTGCTCGCGCGCCTGCTGGCGCTGCTCCTCCGCTGTCAGCGTGCCGGCGTGCGCAGTCGGCAGGACGGTCTCCTTCACGCTCTTGAGCGTGCTCTTCGCCTGGCCCTCACAGCTCACGTCAGGCCCAGCTCATGCTGACACTTGACACCCACACAAAAACTCAGCCGCCTGGGCTTGCTGCCTGAGCCAAGCACACACCTTGTCAGCCACTGACGGCTCCACCTTGTCCTTGCCTGCACCAACAAGCTCGGCGCCCTTGTTGCGGACAGCCTCTGCGGTTGAGCTGCCTGTGTCGCCCTTGCCCTTCAGCGTCTCCTGCAGCGAGCCCAGGCCATCGGCGGCTTGCTGGCGCAGGCTGTTGGCGCCGTCCACAGTCTGCTGCCGAAACTCTGCTGCCTTGGCCTGTCACCATCGGGCACAACCCAACTTCAAAACCACAGGCGCGTGTTGGATGCTTTTGTGTAACAGCGAGACAACAGGAAGCAGACGTGCTACGGCACAGACGCGCAACGGCAACCAAGCACCTGCGCGCGCAGTGGCATCCTTTTCACCGCACCTTTGCGTCTCCAGCAGCCTTCTTAAAGTCCTCCTGGCGCAGCTCCTCTGTGGGTGCCAACGGGAAAGCTGAGTCAGCGCCAATGCACGCCTGGAAGGTGGTGTGCACAGAGAGCAGGCATGTGTGTAACCTAGCGCACCGTTCTTGTTGGCCATGTTTCTGGCTGCGGCTGTGAAATCTGCGACGCTATTGTGTATGGCTGGCTGTGGTGCTTTAACCAGGCGCCTCTGAAAACCAGTCCTTTGTGCTGTGCCAGGACCCCTTTCAAGCACAAGGATTGGCCGAGGGTTTGCTCATGCATGAGCCTTTCAAAATTTCCTTCAGCTCACTAGGGGGGGTAGGCGCTTGACATGACCACAAGTGCTGCTGCACAACTGTATACATCGACTCGCGTTGAAGACTGTTGTGTGTCACGCTCTGGAACAGCTCCAGCCCGGCCAAGCAGTGTGCTGAGCACACTGGACAGGGACGCAGGATAGCCTCTTTGACTAGCAGGTGCTGACACCTGCAGGTTGCTGCCTAGGCCGGGGAAGGCTTCCCAAAATGCAGCACGCTGGCAGCAGCGCTCACAGCCTAAGATCACGTGCCAGGCAGTCCAGGGGCTCCAGGGCAGCCCAGAGGTGGCAACTCCACACGCACACCACCCCAAAAAACACAGCGCGGCTTTCAGTGCGAGCTACATGTAGACTGGACGCACACGGACGGACTAGCGGAAAGACGCAGAGTTCAGCATCTGGAGCAGCTCGGCGCGCAGCTCGCCATCAGCGCTGCAGGCTCCCCGCGTGGCGCAGGTGACGGTCGAGCTGGCATGCTTTTCAACGCCGCGCGCAACCATGCACATGTGCACTGCCTCGCACACCACCAGTGTGGCCGCAGCGCCTGCCAGGGCCCCACACACGATGTGACACGCGCGGCAGCGAGAGCACTGGCAAGCACACGATCACGTATCACGGCGGGCAGGCGACTAGGAAGACATTGGGATGAGCACGGCACAGGCGCACCGGTGGCAGCATGCACTGCGCTGGCGAGCTCCTGCGTGAGCCGCTCCTGGATCTGCAGCCGATGGCCGCACGCGTCGAGCAGCGCCTCGAGCGTGCCGGGCACCAGCTGCGCTGCGGCGGGCGCCGTGACAAACAGCACGCGCGCCTCGCCGAAGAACGGCAGCATGTGGTGCTCGCACTGCGAGGCGAAGCGCAGGCTGGCCACCTGCGCGCGCCAGCACTCTGACCTGGCCGTGGGCGTGTGCGGGCGGAGCCACTGCAGGCTGGATGGGCATCACGCGACCAGGGCCGCATGCAGCAGTACAGATGCAGGCTCGGGGCACAGCGACAAGACACGCAGCAGTCCAGCATGCGTGGGCAGCTGGCCTGGCAAGCACCGCCAACAGCGTGTCTCAAAAGGCGCGCGCGCCTGCACAGCGCCGTGCGCGGACGGCACACAGGACAGCGCGGCGGGGCCGCGCATGCCCAGCGGAGCGCAGCCCTCAGCGGCTGCCCTCCTGTGCTTGTAGCCGCGCGTGCTCGACAGCAGCGCCCTCACATACCGCACAGCGGCACCCTGTAAGCCCTGCACGGGAGCGCACACGTTTCCGACTGCGAGGCGCTCCGCTCAGCCACACGCGCGAGCAGCGCGCAAGCCAGGGCTGCGGCGCGCACCGTCCTCGCCGGGTCCTCGCCAATCTCACGCAGGATGGTCTCAACTGCGCGCTCCATGGCCGGCTGAACGGGGACGCCCGAAGCCCTCGGCTGTGCCGACCCCTCTGCGTGCGCGTCGCGCGCACGCTGCGCGTCCGTGCACTCGCATGCGCTGCCCGCCTGCAGCGCTGTGCTGCGCCGCGCGCAGTCCGCCGAAGGCAGCGGCGCCGCTGGAGCGTGCAGCCGCAGCAGCGTCAAGATCTCCTGCGCGCCGCTCTGCAGACTGAGGTGACCAATGCCTGTGGCGCACGACATCAACAGCGCACGCAACGCCGCCTGCTCGCCTGCTTGCTCCTGCAGCGAAGCGGGGCGGGGCTCGCCTGCATGCGGGAGTCCTGGCGCAGGCAGCCGCTGGCTGCGCTGCTTGCCTGCACGGGCAGCTGGGGCCCCTGCGACAGGTGCCGGGCCTCCACCAGCACGGCGCACCCCTGCAACAGCTGACACGGGTTTAACAGCAGTTTCACTGCGAGCGCCAGCGCCAAGCAAGGGCACAGATCACAGGCATGCAGTGCTGTTCAGCGTCCACGCTGGGGCCACGGCACCTGGGGATGTACGTGCGCCTCAAAGGCGTGCAGCAATTCCAGCGTGAAGCGCTCCTGCGTCTGCAGGCGGCGCGCATACATACGCGCCAGGCGCGCGACCTTGCTCAGCCCCAGGACCACGCCCTGGCTCGGCACGTAGCCAATGTGGCAGCGTCCGTAGAACGGGAGCAGGTCTGTCTCCGACGTGGAGGCAAACTCAATGTCGCGGACGATCACCACGCCGCCGCAGCCGCTGCTCACCAGCGGCTCGTGGAACAGCGCGCCGCCGAAAACGCTGTCGACGCACACTCCGAGCGCTTAGCTTATGAGGCGCAGTACGGAACACGCAAAGCAGGCTGGCAAGCGGCGCGTGCTCGGGCGGTACCTCTTCACATTCTGATGGTAGCCAGCAGACGCATCCAGCCAAGCCTTGGCAACCCGCTGCGCGCCCCGGCACGCCTCAGCCATTGCGGGCCTGGGCGTGCAGGTGCGCTGCATGGCCGTCTGGAGCACACCTTGGGCGTGTCTCGCAGCCCCTCACGCGTCGGGTCCTCGCCCAGGCCCAGGATGAGCGTGCGCACAGCCTCCTGCAGCCGGTCAGTGCTGCCGTCCTCGCCCACCTCTGATACTCTGTCCTCAGCAGAGACCTCTGAGCTAGAAGACAGGCAGGACCCCGCCCCCATCGCTGACGCACGCTGTGTCCCTGTGCGCGGCCTTGGTGAGAGGGAGGCGTCTCACCTGCGCCTGATTGCATCTTGTGGCGCGTGAGTGCGAGGGCTACCCGGAGGGCTACCCTGCAGGCCTACTGGGTGCGGGCTGGGCGGCGCTCTGGTCTCTTGGCCTCCTCGCTCAAGCTGCTGCTGCCTCTTGAGGCTACTGGTCTGCACTCTTGTTCAGCATGGTGACCGCACCCCCGCAGCTTGTGTGGCAGCTCATCAAGCGCAACAACTGCTTCATTGTAAACGGCCTGCACGGCAAGAAGTTCTCGTCGGAGCCTGGCAACCTGTACAACCTGCACTCCTACAAGCACTCAGGTGCGCACGCCAGATCGGCGCGGACGCCGCGTCTGTGCGTTGCCTGCAGCCGGGGCTCCGCTGCCGCGTGCCGTGCAGCAACGTCAGACGCTGCTCAGGCTTGCGCTGTTCCGCTTGGCGGCGCACAGCATCTGGCTGTGGAGCGTGCGAGTCAGTGCCTGACGCGTGTGGGAGGTGGTGCCGCTGCAGGCCTGGCGAACGACAAGGTAGTGCACATTGGCGGCGGCGGAGACGAGGGCGGCATCAAGGTGACCAAGTCGCGGCCGAAGCTTGGCCACAAGCCCGCGTCAGCCAAGCACACTACACACACGAAGCACAAGAACTTCCGCCGCACCGCGGCAAACGTGGGCAAGGTCGTGGGCGGCTTCCGGCCAGACCTCAAGGTGCGCTGGCAGTGCTGCGCCTGGCAGCCTTGCACTGCAAGGAGTTCAAAAGTGTACCTATAAGCTGGTCTGTGTGTGGGAGAAGGCGTGAATTTTACAGGTGTGTGGCGCCGGGTGCAGGCAGCCGCACAGGCGCGCGCTGGTGCTGTGCACAGGAGCCAGCGCCCCAAGATGGTGTTGTCAGACAAGCGAGTGCTGAAGTCTTAAAAGCTTACATATGGTCACTGTCTGTCACGACTATATACATTGTACGTGATTGTGAGGTGGCAGTGTAAAAGGAGCTAGTCTGCCCAACCAGCGCGCATGCTGCTTACATGCTTGATGGCAAGGTCTTGCCAGCAGACATATGCCCCTCGCTAAGCACCTATCCTAGTTGCGTAGCAACTCAGCTGACGGCAGACTGGGCTGCAAGCAGCCAACACTACCGCGCTTTCCCGACCCTCAGTGAGCACCAGAGAAGTGGCTACACGTATGTCCATAGTGTTTCCACGCCCACTGCTCAGTGCAACACCACCCCACACTCCCTAAGACACACTTGACAACCCAGCATGCTTTGGAAAACACAGCACACGCAGCAAAGCTGCAGCAGACATGCCGACAGACTTGAGCAATGACGAAAAGCATATACGACGGACGCATATGCATGCATCATCATTCACACCTACTCTGACCCGCTTATCATGCGTCCAGCTGCACGCGTGCGCCACGCATGCTGCGTCTCCCAGGAATCACACCCACGATGTCCTCAGAGCTCCGCCTTCGCAGACCCCTTGCGGGCGGTGTTCCACCACTTCTCGAGATCAGCCTTGGCCTGAGTGTACGCGTTCTGCGTGGCGGTTTCCGCGTCGATGATCGCCTTGTTGAAGCCCACACGCGCGCCCTGCTCGCAGAACATCCACGTCAGCTTCACCACACAGGCTGTGAGCATTAGAAAAACTTCCAACAAACTACGAACACAGCCCAACATGGAAAGCCCAAAAATTTTAAATTTTAAATTTTAAATTTTAAATCACATGCACACACAGCCTGCACCATCCACAACACCACGTCCACACATGTTCGCAGGCCTGCGCGGCCAGACGTGAACATACCTGAGCAGAGTCCCAGGCCTTCTGCGACGGGGTGCGCTGAGCGGGCAGCACACGGTCCCACAGCGAGGACGGCTTGGACCACTGCGTCTCCGCGGCGGCGCGGGTCTCCTCGAGCTTCGCCGAGGCGGCAGCGCGCGCATCGGCGATCTTCTTGAGCGCAGCCTGGTAGCTGGACTCGCTGGTGTCCTTGGTGGCATCCTTCAGCGTGAAGGCCTTGCCCTTGGCGTGAGACGTCAGGTCCTGCAGAGCCGCCGACACATCAGCGCCTGCATTTCTGTGTCACATGGAGCACCACGCAGGCAGAGACACCTCGTTCAACACAAATCAAATACTTTTATTTGATTTGTGTTGATTTCATTCGACACTATGCACTGTCAAGGCAGGCTGCATACTTGCGCAAGGGGCCAACAGAGCAGAACAATCATAAATAACGAGGATCCGCGCCTCAGCGATGCGCTTGGCCTCGTCCTGCGTGGCGACAGTCTTCTGGCGCGCCCACTCGATGTAGCTCTCCAGCGTGCTCGACAGGCCCTCGTACGCGTCGGAGGCAGCGCCAGCGGTGGCATCATACGCGCCGGCGGCAGCCTTCTGCGCGGTGTCGGCCGCGCCCTTGGCAGCGCCGGCCGTCGCGTCGTACGCCTTGCCAGCGGTCGTCTGCGCGGTGCCGGCAGCCGCGGACGCGGTGTCCTTGGCAGCGTCGTACGCGTCACCGGCCTTGCCGCGCGTGGCGTGGTACGTGTCATGCGCGGCCTGCTGCGCCCTGCCGGCGGCGGTGGACGCGCTGCCGACAGTCGCGTCGTACGTCGCGTCTGCTGCCTGCCGCGCCCTGTGCTGGCCCACCGCGGCGGTGTCGACCGCCTGGTCCTTGGTGGCGGCGGCCGCCCCCGTCACCTGCACAGGTCCCGCCACTTTACCATCCGTTCGCAAGCAGGGATGAGCTTGCTCAGGCATGCAGGTGCATGCCAAACCACGACCGGAATGCTGATGCAACACTGACGATCACTGACAAGGCACACAGCAGCAAGACACGCTATTTTGCAGCTTTACAGCCTGGGTGCACAACAGTTGACCACTGACGTGTCACGCAACAACACACACTGTACCTGAGAACCAACATCCTGGGCTCTGCAGAGATGCCTGCAGCGTGGCTTATTAGCAATGAGCAGAGCTCCTTGTTGTAGGCGTCAGACGCGCCTTGTTGTAGGCGTCAGACGCGACGCCCTTGGCCTTGGCCCAGGTGCCTGTGGCCTGGGCGCTGGCCTCGTTGGCGGCGTCCTTGGCGGCCTGGTGGCCAGCCGCGGCAGTGTCGTACGCTGAGTCGCGCGCGGCGCCGTACTTGTCGCCTGCGACCTTGTGTGCAGTCCCTGCGGCGCCCTTGGCACGCGCGGCGGCATCCTCGGCCGTCGCCTGAGCAGCGCCAGCGGTCTCGTGCGCGCGCCCAGTCACCTGTGCGTGCCAAGCTGTGAGCAAAATGATCTCGCAGCACGTCAACCATGAAGTGCCCACGCTAGCATATTGTCCGACAAATGCACAATCAGACATGCACCCCTGGCCTCACATACCAAAACACTGACCTGCAAGAAGCGCCATGTATGACCGGATATAAGCGCGTGTCCCTGACACACACAGACCGCGGCGGGCAGGCGCCCCACCTTGTCGACCACGTCGGCCACCACGTTCTTGGCCTTCTCCCACGTGGTGCCAGCCTGCGCAGCAGCGTCGTGCGCGGCCATGCGGCCCGACGCAGCCGTGTCATACGCAGTGCCCTTGGCCGCGTCATAGCTGTCCCCCGCGACCTTCTGTGCGTGGCCGTAGCTGTCTCCCGCGACCTTCTGTGCATGGCCGTAGCTGTCTCCCGCCACCTTCTGCGCGTGGCTCGCTGCGCCGGTCGCAGTGTCCTGAGCAGCAGCTGAAGCGTCGCTGGCCTTGCCAGTCACCTGCAAGCGAGCGCGAGTGCGTCAGTGACCGCCCACTAACGCACGCATACAGGCAACAGCAACCCACACACAGTGAACAACCGCCAGCAGTGATGAAATACCTGATTAAAAAACCAAGTCACGGTGTGCGTGACCTTGTTGAGAAGGCCCTGGCCGTGCGCCCTGGTGGCGTCGGCCGTATCCGCGGCCTGCGCCTTTGCAGCTTCCCAGTTTGCCGGGTCCTGAGCCTGCGCCTTGGCGTCCTTGTACTGGGAGGACGCCTTGCCGCCGTACCTGCAGCGCCTCACCACATCAGCTGCAGCCAACATGCTAGCTGGGGCCCATAATGCAGACCACGCAGGCGGCACACAGACAAGCACTCAACACCAAGAGGCAGAGCAGCCCAATCAGCGCAGCGCGGTGCGCGTCTGGCACCGTACATCTTGTGAACAAGCACACTGTGATGCGCACTTGTGCACAGCCTCCTTTGCGGCAGCAGCCTGCTCAGCCGCGCTCTGGCTGGTGTCCTCCGCAGCGCCAAATGCGCCGGCCACCTTCTCCTTCACATAGTCAACGATGGTGGGGTCCTGCATTCCCAACGAGCAGCACGCCTGGTGAGAACCACTCCAGCAGGTACGTACGTTTGCCGTAGACAAGCTGCAGGCACATCACGTGCACTGCACAGCTTCCGTGATGCAGACGCACGCCCTGCTCGAACAGGCAGTGCTGCACTACAAATGTCGGCATGCATGTGCTCGGCCAATTGTTGCCCTTGGCTTACCTTCTCTACCGCTACTGCTGCGTGCGAGACGGCTGCCAGACCCAGCAGGACGCACACGCCCAAGGTGAGCACCGCCTTCATCTGCATTTTGTCTTTTACCTCTCACCAGACGCTGCTCTGTACACAGCGATATGTTCCTGTGTCTCAACGTAGAAATTCTTTGTCTTGAATGTGTTTGGATCCGGTCCTCCTCCCGCACGCTCGTCCTTTTGGTTGCAGAAGCCCTCAGACTTCCCTACCTGCCTCCACCTCAGCATGAGCAGCTCCATTTCCATTTAACAGCCTCTGTTCGTGCTCAGTCCGCGCCCTGCGTACAATGGACTTGCACCGTGCGTGCACTCATGCAGCAGCACCAGCGGTGTTCTAGCATTGCTGCTCGCTACATCACTGGCAAGTGTGGGGTCTGCGTTGATAACGCCTAAGAGATGCCTGAAAGCTTCTGACTGGCATTGCCTGAATGCAGCAGTCTGCCTGCATTACTGCAGAAGTAGGCAGAGTTGCGTGCCTGGACAGCCCCGAGCGTGGGGCGTACCTGCCTGAACAGCCCTTAGCCTGGCTGGTGCATCCATTCATTTGTTCATGCATTGGACGGTGCAACCCTGCTTGCAATTCTGCTTGTCCTTCCTCCATGCCTACCCAAGCGTGCCCCCCATATTAATGTACATTCTTTCACCTTGAAGCTCATGCACCGACCAGTGCAGCTTGACGACGCCGCACGGTCACGGGGTTGCATGGAGCAGAGTGATGACATGGACAGCACTTGCAACAGTCTGATATCAATTGCACCTCGCGCTATTTTCTGCCGGTACAAACGCCCCTCTCTCTTCCCCATGCCACGCGCTCTCGGTGCTCTTGTCGAGAACTGCCAACACTCAGGCTACATCCAGGCGTCGGACGCATGGCTAGGCGCCTTGTACGTCCGCCTCGTCCTTCCATAACAGGAAGCGGCACCGCCCCCTGCCCTCCAGGATGGTCCACGTGCCGCATCCCCAGAACTGCCGGCCCAGGTTGGTGCAGGGGCGCTTGACGGTGCACAGGCGCGCGCGCACGCCGCACTCGCAGAACCCATTCCACTTGCCGGCCGCGTCCGTCGTGCGCCGCTTCTTGGCCACCCTACATGGACGGAATGCTGTGAGCAGGTGCCCTGCTGTGAAGTCGATGCGGTGCACGCGGGTCGAGCGCAAGCGAGGGGACCTCACCTGTCTGGAAAGAGCGTGCACTGCCGCAGGCCGCGCGGGCCGCATCCGGGGAAGCAGCCAGTGACCGAGAGGCATGCGCCGCCGGCGAGCAGGGCGGCAGCCAGCCGCGCCGTGTTCCGCGCGTCATCCAGGCCGCTGTGCGCTCGGCCTTCCCAGGTCACGCCGGCCGCCTCCACGCACGTGCGCAGGTTGCCATGCACCCTGCATGGCGCGGGCACAGCGGGTCTGGACGCACACGGCTGCCGCTGCGTGCCGCAGCCAGGCTGGCACTGCACTTTCGCCCCATGCGGCACCACTTTGCAGGCCGCACAGGCAGGCACCCCATGCAGGGCGCCTGCCGTCGGGTGGGGGCGCACTGACTGTGCGCTGCGCCAAAGGCGACCTTCAGGTTGATCCACTGCCTCAGGTAGCTGGGCACGGCGAGGCCCCTCCACTTCCGCTCGCGCTCCAGGCCGACCTTGAGGTCCCAGTCTGGCCAGGGCGGACAGGCTGTCATGCGTGCGGCGCCGAGCGCGGCGCGCAGGGCCGCTTCGTCTCGGGCCAAGCCCCGTCACCTGTCCATGTCACGGGGCAGCTGCTAACTCCAGTGCCGGCATAGCCATGCTGGAGGAGCCAGCGGTGCAGGCCGTCCAGAGCATCCGCAAGGGGCACGCCGCGGTCTGCCCTGCGCGCAGCAGCCGTGCGCCTCGTATCTGGCAGAAGGCAGCGTCCATGCTGGGGTCTGGGCAGGCCCCGGGCGCGCACTGCGCCTGCGTTATGCCGGTGAGCTCCGTGCAGAAGGCCGTCAGCACCGGGTGCTCCGTGGGGCGGACATACGCCTGATACTCCCCCACCACCTGCCCGGTCGCCCGCAGCAGCACGCAGCAGCTGACCTCGAGCAGCTCCTGAGGCTCCTGCCAGCAGCGCAGCAGCGCTTGCAGCCTCACTCTGAGACTGTGACTCCACAGGCACGGGGGCAGCTGGGAGGCTCACCAGGTTGTTTTCGCGGTTGCAGGTTGCCTCAAAGTCCATCACCTGCACCATGCACCGTGCGAGCTCATGCACTCACGCGGCACGCGCCCGCGTGGTGGCGCTGCTGTCCAAGGGTGTGCGCACAAGGAAGTAGTTGAACGCTGCTCTTCCACTGCTCCTCGGCTGCGCCTGCTCTGAGCGGCTCGCCTCCGCAGAACTCAGCGGCTCGGCCCCGTCGCACAGCCGTGCTTCACAAGCAGCCGAGCTGGGCGTGTCTGGGAGCCTGTCTCCGGGCGCAGTGCTGAGCTCAGCTGCCGCCGGGGCGCTCTCCTTCCTGCGTTTGTGCCGTGCAAAGAGCGCTGCAACTGTTGGCTGCATCGTGGCAATAGAGCGCCTGCGCCGTCGGGCCAGGTGCACGGTCCTCCGAGGCTCAGCAGCTTGACAAGGCCTCAAGCACTGGAAACTTGCTAGCTGACTGATAGTCCTGTTTGTTTCCAATCTCCACTTTGCCTGGGGGGTGTTCAAATATAAAGCGCACCACTTCAAGCAGAGTCAAGTGAGCGTACGACAGGAGGGCGAACGTTGTGTGCCCTCAACGTAGATTTACAGTATCACGACAGTGTACGACTGCAGCAGCGCCTACCGATGCAGCTTTGCCTGCAAGGCGCTGAGATGCTAGAATGCTGATGGGCAAGCGCACAGTCACATAAAGCTATTATAAGTGTGGGATAAGCGCCCTGGCTGGCAGTGCACCTGAGCCCTCCGCTCTGGTAGCCTGACTTGTCACTGCAGAGCGCCGTTCATGGGCGGCGCGGTGAGCCGCAGCGCTGGTGGACGTGCATACCCGAAAGGCGCTCAGCGTAGGCCAGAGCCACCACTCGCTCCGCAGAGACCTGAGCCACTGGCTGTACCCGGCGCCGCGCCGCAGCGGCTTGCGCCCTCGGCAGGCGCGGGCTTGCACGGCGCCTTGTGCACACGTTGCTGCCTTGCCGGACGCCTTGCAAAGCCGCTGTGGTCCAGGTGACGTGCAAGGTGAGCAGCCCGGAGACCGGGTCGACCAGTTGGACCCCTCCGCCGGGGCGCTCTTGAAGCGCCTGTCCGGCGCCATAACCAACCGCGCCACCGATGCACCGAGCTTTAAGGCGCGCTCGAGCTTGAGGCCCCCTGCACGCCACGTGCTGTGGCGCGGCCCTTGCGTGTGCAGCCAGCCTGCACCCGGAGGAGCGTGGCGCGCTGACCGGCCGTCTGGTGGCCCTCTGCCAGGGCGCGCCGCACAAGCTGACGGCGCGGGAGCGCGTGGCAGACAGGGCGGGCCGCCTGGCCGTGCAGCGCATGCGAGCGCTGCTGGAGGAGGCGGGCGCCACGCGCGACGCTGAGAGTGAGGCCGCTGTGGCAGCCTTGGCAGCAAAGTACCAGGTCGACCAGCGCCTGCTGCGCCTGGTCCTCCGCCACAACAAGCTGCCGCCCAGGCCCCAGTGAGCATGACAGGGCATGTGCTACCAGCTGTGCGGTGCTGCCGGCCGGGCGTCCCAGCAACACTGACAGGTTGTGTGGGAGGGGCGTTCCGGCAGCTTGCATGCTACGTAACACTGTGAGCGTTGCAGGCGAGCTCAGCGCTGCAGGCATCTGCCGCCGGCCATTCGTGTGCTCGTGCAGAGTGCGTGGTTGTCCTGCTTGTGACAGACCGGCAGGAGACATGGACTGGTGGTGTCAGGGGCATGTGCCTGCACGTGCGCACATGGGCATGATGTGCCTACTTGACAAGCCCGATGTGACTGATGAGAGCAGGGCAATGTTTAGGACTATGTTTTACAAGCCCGCTGGTAGTGCACCAGTCCTCTCGATCTGCTATGACTGGTCTATAGACATGCTGCGGACAGACGACAACGCGTCGCATGCTGCTGGTCGGTAAAGGCCTGACATGCCGCCAGCAGCGCACACAAGGTTTGACAGGAGGCTGACCTCGGCCGCCGCAACCCTGTCAGCCAGACAGGCACCCACCTGTCTGATGACACACCAGAGCCGCTCACTCCGGCAGAGCGCCTGCTCACTGGCCATGTGACGCGGCCATGATGCTGGCATCGGGTGGCCCGCTCGATGCGCACACGCGGCTCGCGCCCGCCGAGCACGCGCGCACGCCAACCCAAGCTGGGCAGGAGCACACCGCCCCCTTGCACTGCGCCCCACTCAGCCCAGGTTGACCTTGGTGAAGTTGGTGAGGATGTTGTGGCCGGTGGGGTTGGAGAGGTGCTCCTGGAGGTTCTGCGCCAGCAGCCCAACACACGGTCAGCCGCTGCGCCACCCTGGGTGCCTGCACGGTCAGGCGCGCATGCGTGGCCGCACCTTGAAGGGGCCCTCGTGCGTCATGACAGCCTGCGCGCCGTAACCTGGCCAGCAAGCGCTGCGTTAGACCACTGCTCGGGAAGAGACAGCAGAAGCGAGTTATTGCCGCGCGGCAAGGCAGAGGCTGGCCGCAGGACAGGCCGTGAGCAGGCCTGACCACAGGGGGATCGCACCGAACACCGCCAGCATCGCCAGGCGGCCTGCACCATCGCACAACCCGTCAGCCGCTGCTGACAGGTCTCTGCGCGCGCGCGCGCAGGGCAGCAGCTGCGCAGGCGCAGCGCCGCGCACCGTTCTTGAGCTCCTTGGTCTGCAAGTCCTTCATGTCGTTGGGGTTCCTGCCAAAGTTGAAGAGGTTGAAGAACTGACCGCCTGCCGTGCCGTGCAGGGACCGCGTCAGCGTCCGCGCCCCGCCGGCGAGGCCGCCAGCCGGCGCAGGCGCAGCGGGCGCGCCGCGGGCAGCGCGGCCGCTTGCTGCGCCGCCGGGGGGCGCGCACCGGGGTAGGGCGGGTTGCCGGACCCCTGCAGGACCTGCTCCAGGCCCAGGAAGTACTGCTTGCCCTGGGAGCCGGGGTGGCGGAAGTCCTGCCACCGCTTCAGCTCCGCAAACTGCATCGCGACGACCTCCAGGAAAAACAGCGAGTACGGGTCCGTCCAGTAGCGGTAGGTGCCCGCGGGCTGGATCACGCCGGTGCGGAACCAGGTGACCTCTGCGGGGTCCTGCGGGATGACGCCCACCGACGCCAGGATCTCCGGCGCGATCATGCCTGCGCGCGCGCGCGCGCCGGCGGGTCGGCGGGCACCACGGCAGGTCGGCGAGCGCGCGGGCACCACGGCAGGGCACCAGCGACGTGCGCCAGAACGCACCCGCCGCGCCCAGCATTGCCCAGCGCGCGTGGATGACCTCCGAGTACTGCAGCCACGCCTGGTTGATGAAGCCGCCCTGGCCCTCCGGGTCCATCAGGCCCAGGGGGTCGAACCTGTGCCCGGCGCCGCGCTTGCAGCCGGTCAGGACCGAGCTGGGGAAGCGGGGAGGGCGCGGGCACCCGCCAATGCCCGGCAAGCAGGCGCCAGCGCACAGCCGCACCCGTAGTCTGCAGGCCGCGTGCCGTCCAGGTAGGACAGCGACTGCTCGCTGGCAAACAGGAGGGGAGCTGGCCCGGGGTTGTTCGCCTTGCGCTCGGTCTGTGCCCACATCACACCAGTCAGTAGACCAGGCGAGCCGTGCCAGTGCCGGTGCACGCGCCGGGCTGCAGGCCTGCGCACCGTCGTGACCTTGCCGCCCTCCTTGCCGCCCTCCTCGGCCCTGACCACCACCACGCGAGCCGCTGGCCGCACCGGCAGTGCTGTGCTTGCCGGGGCCTTGCCCGAGAAGCGGGCCTTGCACGCCTGCGAGGTCACCGCTCGGCCCTCTCGGCACCCGATGCCCAATCCTAGCCCGTGAGGGAGCACCTGGGAGCTCTGTGCGAGCTGCAGCACAACTCACCTGCAGGTTGGCAGCCATCTGGGCAGTCTGGGCGAAGCAGGAGGCCGCCATTCTGCTCCCCAAGCCGCTCCCACAGACAAGGCCCACAGGCAAGGACAGAGTACTCTTGTTTGAGTCGCTCTATCCTCAGCGATCGTGATAGCCTGGAGGGTCGCGCAGGGCTTAGGACCACTGTCCAGCTCAGGTGGTCGAATGCAAGCGGCTGCAGTCACTCCAGGCACCCCACGCAAGCCTGTTGGGGGCAAGGCCGGGGGGATGGAGGAGGCGGGTGGTGCTGAGCTTGGCCTGCCCGGTCAGCACCACCATGCACCAAGGTGCGCCTGTGCTCGCTCAGCGTGGAGGCGGTCACTTTGGCCGTCAAGTGCTCGTGCCGGCCAGTGCCACGCCTCAGGGGTGCGCCGAGTGCGGGGGGGGGGGGCGGCGGGGGGGGGC